>ENA-ORNW01000002-ORNW01000002.1-human-gut-metagenome-genome-assembly--contig:-NODE-2-length-484842-cov-19.399419_pt1 | contig 484842 bp, 359 predicted proteins | sample MGYA00242121_ERZ509034 | MGnify/ENA primary metagenome ERZ509034 (study PRJEB26280, sample SAMEA2338689) | human gut metagenome | biome: human gut; feature: human-associated habitat; material: faeces... | reverse complement strand
ATTTTCAGATCTTGAAAGGCGGGATATGCCTTTTCAAACGGACAGGAAACAGTAACCGGTTTCAGTACGGCTCTTTTATCCTCAATACACTGTAGTACATAACCTATATCTTGTGTCCGATAAATCTCCTTGGCCAACGTTATAATATCCCCTCCCTTCCCCAGACCGAAATCATACCACAATTCCTTATGGAGGTCAACCTTGAAAGAGGCCTCCTTTTCCGTCCTGAAGGGCGATTTGTACCATACGCTGTTCCCACGCTGTATTACCGGTTCGTATCCGAATCCGGCTAAAAAATCAACAAGCCTGATGTTCTTTGCTTCTTGTATGTTCATGGCATCTCATTTTCATGGATTAGTTCACTATTAATACACGACAAAGAACCGCTTTATACCCGAAACATAAAAAGCAATGTCATCAGATGTCATTAAAAGTCATCAGATGACAACTTGTTCCATCAATCAATGCGTAAATACTCCCATCTTCTTGCATGGATACTTGATAGATAAAATTTTCCTTTGTTTATTCATGCAGACATAAGTATAGAACAGATTCCCACTTGCTTTGTCGATAAAAAGCATCCTTATCTCTCCTCCTTTATTCTTATTGCGACGTTATACAACGTTAAAAAAGAAAATATCTGTGACATTTCGATGTTTTTAATGAGGAATTCACTATTTTTATACTCAAATATAGATTTATCATGGATAAGGAACGATATTTTATGCATTTCAAGGGCGGATTATATAAATTGATAGGGTATGCTTATCATAGTGAAACGCAAGAGGAGATGGTAATCTACCAAGCTTTGTATGGTATGCATAAAATATGGGTACGTCCTAAAACTTTGTTTTTTGACAAAGTAATCCGTGATGGTATTGAAATAAATCGTTTCACTGAGATTGCAGAAAAAGAAATGTCATGCCTATTAGCCCTCAAGAAAAAAAATATCTGAAGAACAAACATAAAGGTGGCAATAATAACAGTAAAGGGAATATTTATGAAAGTTTTTACACTATTTACTGTATTGCTCTTTTTATGAATAGCCATATAACGCAACTGGATTCTGTCTATTTTACGTCCCAATTAGAAGAGTGTTTTGTAGATGATCTTCTTATAGAAGAATCAAATACGGCTCATCGGATATATCATCAAATCAAGGATGTGAAAAATTTATCATGGCAAACAAAACAGCTGAAACATGATTTTGAACGGCAGATGGATATATCATCTGAAATGGGAGAAAATTTTGAACTGAAGTTAGTTCATTCAAATTCCCCCACGATGGTTACTCCTATTCCGGAGGAGATAGTTTCAAGTACTTCAGTCTCATTTTTTCCGGCTGAGAAAAGTCTTAACCAATTGATATTGTCTTATCCTCCTTTCAAGAATGCTATTCAAAATATTACAGTATTGAGAGAAGCAAAAGATGATGAATTGCTGGGTATTGCAGAAGCAATCTTGGGAGTATGGACTGGCTTGGAGCAAAAGAATATTTCTTTGAAGGCAATATCTGATGAAGTAAAAAGAATAGGTAAGGGACTTATTAATATAAAAACCTATCCGAATATCCAAATAGCAGATAGCAGTCAAGAAATATTAAGACGTTTTGATCTCTGTTTTTATACTTGCGGAAATAACCTGCATTGGCATACAAGTAATCAAAAACTGTCAGGCAAAATAATATGGACTCCAGAAATAGAGCAAAAGTTAGAAAATGTACAACCTTCTGATCTTTGGGAATTAATAGAATTATTAAGTTAGATATGAGAACTTATGTAAATTTGACATATGAAGCGAACAGCGAAACGATTCAACAGATACAGGCTTTATCAAAACCTGATATTTCTGTTGACGATTATCGTCATTCCTTTTACTTAGTAGGAAAAGCTTTAGGTAAACTCTTGAATGAACGTACACATGGTGAGTATGGCAATACAATGTTGGCTTGTGCTTCAGAAGATGCTGATTGGTTGGCTCGTGGAGTTTTGGAGAGCTTGTCTCAAAAGGAAGTATCTTTAGCTGTCTTTTGGAATGAAAGAATAACATTAAATGCCTCTACCGGATTAGAATATAGTCCTATTATCAAATCCTATATAGAGCCAATTGACAAATGCCGGACTTTGGTTGTTGTCAAATCCATTATTAGTACATCTTGTGTTGTACGAACACAGTTAACTCGTTTGATTAATGATATTTATCCTCAAGAGATTTACATCGTAGCTCCTGTGATGTATAAAGATGCCCAAGCTAATTTGAAAAAAGAATTTCCTGCTTCCATATCAGATAAGTTCAATTTCTTAACATTTGCAATTGACACCCTTAAAGATAAAGAAAAAGGTATCATTCCTGGAATTGGTGGCATGGTATATCCTAAATTAGGATTAGGAGATATGCATGAAAAAAATAAATACATACCAAATCTTGTCAAAGAACGTATGATGTAATATGGATATATTTTATTGCATATCATATTTTCTAATACTAAATCTGCGTTCACCTTTCAATATCTCACGTTCCATTATAAGCTATTAAAAATGCAGGTGATATTCGTTGCAACAAACTGAGTATTTATGAAAATATAGATAAAGGGGGCGTCTCATTTTTTGAGACAGCCTCCTAAAGATACAAAAAGCCAACTAATTCGCAAGACTTTAAGTATGAATTGGCTGGCTGATTTAAAACTTGAATATCCCTAAGGATATTCAAGTTTTAAATCAAAAAAAGCTCATTTGGACTAAAATTGAGTTTTGACACTTCTTACTTATTAGTTACATATTGGTCCTCGCTCTTTCCAATATATCCAATTTAAATTTACTGAAAGGATATTTACAAATCTCATCTCTTCTCAAATAGAATCCCCAATCATCAAATTCTTTTTTTATCAAATCTGCTGGTATAGGTAACATGTTCAAATAATCAAAATAAGTGGGAGGATATCTATTCAATTTTCGAATTATGGAAATTACATTCTCCCGATTCTGTATTGTATCATATCGACAACCCAGGTTTAACAATGCATTATAACCATCTTTTTTATCTCCACCTGTTAATATATACACATCACCGTTTTCTGCATTTTCCCAGTGAGACTTCAAATTATAATCAAAGAAAAAATGACTATCTTGATACTCGTATGGATTGATTATCTTCATTGGAGTTAAGCTCGCATCCTCTTTATCTGATGTGACATCCCAATTATTCTTATGCTAAAAATCGTTACAAGAAGGACAGCTTGGTATCAAATTATAAAAAGACAATCCCAACATTGGATACTTTTCTTTAGGATAAAAATGATCCAATTCTCCTTTCTCCGTCTTAGAGAATGCTGTTGCGGGAGTATAATGGATATCTACCATATTACAATAGGGACAGGTCCCCACTTGGCTTTGTCGATAAAAATCATCTTTATTAAAACACTTATCATTATATCCAAAGACAATGAAGATATGATAAAGAATACGATTTAAAATCTTACTAGAATCAAAAGCATCTGAATGCAATTTTGAAATTATACACCTTAGCTTATCTGGATGGGACACTATAAGTTCCTTCAAGTTTTCCTCTTTAGATAAATACCTCAACAAATCTTCACTAGGTTTATCTCTAAGAATAGATATTTTTTCTTTATTCATTATTCTATTCTTACCAGAAAGAAAGTAATTAATATCATCTAACAAACGCCCCTTTACATTATTGAAATGCTGTAACGCTAAGGCATCTGTGTTTTTAGTTATTTTCAGTTGATACATTATTTCCTAATTTTTTATCAAGAATATTTTTAAGAAAGGTGTCGCCGACCAGTTTGACGTATTTGTCAAGATTTCCATGATTGATTTGAGTTTGTTCATAGAAATAGGATACATCAAAAGAGGTATCATTCATTATCTTGGTCATTAAACTATTAATAACCTCATAAGACACTTTTCCAATAGCACTCTCCTTTAGAAAGAAACTGAAACGAAGGAGATCATACATATTAGCTCCAAAAGATTCTGTCAGTTCCTTTTTTACTTTTGATGTGACAGGCTTTCCTTGTTCTAAAAAAAGGATATTTTCCATTGGAATATCACTAAGCACAAATGGTGAATGAGTAACAAGCAATATGTCTATCCTAAAATTCTTATCGATATTAAGTTTGTTCAAATATTCAATTAAAGTAGCTATTAAAATACGTTGATATTCTGGATGATAATATTGTTCTATTTCTTCCAAAACAATCTGTACACAATTATATGATTTTCGATTTTCGGCATTTTTTATGGTATATATATTATGCACATGATACAATATTGAACTCATTGAGTAAACCAATTGTCTTTCCCCCGAACTCAAATCAGTTATATTAACAACTCCAAGTTGTCCTTTATCCGTTCTATAAGATAAATAAAAACTAGTCTTGAAGATCGGTGGAGGTAACAAATACATAATTTTATCTATCTGAACAGATGAATCCGATCTTTTCTTTAAGAAAGGTTCCAAATCGCTCCAATAATATCTCCCTTCATGATAATAAGGTTCTTCCAAGTAATAAAGAATCTGATGAATTTTCAATGTTATATGACTTCTATCCTTTTTTAACATATCCACAGCCTTACCAAATGGGTTTTCTTGTTTAGAACCTTCTTTGAAATAGACTTGAAAAAAAGAGTACTTAACAAGGATAGACATTGTTTTATAGATAAGATATTGATAACAATATTCTGAATATTCATTATTGCCATTAAGAAATGGAAATCTTTTTATCCAAGCCTCCTTGATTAGTTTTTCCATATCCTCCTTGCTCATATCCTTTATTTTAGCCAAACAAGGATAATAGTTTTTCATCGCATGTTTGACTTTTTGTGATACACCATCTTTATCTAGTTTGATTACAAAAGATTTAATGTCATAATCGGGATGAAAACTAATAGAGTGGTAAAGCTTGAAATAAGAAAAAAAAGCGATAGAACGTTGTTCTGCCAATTCTGTTTCCACATTGATATCAATATTGCCTCGTTCTCTGAAGGGATTCAAAACAATGGGTGTTCTATAACCGTCATTCTTATGAAAAAGAGCTTCTATCCAAAACTTTTTCTTATATCTCCCCATAATTTCGGACTGATATTCCAATGAGTTATAGGCATAATGTGAATAATTGATGACGATCGTATAAAACAGCGATTGCAAATCATCACTATTGTGTCCCATTATATTACCATACTCGTCTGTCCATGAAAAGCCTTCGTTGGAAATAGCGATCTTATAAATAACATTATCTTTTTCATAATACAATTCTGCCTTCAAGCGTTTTACTGGAACCAATGGCTCAGCAGCGTATGTTCCAGATTGCTCTCCTAAGATATAAAAAGACAAATTATTTATAATCCGGATAATTAATTCTACGATTGTACTTTTTCCACTACCGTTCATTCCAACAATAGCGTGCAGGCTAATATTGGATGCATACAAATTATCCGGAACTTGTTGTTCGCCTTTTATCACTTTCCCATCTTTAAGCTCATAATTATTATAAAATGCATAAAAAACATCAGGTCTCAAGTTTTTTATTACATGTTTATTACATCCCTTCAATGGTCGTACACCAATGATTTTAAAGGTTTCCATACGCTCTTTTGTCATTTGTTTTAATAAATTTATACGATAAATGGTTATAAATAGACAATTAGTTCTTGTCATGTAGAAAATATCTGAATCTAAATCCGCATAGCTTTTATATTAAATACAATCACTGGTGTCATTCTTGCCTTCACACCTCCTAATCGCTTTAGTCAAAGCCTCTTTCAACCTTATAAAGGCAAGCCTGTCCACACTCTTTAATACACTGATTTTCTTACTAACCAAATCATTCAATTGGAGTAAACAAGGAATATCTGCCTTATATCTATCCCCCACATCTTGTAGGTGATAATCAAAATTATAATGATAAGAAAGAAATTGCGTAAAAGAATTTCTGCTTTTATTACTTAGTTTACAAATAGCATCAAAAAGAGTATTTGCATCTTCCGATGCAAATATAGTACGATATTCGTATGTGCAACTTTTATCCGGATAAGGTTGCCTATCTATAATTATGAGCTCCTCGACAGTTTCTTCTGTCAAATTACGTAGTGCTTTTTGCATTTGATCTGGTAAATCATTAATCTTTGATTTCATCTTCTGCAAAAAATAGGACACAATATCATCTGTTATTAGAGTCTTGGAATCTGTGGTTACATAATTACATCCACTAATAAAAAGCCCTTTTAGCCGATAAAGTTCTTCTAAACTGGTTTGATTATTAATCATTTCTGCTATTCTCTCTTTTATTGAAGAGACAGTATCCTTTTCCAAATAGACAGCATCAATAGCAGCAAAATATGATAGATATGCAATACTATAGCCAAGTTGATAAGCGTCTTTTATTTCTTTATCCAATATGGCATTTATAGTAGCTTGACAAATACTTTCAAGTTCTTGCTGTTCCATATCGAAAAAACCAGATAACCTTTCCCAAGGTTTTAGCTCTCTTTGATTACCCTTTATTTCCATAGCAATGAATTCTACAAGTGGAGCACCTGTAATAATATAGTTTATAATAGCCGTAACATACCCTGGATTTAAAACATTATATACCAAGCTTTTATTTAAGGAATCATATTTTTCTCTCAAATGCTGCATTCTTTGCTTATCCTCATTATCATCTTGGTGTAGCAAGAATTTACATTCTTCACTCCATTTGCAAATTAACTCTTTGCTTTCACCATTGCTATACTCTGCATACACTGCAATAAATGAACCAAGAATATTTTTAAGAAAGATATTATCCTTTTCAATCAGTTCGGAAGGAAGTTTGTTTAAGTGGCTTTTAAAATCATATAAGCATTGTCTCAAAACCCGTAAGTTATCGGATTTTGTACATATAAAACAGTCAATAATGAAATCACGCATTTCTTTCAAATAATCGGATGTCGGAACTTCGTCAAGGAAGTATTCGATGGCTTCTTTTATATTGGGTTGTATTTCAAATTCCTTGCCTATAGTCTTTTCCTTAAACTCATCCAATACAGCCTTAGGCAGTTCTTCAAGGTGGTTCTCATCTCCAATTACAACAACATGACAATTACAGTGCTCTACAAAATAATTGATAAAACCTAACAATTCTTTCATTTCTATCAGACACCTTTCGATGTCATCGAATATCAGAAATTTTACACCTTTTATACTATCGTCTTCCACTTGTAGTAACGACAATGAATCCAGTGTTGCGGAAAATGAACCATCCTCTTTAGAATCTTCATTAAAATCCATACTTGTTTTGAAGACTATCTTACCGGCTAATTTCAAAGCTCCTTTTATGAAGCGCCCTGTTTTCGAATAAAAGAAAGGATTTAATTCTCTATCTATAGCAGTCTTAATATCATTCACGCTATCCATTCCATAGGTCGAAATATAGATGGGCTTTAGTGTAATTTCCTCATTGGTATCTGAGGTCTTATCAAACTTCTTCTTCCATTGCTTTATAAGATGAGTTTTACCACATCCCCATTTTCCTTTCAGCATCACGGCATACTGAGGATTAGGATTACCAGCATAACTGTCTAAAAAATCAAGAATTAAACTGTTCATACTTTTGTTATTAACATAATTCTATTTTAACTCCATTGGAAAATAAGAATGTAGCAATAAGAACATTAAATATGAAATAGTAAATGACGCTGCAAATCCATTATCGCCACATCCACAACAAACAAAGTTAGTGAAATTTCTTAAATACAATAACATCCATACAACTAAATTTCAGGTTTCTTCTCACGGCTCTTTCATTTAAAAACGAAAAAATATTAGGCTGATTTTCAATACACCTAACCTTGCTGTTTGGGCTGTTAAACAAACAAGAAGAATTAAAAGTTAAGCACATAGTAAATAAAAATACTAACAATCAACATATTAACAAAATCGCTCGTTTCTTGAGATAAAGAGCCATAGTTCTTCGTTTAAAAATCTAATAAAGGCTTGCAGAAATCGAACCTTTTGCTTATCTTCGCATCGTCAAAAAGATAATGATTGTTGAATTGATAAAGAAAAGCGATGAATTTAGTGTAAAGCTAATTCGATGGTTTTCATAAGAAATAAAGCAAAAAGGTGCTGTCAATCAAGGGATTAGAGTAAACCAAACTAAAAGGTTCGATTCCTGGTGGCACCACTCAAATAAATACTCCCATTGAAATGATAATATTTCAATGGGAGTATTTATTTACACCCACTCCCCCTATCCCCAGCAACATGCTTTAAGATAGACTTTACTATTATCCCATGAAAAGGTCTGATAATAAAGAAATATGCCCTTCCCAGCCAATTATTGTACTTCACAACAGTAGTAATCCGAAGTTCTTGTTTTCCTTCGTGATATTCCCCGCACCACATGGACACATGGAAATCAAGATGCTTATCCGGCATTCCGAGAATTTCTTCATGCAGATTTTTATCCAAGACCATATCTGTAAATCTGGTTGCTGTATCCAGTCCTAATGGCTTTACAATCGCATTCCTGAAATTCATGAGCCAACCAATCCACTTAGGAAATCGGCTGAAGGCAAGATTGCGAAAATCTTCCGGTGTCAAAGCCTGCCCAGTGACCATCACTTTAGAAAAAGAATCTATATAATCTACAGGAAAATAATTCTTTATTAAGCTGTCTGCCGGTATATCTTTCATCTTATCACATATTGAATTTATTACTCGTTTGCTTTTCATTCACGGCGTCCCCAATGACACGGCCTACAAAGGTAGCCACTTAATCCAACCCTACAACATATTCTTAGAAATAATATTATCCCGTAAAAGATAAAGCTCAAAAGAAAATTATCAGTTATCTTTGTTCCATGACTACCAACAAGACAACTCCCAAAGAATTATGGGCAAGACAGCAGATTAGCGGTCCCGATGTGGACTATGATTTATGGAACAAGAAAAGAATATCCGTGCAAGCGTTCTCACAAATGAGTCAGAGCTGTATTTTTACAGTTGACGTATTTAAAGAGAGATACGATTTTGCATCCGACAGTTTTGCCCATCTTTTCGGATACAATCCCACTTGGATAAAGACAATCAGGCAACAAGGCGATTTACTGGAAGAGAGAATACACCCTGATGACAGAATGCAACTCACGGAATGCCAAATCGAGCATGGACAGTTCATCTACTCACTCCCACCGGAAGAAAGAAATGACTACCGGCAAATATTTCAATTCCGTATGTTGAATGCACGGCAACAGTATATCAATGTAAGTAGCCGGCAACAAGTCATAGAAACAGACCGGAATGGTAAAGCCTGGATAATCATGGGAGTAATGGACATACTTCCCGACCAGACCCCTATCGAAAGAATCAAACGGACGGTGGTGAACAGAAAAACGGGAGAGATGCTTCCAACATGCACTGTTTCTCCTGACAAACAATTATCCAACCGGGAGAAAGAAATATTACGACTCATCCGACAAGGTTTTCTAAGCAAGGAAATCGCTCACCAGCTGGGAGTGAGCATCTATACTGTGAACAATCACCGGAAAAACATCCTAAGCAAGTTAGATGCCAACAATATAATGGAAGCCATCCATATAGTAGAAAATCTTGGTATCTACCTCTAAGATTACGGAAGCCAACCGAGACTGTCCGCCAACTGATTTGTTTTGCGCCACTCTTCAAGCTCCTTATAAGTGCGGACACCTCCCGTAAAGACAGCATGATAAATCTCTATACCTGGAATCGTTACACCATCCGGCACATCGAATTTGATTTGCAATATCGTTTTCCTAATTTCAGGAGTAAGGCGCTCCGCAATAGCGGCAGTCACCTTTTCTACAACACCATCATACCTGGAACCTTTCCGGATGTGAATCATATCAAACTTCCAAGTATTCTGTTCTCTATCCTTATATAAAGCATGCCACTCCATGCACTCTTCCTCCGTATGGATAAGGTTCCTATATTGTATTTCCTGCAAAGGCAACCGTTCCGCAAGTTCCCGGATGACCGAAAAGCTCTCTCCTACATCCAACCTATCGGTATAAATATGGATATCTATATCCCTACTTTTCGCCAACAGCCCGGTACGGAGTGAGCCCACCAAATGAACGGTTGCTCCAATGCGCTCCCATGCTTCAATAATACAGGTATCTTCCAATACTTTCCATGCAGATTGCTGATTCTGCCTTGCAAGCTCATGAATGTCCATTTACCTCCACTTTTTTGAATGTGCAAAGATATAAAACTTCCCAGTATATAGCTATAAATAGCCATTTCCCTTCTTGATACAATACACTAATTTTGCACACTGTCTTATCTTTTAGCAACAACTAATTATGGCATTCAATCAAACAGAGAAACAAGAGAAAGAATATTTAAAGCAAATAATCAGTTTTCTGAAAAAGGTTATCGGTAATACCGACGCATCCGTGAAAGACCACGTCGACACCTTGGCAGAATACAAAGACTATATCTGGTCCAACAAAGACATCGACCCACACGAGATACGCTCCATGCGCGAAAGCATCCTGAACCATTTTGCCTTGGGGGAAAGTGTAATCAACAAGCATAAGCGGCTCACCAAGATACTTGCCATTCCTTACTTCGGACGAATTGATTTTTTGGAAAAGAAAGAAAACAGCAAAGTGATGCCTATCTATATAGGTATCCATACCTTCTATGACCCGGAAAGTCGAGCTACCCTTATCCATGACTGGCGAGCACCCGTTTCGAGCATGTTCTATGACCATGAATTAGGAGAAGCAGGCTATCGGTCTCCATCGGGAGAGATTAAAGGAGTAATTTCCCTAAAACGCCAATACAGAATTCGGGGCGGCAAAATGGAATTTATGATTGAAAGTGCCCTGACCGTCCATGACGACATTCTGCAAAAAGAGTTAAGTTCCAATGCAGATGACAAGATGAAAAATATCGTTGCCACCATCCAACGGGAACAGAACCGGATTATCCGCAACGAAGATATCCGCACGCTTATTATTCAAGGAGTGGCCGGCTCTGGAAAAACATCCATAGCCCTGCACCGCATAGCCTACCTGCTCTATACCTTCAGAGACAGCATCTCATCAAAAGATATTCTGATTATCTCCCCCAACAAAGTGTTTTCCGATTATATCTCCAACGTCCTCCCCGAACTTGGGGAAGAAACCGTGCCCGAAACCAGTATGGAACAAATACTCTCCGGAGTGTTGGAACACAAATATAAGTACCAAACATACTTCGGGCTAGTGAATGAACTGTTAGAAAAGCCATCCTCAAGCCTCATCGACAGAATAGCCTATAAAGCCTCTTTCGGCTTCATTTCAGAGCTTGACAAGTTTATCCTCCACATAGAGAACACCTACTTCAAGGCAGCAGACGTGAAGCTGACCAAATACATCACCATACCTGCCCCGTTTATTGAAGAACAGTACCTACGTTTCAACCGTTATCCCATACGCCGACGATTTGATGCTATGGCTGATTATATGCTGGATATGTTGAAAATACAATACACCTTTACGGTAACCACCACCGGCAGAAACCTTTTGAAAAAAGAAATCAGACTAATGTTTGCAGGCAATAACGACATTCAAGTCTACAAAGATTTCTTTAAATGGACAAATAATCCCGGAATGTTCAAAATGCGAAAGGGACATACACTCGAATACTCAGACTTGGCACCGCTGGCATACCTACACTTGGCATTGGAGGGAAACGGGAACCAGCCATTCAGAGTCAAACATCTGTTGATAGATGAGATGCAGGACTATTCGCCCATACAGTACAAGGTAATACAGAAACTCTTTCCATGCCGGAAAACCGTGTTGGGCGATGCAGGACAGTCCGTGAATCCTTATGGCTCATCCACAGCAGAAACTATCCAAAAGTCACTTACTGCAAGTGAAATCATGAAATTGTGTAAGAGTTATCGTTCCACCTTCGAGATTACGGATTTTGCGCAAAAGATTCATCCTAACGCAGAGCTGGAACCGGTTGCCCGGCATGGAGAAAAGCCACAAATCCTGCAGTTCGGCAGTGCCGTAGAAGAACTGTCCGGCATTATGGGACTAATCTCCACTTACCGGAAATCCGGATATAAGTCTCTTGGCATCATATGCAAGACGGAGCAGCAAGCCAGGAAGATGGCAGACATGCTGAAATCATATGCCAATGATATCAGCTTCCTATCAAGTCAAAGCTCCGCATTTGTGCAAGGCATCGTCATCACCTCTGCCCACATGGCAAAAGGGCTTGAGTTTGACGAAGTCATTATTCCACAGACGGATGAGAGAAATTACCGTTCGGAGATTGACAAGAGTATGCTTTATGTAGCTGTAACCAGAGCTATGCACCGCCTAACCTTGACATTTCACGAGGCAAGACCGACAACTCACTGATGATGGATTATTAAGGAAATCTATCCCAACAGCCTTGTACAAGATGCGGCAAGCAACGGCGTATCTCATCAATAGTGTATCTTTTCTTGCCGACAAGTTGGCAAGGTTTTGCCTCCTTCTTGGCAAGACTTTGCCACCGCATTGGCAAAACTTTGCCATCGGCTTGGCAAAAGTTTGCCAAAAGCACGGCAATAGGTTGGCAAAATTACTCTCTGATTGACAACAAGTTAAAACAATCATCACATCGGTAACATGAAAGATATGCCAAGTCAATTCCGCCAACGGTTTATTGTTTACTTCTTAAATAGAAAACCGATTGCAGTGCCAGCAAAATCACAAAAAGGTATTCTGCCGTTAAGTAAATAGCCAAGGATGCATGAGTGCAAGCGCTTAACCAATAAAGATACCCCAAATACACGACAGTGGTAGTCACTTGGAAAAGAAAAGTAATCCGGGTTTTACCGGTCCCTCCAACTGCGTTGAGATATACATAGCCTGGCAAGGCAAAGGTATAATTCAGCAACGTCACAACAAAAGGGATGAAAGCCTGCTCCGTCAACAGTTCGTTATCTGTATAGATTCCTATTATCAAGCGATTACAGCATACAGCTACCCCTATCAGTGGAAATCCAGCAGAATAGCCCAACCTCAGTATCTTACGGCAGATAATGAAAACAGCCCTCCTTTCTCCAGCCCCAATCGCATTACTGACCAGCGAACCCGTAGTGACCGCAAAAGAATTGACTATTACAAAAAAGACAGCAGATACACTTCGCGTAATATTGGAAATGGCTAATTCCGTTTTACCCAAATGTTCCACCGCCACAAAAAACAAGAACCACGGAGCCACGCTGATAAAGGCATGAAGCATGCTCCATACCGACAAGCTCAGCACATCCACCAACAGCTTTCCGTCATATACCGGTTTCAATCCATATTTCCCTTTATCTATTTTCAGCCATACATAGAAAAGAAGCATCACCAAAGAACCCATCTCTGCCAGAGAAGAAGCAATGGCAGCTCCCGATATTCCCAGTCCTCCAACAATTATCAGAATATAATTCAAAGGAATATTAATCACTATTGCAACGGCAGCAGCCCACGATAATGCCCGAGTGCATGTTATTCCCACAAGAAAAGAACGGATAACCAAAAACGGAAACGAAAACAGCAAACCGAAACTGCGCCAGTCCAAATATTGAATTACAGCCCGATAAATCTCCGGCGAGGAAATCAACCTTCCCAATATGAAAGGAGAACTTGCCTGCATCAGCAGACAAAGCAAAATGGCCAATCCCGATAAAAAGAAGAAACCTTGAAAAAATATCTTCCCAGCCTTACCATAGTCACATTCTCCATTCCTTCGGGCAATCATCACCTGCAATCCGATACTAAACCCAAACCCAAGCATGTAGACCGCCAAATAATAAATCCCCGCAATGGCAGATGCTCCCAATTCCACCTCGCCAACGTGACCTAAGAAAACAGCATCGGTTATATTTATCAGCTGCTCCATCAAAATGCTCATCATTACCGGAAAGTTGATAAGCCATATCTGTTTATATGTATAATGCATTGCTCAACAATAAAATAGCACAAAACAACACACTGTACAAGTACAGCATGCCATCCTGCAAATTCATGAATAAAAGGATACACAATCTCTGTGGCAAACGGGTCATCGCTTGCCAGATAGCTGAATAGCTTTATCAAGCAGGGCTATTCGTTGAGCGTAGCTATATACAGAGCTTCATAAAAGGTGAATATGTTTGTTCATTCAAGATATAGTGCAAAAGTACAGAAAAAATGTGCCAAAGTTCAGTTTAGGGCATAAAAAAAGGAGTACCGCTGTACTCCAACCTTTGTTAACCTTAAATCTAATACTATGAAAAACACATTGCAAAGGTACGGACTTTTGGGACATTGACAAACTTTCCAAGAAAAAAAGCATGTTTCATAACACATTTTAATAAGATAAATGCTCGTTTTCACGTCCTTTTTCACTTTTTCTGCTTCAAAATAGAAAAGGAGGTATAGCATCACGTAAAAAAATAAGCAAGTTCTTTCCATTATACTCCCAGTTTGCATTATCTTTGCACTAACACGAAGATAAGCTGCACCTCAGCATAAAAAATGAACGAGTTCATTTTATTCTGCATTCGGTTTGCACTATCTTTGTAATGAGATTAACAAGAACTTATATATGCCAGACTATGATTTAATCGCCATATTAGGGCCTACCGCCTCAGGAAAGACTCCATTTGCAGCCGCCTTGGCCGCCGAACTCCATACGGAAATCATCAGTGCCGATTCACGGCAAATCTACCGGGGGATGGACCTGGGCACCGGCAAAGACCTTGCCGACTATACCGTCGACGGGAAACAGATTCCCTATCACCTCATCGACATAGCCGACCCGGGCTATAAGTACAATGTTTTCGAGTATCAGCGTGATTTCTTGAATGCTTACGAGACTATTAAACAAAAAGGTTGCCTGCCCGTTGTATGTGGAGGAACCGGAATGTATCTCGAATCAGTGCTGAAAGGCTACCGTCTGCTGCCCGTACCCGAGAATCCTGAGTTGCGCACCCGTCTGGCGGACAAATCGCTGGAAGAACTGACCGACATACTGAAAGGTTACAAAAGCCTGCACAATACTACGGACGTGGACACAGCCAAACGTGCCATACGAGCCATCGAAATCGAAGAGTACTATGCCCATACCCCAGTAGACGAACGTTCCTTCCCCCAGATGAACAGCCTCATCATAGGTGTGGACATCGACCGGGAATTGCGTCGGGAGAAAATCACCCGCCGCCTGCACCAGCGCCTGGAAGAAGGAATGATAGACGAAGTGCGCCGTCTGATAGAGCAAGGCATCCAACCGGATGACCTCATCTATTACGGACTGGAATACAAGTATCTGACACTTTATGTCATCGGCAAGTTGACCTATGAAGAGATGTTCACGCAACTGGAAACAGCCATCCACCAGTTTGCCAAACGCCAGATGACCTGGTTCCGCCGTATGGAACGGCGTGGATTTACCATCCATTGGATGAATGCCCGGTGGCCGATGGAAGAAAAGATAGCTTTTGTAAAGAAGAAGTTGGAAGGATGATGAAATGATAAAGTGACCGGGTGATTTAAATCGTAAATAGTAAATAGTCAAATTGTAAATAGAATCATGAGTGCAGAACCCGAAAAGTTGGGAGTGATATACAACCCCAAAGCCGGAACACGGAAAGTGCAGAAACGGTGGAAAGAAATCAAAGAATACATGGACAGCAAAGGTGTGCCTTACGACTATGTGCAGTCCGAAGGGTTCGGTTCGGTAGAGCGTCTGGCAGGCATCCTCGCCAACAACGGCTACCGCACCATTGTTGTAGTAGGCGGTGACGGCGCACTGAATGACGTCATTAACGGCATCATGCTTTCCAATGCACCGGACAAGGAGAATATAGCCATCGGCATCATCCCCAATGGTATAGGAAATGACTTTGCCGACTATTGGGAAATGAGTTCGGATTACAAGAAAGCGGTGGATTGCATTATCAACAACCGCCGCCGGAAAATAGACGTGGGTACCTGCTATTATTACGACGGTGAAAAGCATCTGACACGCTACTTTCTCAATGCCATCAACATAGGCCTGGGAGCCCGTATCGTGAAAATCACCGACCAGTGCAAGCGTTTCTGGGGAGTGAAGTTCCTCTCTTACTTCATGGCACTGCTATCCATTATCTTCGAACGGAAGCTGTACCGCATGCATCTCAAGATAAACGGCGAGCATATACGCGGACGCATCATGACTGTCTGCATAGGCAGTGCGTGGGGATACGGACAAGCGCCTAGTGCAGTGCCCTATAATGGCTGGCTGGATGTTTCCGTCATTTACCGTCCCGAATTGCTGCAACTATGGTCGGGATTGTGGATGCTTATCCAAGGGCGGATTCTGAACCATAAGGTAGTGATGCCCTACCGTACGCAAAAAGTAAAAGTGCTGCGTGCGCAAAATGCCTCTGTCGATTTGGACGGACGTATTCTTGACCGTCATTTTCCACTGGACATCAGCGTACTGCATGAAGCAATAACATTGATTATACCCAATTGAAAATACTTAATCAGTAACAACCTATGATTGAATTAAAGAATAATCCTGCCGGAAACTTCTTCCTACTGGCAGGTCCATGTGTCATCGAAGGAGAAGAAATGGCAATGCGCATTGCCGAACGTATCGTGACTATCACCGAAAAACTGCAAATCCCCTATGTATTCAAAGGGTCGTACCGCAAAGCCAACCGCTCCCGCCTGGATTCCTTTATGGGCATCGGCGACGAAAAGGCGCTGAAGATACTGCAAAAAGTGCACACCACCTTCGGAGTACCTACCGTGACCGACATTCATGCAGCCGAAGAAGCCACCATGGCTGCCGAATATGTGGATATTCTGCAAATTCCCGCCTTCCTCTGCCGGCAGACAGACCTGCTTGTAGCCGCCGCCAAAACCGGAAAAACCATCAACATCAAGAAAGGGCAGTTCCTCTCTCCGCTTGCCATGCGCTTTGCGGCTGATAAAGTAGTGGAAGCAGGCAATAGGAACGTCATGCTGACGGAACGCGGAACTACTTTCGGTTATCAGGATTTAGTCATCGACTATCGCAGCATCCCCGAAATGCAGACCTTCGGTTTCCCCGTCATCCTGGATGTAACCCACTCCTTGCAACAGCCCAACCAGACCAGTGGCGTCACGGGAGGTATGCCGCAACTTATCGAGACCGTAGCCAAAGCCGGTGTTGCCGTAGGTGTAGACGGACTGTTCATCGAAACCCACGAAAATCCCGCCGTAGCCAAGAGTGACGGCGCCAACATGCTGAAACTCGACCTGCTGGAAGACCTGCTGACCAAATTGGTCCGCATCCGGGAAGCAGTCAGATAAATTCCATTTATCCGGAATGGAATCCGAAAAAAACAACAGAAGTTGTGATTTATCCAAGGGCTGTCCGACAGATAGTTCAAGAACAATTTAAATTCATAATAATATGAAACATCTATTACGTGGTTTATGGATTGTAGCGTTAATTCTTTGCTGCAATTTTCAGCAGGTATTTGCACAGCAAATGCCGCCTATCCCGGTCGACAAAAATGTCCGTATCGGAAAGTTGGACAACGGATTGACCTATTATATCCGCAAGAACAGCCAGCCTGCAAACCGGGCCGACTTTTACATTGCCCAAAAGGTAGGCTCCATTCAGGAAGAAGCCGACCAGCGCGGCCTTGCCCACTTCCTGGAACACATGTGTTTCAATGGAACGACCCACTTCCCCGGTGATGCACTGAAGCAATACCTGGAGCGTATCGGGGTGAAATTCGGTGAGAACTTGAACGCCTATACTTCCGTAGACGAAACCGTATACAACATTTCCAATGTGCCGGTCACTACTCCGGGAGCCATCGACTCCTGCCTGCTGATTCTGCACGACTGGAGTAACGATTTGACCCTGGACCCGAAGGAAATAGACAAAGAACGCGGAGTCATCAACGAAGAATGGCGCACCCGTATGAGCGCCATACAACGCTTCCAGGAGAAGATGCTTCCAGTCATGTTCGAAGGAACGAAGTATGCCACTTGTTTCCCTATCGGAACGATGGAGGTCGTTATGAACTTCAAACCGCAAACTTTGAGAGACTACTATGAAAAGTGGTACCGTCCGGACCTTCAGGGTATTGTGGTAGTTGGCGATATAGATGTGGACGCCATCGAAGCCCAAATCAAGAAAATGTTTTCTGATATTCCCGCCCAGCCCAATGCTGCCAAACGCGAGTACTATCCGGTAAACGACAACAAGGAGCCTATTGTATTGGTTTATCAGGACAAGGAACAGTCCAATGTACAAGCCCTCATCTTCAACAAGCACGAAGCCACTCCTGACGAGCAGAAAGGCGACATGGGCTATCTGGTACAGAATTATGCAACCACGCTCATCAACAATATGCTGAATGCGCGTCTGAACGAATTGGTACAGACCGCCAATCCTCCTTATATATATGCCGCCACTTATGACGATGATTTCTTTGTTGCCAAAACCAAAGATGCCTTCACCGGTGTCGTTGTCTGCAAGGAAGATGCCATAGAAAATGGAATAGCCACTCTCCTGCGCGAAACAGAACGCGCCCGCCAATTCGGCTTTACGGAAACGGAATACAACCGTGCCCGTGCCGAATATCTGCGCCAACTGGAATCTGCTTATAACGAGCGTGACAAACGCAAGAATGAAGAGTACGTGGATGAATATGTCCGTCATTTCCTCGATAACGAACCGATTCCGGGCATCGAAAACGAATACGCCATCATCAATCAGATAGCTCCCGCCATTCCGGTTGCCGCACTGAACCAGATGATGCAAGCCCTCGTGACAGACAGTAACCAGGTAGTCGCAATTCTCGGTCCGGATAAGGAAGGATTGAAAATGCCGACAGAAGATGCAATCAAGAAGATTCTGAAAGATATTAAAGCTGAAAAACTGACTGCCTACGTAGACAAGGTGTCGGATGAACCTTTGATGGCCGAAGCCCCGAAAGGCGGAAAGATTGTATCCGAGCAGACAGATGATACATTCGGCACTACAACGCTGACACTCTCCAACGGAGTCAAGGTCATTATCAAGAAGACAGATTTCAAGGCAGACGAAATCCGCATGAAGGGAGTCAGCCTAGGCGGTAGTTCCTTGTTCCCCGACTCGGAAATCATCAACATCAACGGACTGGATGCAGTGAGTGTCGGTGGTCTGGGTAATTTCAGTGCCGTAGACCTGGAAAAAGTTCTGGCCGGCAAGAAAGCTTCCGTCAGCTATGGTATCGGTGACAAGACAGAAACCGTCAATGGCAGCTGTTCACCGAAAGACTTCGAAACAATGATGCAGCTCACTTACTTGACGTTCACCGCTCCACGCCGTGACGACGATGCCTTCGCATCCTACAAGAACCGCAACAAAGCTGCTTTGCAGAATATGGAAATGAATCCCCAGGTGGCGTTCAGTGACTCTGTCTCGGCCGGTATTTACATGCACCATCCCAGAAGAGCCAGAATAAAGGCGGACATGATTGACAAGATGGATTATGACAAGATTCTGTCCATGTATCAAGACCGCTACAAAGATGCCAGCGATTTTACCTTTATCTTTGTAGGAAATGTGAATGTGGAGGAAATGAAACCACTCATCGCCGAGTACCTGGGTTCACTGCCTGCCATCAACCGCAAGGAAACATTCAAGGACAATAAAGTGGACATGCGCCAGGGAGTTTATAAGAACGAATTCGTACGGAAGCAGGAAACTGCCAAAGCGTCGAACTTTGTCCTGCTGAACGGTGACTGCAAGTACGACCTGAAAAATGACATCCTGCTGAGTATGACCAGCCAGATTCTCGACTTGGTTTATACAGCCAAGGTACGTGAAGACGAAGGGGGCACTTACGGTGTATATGTAGGCGGCCAATTAAGCAAATATCCGAAAGAAAAGGCTCTCTTGCAGATTGTATTCGAAACCGCTCCGGCAAAAAGAGAAAAGCTGATGCAGATTATCTTTGCAGAACTCGACAACATCGCCAAAGCAGGTCCGTCGGAAGGAGACTTGAATAAAGTGAAGGAGTTCATGCTGAAGAAACATGCCGAAGACTTGAAGGAGAACAGCTACTGGCTGGGAAGCATTGACGAATACCTGTTCACCGGTATGAATCCGATAAAGGATTACGAACAGATTGTCAACAGCATCACCGTGAAGGACATCCAGAAGTTCACCGACGACTTGTTCAAGCAGAAGAACGAGATTGAGGTATCAATGATCAGTCCTGAAACTCCTGACAAAGAATAAGAGAGCCATACACACAGAAGGCTGCGTTGTTCGATGAAAGGCAGCGCAGCTTTTTTTATACAAACTCTATATATACAAATACTATGAGTCTTTTCTTAGATTTGCGCAAGCACGGAAAACTGGCAGAAAAACGAAATCCGATGTACGAAAAAAGTAAATTCGGAAAATTCTGGATGTACTTCATGTTTGTCTTCTGGGCCGGTTACCTGATATTCTTCGGTACGACCTTTGCATTCGCCTTTGACGGCGGTGCCACAGAAGCCTATCACGTAATGAATTCCGGATTGATATTTGTCCTTGTGCTGGATTTCCTGATACGCCTGCCTTTCCAAAAAACACCCACCCAGGAAGTGAAGCCCTACCTGCTGCTTCCCATCAAGCGGAACCGTCTTATCGACTTCCTGCTGATCCGTTCCGGACTGGATGGCTTCAATCTGTTCTGGCTGTTTCTGTTTGTTCCGTTTTCCATCATCACCGTCACCAAATTCTATGGAATCAGTGGTGTGCTGACCTATTGCATTGGCATCTGGCTGCTGATGGTATTCAATAACTACTGGTTCTTGTTGTGCCGCACACTGATGGGTGAGCGCATCTGGTGGCTGGCACTACCGGTAGTAGTATATGGTGGCATTGCCGCCGCACTATTCATTCCGGACAACAGTCCGCTTTTCGACTGTTTTGTCAATCTGGGAGAAGGGTTCATCACCGGCAATATACTGTCATTCATCGGTGTACTGGCTGCCATCGCCCTCATGTGGTTCATCAACCGCACCCTGATGCAGAAACTCATCTACAATGAACTGAACAAAGTGGAAGATACACGGATAAAACATGTATCCGAATACAAATTCCTCGACCGCTACGGCGAAATAGGCGAATACATGAGACTGGAACTCAAGTTATTGCTACGCAACAAGATTTGTAAGCGTTCGCTCTATTCCATCACCGGTGTAGTGATAATGTTCAGTAGTATCATTAGCTTTTCCGATGTGTATGACGGAGGTCTGAGAGATTTCTTCGTCCTTTATAATTACATTATCTTCGGCATCATGTTCCTCAGCACACTGATGGGTTACGAAGGCAATTACATTGACGGACTGATGAGCCGCAAGGAATCTATCTACTCGCTGCTGCGTGCCAAATACATACTGTACAGCATTGCATTGCTCATTCCTACGATTCTGATGATTCCCGGTATGGTTACCGGGAAGGTATCCGTACTCGGTTGCATCGCATGGCTGATATTCATTCCGGGAGCCGTATACTGCTGTCTGTTCCAACTGGCAGTCTACAACAACAAGACTACCGACCTGAATTCAAAGATGACCAGCCGGCAGAATATAGGCACCGGTCTGCAGAATCTGATTTCAGGAGGTGCTTTCGGCATACCTTTACTGCTGCTTTTTGCACTGAATGCCATCTTTGGCAAAGAGGTCACCCCCTGGATACTTATCGGCATCGGCGTGACATTCATCGCCACTTCCAAATTCTGGCTGATGAATGTATATCACCGGCTCATGAAACGCCGCTACAAGAATATGGAAGGCTTCAGGGACAGTAGACAGAAATAGAAATCATTAAACATCAATCACTAACATGATACGCATCAATAATTTACAGAAGAATTTCGGCACAAAAAAAGCCGTAGATATAGAGAACTACACCATCGGGCAAGGCGATATGCTGGGACTGGTAGGCAACAACGGTGCAGGCAAGACCACCCTCTTCCGGCTTATTCTTGACTTACTGCAGGCAGACCGGGGCAATGTAACCATCAATGACATTGACGTCAGCAAAAGCGAGGACTGGAAGAACTTCACGGGAGCCTTTATAGACGACGGTTTCCTGATAGACTACCTCACCCCCGAAGAATACTTCTACTTCATCGGTAAGATGTACGGTCTGAAGAAAGAGGAGGTAGACGAACGCCTGCTTCCCTTCGAACGCTTCATGAACGGCGAAGTGATGGGGCAAAAAAAATTCATCCGCAACTATTCTGCCGGAAACAAGCAGAAAATCGGCATCATCTCCGCTATGCTACATCACCCGCAACTGTTGATTCTGGATGAACCGTTCAACTTCCTTGACCCCAGTTCACAGTCTGTAATCAAACACTTGCTGAAAAGATACAATGAAGAGCACGGAGCCACCGTCATCATTTCCAGCCATAACCTGAATCACACAGTGGACGTTTGTCCACGTATTGCATTGTTAGAAAACGGTGTTATTATCCGCGATATACGAAATGAGAACAACTCTGCCGAGCAGGAATTGGAAGCTTACTTCAACGTCGGTGTGGAGGAAGAAGCCGTGGTAGAAGAAACAGTAGTAGAAGCAGCCGTAGAAGAAATAACGGAAAAAGAAGATAAAACGGTAGAAGAAAAAAATTCGGAAGCATGAAAAAATATCTTTCTTATATAGTAGCTCTTACCATCATATTGATAGGCTTAAGTTCCTGCCATACTTCCGCGCCACGCCTGGACTACAAAGCCCTGGCGCAAGCATCCGTCCGTTTGGGGGTGGATATTGAACTGCAGGACAACCACAAGCTGTACATCCATGCCTCCGAATGGATAGGCACCCCCTATCGCGCAGGTGGCGACAGCAAACGTGGAACGGACTGCTCCGGACTGGTATCGCAACTGTATAAGAAAGTTTACCACACCCGTCTGTCGAGAAGCACAGACGGGCAACTGAAAGAGAGCAGTAAAATCTCCCGCCGCAACTTGCGTGAGGGAGATTTGGTGTTCTTCACCAGCCGTGCTTCCCGCAAAAAAGTGGCACACGTAGGCATCTACCTCAAGGACGGCAAGTTTATACATGCCAGCACCAGCCAGGGAGTCATAGTCAGCAACCTCCGGGAAAAATATTACACCCAACACTGGCTCTGCGGAGGAAGAATAAAATAATACTAATTTTTCCCTTCTTGTGATTTTCTTTACTCTGTCCCGACTGATAGTCCAGAAACTATTAAAAGAAGAAAACAATGAAGAAACTTTTAGGCATCCTCTTATTCATCAGCATTGCGCTGAGCGCCAATGCACAACTTTTATGGAAAGTATCCGGTAAAGGATTAGAGAAACCATCCTATATTTTCGGTACTTATCACCTCTCTCCACTCAGTATAAAGGACAGCATTGCCGCCATGCCGCAGGCCATGAGCGAAACCGCCCAAGTCTACGGGGAAGTTGTGATGAGCGAAATGGCGACTCCCGCCTTCATGCAAAGCATGCAACAGCAGATGATGATGCCCAAAGACACCACGCTGCAAAGCCTCTTTACTCCCGAACAATACGAAGAAGTAGGCAAAGCCATCAAGGAAAACATGATGGTGGACATTGCCATGCTGGCACAACTGAAACCGGCTGCCATCAACCAGCAGCTTGTCGTCCTGCTCTACATGAAACACACTCCGGGCTTCAACCCGCAAGAACAGCTCGACACTTACTTCCAGCAGCAGGCCGGACAGCAAGGCAAGAAAGTTGGCGGTCTGGAAACAGCCCAGTCACAAATAGACATTCTGTTCAACAGCCAGACGCTACAACGCCAGGCAAACCTCCTCTACTGCGCTATCAGTGACATCGAGAAAGGTATCGAGCAAAGCAAGCGCCTGATTGCCGCTTATGAAAAGCAGGACCTGGATGCCATGCTGCAACTGATGGAAGAGCGCGACGGCAATTCATGCGACCCGCTGCCCGGAGAGATGGAAGCCATGCTGGACAACCGCAACAAGGCATGGGTTGAAAAGATGCCTGCTATCATGACAGAAGCCCCTACCCTTTTCGTAGTCGGCGCCGGACACCTGCCCGGAGACAATGGAGTGTTGAACCTTCTGAAACAACAAGGATATACGATAGAAGCCATGAAATAAATCCTCTAACAATTCTCTCTAACAACTTTTAATGGCAAGCTATACAAAGCGTGACGGTCAAATACCATCACGCTTTGTTTGCATATACACTTTATTCTCCTCATCATATCGTACATCCAAAAAAAATATACTACTTTTGCACCAAAGTCTTGGCAGTTATAGTGATAACGGCCATTTTTGACTTGATTCGATAAGAACGCAAGAAGCGAAAGTTATTATCCCTGCCTATTCGGAATCTGGAAAATTCAATAAACGTCATGGGATGATAGCAACAGTTTCTTCACGTCTATGTTATTATATACTTAGGCGTGGGGACTGTTGTCTATTTATGACGTGGGCATTTTCCAGAGCCTCGAATGCAGATAGGCAATAACAGTCCTCGCGCTTTTTATATAATAACCTTCGTCAACGGGGACAGACGAAATGAAAGATACCGCGTATGCATCTTACATTATTTGGAGAAATACAGTTATTTCTGTTGATTGCCGCTACATCTGCAAGCTTTCTATACTGGATAAATTATAAATACAAAAGTCTGAACAGGCAGATTATCCGGGCAATAGACATTCCGGTATATCTGCTGAACAGACAAGGTTTTGTCGTAAAACTGCTCAATACACCTACCGAAAAGGCGAACAGACTTCCGTTCCAAAACCTGGGAACTCTCAACATCAAAGATTTGGTGACAGACGCCGATGAATGCCGGAAATACATGACGTCGCTGTTACGCGTACTGAATACCCGCACTTCGGACAGCCTGACCCTAAATATAAGAATAGAAAGTGGTGAGAAACTATATATCGCAGTGCGCATGGTCTACCTCAACAGAAATTATGTCATGGCCTTCATACGCGACATTACGGAAGATGAAGTCCAACGCCGGGAAAACGAAAAATACCGTTTCTTCCTTGAAAGTATTCTGGAGAACCTCCCCATCGCCACGACAGTAAAAGACAAAAACGATGAAGGACGCTACCTGATATGGAACAAAAAAGCGGCAGAGATGATGGAAGTCCCCGCTGAGGATATTGTGGGACACTATGAAGAGGAGTTCAAACCCCTAATGCAAGATAATTTCATTCAGGAGACAGACAAAGAAGTTGAAGAGTCGGAAACTCCCCAGTCCTACATCAAACACTTTGTCAATCCCAAAGGCAGAGAGTATATTCTGTCGTTTCACAAAACGCTGGTGTCCTACAACAAAGGGAAAGAGAGGTGGATTGTCAGTTCTGCACTGGACATCACCGAACTGCTGGCAGCCAAAGAGAAAGCAGAAGAAGCCAACCGCCTGAAATCGGCTTTTCTCGCCAACATGAGCCACGAGATACGTACTCCGCTAAACGCCATCGTCGGATTCTCCTCCATACTTTCCGATTATATACAAGACGAAGATACAAAGGAATACATACATATCATCGAAGAAAACACCCAACTGCTGCTGCAACTGATTAATGATATTCTCGACCTGTCACGCATCGAAGCTGGCATTCTCGAATTCACAGAAGGAGATATGGATGTAAACAAGACGCTTGATGAAATGCAGACGATGGCAAAACTGAAACTTCCGTCCGAAGTCAGTATACGTCTCCTGCCCGGTGCGGATTACTGTATTATTCACACAGTCCCCAAACGGGTAAGACAAGTACTGAACAACTATCTGTCAAACGCCCTCAAGCATACGGAAGAAGGTTTCATCGACATTGGTTATCACCTGCCGCAAGAAGACAGGATTCGCTTCTTTGTCCGTGATACCGGTTGCGGCATTCCTCCTGAAAAGCAAAAGGATGTATTCGAACGCTTTGTCAAGCTAAACAGTTTTAAACAAGGCACGGGTCTCGGACTCTCCATCTGCACCATGATTGCCGAGAAAATGAACGGAAAAGTGGGCGTCAGCTCTATTCCGGGGAAAGGTTCCGAATTCTGGTTCGAAATACCCTATCAACCTGCCGGAAGCCAACCTGCATAGAAAAGCCCGCCACTGACATGAACTCTGTCAACAACGGGCAACCTAAACCATCACCGATGTTATCCTGACTCACAATACCTATCGAAGACTAAATCGCAGTTTTCCACTCTGCACCAGTTCTTCATGAGTGATACGATATCGGGACAGTTTTTTTCCTCCCAGTTCCATTTCACGGATATAAAGCGACTCTGCCGACGGGCGTTCCGTCTCTATCACCAGTTGGCCGCGTCCCCAATACTTAGGGTCGAGCTTTATGGTTACTTTATCAAATACCGGAGTAGATAGCGTATATGCCGGTTCTCCGGGACAATCCGGATAAAAGCCCATCATATTGAAGATAGCCCAAGCGGACATCGTTCCGGTATCATCATTGCCGGGAATTCCGTCGGGGGCATTCTTGAAATACTTCTGCAAAAGGCGGTGCAGTTCTTTCTGCGTGCGCCACTCCTCACCCTTGAAATAAGAGAAAAGATGGGCGTATGCAATGTCCGGTTCGTTGGCAGGGTCGTACAGTCCTTCGTCGAACACGCGCTGAAGCTTGTCTACGAACGGCTTCTTTCCACCCATGAGCCGGGCAAGCCCTTTCACATCGTGGGGAACATAGAAAGTATAGTTCCAGGCACAACCTTCGTGAAATCCGGGGTTCGGCTCAAAGTTCTCTCCCTGCCTCGGGTCGAAAGGAGCATAGAATTCACCGTTAGGCAAGATAGGACGGAAAGTACCGTACTCCTTACAGTAATAATGCTTGTAGCCCAGCGAACGTTCGTGGAACAGACGGGCATCCTCCTTCTTGCCAAGCGCAGCGGCTATGCGCGACAAAGCATTGTCGGCAATATAGTATTCCAGGGCATGTGAAACGGAATTGTCATACTGCTCCCGCAGGGGCACATATCCCAATGACACGTAGTCGTCATTGTCCGGACGGAGCAGATTCTCCGCTCCCGGCAGGGTGGCTCCCTTGCGCATGGCTTCGTAGGCCAGTTCTATATCAAAGTCGCGCAGACCTTTCAGCCAGATGTCGACGATGACGGGAATGGAAGGGTCACCTTCCATGGTCAGCGTCTCACGTCCGTAGAGTTCCCATTTGGGAAGCCAGCCGTGTTCGCGGTACATGTCGAGCATGGAGCGCACCATCTGCAATTGCCGTTCGGGATATACCAGCGTAAGAAGCTGGTGCACATTGCGGTAAGTGTCCCACAAAGAAAAGACGGTATAACGGTCGCCTTGGGTAGTCAAAATCTTATCACTCTCCATAGCGGGATATTCCCCGTTCACATCTTGCAGGATATTGGGATGTATCAGCGTATGATAGAGTGCCGTATAAAAGACGGTTTTCTGCTCTTCCGTACCTCCTTCCACAAGGATGCGCGAGAGGTCATCGTTCCAGCGGTGACGGGCTTCCTCCAGCACTTGGCTGAAGTTCTTTCCCTGCTGCTCGATATCCAGATTGAGCCGGGCATTCTCTATACTTACAAAAGAGACTCCCATCTGTACTTCCACTTGCTCGCCCTCTTCAGTATGGAATGTAAGGTAAGCGCCGATGTCATCTCCTGCCAGCTCTTTCCCGTAGCCGGTGTAAAGTTTGTAGCGTCCGTTATCGGGATCCCATTCGGCCTCCACACCGGTCATGGGGCGTTGCTTCTTCCAGTAGCCCGAAGCAGCAGGCTGCTTGTTGACACGCATCACAAAGTAGATGGGGAAAACGGCCTGCGGATTATAGCAGAAAGTACCCAGCAGCTTCATACCTTCAAACTCGCACTCACCCGTCCGACGCAGAAAAGCTCCCGATTCATTGGTCAGACCTTCGCCCAGATTCAGCAGTACATGGCTTTGCCCGGCAGGAAAGGTGAAACGCGCCACACCCGTGCGGGGAGTTGCCGTCACTTCCGTCTTCACATTGTAGCGGGTCAAGAAGTTGCTGTAATATCCGGGGGATGCCTGCTCGTCCTTATAGCGGCTTCCATACTCCTTATAATCCACGGACAGCTCTCCCGTAGTGGGCATCAGCAGCAGAGAGCCCAATTCCGGACAGCCCACACCGCTCAAATTGACATGCGAATATCCGGTGAAGAAACAATTGTTATACTCATAGGGAGTGGACCACCAACGGGCATCTTTATCGTATTTGTTGTCCTCCGAACCCATCACGTTGAAGGGCACTACGGACATCATTCCATTGGGACAGACGGCTCCCGGATTCGTGGTACCGAAGTTGGTGGTACCGACAAAAGGATTCACATAGTCCGCAGGATGCTTCTCCGCAGCCATAGATGCCGTGAGCATTCCAAAGGAGATGATACAGAAAGTAATCAGTCGTTTCATAATATAGTAAGGATTTGTTCTTTATTAGTTAGTGAGCACGCTACCCATGCCGGTGTCATTGCATGCACTCTGCAAAGTTATTGCAAACGGTCTGCAGTGACACTGCAAACTACTTTGCAGTAGCACTGCAACAGTTTTGCAGTGACGCTGCATCAGCTTTGCAGTGGCGCTGCAACGGCTTTGCAGTAGCACTGCAAAAAGCATGCAGTATCTTTGCAGTGATATTACACTAAGTATAAAGCAGTTACGGCAGGCGCTTTTCAGCAATACCGAGCGCCTGCCAACTGCTTGGTACTTACAAAATACTTGTGCGCTTCGTGAACTCCAGAATCTCACGGATATACCCAAAGGCAAGCCCCACTACCGTATCGGCTGCACCGTAGTATACAGCTACACGTTCTCCATCTTGCAACGCTGCGCAAGGGAACACCACGTTGGGAACATCACCTTGCAACTCATAAGGAGCAGCAGGCGCAAGCAGATACTCACGGGTGCGGTAGAGCAACTTGGCAGGATTGTCCTTATCCAGAATAGCTGCTCCCATGGAGTAACGGAAACCGTTACAAGTGGTTATCACGCCATGATAGAACATCAGCCAACCCTCGTCCGTGAGGAACGGTACCGAACCTGCCCCTATCTTGGTACACTGCCAGGCACTTTCGGGGAAAGGCGTAGGAGCCATCACATGGCGGTGTTCGCCCCAGAATTTCATGTCAGGGCTGAAGCTAATGTAGATGTCGCCAAAAGGAGTATGTCCGCTATCGCTGGGACGGCTCAAGAGCGCATATTTGCCATCGAACTTCTGAGGCAACAACACACCGTTGCGGTTGAAAGGCAAGAAAGCATTCTCGCACTGGAAGAACTCCTTGAAATCGAAAGTATAGCCGATGCCGATGGTGGGGCCGTAGTAGCCGTTGCACCACGTAATCCAGTAGCGGTCCTCAATCCATGTCACGCGCGGATCGTATTTATATTCGGACTCTATCATGTCCGTATTCCCGGCCTTGAACTTGATTGGCTCATGCTCTATTTCCCAGTGGATGCCGTCCTTGCTGAAACCGGCAAAGATATTCATCTGCACCGCCCGGTTGTCACAACGGAACACACCGGCATAACCATCCTTAAACGGAACCACCGCACTGTTGAAAATGCTGTTCGACGACGGAATATGGTAGCGGTCTATTACGGGATTCTCCGAATAACGCCACATTACATCCTTACAGCCTGCCGGCCGTTCTTCCCAAGGCATTGTGATTTTGTTGCTCATAATTGCTCTATATTATTAATTGGTTATTGTTGTTTCTTCTCATCGGCATACGTAAATGGTATGAAGTACGTAATGAGGAACGCCGGAATGGTGGCAAACAGCGTGAAGGTAAAGAACGCCTCGTACCCCAACCAGTCGCTGACAAAACCGCTGATTGTGCCCGGCAACATCACACCCAGATTCATGATGCCCGAAGCAAAGGCATAATGTGCCATCTGGTGCTTTCCCGGCGCCACCTGCTGCATCATGAACAAAGTCAGTCCCACAAAACCAAAACCATAACCGAAGTACTCGAGCACGATGGCACTACCTATCAGCAACCCGCTTTCCGGCTGGTACATGGCAAGCAGGGTATACGCTACAAAAGGCAGATTGAAGATGCAGCACAGAGAGAACAGCGTCCGCCGCAATCCCCGGTGCGAAATGTAATAGCCTGCCAACAGTGACCCCAGCACAAAGGCTGCCGCCCCATAAGTGCCGTAGTACAAACCTATCTGCTGCTCATTCAGTCCCAAGCCACCTGCCGAACGCTCCGCCTTCAAGAAAAGAGGGACAATCTTCATGACAAAACCCTCGGCAAGGCGATAAAGGATAATGAACGCTATATAGTACCAGATGTGCTTCTTCAAGAAGAAATCCTTGATTACCGCCACCAACTGCTCCCACGTCTCTCTTGCCGACTTGGCGCCGGATGCGGCAGCACCGCCCGATGGCAGCATGCGCATGTGGTAGAAGCCAAGCAGCAGCATCACCGCCGCCAATATCAGCATCACCGTCATCCATGCATGCCGGGTAGCCTCGTGGCGGACTGCCTCTGTGGCACCCTCCACCCCACCGAAACCTACCAGCAAGGCACCTGCCAGCCAGACCAACCCGCCGGACGCCACAATCTTCGCTATATTGTAGAAGGCTCCCTGCCAACCGATATACTTGGCCTGGTCCTGCTTGTTCAGTTCCGACATGTAGACACCATCCGTAGCCACATCGTGCGTGGCTCCGCTGAAAGCAATCACTGCCAGCAGCGCAATGCATATCGCAAAAAAGAACGGTAACTGCAACGCCAAAGCCACCAGAGCAAAACCTGCTCCGGTAACCATCTGCGTCAGTACCACGAAAAACTTCTTCGTCTTGAACATTTCAAGGAACGGACTCCAAAGGAACTTCAGCGTCCAGGGCATCATGATGAGCGACGTCCACAGAGCAATCTGCGCGTCACCGATACCCATCCCCTTGAACATCAGCACAGAAACCATGTTCAGCACCACGAACGGCAATCCCATGGCAAAATATACGGTGGGGACCCACGATATAGGATTATGATTTTTTCGGCTCATCCCTTCTGTATATTATCTGTGTCACTTCAACGGTTCACTGCCCATAGTCAGCTCCAGCGTACCGCCGTCCACTATATCCTGATGCGTGAAGAATGGAGTCTCCAGCTTATTGCCGTTCAGCACAATGCTTTGCACATACTTGTTGTCGCGGCTATTATTATGGGCTATCACCTTGAACGACTTGCCATCTTTCAGATGAACGGTCGCCTCGTTGAACAGCGGGCGTCCGATGGAATATACTGGCTTGCCGGGGCATACCTGATAGAAGCCCATCGCATTCAGAATGTACCATGCAGACATCTGTCCGCAGTCTTCATTGCCCGAAAGTCCGTCGGGGTTGTTGAAGTAAAGCGTATGCAGCACTTCGTCCACAATTTCCTGCGTACGCCAGGGCTGGCCTACGTAGTTGTAGAGATGGGCAATGTGATGGCTCGGCTCATTGCCGTGGGCATACTGGCCTATCAGACCGGAAATATCCACCGAAGTCGATTCACCTTCCAGCTTGGAATCGGCAGTGAACAGAGAATCCAACTTGCCGATGAAGGCGTCGCGTCCTCCCATCAGTTCCACCAGTCCGTCCACATCGTGGGGAACGAACCAAGTCCACTGCCATGCCGTACCTTCGCAATAGTCATCGTTACGGTGATTGGATGCGCGGGGGTTGAAAGGCGTACGCCAGTTGCCCTCACTGTCCAGTCCACGCATGAAGCGGGTACTCGGATCGAAATAAACTTTATATCCCTCGGCAAAGGCAGCATACTTGTCGCGGTTGGCTTCGTCGTCCAAGGCACCTGCCAGTACGGAGATGCACCAGTCATCGTAAGCATACTCCAGCGCTTTTGCCACGGACTCATTGTCTTTGTCGCAAGGCACGTAGCCAATCTTGTTCTTCCAGTACTTGGCCTGCGGCATCAAGTGCGGTAATACCAAAGGATGGGTAATGATGCCCGTTGTATCATATTCGGCTGTACGAAGACAAGCTTTATAGGCTTCCTGCACATCGAAGTTACGGTATCCCTTTACATACGAATCTGCTATGAGGGAGGCTGCATGATAACCAATCATGGTACCCGTATAGTTTCCGGCCAGTTCCCACATAGGCAGGACGCCGCCCTCGCGGGACTTCTGGATGAGCGAACGGATGAAAGCCTCGTTCAGTTCAGGATCAATAATCGTCATCAGCGGATGATAGGCACGGAAAGTGTCCCATAAAGAGAAAATGGTGTAGATAGGCTCGTCCACCCTGCCTTGATGGGGCTTCAAGTCCATACCAAAGTAACGTCCGTCAGCATCGGTAAACAAGTTGGGCTGCATACCCGTGTGGTAAAGTGCCGTGTAGAACATGGTACGCTGGTCGTTGTCCTTCGTATCGATGTCAATCTTGGAAAGATAAGTGTTCCACTGCTGGCGGGCAGCACGGCGCACACCGTCAAAATCCCATCCGGAGATTTCGGCTTCCACATTCTTGCGGGCACCGTCCATATCCACGGCAGACACACCTACCTTTACCAATACCTCTTCATTGGGCTCCGTCTGGAATTGCAGTAAAGCTTTAGCTGTAGGCAGAAGCGGACCGCCTTCGTCCAATGCCATGGAGTCCGTGACCAGCGTATAGGTAAATGGTTTGGAGAACTTAGCGTAGAAGTTGATATACTGGTCGAAAGCCCAATATACAGTCTTCTTGCGTCCACGGATTTCAGTATCGCTGATTACTTCCAGCTCCATCTGTTCATTCTTCTGGCGCTGGATACTGTAATCCAGGTCGAGGATAAAGCCTGCATCTTCCGCTTTCGGGAAGGTATAGCGATGAATCGCCGCACGTTTGGTAGAGGTCAGTTCGGCTTTCACCCCGTAGCGGTCCAAAAATACGGAATAATATCCCGGTTCGGCTGTTTCATTCTCGTGGGAAAAGGCAGAGGCGTACGCCATCTGCTGGCTCTTCGAGCCCATGGAGTGGTAATCCTGCCGACCTACAGTGGGCATCAGCAGCACATCCCCGTAATCGGCACAACCCGTACCGCTGACGTGGGTATGTGAAAATCCGTTGATAGTAGTATCTGCATAGTAATATCCGGAGCAGGCATCCCACTCGTAGATACGCGTGTCGGGGCTGGGCTGAATCATCCCGTTGGGAACTACCGCTCCGGGATAGGTATGCCCATGTCCACCCGTACCGATGAACGGATTGACGTAAGACGCATAGTCCGGTGCCGTCTGGGTACAGCTGCAAACCGCCCCCAGCAGAAAAAGTCCGCCCAACAGTATGGAACTAGATTTCATGTTTTTCTTCATATTGTTTATTGTATAAGTAGGTGTATAGCTTCATAATAGAATCTTGTTATATGAGAATGCTTGAGGAGGGCCGCCCTATTACTTTGAGCAAAGCCCTCCTTTGTTTCATGTATGAAAAGGTTCAAGCATCCGTTTTCCGAAACCTCAGTTTACGGAAAACACGGCATCAGCGTACCTTCTTCATCGTATAGTTCTCACTCACGAAGTAAGGAACATCGGGGAAGATGTCGGTCTCAATCTCACCGCCTACATACTTATAGGGATTGATAGCCCATCTGTTGCCTAAGCCATAGATATGCATATCACCGTTAGGAGCAATAGCACCATCCATATAGTAATCATCATAGTTAGGATATGCTTTCCACTGGAAATTCTTGCTGTAAGTACCGAAATGCATCTTGTAGGTAGCAGGGTCTTCTGCATCGCCCTCATGAATGGTTTGCGGATAGATGAGCAGTGCACCGTTATAGTAATCGCAATGCATCGGATACTTACCGGTGATTTCGGGGAAAGTACCCCAGTTGTAAACCACATATCCGGTACCTTCTTCATCCTTCTCTATAATTACATTCTTCTCAAACTCCTGACTGCCTTTCCAATCCCACCAGCGAGGATTGCCTTCTTCATCCACATAGGTAAAGAGAGAATTGCTGGAAGTTACCTTCCACTCGCCGACCAAATCTTCATAACCCAACATTTTGCCCTGATAAGCTTCACCGATACGGCTCCAGTACTTGCCGCTCCACTCCACTTCATCATCAAAAAGTACTTTACTTATTTCCGAAAGCAACGTATAATACTGATACACCAGCGGTTTGGGATTGTAGAACATCTGAATGCCATAACCTTCATCTTTCACTTTCTGGAATTTGCTCTTGTCAAATCCACTCCAACCTCCGTTCAACTCATCATTAATCTTCCAAGGCAGCGGAGCATACTTGGATTTGGGCAGGTTCTCAAAATGAGACTCTTCACGGCCAAAGGCTCCCTCGGGATTCTGATTCTGGTAGTAACCGTAGGTCATATAGTCCACAATGTCACCTACCTTCATACCCTCTACCTCACCGTCTGGAGAGTCGAGCGAACCATATTCATACACACCAATCAACTTGTTGCCAAATACCTGGCGGCACTCATAAACCAAACGCGCGAAGTTGGCACGTGAGCGTGTTTCGAAGCCGGGACCGGGATTGGAGTTGTTGTAGTTGGTGTACTCATCATCAAAGTCGATGCCATCCAAACCATAAATATCCAAGTAGGCTTTCAGTTCCTTGGCAAAGTCTTTGGCAGCAGCTTCCGAAAGGTTACCCATACCAGCCTCGTCATGGTTGCCAAGAATAGTCATAGCCACCTTAATGCCCTTAGCCTGCAAAGGACGGATGAACTTATCCGCATTTCTCAGCAAGAAGGAAACCTGGTCATTGCAGAAAACATGTACGCGACCGGTCTTGCTATCCACATTGATGTTGGCAGCAAAAATGCTGACTACATCAAAGAAAGGCTTTCCGTTGCTCTTCATGGTATATTCACCCATATTCAAGATGTTCTCGTCATTTACTTCCACAAAGCAATGTGTAAGTATATCACCCTTACTGATACTCTCAGGAATAGCAGCCAAAGGCTTTACCAAGTAAATATATTCCTGATTGTTTGTAGAAACTTCCACACCGTTATTGGCAGATGCAGAAACGGCAACAGCATAAGTCTGTCCGATTGTGCCTCCGGCATTGATATTCAGTTCCACAGAAGCCGACTTCTGTTCGCCCGCCTTGATAGTGGCAGTTCCACCGTTCGCCAGGCTCAGCTTATCGGCGGGATACATTTTATAGCTTGTTCCATTCTTCTTATTGTAAGCCTCCAAAACGTCTTCGTCCACTTTGAAGGTCACCGTAACATCCTGCTCTGCAGCTTTGCTCAGTTCAAAATAGAGATGTCCGGTAGCAACCTTGTCGCCAAAAACAGAAATCGGAGTAAGTTCACGTGCACCGGCGGCAGACTTTACATAGCCATACACGCCATCCACAGTATCCAGCTTGTCACTGTTGCCGGTGTTGATGACAACATCATCTTCACAACCGGTGAAGCATATTCCTGCACATGCAAAAGCCATTGCCAGCAAGCCTGATTTTACATGATTCATATATTTCATAATCAATATCTTTTTATTTGAATTAAGGTATAACTAAATTATTTAGCGGGCAGTTCCACAGCAGTCCAAGTCAATGATTCCACTGCAGTAGCATTGTTCTCATTTCCGCTATAATCGTGAATGGCAGTACCGGCGCCCTCATCGAACTTCCAGTAAGAAACCAGTCCGTCAGCATCCGGCTCTACCTGGTAGAAGTGGTCCTTTGCATTGATTTCTGCTGATGTCAACACCTTGTTCCAGATACGCACCTCTGAGATATTACCTTCCAACCAACGGTCACGATTGTATGAATGGCCAATCCAGAATCCGTTACCTTCATCGGTCATGGTCTGGCCCCAGTTCACGACTCCGCAGTCCAAAGTAGTCTCCAGCATATTCTTACCATTGATGTAGATTATAACTGTTTTTGCATCCGCATCGTAGGTCACAGCGATATGTGTCCATTCGTTTGTCGGAATAACCAGACTCTCATCGGTCACATTGCCGCTACTTGTAGCCACCTGCAACTGGTTTTGAGGAATTCCGGCATCACCGATGCGGAGCAGGAACTTACCTTCGATACCCATAATGGAAGTCAGCATCTTGTCAAACTTGCTTACACGAATCAACGCTTCTGCCGTCAGCTTATTCATATTATTGGCTACATCTGGATTGGTCCAAGTTACGTAAACCAGATTCTTGGTAATATCAGGAACCGTATTAATCAATGCGGCACCCTTCAGCACGTAGTACATGGTACCGGAGCTCTTCAAGACTCCGATGCTTGCCTGGTCTACCGTAACCGGCAATACATATACCTTCTCACGGTCCAGCTCCGTCAAGTTCTTGAAGCTGACAGTGATGTCGTCTGAAATGACAGCACCGGCCAAAATGGTAGCTTGCGGAGTTTCTACCGTATAATAGTTTTCCGGCAGAGCCTCGGCTGTGTCATAATAGGTAGCGTTATAAGTAGCTACCAGTGAAGGGTCCGCCTTCAAGGCAATAGTTATATCCTGCGATTCAGGACGGGCCATTGAAATCCGGAATGAACCTTCCGTATCGGAAACAGTGTTTTTCAACAACACAGTACTGGTCATCGCCGAGCCGTTGATATACACCTGATTATCGAAATTCTCAACGTCATTATCATTACAAGCAGCAAATACACCTGCCAATAATGCCATCGATACTAAATATATACTTTTCAGTTTCATGATATTCTTTTATTTTTTAGGAGCAGGATTCATAATATTGATAGCTTCTCTCACGTATTGATAGGTATTGGTAGCATTGTAATAATCATTCTGCATGTTCTCAATAGCCAGACCAGCTTTTGTAAACTCTGCAGACGGTTCTGTCACCCAATAAGCAGCTTCCGACAGAGCTCTCAAAGCATTGTAATATCCGGTAGTCTTATCTGTTGTATCCAGAGAGACGGTAGATGCCGATACAATGAAGCGGTCAGCCGGAACACCGTCTGCCATCAAGGCCTGAAGCGCTTCTATCCCCAGTTGGGCAACATCCGTGACATCATTTGTAATCAAGATGATATGGTCACAAGAAGAGAGCACAGACTGGCCTATCAGGTTGGCAGGATACCCCTGGAACACCAGTTGCTTACCTGAATTGGCACTCTTCCAGTTGGATATCACACCGAAGAAAGTATCCTGATTTGCCTTTGCTTCAGCCTTGTCGGCTTCGGACATGTAGATAGGATTGCTACCACGATACTCGGCTACAATACCGTCGAAAGGTGCTTCAAGAGCTATCAGTCTGTTCAGCTCAGCCGACAGATAAGCCGAGAATGCAGATGTTTCTGTTCCTTCTTTCACCTTGTCGGTATGTTCCTTCAAGATATTGTCATAGCTGATGGAATAGAATACTTTCGTTCCCTTCTCATGTACATTTGCAATATCTTCCAATTCGAATTCCGCCAAATCGGGAGTAGTTGCGATAATTACGTCCAGGCTGTCGGGAACATCCGACATGTGCTGCCCGCGGCTGAAAGGAACTTTCTCACTATTATCAAACCAGCCGTATACAATCTTATGGTCAGAATTCTTGTATTCCTGCAAGTTCTTCAGATACTTGGCATACAGTTCGGGAGACTGTTCGTCGATTCCGGGTTCTTTCAGTTTAATACTCTCTGAATCCGTCCAGTCGGAGCAGGCAGACAATGCCAATACGGAAAAAGCTGCCAGCGCGATTCCTTTGAATGATTTCTTATATAATTTCATAATTATTCAGCATTTATTGTTATTATTTGCGTGCCCACCATACGTCAGTAGCCATGTTGTCCGGTCCACCCAGATAGCTGTTTACTGCCTCTTGCACGTTTTCAGTATTACTTGTATATTCTTCAGAAGGATAAGGCATACGGCGTGCACCTTTCTCGCTATCAACAATTCCACCACTCAAGTTACCTTCACTGGTTGCAGGCAACAGTTTGGGATAGCCTGTACGGCGATAGTCAGCCCAAGCTTCGTTACCTAACGGCCAATTCGCAATCCACTTCTGGGTAATGATACGTTCCTGTTTTTCTTCCTTGGATGCCCCTTCATTCCACTTGACAGTAATGGCTGAAAGGTTCTTTTCATAAGTATTAAGACCGGCGGGATCTTTGTAAAGAGCAGGTACACTGCTTTCATCAGCCAGATAGCTGTCTACACCGGTAGCTCCCCACTGTTCGAAAGAGAGACGGACACCTTGTTCATAAAAATCAGCAGCGGTTCCTTTCATGTTGAAACCATAGATTGCAGTGGCTTCAGCACGCAAAAAAGCAACTTCTGCCGCATTCATCCAAAGCACGGGATCAGAAGAGGAAATCTTCACACGTGAATAATTGATGAAATACTCCTTCATCTTACTGAGGTTGATACCGCGACGTAATCCTACATAAGTCTCTCCAGGCCATTTTGATTCCTCAAAATAGCTGGCACGACGATTGTCGTTGTAACCGTTCATGTAGCAGATGATGTCGGCAGCAGGATGGGTATCACCACCTGAAGCTTCTTCATTGTAACGTACTGCCACAAACAACGGATTGCTAATTGTACCGAAATACTTCCATGTAGCATTGTCTGCATTTGTTTCAATCAGACCCAACTCGTGATTCACTGCACTTTCAGCCATTTCTTTAGCCTTAGCAGGGCTTACATTGGCAATACGGATAGCCAAACGCAGTTTCAATGAATTGGCAAACTTCACCCACTTCTGTACATTACCACTGTACACGAAATCTGCAGAAGCAACCAACGCCGCATTTCTGTTTTCAGTCAGCACCTCGATGGATTCGTCCAGTTCCTTGAAGAATGCGTTATATACTTCTTCCTGCGTATCATAAGGAATGGTAATCTTGCCATCCTGACCGATTTTAGAATAAGGAATAGGACCATACGCATCAGTCACGCGACTCATGGCAGCAACCTTTATGATTTGAGCAATGGCATAAGGAACCGGATTATTGGTATTCTCCGATACTTGTTTCACTGTGCTCAAGTTACCGTAAAGTGTTGAAATGATACGGTCACTTATCAAGAACACACGCGTCCAGTCATTTGTAGCATTAAAATTGGATATTGTATTGGACCAGCCGGCATTTGAATCGGCAAAATAACCTCCCAACGGTCCACCCAACAAACAATCAGTAAACTGTGCCGTATTGACATCTGATGAGATAACCGTACTTGCCAAGTTACTCATGGCAGAACCCAGTGCATAATCATCCGGAGTCAAATCACCCGGTTGATAAGGATTGGAGTTGATATCCATATAATTGCCGGTACAGGACATAAAGCCCATAACCAACGGAGCAACAATCAATTTATTTATAATATTTTTCTTTTTCATATCGTTTGGTATTAAAATTTAAAGCTCAAGCTAAAGCCGATGTTACGCAAAGCCGGCATCATGAAATAGTCTATTCCCTGATAAAAGTTATCGGTAGAAGCTACACTTTCGGGATCGAAAGGAGCCTTGCTGTAAATCATCCACAAGTTGCGGCCTACCAACGAAACCTTGATATCGCACACATCATTCAACAACTTTCTGGGGATGGTGTAACCCAAAGATACTTCCTGCAGACGAACATTGGTAGCAGAATAAGTGTAGTATTGGGGAACAGACGTGCCGCTACCTACTACACCGTACCATGTTTCGGGGTTTACCTTATCTCTACCATTCACCAACACGTAACCTAAATCACGTGCATCGGCAGAAGCCTCGGACACACCGTAATAGTCCAACATAGCTTGTGTACGTGAGTAAACCACACCACCCAAACGGGCTGAAATCAAGAAACCTGCTGTGAAATTCTTCCAAATGAAGTTATTACGCCAAGCCAAATTACCTTTAGGAAGTACGCTTCCCAACTTGATGTATTTATCCGGGTCCGTTATGGCTTCCGTAGCAACCGTTCCATTTTGGTCCACAAAAATCTGTCCATTGGCATCACGTTTCATATCTCGCAGTGAGTAAAGGTCACCCATGCTCCCACCTTCTTTCAGCAAGAAGCGGGCATCACCTAAGCCACCCATATTCAACGTGCTCAAAGAGAACAGCTCACCGGTAACGGGATTGATGGCATTGTCTGCCAAAGTCAGGATTTTATTCTTGTTACTGGAGAAGGTTATACCGGTATCCCATGTAAAATCTTTCCAGGTATTCTTGTAATTCAGCGACAACTCAATACCGGAGTTACGTACGGCACCAGTCTGGATATACATAGCCGACCAACCGCTGACAGGCAACTGCGGGTTGAATGTCTGGTTCATAGTCTTGGCATTGTAATATGTCACGTCCAATTCAAAGTTCTTGAGGAAACGCATGTTCAAACCGATTTCCCAAGAATTGGTACGTTCAGGTTTCAAATTGTACAACGGATATTGGGTCGTGATACTCCACTGGCCGGAACTTGAATTCCATTCATAGTGAGGATTAGCCAAATATCTGGAGAAAGCACTACCAACAGATGCCCATGAACCACGAACCTTTATAAAAGAAAGATAATCTTTGTTCAAGTTAGGCATTAGCTCAGACAGTACAACAGAACCACCGACTGAAGGATAGAAGAATGATTTGCTGTTGGAGTTGGGACCTGCCAGCTGTGAAGGCCAGTCGTTACGTCCGGTCAGCGTCAAGAAGTAAGTGTTCTTGTAACCAAGCTCAGCCGAAGCGAAGAGAGACTGGGTCTGTTCACGCCATCCTTCCTGCAAACGCTGTGTCTTGCTGGCACTCAGGTTCTGGATGGCAAAGTAGTTGGTCAAACCTACCGGTTCGCCGCTGAAGGCATCGCCACCATCAGCAATCGGACCACGGGTCTTCATTGCATCCGAACGTATATCGGAGAATGAACCACCGACGTTGGCCTGGAGTGACCAATCTTCACCGAAATATTTGTTGATACTCACCAGGAAGTCTGCATACAACTGTTTGTCCTGCGTCTTGGTAATACCATAAAGACCTCGTGAAGAGCTCTCGGTGAGCTGTGTATTGGTAGAAGCATAGAACTTTTCTGTATAATCATTGTTGGAGTTATCCAAACGTACACGTCCTGAAACAGTCAGCCAGTCCAGAATCTTATAGCTCAAACCGGCATTCAGCATATAGCGGTCCTTCTTGTTCTGGCGCAGATTGCGGTAGTTAATCCAATAAGGATTCTGCATTACCATACCTTCGTCACCTACCGGCCAGTATTGCGTATAAATTTTACGGGCAGCGTCATAGCGCTCATACATGCTGATATCAGACCAGTCGTTGCTGCGCGGGAACAAATAAGCACCCACCAACGGGTTGTTGTAAGTACCCTGGTTCGTCATGTTCTGGTCATTCTGCAGAATATAGCTTGCACCGAAATCCAGAGTCATCTTGTCGTCCAGGAAAGTAGTGGTGTTACGTACCGTAAAGTTGTAACGGTTGTATTTGTTGTTGGGAACAATACCCTTGGAGTTTACAGCAGCAGCCGATGCATACGTCTGGTTTTTCTCTGTACCGGTTGACAAAGAAATACTTTCCGTACCTATAATACCCGTCTGGAAATAATCATCTTTCGGGCTGTAATTGTAATTATTGGCAGCAGACAAAGGTGCTCCCCAGCTCATGGCTCCTGAAGTACTCATCACACCACCGGTTCCCGTACCGTAACGGTTTTGGAAGCTCGGCATCACAAACGGATTGGTGAATTCGGTATTGCTGCTGACAGTAAGGCTCACCTTACCTTCTTTACCTTTCTTTGTAGTAATGACAATGGCACCGTTGGCAGCTTCCGAACCATACAAGGCGGCAGCGGCAGCACCGGTCAAGACTGACATTGACTCGATGTCTTCCGGGTTGATGTCGGCAATCGGTTCTGAAGAACCCTGAGAGTCGAACTCCTTACCTCCGGCAGTACCACGTCCGGAGAAAATAGGCACACCGTCAATAACATAAAGTGCATTGGAAGACTGCATGATGGATTTCGTACCACGCATCACTACCTTTGATACGCCACCCACACCGGATGAAGAAGCATTGATATTCACACCCGCTACCTTGCCACTCAATGAATTTACAAAGTTGGCGTCTTTATTGGAAGTAATGGCATCCGTATTCACCTGCTGTACATTGTAGGACAATGCCTTTTCCGATCGCTTGATACCGAGGGCAGTGACCACCACTTCTTCAATCATCTGCGTGTCATTCTGCATCAGTACATTAATGGAAGCTGAACCGGTCGCCGAAATTTCCTGCGACTTATAACCGATATAAGAGAATACAAGTACCGGATTCGCTTCTGTAGTGGTCAACGTAAAGTTACCGTCCAGGTCTGTAATACAACCATTGCTGGTACCTTTTACCAATACGTTCACACCAATCAGAGGCCCCATATCATCTGATACGACTCCGGTAATAGTCCTCTCTTTCCCCTGTTGCTTACCTTCTTGTGAAGTAGCGGTCTTTTCTGAAAGATAAACGATGTTGTCCTCCACTTTATACGAAATGTTCTTCCCCTTGAGAATAACATTCAAAGCATCTTCAATGGATACATTGTTCACTTTAACGTTTTCTACTGACAGCGCAGCCAGCTTGTCGTCATAAAAAAATTGATACTTGGATTGAGACTTGATTTGTTCAATGACTGTCCCCAATGTGCCACGAGACACATTCAGATTTAACTGGGCAAAGCCCCACTGGATAGAAACTGCCATGAACAACAAAACTAATAAAGCCCGCATGAACGTCGAACTCCGAAAAGCATAATTGTCTTTCATAAACACAATTTATAGGTTATACAATAAATTACTTCGAGAGATTCATTCTCTCGCATTCCTATATAAAACAACAGACAATGAAAATACACTTACTGAAAAAGTATCTTTTTTATCATTAATCCTAAAAAAAAAGAGTTGCCCCGAAAATAAGTTGATATATCATTTTGCTCAATATTACTAACGAAGTAAATAATTATTCCCACCTGATTCAAGAAAAACATCTCTAATACAGATAGTAAATAACAAAATGATATATCAACTTATTTTCGAGGCAACCCTTTTCTTACTATATTATTACTATTCTTTACTTCTTCAGTTCATTCGAGAAAGAATAAGGATAATCTTCCGGCTGCGTACCTCTCTTCATATTAGGCTGGCTGCCCATATCAAACCTCAAGGTACCGCCATTCAGCAAATCGCCATGCGTCAGATAATTCCTGGAATAATCCACGCCGTTCACCTTGAGAGACTCGATATACATGTTCTCCGGTGAGTTATCCGGAGCGTCAATAGTCAGAGACTTGCCGTTCTCGAAATGGAGGGTAGCCTTACGGAACAGAGGGGCGCCCAATACATACTCGTCCGTACCAGGGCAAACCGGATAGAAACCAAGTGCAGAGAAGACATACCACGCGGAAGTCTGACCGTTGTCCTCGTCACCGCAATAACCGTCGGGACCGGCAGTATACATGCGGTTCATTACCTGACGAAGCCAATATTGGGCCTTCCAAGGCTCCCCGGCGTAGTTATAAAGGTAAATCATGTGCTGGATGGGCTGGTTGCCATGGGCATAGTTACCCATATTCATCACTGTCATCTCACGGATTTCATGGATTACCTGGCCGTAGTAGCTGTCATCGAACAAGGGGGGAACAATAAATACAGAGTCGAGCATCTCCACGAAAGACTCTTTTCCACCCATCAGGTCTATCAGACCTTGAGGGTCGTGGAATACAGACCAGGAATAGTGCCAGCTGTTACCTTCAGTAAAGGCGTCACCCCACTTCAAAGGAGAGAAAGGAGACTGGAACTGGCCGTCTTGATTACGACCACGCATCAGCTTGCTTTCCTTATCAAATACATTCCTATAGTTCATGGCACGTTCCGCAAAGAGTTTCTGCTCCTTCTTCGGACGGTTCAGTTCTTTTGCCATGCGGTAGATGCACCAGTCATTATAAGCATACTCCAAAGTACGGGCAGTGTTCTCGTTGATTTTCACATCGTAGGGAACATAACCAAGCTTGTTGTAATACTCATAGCCGAGGCGACCCGTAGAAGAGACCTCGGGATGGACATTCTTTGTACCGTTGATGAGACCTTCGTACAACGTCTGCACATCCTCCACCTTCACACCTTTCAGATAGGCATCTGCCAGTACGGAAGCAGAGTTGTTGCCAATCATACAGCCACGGTGACCCGGACTTGCCCATTCGGGGAAGAAACCGCTTTCCTTATAGGTGTTGACAAGACCTTCCTGAATCTGCCTGTTCACCGACGGATACATCAGGTTGAGGAATGGGAAAAGACAGCGGAAAGTGTCCCAGAAACCGGTATCCGTATACATATAGCCGGGCAACACTTGCCCATTGTAGGGACTGTAATGAATCGGATTTCCCGCCTCATCCAGTTCATAGAATGCACGCGGGAACAACAAGGAACGATACAAACATGAGTAGAAAGTACGGTACTGGTCAAGGGTTCCGCCTTCCACATCAATACGGCCCAGCACCCTGTTCCAGGCATCCTGACCTTTCTGAACCAATGTTTCCAAATTGTCATTACCAAGCTCCTTCAAGTTACGGTCAGCCTGCTCAAAACTGATGAAAGAAGAGGCTACACGGGCATGTACCACTTCACCCTTACGAGTTTTGAAACCGATAACAGCACCGGCGTGTCCGGCTTCCTGCTCAACCTTATTCTCGGTCAAGACGCCATCGGCTACAGACGCCTTATAAGTAAAGGGCTTGTCGAACTCTATCACGAAATAGTTCTTGAAGTTCGCGGGAACACCGCCGCTGTTACGGGTAGTATAACCGATAATACGATTCTGCTCCGGAAGTATCTTCACATAAGAGCCCTTGTCAAAGGCATCGACAACAACGTATGAATGATCATTTTCAGGGAAAGTGAAACGGAACAACACGGCACGGTCGGTAGGTGTAAACTCTGTAATGACATCATGTTCGGCAAGATATACCTTATAATAATGAGGAAGTGCCACTTCGCCCTTGTGGGAGAACCAGCTTGCACGCTTCTCCTCATCAAACTCGGGCTTGCCAACCACCGGCATGATGGAGAACTGCCCGTAGTCGTTAATCCAGGGACTGGGCTGGTGTGTCTGCTTGAAACCACGGATCTTGTTCGCGGTATAGACGTATTGCCAGCCGTCACCCATCTTACCAGTCTGAGGAGTCCAGAAGTTCATACCCCAGGGACGTGCGATCGCAGGATAGGTATTACCGGTGGAAAGCTCGAAAGTAGACTGCGTGCCGACAAGAGGACTGACATACCGGGTAAAGTCTTTGGCATGCAGCCATAAAGCACTGCTCACAAAAAAAAACAATAGGATTAATTTTCGCATAATATTAGAAAGTTGTTAGTATTAAATAAATTCTTCTCGTCATATCTCGAATTTGTGCGGCCTTCCTACTTCATTGAGGAGAGGAAAACACTGTTCCCCACAATTTTATACTCCAATGGAATGGCATTCTTTATCAGATTCAGCACAGCCCCTACACTCTCTTTTTTCTTCAGTGTACCCGAGTAAGTCTTGCTTACATCTATGTTCGGTGCCAGAATTACCCTCACCCCATACGAATTCTCCAATGTACGCGCAATGGTGTATAGGTCAGCCTTCTCAAAGACAAACTCATTATTGTGCCAGTTTTCGATTCCCGTATCCACCTGCTTCACCACCAGACGCCTAGTCATTCCGTTCAGCTCGGCTTTCTGTCCGGGGGCAAGGATAATCATACCCTCGCCATGATTACCTTTCACCTCTACTTCGCCTTTCAAAAGGGTAGCTACTGCAGACATCTTAGCCTTGTCAGACTTGAGGTTGAAAACAGTTCCCAATACTCTGACCTGCATGACCTCACTCTGTACGACAAACGGTTTTTCCGGATTCCTCATCACCTCAAAATATCCTTCTCCTTCCAGATAAACCTTTCTTCCCTTCCCTGCAAACTCATGTGGATATTTCAGGGTAGTGTTTTTATTCAGCCAGACTTTGGTTCCATCCGGCAGTTTCAGTTCCTTAATCTTATCATGAGTGGTGACAGCCAGTAATGTTTCCGGCTGGCTATAAGTCTGATAAAAAAGATAGCCGAAAGTACCCAAAAGGAAGAAGCCCACAAATACGGCCGCATACCGTATCCACCCAACCATCCTCCGTACCTTGTATTGTTTCGTCTTCTCTTGTTCCAGCCTTTTAAACAATCGCTTTTCGGCCTTTTCTATGTCTTGTGTATTCGAAGTATCCCCCAGTCTCCCCAAGTGGTAAATCTCCTCCAGCCTGAACAATTCGCGTGCATTCTCACCCGACTCTTCCAGCCAGGCGTTCACCTCACGAAGTTCATCTTCCGTACATTCACCCATAAGGAACTTGGCCAATATCTCCTCATTCAACTTATTCATTCTTTCCTTCATTATGATAATAAAACAACGCTGCTCGCAAAAACACTTACTTTCCCGATGAAAAACAGAGCCAACATCAGGTTCAGATACCCCAGTTTATCACGCAGCAACTTCAAAGCTTTGTACATGTGGGCCTCCACCGTACGCAATGACACTCCCATTGTATCAGCTATCTCCTTATTCTTCATATCATGCAGATAGCTGAGTTTGAATACCATCCGGCACTTGTCCGGCAATTCATTGATGGCATCGGACAGCTTCCTCCTGAGTTCGGCATCCTCTATCCGTTTCACCACATCATTGCTGTCAGGTTGATAGAACTCAACCCTCTTTTTATGGATTTCGAGCATGACAGCCTCATAGCCACTCACAATGTCCCGATGCTTCAGAACGTTCAAGGCACGGGTATACACCGCCCTATACAGAAAAGCCTGAATCTGCTCTCCCACCTTCATGGTATCTTTCCGCTTCCACAGCTCCACGAAAACATCCTGTACCACATCTTCCGCATCTTCTTCCCCCACAATGCGTGTGGCATAGAACAGCAGGTTGGTATAATACCTGCGGAAAAGGGATTTATATGTCAAGTCGAAATGTTCATTCATATGTTAGCCGGTTATCGGGGACTGTACCATGCCTGACCTGGCTTATCCCCCATTTCAAATTCGAAAACACTTCCATCCATTATCTGTTCATGCGTAATATAACTTTTGTCATAGTTCTTACCGTTGAGTTTGACAGATTGAATGTAGCAATTTTCCTTGCTCACCGCCGGCGCCAGTACCGTAAAGGTCTTTCCACCGGGCAGGTGCATCTTCATTTCCGGATATAGGGGGGTACCGATTTCATATTTTCCACCAACCGGGTCTACCGGATAAAAGCCCATCGCACTGAACACATACCAGGCGGACATCTGTCCGCAATCCTCGTTGCCGCACAAACCGGCAGGAGTGTTCAGGTAGAGTTCACGCATCACCCGGGCTGCATATTTCTGGGTTTTCCAAGGTTGATCCACAGCATTGAACAGATAGATGACGTGATGGCTAGGCTCATTTCCATGCGCATACTGGCCAATCATCCCGGTGCTGAAAATAGGCAACTCATCATCTGCAGAAGGATTGTAAGTAAACATACTGTCCAGCTTCTGGGCAAACCGTTCCTTACCTCCGGTCAAAACTATCAAACCGTCAATATCCTGCTGCACAGACCAGAAGTATTGCCAGCCGTTGCTCTCGCAGATGTGCGGAGTATAGTCGTCCGGCGAGAAGTTCCGGATAAACTCTCCCTTGTCATCACGGGGCTGCATGAAAGAACTTACCGGATTGTAGACATTCCGGTAATTACGGGAACGCTTATAAAACTCGTCCGCAACCTCCTTATCGCCCAGCTTCTCTGCCATACGGGCTATACAATAGTCATCATATGCATATTCCAGTGTTTTAGAAAGTGACCAGTTTTCCGAATTATACTGATCTGTCACATTATAAGGAACATAGCCATATTTCTTATATAACCCAATGCCACGATAGGAATCGATATTGGCAGTAGCTACACAAGCCTCCAAGGCCTTTTTCGCATCGAAGTCCCCAATACCTTTCAGATAGGCATCTACAATAACCGGCACAGAGTGGTAACCTATCATCATATCTGTCTCGCCCCCCTGAAAATTCCATACGGGAAGGCGGCCGTTCTGTTCGAAGAAGGCGAGGAAGGACTTCACCATATCATTCACCCGTTCCGGCTCAATAAAAGTATAGAGAGGATGAGCCGCACGGTAAGTGTCCCACAAAGAGAAAGTACTGTAATTTGTCCAGCCCTCTACCCGGTGCACTTGCTTGTCGGGACCGTAATAGGCGCCGTCCACATCACTGTAAATGGTAGGAGCAATCATCGAATGATATAAAGCTGTATAGAACTTGACTTTCTCATCGCGGTCATCGCATTTTATTTCTATCCGGGACAATTGTTCGTTCCAATCATCCTGCACAGCAGCCAGGTATTTGTCGAAATCATCATCAGGTACTTCTGCTGCTAGATTACGTGCCGCCCCTTCCATACTTACACCGGAGATGGCAGTACTGACAAGAATCTGTTCTCCTTCCTTAGTCTGAAAGTCGAATCGTGCAATGACAGATGTCCCTATCCGCTTGCCTTCTTTCTCTATGGCAGCTGTATCGAGCTGCATCGCAGCAAACGGTTTGGAGAAACGTGTACGGAAGTAGAGGCGCTGGTCGCGTGCCCAACCGTCAGAGTAACGGTAACCTTGCACCGTTACCGAATCGACGGCTTCTATGTGAGAATCATTGGTAAAATCCCAATTCATGGCTTTCCGCAAATTCAGGAAAACGGCAGCATCGGCTTTTGGGAAAGTATACCGCTGAATGCCACAACGCTCGGTGGCCGTCAACTCTACATTTATATTATAATCTTTCAGACGCACCTGATAATATCCAGCGCTTGCCGATTCTTCCGAATGAGAGAACAAAGAGTGAATGCCGAGCGGAGCTTCCGCCTCCTTATAAGGCAATGTCACCGGCATAAAAGAGATGTCATACAAGTCACCAGCGCCGGTTCCGGAGAGATGGGTATGGCTGAAGCCTGCAATGGTACTGTCCGGATAAAAATATCCGGAAATACGGTCCCAGCCCGGCAGTCCGTTGTCAGGACTGAGCTGCACCATGCCAAACGGCGCCTGGGCACCCGGATAGGTGTTTCCAGTAAAATCTGTACCGATAAAGGGATTCACAAACTCTGTATAAGACACACTCTTCACATCCGACACCTGCGAGGTGCATGCCAGAAAGGATGAAAAGACCACAAACAAACAACAAGATTTTATCAAATTCATAACATTATAGGGTTAACGTGTATAGTATAACAACCTAACCGGATAAAACACTTACACATCTTGTCACTTTTCTACAGAATTCATGCAAACAAAAGTAATACAAAATTCCGATTAATCCTCTTTTTTATTTTGTAAAAATATACTTTACACTATCTTTGTCACAAAAAGTCACAATGAATTACACGACCTATCTTTTCGACTTTGATTATACGCTTGCTGATTCTTCCCGCGGAATCGTCACTTGTTTCCGCAACGTACTGACCCGTCACGGATATACAGAGGTGACGGATGACGACATCAAACGTACTATCGGCAAGACTCTGGAAGACTCTTTTTCCATCCTCACCGGCGTGACAGATGCCGGACAACTGGCAGGATTCAAGGCAGAATACCGAAAAGAGGCCGATACGCATATGACTGTCAACACGGTGCTTTTCCTGGAAACCAAGTCCGTACTGACTGCACTGAAGGACTCCGGCGCCCGCATCGGAATCATCTCGACCAAATATCGATTCCGCATCAAGGAACTCCTCGACCAGCATTTTCCTGAAGATTTTATGGACATCATCGTGGGTGGTGAAGACGTGAAAGCCGCCAAGCCATCTCCCGAAGGGCTACTCCTTGCCATTAAGCGGCTACATGTCAGCAAAGCCGAGACCCTCTATATAGGCGACAGCACGGTAGATGCGGAAACAGCCCAAGCGGCCGGAGTAGACTTTGCTGGAGTCACCCACGGAGTAACCACTGCCAAAGAATTGGAGAAGTACCCACACCGGAAAATAATGAACACCTTGGAAGAACTGCTGGCAGTTCAGGAGGAGCATCCTTCCATATTCAAGATTGAAAATCCCATCCGGCCGGAAAATGCGCATGCCACTTCTCCCCGGAAACAGAAAAGGATAAGCGTCTGGCAAATCCTCCTTCTAGTGACACTCTTCTGGCTGGCTATTGAAGAGCTGGACATGACCGACGACAGCAACTTCTTCCCGGTTGTTTTCATACTGACATTGTGGGGTATCCTCCAAAAAAGAAGGATACTACCCAACAAAGCAAGAACTTTCATCGACTCATGGTGGCACCCCTGCGCAGTACGCTTACGCGCATTTCACATCAAGCTGATACAAGGGAGAAAAACTCCTCCCGCTGGCAACGAAACCTGCACCTGCCTGAATTGCGGCACCACCTATACCGGCAACTACTGTAACCGTTGCGGACAAAGCCGTAACACTCCACGCTATCGGTTGAGCAACGCGCTTAAAAACATTGCCGGAGGCTTCTTCAATATAGATAATGGCTTTGGACGTACCCTTCTGGAACTCCTCTACCGTCCGGGATACATGATTAGAGACTTCATCGGCGGTAAGCGTGTAGAGTATTTTCGCCCGTTCCAGACACTCTTCATTCTTGCAGCCCTTTATATCATGGCTGTGCAACTGGTAGACCCGGAAGCCCTGAGCAAAAAAGAAAAGACGGAAAAGACAGAGCAGACAGACAAAGAAGAAATCATTGCCGCTAAAGAGAAGCTTACCAAAAAGATGGAGAAAACCTATAGCAAAGAGGAAAAGCGAGCCCTCGCCATCACTATAAAAAGCCTGGAGAAAAGCTTGAACAAACTGGAAGAGAAGAACGACTCCACTTCTGCCACACAGGTGTCCGAACAGAACAGCGATGATGGCGACCTCATCGATGAATTTGTAAACGACACCTCGGAAGTGGGAGACAGACTGGAAAAAGTCTTACAGAACTCTCCTTTCCTAATGAAAGTATGGAATCTGATGAAGAGCTGGGGACACGGAAACAAGGCATTCCGCATCATTGCCACACTGCCTTTGTTTGCACTTGCCACCCAACTTGCCTTCCGACGCCGGAAATATAAGTTAAACTACAATACCACGGAGCATGTGTTCATACAAGCCTACATAGCTTGCCAGATACTCCTACTGAGCATCATCGTGCTGCCTTTCAACGGGTACGCAAAGGTAGACGATTTGTATGAGCTGCCTTTATGGCTTATTTTCGTCCTATTCTGTTGGAATTACAAACAATTGTACCGCTGCACCTGGTGGAGAAGCTTTTGGCGCACTATCCTCATGCTGACTTACAGTCTTGTGCTACTCGTCATATTCGCGTGTCTTGTAATGGCGCTGATGCTGGCCGGTATCTATGTTCTGAAATTCATTTTGTAACAGAAACCATCCCTACACAGACTGTTTTTCTTTGATGAAACAGTTTTTCTCCAATAGGCTAAAAGTACAATCTGCATTAAAAGAACAAAAAAGCAGAAGAACATTTGTCCATTTAGAATAAAAAGAGTACTTTTGTGCCCGATTATTCCGCACCGGGTTCGACCAAGTGCTTTCTAAGTGATTAGAGACCACCCGACGGAGCTAACTTATACATTATATATAAGAAATGTACGCAATTGTAGAAATCAACGGTCAGCAATTCAAAGCAGAAGCTGGCAAAAAGCTGTTTGTACACCACATCCAGAATGCAGAAAACGGTGCAACAGTAGAGTTTGACAAGGTTCTTTTGGTAGACAAAGACGGCAACATCACTGTAGGCGCTCCCACAGTAGAGGGTGCAAAGGTTGTTTGCCAGGTCGTATCAAACATGGTAAAAGGCGATAAAGTTCTTGTTTTCCACAAGAAAAGAAGAAAAGGTTATCGTAAGTTGAACGGTCACCGTCAACAATTCACAGAGTTAACAATTACAGAAGTAGTAGCTTAATCAATTAAAACAGTAAGAAGAAATGGCACATAAAAAAGGTGTCGGTAGTTCTAAGAACGGCCGCGAATCACAGAGCAAGAGATTAGGCGTTAAGATATTTGGTGGCGAAGCTTGCAAAGCAGGTAACATCATCGTTCGTCAAAGAGGTACTGAATTCCACCCGGGTAATAACATCGGTATGGGAAAAGACCACACTCTTTTCGCTTTAGTAGACGGAACTGTACAATTCAAAGTGGGCAAGGAAGACAGACGTTCAGTTTCTGTTATCCCTGCAGAAAATGCAGAAGCATAAGTTTCCGAACAAGAAATAAGGAAAAGGGATGCAATCCGAATAGGTTGCATCCCTTTCTTTTATGTCAAAAGCAACACTTTATTTGTTTTTTCCATATCTTTGCACTCACAAAACCGAATAACATAAAAACAAGTATAAGATATGCTTACCATCAAACAAATTACAGAAAACACCGACGCGGTTCTCCGCGGACTGGAAAAGAAGCACTTCAAGAATGCAAAAGAAACCATTGCACAAGTGCTGGACTTCAATGACAAAAGAAAAGCCAATCAAACCATCCTAGATAAAAACCTGGCAGAAGCCAACTCACTCTCCAAATCCATCGGACAACTGATGAAGGAGGGCAAGAAAGAAGAAGCAGAAGCCGCCAAAAGCCGCGTGGCCGAGCTGAAAGAAGTCAACAAGGACTTGCAAGCCAATATGGACCAGGCTGCCAACGATTTGCAGACTTTGCTTTATACCATCCCCAACGTTCCCTACGACAGCGTGCCTGAAGGCGTAGGTGCCGACGACAATGTAGTAGAGAAAATAGGTGGTATGGAAACCGAGCTGCCCAAAGACGCCCTGCCCCACTGGGAACTGGCCAAGAAATATGACTTGATAGACTTTGACCTGGGTGTCAAGATTACCGGTGCCGGCTTCCCCGTATACAAAGGCAAAGGCGCACAACTGCAACGCGCACTCATCAACTTCTTCCTGGACGAAGCACGCAAATCCGGCTATACGGAAATAATGCCGCCCACAGTGGTGAACGCCGCTTCCGGCTACGGCACGGGACAGCTGCCTGACAAGGAAGGGCAAATGTATCATTGCGAAGTGGACGACCTCTACTTGATTCCTACCGCCGAAGTCCCCGTAACCAACATCTACCGTGATGTGATTCTGGACGAAAAGCAGTTGCCCATCAAGAACTGTGCATACACACAATGTTTCCGCCGTGAAGCCGGTTCATACGGGAAAGACGTACGTGGCTTGAACCGCCTGCACGAATTCTCCAAAGTGGAACTGGTACGCATCGACAAACCGGAACACAGCAAACAATCCCACCAGGAGATGTTGGACCACGTAGAAGGTTTGCTTCAAAAGCTGGAACTCCCCTACCGCATCCTGCGCCTTTGCGGTGGCGATATGAGCTTCACGGCTGCCCTCTGTTTTGACTTTGAGGTGTATTCCGAAGCACAGAAACGCTGGCTGGAAGTAAGTTCCGTCTCTAATTTTGACACTTATCAAGCCAACCGTCTGAAATGCCGCTACCGTACGGCAGAAAAGAAAACAGAGCTTTGCCATACGCTGAACGGTTCCGCACTCGCTCTGCCACGCATCGTTGCCGCCTTGCTGGAAAACAACCAGACTCCAGAAGGAATCCGCATACCAAAGGCATTGGTTCCGTATACGGGATTTGAAATAATAGACTAAGGCCATAATAGTCACGTGCAGCAATACGCCTTTGACACTTTCTTTCGGGCACGAATTACATGAATTTCACAGTTGCGGTTAGCAAAAAACGTGAAATCCATGTAATTCGTGCCCGGAGTTTTATCATGACAAGCTTCTCCTGCGCAACTACAAAGTATTCTTCAAAATACGTGCAAACACCTCCTCGCGGAAATTACGTGCCACCGGAACAGTATGCCTCCCAACTATAATCCGATTGCCATCTATCATCTCAATCTTTTCCAAATTTATCAGATATGATTTATGGACTTGCTGAAATACTCCACCAGGAAGAGCCTCTATCATACGCTTCATGGTAGAACGTACAAGCAGCTTTGTGCTTTCCGTATAAATACAGACGTAATTTTCCAGCCCCTCCACCACCAGAATATCCTTAAACAACACCTTATGCATCTGACGGTCTGAACGGACAAATATAAAATTATTAGCTTCATCCGGCCATTTCTCCTGCTGCAAAAGACCATGTACTTTATTCACCGCTTTCAGGAACCGGTCAAACGAAATCGGTTTCAACAGATAGTCCGTAACATCAAGTTCATAACCTTTCAATGCATACTGCTCATAAGCGGAAGTGATAATCACATGAGGCGGATGGGCAAGAGATGCCAAGAGTTCAAACCCCGAAAGATAAGGCATTTCAATATCCAGAAACAACAAGTCCGGCTGCTCAGTCTGCAAAAGAGTGTTCAACTGCATAGTATCTTCACATACACCCATTAAAGAAAGGAAATCCACCTTTTCCACATAGCGTTGCAATCCTTCACATGCAGTAGGCTCGTCATCGGTTATTACACATTTTACCTGTTTCATCCTATAATTCTATCACAAGTTTTACTCTAAACAAAGTATCTCCTCTATTTATGTCCAGCGTATGACGCTCCGGATATAGCAGCTCCAGCCTGCGCCTCAGATTTTCTATGCCGATTCCATGTTTTCCTTTCTGGTGCACTAATGGTTCCGGTATAGAATTTTCAATACTAAAACACAACTTGCCTTCTTTCAGACACATATCCATAGCTATAAAATAGTTCCCTCCCACATATTTGAAAGCATTCTCCACCAACGGTACAAACAACAATGGATAAATCTCAACCTGCGCCTCCATTTCATCGAAATGCACCTGCAACTGCAGCCGCTTCGTAGCACGAAGTTTACATAGGCTGATGTATTGTTTCAGATATTCCACTTCCACACGAACTTGCACTTTCTCCCCGTCATTGTATAATTGGTAACGAAGCAAATCGGACAATTGCTCAAGAGTATGCCGTGGAGCCTCATTATTCTCATCTATCTGAAAATAAACCGTATTGAGTACATTAAAAAGAAAGTGTGGATGATATTGTGCTTTAAGGAATTTCAGCTCTGTCTGGAGCTGGTCATTTTTTATCTTCTCCAATTGCAGGCGTTGAGCTTCGTTTTCCTTCTGTATCATCTGATTACGCAAGAATATATAGAAGAAGCCGCCAAGCAACATACTGACTATGGCGGGAATAGGCACATCGTATAAATCAAGACTTACCCCCATCAAAAAGCGGATAACCCACATCGTCAGAAGACACCAGACGGGAGCTGTCAGGACAACCACCCCGTATTCCTGCCACCACACCAACTTCCGCTTCCGGCACAAACAAAGCCAATACTTCAATAGAAAAAAGATAGGGTAAGACATGAAGAGTACCACAAGCATATCCTTCAACATGAAATTCCACTCATTACTTTCCCAATAGTATTCATGTTTCGGAATATCATTCGCCACACGAATACATAGAAAAAGAATCACGGCAAATAATGCCGGCATCAGCCATTTGTTCCACAGTCTGCCCATAGTAGTTACAAATTTACTCTTTTTGTTTCATCTATTTCTTTTTTCCTTCTGCTTTCTTTTGTATCGCTGCCTTTTTGAAAACGCCAAGAGAAAGCAATACCCAGCACACGTTTGTTGTGCCGTTCGTCAACAAACGCCTGCACACCGGGAGATTGAATATCTACTTTTTGATAATTGGTGTTGAATACATCCTTGGCAAACAAGGTAACGGTGCATCTGTTACGGAACATCTTCTTTTGGATGCCGACATTCACTTCCAGCGCCGGATGTACTGTGGCTTGTCCGTAGGCCATTCGTCCATTATAATTTGCCGAAAGTTCGGCCGACCATACGGAAGTGAAAGCAAACTGGTTCATGCAGCCGAATATCGGGGTAAACATACGGTTTTTCATTTTCTGCCCTTGCTCCGTCCAACCATAATTATTATAAATACCGATAGCGGTCAGATTCACCTTCCAAAAAGAAACAGGTGAGAGGTTGGCGGCATGTACACGCATACCCGTCTGTACATAGGAAGACAGATTCTGGGGCATTACATAGATACGCCGCCCCTCCTGTTCGCGATAGCTCTTCATGATAGCATCATCTGTATGCGAGAAAAAGAGCACTGTCTGAAACCAGTCACGATACACATACCCCAACTCTATATTATCAGAGAAAGAAGGATGCAGCTTCGTATTTCCCCCTTCATGGGTATAGTCATCAAATATATAGGTAAAAGGATTCAAATCACCATAATTGGGGCGGGTAATACGCCTGCCATACGAAAGCTGAAACAGATGTTCCGAAGTCAAACCGTATTGCAAAGCAATAGTAGGAAACAAATGGAAGTAATTCGTTGTAAACGAAGAGTCTTTCTGTTGTGTATTTCCTCCAAAATCCCCGTGTACATGGGTATGTTCCAACCTTAGACCCGCTGAGATTTTCAAGCGGTCTTTCTCATAGCCGACTTGTAGATAAGAGGCATTGATATTCTCATCATATACGAATCGGGAACCAAGTGCCCCGTCCGGCAGCCAGCCGGAAACCGACGGACGCATATAACCTGCCGTATTGTCTATCGTAACAAATGAGGTTTTGACTCCGGCCTGTAACTTCCAAACCTCACTCAATGGATAAACCGCATCTATCTGTCCGACATATAAGTCGGTATTTCCCTTCATATCCCCTTTCAATGTATCGGGCTTAAAACTATCCATCAACTGGTTTCCAACACGGTAGTAATGGAAATAATCAAAAGAAGCGCTGAGTTCTCCCCCTTCTCTTTTCAGCTTGTGCACCATACTGGTTCCGGCAGAAACATTATTCCGGTTTTGCTCCGCATGGCTGTAAGTATTTCCCGCAACTCCGGTTTCTCGGATTTCCGTAAACATGCCTGCATTTTCCCTTTGCCGGGAAAAGTTTCCACCCAATGAGACTCCCCAAACTGTCCGCTCATTGAGATAATAATCACATCCGGTACGAAAATAGTGCGAATAATTCCTACGCTTCCGGTAAGAGTCCTGCATCATCCTTCCCCCATCCCGTTCGAACGCACGGTCGATAAACAAGTCTATGACATCCTTCCCCTGATAATACGAATAGTTCAAATAAAGATTGAACTTATTCTCCCGGATATTCATGGAGGCACCTCCATAACCGCTACCCGTCCGTCCAAGACTGCCATTGCCGTTCAAGGCCAGATTCACACCGCGCAGTCTGATTTTTCTTGTACGGATATCAATCAACCCGGAGCTTCCCGCCGCATCGTGGCGTGCGGAAGGCTGGGTTATCAAGTCTATCTTATCAGCATTAGTTGCAGGAGTAGATTTCAACAGACTCATCAATTCATCTCCCGAAAGATAAGTAGGCTTGCCATCCATCAGAATCGTCGCACCGCTTTGTCCGTTCAGCAAGATATTACCATTGGAATCTATCACGACTCCCGGCAGGGAAGCAAGAACATCATAAAGACTTCCCGTACTTTGAGTGACTGACGCATCCATCCGGTAACTTGTTTTACCGGCAGATATTTCTACCAACGGGAGTTTAGCAGTTACCATAATTTCTTCCAAACGCTGGTCGGCAATCGTATCCTGCTGCGACCAAACCACCAAAGGCATACTCAATAAAATTGCCCCTAAAAAAACATTTCGATACATACTCTTCCTCATTTTTTATTTCAAAAGTAGGCAGGCTGTAGAAAGTGAACAAATTATAGTGACAAAGGAATGTTATCCAGTGACAACATGCAGTTTTACCCTATTCTTCTTTTGATATTACCAAATAACCCCTATCTTTGCAAAATCTATCAATCTGACAGTAATTGCGTAATTACACCAACAAAATTATTAGATAATGAATAAAATCATTAGCAAAGAACACTTTTCTGAAAAGGTCTTTAAGTTAGTCATTGAAGCACCATTGATTGCCAAATCACGTAAGGCAGGGCACTTTGTCATTGTACGTGTGGGCGAAAAAGGCGAACGTATGCCGCTTACCATTGCGGAAGCCGACCCGGTAAAGGGAACCATCACACTGGTGGTTCAGGAAGTCGGGCTCTCCTCTACCCGTCTTTGCGAACTGAACGAAGGCGATTATATTACGGATGTTGTCGGCCCGTTGGGACAAGCTACGCACATTGACAACTTCGGTACTGTGGTCTGTGCCGGAGGTGGTGTAGGCGTAGCTCCCATGCTCCCTATCGTGCAAGCGCTGAAAGCTGCCGGCAACCGCGTCATCACCGTACTGGCAGGACGTACCAAAGAACTGATCATCCTTGAAAAGGAGATGCGCGAAAGCTCCGACGAAGTCATTATCATGACCGACGACGGTTCCTACGGACGAAAAGGTCTGGTGACGGAAGGCGTAGAAGAAGTCATCAAGCGCGAGAAGGTGAACAAGTGTTTCGCCATCGGCCCCGCCATCATGATGAAATTTGTTTGTTTGCTGACAAAGAAATACGAAATCCCCACGGATGTATCCCTGAATACGATTATGGTTGACGGTACCGGCATGTGTGGCGCCTGCCGAATCACCATCGGAGGAAAGACCAAATTTGTATGTGTGGACGGCCCTGAGTTCGACGGACATCAAGTGGACTTCGACGAGATGCTGAAGCGTATGGGCGCTTTTAAAAACATCGAACGCGAGGAGATGCACAAGCTGGAAGAACCTCAGACCTGCCAAGCTACCGGTGAAAACATGGAAGATGAGAAAAGCCGTAATGCTGCATGGCGTCAGGAGTTACGCAAATCCATGAAAGCCAAAGAACGGACTGCCATTCCACGCGTGGAGATGAACGAGCTCGATGCAGAATACCGCTCGCACAGCCGCAAGGAGGAAGTCAACCAAGGGTTAACGAAAGAACAAGCGCTGACAGAGGCCAAACGTTGCTTGGACTGCGCCAACCCCGGATGTACGGAAGGTTGTCCGGTAGGTATCGACATCCCCCGCTTCATCAAGAACATTGAGCGCGGTGAATTCCTCGAAGCAGCCAAGACACTGAAAGAAACCAGTGCACTGCCTGCCGTCTGCGGTCGCGTCTGCCCGCAAGAGAAACAGTGCGAATCCAAATGTATCCATCTGAAAATGAACGAAAAGCCGGTAGCCATCGGCTATCTGGAACGTTTTGCCGCTGACTACGAACGGGAGAGCGGACAAATCTCCATACCTGAAATCAAGGAAAAGAACGGTATCAAAGTAGCTGTCATCGGTTCGGGTCCCGCCGGTCTGTCATTTGCCGGAGATATGGCGAAGTATGGCTATGACGTGACTGTTTTCGAAGCACTGCACGAGATTGGTGGTGTATTGAAATACGGCATTCCTGAGTTCCGCCTGCCCAACAAAGTGGTGGATGTGGAAATTGACAACCTTGCCAAAATGGGAGTAGAATTCGTCAAGGACTGTATCATCGGCAAGACGCTCAGCGTGGAACAACTGGAAGAGGAAGGCTTCAAAGGCATATTCGTAGCTTCCGGTGCAGGACTGCCCAACTTTATGAACATCCCCGGCGAGAACTCCATCAATATCCTCTCGTCCAATGAATACCTGACCCGTGTCAACCTGATGGATGCGGCAAGTGAAGATTCCGATACACCGGTTCCCTTCGGCAAATGTGTAGCCGTGATAGGCGGCGGTAATACTGCCATGGACTCCGTGCGTACTGCACGCCGCCTCGGTGCAGCGCGCGCCCTAATTATCTACCGTCGTTCGGAAGAAGAAATGCCGGCACGTATCGAGGAGGTGAAACATGCCAAGGAAGAAGGTGTAGAATTCCTGACCCTCCACAACCCAATCGAATACATTGCCGACGAACAAGGAAAAGTGAAACAAGTGGTGCTTCAGAAAATGGAACTGGGTGAGCCGGATGCCAGCGGACGCCGCAGTCCCGTACCCATCCCCGGAGCCACGGAAACCATCGACATTGACCTTGCCATCGTCAGCGTAGGTGTATCTCCCAACCCGATTGTCCCAAGCTCCATCAAGGGACTGGAATTGGGCCGGAAAGGAACGATTGCCGTCAACGATAACATGCAGTCGTCCATCCCGACCATCTTTGCCGGAGGAGACATTGTCCGCGGAGGTGCTACCGTAATCCTTGCCATGGGAGACGGACGAAAGGCAGCAGCAGCGATGAACGAACAGCTAAAAAAATAAGAATCTGTCATGAAAGGTGGAGACATACGAACTCCACCTTTTTTATTCTACTACAACCTCTCCCTCTACTTTCCCCTTCTAGCATACAATTTAAATATTTCAAGAATATGAAACGTATTTATCTATCCCTCCTTCCCTGTCTGGCTTACCTATTGGCAAGCGCCCAAGAGCCCCTAAACGGGGATTCCCTTGCCTCAGACTTTCGGTATCTGGTAAAAGAACTGGCAGCAACCCATCCCGACCCTTACAGCGGCTTCGGAGGAAAAGTATTCTTCTACGAACAAGCTTTCCATCTGGAGAACGAGTTACGCCGGACTCCCGGTACGAAACAGACCTTTTTTGATAAGGTAAGCATTTTCCTATCCAATCTGCAAGACGGACATACCTACCTTTTACCTCCCACAGCCAATCAACAAGCAAATCAGCGTTACCTGGCACTGGAAGTACGCACCATCCCCGACGGCATTATACTTCAAGGAATCCCTGAAACGTACAAAGACTTGTTAGGTAGCCGTATCACAACCATCAACGGAGATTCTTTAGAAGAGGTACTGGCCCGCACTGCCGCTATCCAAGCCAGTGAAAACCTATATGACCGTTATGCCAATCTATGCAGGTCCATGCCTACGGAACATTTCTTGAGACAGCTTTTCCCTGAAATGAAAGACAACCTTCACCTCTCACTTCTTACTCCCGACGGCAAATCAAGAGGATTAACCCTTCCCTTATTGTCAAGGCAGGAAGTGCAAAACACACCCATGCAACACAATAACAGTTGGAAAGCTTATACAGACAAACAACTGGCCTATCAGTTCATAGACAACGACAAGCAAATAATGCTCATCAATATCAACAGTATCATGGCACGGGATAATTTTGAGTATATGCAAAAACAAGGGCTGAAAGATTTATACCGGCAAATAGGATTCTATTATCGGGATATCCTGAAACAAGATATGCCCGCCGATACCCTGCAAGCCATTCGGCAACTCCCGTCCCTTTCCGAAGTTTTCGCCCATATGCTGAAAGAGATGAAGAAGGAAGCCTCCTCCACCCTCATCATAGATTTGCGCAACAATAGCGGCGGCTGGACTCCAATTGTCCTACCCACACTCTACCAACTGTTCGGCGACCACTTCCTGCAAACGGATATGGATATAGAATTCTATCGTATCATCTCTCCCCTCTACATGCAAAAACTACAGACAAACTTACAGGATTTCAACCAAGCATACGAAACAGACTATGCCTACGGTGACTACACTTTTAGTACGGACGAAGCAGACACCACAGACATAGAACAGCGACGGACCGACTTCATCGAGAACTGTATGTCCAGTGTGCCGGAAGAACTGAGAAAGCAACAAGGAAAGGCGCTCTATACTCCGGAACACATTTACGTCATTACCAACGAACGTACCTTCAGTGCAGCTTTCCACTACACTTTCTATCTGTGGAAAATGGGGGCTACCCTTGTAGGAATACCCAGCGGACAAGCCCCCAATACCTACATGGAACAAACCTTATTCCGGCTACCCTATACCGGTATGCAAGGCTCTATCTCCAACTCCATACAAATATGCTTTCCGGGCAAAGACCGGTGTGCCCACACACTTTATCCGGACTTGATACCCACCTATCAAGATTACCAAAGATATAATTTTGATGTCCAAACTGAGATTCTGTATTTACTCGACAAGATTAAATCGGCTCCTCATTCTCATACGAACCCTGCGGAGAAGAATCAGAAGTAAAAACAAAGCCCCGTTTACAGATAAATTGCAAGCGGGGCTTTATTTCCATATTTCAATAAAGAGACTACTTCACCACCTTGTTCGTTGCCGGGTCGGGGAAAATCACCGTCGGCTTGAACGACTTGGCTTCTTCAAAGTCCATCAGCGCGTAGGACATGATAATAACGATGTCATCAGGTTGCACCTTACGGGCTGCCGCACCGTTCAGGCAAATTTTGCCAGAGCCACGCTCGCCCTTAATAATGTAGGTTTCAAAACGTTCACCGTTATTATTGTCGGCTATATACACCTTCTCGCCGGCAATCATGTTGGCGGCATCCATCAAATCTTCATCAATCGTAATGCTTCCCATATAGTTCAGGTTCGCTTCCGTGACGCGGGCACAATGGATTTTCGACTTCAACACTTCAATCATCATATCTTTATAAATTACGAATTACTAATTATAAATTACAAGGCAGCAGGCTCTTTGTACTTGATATTGTCAATCAGACGGACTTCCCCACAGAATACTGTGATGCAACCCACAGCATAAGAAGTTTCCTCCCAATCGGTAATCTTCTGTAAGGTATTGCCATCCACCAGCTCAAAGTATTCCAAACGCAATCCGGGGGCGGCTGCGATGGTGTCTTCCACAAACTTCTGTGTCTCAGCTACCGTATGTGAAGCTCCAAAGGTACGACTTTCAAATAAAGTCTGCGAAATTTTCAGTGCATTTTTACGTTCTTCGGCAGATAAACGGGCATTGCGACTGCTCAGAGCCAACCCGTCTTCCTCACGCACAATCGGACACCCTACAATTTCCAAAGGATACTTCATCTGGCAGACCATCTCGCGAATAATTGCCAGCTGCTGGAAATCTTTCTCGCCGAAGTAGGCACGATCCGGCTGCACAGCATCAAACAGTTTGCTCACAATCTGGCAGACACCGTTAAAATGTCCCGGACGGAATGCCCCTTCCATCACTGTGTCCAGCGGCGCATAGCTGAAACGGCGGGTATCCGGTTCCGGATACATCTCCTCCACTGAAGGTGCAAAGACAAATGCCGCTCCACACTCCTTCAGCAAACGGCAGTCAGCCTCCGGCGTACGAGGATATTTCACTAAATCATTCTTGTCATTAAACTGGGTCGGATTTACAAAAACGCTTACTACGGCAGCGTCATTTTCTGCCACACAACGTTTCACCAATGAGGCATGACCGGCATGCAAGGCACCCATCGTAGGCACCAGACCTACCTTCTTTCCCTGGGCTCTCAAAGCCGAAAGTCCGGCCTGCAAGTCCTTGATAGTATGTACTATTTCCATTTTAATTGGTTATATAATAACTTGGTTGTTCGCAAAAGCGGTGCAAAATAAACCATTATTTAGCATATAAAGAAGAAATATCGCAAATTAATGCAAAACTCAGTACACTTTCCGGCAATTCCAAAAGCAGCTGTTTCACTGAATAACAAGCAGTTAACAATTCATAAGGAATTATAGACGGGCTCTGTTTGCTTTATTGCCCGATTTTTTTTATATCTTTGCAGAATAATTGAGAACATTGTTATTATGACAAAGGCGAACAAGGTTTTATTTATAACCCAAGAAATTACCCCTTACGTTTCAGAATCCGAAATGTCCCTCGTAGGCAGAAACCTACCTCAGGCTATTCAAGAAAAAGGCAGAGAAATCAGAACGTTTATGCCCAAATGGGGAAATATCAACGAACGCAGAAACCAGCTGCATGAGGTGATACGACTCTCCGGCATGAACCTCATCATTGACGATACCGATCACCCGCTCATCATCAAGGTTGCCTCTATCCAATCTGCACGTATGCAAGTATACTTCATCGACAACGATGACTACTTCCAGAACCGCTTGCAGGTAACAGACGAAAATGGTGAAGAGTATGAAGACAATGATGCCCGTGCCATCTTCTATGCCCGTGGCGTACTGGAAACGGTGAAGAAACTGCGTTGGTGTCCCGACATCATCCACTGCCACGGCTGGATGACCGCTTTAGCGCCTCTGTACATCAAGAAAGCCTATAAAGACGAACCTTCCTTCAGAGATGCCAAAGTCATATTTTCCCTTTATGAAGATGACTTCAAACAACCTTTCCACGCAGACTTCTCTAACAAGCTATTGTTGAAAGGCATCGCCAAGAAAGATATTGCAGGATTGAAGGAACCCATTGACTACACAGCACTTTGCAAACTGGCTGCTGACTTCTCCGACGGCATTATCCAGCAAAGCGAACACGTCAATGAGGAAGTACTGAACTATGCCCGCGAATCCGGAAAACCGGTATTGGAATATCAATCTCCCGAGAACTTTGCTGAAGCCTGCAATGACTTCTACGACAAGGTATGGGAAACAGAACAAAAATAAAATCGATTTAGACAGTTAAAACTATGAAAGTAAGATACCTGGGAACATTGCTTTTGGCAGTCCTGACTTTCTTTGGATGCGATGACAACACCGGAACATTAGGTCTGGGTATGTTGCCCGATTCTGACGGCATGTCAGCGCATACTACTACTTTTAATGTAACAACACGTTCATTTGCCGTTGATTCCGTATTTGCCAAAACGAGTACCGGCTATATAGGCAAGTTTTCCGACCCGGAATTCGGTTATTACGAAACAAGTTTCCTTACGGAGCTGAACTGTACGGAAAACTTCTCCCTTCCGGAAGTGTATAAAGTGACCGAACGGGACAGTGAAGGAAATCCAATCAAGGCAACTGGTACAATGACTGCCGACTCGGTAGTTTCAGTGCAACTGGCAGTCTATTATTCCAGTTGGTTCGGCGACTCCCTGAATGCATGCCGGATGAGTATCTATGAACTGGACAAGAAGCTGGACAAAAATCGCTATACCAATATCAATCCAGAAGAATACTACAACAAGTACGACCCCAAGTCCCTGCTCGGACGTAAGGCTTATTCAGCTTTCGATACGTCTGTTCCGGATTCTGTGAGATTTGAAAAGGACAATAATGGTTATTATACTTTCTATCCCAATGTGACGTTCCCATTGGACAAGAAAACTTTCGGCGAAGACAGAATATTGAAGGTTTATCGCGAGCATCCCGAATACTTTAAAGACGCCGCAACTTTCATAGACAAGATTTTCAAAGGAGTATATGTAAAGAGCGATTACGGAGATGGAACCATCCTCTATGTGGATTATGTGGCTTTGAATATGCAATTCCGTTTCCACTACGTAAATGATACTACCGGTGTAGCACTGAAGAAAAAAGATGGTACAGACTCTTTGTTCTATAGCATGCAGACTGTATTTGCCTCTACCAAAGAGGTTATCCAGGCAAACCAGTTCCTGAATTCAGATTTGATAAAGGAAAAGGCTGCCGAATCTCAGCACACTTACATTAAATCTCCTGCCGGTATCTTCACCGAAGCTATCATGCCATACGATTCAATATACAACAAACTGACCAATGACACCCTGAATGCCGTGAAACTGACTTTCACGAATTACAATATAAACAGTGACTACGAATATAGCATGAGTGCTCCCAATGACGTGCTGTTGATACGTAAGCAGGAGTTGAAGAGCTTCTTTGAAGAGAACAAAGTCAGGGATAATATTACCTCATTTACAACCACCCACAATGCATTTGCTACCAATCAATATGTATTCAGCAACATAGCCCGGTTGGTTACCACTTGCATCAACGAAAAACAAGCTGCCAAGAAAGCCGCCAAAGAAAAGGCCGGCAGTTCTTGGAATGAGACAGAGTGGGAAAAAACTTGGAACAAAGAAAATGAAGACTGGGATAAGGTATTGCTGATTCCGGTTTCCATTACCTATGACAGCAGTACAAGCAGCAGCGGCAACAAAACCATAACCGGTATCCAAAACGACCTCAAGCCGGGATATGCCAAACTAAAAGGCGGCCCGAAAGAGAATGCAAAAGGCGAAGTGGAATCTCCGCTGAAAATAGAAGTTACATACACCAGTTTCAACAAGTAACTGACAGATATTCCATAAAAAAGCCTTCCGCTCATTGTAGAGCGGAAGGCTTTTTTGATTGATGGGACAAGCTGCCGATATTATTCAGCAGCCTTTTTAGTTGTTTTCTTTGCGACAGGCTTTTTGGCAGGAGCCTTGGCCTTTGCCGGTTTTTCTGCGGCAGATTTAGCTGTAGCCTTGCTCTCTTTCTTTTCTGCAGCCTTTATCTTCTCCAACTTGGCCTGTGCTTTCTCCAATTCCTTATGCAGTTCCTCTATCTCGGCACCTTGGTTCTGGATAGTGGTCAGCAATGCATTCAGTTCTTCGTTATCTATATCCACCGGATAGAGAGAATCGACACGTTTGATAAAGTCACCAAGAATATTCATATAATTGGTGAAAGCATCAAAAGGAGATTCATAAATGCCACGGTTCAAGCCGACACCGCTTTGCTTGGTAGTCATGAAACGGAAGTTGTTACTTGCCTGCAGATAATCCCAGTCCTGCTTGATACGGCGGTCATCACAAAGATGGACACGTTCGGCAACACTATACAACTTGTTGAATGCTTCACGCTGCATCACGTTACCCAGCCAACAGCTGGTATCTCTTTCTTCGTCCACCCAAGACATCGGATATGGAACGTCCAACTGGGAAACAGATTTCAGTTTGGTAACGATTTCCGTCGGTGTGGAGAAAGTAATCCCCTTTTCCTTGGCACAGTATGGAAGAGCCTTCAGGAATTCCAGAATATTGGAAGACAACGGCTGTGCCATGCCCAGAGCAGAGAGCTCCATAAAGATGTTGATGACCTGCTCTTCCTGCGGTAAAGCATCAATCCAGTTGATGTACTTGTCGGCAAACAAAGGATACTCGTTCCACTCGGAGTTGGAGAAGCGCAGGCTGATGTCGTCAGACAGCTTAAAGTCACGCAACAGCAACTTCAAGTTAGGATTCATAGAGCAATGGTATACATAGTGCGGACTCTTCCAACCCAGAACATGCTTGGCTCCTTCCGTCAGCATACCCTTGAATCCCAAAGCTGCCACCATCGCACCAATCTCGTCATTATAAATCAGACTGGAATTACGGAACACCTTCGGTGCCTTACCGAACATTTGCTTCATCTTAGCGCTCTGACGCATCACCTCTTCCTTGAAGCAATCCTCGTTGGCCAGAGAAGAAAGGCCATGGGAATAAGGCTCGGCAAGGAACTCACAGCAACCGGTATCATTCAGCTGGTGCAACAAGTCGATGACAGCCGGCGCATATATTTCCAACTGCTCCAGCGCAACCCCCGAAATGGAGAAAGCCACTTTAAACGCACCTCCGGAATTCTTCACCATTTCAATCAGGGTGTTCAATGCCGGGATATAAGAGCGTTCGGCTACATCATTGATACTGGTTTCATTGGCATAATCATCGTAGTAATAATGATCGGTACCTATATCAAAGAAACGGTAACGTTTCAGATGAATGATTTGATGTATTTCAAAATAAAGACAGATAGTTCTCATTTCTATTATTGTTTTTGTTATTTACCATAGTTTCTTAACACATCCTCGTAGAGGGCGCGGATTCTCAAACCTACTTTTTCCCACGTGATTCCATCCACTTCCTTCTTGCCTTCCTCCTGCAGATATTGGAAGAGAGCGGGATTGGTGCAGAGGGAATAAATGGCATCGGCCATTGCATGAATGTCCCAATAATCGGTCTTGATGACCTTATCAAGAATTTCACCGCATCCCGACTGCTTGGAAATGATGGAAGGAGTCCCACACTGCATGGCTTCCAGCGGAGCGATACCGAAAGGCTCGGAAACGGAAGGCATAACGAATACATCACTGTTCTTGTAAACCTCATATACCTGCTTTCCCTTCATGAAGCCCGGGAAGTGGAACCGATCGGCGATGCCCCGCTCGGCTGCCAGATTAATCATGGCATCCATCATATCTCCCGAACCGGCCATCACAAAGCGGATGTTGCGGGCACGCTGCAATACCAGCGAAGCTGCTTCCACAAAGTATTCCGGCCCCTTCTGCATGGTGATACGGCCCAGGAATGTCACAATCTTTTCTTTGGAATGGTCGGGACGCGGAATGTCCTGGTATTCCTGCGAGAGAGGATAGACGGCATTGTGCATGGCAAACACCTTCTTGGGGTTCTGATGGTACTGCTCAATAACCGTGCGGCGGGTCAGTTCGGACACGCACATGATGCAGTCGGCATAATCCATACCGTTCTTCTCCATAGAATAGACGGTAGGATTGACTTTTCCGCGCGAACGGTCAAAGTCCGTAGCATGGACATGGATACAGAGCGGCTTTCCGCTCACCATCTTGGCATGCACTCCGGCAGGATACGTCAGCCAGTCGTGGGCATGAATAATATCAAATTCCTGCTGGCGAGCCACTACTCCGGCAATCACCGAGAAGTTGTTTATCTCTTCGTGCAGGTTGCCGGGATAACCGCCGGCAAAGTCCATGCAGCCTATGTCATTGACGTGCATATAAGAGAAATCCGAATAAATATGGTCGCGGAAAGAATAATAATCTTCCGGCGTCATGTTGCGCGTCAGCCTCGACTTCAAATAATTGTAATCGACATCACGCCACACGATAGGCACCTGGTTCATGCCCACTATCTTCAAGAAGTCCTCTTCTTCGCCCGTCGGCTTGGGCATGCAGAAAGTAGTTTCCACATCACCCTGCAAACTCAATCCCTTAGTTATTCCATAAGAAGCAACCGCAAGACCACCATATATTTTGGGAGGAAATTCCCATCCAAACATTAAAACTTTCATCTTCGTTCCTCCTTTTATAAATTATACTTAGACAATAACTTCAAGATACGCAGGATTTCCGCCGTATTCATGGCAAATGACACCGCCCCTCTTCCAACAAACGGAGGATTACCATCGAAGAGTTCGGGCAATGCGCCAATACAGTGGGAAGTCATTTCATCTTCCATACCGATGAGGTATCTCTCTACAAACGACACGCCACTCACTTTATAGATACGCAGATATGCTTCCATGTAGAAGCCCAGCAGCCATGGCCACGCTGTTCCCTGATGGTAGGCATAGTCTCTCTGTATCTGAGGGCCGACATAATTCGGATTGTATCCGCCACTCTTGGGGCTCAGTGTACGCAAGCCCTTCGGAGTCAACAGTTCTTTCGTCACAATATCGAGTACCTGTTTCTTCTGGGCCCTATCCAACGGAGAATAGTCAAAGGCAACGGTAAATATCATGTTGGGACGTACGCTCCAGTCCATCATATAACCATCCACATAGTCGAACAGATAGCCATACTCATTGCGGAAGACGTCTACAAAAGACTTTCCGGTGATTTCTGCCTGAGCGTCCAGTGTATCGGCAAGAATTTCATTGCCTCCCTCCCGAACCATATCGGCTACAAAACGCAGGGTATTGTACCATAGTGCATTCACTTCCACAATGTAGCCCGTACGCGGAATAACCGGGCGGCCATTGGCGGTAGAGTTCATCCAGGTAACCGCTTTCTCGGTGCCATTGGTATACAACAGTCCGTTTTCGTGCAGGAAGAGATTGTCATGCCTGCGTTCACGGATATAGTCAACAATCTCCTCAAGGAGATTACCGTACATCTGCCGGCAATTTTCACGCGAGGTCTCCTTGGCATACTGCTGTAAAGCCCAGACAGCCCACAGCAGCACATCCGGATGCTCCATCTCGTATATCTTATAGGAGGAAGGTTCTCCATTGATAAACTCACGGATAGCCTTTTCGGCTGTTTTCATCACGTCTTCAAATTCATCTTGCTCGCCTAAGGCCAAAGTAAGACCCGGCAGGGAGATGAACAAGTCACGGGCACGACACTTGAACCAGGGATAGCCTGCAAGCACATAATGCTCCTCGCCCTGCTTGTTGTGGAACTGGTGCGCCGAGTTTTTCAGACAGTGGTAGAAACTGTCACGCGGAGTGCGGTCGGCCACCTCGGACTCAAAAGTCTGCTTCAGCTTGCGGGGAGAAATCTCGGAGATACCGGCGGAGAAGACAACGCTTTCCCCTTTCTTTATATCCACTTCAAAATATCCCGGCACATAAAGGTCTTCGTTGAAGTCATATCCGCGTTCCTGTTCTTTGGGATACTCGATACCACGATACCAGTCAGGCTGGAAGTGGAACTCATTCTTTTTGTTGAGCTGCATGAACAACTCCGGATAACCGGGATACATGCAGGTTTTAATGCCATTCTCTACCAACTGGTAGTCGCGGCTTGCCTGCGCATTTTCGTGCGTGTACTCGCGCACACTGCGGAATGCCAGGAAAGGGCGGAAACGAAGTGTGGTTGCCGAATGGGCATCGACCAAGGTATAACGAATCAGAATCCGATTTTCATGGTGTACGAAAATCTTTTCCTTACGAAGGATGACGCCTCCTACACGATAGGTAGTTGTGGGGATATTTTCACAGTCAAACTCTCGGATATACTTGTGCCCGTTAGGACTGAAGTGGTTTCCTTGATACTTATGCAACCCCAGGTTGAACTCCGCACCGTGCTGAATTACAGTTTCATCCAAAGAAGACAGCAGCACATGGTTTTCATCATCGAGGTTGGGGACCGGTATCACCAACAGACCGTGATATTTGCGTGTGTTACAATCTACAATTGTTGTACAATGATAGGCTCCCGACCTATTCGTCCGCAATATCTCCCTTGGCAAAGATTCTTGCAGATTAATCATCAGGGTCTTGTCAAATCGTAAATAACTCATAGTTGTGCATTATTTAAAGGTTAATTATTTCGGTATATGCGCTACAAGCCATGTAGCGATGCCCAAAAATACGAATTAAAGCTTATAGGCAAAATAAAAAGTCAGTTTTTTTTCGGTTTTCGTCAAATATTCCGTAGTATTGTACAAAAATAGCAATCACTGTACGAAATATGAAGCATGATATACGCAGAATGGCATTGGCGGCGGTTATACCCCTATTCTTGCTATTCATTTTATACATCTTGAAGTTTTTGGAGACAGGCATGGATTGGAACTTCACACGACTGGGAGTATATCCGATGGAACAGCGGGGCGTGTTCGGAATTTTCGCACATCCACTGGTACACAGCAGTTTCAAGCATCTGTTCGCCAATACGATTCCACTCTTTTTCCTGATGTGGTGTCTGTTCTATTTCTACCGGCATATAGCCCCCTACATCTTCTTTGCCATTTGGATAGGATGCGGTGCGCTTACCTTTCTTATAGGGAAACCGGGATGGCATATCGGAGCCAGCGGCATCATATACGGACTGGCTTTTTTTCTGTTCTTCAGCGGCATTCTGCGCAAACATGTACCGCTTATCGCCATTTCACTGTTGATAACGTTCCTATATGGCGGCCTGGTATGGAATATGTTCCCACAATTTGCCAAAGCCACCACTTCCTGGGAAGGACACCTTAGCGGAGCCATAGCAGGCACGCTATGCGCCATAGGCTTTACGGGATACGGTCCCCAACGGCCCGATCCGTTTGCCGGAGAGGAAGACGAGGAGGAAGACGAAGATGAGGAAAACAATGAGGATGAGGACGATAAGAAGGAAGAGGAGAAGGATGAGGATTCGTCTACAAGGATTGAATAGCACGTTTAAGAAACAATAAAAAAAACAAAAAGAGGGGCAAAGAGTTTACAGTACACCTTGATAATATCTACTTTTGTTTCAAAACAAGAAGAAAAAGCATTATGAATACAATGTTTGATACATTACTGCAACTGCCACTCTTTCAAGGACTCGCACAAGAAGACTTTACCAATATCCTGGGGAAAGTCAAGCTGAGCTTTACAAAGCATAAAGCCGGCGAAGTTATCGTGAAAGCCGGTGACACATGCAGTCAACTGATATTCGTATTGAAAGGTGAAATCTCCTCATGTACTTCATCTGCGAATACATCATACAGCTCCACGGAATATTTTCAGGCACCTTATGTCATCGAGCCACAATCTCTGTTCGGGATGAGCACCTCCTACGTCTCGGCCTATACCGCCCAAACCGAGACCCACACAGTGAGCATCAGCAAGGCTTTCGTCATGAGCGAATTGTTCAAATATGACATATTCCGCCTGAATTACATGAATATCATCAGCAACCGCGCCCAAAGCCTAAACAGCCGTCTTTGGGCAGAAAGCACCGACAACCTTGAGAAACGTATCGGCAACTTTATCCTGACACATATCGAACGTCCGTCAGGCAGGAAAATACTGAAAATAAAAATGGAAGAATTGGCTCAGGTGGTCAATGATACCCGTATGGGAGTATCAAGAGCGTTGAACAGCATGCAGGAGAAAGGCCTGCTCGAACTGCACAGAGGCGAGATGATGATTCCCGACGCAGAAAAGCTCTTATAGGCCACCTGAACCGGGATTTCCTACAACACCTTGTCTATCGCTTTCTTTATCAAGGCTTCCATCACTTTATACCCTTCCAGAGTGGGGTGTACCCCATCCCGGGTATACGAGGAGTTCAGAGCCTTATTGTCGCCTTCCACCATCTCACTGTAATAGTCGACATAAGGAATCTTGTTTTCCTGGGCATACTTCCGGATTCTGGCATTCAGCTGCATTATCTTTTGCGGAGCATCCTTCACCGAAGGGTTCCAGCCAAAGGCAGCGGCAGGCAACACAGACGTCAAAATCACCTTTATCTTATTGGCCCGTGCCAGCTCTACCATAGACACTATATTTCCAAAAGTGTATTCTTCATTATAAGCGCCTGCATTTTCTGCAATGTCATTGGTACCTGCATTTATCACGACCAGCGCCGGAGCAAGCTTGATGACATCTTCGCGAAAACGGAGCAGGAAATGGGAAGAAGTCTGTCCGCCTATACCACGGCCCACATAACCGTTGTCTTCAAAGAAAGCGGCATCGTTTGCCACCCATCCTTCCGTGATGGAGTTGCCCATAAAAACCACCCGGTCCTTCTGTTTTCCCTTCCGTACCAGTTCCTTGTTTGCCTCTGCATAGCGTTTCAAATTTCCCCAATCCTGCTTCTGTGCGTCAGAGGCTACCCAAGGTATGCACAAAAAGACAGCAATCATACATAAAAGTTTCATTGTTCTATTCTTTGTTGTTTTGTTATAAAAAAAACAGCCCCACCGTTTTTAAGGTGAGGCTATCATTATCATCGGTCAGTCTCACTCCCACTCGATGGTCGCATTGGGTTTCGGAGACATATCATAACAAACGCGATTGACGGTTTTCACTTCCTTGAGAATACGGTCGGTAATCTTCATTAGGATGGGCCAGTCCACCGGCTCAATGGTAGCGGTCATGGCATCCACTGTGTTGACGGCACGGATAATGACGGGCCAGTCGAACGAACGTGCATTGTCGCGTACACCCACAGATTTGAAATCGGGCACCACAGTGAAATACTGCCATACCTTCTTATCCAGGCCTGCCAGTTGGAATTCCTCACGCAGGATGGCATCCGACTCGCGTACAGCCTCCAAGCGGTCGCGGGTAATGGCTCCCAGACAACGTACTCCCAATCCGGGACCGGGGAACGGCTGACGGTAAACCATCTCGTACGGCAATCCAAGCTCTACACCGCATGCACGTACTTCGTCCTTGAACAGCTGGCGCAACGGCTCCACCAATTCAAACTGCAAATCCTCGGGCAGACCGCCTACGTTGTGATGAGACTTCACCATCTTGGCTGTTTTTGTGCCACTCTCTACAATATCGGGATAGATGGTACCTTGTCCCAGGAAGTCGATACCGTCCAGCTTGCGGGCTTCTTCCTCAAAGACACGGATAAACTCTCCGCCGATAATCTTGCGCTTTTCTTCCGGGTCAGCCACGTTTTCCAGCTTGGAGAGGAAACGGTCTGTAGCATCCACGTATATCAAGTTAGCTTTCAGCTCCTTGCCAAAGATTTCCACCACGGCTTCCGATTCGCCCTTACGCATCAGTCCGTGGTTCACGTGTACGCAAACCAGCTTGTCTCCGATGGCTTTCAGCAGCAAAGCGGCCACCACGGAGCTATCCACACCACCGGACAGTGCCAGCAGCACCTTACGGTCGCCCACCTGACGACGTATCAACTCCACCTGGTCGTTGACGAAATTCGTCATGTTCCAGTTCGCCTCAGCCTTGCAAGTATCGAATACGAAAGATTTCACAGCCTCCTTGATGGCTTCCACATCATCCGTAAACTGCGGCAGCTTCACTTCGCACAGCGCCTTGTCGTGTCCGGCAGCCATTACGGGGAATCCCGCTTCGTAAATCTCGGGCAACACGTCGATGGACACCCCGTCAACCACATTGTTGGGGCCGCCGTTGATGATGATGCCTTTCACATTCGGCAAGGCCTTCAGTTCGGCGGCAGTAATGTCGTGCGGGTAGATTTCGCTATATACTCCCAACGCACGAATCGCCCGGGCAAGCACTGTGTTCTCATGGCTTCCCAAATCCAGAATCACAATCATATCCTGCTTCATTCTTCTATATTGTTTTTAAGTTAATAATTTCAGTCGGTCTTATTCCCATTCTATTGTGCTGGGTGGTTTTGAAGAGATGTCATAGGTCACGCGGTTCACACCTTTCACCTTATTTATAATGTCGTTGGACACCTTACCCAGGAATTCGTAGGGCAGATGCGCCCAGTCGGCTGTCATGGCATCGGTGGAAGTAACGGCACGCAAGGCCACTGCACGTTCATAGGTGCGTTCGTCACCCATCACGCCCACACTCTGTACGGGCAGAAGAATGACGCCCGCCTGCCAGACCTGATGGTAGAGCGATGTCTCGTTGCCGTCGGCATCCTGCACTTTCCAGTCACGCAAGCCCTGAATGAAAATATCGTCGGCTTCCTGCAAAGTATGCACCTTCTCCGGTGTTATATCCCCCAGGATGCGGACAGCCAGTCCCGGACCGGGGAAAGGATGACGGGTAATCAAATGTTCGGGCATTCCCAATTCGCGTCCCACGCGGCGTACTTCGTCCTTGAACAGCCACTGCAACGGTTCGCACAGACGGAGGTTCATCTCCTCGGGCAGACCGCCCACGTTGTGATGGCTCTTGATGGTCTTGCCCGTAATGTTCAGGCTCTCGATGCGGTCGGGATAAATGGTGCCTTGTGCCAACCAACGGGCATCGGTTATCTTGTGCGCTTCGGCATCGAAGACCTCGATAAAATCGCGGCCGATGATTTTACGCTTTTGCTCAGGCTCGGTCACTCCCTCCAAATCCTTGAAGAACTTCTCGCTGGCATCCACGCCAATCACGTTCAGTCCCAGGCATTCGTAGTCGTGCATCACATTCTTGAACTCATTCTTGCGAAGCAGTCCGTGGTCCACAAAGATACAGGTCAAGTTCTTGCCGATGGCACGATGCAGCAACACGGCGGCTACCGAAGAATCCACACCGCCACTCAGTCCCAGGATAACTCGGTCGTTGCCAAGCTGCTCCTTCAGTTCGGCCACAGTAGTATCTACAAACGATGCGGCGCTCCAGCTCTGGCTGCAACCGCATACGTCCACCACGAAGTTGCGCAGCATCTGCGTACCGTCCTCGCTATGAAATACTTCCGGATGGAACTGCACTCCCCACATCTCCTCGCCGGACACCTGGTAAGCGGCAATCGCTACCTTGTCCGTAGAAGCTATAATCTTGAAGTTGTCAGGAATGGCTGTAATCGTGTCTCCATGGCTCATCCATACTTGGGTATTCTTCCTTACCCCTTTGAAAAGGACATTCTCCGAATCGAAAGAATCGAGATGGGCACGTCCGTACTCGCGGGTTCCTGCCGGCTCCACCCGTCCACCGTTGCTGTAGGAGATAAACTGCGCACCGTAGCAGATACCCAGAATGGGGTATTTCCCACGAATCCCGCTCAAATCTACCTTGAATGCACTCTTATCATAAACAGAAAAGGGGCTACCCGAAAGGATAACTCCTTTTACACTCTCATCTCCGTGTGGAAATTTGTTGTAAGGTACAATCTCGCAATAGACATTCAGTTCGCGCAGCCGGCGGCCGATGAGCTGCGTGGTTTGCGAACCGAAATCAAGAATAATAATCTTCTCTTGCATATAAATCCGTATAGACTTTAATAAATGATTTGCAAAAGTAGAAAAAGTAAAGGAATTATCAGGGATAATGTGACAGAAAAACGTTTTTTTTCAAAAAACAGCTTTAAATTCAGGCTAGAACTATCCACAAGGATACTAAAAGCTATTCTTACCACAACCGTGCTGTTTTCTTACCACAGCTATGCAACTTGCTTACCACAGCAATGTTATTTTCTTACCACAGCTGTGGTAAGATTACTGCTTAGTATAAAAAGGGACAGTTTCCGGCGGTACCGGGGAGAGTTAAATGCATTAGGGGATGTATCAAAAGCCATGAACGCTTTCATCATGTTATAATATTAGGCGCGGATTACGCGGAATAACGCGGATTCAGTAAAATAAATCCGTGAAATCCACGTAATCCGCGCCTAAAAAAAGCGTCAAGAGGGTTTTGACATCCCCTATGAAGTTCCGCTTCGATATTACTTTTCTTTCAGCAAATCACGGATTTCGGTCAGCAGCACCTCTTCCTTGCTCGGGGTAGGGGGAGCCGGAGGAGCGGCAGGCGCCTCTTCTTTCTTCTTTTCAGTCAGCTTGGTCAACAACTTTATGAACATGAAGATAGAGAATGCTATAATCAGGAAGTCGAAGGTGACCTGCAAGAAATTACCGTAATTCAGGGTCACGGCAGCAATTTCTTTTCCGTCCACCATTTCGGCAGGTTTCAGCACCCACTTCAAGTCTGTAAAGTTGACACCGCCCACCAGTAGCCCGATAGGAGGCATAATCACATCTGCCACGATGGAAGAGACAATTTTTCCAAACGCACCGCCGATAATCACACCGACAGCCATGTCTATCACGTTGCCTTTCATGGCAAAAGCCTTAAATTCCTGTAAAAATGAACTTTTTCCCATCTTTTCAATTATTTAATTATGATTTTGGCTACGAATATAAAAACATTTTCTTACTTTTGCACCGCAATTCGATAAAGAAATGCAATTTATAGGCGAAAGTTTATTTTTAAACATTATAAAACCCTTAAAAGTTTAAACAAAATGATTAAAGTAGGTATTAATGGATTCGGACGTATCGGACGTTTCGTATTCCGCGCTGCAATGAAGAGAAACGATATTCAGATCGTAGGTATCAACGACCTTTGCCCGGTAGATTACTTGGCTTACATGCTGAAGTATGACACTATGCACGGCCAGTTCGACGGTACTATCGAAGCTGATGTTGAAAACAGCAAATTGATCGTTAACGGTCAGGCTATCCGCATCACTGCAGAAAGAAACCCGGCTGACTTGAAATGGAACGAAGTAGAAGCTGAATACGTTGTTGAGTCTACTGGCTTGTTCCTGAGCAAGGACAAAGCTCAAGCTCACATCGAAGCTGGCGCAAAATATGTTGTAATGTCTGCTCCTTCTAAGGACGACACTCCGATGTTCGTTTGCGGTGTTAACGAAAAGACTTACGTTAAGGGTACTCAATTCGTATCTAACGCTTCTTGTACTACCAACTGCTTGGCTCCTATCGCTAAGGTATTGAACGACAAATGGGGTATCACTGACGGTTTGATGACTACTGTTCACTCTACAACTGCTACTCAGAAGACAGTTGACGGTCCTTCTATGAAAGACTGGAGAGGTGGTCGTGCTGCTTCTGGCAACATTATCCCGTCTTCTACCGGTGCTGCTAAGGCTGTAGGTAAAGTTATCCCGGCATTGAACGGCAAACTGACTGGTATGTCTATGCGTGTTCCGACTTTGGACGTATCTGTAGTTGACTTGACAGTTAACTTGGCTAAACCCGCTACTTACGCTGAAATCTGCGCTGCCATGAAGGAAGCTTCTGAAGGCGAATTGAAGGGTGTTCTGGGTTACACAGAAGATGCAGTTGTTTCTTCTGACTTCTTGGGTGACACTCGCACTTCTATCTTCGACGCTAAGGCTGGTATCGCTTTGACTGATACTTTCGTTAAGGTTGTATCTTGGTATGATAACGAAATCGGTTATTCTAACAAGGTTCTTGACCTGATTGCTCACATGGCATCAGTTAACTGCTAATATACAGTTAGAAAATAATAAAAAATAGGTGACTTCTGCGGAAGTCGCCTATTTTTTTTGCAATTTTGCAGCTAGTTCGTTTTTTATCAGCACCTTTAAAAATGATGAAGATTATACTAACTCTAATATTGCTTTGCTTTATGAACACTATATCGTCTCAAAATCCTTTTTTTGAAACATACTCCACGCTGCACGGCACTGTCCCGTTCGACAAAATCAAGACCGGAGACTATGTACCCGCCGTCCGCGAAGGCATCCGCCGCCAGAATGCGGAAATAGATGCCATCATCCGCAATCCGGAAGTCCCGACATTTGCCAACACTGTGCTGGCCTATGAGAAGTCCGGCGAAATGCTCCACCGTGTCGGTACCGTATTCGGCAATCTGCTCAGCGCAGAAACGAACGATGACCTGCAGGAACTGGCCAAGGAAATCATGCCGATGATGAGCGAGCATGAAAACAACATCAGCCTGAACGAAGAGCTGTTTGCACGCATCAAAGCGGTTTACGAGCAGCAAGACAAAGAGACGCTGAACCCGGAACAGCACAAGCTGCTGGAAGATATTTACAACGGCTTTGTACGCAATGGAGCCAACCTCCAGGGAGAAGCCAAGGAGAAATACCGGGCTTTATGCAAAGAGCTCAGCCTGCTGACGCTGCAGTTCAGTGAAAACAACCTGAAAGAAACGAACGACTACAAGCTTGTCATCACCGACAAGTCACAACTGGCCGGGCTACCCGAGAGCGCGGTAGAAGCCGCTGCAGAGACAGCCGGGGAAAAAGGCGTCGAAGGCTGGGTATTCACCTTGCAGGCTCCCAGCTATGGCCCTTTCCTGACCTATGCAGACAGCCGTGACCTGCGCCGTGAGCTGTATATGGCCTACAATACGAAGTGTACGCATGACAACGCCAGCAATAATCTGGAAATCGTAAAGAAACTGGCCAATGTCCGTATGGAGATTGCCCAACTCCTAGGCTATGACAACTTCGCCGAATACAACCTCCAGGAGCGCATGGCACAAAACAGTGAGTCCGTGTATAAGCTGCTGGACCAACTGCTGGAGGCTTACACGCCCACCGCCAAACAAGAATATGCAGAAGTGCAAGCCCTGGCACGCCAAGCGGAAGGAGAAGACTTCGTCCTGATGCCGTGGGACTGGGCGTACTATTCCCATAAACTGAAGGACCGGAAGTTCAATATCGACGATGAGCTGCTCCGCCCTTACTTTGAGCTGAACAACGTGAAGGAAGGTGTATTCGGCCTGGCAACCAGACTGTATGGCATCACCTTCAAGAAGAATCCGGATATTCCCGTTTATCACAAGGATGTGGATGCCTACGAAGTCTTCGACAAAGACGGGAAATTCCTTGCCGTGTTCTATACCGACTTCCACCCCAGAGCAGGCAAGCGCTCGGGAGCCTGGATGACCAGCTACAAGGAACAGTGGATTGACGAAAAGACCGGCGAGAACAGCCGTCCGCACATATCCATTGTGATGAACTTCACCAAACCGACACAGGACAAGCCTGCCCTGCTTACCTTCGGCGAGGTGGAGACATTCCTGCACGAATTCGGCCACAGCCTGCATGGTATGTTTGCCAATACCACCTACGGGAGCCTGAGCGGGACCAACGTGTATTGGGACTTTGTGGAACTCCCCTCCCAATTCATGGAGAACTTCGCCATCGAAAAGGAATTCCTGCATACGTTTGCCCGCCATTACCAGACCGGAGAGCTGATACCGGACGAACTGGTACAGCGCATTGTGGATTCCTCCAACTTCAACGCGGCATACGCCTGCCTCCGCCAGGTAAGCTTCGGCTTGCTCGACATGGCCTGGTACACACGTAACACCCCGTTTGAAGGTGACGTGAAAGCCTATGAAAAGAAGGCTTGGGAAAAAGCACAGATTCTGCCTTCTGTGGCAGAAGCCTGCATGAGCACACAATTCTCCCATATCTTTGCCGGAGGATATTCTGCCGGATACTATAGTTATAAATGGGCAGAGGTGCTGGATGCAGATGCTTTCTCGCTATTCAAGCAGACGGGCATCTTCAACCCGGAGACTGCCGCCTCCTTCCGAGAGAATATCCTTTCCAAAGGCGGAACGGAACATCCGATGACGCTCTATAAACGCTTCCGCGGACAAGAGCCTACAATCGACGCATTATTAATCAGAAATGGAATAAAGAAATGAAGAGACTTATAAGGAACATCTTTTGCATGTTGCTCATGTTTTCGCTGCTCCCCCTGCTAAGCGGTTGCGACAACGAGGACGATGTTATCGGAATATTCACCGGGAAGACATGGAAGCTCAGCCGACTCACCAATAAAGGCAGCAATGCCCAATTCTATCCAAACCTTTGGAACAACAATGAGGAAGAGATGAAGAAGAGTCTGGACAAGCTATATAATCAGAAAAACACCTTCACCCTCAATTTTGAAGGTACCGAACTGGATGGAGAACTGATGGGCACCACCGTCAACGGACAAGGCATCAACTCAAGCGTCAACGGCACTTGGAAAGCCGACGGAGCTTCAGGCTCGCTCAGCATCAGTGTGAAGGTTACGGGGGCTGCAGAAAGCGATGCACTGGCCAAGGCATTCATCTCCGGATTGCAAAACGTGTACAAGTATGAAGGGGATGCCAATTCACTGACCCTCTATTTTAAAGACGGACCGACAACCAGAGTCATGGGATTCACCCCGCAACGATAAAGCATAAATATGATGGACGATTCTACAAAAGACAAACAAGAAGCATTGGATAGGCGTTATATACGTATGGCAAGCATTTGGGCCGAAAATTCGTATTGCCAACGCCGCCAGGTCGGTGCACTGATTGTAAAAGACAAGATGATTATCTCTGACGGCTACAACGGTACCCCTTCCGGTTTTGAGAATGTATGCGAAGATGAGAATAACGTCACCAAACCATACGTGCTCCATGCCGAAGCAAACGCCATTACCAAAATAGCCCGTTCAAACAACAGCAGTAACGGTGCCACCATGTACGTCACTGCCTCCCCCTGCATAGAATGCTCCAAACTGATTATCCAGGCAGGCATCAAACGGGTAGTCTACTCCGAGAAATACCGCCTGGAAGATGGTATCGAACTTTTGAAACGGGCAGGCATCGAGGTAGTGTTTATTTCAATGGATAATGAAAAGTTGAAAATGGAAAGTTGAAAGTTGCATGCGCAGCCAAATAGTAAATTGTAAATAGTCTAATAGTAAATAAACATCATGAGTACAAAAAATACTTCCCGCTTTATGCCGCTCATCATCGCAATCAGCGTAGTCGCGGGAATCCTTATCGGAACGTTTTATGCCAGGCATTTTGCCGGTAATAAACTGGGAATCATCAATAGCTCGTCCAACAAGCTGAATGCCTTGCTGCGTGTTATTGACGACCAGTATGTGGATACCGTCAACATGACCGATTTGGTAGAGAAAGCCATGCCGCAGATATTGGCAGAACTCGACCCCCACTCCACCTACATCCCCGCACAGAAACTGGAGGAGGTTAATTCCGAACTTGAAGGCAGCTTCAGCGGTATAGGCATCCAGTTCACCATTCAAGAAGATACGATACACGTAAACAGCGTGATTCCCGGTGGACCGTCCGAGAAAGTGGGCCTGATGGCAGGCGACCGCATTGTGATGGTCAACGACAGTCTTTTTGCAGGCAAAGGCCTGACAAACGAAAAGGCCATGCGCAACCTGAAAGGTCCGAAAGGAAGCCAAGTGAAGTTAGGCGTCAAGCGTGCCACGGAAAAGGAGTTGCTCGACTTCACCATCACACGCGGTGACATCCCACAAAACACCATTGATGCAGCCTATATGCTTGATGATGACTATGGCTATATACAAATCAGCAAATTCGGACGTACCACACACGTGGAGCTGCTGAATGCGATTGCCCAACTGAGCCACGAGAAGTGCAAAGGCCTGATTATCGACCTGCGCGACAATACCGGAGGATACATGGAAGCCGCCACACGCATGGTGAACGAATTCCTGCCGGAAGGGAAGTTGATTGTATATACCCACGGCCGCAAATATCCCCGCATGGAGGAATATGCCAACGGTACCGGCAGTTGCCAGAAGCTGCCGCTAGTGGTATTGGTAAACGAGAGTTCCGCTTCGGCCAGCGAAATCTTTGCGGGCGCCATTCAGGACAATGACCGCGGAACCATTGTAGGACGCCGTTCCTTCGGCAAGGGACTCGTACAGCAACCCATCGACTTCAGTGACGGTTCCGCCATCCGCCTGACCATTGCCCGTTATTACACCCCATCGGGCCGTTGCATCCAGCGCCCCTACGAGAACGGCAAGGACAGCAAATACGAAATGGACTGGATTACCCGTTACGAACACGGCGAGTTCTTCTCCAAAGACAGCATCAAACTGGACGAAAACCTGCGTTACTCTACCGGTTTGGGCAGACCCGTATACGGCGGCGGTGGCATTATGCCGGACGTATTCGTTCCGCAAGACACAACCGGAGTATCTTCTTACCTGATAGAAGTAAGCAACAAGGGACTGATTCTGCAATTCAGCTTCCAGTATACCGACCGCAACCGCGCGAAATTGAGTGAATACGACAATGAAGAAGACTTGTTGAAGTACCTTCGCCACCAGAGTATTGTGGAGCAGTTTGTACGTTTTGCAGACTCCAAGGGAGTAAAACGGCGCAACCTGCTTATCCACAAGTCCTACAAGCTACTGGAAAGAAGTCTTTACGGCAACATTATCTATAACATACTGGGAAGGGAGCAATACATCCGCTACATCAACCAGAGCGATGCTACCGTCAAGAAGGCATTGGATATTCTGGAACGTGGCGAGGCATTCCCCAAAGCTCCGGAAGCGACACCAATCATAGAGGATAAAAAAGATGATGGAAAGGAAAAAAGAACTGCGCAGGCAGGTAGCTTTGTTGAAGACCCGACACAGCTCTTCCACTACGCGTCAGTCTGCTGAAATACTTGCCGCCCTCGAGGCACATCCTGCTTTCAGGGCGGCAACAACCGTACTGCTTTACCACTCTCTCAAAGACGAAGTGGACACACACGAATTTATCCGGAAGTGGAGCCGCGAAAAGCGGATACTGCTTCCGGTAGTTGTAGGTGACGACCTGGAACTGCGGCTGTACACCGGACCCGAAGACTTAAAACCTGGCGCATACGGCATCGAAGAACCAACCGGCGAGCTATTTACCGACTATGCAGACATAGACTTCATAGTGGTTCCCGGCGTGGCATTCGACCGTAACGGCAACCGCCTGGGGCGCGGTAAAGGTTACTATGACCGGCTTCTGCCCCGCATCCCATCAGCCTACAAAGCCGGTATCTGCTTCCCGTTTCAACTCGTAGAAGAAGTTCCTGCGGAACCGTTTGATATACGCATGGATGAAATCATTACGCAATGAAAACTAATTATCATACACACACCACACGCTGCATGCATGCCACCGGAGATGACGAAGACTATGTGCTCAGCGCCATCAAAGGCGGTTACCGGATACTCGGATTTTCGGACCACACTCCCTGGAAATACCGTACTGACTACGTAGCCGACATGCGGATGCTCCCCGAAGAGCTCCCCGGCTACGTGGAGAGTCTCAAGACGCTCCGTGAGAAATACCACGACCAGATAGACATCAGAATAGGACTTGAATGTGAATACTTCCCCCAATATATCCATTGGCTGAAAGAACAAATCAAGAAGTACCAACTGGACTATATCATCTTCGGAAACCATCACTACCACACCGATGAAAAGTTCCCCTACTTCGGCCATCATACGGACAGCCGCGACATGCTCGAACTTTACGAAGAGAGCGCTATCGAAGGTATGGAAAGCGGATTATTCTCCTGCCTAGCCCATCCGGACTTGTTCATGCGCTCCTATCCGAAGTTCGACCACCATTGCACTACCATCAGCCGGCACATCTGCCGTACTGCTGCACGCCTGAATGTCCCGTTGGAATACAATATAGGCTATGTAGCCTACAATGAAGCGCACGGCTTATCCACCTACCCGTGCCCGGAGTTCTGGCGAATCGCTGCCAATGAAGGCTGTACAGCTATCATCGGACTGGATGCGCATGACAACAAGGATTTGGAAACTCCGATGTATTATGACCGGGCAGTCCGGGAATTAAAGGAACTGAAGATTGAAAGAATAGATGAGCTGAGGATGCTCATCTGAATATGATATTCGTTATGACCTGGGCCCCCACATGACGATTCAAGTTGCGCACCAGCAACTCGCGCCCCATCATCAGTTCCTGGCGCAAAGCAGCAGAAGTGAGGTGCACATAAAGCACCTGGTTCTTTATATAAAGTTCACGGGTGTAGGAGGCAATGGTAGGCCCCAGCACTTCGGGCCACGCACTGATAAGCCGCCGTTCATTCAGCGGAGACTCCAGACTTTCCTGCCTGAGGTAATGACGGATAAGTTCACCTATCTGTTCGGCATTATTGCGCTTCATGCCTCTTCCTCCTTCATTTCGGCAACCGTTCCCTGCTCCACACGGAACATCTTATAATCACTGCCCACTTTATGCAGAATACGGTCCAGGTGTTCGCGGTTGGTATCGGTTATAAAAATCTGTCCAAAACTGTCGCCTGCCACCAACTTGATGATTTGCTCCACACGCGAGGCATCCAGCTTGTCAAAGATATCGTCCAACAACAACAAGGGAACAGTGGTCCCGGTACGTTTCAGGAAATCAAACTGTGCCAGCTTCAACGCTACCAGATAAGTCTTGTTCTGTCCCTGCGACCCTTCACGCTTGATGGGGAAATCTCCCAAAAGCATATTCAGCTCGTCCTTGTGCACACCGCGCAACGAATAGCCCATAATCTGGTCGCGAGCACGGCTTTCCTTCAGCACTTCCAGCAAAGAGGCATCGCGGGCATGAGAGTCATAGCTTAATCCCACCTTCTCCCTATCTTGCGAAATGAATGAATAGAAAGACTGGAAAATAGGAATAAACTCACGGATAAAGGCCTCACGTTTGCGGAACACCACTTCACCGGCTTGTGCCATCATCTCCTCCCAGACCAGAAAGAGCTCTTCCTCCACCGGCTGTTCACTCTTCAGTAAGGTATTCCGCTGCACCAAAGCTTTATTGTATCGTATCAAAGCATCCAGATACTCTTTGTCGTACTGCGAGATAACCACATCCATAAAACGTCGGCGTTCATCACTGCCTCCTGCTATCAACTCCGAATCGGCAGGCGAGACCATGACCAAAGGCAGGAAGCCGATATGGTCCGACAAACGCGTATACTCCTTCTTGTTTCGCTTGAACTGTTTCTTCTGGCGCCTCTTCATACCACAGTAGATTTCCTCAGGAGTCCCATCGGCAGCCTCATAAAACCCTTGAATAACAAAGAAGTCGGCATCATGGCAGATATTCTGGGAATCAATGGGATTACCGGCACTTTTACAGAAAGACAAAAAATACACCGCATCCAGCAGGTTCGTTTTCCCCATGCCGTTCTGTCCGAAAAAGCAGTTTAACTTGGGCGAGAATGAAAGCTCCACCTGCTCCAAGTTCTTATAATTGAGTATAGATATACGTTTCAGTATCATTATAGTAACGATGAGTTCGGTTACAAAGATAATGCAAAACCGAAAGCAGTACAAAATAAGCCTGCTTATTTTTAATACAGAGGTGAAGCCCGGCTTATTGAAAAGTAGAAATAATTTCGGTGTTTTCTGATACAAAACAAAAAAAGATGCCGCTAAATTTCGTTGATAGCTATAAAAAACTTACTTTTGCGGGTCGAAATAGATAAATAAGAATAATAACAAAAAGATTATATAAAAATGGCAGAACAAAAAAAGACGAATGAAGCCTTAAACGTGGAGGATGCACTGACACAATCGGAGGCCTTTTTCATTAAGAACAAAAAAGCAATCATCGGCGCTGTAGTAGCAGTAATCATCATCATTGCCGGTGTAGTGATGTACAAGAACCTTTATGCAGACCCCCGTGAAGAAAAAGCACAAGCTGCCTTATTCAAAGGGCAAGAATACTTCGAAGCAGACGCTTATGCACAAGCACTGAACGGTGATAGCATCGGTTTTGCCGGATTTGTAAAAGTGGCAGACGAATACAGCGGCACAAAAGCAGCCAATCTTGCAAAAGCCTATATGGGTCTCTGCTATGCACACCTCGGTAAATATGACGAAGCAGTGAAAGCATTGGACAGCTTTGACGGAGACGACCAAATGGTAGCTCCTGCCATGAAAGGTGCTATGGGTAACTGCTATGCGCAGCTCGGCCAACTGGACAAAGCCGCTTCCATGCTGCTGAAAGCCGCCAACGAAGCCGACAATAACTCCCTCAGCCCCATCTACCTGCTGCAAGCTGGAGAAATCCTGGTAAAGCAAGGTAAGTATGACGATGCAATCCAGGCGTATACCACTATCAAGGATAAATACTTCCGTTCATACCAGGCAATGGATATCGACAAGTATATCGAACAAGCCAAACTATTGAAGAAGTAATATACCTTATTATAAAAATATCTCAGGCACGGATTACACGGAAAACACGGAAAGACACAATAGCCGTGAATCCGTGTAGTCCGTGCCTCTTTTATCTCTCCTCTCCCTTTAATTTTCAATTATTAATTTTTAATTCTTAATTCCTTATTTATGGCAACAGCTTATCACAATCTTTCAGACTACGATTTCAGTTCTGTACCCAGCGCGGAAAAAATGAAATTCGGCATCGTTGTATCTGAGTGGAATTATAATATTACCGGCGCTCTCCTAAAAGGTGCCATAGACACCTTAAAAAAACATGGAGCCAAAGATGAAAATATTCTGGTAAAAACAGTACCCGGCAGTTTTGAACTGACTTTCGGCGCCAACCAACTTATCGAATACAGCGAAGTCGATGCAGTTATTGCAATTGGTTGTGTAGTCAGAGGAGATACTCCACATTTTGACTATGTTTGCATGGGTGCTACCCAAGGAATTACCCAATTAAACGCAAGTGGCGATGTACCAGTAATTTACGGATTAATTACTACCAATACTATGGAGCAAGCAGAAGACCGCGCCGGTGGCAAGCTGGGTAATAAAGGAGACGAATGTGCAATTACTGCAATAAAAATGATAGATTTTGCTTGGAGTTTACAAAAATAGTCGTATCTTTGCACCGCAATTGAGAAACAAACCTACTCAATGAGAGAATTGAGATAGAATCTTAAGGGCAAAAGGGCAAATACCAGAGTGGCCAAATGGGGCAGACTGTAAATCTGCTGGCTTACGCCTTCGGTGGTTCGAATCCATCTTTGCCCACAAAAATTGCGGAAGTAGCTCAGTTGATAGAGCATTAGCCTTCCAAGCTGAGGGTCGCGGGTTTGAGCCCCGTCTTCCGCTCTTATGAAAATCAGATAGTTATCGCAAGATTTCTATCTGATTTTTGTTTTTAGAGAATGCTGAATTTAGTGTGGTTTAACCGAGTGAGTTAAACCAGGAAGTCAACCGAATGACGCAAAGCACAAATTCATGGTTATTTAAATAAGATATTTCTGAGAATATCATCTAACCACGGCTCTTTCATCTTTTCCACAAAAACATCATTCTTTAGTTGAAAAGCCTTTTTGTAAACACTCTGCATTTTCAAATTATAGCGCACCGTATCATAGCGGACTACTGACTGGTAAAATCCGGTATCAACAGCGACAATTTCATTTTCTATTCTCAATGTATCCTCAGCTGTATCGGAAACTCTTCCAGTCTCCATCTGTGCGAATGAAATGCAGCTACCTCCGATTAGAGCCAATAATGTTACCAATATTTTATTCATACGCTACTGTTTTCAACAAAGATACAATATTCAAAGAACAAACATCTCTTTTACAAAAAAAATTCCATTATACCATAAACGCTTATAAGGCAACGCACACATTTGTATATCAAAGTTCAGTTTTAGTTAATAAAATTATGTAAGTTTGTAAACGAATAAAAAGCTCTCCTCCAATGAACAACATCATTCATAAAATCAGGCAGATTTATCCGGTTTCCGAAGAAGCTCTTCAAGCATTGCTGATGAATATGCAGGTAAGACACTACCCTAAAGGAACTTATATAGTACAAGCAGGAGTGACAGACCGTTTGGTTTATTTCATTGAGGAAGGGGTCACCCGTTCCGTATTTCATCACGACGGACAAGATACCACCACTTGGTTCAGCCAGGAAGGTGATGTAACCTTCGGAATGGATTCACTGTACTATCAGCAGCCGTCAGTAGAAAGCATTGAAACTCTTTCGGACTGCAAAATCTACGTCATCCACATAGACAAGTTAAATACTCTCTACGAAACATATATTGATATAGCCAACTGGGGCAGAATACTGCATCAGAACGTAAACAAAGAGCTCAGTCATATGTTTGTGGAAAGGCTCCAACTGCCTCCCAAAGAGCGGTATGAACAATTTAACCGCCGTTACCCCAGACTGATAAATCGGGTGAAGCTAAAATATGTGGCAGCCTTCCTGGGTATTTCCATCTATACTCTCAGCCGGGTACGCGCAAAAAAATAGAAGATTGCCGTTCTTTTTTGCTTTTAAGCAAAAGAACTTCGCTTCGCATGGCGTATCTTTGAGATCCGAAAACATTAACCAAACAACAGAAAAAAACAGATGTCGCACATTTCATCTTCTGCCTTTTCAGACACCAAAGCACATTATGACCTTCTCGACGGGCTCCGTGGCGTAGCAGCCTTGATGGTTATATGGTATCATATATTCGAAGGCTATGCTTTTGCCGGTGGTAGCATTATCGAAACCTTCAACCACGGCTATTTAGCTGTAGATTTCTTCTTTATACTATCGGGATTCGTTATCGGGTATGCTTATGACGACCGTTGGGACAGGAACCTCACAATGAAAAACTTCTTTAAACGGCGCCTGATACGTCTCCATCCGATGGTCATTATGGGAGCTGTCCTGGGTGCCATTACTTTCTGTCTTCAAGGATGCGTACAATGGGACGGAACACATATTGCCCTCTCCATGATTATGCTGTCCCTTCTTTGCACTATATTTTTTATTCCCGCAATGCCAGGTGCAGGTTATGAAGTCCGTGGTAATGGCGAAATGTTTCCTTTGAATGGTCCATGCTGGTCCTTGTTTTTTGAATATTTAGGCAACATCCTTTATGCCTTGTTTATCCACCGCTTATCAAACAAAGCCCTTGCCGTACTGACAATATTGCTGGGAGTGGCATTGGCATCATTCGCCATTTTCGACATCTCCGGATACGGAAATATGGGGGTAGGCTGGACACTGGACGGAATAAACTTTGGCGGCGGATTGCTGAGGATGCTTTTTCCTTTCTCCATGGGCATGCTTTTGTCGCGCAACTTCAAGCCTATCAAGGTGAAAGGTGCTTTCTGGATATGTGCCATTGCATTGGTTGCCTTGTTTTCAGTGCCCTACTTGGAAGGTGCAACACCGGTCTGTACAAATGGCATTTATGAAGCGTTCTGTGTAATCATCGCTTTTCCGGTTCTCGTCTGGTTAGGAGCTTCCGGTACCACAACGGATAAAAAATCGACCCAGATATGCAAGTTCCTGGGAGATATATCCTATCCAGTCTATGTGATACATTATCCATTTATGTACTTGTTCTATGCATGGCTCATCAAGAACCAGCTCTTCACGTTGGAGCAGACTTGGCAGGTTGCCTTGTGTGTTTACGCATGGAACATATTATTGGCTTATCTATGCTTGAAATTCTATGATGAACCGGTACGGAAATATCTGGCCAGACGCTTCTTGAGCAAGAAACGGTAAAGGGGCTACCACAGATTACACAGATTTACACAGATTAATTTATCTCAAGGATTTTTATCTGTGCAAATCTGTGTAATCAGTGGTGCATTATCATTCCAGATAAAGTGGCTCCACCACCTCCGTCACATTCTCATGGAACCACTCATCCAATTTAGCTTCAACCTTGTCTTTTATCTGTGGAGTGATGTATTTCTTCACTTTCTTATAAGCATAAACTGCGGCAAATCCCTTCCCTACCATAAAGACTTGTCCCAAAAGGTCTTCTATACTGGTAGGAAATACAATGGCCACCAAAGCAATCATGATATTTGTCTTTTCACTCTCCGGAGTAGAATCTGCAGTCAGTACATAATAAGCAGTCAGTACGGGACGACCGGCTGCCCGGCCACCTTTCTTTATATACTCCTCTACTTTAAGACGAATCTCGTCCATGGAAAAATTCATTTTCATATTCATAATCTCCTCTTTTTACTTATTAGACGCAGAAAGATAAAGTTTGGTTGCAAAAATCCGCATTTTTTTTCAACATTATACCCTAAATAAGCAGTATCTTTGCACCGCATTTTCACAACCACATAAAATTATAATGAAAACAATAGTAAATGTTCCCTCCCGACAGAACACCATGCGCGAACTGCGGGATTATCTGATGATTGCCCTGGGTATGGTCTTATATGGTATCGGCTGGACAGTCTTCCTGCTTCCCAACGATATTACTACCGGTGGCGTACCGGGCATTGCATCCATCGTATATTTTGCCACTGGATTTCCCGTCCAATATACGTACTTCGCCATCAACTTTATACTTCTATTGCTTGCCCTACGTGTGTTGGGATGGAAGTTCAGCGTAAAGACAATCTTTGCCGTATTCACCCTGACCTTTTTCCTTTCCATTATCCAGAAACTGACCGAGGGTGTTGTCCTCCTGCACGACCAGCCCTTCATGGCTTGTGTCATCGGTGCCTCCTTCTGCGGTAGCGGCATCGGCATCGCCTTTTCCAACAACGGCAGTACTGGCGGCACGGACATCATTGCCGCCGTAATCAACAAATACCGTGACATCACGCTGGGCAGAGTCATGTTGATATGTGACCTTATCATCATCTCGTCCAGTTACTTTGTTCTAAAAGATTGGGAAAAAGTGGTGTATGGCTACGTTACTCTATACATATGCAGCTTCGTGCTCGACCAAGTGGTGAACAGTGCCCGCCAGTCCGTACAATTCTTTATTATCAGCGATAAATATGAGGAGATAGCCAAGCACATCCAGGTATATCCCCACAGAGGTGCAACGGTCATCAACGCCTCGGGCTTCTATACGGGAAAAGAGATAAAAATGCTGTTCGTGCTGGCCAAGAAGCGGGAGTCCACCATCATTTTCCGGCTCATAAAAGACATAGACCCCAATGCCTTTGTATCACAAAGTGCAGTCATCGGAGTCTATGGAGAGGGATTCGACAGAATCAAAGTGAAGTAGAGGATTTCTCGAACTTCCCTTGATTCCAAGTATAAACAATAGGACGGCGGACAAACGGTTTCAGTTTCTCCGCCGCTTCTTTACCCATGTAATCGGTCGTGGTAAAAGTGAATGCCAACGTGGCATCCTTCGCAGAAAGGTCCGCTTTCATCAGCAGCATGTCGGCCTGGCGACGGGCATCCTGATACTCATAGACATCCACCGTATCCGCGGCCTCAGCGATAAAATCATCCAGAACGGGCAATGCCGGCAGGTAGGACGAAGCAACCAGCTCCTTCCAGTCTGTCGTATAGAACTTGACATGGCTGTCGCAAGCCGGAGCACAAACCGTAGCAACCACACAAATCACCTTCGTACTGTCGTTAATAGACAAGAGCTTCATCTGCCATGAACTCTGGGGCGTCATCTTCACATGTATATAGTCTGGAGAAAGCTCCGTCATTTCCGATTTACCACCAAAGCTGTTGGTCACCTCAGCTTTCATCTTACTTTCCAGAAAGTCTATAAAATCCGCACGGTTCACGGCGCTAAGCAACGGACATATAGAATCCGGCATATTCTTAAAACACGTCTTGGCTTCCTGGGCCTGCAAATACCCCCATCCGATGAAAGCCAAAATCAAAAAAGCACTCAGTTTTCTTATCATAACATTTTAATCATTTCTTCAAGGAAACGGGCATCTGTTTCATCAAAACCGCCCAAATCGTCACTGTCAATATCCAATACTCCCCACACTTCACCGTCCTCACGCTTCAGCGGAACCACGATCTCCGAACGCGACAGCGAGCTGCAGGCTATATGTCCGGGAAATGCATCCACATCGGGCACAACCAACGTCTCGGCTCTATCCCATGCCGCGCCGCAAACACCACGGCCTTTCCTGATGCGCGTACAAGCTATCGGTCCCTGGAAAGGTCCTAACACCAATTCTTCACCCTTCACCAAATAGAAGCCTACCCAAAAGAAATGGAAAGTCTCTTTCAGCACCGCCGAAACATTCGCCAGATTGGCTATCAAGTCATCTTCACCTGCCAGCAGATTTTTCAGTTGAGGAAGCAAAGCGCGATATTTCTCTGTCTTGCTACCAGCATTTATATACAGGTCTTCTGCCATATATCTCTTGTTTATTTACTCCCCAAATATAGGAAGAACATTCCAATCAACACCAAAATGAGGTCGACAGCCTTGCTTTTTAAATTCTTTTCACGGAAGAAAAGCGCACCGAAAAGGAAGGAAACAACAACGCTTCCACGACGCACCATCGAAACGATGGAAATCATGGAGTCCTCATAGCTCAGGGCATAAAAATAGACAAAGTCTGCCGCACAAAGGAAAATGGAGATACAGATAATGGTCCAGTCCCAACGAAACGGGGTACTTTCTTTTCGCTTGGGGTACCACAACAGCAAGATAATGGGGCACATGATAAAGACTTGGTAGACATTATACCACGACTGCACCAGCATCGGATTGAGCTGCTTCATCAGATATTTGTCATACAGCCCACTGACAGCTCCAGCAACGGCAGCCAGCACGATGAAAAGAATCCATTTGTTATGCTTGAAGTCGATTCCCTCCTTCTTGCCCGAACGGCTCAGCATGAAAAAGGATACTATGGCAAGCATCACGCCAATCCATTGATAAAGGTTCAAGCGTTCGCCAAACACAAGCATGGCACCTACAAGCACCATTACGGGACGCGTCGCATTAATCGGTCCCACGATGGTCAGTGGCAGATGCTTCATCCCGAAATAACCGAATATCCAGGAAGAAAGCACGATAAACGACTTGACAATAATGAACTTATGTACCTCCCACCCCACCACGGGAACATCAAACATCGTACCTCCCAACACCGACGGCGCAAAGGCAGATACCAGAATGAAAGGAAGAAATATAAGGCTTGAGAACAGCGTGTTCAGGAAAAGCACCGGCAGTACGGCATTGTCACGAAGCGACTTCTTCTTGAAGACATCGTAAAATCCCAATAAGGCAGCAGAGAGGAAAGCAAGTAATAACCACATAGAGTCAATTAAAAATTAAGAATTAAAAATTAAAGGGAGGGGGCTACGTTTTTGTAGTACATCCCTCTTTTATTCTAAAAAAGTAGTTTCCGGATAGGCTACATCCACTAGAAACAATGCATTTCCGGGAACGGAGGTTCCTGCCTGACAACGGTCCTTCTGTTCGATGACGCGTCGGAAACCCTCAACAGAAAGTTTTCCGCGACCCACTTCGAGCAAAGTACCGACAATGGCGCGTACCATGTTCCGCAGGAACCGGTCGGCCTGGATGGTGAACACCCAGGTCACATCGTCTACCCGGGTCCAGGCGGCATGCATAATCTTGCAATTATTGGTTTTGACATCCGTATGAAGTTTGCTGAAGCTGGTAAAGTCCGTATAGTCAAACAAGGTTTGGGCAGCCTCATTCATCCGTTCAAAGTCCGGTGTTTGGAACAGACGGCAACGGTATTGACGATTGAAAGGCATCTTGGCAGTAGTGACGTAATACTTATACATCCGCGCCGTAGCATCAAAGCGGGCATGTGCATCGGGCTTCACGGCCCGCAAGCGGTATACGGAAATATCGGGAGGAAGCAGACGATTCAGCTTATCCGTCATAAAAACAGTGTCCAGAGGAGAATCACTGTCAAAGTGAGCTACCATCAGTGAGGCATGCACCCCGGCATCGGTACGCCCCGCTCCCACGACTTCCACCTCGCGACGCAGCAAGGTACTCAGCGCCTTCATCAAACACTCCTGCACACTCGCTCCATTCGGCTGGATTTGCCAGCCGTGATAAGCGGTGCCATCATAAGCCAGGTATATAAAATATCGTTGCACGGTCTTTTTTGTGTGCAAAGATAGTGCAAACTTAAGAAGGTTTGAATTATCTTTGCAAGGTTTTCACCACAGATTACACAGATTAACGCAGATTTTTCACAGACATAGTACATTTATAAGATGAGATATTCTTCCAGAATCCTACCTATACTGATAATTGTCGCAGCTGCCGCAACATTCACCTTTGCCGGCTGTAAGAAGAAGGACATGTCGCTCAAGTTGAACGAACCGCGCAACATTCGGGGTGTTGTCAGCTACAAGCGCTCGTTCGGAGACTTGAATGAGAAACATCTCAATGTAGCCCAAGCCATCGGCATACGTGTACTTTCATCCCGCGAGGAAGCAGAAAAGATGAGAGAGCAACTGCAACCTATCACGACAAACGAGCTCTATGCCGTGGATTCACTGACGCATTCCATCCCTTATCTCATTCCGGGCGCCGCCAGCCTGCTGGACACCATCGGACACAACTTCCTTGATTCACTGACCGCCAAGGGGCTGAATCCAAACAAGATAATTGTGACTTCCGTACTCCGCACCCAAGACGACGTAAAACGCCTGCGCCGCCGTAACGGCAATGCTTCTCCAAACTCGGCACATTTTTACGGAACGACATTCGATGTCAGTTGGAAGCGCTTTCAGAAAATAGAAGACGAGGATGGACGTCCTTTGCAGGATGTCAGCGCAGATACCTTAAAACTGGTTCTTTCGGAAGTGCTCCGTGACCTGCGGAAAGCCGATAAATGCTACATCAAGTACGAGTTGAAGCAAGGATGCTTCCACATTACGACAAGAGAGAAATAAGCGGAAAAGAATTAGCGTTAATAGTATTTTTCAATCCCGCCAAACCCTATTATTATTTTGTTCTCTTTCGTTTTACAGATAAAGTTATTTAATCGCCTTTCAAATTCTTCCGGTCGTTTCCTCGCCGCTTCAATGTATGCGATTCGGATACGTTTATAGGGGTCAGAGAAACTCTGATAATTCTTCCATATTCTTTCATCCTCTTTCAATCTGTCGATTATATCATTTGGAAAAACAAAAGGAACCGACAAGACAGTTCGTATTTTATCCTCAAATTCAAGATGTATCATTTTATGCTCCAGCAACCATTTCAACCTTTCTTTGTTGGCTTGCGAATAGGTACTTTTAGGATTCCTGGGCGTGAAACGCTGAATTTTATGTTCTTTGTCAAGTGACTTTATCGTGCTGTCAATCCACCCGAAACAAAGGGCCTCTTCAACAGCGTCATTATATACAATACTTTTCTCGCTTGAAGATTTAGTAGGAAACACAAACCAGACTCCATCGGCAGTATCAAAATTGTCAGCCAGCCACTTCCGCCAATCTTTTCTGTTTTCAAAATATCTTATTTCTGTTGACATGACAAGCCATCCAAATTACACTTCTCTCCTTATTCTTCCAGCATCTTCCACGCTAGCGGCAGGCAGGCAACTATATCCCCCACCGTCATCCCCACTGCCCCCTGCTTCTTGCAGGCAACATCTCCCGCCAGTCCGTGCACATACGTGGCCAGGCAGGCAGCCTTCTCCGGCTCATAGCCTTGGGCAAGCAAGGCAAGCACCACTCCCGTCAGCACATCACCGCTGCCTCCCGTTGCCATACCCGGATTGCCGGTAGGGTTGAAAAAACATTTCCCGGCAGGAGTGACAATGGCAGAATAAGCGCCTTTCAAGATGATATGCACTCCGGCGCTCTTCGCCAGCTCGCGAGCCTTCATCAGGCGTTCGTACGAATTCTGGCATTTGCCTACAAGACGCTCCAGTTCCTTGGGGTGCGGAGTCAGAATACTCCCTTTGGGCAGACGCCCTATATAGTTACGCTTCTCGCCCAGCAAGTTCAGGGCATCAGCATCCACCACCATCGGAGTCTGGCATATCTCTATCTGCTCCAGCAGAGCCGCCTCGGTCTCTGCCGCCTTTCCCAGTCCCGGACCTATCGCCACGGCCTGGTAATCGTCCGTATCAGTAGCGGCGGCAAAGCAGGTGTCGCTGATGTCCAGCTCCGTCATGGCTTCGGGCACGGAAGTCTGCACAATGAAGTTGTTGCAGAACGGCACATGCACCGTCAGCAGCCCCACCCCCGAACGCAGACAAGCACGCGCAGCCAGCACCGAAGCTCCCGCCATTCCCTGCGAACCGGCTATCAGCAGTGCACGGCCGAAGTTCCCCTTATGGGCAAACCGGCTGCGCGGCTTCAGCAGGGCAGACACATCTTCATGCTCCAGCAGGCAGAAGTCCGTTTCCATGTCATGGATGACATCCTCGCTGAGTCCGATGTCCAGTAACTGCCATTCGCCCACATACGGCTCGTTCTCGGCAAAGAGAAATGCCAGTTTCGGCAATTGCAGGCTCAGCGTCAGATGGGCACGGACGATATTCGTATGTACGTTGTAGGTATTGTCCTCACCCATCAGTCCCGATGGGATATCGATGGACACCACCGTGGCGGGCGAAGCGTTGATGTACTTCACTACGGCTGCAAAACCGCCGCTCAGAGCCTTGTTCAAACCGCTGCCGAAGAGACCGTCTATCACCACATGGTCTGCCGTCAGCACGGGAGGTACAAACTGGGTGGTCACTTCGTGGAAGTCCACACCCGGCACGTCGGCCAGCCGCTCCTTGTTCGTCTCGCAGTCCGGCGAAAGCGTCCCTTTCGTATTGAAGAGATACACCTCGAGCCGGTAGCCCTTCCCGGCCAGCAGTCGCGCCAGGGCAAGCGCATCGCCACCGTTGTTCCCCGGTCCGGCAAAAACGGTGAGCGGCGTGTCCGGCTCCCAACGCTCGGCAATGGCACGGGCCAATGCGCGTGAGGCACGTTCCATCAAGTCGATGGAGGCAATCGGTTCATTCTCTATGGTATCTGCATCCAGTTGCTTGATGCTTGTAGTAGGAAATATCTTCATAATAGGATTATCTTAAAATCGTAGAGCAAAGATAGGGCTTTGATTTCAACTGTACAAAGAGAAGACGTTTTTTATCAAGTTGCTTTGCCCCCCGGGAAAAAATATCTGCTCCGTAAGGAAAAGTTGTCTTCAATGCAAAGGATTCTTAGAACAAAGCCTTTATTCTTAGAAACAAAAGCTCTATTTCTATAAACAAAAGCTTTATTTACAGAAACAGAAATTCTGTTTTAAGTTTGCGTAGGCTTACGGATAAGTTTGCACAAGCTTGTCGGCAAGTTCCCGCAGGCTTGTCGGCAAGTTTCTAATTATACCCATTAACTTACGCAAAATAATGACTAATTTTGTACCCTCAACATCTAATAAAAGCCAAAACAATAAAAGCATATTCAATGAGTACATCCCGAAACCCGAAAGGCCTTTACCTTATCTTCGCCACCAGCACGGCAGAGCGTTTCAGCTACTACGGCATGCGTGCCATCTTCATTCTGTTCCTCACCCAGGCGCTCCTTTTCGACAAGGAGCACGCCGCCTCCATCTACGGCAGCTACACCGGACTGGTGTACCTGACACCCTTAATCGGCGGCTACATCGCCGACAAATACTGGGGCATCCGCCGTTCCGTCTTCTGGGGGGCCATGATGATGGCAGTCGGCCAGTTCCTGATGTTTGCCAGTGCCTCGATGCTGGAGGCGCGTGAGCTTTCGCATTGGCTGATGTACGGCGGACTGACTTTCCTTATATTGGGCAACGGCTGCTTCAAGCCCACCGTCTCCTCCCTGGTGGGGCAGCTCTACGAGCCGGGTGACAAACGGCTGGATTCCGCCTACACCATCTTCTATATGGGTGTCAACGTGGGTTCCTTCCTCGCCCCGCTGGTCTGCGGCTATTTTGGCGAGACGGGCAACCCTCACGACTTCCGATGGGGCTTCCTCATTGCCGCCATCGTCACCGTGCTGACGGTCGTCCTCTTCGAAACCCAGAAAAACAAGTACCTCATCGGCCCCGATGGCAAGCCCCTCGGCATTATCCCCGACGCCCGCAAGGAGCGGCCCCAGGCAGACAACACCGCCCGGAAGAGTGCCCACGCCAACGGACGGCCCATGCGCAACTACCTGCTGCTCGCCCTGCTTGCCATCGCGCTTGCCGGTTTCTTCTACTGGTGTTTCGGGAGCGATTGGATAAGCATCGGCATCTTCACCGCCTGCATCGTGTTTCCCGTCAGCATCCTGCTGGAAGGCTCACTCACCAAGACGGAGCGCGACCGCATCTTCGTCATCTACATCATCGCCTTCTTCGTCATTTTCTTCTGGGCGGCCTACGAGCAGGCAGGCGCCTCGCTCACGCTTTTCGCCTCCGAGCAGACCGACCGCGTCATCCTGGGGTGGGAAATGCCCGCCTCCTGGATTCAGTCCTTCAACCCCTTCTTTGTGGTGATACTTGCCGCCATCATGCCGGGCGTATGGGGCGCCCTGGGCAAACGGGGCATGGAGCCCGCCTCGCCCACCAAGCAAGCCATCGGCTTGCTACTGCTTTCACTGGGCTATCTCGTCATCTGCTTTGGGGTGAAAGATGTTCAGCCGGGCATCAAGGTGAGTCTCATCTGGCTGACGGGGCTCTACTTCATCCATACCATGGGCGAAATCTGCCTCTCGCCCATCGGGCTCTCCATGGTGAACAAGCTCACGCCCATCCGCTTCGCCTCGCTGATGATGGGGATATGGTACCTCTCCACCGCCACTGCCAATAAGTTTGCAGGCACGCTGAGCGGGCTCTACCCCGAAGCCGGAAAGGTAAAGACGCTGCTGGGTTATCGCATCGAGACAATGTACGATTTCTTCATGGTGTTCGTCGTCATGTCTGCCACGGCATCGCTTATCCTCTTCCTGCTTTCAAAGAAATTACAGAAGATGATGCATGGAGTGGAATAAAAATCGTATATTTGATTTACATACTGAAAATCAAGAATTTAAGAACTAAATTTCTCTTTTTTCGTACTTATATGCTTTAAGTAGAACACTACAAAGATAGGGATTCTTTTTTATCCAAAGACATTTTACCCTGCCATTTTTTGAACTTGGCAGGGTATTATTTTTTCTCTCCATTTCCAAAGCCCTCAAACTCTTATATATGATAAAATAGCTTGGAGTATTATTCAGCACTGTAATGAAGAGTGCGTACGGCTTCAAGCATTAATGATAAAAACAATTACCGGGTCACTCTTATTTTCAGACGATGGATAAGATGGAGATTCGATGATGCGTAGCAATTCCAGTATGTGGACAAGACATAAAGTTCCCCACGAAAGAATGTATGCCGCATGACAGGCCAAGTAAATGCGAGGAGCTATTTATAACGGTTCAACTGTCACAACCAGTCGAAAGACCGGTCTATTTTTTTCTTCCCCCCCTTCCTTGATTTCCCCTCAAAGCCTTATATATGAGAAAAGTATATAAGAGAAATAATAACTAACAATTTAAAACAACTAAGAGACATGGGAAATTTAATTAAAGGATTGAAGGTTGCAGCTTATGTGGCCGAGATTATCGTGGCAGGTTCAGTAGTAATCGAGCTTGCGGAGAAGTATAGTGGCAAATTCGGAAAAAAGAAGATTGCCACGAGTGAAGTCAAGGCCGTTGATGCTGCGACTGAAAACTGATAGAACGTCTGTGAATGGATTATGACAAGAAAGCGGACGTGATAATAACAATATTGGAGGTAGCAACTTCAATACTCAAAGGAATAAAGAAGCTAAGAGGTATATTCATAAAAGCAAAGAAATGACACCTCTTGGCTTTTTGTTTTTTCACCGCATTTTATTAACCGACTAAAAAATAACAAGAGTATGGAAACAATGACTAATGAACTTACTGTCATTCCAAGAACAATCGGAATGGTAACAAGAATGATGGATGCAGTTAATATCGAAGATGCTGTAATCGTATCTGAAGAAGAACAGAAAGAGCATCCTAATTTTATTGAGAGCAACACTTCGGGAATAACACTTGAAGAACTTGAAAGGAACTGTATTGTACCCAGCTTCGGAGACAACCAGCTAACAATCAGCCACCAGAAATTTATCCACCAGGTAGAGGATGCTGCGAGAGTATATTTTACCGGAGAGAACTTTGGAAACACAGAAATCAGAGTATCACATAAAATCCTGGGCAGAGTGCCAAGTGCATTGACCAAGAGGAAGGAGGAACTTAAACCGGAGGACGAGACCATCTACTACCAGAGAATGGCCTTCTGTTTTCATATCCGTTCCATGAGCAGAATGATGAACGGAGAGGAAGTACATCTATGTATCGGAGGTGTAAGAAGCCTGAACGAGGAAAACTTATACGCCCGAAAATCCCCCGAGAAATTCAAGATCTTTATCGGGTGGAGGGTTCGTGTGTGTTCAAATCTGATGCTGACCAATGATGGTTTGACCGGAAGACTGGAAGTGATGAGTGATGCAGATATATACAGTTCAGCACTCAGACTATTCCAGGATTTCAAACCGGAGCAAAATTTGAGATTACTTGAAAACCTGGGAAGAACAAAGATTTCACAAGAGCAGTTCTGTCAGATAATAGGCAGGCTCAGACTATATCAAGCTTTACCTGCTCCCCAACTTAGGGATCATTTCTGCAGCAACTTTATAAGACTCCTCGGCCTGCCCGTAGCTTTTCCGTTCCAGATATATATCACCACGCATACAATATGTTTCGCAAGAAGGCGGCAGCTCTTGTAACAAATCCACCTGCTCCACATTCCTAACCTTCCTGCCAAGCACGTCAATCAACAATGTTGAACTTTCACAGAAAAACAACATTACATGGCCACACACCGCCAATAACCCCATAAGAGGAACAACGGCAATTCCACAAAAAATTCTGTTTATACCCAGAACAGACACAGTTTTGCCACGACACAATCCTGTGAACAATGCAAAGTTCATCATAAGTGGCACCACATTGACCGGATACGAAAACATGGCGAATATCAGCCAAGCAGCCAATACGGCCTTCAATGTCCTTTCATCAGAAAAGACAAACGGTGACGCCGCCACCAGCAGGAACAAAACAAGCCCGCATATTCCGGTTTCCACTGCAATATGCAACAGTTCATTATAGGGATAAGTCACGTTGTCGGCTACATTCAGAAAATCGGATTGAGGATGATTTCTGAAATAATCCGCCTGATAGAACATGTATTTCTTTTCAAACGCCCCTACACCGTGTCCCAATAAGGGCTTGTCCATCACCATATCCGATGAGACCCGCCATATCAGCAACCTGGCATTGGCCGACAACGGGCGATAGGCAAACAACAGGATACAAACAAATGCAACAGCAGCCACCGACAGACACACACACCACGCACGTCCACGCCATCCGAAAAATTTCATCTTCCCCCCATAAGCCATCAGCAATCCTGCCGCAACTGCCAGCAAACCGGCGCGTGAATCAGCCCAATAAAATGCAGTTCCCATAACACCTATCGAAGCTACTTTCAAGACAGTTCTCGTACTCCAATGCCGAAAAGAGGAAGCATACAATAAAACGGCAACAACCAATCCCACAGCAAGATACCCGCCCAGCGGTCCCGGATTGTTGAAAGTGCCCGTCACATCAAACAGAGGATGGAGACTCGACAAACAACCCACTTTTTGCAAAAGGGCCACAACCGCTTGTAATGATGCAGATAATATCAACGCTGAAAAAAGCGTTTCTTTATGATTCACCGTTCGCGCCAAAATATAAACCACTGCAAACAGAAACCATCTGAATATTGAAAGCTCCGCAACATCTTCCCTTTGCAGTAGCCATCGCAGGAAGATATAGCTTATAAACAGAGCAACGGCTATGTCACAAGCTGTCAGACGGACTTCTTTTATCTTTCTGCCAGTCTTCAAAAACAATAGCAGTCGGAAGAAAAGCGTCAGCAGGCAAATAATCAAGAGTGGGAACAATGGCATATCATTTTGGAATACGCCCGTCATCACCAAGCTGCACAACGGTGCTGCAATTATTGCCCACCCAATAAAAGTTCTTTACTAAGATAGAGCTTTTTCATTGCGTTGGAATATACAGATTTTATTTATCATTAGAACTTAGGGACACGCCGTTTTACAGGATATATTTTCACAGAATCATTCGTTGACTCATTCCGGTCTATAAAATATATTTTATCATGAGACATTATATATTTATATTTAGACTCGGCATTGGTCTTACCTTCTACCAAATCCCAATCTACAAGATTGACAGAGTTTAAAAAGTCTTTGGACTTAACCTGAAATGGATTGTCAACGTTGTCCTTCAAATTTTCATATATAAAATCATAAAAATACAATTTTTTACGGGTATCTTTAGTACGTTCAAATATACTAAATAGATGCCCTGCATCTCTATCCCAATCCTGAACATCAAAAATAAGATTATTAACACCTTTATCATCTGAGTTCGTAGAAGTGAAAATCACATAAACAGCAGATTGAGAATACGCACACAGTATAGTACACAATATAAACAAATGTAATAAGAGAATCTTTTTCATAAGCATTACTATAATTTATTATTTTTTAAATATTTATTAATTTTATCTCTCTCCGATTTCGTCAATTTCAGAAACGCATCAGAACTCGTAGCCCCTCCTCCCCATTTTCCATACTTATAAAAGTCCTCACTCTGACCGGGGAAAGCACTTCGTAAACGTTCTTCCATCTTGTCCACATGGCTGCCCATATATTCATGGTGCCCGTCATTTATCTTCCCCCAATCCGTTGCCTCGGACGAATTGTTGATTGCTGACAACAATTCAGGCTCTTTAAGTGCAAATTCATTGCTGCTGCCAGCGGTTCTGGATTTCTCAAGCAATTCGAGATGTGTATATTCATGCGCCATCACGATCATCAGTTGCAATTCCGTAAGCGAACTGTTGAAAGTCAGAGTCAAAGGTACATTCTTATATAATATTTCAGAAATGGTTGCCTTGTCTGAAACGCCCTCAGCCAGATTGCCGTCACCGGTCTTGCCCTCTTTCATTCTCACCACTTTCTTGATATTATCTATCAAACCTGCAAATGTGACATCAAGCTTTTTCTTTATAGCCTGAGCCTTTTGAGATAAGACCGGCTGAACATCTCCTCCATCTGGCTCTGGAGGGGTAGGCCGGCAACTACCGTTGCAATTAGGATCACCACAATTAGGACAACGATAATTGTCCGTACCGTCTTCAACCCATATCTGATAACAATACTCCTCCCAACGATACTCAAAATGACATTCTACATGAGTCTATACAATACCTTCAGCCGTAGGATAACCCGTATGATAACAAATCTCATATTCCACCAAATGAGGGTCACAGCGGGTCACATAACCACGAGGACGGACCGAGCCGCGGTTGTCTCTCAGAGAATCCAGCTCTTCTCTGCTTGGCTCAGGTATAGCAGAAATCTTTCCCACAATCCGCCCATGATGATAAATATCCCCCCACATCATTTCACCTTGCAGACTGTAATGACGGATAGAACCGGAGAAAGATGCCAGATCATCCAATCGCAACGAGGCCATGTCATTACTTCCCTCCATGACATAAGAATAATTACCGGTTAAATGGATTATGCTGTAAAGATACTCATTTTCATGTTTCTTTTCTATAAACAAGCGAATATCCGTATTGGCAAACTTCTCATCTTCGGGAATTTCCTCATCAAATTGCTTTCTTGCAAAAATCTTGCCTAAAGGCAGATTGAAAGGGACAACAACATAAGCGCCCTCTGCATCGGAAAAACTGACAGCCTCATTCCAAAGAGGCGTAATGACAATGTCATCATCCAAAGAACGCGTGACAGCACCCGCACCAAACGGAACGATGTCCAAAGCGTCCGCTTCACGTTCAAATGCCGTACGGGCTTCCGATACCGTCAGCTTCATCTCTGGAGGACGGAATCCCTCCGAGAAATCATGAGTACACGATGCTATCGCCAACCCCACAAAGAGTACAGAGAGCATCTTCTGTTTCAGTGTTTTCATAGGCATTATTGTTTCAATTAATTAATAAAAATGGCATCTAACGGTCAACCTATTTCCATTTCTTTACTCCTTTCATATTTTCCGGTGTGGCCTCTGTCAAGCTCAGGGCAAATCCACCGCTGCGCGCCAGCTTCACATTCATCTTGCTCTTGTTCGTCACAATACCTTTCCTAATCCGGTAAGCTGTAGCATTCTTTTCAAAATCAGCATCTTCGGCATCGGCATAAAGCGTAGCTACGTATTGCCTGCCCGGTTCCAGAAAGTCAAGAACAAAAGCTGAAGTACGTGCGCGCTCATCGGTAATGCCTCCCACAAACCAGTTCTCCGTACCCTTGGCTTTACGGGCCACGGTGATATAGTCTCCCGGCTCCGCTTCGAGATACTTGCTCTCATCCCAGTCTACCGCCACGTCCTTGATGAACTGGAAAGCGTCCAAATGAGATTCATAATTCTCCGGCAAATCGGCAGCCATCTGCAACGGACTGTAGAGGGTGACGTATAATGCCAGTTGCTTTGCCAGCGTGGAATGAATCTGCCCGTGATTGTCATGATTCATAAAATTCAGGTAAATGTCAAAGATGCCCGGGGTATAATCCATCGGACCACCAATCAGACGGGTGAAAGGAAGCACGGTGGTATGGAAGGGCTTATTGCCGTCGTAAGGCTCAAATTCCGTACCACGGGCCGATTCATTGCCAATCAGGTTGGGATAGGTGCGGCACAAACCGGTAGGACGTACTGCTTCGTGCGCATTCACACAAATCTTATATTCGGCAGCTTTTTGTATGGCATAGAGGTAGTGGTTGTTCATCCATTGTCCGCAGTGATGTTCTCCACGGGGGATTATATCGCCTACATAGCCACTCTTTACAGAGTTATAGCCATTATCCGCCATGAACTGATAGGCCTTGTCCAGATGGCGTTCATAATTGCGTACCGAAGCCGAAGACTCATGATGCATCATCAGCCTGACCCCTCTGCTGTGTGCATAAGCATTCAGCATCTTCACGTCAAAGTCGGGATAGGCCGTCACAAAGTCGAACACGAAGTCACGAGAGCTCCCTCCCCAACTTTCCCATCCTTCGTTCCAGCCTTCCACCAATACTTGGTCGAAACCATGTTCGGCGGCAAAGTCTATATAGCGTCTCACTCTTTCATTAGTGGCGCCATGCCGGCCGTTCGGTTTGATTTTAGTATAGTCGTTTTCTCCAAAACGCATGGCAATCAGTTCATCCGTATAGCTCCATGACTTCTGGCCGGTAATCATCTCCCACCACACGCCTACATACTTCACCGGCTTAATCCATGAGACGTCTTCATATGCACAAGGATCGTTCAGATTCAGGGTAAGCTTGGAGGCCAAAATATCACGGGCATCATCGCTCACCATGACAGTACGCCACGGGGTTTTGCAGGGAGCCTGCATATAGGCCTTATTTCCCAAAACATCCGGTGTCAACCACGATTCAAAAACGAGTTTTTTGTCATCCAGGTTGAGATGCATACAAGAATAGTCCACCAAAGCCGCTTCATGCAGGTTGATGTACAGACCATCGTCCGTCCTCATCTGCAAGGAGGTTTGCACACCCGTAGGCGAGAAAACGAACTGGGAGGCATTCACCGTCACCGCCTTATCCATCAAGCCGCGGATTTCGGACAAACGGGACTCAGTATAGTCGTACTCTTGAGTGTCATAGTCACCGGGAATCCAGAAAGCGGTATGGTCCCCTGTCATAGCAAACTGGGTATGCTCCTCTTTGACCGTAAAACAGTGCAGACCTCTTTGCAAAGGGAACTCATAACGGAATCCCAAACCGTCATCATAAAGGCGGAAACGGATGACGATATGACGGTCCTGTTCCTTCTGTTCCAACCTCACAGCCAGCTCGTTGTAATGATTCCGTATTTGTGCCACTTCGCCCCACACGGGTTTCCAGGTTTCATCAAATGTTGAGGTCTTGGCCTCCACAAGTGTAAAACCATCCATCAGGCCCGGATCGTCCTGCAATTCCAACCCCAGCTTCGATGGATTCACCACGGCTTTGTTCTTATAAGACAATCGATACACAGGCTCACCGGAAGAGTTCACCACAAAATCAAGCCGGAGGTTTCCATCCGGTGAGGTAATGCCTTCAGCCATTGCAGCTTTTCCCGCCATAACCAAAAGCAGAAAAAAAATCCATTTCACAGTTACATCATGCATGTTTCTCATATTATTTCAAATCAAATATTATTATTCCAAGTTCCAAAACAACAAATAACAAAACTATCGGGCCATTATAGAAATTGTATCCACTATCCCGCCACTCATATCCCTTATCTCAATATCCAGCCTATCCCTCTTTATGACACCTTTTAAAACTGTATTGGAGGAATTGTCTATTACCGGAAAATGCACTTTGTCCGTGGGCTTGTTATTAAAATATTCATGCAAATGCCCACACAGCATCACGTCAGCTCCAGCCTCGTTCAGTATCGGAACGAACTTGTCCAAGACCTCGGCCTGCCCGTGCCAGATGTCAGTTTCAGGCAAAGGAGGCATATGGGCGATCACTATCCTGAAAGACGCATCCTGGAATTCTCTGGATTTAACGGCTTCTGCAAGCCACTCCGCCTGTTGTGTACGGTAATTGTCATAGTCGGTGATACCATGATATTCAATATCAGAGTCAGGCTTGTCCTCACCGGTATCCAAGAAAATGAAGCAAGCAGGTCCCTGCCGTATCAAAAAATACAGATGGGGTTCCTTCGGAGAGAAAAAACGATGAAAGGAAGTGGCAAATGAGCCACGTGTCTCATGGTTTCCACGGGCATAATACAACGGTTTGCAGGTAGCGAACATATCTATGGAGATGTCCATGAAGCCTTTAAACAACTCCTCCTCATCCAGTAGGTTATTGAGCATGTCACCGTTATAGATGACCATGTCTGTTTTCTTGAAGTCCGCAGCGGCCAGCAATTTAGGTATATAGTCCGTATTGCCATGAATATCATTCAGCATGACAAAAGAGGCCACGGACTTGCTACTGTCATTGGTGGTAAATTTCAATCCTCGGCGGTCATAGATACTCGGAGCCGTAGCATTGCCATATATGACCTCCTCCCCCCTGCGGGAAAGCACCTCCCTGGCATAGACACGGTAACGGTAGCTAGTACCGGGAGCAAGGCCCGTGGCACGTACCGCATGCAATTCCGAAACATTCTTCACGCCATTGACCGTATCAAAAAACTTGATACGCTCAGTACGGTAATAGCTCGTACCATCATCCGGAGCAATCTCCACCCAACCTATAGATGGCTTATCCGAAAGCCAGACTATTGTCACTTCCGTTTCCTTTAGGTTCTGGAGATAAGGGCCGTGCTTGATCTTGATCTGCTCCTGGGCAAAGCCGGAAACAGACATGAGTATACACATTACACTGAAAAGTAGTTTTACCATGACAAATTATTATTTTTTGTTTTTAGGGGAAAGTCTTACCAAGACAACACCGTGCGCAGGGACTTTGAAACTCAGATTGTCGTTGGAGGTGCCAAGATGCCTATTCCCGTCCCAAATATCATAAACATCATACTCCAATTCCCAAAACCGGATATCCGCAAAGTGGAGATGGGATTTGTCTTTCCCAAACTGATACTCGAATGTCCACGGCTGTTCGTCACGATTGAAGAAGCATACAGCGGCTTCCCCGTCAGACAACTGCTTAACCCATATCTCATGCTGTTCTATTTTCATGTAACGACGACCCTGTATGCCCAGCTTGTCCTGATTTATAGCAATCACATCCTTATTCGTCAGAATGGACAGCGTCTCCCTGTCCATAGTCCTCAGGTCATTTCCCGCCAACAGCGGTGCGGCCAGCATACACCACATGGTAAAATGTGAACGGTTCTCCTCAGCAGTCAGCACTCCGTTGCCGACTTGCAGCATGTCCGGGTCATTCCAATGCCCAGGACCAGCATAAGGCCACAAATCCGCATTCTTATCGATGATATCCACAACACTGCATCCGCCCCAATGTACTGTACCTTTAAAGGCATTGATAATATCCCCCGTAGTCCTCCACAAGTGGCCGATACCTTTGGCCCATGTCCACGGCTTGCTGCTCCCCCACTCACAGATAGAGAACACCACCGGACGACCGCTAGCCTTCAAGGCATCACGCATGGTACGGTAAGCTCCCTGAGGGCTCTGCCCCTCATCAAAGCACCAGTCATACTTCAAAAAATCCACACCCCATTCCGCATAAGTGCGGGCATCCTGGAACTGATATCCACGGCTCCCCGGACGCCCGGCACAAGTCAGTGAACCGGCACAGGAATAAATGCCGAACTTCAATCCCTTGGAATGTATATAGTCTGCCAAAGCTTTTATACCGGAAGGGAAACGCACCGAATCAACCACAATATTCCCGTCCGCATCACGTCCCACCTGCCAGCAATCATCCACATTCACATAAGTATAACCCGCATCCCTCATCCCGTTTGCCACAATCAGGTCGGCCATCTCGCGTATCTGCCGTTCGTTCACATCACAACTGAAACAGTTCCAGCTGTTCCATCCCATGGGAGGGGTCAGCGCCAATGAGTCAGCTCCATCAGCATGGGCAACAAGAAAACTACACACTACAATCACAAAACACAAAATCCGTCCTTTCATAATACTCGTTTTTTATTATTACACATTTATTATTCATATATTCATAATTACACCAAGACTTATTGATATGACACTCATGCCCCCAAACAATGTTCGCCCTTAAAAGGAGGGAAATCTTCCGCTTTATCACTTTATTGTCCTTACAAACCTGCACACCTTTCCCTGCGTTGTAATTCCCTCAATCACAACGGTATAAGACGAAGGGCGGTCAGCCGTATAAAACGAGAATACAGCTTCCCCCTCATCATTCAGAGGTAGAACCGGTATCCAATGAACCGTTGAACGCATATCCGAACCAATATTTTTCCGGCTGTCCGGTGTCAAATATTTGGGAGCATAAAACTCTGCCTGTTCTGCATATCCTAAAGGTACCACTCGAACCAGATGAGGAAGACTCTCCACAAAACGTCCGCGGTTCAACCGTGAGGTTGTAATATGAATGCCGTGTCTCTCATCTTTCTCCGCCAATTCATCACCAGGCTCCTCATCCTTCCATGCCGAATGCAAGAACGCCTCGTCGTCTACTGTTCCTGAAGTTACAGACAAGTCTACCGAGGAGACATCCGAAGCCTTTATCCTTTTCAAATTATCCTCATCCTCCACCTTCAAACCGTCCACATAAACATTCGCCCTGGCACATCTCTCGTCAAAAGGAGCAATTCCTTTTAGCTTTTTCATAGAAGCATCCCCTTGTGAGAACTTATTATAGTCCCGCTGACTCCTGTCGGGGTGTAACGGGTTGCCCGGTACAACCGAAGAATACTTCTCGGATTCTGTCATATACCCCTGAATAAAAGTCTCATGCTCAAATAAACCAATATGCCGTTCTCCTGTATATACCCAGGCCTTTTCACTAAACGAATATTTCCTGACCCGATAAGTGCATATTTCAGGAATCTCATTCAACAGTTCCAAAGCATTCTCCGCACTCCGCTGTTCAAGATATGTGGCACTTATTGACCGATAAAAATAATCAAGATCAGCATGTTCTCCTTGTACCGTCACCTCAGGAAGCTGGTAAACCTTCATTCCGCCGGCAGTCTTATTGTCCACTTCGTACAGATATTCGGAGGCAACCTCAGCCCTGACCATAGGCTTCCACAAAAGTCGGGAAACTGACGGATAAGTGTCCTCCTTCAACCGAATTTTATAGTGTTGCGCCTTTTTCCGGGAAGGGGTAATTATGAATCCCGTCATATCCGGGAAATCGTGGGTTATGCAAAAATGGCCCTCCCTGTCGGTCTTCAGTGTCTCCAGACGACCATATTTGGGTATGGCAACTGTCATCTCAACCTTCTTTCTTCCGAAAGACTTGAACAACCCCACCAAATCGCCACTAATAACCTGTGTCCGTTCCGGTTGCCATAAAGGATTCCCGGACAACCTCGGATGCAGCAAAGCCCTGCTTTGGAAACGGGTCCAGCCATGTGTCAGCATCAGTTGGTCCAAATGTCTGTCAGATGTAGATGTATCATTATCAAAATAATAGCCAGGAGTGGATATATCCCCCTGCAGGTCGGAGGTCAGCAACAGACTGCTACGTATATTTTCATTATACGGATCCGGCTGCACCCTATAATTGTCGGTTATGCTCACTGAAAAGTTACCTTGAAGAGGGGAAAATCCAGCATCAAGCAACCTGACTCCCAGCTTCATCAAGGATCCGCTCTCCGTCGGAGAACCCGACACTGACATCTGAAAAAGAGGGGAATGGTGACGCACAAAGACAAGGCGTTCCGTCAAAGCTTCTTCCGCCGCATTGAAGACTGTAAAGTGTACAATCCCCTCCGGAATTTCCCTCTTGGGAATGACACCGGTCAGTTCCTCCGCAGAGATATGGCTACGATGTACGACCTGCCCACGTACATGAGCCAACAAGACCAACTCCTCTTCCAATATATATGCGAAAGGGACACACAGCCTATAGTGTATCAAAGAATCATCCTGAATGACAGACAAGGCAACCCTATCGGAAACAACCGGCGGCAATTTAAAACGCTTTTCTTGACCTGTCCCGTCAGATACACTCGCATATAGCGAATCGCCATCCGTCGCAGATAATAAAAAGGATCCAATGCCCTCATGCTCGCTTTGAAAAGTGGCGAGTGTATCACCAGACGAGTTCATCACACACCCCCTTATATGCGAGGCGACACCGGTAGTGCTCTCCGACTTGAATGCCACCACCTGCTCCACACCACTCAGCAGATAACCGCCTTCCGGATAAAATCCGACATGATAGTCATAAACATCCGGTATCTCCACCTTTCGGGTGATATGCAAGCCATTATCCTTCAATGTGAGTTCCACATACTGGGACAACTCCTGCCTGGGAGGCAGTGAAATCCGTATTTCACCTGCCAAATTTGTTCTCCCTACAAAGACTTTATTGTTAGACTCCTTGGTACGAACCATATACTCTACATTTTTCTTGGAGTATGGCTCTCCATCATGACGTAACAGAGTAGCTATGAGACACCTGTTTTCCTTCTCTTTCTCATACCTTACCTTCAACATAAGTAAGGATTCCGTATCCTTATAAACAGCAAACTGTCGCGTATAAAAAAAGGATTCATCTGCATTGCGCATAAAATTGGTGTAGGCACGAAGCATATACCGCCCTTCTGGAATATCGTCTTCCAAAGAAAAAAAATTACGGAATATTCCATTCTCCTCCATTATCTTCTTACGGAGCAGTACTTTATCTTTGTCACTGATCAATTCCACATACAGAAAACGGCTCCGGGCATCCTGTTCCCTATGCGTCCGCATATCAACCAGATACCCCTTCATCCAAATGGTATCGCCCACCAGATAAAAAGGCTTGTCCATATGAACATAAACCTTCTCCTGCTTTAAAGAATCCATCCCCACATTGACACCATAAAGAAAAGGAGGAGATAGAAAAGCTAAAAGTATAATAAAAATGTTCTTCATAGTATACGAATTAATCAAAGGTTTATGACAAGTCCTACCGTAAAGACGATACATCAATCACCAGCTGGCTGTTATCCGTAATATAAGTGTTAGTGAATCTCGCCTTGTCATTCAAGTGGACCTTAAATTCAGTGGTTGCATTGCCTAATATGGTAACCGACTTATTATCCAGCAGGATTTCAAAATTCAGTGTAGATTTATTCATGACTTTTACCAGTGCCTGGTTATCATGCGAATTCTTCACTTCGTATACCAGACAGGCCTTTACCAATGCAGTCAGATTCTTTTCAGAGCCAATCAGAATATCTCCAAACTTCACTACGGAACGTCCGGCAAACAACGCCTCCTTCACCCCTTCCTCCGAACGTTCCTTGGCAAAAACGATGGTCATAGGACCGCTTTGCCTGTCCGTACGGTATGTCTGCTTGTAGACACCATGTATATCAGTGTTTCCCATGTATGTCAAACCGTAGTCCTTACAGTAATTAAAAGCCTTTGGGTAGTACTCAAAGCCATTTACCAGTTCAATCCCATGAATTTTCTTCTGCCTGATAAGCTCTTCATGTACCTTATAGATAGTGCTTGTGTCATTGGGCCACCCCGGATGATTCCACATGATGAAAGCTCCTTGGGCCAGCGCATTGTCTATGGCTGTCAAAGGGTCATCTACATCCAGTGCACTGGCATCTTTCAAGAAAAGGGCATTGAGGTGTCCTATCGGTTTGGAGCGGGTGATTTCCGCTCCTTGGATAACTATAACCTTGGAACTTGCCTCAACCGTCTTGGCTCTTCTGTAAGACTCGTTGTGGTCGGCTTTGATGTAAGTGTTCGGACGATATTCAATATGATCCGTGATAGCCATGACATCCAACCCACGAATCGCCCCTTCCCATACACGGTTTTCCGGTTTCAAATCCCCGTCGGAAAAAATGGTATGCACATGAAAATCACATTTCAGTGTCTTAAAGCCGTCCACATCCGGTATATGCATGTACTCTCCGGAATATGGCTGCTGTGCCTCCGGAACTTTCACCACATCCAGTCCCTGCAGTTGCGCAGGGACCTGGAAAGTAAAAGTCAGCAGAAAAATGATGGATAAATATAATTTCTTCATTCTTCTCTATAATTTGACAGAATTCATTTTATAGGGGTTATTTTTACGAAAGTGACACCATGATAAGGCACTTTAGTCTGGAAACTGCCGTCCACTTCTCCCAAGTCCTTCTGCCTCCATAAATCACGGACCATCGCCTTCCCCTCAATACCTAGCAGGTTCAAATCAAAGTCGAATTCATAGTCACGCATCTGCATGGATTCAGCATCATCTTGATCCCAAAGAATAAAATAAGGATCCACATGGAAGAACCCTACCGCATAAGAACCGTCATACAATTTCTTAGACCAGATCTGTCCGTTCTTGACAAGCATCTTTCTAGCCGGAGCCACCATCGGATCCTGACTGACCGCTATCACTTCATTGTTTGTCAGAAGATTCAGTGTGAAGTCATCCATATTTGCCATATCACAACCGATCAACAAAGGGGCAGAAAGAATGCACCACAAAGAGATGTGGGAATATTGCTCATCAGCTGTCAAGTAAGAATCATGCACCTTGCTTCCCCAGCCTTGCCCCAATTTGCCAACCACCAGCATGTCCGGATCATTGTTTCTACCTGGTGCCGTGGCATCTGCACACACATCCTGGAAGGTCCCAATCGCAGTCACCACATTCCATTCGTCAGTAATATCACGTGTAGTACGCCACTGATTACCTCCTGCTTCAGCCGCCCAATTCCAGACATTGGGAGCGCCATAACCTACACAAAATACAATATCACGTTTTACCTTATCCAAAGCATTTCGCATAACGATATAAGGTTCCTGAATGGTCTCTTCTTTCGAATCCTTTTCAATATCCAGATAACCGCAATAGTCATACTTCAAGTAATCCACTCCCCAGCGTTCCCAAGTCCTGGCATCAATTTCCTCATGCTGATAACTGCCTACATGACCACCGCATGTGGTAGCACCCGGAGAAGAATAAATACCGAATTTCAGTCCTAATCCGTGGATATAATCGGTCAGAGCCTTGAAATCCGGGAATTTGTCATTAGAAAGGATTTCACCGCCTTTGGTACGTTCCGGTGCTTCCCATCCGTCATCAATGTTTATATATTCCCAACCGTACGCGTGCAATTTCTCACTCATCATGCGGGCAGCATCCCTCACTTTTTGGTCATCCACGGAAAGTCCCCAGCAATTCCAACTGTTCCATCCCATCGAAGGGGTCAAGGCTATCTCACCGCCCACCTTGACCGTCACTTCCTTTTCGGCAGTTCCCTTGCTGTTGGTTGCCTTCAGTAAAACATTATAATCACCTTCCTTCATTGCCTTACCCGTAAAACGGCCTGTCTTCTCGTCCAGTCTGACTCCTTCCGGAAGCCCCTTTGCCTCAAAGGTCATCGGACGGTCACCTGTAGCCATTATGGACCACAAGAAAGGACTGCCCGGACGTACACCAAAAACCAGCGGGTTATTGATAACCGGAACCTCAGGAGCCGGCGGAGTCAAAATATACTTTTCTTTAGCGATGGGTTTTGCCCAAGCACGAACAGGCTTCACATCACCGCGAGTTTCTATCTTAACATTCAGCCAGTCCGCATGGTCATACATGATACCATCACCACACTCCTCTACAAGAAGCAAGACTTTATCGACCCCCTTCAGACTCACATTGAATTCTTTAACGGGATCCCCTTTCTTCATGACCCCACTTTTCCAAAGTTCCTTTTGATCACCGACTATTTTAAATTGAAGCTTGCCGGCAAACCTATTGTTATCGTCGGCACCAGCAAGTCCGGAAATAGACACAGCCTCACTCTTCAAGTCATACAGTATACGACTGATAGAATGTGCCCCCAAACCGCGCTCATAAACGATACCATTGACTGTCAATGGTGTAAGCACGACCGAACGGTTTATCTCAACAGTTCCCCAATCCTGCACATAGCATGAGTCTTGGCCAAGTTCATCCAGCCACACCTCTTTGACCGGAGCAGTATTACAAGACTGCAGGGCATATCCTCCTATGGCTAAAACAGCCCACACAGCCATACATCCTTTCAAATTCATATTGTTTATCAGATTTAGTAAATAGTATTACAAAACAAATTATATCAAAATATAAATGAGGACAGCAATATATATTACCTAATTACCGTCCTCACTACAAAATACAGATCAATCCCCTTTTTTGCAAATACGAATATTATCGAAAGCAAAATTGCGGGCTATTTCAGGATCTATTTTCAGAAGCATATTAAAATTAGTGTATGAACCCGGATAATAGTCTGGATAATCCACAGATTGGAATACATTCCACGGTAATGTAATGGTCTCCCACCGATTAAAGTTCTGGACATTGAAATCTGTTGCAATCCAATCACAAGGAGCTGCCGCCCAATAATGATAAATACTGAAACTTATTTTATCCTTGATGAACTGATTGGATGTACGGAACTCACATTTCACCACATAATCCTTGCATGACTCAAGTCCCAGCATATCCTCCGTATATTCAATGCCACCCCTTTCTGCAATATACCACCACCAAGGATCTACATATACAGAATTTTCATCAATTCTCAAAAAATTTCCGCTCAAACGCTGCGGATCCTTCTCATCGGTCACAACATTGGCTACATCGCTTGGCAACAGTTCATCAAAATCCATGATCATGAATTCACGGTCATAATAACGTCCCGGACAGACCGCCTCTACATTGTGCTTCAATCCCTTGACCTTGACACGGATATTCTTGTCCACATCAACCGGCACCTTGGCTGTCAGATAATTATTAGCAGACCGTATAACAGGGGAAACCTTTCCATTGAAATCAACAACCGCATTCAGTGAATCGATTTCATACAAATTGAAAAAATCTCCATAAATCATAATAGTATCGCCCGGTTTGGTATACTCATTGAACATACGCGTCAGTTTCAAATCGGGAGCCAAAGTCTTGAAAGGAAGTTCAAAACAGCCCGTTGAATTATAAATATAGATTTTATTGGTCTTATTAGTCGCCAATTTCACAGGAATTTTCATGAACAGAATGCTATTCTCGGTATATACCTCCTGCATATCAACCTTGACATCATCAATCAAAATAGAATCAATATTATGGGTGTCCAAACCTGTTCCATGGACAGCTATAAAATCACCCAAAGCAGCTTCAACAATCACTTTATCTAAATCTGCAATGGTAGTTATACTGGCCAATTTTATAGGAATAGCCGTTTCATCGTCATCAGAACAAGAAGTCCAAGACATTCCTATAAGAAGGGCACAAACAAAGTACATCTCCTTTAAACTTATTATCTTTTTCATTGTATTCTCCATTAATAATTAAACAATTACCATCCAGGATTATTTTTCTCAATATAAGGATTACCGTTAATTTCATCGGGTGGAAGAGGCATAAGCCAGTGTTTTTCTTCACGTCTCTTCAAATTACCATTCTCATCCATTCCAATGGCGTTCATTACAGGCAGATAAATACCCCAGCGGATCAAATCTGTACGGCGATTGCCCTCCACCGCAAACTCTTTAGCACGCTCTTCGAGGATAAACGAACGGAAAGTTTCCTTATCAAACGGCTTTTTCTTATGACGTTCACTCACCAATGTACTATTATTGCGCCTATTCAACATTTCCATCTTGGAGAATGCATCTTGAGTAGGGCCGTTCAATTCATTATCAGCTTCTGCATAAAGGAGCAACACTTCAGCATAACGCAAAAACGGCCAATTATAGTCTTTACGTGTACCATCAATTGTGCCCGTTACAGCCGTAAATTTAGTGAAACGAGAGCCAAAATATGCGCCATAAGCAGGCTGGTCTGTTTTCTGATAAGGCTCGATGCCTTCATATGGTGCTTCTTCACGATTCACATAGACACTATCTCTTAACGGATAGTAATACCAAGTATAAACTCCAGTTTCTGAATTGTAAGAACCAGGATAACGGTGTAGGATTCCCCAGGTAATGCGTTCATCATCCCAATCATCAAACATTTGTAGCCAATGGTCACGGTAGGTATAATACCCTTTACCCATCGTGCCATCATCATCCCAATACCCATAATAAGATTCACTTAAATAATTTCCAGACAAATTGTCTCCATCAGGATAAGTCTGAAGACAGAACAAGAATTCTGGACCATTCTTATTGGAAAGAGCCCACAAGTCTTTCTGGCTGGCAGCCAATGTACACTCACCTTCTGTTATTACCTCACCCGCCTTTTCTTTCGCCAATCTATAATATTCTTGTGAATCAAACTCCTCATAACCAGGAAGACGAATCTTATCATGCCAAATTTCCTGAGGCATTAGAGCAGACTCTGTACCATCAGGATTAGTCACTTTGCCGGGACCACCTTTGACCATAACCCTGCCACTCTCCATTGAAGCAGAACCAATCGTCGCATACACTAAAGCCAACAGTGATTTAGCAGAGGCACGAAAAACATGCCCTTTCTGATAATTGGCATCCGTACGAGGCATAAGCAAAGTTTCGGCTTCTTTTAGATTTGCAATAATATCTTCATATACCTCCTTAACAGAGGCTCTAGGCTGGTAAGTATCATTTCCCTCATTAATAGACGTTTTAAATATTGGAATAGGACCAAAGCGACGTACCAGCTCAAATTCGGCCCACGCTTTAAGGAACCGAAGTTCACCAAGAGCATTATTCTTCTCCTTTTCAGCCACATTAGTCATCGTACTTATCAAATAGTAATGATAGTTAGCACGATGAATGGCAGTCGAATAATATTCAAAAAGGTTATTAATACTACCATTGTTATAAAAGTTACCAGTTCCGGTTTCCTTAAAAGCCCAACCAGGACCTGTCTGATAATCATTATCATAATTAACCGCAGAGTCATAACTACCCCACTCAAACAACCAAGCCAATGGCTGATAAGCACCATTCACCAGCAGTTCATATTCACCGTCAGCAGCAAGATCCTCACCTGAAATAAATGTATATACTTCTTCATCCAATGAACAAGAAGTCATCAACACGGAACCCAAGCCCAATGTCATTAAAATATTCTTGATTTTCATACTAACATCAATTATTTAAAATCCAATTTGAATACCAAAGTTGAATGTGCGAGCACTCGGATAGGAAGCCATATCCACACCTCTACGTTTAGGGTCACTACCAAAAGAGTTCACATCAGGATCCATCCAACTATAACCAGAGATAGTGAACAAATTTGAGACACTGACTGCCAGATTGATACTTTCCACAAATTTGATAGGATGGCGGAAACGATAACTTAAGCTGACATTCTTACAACGTAGATAAGAACCGTCCTCAATGTAACGGTCAGAGGCCTTCATTGCACGTGTGCTGGTTCTACTGGCTCGTGGCCATTTAGCATTTGCCCTATTCTCTGCGGTCCAACGATTATTGTAAATAAAATAAGGCATATTATCCACACTGGCCATATCAAACTTCTTAAGATTGACATTAAGAATATCATTACCTTGTGTTCCCTGCAAAAAGAAACTGAATGTCCAGTTTTTCCATTCCAATGTATTGGTTATACCATATTGGAAATCGGGATTGGTGTCACCAATTATCTGGCGATCACGGTTGTCAATCACAGGATCCTCATCAAAATTCTTATATTTGACCTCCCCTACCATGCTCTTTACCTTAGAATCCGTTTCATTCCTATAATAAGGATCCGCACGTACCTCAGCCTCATTATCATAAAATCCATCTTCAACATAACCATACAACGTACCAATAGGCTCACCATTACGTACCAAAAACATATTTTCAATCCCCCAAGCAACATCCGAGTATTGATCTGAATCCAAGCCACCTACTTTATTGCGGTTAAAAGATATGTTAGCATCAATGCTCCACAAAAAATTGCGTACTTTGACAGGAATAAAATGTCCGGAAATTTCCAGACCTTTATTCGTCACATTCCCATAATTGGCCTGTATACGACTGAACCCGGAACTCATGGGGATAAGCTTGTCAAGCAACAAATCCTTTGTTTTCTTATAATAAGCGTCGACCGTCAAGTTTACACGACTATTCAAGAAAGCAATATCTAACCCCACATCGAACTGGTTGGTCGTCTCCCACTTCAAAAGAGTTGCAGCCGGACCGCCCCAACGGTCCTCAGCCATACCGCTCTGTAAAGAACCGCCCATGCCATAATCAGAAGTTACAAAGCGAGAACGGGTAGCATATGCATTGACACCTTGCCCTCCTGTCTGACCGGCACTGACACGCAGCTTTAAATTATCAAAAAAATTCAACCTTTTCAGAAAAGCTTCATCAGAAAGACGCCACGCAATGGCACCAGAATAGAAATTATCCCAACGATGTGATTCCGACAGTTTGCTAGATCCGTCACGGCGCATTGAAAATGTAAACAAATAACGGTCCAATAAATTATAATTAGCCCTAAACAAATAGGACATCAACTGAGATTTCCCTCTACTGCTCTCAATCCGGCGATCTTTAATACCGGCTTGAATCACATTGTCTTCATTCATGTCATTAGGGAAATTGGATGCCGCCATCCATTTACTGTGCCACATATATTTTTCATAAGTCATACCAAACATGGCATTAACAGCATGGATTCCAATTTTTTTATCAAAAGTCAATAGAGACTCTGTCGTGATACTTTCATAGGCGTCATCGGATTTCGTCGCATATCCATTAGTAGGAGAGATTCCGGAACCGGTCCAACGATTATTATAGGTATTACGTTCATAGTAACTGTAACCATAACCAAATTTTTGACGATATCTCAGCCAGTCAGTAAACTTCAGTTCACCAAAACTGGAAATAAAAACATTAAGTGTCTCCTGAATGTTCTTTTCCGTGTGTACAGTCAGATAGGGATTGGCTAAACCGGTAGAAAAATCTTCTGAGAAGCCTGAGTCTTTATCCGGATCAAACACAGGACGGGTCGGGTTGAATGAAATGGCAGCAGGAATCACACCATAAGTTTCACTATTAGTACGGGCAAAACGATTATCCGCTGTTGCGAAACTGATATTAGTACCTAACTCTAAAAAATCATTGATTTTACGGTTATTGTTAGCTCTTGCCGTATAACGCCTATAGTAAGAATTCACAATTACACCTTGCTGATCTGTATACCCGCCAGAATACATGTAGCTGCCTTTCTTATCACCACCTGATACGGTAACATTGTAATCCTGGCTAATTGCAGTCTGAAAGATCTGGTCTTGCCAGTTGGTTCCATAGAACATCTTTCCTTTATAATCAAAACCATTGCGGTAATCCCAAGGGCTGGGCTTATATTCCTTACCTACTACCACCATCTCACCTGTGATGGGATCGGGTTCCTTTATTTCAGACCAATATCCCTGCAATGGATATTCCAAAGAACTGTCAGCCTCCGAATAACCGTCATACAACAGCCCGTTCGTGATTCGTTCATTACGATATAAGGCATAGTCACATGCGTCAAGCACATCTATTCTCTTAACGGGATTGGAAATACTGAGATTGGCAGAGAGTTGAACTTTAGTCTTTCCCTCAGAACCTGATTTGGTAGTAATCAAAACAACCCCATTGGCTGCACGGGAACCATAAATGGCAGTAGCCGAAGCGTCCTTCAAAACCTCAATGGAGAGAATGTCCTGCGGACTGATGGTACTCAAGGGGTTATTACTTTGCTTCATGCCAAAGTCTGTAGAACGCCCTTCTCCCATGGAATACGGCATGCCGTCAACCACATACAAAGGTTCCGTACTGGTAGTAAATGAATTCGCACCACGGATCTGGATATTGATACCCGCACCAGGAGCACCGTCTGATTGAGACACATTTACACCTGCCATTTTTCCTTGCAGACCCTGGTTTATGCTCACAGGGTTGGTTTTTAGCAAGTCCTCACTTTTCAAGGATGATACAGCACCTGTAAGGTCACGTTTTTTCACACTGCCATAACCAATGACTACTGTTTCTTCCAGCATCTGGCTGTCCTCCGACAATGTCACGTTGACCGTATTTCTGCCCTTCACTGCGACCTCCTGTGTCCTGTAACCTATATAAGAGAATATCAATGTCGCATTTTTTGAGACACTGATCACATAGCGTCCATCGGCATTCGTGATAGTACCGTTCCTCTTGTCATTCTTGACACGCACGGTAACACCGATAACCGGTTCGCCCAGTTCGTCCAGAACAACTCCTGTTACTTTAGAAGCCTGGAACACCTCTGTGGTTTCGGCCTTCAGCCCGTTCGGCACAACCATCAGGACAACCAACAGTATGCCAACAATACATTTCATTGATGTGTGTAATCTTTTCATAGATTTTCTATTGATTAAATAATTAAATGAAGTTTTTCAATGCATTCAATGTCCGATTCCCATCTGTCAAGGATACGGCTCCATATAAACTAAACTCTAACAGCCCTAAACTACTTTAAAGACGGACAAACACATTAATACGATGGTACGAACTCACGCTTGGGCGGCTTCACTCCCCTATGATCCCCACGTAATAATCCCATTGCAATATCCTCTATCTGATTACTGGATTAATAAATATCTCATCCATATATACATTTTCCAAAGCATCAAAAGCAATCTTCACATAGCGCGCCCTTTCATCCAGATTCTCGAAGAACACCCCGTCAATCCAAGCATCATGCTTGTTGTTAGGAAAATACGGAGCATCCTTTATTGAAGCCAGATTATAAGTCTGGCCATCTTGAGAAGTGTAAACATAAACCTTCAAAGGAGCACCTATCTTTTCCTGATTATAGTTCAAAGTACGTACCAGCACCTTTCGAAGCGAAGTATTCTTTTGCAAATCAATCACTACCTCATGATGACCTTTTTCAAACCTTACCCAACGGCTGTCTCCACTATCCTCTTCGGCTACCCGACCATCTGCCAGTGCCTTCATGTCAGCCTTGCCAATCATTTCGGGGGTAGCAGAATTGCCCAATGCCTCAAGCAAAGCCGCTTCAAACAATTTCCAAAAAATGTCCCCTTCTTTCCATGCCATATAATTGTTGTACAAATCATTAGACCAAACCGGATGCCCCAATTGGTAGGAGGACTTCGGATCTTCAATAATTCCACCGAACATGAACGAAATAATCCTATCAACACCGGCTGCAGAAGCCGCTGCCTGCTGTGACAGCAAACGGGGATAAGCAGCCGGAATCAAAGCAGACTGGCGGTCATTGGTTCCTTCCTCCCAAGTAAAGGTCTCGCAGTTAGCCCACATCTCAATATTCAGACGGTTGTGTATATCGCGCATCCTTTGCCAGTTCTTTTTCAAACGAGGAAGGGTAAACTTGTCACGCACACATCCCACCTCATCTTGATAGGCAATGATATCCACTTTCAACTTTGCCATCTGCTTCTCAAAATCAGGATGGTCGAATTCAGACAAGCCAATCCCGTACGGAGATATCAAGGTCTTCTTTCCGGGAGTCAAGGACTTAGCCTTCTCTGTCAGTGTATTTACTGACTGCACAGCATGCTCTGCAAAAATGGGGCAAATACAATCTTCAACCGGAAGATACCAGCCATAGAAAGCCTTATGATTTTTATAGAGAGACGCAAGTTCTTCCATAATCTGAAGCTGGCGCTCCCTTATTGCCGGATCAAGCAGGTTGTCATCCTGGTCTTTTGCCCAACCCGTACTCATGAATACCTTCATATCATGTCTGGCCGCCTCGTCAAGAATCGCGTCAACGGGGCTTTGCAATTTATCATTATATACCCACGGCATCAACTTTGACGGATAATACGCTTTCCCTTCATTGGCAACCTCCATAAACACCAAATATTCAATCCCCATATTGGCCAATTCACGCACTTTAGCAGTCCATAATTTAGGATCCGTATTATCAAAATGTTGTGGATTAGTATACTTATTCCGTACGTCCTTGTAGGCCAAATTAATCCACGTACCTGTAATAGGCTGTATCACAGAAACCGATTTGACCATTTTTTCTTTTCGAGATTCGTCAGAGCCATTATTTCCTGCCCATACAGAAATTATTGGTAATGCAGCCAACAATCCCAACAGCCCCCACATTTTCATTTGTTTTTTTTGTCTCATAGTATATTATTTAAAAATAAAAAATTTAATTACCACCAGATACAATTATCAACCCCAAGCCTGAAAGGAAAAGTACCAGCATAAACGCAAGCAGCAAATTTATTGGCTTAGATGCGCCCTTGAATTCTTTCCAGATAAAAATCCCCCATAAGGCAGCAACCATAGTGGCACCTTGTCCCAAAGCATAGGAGACAGCCGCACCAGCTTTTCCCGCAGCAATATAACTACAAGCAGTCCCCAATGCCCAGATAGCCCCTCCCAGAATTCCAACCAGATGCGTCTTCATATTTCCACTGAAATAGTCACTATACGCCATCGGTTTGCCGACAAAGGGGTTCTTCATGACTAATGTATTGAAGAAGAAGTTGCTGACAAAAATACCCACTGCAAATACAAACAATGCTGAATAAGGAGTCATCATACCCGCAGTCGGCGCTTCCAGGTTTTCTAAATCCATAGCAGCCGCTACAAAACGATAGAAAAATGCCATCAATATGCCTGCACACACGGCTATGATAATCCCCTTTTTCCTCATTGCCTGGTCTGTTCCTCCTTTAGCAACTTTACCGGAAGCCATACCATTAAAAATAATAGCAAGCACAATCAGAAATACTCCAGAAAACAACACAGTTGCATCGCCTTTAGGGACGCTAAAGTAATTTATAAATACTCCTAATACCAGAGCTAACCCAACGCCTACGGGGAAAGCGACAGACATACCGGCCAATGACATGGAAGAAGACAGCAAGATATTGGATGCATTAAAAATGACACCTCCCAGAAACGCACTCCAGAAGTTTGAAGCATCAACCTGAAGCATATCATTAACAAAAGCTCTACCGGCATCCCCCGTACTCCCCAAAGTAAATCCCCATATCAAAGAGAAAAGAAGAATACCAACAACATAATCCCAATAAAAAAGTTCATATCGCCAGGTTTTCGCTGCCAGCTTTTGGGTATTTCCCCAAGAGCCCCAGCAAAGCATTGTAACCCAACAAAGAGCTACTGCCAATCCATAATTTTCAACTATATACATTACGACTGATTATTTATAGGTTAATTGATTGGGCTGGCCGGAATAAATTACCGCCTCACCTAAATAAACTTGTGCGTCTTTACGAGGATTCAACCATTTTAAAACAACCGTGTGCGCCGCATCAGGCAACTGGTATCTATGAAACAAATCAACCCTCCTATCGTCTATAGAAGTAGATTTTGCAACGGGAAGGTTGGCTGTTTCTACCAAAGAACCATCCACATACATCGCAACACTCGCAATATACGATTCATCAGAACATTTCACATATCCTTTCAAAACAAATCCGTTACCATCAAACATGAACTCTGAAGAATCCTGCAACAAAAAGTTAACAGCCTTCTTCTCTACCGGATAATGGCCTTCAAAAGCTTTCTCATACTTTACAGCAACCGGCTGTTGCGTTTTAATAACAACCTGCTCTCCCTGAATAGAGCCTCCTTCCTGCTCTATCACCTCCAAAGCCAGTTTCAAACTTAACTCATAAAGCTTATTCAGCGAAACTTCCGTATAGGCAAATGGGGTGTCCTCTACTTCATAAAGACTTTCTTTCCATAATTCCGGAATATTACTATATCCAAGCATTGTACCCAATATGCCGGCAGCAGTAGCCGCATTGCAATCAGAATCTTGTCCGCAACGTGCCGAAACATCAATTGTCCGATAAAAATCTTTCTTGCCATAAAGCAGCCCTATGGTCACATAGGCACTATTTATCTTTGCATCAATATCAAACGGAACAAAAACACCATCGGGGCAACCCACTTCCGAAGTCCACTTCTTCTGACATTCAAACCAAGTCTGTTTCCAGTCATCAGGGTATTTCCGATACCAACCAATCACATCTTTTATACAAGCATAAAAATCACTTTGCTCGGGAATTGTATTCAATGCCTCTTCTACCACATACTCCATATCGTCTGAAACAAAAGCCATGGAATACAGAGCTCCTACATACACACCACCATACCAGCCGTCGCCATACGTAAAGATATGGCCGATTTTATCTGAAATTTCAGAAGCGGTATTAGGCATGCCCGGTGACATTAGACCTGCAAAATCGGCTTCTATCTGATAGTCAATATCATCTGCATGAGGATTATTCAACCAGTGTCCGGACATGGGGGGCATAATGCCTTGCTTAATATTATACTTCGCAACTTGGTTGGCATGCCACAAAGGAAATCCAGCATCAGCAAACGAAACGGCAAAAGAATCGGCCGGTGCCTCTAAGCCCAAACGGTCGAACACATTCACAAATACAATATCCACATATATATCATCATACAATCCCGGAAATGTATCATAATAATATTTCACCCTATCTTTGGACCATTTTATGGGAGTATAGTCTTGAATCATAGTACCATTATGCAAGAATTCAACCGGTCCTCCATAAGTACAGCCAATAGTTTTTGCCGCCCAACCACCTTTCACTTTATCAGCCAATTGTTTTTTAGTCATAGAGACTTCATCCTGCACAACTGAAGTGGAAGAACCGCAGCCTGCACATAGTACAACGAAAATCCAAATAATAAAAGTTACATTCTTCATATTTATCAATTTTATAGTTATCATTCAGCCTTTACTTTAGCGGATTCTTTGCCAATCACATTATAAACAGCCACTTCATAAGCATTATCTATTGTTCCTTCTGCATCAACAAAAGTCCTCGGAAGTTGTCCGTCACGTATTTGCAATTTCATAATCAACTGACCATCACGATAGATACTGTATCCGTCAACCGCTTTCACCTCATCAGGTATCCAACTGACTTCGATTCCCTTAGCCACCTTTCGTACAGCGGCACTCTTCACTCTCTCAGGAATATCCATTATAGGCAAACATCCCGTCCGGCAATATTGAAGATATGCCTGATGATACGCCGGATTGACTACAAACGGGCTATTGTAATGATTGTATGCAAAACAAATCAGGTTGCCGACATAACCATTTACAATCTCCAGCTGTTTTTGAACCCTTTCCAAAGGAGCACTAGTCCAAAAGCGCTGATCGAATGTCTCTACATTTCCCCAAAACTTCAGTCCAGGTTTAGTGTTGACAGCCTTCTTCAAACTAGAGAACCATTCCCACAAATTATCCAAATTCAGTCCACCTGCACCCACACAATCCTGAGGAGCGAATATATCTCCCGGACGGAAGTCGGTTTGCGCAAAGACGTTCGTCCACATCTTGCCATATTCTTCAGCATTTCCACCCACCTTGTAATTCATAAACGGAGACAACATAAGAGGCATTCCCGGAGCAATCTCGGAAAGATGGTTCAAATTCATATTCAATGCCTCTGCTAAAATTGATTGACGTTCAGAAGTCATACAATTCAAGTTGTCCACCTCCCAAACCCAATACCAGCCATGCATGGCATCCGGATACTTTTCTTTATACAAGGCAACAAGCTCATCTGCCACCTTATTACCCACTTCCATTTGTTCCAGCAACCAGTGAGCATCATAATCCACTTTCCACCAGCGTTCATTAAAGTTTAATCCTACAAATACTTTAATGCCATTTTTTTGTGCACTTTGCAAACACTTTTCAAGCGTTCTGCTGCCTTGCTTCTTCTTCGTCAGAGCAGACGGATAATTTGTAGTTGTTTTCCCTTTTTCATCCACCAGCAATGCAGGTGCATAAATCAGGTACTTCATGCCAGCTTCTTTCAGCATATCCATTTCCTGATTCCAACGTTCGTCGTCCCAATTTGTCACCAAAAACTCTTGCACAAAGGAACCACTGAAACGAGGAATATTACTGCCCTTGTTTTTCTGCTCAAATTGATAATGAAAATAGGTCCCTTTCAAATCTCTTATATAAGTATCAAAAACAGATTCATTTTCATGCAAATTAATGACACGTACCCCCCGGCTAAGCGTTTCATTATAGGCGGAAGGATAACCTGTCTTCCGGCCATAGGCCAAAGTTATGTTGCCGTCTAAATCAACCATATAGTCATTATTATGGTCATGACCTACAAACACCCCAATAACATCCCTCTTTTCTATAAATGAGGAGTACAACCCGGTATTCACACTTGGAGCACAAACACCCTCCTGCTTCTCGCCAAACTCCCGGCATGTCCACCTTGCCGTTTCATGCTCAGGCAGAGGAATATGGAAGAAAGCCAAGGAAGGCAATATGCGCTTGTTACGAGCAGTAACCAGACTGCTACTTTTTCTATACCACTCTATCTGGTCATGCTTAATCCAATCATAATAGCCAAAAGAACGATCTTTGGTATTATTGTGAGAATCGAAGAAATAGAGTACCCATTTTTCGGATGCAGCATCAGAAGAACGGACGGTCAACATGCAGTTGCCAGAGCCAGAAAGTCCTTTTTCAGCATCATAAGTCAGGTTATAAGGCCGTGTACACAGATAGTCCAATATCTGGGCATTGTTCATATCCGTTTCTTCATCATGATTGCCAAAGGTCACGACAAAAGGAGTTTGGGTTTCCCAAAATATTTTGGTCAATTTCTCCCATCCTTTCTTAGCATTCCAAGAAACTACTACATCACCTGTAAGAACAACCAAATCCGGATCTTCTATACGAATAACTTCACGAATCAAATGACAAGTGCTGTCATTCTTCAATTTATAAGAATCACTCTCTACCCAATGCAGGTCTGTCAACTGAACAATCTTGAACTTCCCGTCACGAAACTTCAAATCAGAAGCTTGAGAAAAAGCAGAGAGGCAAATAAAACAACAAACTAAATATAATAAAGATTTTTTCATTTTTTACGATCTGTTCTAAATGGAGCCAAAGGCAATCCGTTACTATCAAATAAATCAGGCATAGCATCATTGGAAAAACAATAACGTACTCCTACCGGTTCCTTCACCTTATCGGCAATGACACTTATATCTCCATTCTTTAATATAGAAGCCTTAGCCGGATGCAAATTGCCCTCTTTATCCACGACCTCAAAATGGCGAATGACCTTATCCCTGCAAGCAAGTTTGCCAATAGCAGTCGTTGTTACAATTACTTTACGACCATCTACTCTAAAGGATTTTAGCATAGGCGAATACGGTTGTATATCCTCTTTATGATAACTATTTTTCAAAGCCATATCAGCCAATCGTTCTCCTACTTGTCTCTTCAGACTCGGATGAATATCTGTCAGGTCGTTTACCAAATCCCCCACCACAACCATGCCGGTATTTCTTAATGTAGCAGCCACATCGGCTTGTTGTTCACGCAAATACGCAGCATTTTTATCTGCATAGCCACTCCAGGGAGCTATCTGGACAAAATAGAAAGGCAGATAATGATGGAAAGCATTACGCCAGCCCCTAATCATAGCATCAAACATTACTCCATAATCCTGATGCCTTTCATTGTTAGCTTCTCCCTGATACCATATAACCCCGGCAATAGTGTAGTTTATAATGGGATGGATCATCGCATTGTAAAGAGAAGAATTAGCAGTCGGTGCCCATCCGGCAGTCAATGCTTTAGTCTTTTCTTCCAGTTTCTCATGGCGCAACGTAAATTCGTCAATCCAAGGCTCGATGGCAGTGCCACCCCAATAAGACCCTATCAACCCGACAGGAAGATTGCCCAACCCTTCATTCAACTTTTTCCCAAAGCAAAAAGCCACTACGCTAAAGTCTTCTGCAGTTTCGGGGGAACAGATTTCCCACTTTCCCTGAATTCTCTCAACCGGATATGCGGAGGATGACTTAGCCACCTTGAAAAAACGAATCTTTTTATTGTCAAACAGTGTACTTCTATCGGTGATGTCATCCACACGCCACTTAAAGCAATACTCCATATTTGACTGACCGGAACAAAGCCAAGTCTCTCCCATCAGAATGTCTTTCACCTCTGCACAAAGTTTACCTTCCCAACCATAAAACTGAATGGTGTACGGTCCTTCAGCCTTGGGGGTGTTTACATAAGTTTCCCAATATTTATATTTATCAGAAGATACATGAACCGTGTCATTGGGAGCCCAGCTGCACACAATCTTCAAATCCCAAACACTGGGGCACCATCCCCAAAGCTTCACTTCGGCATCGCGTTGCATCACCGCATGATCACTTATTATAGATGGAAGGACAAAATCAGCAGGATCTTGTGCCGCCAATTTGGTAAATCCCAACAGAGAAACTAAAAAATATACAATTCTTTTCATATCCTATTCATTTAAAATTTTGCCTGTTATACCAATCCATATATTGATTATATAACCTTACCGTCTCTCCTCTCAAGCCGGCATGAGCCTTAGATCCGGGCTTATTCATGATCCCAAGATACTGGTAAACCAAAATTTTGTCCACGAAAGGTGAAATAGCTTCCATTTGATGGATGATCCTATTGTCAAAGTCTGCCGGAAGCAAACTGCCATGAGTGGTCTGTTCAAAGTAAAACAACTCCATGTCAGCCCATATTCTGGAACGTCCTGCCTTTTGATGCGCTCTCGACAAATTCTCGTAATAACGGGCAGAGTCTTCCAACCTGGTTGAACCGACTCCCACTCCATCCTGATAGGCCACGATTTCCACATTAAGTTGTTCAAGCTGCCTCACAAAATAATCATCACATTTTTCTTTCTTTATATTGTATGGAGCAATTATATTCACACAGTTAGCATTCAATGACTTGGCCACTTGCGCGCACTCATTGACATAAGGTATCACAAAATCGCAAAAATAGGGATCCAACCATGACTCATTAGGAAAATACCACCCATAAAAACTCTGGTGATGCCCATATTTCTTATAGATTTCTTCCATCGATTGATTCCTTTTCTTACCCAGTTCTCTATCTGTCATCATCCGATGAGCATCAAGATCTGGCCCCCAATAATCATTGCTCACGAAGAACTTCACACCAAACTCATCTGCCGCTGAAAGCACTGTTTCAATAGGATCCTCACAACCCATTTCAAACTTGGGAGCCAATTTCGTATCAAAAAAGGCTTTGCCGTGAGCAGCTACATTCATCATCACCAAATATTCCATACCGGTCTCACTGATTTCACGAATCTTTTCCCTCCATTGGGCAGCAGTAAACTGTCTTAAATCTTTGTCCCAATATACTCCTTCTTTGCCTCCCGGATGCTGAAATTCAAACCAAGAGCCGGAAATAGGCTTTATATTCGGATTGGCAGCCGCTTGCTTTAAAATATCCGCTTGAGCTACTCCCGGCAGAGCCAAACCAACTGCTCCCAAACCTAACATTGACAAAAAATGACGTCTATCCACAATATTCCTCTTTTAACAGATTAAACTAAATTATTTATATCCAACTCTTTCCGATAAGGGATAGATGATTGAGCGCCCATTCTTGTAACAGAAATAGAAGAAGCTTTTGATGCAAACAATACAGCTTGCTCCAAACTCATCCCTTCGGAAACACCCACGCAAACAGCTCCATTGAAAGTGTCTCCTGCAGCCGTAGTATCAACCGGAACCACTTTGCAAGCATCTATATAACAAGTTTTTTCTCCTTCTCTTACAAAGCTTCCTTCGCCACCTAAGGTTATTATTATATTTTTCACACCTTTCCGATACAAAACATCGGCCGCCACAGCCACGTCTTTTTTGCTGTTTATCTTGACTCCGGTCAGCATTTCAGCCTCTATCCGATTGGGAGTTATCATATATAGATGTTGGAACAAAGATTCCGGCAAAGAACAAGCAGGAGCAGGATTCAATACAACTTTCACTCCCTTTTCATAAGCCTTCTGTGCAGCATATTCTACAGTTGGAAGGGGAATTTCCAGTTGCATCAATAATACATCTCCAGTCAGCATCTCCTTCTCCATACTGTCAATGTCTCCTTGTCCAAGTGACATATTAGCTCCTGAAGCCACAACAATACAATTTTCCGCATGCTGGTCCACGCTTATCAACGCAACTCCGGATGGGGTCTCCTTATCCAAAGCAATATAGTTTGTTGCTATGCCTTCATTTTGAAAAACACGCAAGGCCTGCTGTCCCAAAATATCATCACCCAATTTCGCTACAAATAACAAGTCACCACCCAACCGCTTCACTGCAACCGCTTGATTTGCTCCTTTACCCCCCTGATTCATAAGAAACTTACCACCAAGGATAGTCTCTCCCGGTACTGGCAAATGAGAGGTATGCACTACCATATCTGTATTCGAACTGCCTACTACTATGATTTTGCTCATACAGATTCTATTTATGAATTTGCTATTTCCTCTAAAACGGTCCAACACTGATACAATCCTCTGGGAACATGGAAACATCCTTTCCATTTTCCACCTTTCAGCGGAAGCAAAACTTCACCTCTTCTATTCAGGTATCCAAACCATTCAGGATATTCGGTATCTTTAAAATGAGTCCATGTATAATCATGCACTTTATTAAACCACTCCAGACATTGCCGGTCGCCCGTCAAATGATACCCTTTCAATAGAGAAATCAGAGTCTCGATATGTACCCACCAAAGCTTCTGATCCCATTCCAATTGCTGAGGAGGACAACCTTTACGATCCATAAAATAATAAATGCCCCCGAACTCTTTATCCCATCCATAATCGAGCATAGTTAAAGTGGTATTTTTCGCCTTTTCTATCAAGTCCAAACGCCCCAAACGTTTCCCTAAATCCATGATAAACCACATGGCTTCAATTGCATGCCCGGGAGTAACCTGCCTTCCCTCGAACGAATCGGAAAGCTGTCCGTCCATTTGTATATTTTCAACAATAAGCCCCCCCAATTCCGGACGATAAAATTCTTCCATAACCTCATGGATACAGACTTCCATGGTCTTTTCCAGATAATCCGCATCCAGCAAATGTTCTATCTCCAAAGCCAAATTGCATAAAATCATCGGCAATGCAAAGTTCTTCAAGTCACGCGTACCTGTATGCAACTTATTCCAGTGCCCTTTAGGATTATCAACCTTCGACAAGATTATATCAAACGTTTTCTTGGCAATCTCCGCATACTCTTCATTGCCTGTAGCCAAGCTTAACTGTCCAAATGCCATCGTAGCAAACGTATATGAAAAAATATTATAAGGATCGACCAATGGATTTCCTTGTCTGTCCAATGAGAAATACCAGTTATAGTTACCATCGTGACCATACTTTTTCAAGAATTCTCCTCCTTGAATGGCGCAATCTAACCACTCTTGACGCTTCTCGACCTTATTATAAAGCATCGAAAACATCCACACCTCGCGTCCCTGCAACCAAATAAATTTATCCGTATCAAATACATTACCTTGACGATCCAAGCATGTAAAATATCCACCATATTCATGATCTTGAGAACATTCAAGCCAAAAAGGAAGAATATGATTCATCAGTTCATCCTTATACTGTGTTGCTAATTTTTTAAAGTCCATAATTTTTTATATTTTAGTTCATAAGGTCAATTTATTTCATACGCGTCCAATACCGTTCTATCTCTTCCAAAGATTTGCCAGTCGTTTCCGGTACAAGTTTCCATACAATGAGCATATAAGGCACACACATTGCAGCAAACAAGAAAAATGTTCCAGCGGGGGTAAGATTCTGGAGCATCCAAGGAGTCAACTGTCCAATCAAGTATGTTCCAATCCAAAGAGAAAATCCAGCTATGGACATAGCCAAACCACGTACTTTGGTAGGATACATTTCTGAAAGAAGCACAAATATCACTGCACAAATAGACACGGCACAACAAAACACATAAGACAAAAAGAAAACAAGCAGGAACAGGCTCGAAATGCCCCATGATTTTCCAGCAATAAAATAGAAGCCTATCAATACCAATGAAAGGATCATACCTGAAACGCCATAATACACCAGCTTCTTACGGCCTACTCTATCAATAATGACAAGAGCCAGCACAGTAGTCAAGGTATTGACCAGCCCCACCAACACTTGATATAACAAGGAATCACCACCCGAAAGGCCAGCCCCTTCAAATATAGAAGGACCGTAATACAAGACCGCATTCACACCCATGAACTGTCCCAGCATGGCAATGGCAACACCGATTATTACAGCCTTCAGAATACCGGGCTGCAACAACAACACCCATTCAGACCTGACCTCTGATACAATCACCGATTTGGTCTCGTTCATCTGGATCATAGCCTCCTCGCCCGAGTTGTAGATTCGTTGCAATATACGGAGGCCGCGTTCTTCCCTGCCCTTCAAGATCAACCAACGGGGACTTTCGGGAATGAAGAAAATAACGGCAAAGAACAAAAGTGCCGGCAATGTCTCCATACCCAACATGCCCCTCCACACCTCAGAAATAAAGAGCTTCTCAAACAGCCCCGTGCCAGAAGCCACATGACTTTCCGAGTACCCAAGCAATTGGAAATTCACCAGATAGGCGCCCAAAAAACCTACCGTGACAGCCAATTGATACAAAGAGACCAAACGGCCTCTGTATTGAGCCACGGAGACTTCCGATATATATAAGGGAGAGATGATAGAGACAACACCAATACCCACACCACCAATAATACGGTACAGAACCAACTCATCAAAATCCGTACAAACAGCACAACCTATAGCTGAAGTGGAAAACAGCACAGCGGAAAGAATCATCGTCAGTTTACGGCCAAACCGATCACTCAACACACCGGCCAAAAGCACACCAGCAATAGATCCTATCAATGCGCAACCGACATACCAGCCTTGCTGCAACGCATCCAAGTGAAAAAGTGCGGTCACCTGGGCAATGGTTCCTGAAATCACAGCAGTATCATAGCCGAAAAGGAAACCTCCCAAGGCTGCAACAAAGGAAAGGAACACCAGATATCCGATATTTACATTTGTCTTCATCATTGTCTATAGCTTAACTTTATATACATTACCAAAACGATCTGTCACACACACTTCTATTAAAGCCTCACGATTCTTAGGAAGAGCACGGAACATGTGTTCTGTCCTTATCGGAGAAATCCAATCATACTCTACACGTTTCTTGTCCGAGCAAATGGCCTTCGCTTCCGGGTCAAAACCTGTGAAATGCTCCATTTCACCCATATATTTCCCGTCCTCATACCATTCCACCTTCCACTCTTCATCCCAATTCCAGACATTCGCAAGAATATACTCAGGATAATCCCTTGAAGCCCCCACCGGATAAGCCCTGAACTGATGTTCGATAGGATACCCCGCACTCTTATAACGCCAAGTCAGCTTGTTTCCGTCAACTTCATATACACCATAACCGCTGGGAGTGCCATCGGTACAGATATCAGCTTTCCAAAAAGTACCACATACAGCCGCAGTATTATGCTCCATCAGACTGTCATTGAATACAACATTACCGTTGTTATGGGTATGGCCAGTAAGCAAATGCGCCTCGTATCCTTTCAAAAGATCATACAAACTTGAAGCATTGCTGGTTTCATCAGGAAGCAGAGCATTAAATTCCAACTCCTTGGTAGAACTGGAGGGGATATGCATGGAAACAAACACCAAATGGTCTTTCGGAACAAAAGCCAAATCCTTCTCAATCCATTGCAAAGTACGCTCATCAATATAACCTATATAGCGATAATTCCTATTGATATAGTAACAGTTATCAAGCACGATATAATGGGCTTTTCCACGATTAAAGGAATAATAGATAGGACCGAAACACTCTTCATAGGTCTTATACGAATGTTCGTAGGAACGGACCCCATATTCCATATCATGATTTCCAATCACACGGTACATGGGGACATCCAACACGTCCGATGTCTGTTTATATGAAGGAAAAAGCGACAAGGCATTGCCTACAATATCACCACAGTCCAACACAAACAAATCATATTCTGAATGTCTGTTTATAAACTCCCTCATATCCTTCAGGTACTCCGCATAAGCCGCAACATCCTCGCCTTTTCCCAGCTGGACATCAGCCTGAACCAAGAAAAGATGTCTATCATCATTCCTTGGATTCTTGACCAAAGAAAAATCATATATAAAGGTCCCTTCTATAATATGCTGATAGAATAAAGGAAGGCTACCGTCCCGTTGAGGCAAATAGCCTGCAGGAGTAGTGACATATACAAAACGGGCGTCACGATGGTAAGGAATGGTATACTTGCCGGAAGCATCGGTCAAGACACAATCGAAACCGTTCGTTACTACCACATTCGCGACCCCATACCCCTGACATTTCACTTGTCCGGTTATAGCAAGTGGATTCTGTGCCATCATATTCAAGTGAACAACAGAAATAAAAAATACAAATAACAGTCTTGCCATGATCTCCATATTACTTTAGATTAAAAAAATCTTTATATCTATTATACAAGTGTCCTGCCTGTAAATATGCTGATTGAGGACTCATAAAATGAGAAAACTCAAAAGTGATGGCCTTGTCATAACCGGCTCGCTTGGCAGCCTCCAACTTCATCCGTAACTTGTCAAACTTGATAGGTAAAAAGTCAATGGGCATGTCACGATCAAAGGTTTCAGCGTTTGTCCAACATTTCATGCCATACTTATCAGCCAGTTTTTTGTTCACCGTAAAGAAAGCATCCAGTTCATCGTAATCGATATGTCCGTCCTGAAAAGCACAGGCGTCAACCACATCATGAATGCCATCGAAAATTTCATTCCACTCCCTTTCATGCTCCTGAACAGAAACCGCATCCTCCTTTGTCAACTTATCTGTACCCATCACGGCCTTTTTCCCGTCAATCCACGGAGAAATAAAAGTCGGCAAACCGCCGGAGACATCCTTGCATTGTTTGCCCATCGCATGAAAGGCATCAATGACACCCTTCGTCTTACGGCTTATCTCACCACTGATATACCATCCGCCGAAACTCTTGTACTTCTCACCGTACCTGCTCCACACCTCATCAATCACATACTTGTTATCCTCAACCTCCCACGAAAGGTCACCGGTATCCCAGTACTTGCCCGAATCATATAAACCAAAATAGAACTTCATGTGATATTTCCCCGCCAGACGAAGGAACATGTCCAACAAATCGACAGAAGGCATATAACACCCTTTACCCAGCAAATGCGCCGAAGGATAAGTAATGAATTTGCGATAACCCGACCGGATCATTATGACCGTGTCAATTCCAATACTCTGCATATACCGGAAATCCTGATCCCATTCCCTTTCCCCCCAATTCTGATGGGGAATATCATGGGATATCTCATCCAAGAACGTGCCGGTAATTTTAAGCGCATCGCCCATGGGGACCAGCATGGAAGAGGCAGACTCTTGAGAAAAGAAGTAATCCTCATCACTCTCCCGCCCCAACAATGAAGGGGCCATGAATGCAGACGCACCGAACAAAGCAGTCCTCTTTAAAAAATCCCTGCGTGTTTTCATTATTAATAAAATTAAGATCAACCATTATATATTAAACCTATCGAACAGATTTTTTTAAGATAAAAAATCAATTATGTTTTTCATTGTTTAGATATTAATCGTTATTATTCAATTATTACGCTGCAAATATAGATATATTTATTATCTTTGCAAGAGTTAATAAAGCATTTAATTAATACATAACCTATAATTGACATATATTAACACGTAATTACCAAATAATTTACATAATAACAAATTAAATACATAATATTTCCGAATAACGAACCCGTATATATTAATATAATAAACAAAATAGAGCAAATAACATAAAAATACATACCTATGAAACAGAATTTATTAAAAGAAATGGAAACCGGGAGCAAGAATGCACTCTTAAAAAAAAGGATCATCACACATTATATATATAATGGGAGCTCCACTATTACAGACTTGGCCAAGGAACTCGATCTGAGTGTGCCCACAACCACCAAATTCATCAATGAAATGTGTGAGGACAACTATATAAACGACTATGGGAAACTGGAGACCAGTAGCGGCCGCCATCCAAGCCTATATGGACTCAATCCGGAATCAGGATACTTCATCGGAGTGGACATTAAGAAATTTGCCATAAACATCGGACTGATCAATTTCAAGGGGGATATGGTGGAAATCAGGATGAACATACCGTACAAGTTCGAAAATACACAGGAAGCTTTGGAAGAACTGTGTGCACTCATCCGAAACTTCATAAAGGGAACAGAAATCAACGACAAGAAGATAATGAACATCTGCATCAACATCTCCGGAAGGGTAAATCCGGAATCAGGATATAGTTTCAGCATGTTCAACTTTTCAGAGCGTCCTTTGGCGGATGTACTGAATGAAAGGATAGGGTACCCGGTCTGCATAGACAACGACACAAGGGCCATGACCTATGGAGAGCATATGCAAGGATGCGTCAAAGGGGAAAAGGACATCATCTTTGTCAACATAAGCTGGGGACTCGGAATCGGTATCATCATAGACGGGAAGGTATACACGGGAAAATCCGGATTTTCCGGAGAATTCGGGCACGTCAATGTTTTCGATAATGAAATACTGTGCCACTGCGGCAAAAAAGGATGCCTGGAAACGGAAGCCTCAGGCTCGGCACTGCACCGCATCCTGTTGGAAAGAATCGGTAACGGAGAAAGTTCCATACTGTCAAAACGGACTGCAGAAAATCCGCCCACCTTGGATGAAATCATCACCGCAGTCAATAAAGAGGACTTGCTATGCATTGAGATAGTGGAGGAAATAGGCCAAAAACTGGGAAGGCAAATAGCTGGATTAATAAGCATATTCAATCCGGAACTGGTAATAATCGGGGGCACACTATCATCAACAGGAGACTATATAGTGCAGCCAATCAAAACGGCAATAAGGAAATACTCATTGAATCTGGTCAACAAAGACGCCACGGTGACTGTTTCCAAGCTAAAAGACAAGGCTGGAGTAGTCGGGGCTTGCATGCTGGCACGGAGCAGAATGTTCGAAATTTAAGACGGCCGTTGCCAGCATAATGGGATTGACAAAGAGTATACCAAGAACACAACTATCATATGCAAAAAATAAAAAAGCGAGGCAGTAGTTGGTTACTGATAAAAGCACAGAATAAACCAGCATCATGATAACCGATTTCCAATACTGCCTCATATTGTGGAATTCGAAAATGCAAATTATTAAACTGTCAATAAAGAGAAGATGGAATCTATAGAATATAGGAAATATTACGAACATAACGAAGATTGGGGAGAGTATACCCTAAGATAGGGACAGAAAAACAAGAGGAAGAGTCGACTAATCCCGGAGCTCTCCAACATAAAAATTCAAAAAGGGCTGGAAACACTATTCAGTTCTTCATTTTCACTCCTAAGCATCGAACTTCCTATCATCAAAAAAGTAGCAGTATCAACTCCCAATTATAACAGAACCCAACTGAGAAGGAATAGCGGTAGGTATCATTCCCAGAAGTTCTGACAACTGACTCCCGGCATGGTGGTTTCCGGCAAGCTATGGTATTTTTGCCGGAGAGACCATGCCTTTGGAGAATATGGTGGATGTATAGTGCTCGATTTCGGCAGAAGAACCATATACAAATCTATATTCTATGATAACGGTAGAAACTATAGCATAACTTTTATTTTCTCCGAGAAGAAATAATTCCTTCCAAGCGTTTATCAAGCAAATAAAAAATTCCATTGTTTTTCATAGTGCGACAGAAAAATATTGATGACAAAAAACATTCATCCGATTCTTCTGCAAACAAAAAATAAAAGGAGTCGCCATACTTCTGTACAGCGACTTCCTTTAATTATAAGAAAAAACTCTAATATTAATCGGAGCTAACACCTGACTCCACCCTCGTTGTATTATCCGTTTTTATATCCTTTTTTTACATCCGGCATTTATCCAACCTGCACCCTCAGCACAATGGACTGAGGAGCTATATCCAGCCATGCATTCTTTATCCTGCTTGCCCCGAGAATTTTAGCACTCTTGCGGTATGCGTCCAGAAAATCGGTCTGGCTTATATGATAGGGATAGCCGAATTCTGGAACGGGAAGTGTGGGGAAAGGCCGGGGCATCTCAAAACCGTCATATTCGTGGGCGGTCATCATGAAGGCATCCGCATCCATGATATCTTTCGCCGGATCTGCATTGTAGGAACTGTAGTCAAATCCCCGGTGGAAGAACATGGCGGTCATATTTCCGATTGTGCATAGCTCGAACCTTGCCTTGTCCTTGCCTATTGCACTGTCCAGATACGCCTGCACCGATGCCTCGACCTCATCCTTGTCCATCACTTGCAGGTCATACACCTTGCCTGCTATAAATATTTTCTTATCCATTATTAGACTGTTATTGGCTATATTCTTGTCCATACATTAATTTTTTATTTCGTTAATTATTACCCTTTATCCGGCAGGGGCACATCGCATCCGCTATTACCCGACATCAGGAGACGGTATTGCTGCCGGATTCCTACAGAGTCTATTCCAGGAAGGAGTAGCGGTAGGTTCCATCCTCTGAAGGCCTGACACTGCCGGTTCCGGATACCACACCCGGATAGTTCCCGGCGAAAGTATAGCATTTCCGGGCTGACGATGTCGTGCTTCCGGAGGATATCGTGAAAGCGTAGTTCTCCGCACCCGCCCCGAGGGAGGAACCGTAGTTGAGCCTGCATTCCACGATGACAGTGGAGGTGACTTTATAACTGGCGGAGGCATATACGCTGTAAATGTCATAGGCACCATCCTTGCTTTGCCAGCTGTAACTCAGATGTATGAAGTTGACGGACTTGATATCTGCACCCATCTGATCCAAGGGGACGTTTAAACTGGAGGAATCTGACTTATAACTACTAGTAGAGCCACTATAATCAGATGTCTGTGTTTGAGTCAATTCCAAATTACCCTCTCGACTTGACGTACTACCGTTTGCACCTGCTGTTACAGAAGTCCCTGAAACAGAAAATCCAGTCCCGCTACTTATTCTTCCGGAATAACTTGACCAAGCAGACCAGGAACCTGCACTTTCATCAGTCAGACTTCCATTGGTATAAGTTAACGTAACCGGTCGTCTCCTGGAGGTAACTGAAATCGTCTTGGTTCCACCATCTGCGCTAAAACTTAATGAAGTGGGAGATACAGAAAATTCATATTGATATTCAGTTTTCGTAGTTATATCATCCTTTTTATCCTGGGTTACTGTAGCACTGTCAGATTTTGAACTGTCGCCACTATGGGTTACCGTAAAAGAACCGCTTCTTCCGCTACTTGTACTGGAATTGGCTGTAGCAGTTACGGATACAGTATTACCGGACTTTGATGCGGTAATTCCTGAAGGCAGTCCGCCGGTATTTAAATTATAACTTCCTAAAGGACTATCATACCAGTCACCCCAAGATATCGGACTTCCAGATCCTTCCCTTGTCTGAGGAGTTACTGTAAACGACGTGGAACCTCCTGAAGCTCCAAAATTGTAAGAACCCGGAGATACTGAAATTTGATAGTCATATTCTACATTGATACCTTGTGTAAGCGTTATAGAATCACTGGTATATGCATTACTTGCTTTTAATGTGCCACTTCTGGAGGATGTCCCTGTATTATTGGAATCAGGTCCTACAGTTGAACCGGAGATTGAGAATGGACCGGTCACACTCGAAGTGGCAGATATATTGGTATAGCTGTAACCGCTCCAGTCGCTCCAGTCTCCCCAATTCCAGGTATTGCCTCCATCTGTGGAAGTTCCAGTACGATATCTGCTGCTGGTGCCTCTTCTGGAATCCACTGAAAAACTTCTCTTGGATGTGTCATTCCAGGACCAACCGGTATTTGATATACTGACACTGCATATATTGTTATACCGATAGTCATATTCCGTATCTGTAAGTATACCCGCTTTCTGATTAATAGTTACAGTATCTTCAGCGTCCCCATAAGAAGCTGTAATAACCGTGCTTCTTGCTGATCCGTTATTAGCTGACACAGTCAGAGTTACGGTTGTTCCGGAACTTGAGGATAAAGAAAATCCGGAAGTATTGGACAAACTCAGTGAAGGGGTTCCGGAATCACCGGCTGAAGATGTTGAACCCGAACTCCAAGTATGTGTACCGGATCTTGATGCACCGGCTCTTACTGTCGTAGTACCTCCTTCTCTGGGGAAACTTGTCTTATCAGCATCAACATAAACATTCCAAGAGTTCCAAGAGGTATTTTCAATTCTATTAAGAGCTTGATTGACATTCGCATCTCTCGAACCGGATTTACCATTCATGGAAACAGTCAGAGTTACATTAGCCACAGTAGTTTGATTGGATTGTACAGTACCCTTTGAACTTTGTGTCGCTGAACCACCGGAAGAGTTTATCGTTGCTGTGCCTGAATTTCTGACAAAGCTCAGAGAACCGCCGGATGTAAGTGTCGTAGTTCTTCCTGATACCCAATGAACAACCTGATGATATGTATAACTTGGCGACACAGTTCCTCCTCCGGCGGGAATAACAGGATAAGAGAATGTATCTACCACCGGATAATCATAAGAACTGATAGTATCTGCATTTTGTTTATAAGTTGCTGTAGCTGTCTTTTTAGGAGCTGACCCAAATGATTCAGATTGGGTCCACGTAATAGTACCCGTTCTTTCTCCCCCTCCAGGATTGGCTCCGAAACTAATCGTATCTGTTCCGGAAGTCCAGATGCCGGAGCCTGAATTGGAACCGGTATAAGCCACATCTGTCTGTGACCCCTCCACATAGATACGGTTTCCCGCATTACTGTAACTGTATTGTCTCTTATACGAGGTCACCGTGAATTTCTGTGATCCTCCCGCCGCGGATATGGTGGCGGATGCAGGAGTCACGGAGAAAGTGTATTCCCAGTCAAGACGCTCGATATGGTCTTCGGGAACAAGCTGGTCGGCCGCATAGGTGTAACCCTTCTTTATATGCAACCCGGCCGATTCAATTTGACTTCTTGTAGGGCACATCATCGTATCTCCCGTGAAAGAGCCGGGTTTGAGTGTGTTGCAGAAGTCCTTTGTCGCTATTCTGAAATATTGTGCCATCTTGTTGTCTGTTCTTGTTTTGATCCATACATTATAGTGTAATTATGCCGCCATTTTTCCTCCCCACTGGAGAGCCATCGCATCCGCTATCCCGGGAAAGGTCTTGCTCCTCAGTTTTCTCCTCTCCTCCGCTGATACACCTGAGAAAAATATATCAGTGAACCATTTAGGGGATTTGTTTCCGCTCTTTGCAGTATAGATCTCACCTTTCCCAACTATATTTGTAGATATCAGGAGAGATAAATTTTTCAACCATAGACAAGTTTTCTTACTAGCTTCATGCCCAAACTGCCAAGGCTCTATTATCTGGTCGGGCTTTCTCCATCGGCTGCTCATTATGCCTACCGGATTTTCTATAGCTAGTTTATTCACTCCTATCTTTGAAACATCCATGAAGAACTGAACAGCCTCTTCACGGTCTTTGGCTCTGTCGGGGAATTTCGGATGGGGTCTTCTCTGTTCTATAGGAAGGTTCTTATCGTCGGGGTGATAATACCATCTTGCACCCGAGACAGCAAGAAAAGTGCAGGGTGGATGGGCTATGATCAAATCCCAACAACTGTCAAGGAAGTATTTAGTGCCATTCTCTAAAGTTCCTCCACGATTGGCGATTACATCAAACATGTTTCCCTTGAAGTGATACTCCGGATGACCACCGCTACATTCCTGAAGGTCGCAACTGAAAGCATTATGGCCCAGTTTTCTGAAAGCCAGACAAACGGCCTGACTCTCTTCACATGCTACCAATACATTCATAAGGACTAGAAGACTATCTGCATTAGGATTCTGTCAGAATAACATCTCAGACCTATATGCTCCACCAGCTGCCCCATCTCTTCAAACAGTTGGAATTTATAGAACCTGATGAACGCCGTTATATCCGTGTAGAAATTCTTCCCGGCAAAATTCAAGGGATGTATCATCGGGTATCCTCCTACAGCCTGTAGTTGGAAGGCGCCTATTCCCACTCCGGTTATCAAGGCCATGTCAGCGTCATAGACTATTAGTTTATTAGGGTCGCAACGAAAATCCCTGATAAAGAACATTCTGACCTCCTTCTCGCTGATTTCCTTTATTCTGAATTGCGCCATTCCGGAGGTGTATTCATCCAATGACTCTTGTACTTGTGATTCCATTTCTTTAATGCTCATATTGGTGTTCAGAATCTCACCGTTTGCTATAAAATAGTTCTTCATAATGATTTAGTTTTAGTTTTTTGTGATGTGATTGTTAATGTGATATTCCATTCCTTTTTCAGATAAGAGACAAGACCGGAATAGGAGTCAATACGTCTCCTTTCTCTATGCATGATTGATAAAGCCTCTTGAAGTGTAAGATTAATACAGAGACCGGTTTTAAAAGCGTCTCCATATTTCTGTCGGAGCGCTTCTATGTCTCTTTGGTATTTTTCAGAGATAGGTTCGGATGATACCGCTTTTTCGGTGACATCAGGTGCGGTAAAAGTATCCTGACGATTGGGAATAGGCTCCCGCTCAAGTCCCAATAGCTGATTTATGAACTCTTTAAACATAGGGTTTATGCTATTTTATTATTCAGTTATTAGGTTCTGGCAGGCTGTGAATGGTGTTTTAGCGATTTGGAAGAGAAAAAAAATAAGAAGAGCGCCGTTCATTTCCCCGTTCATTCCCTTTGCCTTTTCCTGGCTATGGCAATTTATATTCAGGTATTTGTTTCGGCGCCCTTCATTGTGAGTATTTGTTTCTTCGGTAATAAGGCTTTGGGAGGATGCTGGACGTTGGACAATTATACCTTATATATATAATAGCGCTCCAAATATGAAAAACGCGCGCCATTTCCAGTCATGCCCTAATCTGTGTAATAAGGGCATGTTCCAGTGAGCATGTCCAATCGATTAATCAAACTAATTTTTTTAAACAATGAAGACTGACAAGAAAGAAATTGTGAGGAAATCAGAACTCCTCGCACAGATCAGAGCCGACCTCAAGGCATGGGAGGAGGCGGAACCCGACTTTGACGACAACTACTTCGACGAGTCGGACGTGATATCATACTATGAGTTCCTGGTCAATAAGTACCGGGACGAGTGGGTCATAATCGATGATACCAGGGAAGGAGGCGGCGATGAGGGAGCTGTTTGACATCACTCCCCATTCCACGGGCCCCGGTTTCAGGATGAGGCTCAAGACCGGGGAGATAGATGTTCCCGATGGGCGTGGCGGATACATCGTCAGCTCGGGGATGGGTTCGGGAAAGACCGAGAGCATCAAGAGCCTGATCCGTCACAAACATGATGAGGGTATTCTATATTGTGTCGATACCAAAGACGAGCTGGAAAAGATGTTCGGCTGGATAGTGGAGAACCTTGTGGTGGAAGGGGTATTGAGGATGGAGGATGTGATGATCATATCCAGTGACCCCGGGAGAGCCGATTTCCTGGGGCAATACAGGGACAACCCCGGAGTGCTCATGGAAAAGAAGGTGATTCTGATAACTCATGTACGCTTCTGGACAGACCTGATAAACCATTTCCTCATCTATAAGCCACAGAAGGAGGTGGCACCGTTCGACGGTGACTTCAGGACGTTGATGGGAAGGGATGACCTGAGGGGATATGTCATCTTTGACGAGACGCCGACCTTCATCAATCCCTTTGTGGAGTTCGACAGGAGCATGCTGGGGATATTCGGAAAGACCGATGAGAACGGCAATATCGTCTGCAAGCCCCCTGAAGAGCTGGGCCGGTATTATGACCTTTTCATCAGGGGCGGAAAGAACGACCTCTTCAACCAGGCCTACAGGATCAACCGTATGAAGCGTGACGTGGTGCTGGGGCTCATTCCAAAGTATTATGGTTCATGGGTGATGTCCGATACCGACAAGGTAGGCATTACATTCTACCCGGTTGACCTCTGTCCCGGGAGCATGACAATCTCCACGCATATCCTCATCTTCGAGGGGGCGGGCAATATCCTTTTCAGAGGCTCCACCCGCTTCACCCTTCTGGATACGGAAAGCAAGTACAACACCGTAACGGATTTCAAGAGGATGGATTTCGGACTGTCCAGAAAGTGTTTTGATGAGGCGGGGTTCGGCACATTCGTAAAGAGGATAGGCAGGCTGATAGACAAACCTTCCTTGATTGTATGCTGGAAGGACATAAACGGTGACGATGACGGCCCGGGAAAATCCGGATATGCGGAACGTTTCAGGAGGTTACTGGTTGCCGAAGGTGTCGATCCCGGGTTGTTCACCGTCACCTATTATGGAGCGACCGACAACAAGAGCACCAACTCATACAGGGATATTGAACAGATCATACTCTGTGGGGACTGGAATTTGCCCAATACCGAATCGGCAAAAATCCGGAGGGCCTATGGTACCTCCACTGACCCGCACAGTCAGAAGGACTGGTATTTCTCACAGCTCATAACGAGAATAGGCATCAGGAAGCATATCGAGGGTGAGGTATATACGGTCTGGTATACTGATGATTTTGACGGGAGGTTCATAGAGAGAATGGACGCCTACTTCAATGAGAACAGGGTCATAGGCAAGGCTTCCGTTTCTCATAATGACTGGGAAAAGAGGCTGGAGGGAATGAAGATCAGGAGCAACATTAAAGGGGAGATCAGACTGTTGGCCAGGTATGACAAGGATATGCAGAGGGCTATAACCATGGATAGTGAATATACGAAGGAGGTTACTTTTGCCTATCTGGAGATGATTGGTATAAAAAGGTATGTCAGGGAAAGACGTAAATATGACAGACTACTGGAAACCTTGAGTAAATTGAAGATTACCCTGGTGATAAAGTAAAAACGGAATGGGCGGGATTTGTGGCCACGCCCATCCCTTTTCTTATATCAGCTGTTAGGATAAATATTTACTTACCCGCCTTTTTTTGATGCACAATCTAATATATATAGAGAAGTAAAAAAAAGCGGGTGTTATAGTAAATAAAGGGGTTGTGGAATAAAGGATGAAAGAAGAGACCTGCTTCGCGGTCTACCAAAGTGAGAGGAAGAGAATAAACAAAAATAAAAAAACGTCCTTCCTTCTCTCTCTCACTCTGGAAGGGTACGAAGTAGCCTCTCTCTTCAATCTTTCATCAACCGTTTCCATAGCTCCTTTACCGAAAAATAGTGGTTCTTCCTGAGAGACGAAGATACTGAGAGGACCGGCTTTCTCCCAAAGAAAAGCCGGGTCCGGTCTCTTGGGGAGGTTCACGATACAATAAAGCAAATAACAATCTAAAATCCAATAACGATATGATAAACAAAAACATAAGCTACTACTTTAATTCAAGCGATTCAAGGAGTAGAATCTATTATAACTTCGACCATATCCTTGAACTTATAGCATCCGACACTAAACTTTCCAAGCAGACAGACATGGTTAGAAAACAGACAACAGAGAAGGCTTACAAGGAAGAGAAACACAGACTCCCCATGATAGCACCTTCCGGAATATTCGACTACAGAAACGATGACCCGGACAACCTGCACCAGTATTCCAATATCCTTGTGCTTGACTTTGACGATTTCGGGTCACATGAGGCTGCACAGGAATTTAAAGAGAAACTGATACAATATGCCAATCCTCTCCATCTTTACGCAGTATGGTTCTCCCCGGGTAATAAAGGTGTGAAGGCGGCTATGGTTCACGACAACACCAACCCGGAGCATCATTACAATCTTTTCCGGCAGGTGAAGCAAAGGTTATATCCAAGGACTGATGAATTCGATAAGAGTTGTCATAATCTAAGCCGCACGTTCTTCCTGAGTTCCGATCCTGATGTCTATGTCAACCCGGAGAAAGACACGTTGATTCCCTACCACTTTGAATATGACCCATCCATTCTTGAACCTGCTGCGAAGAGTTATAATCATGGTGGTTCCGGCGGTTGTTTCATTCATACGCCGGAAGAGATTGAGAGGAATACAGGTTTTCAGAGGTTATGGAAGGACAAGACACTGATTAACTACGTGGACAGGAAATGGAGAAAAGAGTATCCGGACAGTTATGAAGATGGAAATAGGCACAGTTCCATACTCTCAAGAGCAAAATGGTTATGTCGGTACGGTGTCTTATACGATGCTGCCCTGGAATATTTTATCGGTACATTCGGCAGGCATGGTATCTCTAAGGATGACATTGAAGGGATGGCAATCAACAACTATAATGCCAACCGTGAAAGTTTTGGTGTCTCAAGGATGGAACTGTATTCAAGGAAGGAACGGGGAGTGGTGTACAGGAATCGGATGTTGAGGGAAAATTCACCGTTTCAGTAAGGGTCAAGGCAGTGTACAAGAGGTAAGTTTATGATGGCTTGCCTCTTATTTTTCATAACCCTAGGAAAGCCTCATTCGCCATATCCACCGCATCTTCAAGGGAGCCTCCACTCTCATTGACAAACATAAGGACCGCATCAATGAACCCGTCGAAGGAAGCACAATCCTCACCCTCGGTCTTGATATTGTACTCCACCTCAGTAAAACAAATATTCTCTATCAGTTCCGTTCTCATAGAAGTAAAATATATCATGCCGCAAAGATAGGCACAATTAAGATGTCTGTCAAGAAAAAGTAACTTCTCTTCTTTTCTAGGGCAATTTAAGGATGTGCCTTGAGTCTCCGGGAATAATATATAACCCCACTTCCCGATAATCCAAGGCACTTTTAATTCCTTGCCCTCCGATAACCGAACATTCCACACATGGTGTTATATTCATCCAAGCCTTCCGGATAATGGTGCGGTCTGTAGAGTTAAGTGTTAGATTATATCTCATGCAGGCAGAGGCGCTGTATTTTCGGGAGGCTTCTTTATATACGAATATCCGTAAAATCAGGCTGTCTGAGTGGGATATGCAGAATCTCACTCCATTATAATCAACCGGACAGTATATCATTGCACATTGTTTTCCATGATGGGGAGGCCCTACGGTCAGGACTCCCCATGGTTATTCATTTCTCTCACCCGAACATATTGTAATCACTCCCCACGAAATTGTCTGGAAGAGTGCTGCGGTCCAGTTTAAGCATCCCCACCACAGAATCTTTCAGGTAAATCTTTGGTTTTTCCGGTAACTTCAACAACTCATCCACAAGCCCCTGCACATCTGTTTTTCCGTAATCCTTCTTGCCGGACAACAGACCGACCTTGTAGAGATCACAGAAACCAAGAGTGCCTTTGATTACCTGTAATGAAGAAACCGGATCAATGACAGGCTCAGCACTCACGAAGGTCCGGTAGCCTCTGTCATGAAGCAGTTTCATCGTGCTGATACGCTCCAGGTTCGGTGACGAGTTACCTTCCAGTTCGTCATGTCCGGTAAGGGTGAACCCGAAAGCCACGTGTTTCCTGCAAAGCTCCTCATCAAATCCTCCGCCGGCTGAAAGGTAATCAAAGAAAGGCTCCACAAAATCGGCACGTTTGGTCAGCAGCTTCACGTTCACGCCGTTTTCCATACATATCCTCACAGCCCTAGCCGTCAATCCCATCGTCTCGGGAAGCAGCGGGTCGGTGGTGAAGCAGAAGAACAGTCCATGTTTCTGTATCTCGGAAAGATTTGCCGTCAGCTCCTTCCTGAACCGGTTTATAGGATCATCCCCGTCCTTGAAGCCTTTCTGAAGGGTAGGAACGGGGGTATAGATTTTGGCGTTCCTTCCCTTTTGCAGGTAACAATAGGAGCACTGGTTGCTGCATCCGTTATAGAAATTGCAGGCCCATCCACTATATTCTCCAGCTTTTCCATTAGGCTGGTATATAGCTTTTCCATGATATTTGTTATTTTCAGGAACAGCCTCACTTACAGCAGCCTCCTCCTTCTCTCCGAACAAGTCATCGAACTCCTTCTCCGCCTCAGAAGCCCTCCGTTCATATTCCGCTTTCAGGTTCCCGTCTTCAATATCCTTGCTGAACTTGTCCCAGCATTCCTTCAACAGCCTGACCTTCCCGTCATTGTCCTTCTCACCTGCAACGCTTTCAGCATCGGTCTTGTCCAGGGTGGTGAAGAACAGGACCAGCAGGCTCACCACGGCTTCCTTCATGCTGTCACCGCACGCGTTATAGACCTCGATGAACATATTGATCGACGCGCTGTTCCTTACCATCTTCGGAATATCACGCCAGCACACCCTGAAGGCATGGAGGATACGCCCGCCACGGTCGATGTTCTCCTCCACACCCTTCAATACCATGGGGAGTCCCTTGTCGGGGGCTTCCATATACTCCGACAGCAATTTTTTCTTATAGGTGTCGGAAAGGTTGAGGATGGTGTACGCGTATTTCTCACCCAGCTTCAGTTCCTCCTGCCACTTGACGGCGGTGGTGAGGTTGCTCTTCGCATGGCCCGTTCTGGCCGCGATATGGCGTGAGCAGTCCTTCGAGTCCCAATTACGGTTGTTGGTGTTCCTGACATAGATCCAGCGGTCTATGGGAAGAACAGTCTCCACGTGTCTGAATCTCAGGGTGTGCTTGTAGCTCTCATCCTCTGAAAGTAATTCTACGTGTGCCTGTACCCTGTGAACTCCGTCTGCAACAAAGATAACCTCGGGAACTTCGGGAGAGTCCTTGGTATATTTTTTATCTCCGTCGTTGAGGTCAGCCAGTTCACGTTCAGGATAAGCTTCAAAATATTCCGCTCCAAAGAATACGGAAACAGGTTCTATACAGCCGTCTTTTGTCAGGCTGCCTTTCAGTTCCTTCAGGTGGATTTTGTTTATCACCCTTCCGAAACTCTTGTCAGCGGCCAGTATGAATCCGGCTGACTGTAACTCCCCGAGTGTTACGGTTTTTCCTTCCTTCAAATTTTTCAGAATCAGTTCCATCCTGTCCATAGTCTTTTCTGTAGGCATATTTTTCTTCTCCATATTTCAGTCAAGATTTAATTCGTTTGATAATATGGGGTGGTCCTCATAACGATACCACCCCGTTTGTTTTCACTTTTTAGAAATGCATTCGCCACTTCTCCTCATGTTCCTCGTGCTTCCAGAATATTCCGGAATCAAGTGCTATATAGGTTCCCCACGAACCGAGCGAGATGAACACATCCGGATTACCGGTCAAAGCCCGGAAGCAGCCGGAAAGATTGTTGTTCAGGGCATCGTAGGGGGCTCTCTTGTTGTCCATCCTCGATACATAGTCCAACAGGCTGATCTTGTCATAGAGGGATGGTTCATAACCATAACGCGCCCGGAACATCTCCTCCCAGTCAAGTCCGAAGAGTCTGTTCCCACCGTAGAAGGAAAGCAGCGTATGGTATCCGTTACCGTAATAATGTCTGGTCCTGCAAAAGTCATATACTCCGACAGTATAAGATGAACCGCTACCACAGGTGTTCATCATATGGAAGGCAAAATCACCGCCGTTTCTGGCCTCGTTGTAAAAAGGGAGAAGGGTTGACAGCCACTCCGGGAAAAACACTTCCAGATCGTCTGCAAGGCCGGGGCTTAACAGGGAAGCCACCGGCAGACTTTTAATAATATCCATAATTCAATACTTTATAATGTTTTTACTCTGTCCAGGTTATAAATGTCAGTATAATCCGGCCCCAATGTTTTACCCAAAGGTTCATATCCGGAAAAGTATTCTTTAGCATGAGCGCGGCGTGGTCAATTGCAGCATGGCTGTAACCGTATCTGTCCGGATCGAAAAGAGGCGCATGGTTCTCTTCATATGGGGACTGCATGTCACGGAACTGCGGCCATGGAGCGCGGAGCTGGAAGACAACACCCACCGGATTAAGAATACCGGCCTGGGAATGCATATAGGCCCGGAATTCCTCCTGGGGACCACCCATACTGTCCACATGCTTCTCCGATACGATATGGATGGCATCGGTATCATGTAATCTGTTACGGCAAGCGTTACATACTGTGATTATAAGTTGTATCATATCAGAAACATATTTCTCTCGGTCTGATGTCAGACCTAAATTTATTTTTGTCATTCTGTTTAAAAGTTAAAAAAGGAGCACTTCGGTGTATCTCCTCCACGCCCTGTTAATGAACTCATTTATTGGGAAAGAACAGCTCCTTGAATAAACAGACCGCTTCCGCAAAAGCTTTCAGCCCGGAAACGATCTGGTTGAACATGAATGCGTTCACGACTTTTTCCGGTATCTTCCCATCTGTTCCACTTATTTTCTGGTGGGACTTATCGTTCTGGATCTCATAACACCATCCTCCCTGGGACGGAGCCTGGGGAACCTTTCTTACTGCCGGTTCCTGCCCGATGGTTGTCTGAGGTACATTGGGGAGTTCCCGAGCCTCACCGGACGGAGGAGCAACCTCGATGTATTCGTTTTCAACTTTATACTTTCCTTGGTTATAGTCATCGATGATCCGTTTCAATTGTTTATGGCTGAGACCGTATTCTTCACAAAACGGTTTGCGCTCAGCTTTCGTTTTCAGCTGGGCTAATTCTAAAATTGGTAATTTCATGTCTATTTTTTTAAGATTATCCACCATTACTTTTGAATGGTGTATTTTTATATCCTGCAACTGTATCCTTGTTACAATCATTAGGCAACACTGATCCCGGACTTACAAATGTACCGGGAGGAGTATTGGAGATCATTGCCGGACTCCTCCTTAAAGAGTCGCGGCCATAAAGTGCAGACTCATACGCCTGCACATATTATATATTGTACAAAAATTCAAAGAGCGTGCCGAAGCTTTAAGCGGCGGCAAATGTAAATAGTATTTTTTGAGACACAAAGTCTTTTCAATTACATAAATCACTAATATACAGTATGGTACATGTGCGGTACAGCATTTTTGTAAGAGAAGGGAGGGAATACGGAATTTAGCGGTTTTTATTTCCACTAAGGATAAAACTTGGTAAGATTGGCACGGATGTTGTGGAAGTGTACATGATACAATGAAAAATATAAAATAAATAGAGTAACAATGAAAACAGACATTTTAAATCAGTACCAAAAGATTATGGACAGGGCAATCCGTTTGGCCGACATCAACAATCCGGAGAGTAGGGACATGGAAAGAGTCATGAATGCGGAAGGATTGTATGAGCAGTTGAAGGATATCAACTGGTTTGATTTGTTGCAGGAAATGAGCGAGAACTCCGAGTACTATTCTTTCAAGGGGTATTTCACGCATTATCAGGAGCAACTCCAGAAGGTTATGGACCAATATCCGGCAGACGTGTTCGACAGGGAGGGATACGATTTCATGGATGGAGACAATCCGGTCTTCCAATATTACCGTTCCAGGGATGACGCGGATAATTTTGGGGTCTTTGTTGCATTGCTCCGGTTGCTCCGGAAAAAAATGACCGAGCTGCAAGGCTGCTTTGAACAGAAGGAGGTTCATATCGCCAGATTGGCGGAGGAGAACTTGGCCTATGCCCATGAATATACAAACTACACCTGGGAAAAAGCCGGGGCTGTCTATGACCGGCTGGTGGAGAAGGGATGCCTTATGGATCAGGAGTGGGGAAGGGAAACTTTCTGTTTCAGGTTGACCGGCAGAAAGAAAGGGAACCTTTTTATCACTGTTCTCCTCCAATGGTGCAAGTCCAATATCCTGCTGTATATGTTTTTGAAAGAGCTGGTGCCGGATGACGGTAAAATCTGGGTAAAGTCAGGCGTCTTCTTTCGTCTCAGGGATGGCTCAATAATCAATCCGGAAACGGCCAAGAGGGAATTGCAACGCATGAAGACAGGAAGCAAAAAAAATGAAGGGCTTGTCAGCTATCTTGTCCATGGGGAAAAATAGTGGCACAACCAATCGGGAGGGAAGTGGAGATTCCATGTTCCCTCTCTTTATACTATCAGCCTCATACTGCACTGTCTAAGAAAAGATACGCCCGGGCAGCAAACCGGTACCTGGAACGCGGAATCATCAATTGAGAAGGATAAACAAGTCACTCCTTATACCGCTTCTTATACTCCTCCAGTTCCTCCATACTTCTGATATTCAGCACCTCCACGAATTTCAGAACCTTTTCATCGCCGTTCATCAGGGATTCGAGCCTGGCCTCCCTCATAATCTCCCCGTTGAGAAAGATGTTCCTAAGGCCCAGCTCCGTGATATTGTTCTGGAACATCTGTATCAGTACCGCGTCATTCCGTTTGAATGCGATGAACCATACGACGGAGGCAATTCTGGCTACCTTGTCACGCAATCGTGTATTGTCCTTGTATTTATCCTTGTCTATCTCATCTATCCTGCCGACGTCCTTGAGTATTTTTACGGCTTCCTCAGTGTCGGGGAGTCTGGTGATGTCTATACCTTTATTCTTCAGCCTGGAGAGTTTCAGCAGCAGATCACCGGCAAAGACGTGGTTGAATACGTCTGCCTTCTGCTTGGGCTTGACTGGAGCGGTCGGAACTGACCTCTGTTCATTTTCATCCGGTTCTGGCTGGACTCCCATATCGAAAATGCCGTCACCTAGCTTCTTCTTGAAAGCATTCGTCACCTTCCTGGACTTGTCCTTGGCGGTCAGGTGGGCGTATATCTTATCCAACATCTGGGTATCTTCATGGCCTGTCGCAATAATTATATCCTCTCTTGGAATGCCCTTGCGACACATGATAGTAGAAAATGTGTGCCGTGCAGAATGGGTGTGAAGCAGTTCATAGAGGGGCTTGATATATTTGGTACCGTTCTCCTCATAGGTCACAAGTTCGTTAAGGCCTGCTTCCTGGGCTATGACTTTTAACTCACCATTCAATGCGGAACGTCTCTCCTTATAATATTTGATTTCTGCACCGGTATACTTGTCTATGATTTCTTCTGCTAATGGCACTAGAGGAATGATAGCCCTGGCTCCGGTCTTCTGCTGGACGATAGATATTGTACCGTTCTCCTCATCCCTCTCGTTATCACCGTTGAAGAACTTATACATGTCACTGATACGCTGACCAACTAGACACTGAAGTACGAACAAGTCCTTTATCTCCGTTTTCTTTTTGATTTGATTCTCGGTACCGCTCGGTTGGTACTCATAGAGTTGTTTAATCTGCTCTTCTGTCAGTGCTACTTCCTTATTACGCGCCAGTTCCTTGTTGGATTTGTCTTTCACAAGGTCAAAGCTTTCAAGATTACTCTCTTCCCACTTGAAAGGAATGTCAAGTCGTTTGGAAACCTCTCTAAGCACCCCAAAGAATGTACCTTTGATAATATTCTTTATGGTAGAAGCTTTCTTACCTTCCTTATTGTCCTCCTTACCCTCTTCAATCAAGTGTTGCTGGTATTTGGTGAATGTATCCAGGTTCATACTTTCCCAAATGTCGGGTATGGAGTTCTCGTCCAGAAACCGTTTGAACTTGTTGATATTGGATCGGTACTGGATTTTGGAACTATCCACGATATCCTTCTCCTCTACGATCTGTTTCATGATGAAGGTGGCAGGCTTTTCCGTTTTTTTCTTCATAGTATCCTTATAGATATATTGTTTAAGTAGAATGATGGCCCTGCGTTCTATCTCCTCAGGGTGGTCGCAAAGGTACTGCTTGTATTCCGAAAAATAAAGTTTCAGTTTGCCAATCTTTTCATTGACGATGGTATTGTTCTCGTTATCCAGCTCAGTTAACCGGCAACTGATATAAGCCTCCTGTTTCTTGACGTTCCACTGGTCCGGATATACCCTTACTCCAGTAGAAAGTTTTATCTGCTTGTTCCTGACGCGTGCTACAAAATAAACGTTCGTCGGCTTTTCGGACTTGGGTTTTCTAAGGTTGAATTTGCATCCGATCTCGTTGATGAAAAACTGTGCATTCATAAGGCGGTTCTTTAAGTTCGTTCTTTTTTTACGTTCTTTAATCCCGTTCTTTTAAAGCACTAAGTGACGAAACCGATTAATTTATAGCCCTTTGAGAATATACCAGAACAAAACTTTTCACTTTCGAACAAATATCGTATTTTTGCGGCAACTTTCTAAAAACATCCCATCTATGGATACCATACAAATAAAAGACAAGATGTTCACAGTCTCCATCAAGGAGCAGGACATACTGAAAGAAGTAACCCGTGTAGCGAACGAAATCAACCGCGACCTGGCAGGAAAGAATCCTCTATTCCTCAGCGTACTGAACGGTTCGTTCATGTTTACCGCCGATTTGCTGAAACGAATCACGATTCCCTGCGAAATTTCGTTTGTCAAATTGGCATCTTATCAAGGAGTATCCTCTACCGGGGTAATTAAGGAAGTAATAGGCATCAATGAAGACCTCACAGACCGTACAGTGGTCATTGTAGAGGACATAGTAGATACGGGACTCACCATGCAACGCTTACTGGACACCCTCGGCACTCGCGGTCCCAGGGAGATTCATATTGCCTCCCTACTGGTGAAACCTGATAAGCTGAAAGTTGATTTAAACATAGAATATGTGGCCATGAATATTCCGAACGACTTCATCGTGGGCTACGGGTTGGATTATGACGGCTTCGGGCGCAACTATCCCGACATTTATACTGTAGTAGACTGATACAGACATAATATAGTAAATCATTAAATAATAACTAAGCAAATGTTGAACATTGTAATTTTTGGTGCTCCCGGTTCAGGTAAGGGAACGCAAAGTGAAAAGATTGTAGAAAAGTATGGCATCAACCACATCTCTACCGGAGACGTGCTCCGTGCTGAAATGAAGAACGGTACAGAACTGGGCAAGACGGCTAAAGGTTATATCGACCAGGGCCAGTTGATTCCCGATGAGTTGATGATTGATATTCTGGCAAGCGTATTCGACAGCTTCAAGGACAGCAAAGGCGTGATTTTCGACGGCTTCCCCAGAACAATCGCCCAGGCTGAAGCATTAAAGAAGATGCTCGCCGAACGAGGACAGGAAGTCAGCGTGATGCTCGACCTCGACGTGCCCGAAGAAGAACTGATGAAGCGCCTCATCAAGCGCGGACAAGAATCAGGACGTGCAGACGACAATGCAGAGACAATCAAGAAGCGTCTGGTGGTTTACCACTCACAGACAGCTCCGCTGATTGACTGGTACAAGCAGGACGGCAAATACCAACACATCCAGGGCTTCGGCGTATTGGAAGAAATCTTTGCCGATGTTTGCAAGGCTATTGACGCAGTGAAATAACAATAAAACAGAATATGGCTGAATCGAATTTTGTTGACTACGTAAAAATATATTGCCGCTCCGGAAAGGGCGGACGAGGTTCTACGCATATGCGGCGTGAGAAATACATACCCAACGGAGGCCCCGACGGAGGTGACGGAGGACGAGGAGGCCATGTCATCCTGCGGGGTAACCGCAACTACTGGACGCTGCTCCACCTGAAATATGACCGTCACATCCTGGCAGGTCACGGAGAATCCGGTTCCAAGAACCGCAGTTTCGGAAAAGACGGAGCGGACAAGGTGATTGAAGTGCCCTGCGGCACGGTGGTGTACAACGCCGAAACGGGTGAATATATCTGCGACGTCACCGAGCACGAACAAGAAGTCATCCTGCTGAAAGGCGGACGCGGAGGTCTGGGCAACTGGCACTTCAAAACCGCCACACGCCAGGCTCCCCGTTTTGCACAACCGGGCGAACCGATGCAGGAGTTGACGGTAATCATGGAACTGAAGCTGCTGGCAGACGTCGGTCTGGTAGGTTTCCCCAATGCAGGAAAATCCACTTTACTGGCATCCGTTTCTGCGGCGAAGCCCAAAATCGCCAATTATCCGTTTACAACGCTGGAACCCAATCTGGGCATCGTGTCCTATCGCGACAGCAAATCGTTTGTGATGGCAGACATTCCCGGCATCATCGAAGGAGCCAGTGCCGGCAAAGGCTTAGGATTGCGTTTCCTGCGCCACATCGAGCGCAACTCATTGTTGCTGTTCATGGTGCCTGCCGACAGTGACGACATCCGTAAGGAATACGAAATCCTGTTGAACGAGCTTCGCACTTTCAACCCCGAAATGCTGGACAAACAGAGAGTGCTTGCCGTCACCAAATGCGACATGCTCGACCAGGAACTGATGGACGAGATAGAGCCGACACTGCCCGAAGGTATTCCTCATATCTTTATCTCTGCCGTGGCAGGCATGGGCATCTCCACGCTGAAAGACATCCTTTGGGAAGAGCTGAACAAGGAAAGCAATAAGATAGAAGGCAAAGTGGACAGCATTGCCCACCGCGCCAAAGACCTCAGCCACCTGCAGGAAGAATTGAAAGAAGAGGGTGAGGACGAGGACCTCAGCTATGAATACGTCAACGACGACGAGGACATAGAGGACCTCGAGGACTTTGAATACGAAGAAGATTGGGAGGAAGATAAAAAATGATTCCTCTTACAGAAGATAGGAAAATGTTGGGATATGAGCTGCTTGCCTCATATCCCGGCATTTCTTGTTTTGTAACCACCCGCCACGGTGGATGCAGCCAAGGTAACTATGCCTTCCTCAACTGTACACCTTACACGGGAGACGAAGCCGAAGCTGTACGCCGCAACCAGGAAATAGTATGTTCTTCCCTGCCCCAACGCCCCCAAGAACTGGTCATCCCGTTTCAGACCCACGGGACAAAGGCACTTGTCATTGACGGAACTTACCTGCAAGCAACAGCAGAAGAACGCCACTCCATGTTGCAGGGCATTGATGCACTGATAACCCGTGAACCGGGCTACTGCATCTGTATCTCTACGGCAGACTGCATTCCCATCCTGCTCTACGACCGGAAGAATGCCGTGATAGCCGCTGTTCATGCCGGATGGCGCGGCACTGTGAATTACATCCTCGGCCACACACTCGACAAGATGCGTGCCCGCTATGGTACAGAGGGCAAAGAAGTGATAGCCTGCATCGGCCCCGGCATCTCCCTTTCCGCCTTCGAGGTAGGCGACGAAGTCTATGAAGCATTCCGCAAGAACGGTTTCCAGATGGATTACATCTCCGAATGGAAACCCGCCACCCACAAATACCATATCGACCTATGGGCTGCCAACCGACTGCAACTGCTGGACTTCGGAGTACCTTCCGCACAAGTGGAGACAGCCAATATATGTACTTTTACCCAATATGAAGAGTTCTTCTCGGCACGCCGGATGGGTATCAAATCCGGAAGGATATTGTCGGGAATCATGTTAACCCATTCAAACGGATTGCATTAATGTATCATATCGCACTTTCTAAAGAAATCAAGCAGAATTGCCCCGAATTCCGCGGTGCAGCCGTATTTGCCGAAGTGACAAATACCCCATATTGCGAAGGGTTGTGGCAGGAAATCGCAACTTTCACCCAAGAGCTAAGAGCCCGTGAAACCACGGACAGCATCAAGTACCAACCCGTCATTGCCGCCACCCGCGAAGCCTACAAACGTTGCGGCAAGGATCCCAGCCGCTACCGTCCCTCGGCCGAAGCACTGAGACGGCGACTGCTGCGCGGATTGGAACTCTATCAGATAGATACGTTGGTAGACCTTATCAACCTTGTCTCCCTACGTACGGGCCACTCTATCGGCGGATTTGATGCCGACGAGATACAAGGAAGCGACCTTGAGCTGGGCATAGGACGTGCCGAGGAATCGTTCGAGGGTATAGGCCGCGGCATGCTGAACATAGAAGGGCTGCCCGTCTACCGCGACCGTATAGGCGGTATCGGTACCCCGACCAGCGACCACGAACGCACCAAGATGAAACTTGAAACCCGCCATATCCTTGCCATTGTCAACGGCTACAACGGGCAGGAAGGTCTGAAAGAAGCAGCCGAAATGATATTGGAACTGTTGGAGAAATATGCTTCCTCTACCGGTGGGAGTATACAATATTTTGAATAAATGAAAATCCGTATTCTTGTCCCTCTCCTGCTCATAGCCCTTGGTGCCACGGCACAAGGGAAGAAAACGGTCTTTTCCGCCATGGAAACCAACCATATTCGCGTTGCCACTCCGGGACTGTTTTCGCAAAGAGAACTGATAGAGCTACCTTTGGAGGACATTCCGGACACGGAATACTCCTTTCCCCTGCCTGGAGGAAAAGTCATCTCCCCTTACGGACGGGGGCGGGGACGCCACAGCGGCATAGACATCAAGACCTGCGCCAAAGACACCATACGGAGTGCCTTCAACGGCGTAGTACGGATGTCCAAGCCTTATAGCGCCTACGGCAATGTCGTCGTCGTACGCCATGACTTCGGACTGGAAACGATATACAGCCACAACTTCAAAAACCTTGTACATTGTGGCGACACAGTCAAAGCCGGACAGCCCATCGCACTGACCGGACGCACCGGACGCGCCTCTACTGAGCATCTGCACTTCGAGACACGCGTCAACGGGCAGCACTTCGACCCCAATATTATCTTCAACATGAAGGAACAGACGCTGAACCGACAACGTATCGGATGCTCAAAAAAAGGAAACGGCATCGTCGTGCAACAATTACCGACAATCTACCCGAAGCCACTGCAAAAAAAATACCCAATGGAACTGTTTAAGTATCCAAACGTTTCACTACATTTGCAGAACGTTTCACTAAAAGAACGAATTGAACTTTAAAACATATCAATGATAGAAAAACTGATTGTTCTTGAAGATATTGACCCGGTAATATTTTATGGCGTAAACAACGCCAACATGCAGCTGATAAAGGCCTTGTATCCCAAGCTTCGCATCGTTGCCCGCGGCAATGTCATCAAAGTATTGGGTGATGAGGAGGAAATGTGTGCATTCGAGGAGAACATCACCAAGCTGGAGAAATACTGTGCCGAATACAACTCTTTGAAAGAAGAGGTCATTATAGACATCATCAAAGGCAATGCCCCGCAAGCAGAGAAATCGGGCAATGTCATTGTATTCAGCGTAACCGGAAAGCCGATTATCCCGCGCAGCGAGAACCAGCTGAAACTGGTGGAGGCTTTTGCCAAGAACGACATGCTGTTTGCCATCGGTCCTGCCGGTTCCGGAAAGACTTATACTGCCATCGCGCTTGCTGTGCGGGCACTGAAGAACAAAGAAATCAAGAAAATCATCCTCAGCCGCCCTGCCGTAGAAGCCGGAGAAAAGCTCGGTTTCCTGCCCGGCGACATGAAGGACAAGATAGAACCGTATCTGCAACCACTCTATGACGCCCTGCAGGACATGATACCTGCCGCCAAGCTGAAAGAGTATATGGAGCTGAACATCATCCAGATTGCCCCCCTCGCCTTTATGCGCGGACGCACACTGAACGATGCCGTCGTCATTCTGGATGAAGCGCAGAACACCACCACCCAGCAAATCAAAATGTTCCTCACCCGCATGGGAATGAACACCAAGATGATTGTCACGGGAGACATGACGCAGATTGACTTGCCTTCCTCCCAGACATCCGGTCTGGTGCAGGCACTCCGTATTCTGAAAGGAGTGAAAGGCATCAGCTTCGTGGAACTGAACAAGAAAGACATCGTAAGGCATAAGCTTGTCACCCAAATTGTGGAGGCCTACGAAAAGTTTGACAAAGAAGTGAAAGCGGAGCGCGAAAGACGCAAGGCCGAACAAGCCGATAGCAAGATTGAACAGAAACAGTAAATTCTCAAATCGTAAATATTACAAAGATGAAAGCATTAACAAAAACAGATTTCAACTTTCCCGGACAGAAAAGTGTCTATCATGGGAAGGTTCGTGATGTGTACAACATCAATGGCGAGAAGTTGGTCATGGTAGCTACCGACCGTATCTCAGCCTTCGACGTAGTATTGCCTAAAGGCATTCCTTTCAAGGGACAAATGCTGAACCAGATTGCAGCCAAGTTCCTGGATGCCACCACCGACATCTGCCCCAACTGGAAAATGGCTACTCCCGACCCGATGGTGACGGTAGGCGTGATGTGTGAAGGATTCCCCGTAGAAATGATTGTACGCGGTTACCTCTGCGGCAGTGCATGGCGCGCTTACAAAAGCGGTGTCCGCGAAATCTGCGGTGTGAAGCTGCCCGAAGGAATGAAGGAGAACCAGAAGTTCCCCGAACCCATCATCACCCCGACTACCAAAGCCGAAATCGGCGAACACGATGCCGACATCTCCAAAGAAGAAATCCTGGCACAAGGACTTGCCACGCCCGAAGAATATGCCGTATTGGAGCAATATACCATGGCCCTCTTCAAACGCGGCACCGAGATTGCAGCTGAACGCGGATTGATTCTGGTAGATACCAAATACGAATTCGGCAAGCACGACGGCAAGATTTACCTGATGGACGAAATCCATACGCCCGACTCCAGCCGCTACTTCTACTCCGAAGGCTACGAAGAACGTTTTGCCAACGGCGAACCGCAAAAGCAACTCTCCAAGGAGTTTGTACGCGAATGGCTGATGGACAACGGCTTCCAAGGTAAAGAAGGACAGCAAGTACCGGAAATGACAGACGAAATCGTTACTTCAATCAGTGAACGTTACATCGAACTGTACGAACACATCACCGGCGAGAAGTTTGTAAAGGAAGATACCAGCAACATTGCCGAACGCATTGAAAAGAATGTAACTAATTACTTAATGTGATAATATGCCAATGTGCTAATGACCTTGCGGCATAATAGCGCAGCCAATTAGCACATTGGCATATCAGCACATTAGCACATTAAAAAATCATGGATTACCCCCAAGAACACATCAAGCCCTACGGCAATGACGGCAAGAAGAGCGAACAAGTGGAAGAAATGTTCGACAACATCGCTCCTGCCTACGACAAGCTGAATCACACTCTATCCATGGGTATTGACCGCAGCTGGCGTAGGAAAGCAATCAAGTACCTACGTCCTTTCCGCCCCCGGCGCATTATGGACGTAGCTACCGGCACCGGCGATTTCGCCATCCTTGCATGCCGCGAACTGCAACCCGATAGCCTGATTGGCACCGACATCTCGGAAGGCATGATGAACGTGGGACGTGAAAAAGTAAAGCAGGCGCACCTCTCGGACAAGATTTCATTTGCCCGGGAGGACTGCACCTCCCTCTCGTTTGCCGACGAAAGCTTCGACGCCGTGACCGTAGCGTTCGGCATCCGCAACTTCGAAGGGCTGGACAAAGGACTGTCTGAGATGTGCCGCGTACTAAAGACCGGCGGACATCTCGTCATACTGGAACTCTCTACACCGGACCGCTTCCCGATGAAACAACTGTTCACCATCTACTCCAAAGTCGTTATCCCCCTGCTCGGTAAATGTATTTCGAAAGACAACAGCGCCTATACCTATCTACCGGAAAGTATTCGCGCCTTCCCGCAAGGAGAAGTGATGCAGGGAGTTATCCGCAAGGCAGGCTTCAGCGAAGTGCACTTCAAGCGGCTGACTTTCGGGATATGTACACTTTATGTGGCAACTAAATAAAAAGAAGAAACTTATATAAGAAAGAGACCTTATGAAAGCTACACACACCCTCTATTTATTATTTATTTCCCTCCTTTGCGTTGCCGGTTTCACAGCTTGCGATGATTCGGGAAGTGATGATATGATATGGGATTTTGCTCCTATCGAACTGCATATCGCAGTACAAGATGTTCAAGGTAATGATTTGTTGAATCCTAAAACTCCCGGCAACATTGCCAAGCAAGGAATCAAGGCAATCTATAATGGAAAAATTTATGAAAAGGACGTTCCTATAAACCAAACCAAAGCTTACCTTGCACACTTCAACGGTCTGCAAACAATGAAATTTGAAACTGGCAAATACTTTCTCACTTTTGGAGAATTCAATGGCGACGATACATTCGATAACGAAAAAGTGATAATAGACTGGAACGATGGTACTCAAGACGTCATCACCTTCTCTAGCAAACTGACCTGGAAATCAAAAAATAAACCCGTATTCGACAGAAAGTTCTGTTTGAACGGAAAAGACAACGGATTGCAATTCGGAGGTTTTGTTATCATCAAAGAACCGGTAATCACCTCCTCAACTACTTCCGACCAATAATGTACTCCATAAACAAACGAATATAGTTCAATCAATAACTAAAATATTATGCAGAAATACGGTTTAATAGGTTACCCGTTGAAACATTCCTTTTCTATCGGATATTTCAATGAGAAATTCAAGGCAGAAAATATTGATGCAGAATATGTAAACTTCGAAATTCCACGTATCGAGGATTTCATGGAAGTTATCGAGGAAAATCCCAACCTCTGTGGACTGAATGTGACTATCCCTTACAAGGAGCAAGTCATCCCCTACCTGGACGAACTGGACAAAGACACGGCCAAGATAGGCGCCGTCAATGTCATTAAGATTATCCGCCTTCCCAAAGGCAAAGTGAAACTGGTTGGCTACAACTCCGACATCATAGGATTTACACAATCCATAGAACCACTTTTGCAACCACATCACAAAAAAGCCTTGATTCTGGGCACCGGCGGCGCATCGAAAGCCGTATATCGCGGGCTGGAGAACCTGGGTATAAAAAGTACCTTCGTATCACGCGCCAAGAAAGAGGATAAATACCTCACTTATGAGGAACTGACACCGGAAATCATGCAAGAGTACACAGTGATTGTCAACTGTACCCCAGTAGGCATGTATCCCAAAGTGGACTTCTGCCCCAACATTCCTTACGAGCTACTGACTCCCAACCATTTGCTCTACGATTTGTTATATAATCCAAACGAAACCCTCTTCATGAAGAAAGGCCAGGCACAAGGAGCCGTCACCAAGAACGGACTGGAGATGTTGCTGCTGCAGGCCTTTGCTGCATGGGAAATTTGGAATAAATAATGAAGAAAGCCATAAAATATTCGATTCTCGGTCTGGCTGCCCTCTGCACCGTACTGTTGTGCGGAGGGTACTATATGCTGGGCTATTCCCTGAAACCGGACGACCTCGTTTCACGCAGCCGCAACATAGCCGCATCCTACGATTTCATGTACGAGCGCTATCCCGAACTGCACCCCTGGGTGGATAGCCTGATGACCGCAGGAGCACTGAAGGACTTCTACATCGAGAACGACCGCGGAGAGACGCTGCATGCACTCTACGTTGCCGCCGCCCACCCCACCCTCAAAACAGCAGTCATCGTACACGGATATACGGATAATGCCGTGCGCATGCTGATGATAGGCTATCTGTACAGCAAGGAGATGGGGTTCAACATCCTGCTGCCCGACCTTTACGGACACGGGATGAGCGAAGGGAACCATGTACAGATGGGCTGGAAAGACCGGCTCGACGTGTTGCAATGGACCGAGACCGCCGATGAGCTTTTCGGACGCAACCATGCGGACAGCATAGCGTCCCGCAGTACAAAGATGGTAGTACACGGCATCTCCATGGGAGCCGCCACCACCATGATGGTATCCGGCGAAGTGGAACACGGACAATACCAACAGCCATTCATCAAGTGTTTTGTGGAAGACTGCGGTTACACAAGCGTATGGGATGAGTTTCGCGGGGAGTTGAAAGAACAGTTCGGACTGCCCGCTTTCCCCCTACTGCATACTGCAAGCTGGCTTTGCCGGCAGGAGTACGGGTGGGACTTCCGCGAAGCTTCTGCCCTGGAGCAAGTAAAGAAATGTACTTTGCCGATGCTCTTCATCCACGGTGATGCCGACACCTTTGTACCGACGTGGATGGTTTATCCCCTCTATGAAGCCAAGCCCGAACCCAAAGAATTATGGATTGTACCCGGTGCCACACATGCCATGTCTTACAAGGATTATCCGCAGGAATACACCGAGCATGTAAAGAAATTCGTAGGGAAATACATACATTGACGTGATTTTTCCTATCTTCGCCGCAACAAATATTGGTAGTATGAGACGATTTATTTCTATAGCATCCTTCTTATGCCTGCTCTTATCCTTGCAGGCACAAGAAGTCTACACCACTAAGAATATTCCTAAAGTACACCTTCAGGACAAGACACGCTATGTGTGCAACCCAGCCGGAATCCTATCAACGGAGGCATGTGACAATATAGACCGTATGCTCTATGCATTGGAGCAGCAGACTGGTATTGAAACGGTAGTTGCCGTTGTTCCCTCCATCGGACAAGAAGACTGTTTTGATTTCTCACATCAGCTGCTCAATGAATGGGGAGTAGGGAAAAAAGAGAAAAACAACGGTTTGGTCATTCTGCTGGTAACCGACCAACGCTGCATCCAGTTTTATACGGGATACGGCTTGGAAGGGGACCTTCCTGATGCCATCTGCAAACGCATACAGACCAAATACATGATTCCCTATCTGAAAGACGGTAATTGGGATGCCGGAATGGTAGCGGGTGTAAAGGCAGTCTGTTCACGTCTTGACGGCACTATGGTGAATGACACGGAAGAGGAGGATGACCTCTCCGTAGGAGGTATCCTACTGGGGCTTATCGGTTTCCTCGCAGTGGCATCTATTATAGGTATCCTTGCCCAACGCGCTGCCAACAAATGCCCCAACTGCGGACAACATAAATTGCAACGTAGCAGCAGCGTACTCATCTCACGCCGCAATGGAGTGAAAACGGAAGATGTGACCTACACCTGCCGCAATTGCGGACATAAAGTAGTGCGCCGCCAGCAGTCATACGATGAAAATTACCGGGGAGGAGGCGGAGGTGGTCCGGTCATCTTCGGTGGTGGAGGTCTCTTCGGCGGAGGTGGCGGAGGAGGCTTCAGCGGCGGCAGCTTCGGAGGCGGTATGGGAGGTGGCGGTGGAGCCGGTTCCCGGTTCTAACGCCGAGGATGTGTCATCTGTGTGCCATCAACCGTTTTGACACACCTTCGAGGATACTGGAAGAAAATAAAACGTTTACATAGAATATAATTAAATGATTAATAACTGCCTTCCCCTCCTCCCCTCTCTCTATCGGAGAGGAATCGGAGGTGAGGCCTAAAAATGAAAAGTATGAAGAAATCAACCATTATCATTATCGTTGTTATAGCTCTTCTCGCCATTTGGGGGGTAACTGGCTATAACGGACTCGTAACCATGGACGAAAATGTCAGCGGACAATGGTCGAACGTAGAAACCCAATACCAACGCCGTGCCGACCTGATTCCGAACTTGGTGAATACCGTGAAAGGATATGCCACGCACGAGAAGGAAACACTGGAAGGTGTAGTAGAAGCCCGCAGCAAAGCCACTCAAATCAAAGTGGATGCTGCAGACCTTACTCCGGAAAAGCTGGCTGAATATCAGAAAGCACAAGGTGCGGTGACTTCCGCCCTCGGTAAATTGCTTGCCATCACGGAGAACTATCCGGACTTGAAAGCAAATCAGAATTTCCTGGAACTGCAGGCACAGCTGGAAGGTACGGAAAACCGTATCAACGTAGCACGTACCAACTTCAACAATGCAGCCAAGAACTTCAATACAGCCATTCGCCGTTTCCCCAAGAATATCCTTGCCGGTCTCTTCGGTTTTGAGAAACGAGCTTATTTCGAAGCGGCAGAAGGAGCGGAACAAGCTCCCCAGGTACAATTCTGATAAATACACAACTCTATAGCGAGGCACAAAGGCGAGAAACTTTGTGCCTCGCTTTGTGTTGTAGAAGATTAGATGTATCTTTGCACATTCAATTGAACAAACCTATTATCTCATGAGCAATCAACGATACATGATGCGAGGCGTCAGCGCATCTAAGGAAGATGTGCACAACGCCATCAAGAACATCGACAAAGGTATTTTCCCGCAGGCTTTCTGCAAAGTTATCCCGGACATTTTGGGCGGTGACCCGGAGTACTGCAACATTATGCATGCCGACGGCGCAGGCACCAAGTCCAGTCTTGCCTACATGTACTGGAAGGAGACCGGCGACCTCGGTGTATGGAAAGGCATTGCACAGGATGCACTGATTATGAACATCGACGACCTGCTTTGCGTGGGCGCGGTAGACAACATCCTGGTATCTTCCACCATCGGACGCAACAAGCTGCTCATTCCCGGCGAAGTAATCTCCGCCATCATCAACGGTACGGACGAACTGCTTGCCGAACTCCGTGAAATGGGTGTAGGCGTTTATGCTACCGGAGGCGAAACCGCCGATGTGGGCGACCTTGTACGTACCATTATCGTAGACTCTACGGTGACTTGCCGCATGAAGCGCAGCGATGTCATTGATAATGCCAACATACGTCCGGGAGACGTGATTGTGGGACTGGCTTCCTACGGACAGGCCACCTACGAAAAAGAATACAACGGCGGTATGGGCAGCAATGGTCTGACCAGCGCACGCCACGACGTGTTCGCCAAATATCTGGCAGAGAACTATCCCGAAAGCTACGACAAGGCAGTGCCCGAAGAACTGGTTTACAGCGGTAAGCTGAAACTGACGGACAGCGTCGAAGGCAGTCCGATAGATGCAGGAAAGCTGGTACTCTCTCCTACCCGTACGTATGCACCGGTAGTAAAGAAGCTGCTCGACGCACTCCGTCCCGAGATTCACGGTATGGTTCATTGCTCCGGCGGCGCACAGACCAAAGTGCTGCACTTTGTAGGCGACAACTGCCGTGTCATCAAAGACAATCTCTTCCCCGTTCCACCGTTGTTCAAGACCATTAAAGAACAGAGCGATACGGACTGGAGCGAGATGTACAAGGTGTTCAACATGGGACACCGTCTGGAAGTGTACCTCTCTCCCGAACATGCGGAAGAGGTGATTGCCATCTCGAAGAGTTTCAACATCGACGCACAGATTGTAGGCCGCATCGAAGAGAGCGACAAGAAAGAGTTGATTATCAAGAGCGAATTCGGGGAGTTCAAATACTAATATATGGCAGAAAATAACACCATACTTGAGAAATTGGAAGGCCTCGTAGCCCGCTTCGAGGAAGTATCGACTTTGATTACGGACCCGGCAGTGATTGCCGACCAGAAACGTTACGTCAAGCTCACCAAAGAGTACAAGGAACTGGGCGACCTGATGAATGCCCGCAAAGAATACATGCAAGTGTTGAGCGGCATCGAAGAAGCCAAAGAAATCATTGCCAACGAAACAGACCAGGAGATGCGTGAAATGGCACGCGAAGAGCTGGATGCCTGCCAGACCCGCCAACCGGAACTGGAAGAACAGATAAAGCTGCTCCTCGTTCCCGCCGACCCGCAGGACGGACGCAACGCCATTCTGGAGATACGTGGCGGTACGGGCGGCGATGAAGCCGCCATCTTTGCAGGCGACCTCTTCCGCATGTACACCAAATTCTGTGAAACAAAAGGCTGGAAGCTGGAAATATCCAGCGCCAACGAAGGTGCGGCCGGCGGTTTCAAGGAAATAGTATGCTCCGTGACGGGCGACAACGTATACGGCACGCTGAAATATGAATCGGGCGTACACCGCGTGCAGCGTGTGCCTGCCACCGAAACACAAGGACGCGTACACACCTCTGCCGCCTCCGTAGCCGTACTTCCCGAAGCCGAAGAGTTCGACGTAGTCATCAACGAAGGCGAAATCAAGTGGGACACCTTCCGAAGCGGCGGTGCAGGCGGTCAGAACGTGAACAAGGTAGAATCCGGCGTGCGCCTGCGCTACAACTGGAAGAACCCCAACACGGGCGTAGTCGAAGAAATCCTCATCGAGTGTACCGAGACGCGCGACCAGCCCAAGAACAAGGAACGCGCCCTCTCGCGCCTGCGTACCTTCATCTACGACAAGGAACACCAGAAATACATCGACGACATCGCCAGCAAGCGCAAGACGATGGTCAGCACCGGCGACCGCTCTGCCAAGATACGTACCTACAACTATCCCCAAGGACGTATCACGGACCACCGCATCAACTACACCATTTATAATCTCGCCGCCTTTATGGACGGAGACATCCAGGACTGCATCGACCACCTCATCGTAGCGGAAAACGCAGAAAGACTGAAGGAAAGCGAACTGTAGACAGGTGGTAAAGTAATCCCAATCGTAAATCGTTAAATCGTAAATATAAAGATGAACAAACAAGAATTATTTGAAAACATAAAGCGCAAGAAATCATTTCTTTGCGTAGGTCTTGATACCGACATCAAGAAAATCCCCGAACATCTGCTGAAAGAAGAAGACCCTATCTTCGCTTTCAATAAAGCTATCATCGATGCAACAGCCGACCTCTGCATTGCCTACAAGCCCAACCTTGCTTTTTACGAAAGCATGGGCGTGAAAGGCTGGATAGCTTTCGAGAAGACCGTGAACTACATCAAGCAGAACTATCCCGACCAATTCATCATTGCCGACGCCAAACGCGGTGACATCGGAAACACCTCTGCCATGTATGCCCGCACGTTCTTCGAAGAACTGGATATAGACTCCGTAACCGTTGCCCCCTATATGGGCGAGGACAGTGTTACCCCGTTCCTCACCTACGAGGGCAAATGGGTAATCCTGCTTGCATTGACCAGCAACAAAGGCTCGCACGACTTTCAACTGACAGAAGACCCGCAAGGCGAACGCCTCTTCGAGAAGGTGCTCCGCAAATCCCAAGAATGGGCAAGTGACGAACAGATGATGTACGTGGTAGGCGCCACCCAGGGCCGCGCCTTCGAGGACATCCGCAAGATTGTGCCCGAACACTTCCTGCTTGTCCCCGGTGTAGGCGCACAAGGCGGTTCGCTGGAAGAAGTCTGCAAGTACGGCATGAACAAGACTTGTGGGCTGATTGTCAACTCCAGCCGTGGCATCATCTACGTGGACAAGACAGAGAACTTCGCCGCCGCCAGCCGTAAGGCTGCCCAAGAGGTGCAGGCACAGATGGAGGAACAGTTGAAAGCAATTCTGTAAGCAACGCCAAAATGCTCCTACAAGACATACCTCCATATTATGCATACTGCTTTGGGGGCAAAGACCTTTGCCCCCAAGCAGCCACCTGCCTGCGAGCCATTGCAGCGCAGACCCTCGCGGAAAGCGAGGAAGAAGGAAAGCATATACTATACTGCGTAAACCCCGTTTATGTGCAGCGCCTTTCGCCCACAGACAGTTGCCGATATTACCGTAACAACAAGCCCGTGCGCTATGCCAAGGGGATAACCCAACTCTTCGAAGACCTCCCCTTAAAACAGTCCCGCATCGTTCGCCTACGGGTGATGCAATGCTTTTCGTGCGAAAGCTACTTCTACCAGAGCCGCAAAGGAAAGCGCCTCATCTCTCCCCAAGAACAAGAAGCCATCCGCAACGTATTCCGCTCGGCAGGCGTGGTCGGAGAGCCGAAGTTCGATGAATTCCGGTACGATTTAGCATGGGAAGGGTAAGTTTGTAACTGCACTATCAATCAACGGATTACAACTTTATTTTTCTTTATCGCCAATAAAGTGATACTTTATTCCCAATAAAGTGCCACTTTATTAGTGATAAAGTGATGCTTTATTAGTGATAAAGTGGCGCTTCAATAGCGATAAAGCAACGCTTCAGCAGCGATAAGGCAGCGCTTGATTGCGACTGAAGCAAAAGCACACAGAAAAGAAAAACCTCCCGCATGGTTGCAAATCCAAGTAAAAAAGCCTTTCTTTGTATAGACATTAACAAATAAGGGAGGAACCAAATGGGACAGCAGCCACGAATATACCCGATTGGAATACAGAATTTCGAGAGTTTACGCAAAGACGGCTATGTCTATATAGACAAGACGGCTCTTATCCACCAGTTGGTGAGCAGCGGCCGTTATTACTTCCTGAACCGTCCGCGGCGCTTCGGCAAAAGCCTCCTCATCTCCACGCTGGAAGCCTACTTCCAGGGAAAACGTGAACTTTTTGAGGGGTTGGCGATGGCTACCCTGGAGAAAGAGTGGGTGAAACGTCCCGTACTGCATCTGGATCTGAACATCGGAAAGTATGACACGCCGGACAGTCTGGACAAGATGCTGGACAATGCCCTCTCCAAATGGGAATCCCTCTATGGCACCGGAGTGGCAGAGTCCACCCTTGCGCTGCGCTTCAAAGGCATCGTGGAACGTGCCTGCGAACAGACGGGCGAGCGTGTGGCCATCCTCATCGACGAATACGACAAACCCTTGCTTCAGGCTATCGGCAACTATGACCTTCAGCGCGAATTCCGCAATACGCTGAAACCTTTCTACGGCGTACTCAAGACGATGGACGGCTGCATCAAGTTCGCCTTGCTGACGGGTGTCACCAAGTTCGGCAAGGTCAGCGTGTTCAGCGACCTGAACAACCTGGACGACATTACAATGCGCGAACCCTACGTCAGCCTGTGCGGAATAACGGAACAGGAGATTCATGACAACTTTGAGGAGGAAATCCACGAACTGGCCACGGCGCAGGGCATGACCTATCCGGAAGCTTGCTCGGAACTGAAGAAATGTTACGACGGTTATCACTTCGTGGAGAACACGGAAGGAATCTACAATCCGTTCAGCCTGCTCAACACCTTCAAATACAAGAAGTTCGGCAGCTATTGGTTCGAGACGGGAACGCCCACCTATTTAGTCGATTTGCTCCGAAACAACCATTACGACCTGGAACGCATGACGCACGAGGAAACCGATGCCGACGTGCTGAACAGCATCTACGGCGACGAAGAACCTATACCGGTCATCTTTCAAAGCGGCTATCTCACCATCAAGGAATATGACAAACGTTTCGGCCTGTACCGTCTCGGCTTCCCCAACCGGGAGGTAGAGGAGGGTTTCATCAAGTTCCTGATGCCCTTCTATACCCGTTTCTCGAAGATAGAGGCACCGTTTGAGATACAGAAATTTGTCCGTGAGATTGAGCAGGGGCAGCCCGAAGCCTTCCTCAAACGCCTGCAAAGCTTCTTTGCCGACACTCCCTACGAACTGGTGCGCGAACTGGAGCTGCATTATCAGAATGTGCTGTTCATCATCTTCAAGCTGGTAGGTTTCTATACCCAGGCGGAATATCACACGTCGGAAGGACGCGTAGACTTGGTGGTAAAAACCACGGACTACATCTACGTGATGGAATTCAAGCTGGAAGGCACAGCCGAAGAGGCCATCCGCCAGATAAACGAGAAACACTACGCCCTTCCTTTCGAAGCAGACCCGCGGAAGTTGTTCAAGGTAGGAGTGAGCTTCTGCAACAAAACAAGAAACATCGGGAAGTGGATTATAGAATAATCCCCCTCCCGATATTCATTCTCTACTGTGCGATACGCTCGGAATTCGTCGTCGCAGCATGCCGGCAAGCAAAGGAACAGCAGCTGCCTTACTGCATGAAATTACCAATTAGGAAACTGCAAGCGTCATCAAGCTCCGGAAGTTCTTCTTTGCGGGACAGACGGATGCCGCACCGGTCACAGAAATCTTTCAAGAGCGATTCCGTTCTGCCATCCTCCACCTCCATCGTATCCGGTTTGCAATCCAAGCGGCACAAGTTTTCGGCAAGTTCAACAAGCATCTGCCGAGGCGCCTCTTCTCCATCCTCCATACAGAAGACGGGGAACAGCCCATCTTCTTCGTCATTCAAGCAAAGCAATACAGACGGCAGGAAAGGTATTCCATCCGCTGCATTATCCACGGGCGTAGGCATATGAATGAGCTTCATCTGTAATGTGCCAGAAGTATGGAGTTTCTTCACCTTTCTTATAAGTATATCATTCGGAAAATATCAGGAAGAGTACCCAAGAGATTACTATTCCGCTACAACGCTCGGTGGCAAAACTGAGTCTGTACTTTGCAAAATACGGTGCCGGAGAACTGTACATAGACAGAGGGATATATCTGTATAATGTACCGGAGGAAGGGTATCTGTTTCCACCAACATCTCTGACACAAGACAACATAGGGATTATAGGAAACCAAGAAACCGACCCGGGTAAAGCAGAGGCACCGGACAGTAACCACCAAAGAGGAGGAAAAGAGCTCTTGCCTCCATCTTACACGGGAAGCGGAACGACCCCGGCACACACAAATGCCATAACAGCAGAATATCCCCTGACGGGAGGAGGAACAGAGAATACCGGCAATTATCAGCTGTTGCCCGCAAAGCCGATATATATGTTCGCCCACTACACCGGAGTAACAAATGGAACCGGAACCGGGACAGTGGAAACAGACAAAGGATATTATGTGAAATTTCTTTTTCACAAGCACGAGAACAATGACGATGAAGGAGGAAACAGTGAATATGACAAACATGACGGAGAGATTTACAGAATCTTCCTACCTGAAGTAAATGCCAATGACGAAGTTCAAGTCTTTTCGCGCGTCTACATGAAAGGATATATAGAACTTCAGCTCCACTGGATGGTGGCAGCATGGAAAACCGGAGGCGGAGACATTGATTTCAACTAAAAAGAAGAAGGGATATATATGAAACGATTCATAAAAGACATAACAGCAGGATGCCTGATACTGACCGCTGCACTGGCAGCATCGTGTATGGACGAAGAATGGACAGTAAAAAGCGAAGTACCTTTCCAAATGGATGAAGAAGGGCGCACAGTGGCAGTGGGGCTGCCCTTCAGCCTGCCCAAGCGCATGACGGCAACCGTAGTGACCCGTGCAAATGGAGAAGAAGTGCAGATGGAGGATGCAACACTGTCCGGCATACACCTTGCCGTATTCAAAGACAATGGAGGAGCCCCGGAAAACGACGAACTCATTCTGTGGAAATTGTACAACCGCAAAGACAACCCCGATGAAGGCGGCAGCGGCTTTTGGGAAGACACCGGCCACGGGCCTGACACAGCCAATGATGGACTGCTGCGTTTTTATGCCCCTACGGGTAAGGTCTATATCTATCTGTTGGCAAACACCAAGGGAACATTGTTCGATTTCTACAAAGTAGGTGACGACTATGTTGCAGATGACGAGAATATCAAAATGACGAACCGGGCCGACTTCTTCCATATCATCCAGCCCAAATGGAAAGAGAACCTGGTTCCTACCGACGGCATCCTGCCTATGACGGGGATGGCGGACAACAAGGACGGAAGGTGTTTCATCGGCATTCCGGTTACCCAAACCGGAGAAAAGGACAAAGGAAGCATCTGGTACCAAAAGGACGGCACAGAAGAATGGACAGAAATTTCTCCTGATATGGATGAGGAAGAACACTCTTTTATGCTTCGCCGCATGGTATCGAAAGTAACATTCAACATCAAGACCGGTACTCCGGACAATGATAAAGGCGCTACGATAAAGTTTACCCCCCGTAACTATACTTTCCGGCATGTGGCCCGGTACGTTCCGGCACCGCCAAATACGGCTCCCGATGAATATTGGCCCGAAGCCATGAAGGCGATTCCCGTGGTTGACTCCGAAACCCATATCTTCGGTACACAGTCCCCCAATAGCTTTACGGTATATCTGCCCGAAAACATAAGAGGACATGCCCCTCTTCCCACCGGTCAGTCAGCGTTCACTTACGCCATGCGCGATAAAGTAGTGAAAACCGATACCCATAAGAATACTTACGAAGAAGCAGATGACATTCCGGGAGGGAGCTTGTACGCTAATGACCACAAGGGACATTATAAATTCAGACACGCCCCTCCGGCTCCACCTATGTAGAGATAGCAGGACATTATGAGAAACAGAAAAACGGCAAAGTGACAGAATCCGGCGATACCCGATATATGATTCATCTGGGAGACTTCAGCCAAAAAGGAAATCTGACGGAAGGCAAGGGATACGACAACTTCAACCTGATACGTGACCATCACTATACCTTCAATGTGACAATAAAAGGGATTGATGACATTGAGACGGAAGTACATTCGGGCGATGAGGCCAATGAGCCAAATCCCGGCGTAGAAGGCATCATCTTCAAAGAAGGTGCCCAACTGCGGCTGGATGCACATTATGAAACAGTAGAGATGCTATTCAATAAGGATGCCATGCAAGTAGCGGCTCCAGACAATCCGGATGGCGCTAAGGTTCCGGGTATCTATCTTTATACGGAAACTCCTTTCGGAAATATGTTTGGAACTTATATCTTTCCACAAGACGGAAACACGGGACAGTTCTATAATGAGCAAGGAACTCCTATACCGTTTGAAGATGCAGCCCCCTATTTTGAGTGGGTATCATTCAGAAAACAAAATGAAAAGAATGCTCTGGCTCCTTATGCAGACTCAAACGGAGAAATAAAAGCCATATCCATCTTCAAGGCATTGGATGATTTTTGGTCAAATGCCCGGAACTCATCCACCGGCTACAAAGAGTATTACACTTGCTTTGTAGATGAATACTACTATGCAAAAGATCCCCATCAACCCACAAGGGTTCCTCAAGTCCATGAATTTGTCAACAAGCCCGACCGTACCTTTTCCCTGGCTTCCGACGTAAAGTATAGCGCTGATGGCAAAAGTGGCATTACCAATGCCGTCTATGTTCTGAAACAGCGCTCCATCGCCACGTTCTATGACATAAACAATCCCATAGGCGGCATTGACTTCATTTACGGATTGGAGACAGTAGATGAACTGGAGGGAAGCGATTTGAAAATGGAAGATTATGGTGGGGAAAACAACGGAGAAGACAGTCCCCAAAAAACCGGCATAGGGGAGGGATATAAAAATACAAAGGAAGATTTAGGGATTTCCTCTGACAACGGCAAAAGCGGCAAGCATGTCAATTGGGAGAAAAACGGTTATTTGTTGGATGGTGATGGAGGAGCATATCTGCCCAAACCGGCCAACCGTTTGAATACGATAGAAGGTCGCTATGCCTGCCTGACGCGTAACCGCGACTTCAATGGAGATGGTGAAATAAGCGGAGATGAACTTCGCTGGTACACTCCTTCACTCGACCAAGTATTGGGCATTTGGGTAGGAGAACCCGGACTTCCTTCAGCAGAATCGGCTTTATACACCAACGATACCCAAAATTTAAGTACAGATAAAAAGTTCGACAGTAATTCACAATATCCTATTTTTACCAGTTCCGAACAGAAGGGAAGAGTTGTTTGGGGAGAAGAAGGATGTAGTTTCGGAGCCAATTCAAATGCAAGCGAGATAGGAGGAAGGGTACGTGCCGTGCGTACACTGTCTGCAAAAGAAGCCAAAGAGAAGGACTATAAGGAAACACCGGATCCCTTTTATTAATACGAAGAAAATACCGGAACAATCACTCTTTACTTGAACAGTGCCGCATTGAGAGACGAGGCCGTTAAAGGCAGAGAACTCGCTCCGCATCATGAAAGAGATATAGATATTAACCGGCCTTATAAAAAGTTCCAGATAGCAAAGCATCCGTATGTGGAAAAGAAAGTATCAACGTTTGAATGTCCCGGGCATTGGCCATATAATGGTGACCCTCTTACGGTGACATGGTGGCAACTTCAAACCGGGAATGCAGACAACGCCAAGCGAAGTACAGACAGAATGCTAAGTAACTATACGCAAGAGACGGGAGGAACGGACAAGGATTCTTGGAGATTGCCTAACCAACGAGAATTAGCCTTGATGGTGATGGTAACGGACTTATCAGCCTACCATACAGATGATTTAACCGGTGCGGAATATAATGATTGTAAAACAACGGAAATAAAAGCAGATTGCAGTTATCTCTTTTTTCAGCATAAGTGGAAGCACTCTGCCGCCTCTACAAACCTATATCTGCACTGCCGCACCTCTTTCTCTAATAGCAAATTCTTCGGAAACCATGCAGGACAAACATCCGGATGGTTCCGGCCGCATGGTTATTTCTACACAACTGTAAGTAAAATCATCACAATGTCTTCGGGAGATAGTGATGGAATCTCCGGCTATTTAGGAGTACGCGATATAGAATAATAGTGGGGAGGAACTTTTCCTCCCACATCACGGTATATTTTGCGCTTCCTCCCCTCTGTGAAGACCGGAGAAGCTTTGTTTGTTTTGTTTGTAATCCCATTTCTTATACCAAGCGAGGTAGGAAATGGGATTTTTACACAGTAGTTACGAATATCCGGATTAAATTTTGAAGTTCGGGATTTGATTCGGATATTTGCACCTCAGTATGCTTGTCACCAATCTTACTGAGCACTAATTATCTACCTCATGGACCAAAACAAGATTGTTATCTATCAAACCCAAGACGGGAAGACTTCTATTGACGTGAAGTTGGAGCAAGATACGGTGTGGCTTACTGCCAACCAAATGAGTTTATTGTTCGACAAAGATGAAAAAACTATCAGAAAGCATATAAATAATGTTTTCAAAGAAGGCGAAGTTGATAAAGATAACAACACGCAAAAAATGCGTGTTGTTGGAGTGAAGCAAAGTGTAGCTGTCTATACCCTAGATGTTATTATCAGTGTAGGTTATCGGGTAAACTCAAGAAGAGCTACAACATTTCGTAGATGGGCTACAAATATATTAAAAGAATACCTTATTCGCGGCATAGCCATCAACGACAACCGCTTGAAGCAGTTAGGAGAAGCCATCAAGATTCTGAAACGCACCACCGACCAGCTTGATGCCAAACAGGTGCTTGCCGTCGTAGAGCAATACACAATGGCACTCGACCTGCTGGATGACTACGACCACCAATGCATCGGGAAACCTGAAGGCAGCAAGGCAACCTATATATTAAGCTACGAAGAATGCCGGGATGTAATCAATGACATGAAATTCAATACCGACAACGACCTTTTCGGAAATGAGAAAGACGATTCTTTTCACAGCAGTATCGGTGCCATCTATCAGACTTTTGGCGGAGAAGATGTATATCCTTCTGTAGAGGAAAAGGCTGCCAACCTGCTTTATTTTGTGACAAAGAACCATTCATTCAGCGATGGCAACAAACGCATTGCAGCTACAATATTCCTTTATTTTCTGCAAAAGAACGGAATCCTCTACCGCGAGAACGGAGAAAAACGCATTGATGACAGCACTCTTGTGGCAATCACCATCATGATTGCCGAATCCGGAATTGAGGAGAAAGAACTAATGACGAGATTAGTAATGAACTTTTTAGTCTGAACAAATTAAATCCCCGACTATGTCCCACGAACGTAAAATAATCAACGACCCGGTTTTCGGGTTCATCAACATACCGAAGGGACTGCTGTACGATGTCGTGCGGCATCCCCTTTTGCAACGTTTAAACCGTATCAAGCAACTGGGCTTGTCCTCCGTGGTCTATCCCGGTGCGCAGCATACACGGTTCCAACACTCTTTGGGAGCCTTCTACCTGATGAGTGAGACCATCCAACAACTTGCCACCAAAGGAAACTTTATCTTCGACAGCGAAGCCGAAGCTGTGGAAGCAGCCATCCTGATGCACGACATCGGTCACGGTCCTTTCTCCCATGTACTGGAAAATACCATCGTGCGCGGCGTTTCACACGAAGACATCTCCTTGATGCTGATGGAACGCATCAACAAGGAGATGAACGGACAGCTGACACTCGCCATTCAAATCTTCAAGGACGAATATCCCAAACGCTTCCTGCACCAACTGGTAAGCGGGCAACTGGATATGGACCGCCTGGACTACCTGCGCCGCGACAGTTTCTATACCGGAGTGACCGAAGGCAACATTGGCTCCGCCCGCATCATCAAGATGCTGGATGTAAAGGACGACCATCTGGTGGTAGAGTCCAAAGGCATCTACTCCATCGAAAACTTCCTCACCGCCCGTCGCCTGATGTACTGGCAGGTCTACCTGCATAAGACATCTGTTGCCTACGAGAAGATGCTGATAAGCGCCCTGCTCCGTGCCAAGGAGTTGGCAAGCCGTGGCATAGACCTCTTTGCATCACCGGCATTGCAATTCTTCTTATATAACGACATCAACCGGGAAGCATTCTACAACAATCCCGAATGTTTGGAAAATTTCATTCAGTTGGACGATAATGACATTTGGACTGCCCTCAAAGTCTGGAGCCATCATCCAGACAAGGTTCTGTCCACACTAAGCGCCGGCATGATTAACCGAAACATCTTCAAAGTTGAGATTTCTACTAAACCTATTAGCGAGGAACGGAAAAAAGAACTAACTTTGCAAATCAGTGAACAACTGGACATCCCTCTCTCCGAAGCGAGATATTTCATCTCTACCCCCAGCATCGAGAAGAATATGTACGACGAGGCAGATGACAGCATTGACATCCTCTACAACGACGGCAGCATCAAGAATATTGCCGAAGCATCGGATATGCTCAATATCTCTCTTCTGTCCAAGAAAGTAAAAAAGTACTACTTATGCTACCAACGTTTGCATAGATAAGTATAAAATATTCACCTCAGGACAAGGAAATATAAAAAAAAAGTCCGTTATTTGCGTTTTGAAACCATCTAACAAGAATAAGACATGGAGTTCTCTGCTAAACAAATTGCAACATTTATCCAAGGAGAAATTGTTGGAGACGAGAATGCTACCGTTCACACCTTTGCGAAAATCGAAGAGGGAATACCGGGAGCCATCTCTTTCCTATCCAACCCCAAATATACCCCCTACATATACGAAACCCAATCAAGCATTGTTCTGGTAAACAAGGACTTTGTTCCGGAACAAGAAGTGAAAGCCACCTTGATTAAAGTGGACAATGCGTATGAAAGTCTTGCTAAATTGCTAAATCTTTATGAGCAAAGCAAGCCAAAGCGGATGGGAATTGACTCTCTGGCCTTTGTTGCCGAGACAGCTAAAATTGGCAAGGATGTTTACATTGCGCCTTTTGCCTGCATTGGCGAACATGCAGAAGTAGGAGATAATACAGTCATTCATCCGCATGTCACGATTGGTAGCGGTGCCCAAATAGGCAGTGACTGTATAATTTACGCCAACGCAACCGTCTATCACGACTGCCGCGTAGGAAACCATTGTATCCTGCACTCCGGTTGTGTCATTGGTGCAGACGGTTTCGGCTTCGCTCCCACTCCCGAAGGTTATGAGAAAATTCCGCAAATCGGCATCACTATTCTAGAAGATCATGTGGAAATCGGTGCCAATACTTGTGTGGACCGTGCCACTATGGGGGCTACAATCGTACATAGTGGTGTGAAACTGGACAATCTGATTCAAGTGGCACACAATGATGAAATAGGCTCCCACACCGTTATGGCAGCGCAAGTAGGTGTGGCAGGTTCTACCAAGATAGGCGAATGGTGTATGTTCGGCGGTCAGGTAGGCATTGCAGGCCATATACATATCGGTAATAAAGTGAACCTCGGTGCACAGTCCGGTGTTCCCAGTAGCATAAAGGACGGCAGCCAGCTTATCGGCACCCCTCCTATGGAGCTGAAACAATATTTCAAGGCATCCATCGTACAAAGAAGTCTGCCGGAAATGCAAGTGGAGCTACGCCAGCTCCGCAAAGAATTGAATGAACTTAAACAACAATTAAATAAGTAACCAATGTTAAAACAAAAGACTCTGAAAGATAGCTTTTCGCTTAGTGGAAAAGGTCTTCATACGGGACTTGACCTAACCGTTACTTTCAATCCTGCTCCGGATAACCATGGATACAAAATCCAACGTATCGACCTGGAAGGACAGCCTACCTTCGATGCCGTTGCAGACAACGTATCCGAAACTACCCGTGGAACTGTAATCTCCAAAAACGGAGTAAAGGTGAGCACAGTGGAGCATGGTATGGCAGCCCTCTATGCATTGGGTATCGATAACTGCCTGATACAGGTAAACGGACCGGAATTTCCCATTCTGGACGGAAGCGCCCAATATTATGTCAACGAAATAGAGCGCGTAGGCACTGTAGAACAAAATGCCGTAAAAGATTTCTATATCATCAAGTCCAAAATTGAATTCCGTGACGAAACAACCGGCTCTTCCATCATCGTGTTGCCGGACGAGAACTTCAGCTTGAATGTATTGGTATCATACGACTCCAACATCCTCCCCAACCAGTTTGCAACACTGGAGGACATGACGAAGTTCAAGGATGAAATCGCCGCAAGCCGTACTTTCGTGTTTGTACGCGAAATTGAGCCGTTGCTGCAAGCCGGTCTTATCAAGGGCGGTGACCTTGACAATGCGATTGTTATTTACGAACGCGAAATGTCCCAGGAGAACTATGACAAGCTGGCCGATGTGATGGGTGTTCCTCACATGGACGCCAAACAATTGGGATATATCAACCACAAACCTTTGGTGTGGCCCAATGAATGCGCCCGCCACAAGTTGCTCGACGTCATCGGTGACCTGGCTTTGATAGGCAAGCCCATCAAGGGCCGTATCATCGCTACCCGCCCGGGACACACCATCAACAATAAGTTCGCTCGCCAGATGCGCAAGGAAATCCGCCTGCACGAAATCCAGGCTCCTACCTACGACTGCAACCGCGAACCGATTATGGATGTAAACCGCATCCGAGAACTTCTGCCTCACCGTTACCCGATGCAATTGGTGGACAAAGTCATAGAAATAGGTGCCAACTACATTGTAGGTGTCAAGAACGTAACTTCCAACGAACCTTTCTTCCAGGGACACTTCCCGCAGGAACCCGTAATGCCCGGTGTATTGCAGATAGAGGCAATGGCACAGACGGGAGGTTTGCTTGTACTGAATTCAGTGGACGAACCGGAACGTTACTCCACCTACTTCATGAAGATTGACGGTGTGAAATTCCGCCAGAAAGTGGTACCGGGAGACACGCTCATCTTCCGTGTAGAGCTGATGGCCCCCATACGCCGCGGCATCTCCACCATGAAAGGTTATGTGTTCGTAGGCGAAAAGGTGGTCTGCGAAGCAGAGTTTATGGCACAAATAGTTAAGAACAAATAATAAAATTTACGATTAGACTATTTACGATTTACGATTCAAATTACTCGTGAGAATTATCACATTCGGATAAAATCGTATATACAGTAAATCGCAAGTATTCTCAATCGTAAATCGTAAATAGCTAAATCGTAAATAATATGATAAGTCCCTTAGCGTATATTCATCCCGAAGCTAAAATCGGGGAAAACGTAGAGATTGCTCCTTTTGTTTTCATTGACAAGAATGTGGTAATCGGTGATAACAACAAGATTATGGCAAACGCCAACATTCTGTACGGTGCACGCATCGGTAATGGAAACACCATTTTCCCGGGAGCCGTTATCGGTGCCATTCCCCAGGATTTAAAGTTCAGAGGGGAGGAAAGCACTGCTGAAATCGGAGACAACAATATCATACGTGAAAACGTAACTGTCAACCGCGGTACAGCTGCCAAAGGCAGAACCATCGTCGGCAATAACAATCTCCTAATGGAAAGTGTGCACGTGGCGCACGATGCCCTGATAGGCAACGGCTGTATCATTGGCAACTCTACAAAAATGGCGGGTGAAATTGTCATCGACGATTATTCCATCATCAGCGCCAATGTACTGATGCACCAATTCTGCCATGTGGGCGGTTATGGTATGATACAGGGCGGCTGCCGTTTCAGCAAGGACATCCCGCCGTACATCATTGCCGGACGCGAGCCTATCTGCTATGCGGGAATCAATGTGGTAGGGTTACGCCGCCGTGGCTTCTCCAACGAGACCATCGAGAAAATCCATGATGCCTATCGTATTATCTATCAAGGCGGTCTGAACAATACGGATGCCTTGAAGAAAATCGAGGATGAAATGGAAATGACACCGGAAATAAGCTATATCGTAAACTTTATACGTGAATCAGCCCGCGGCATTATCCCCGCAGGAAAATGAAAAACGTATGATTTACACAAAATCAGAAGTCAGAAATCATAAATTATAAATCATCATGATCTACAGATTTACAATCATCTCTGATGAGGTGGACGATTTTGTCAGAGAAATACAGATAGACCCGGAAGCTACCTTTTATGACTTCCATGAAGCGATTCTAAAGTCGGCAGGCTACACCAACGACCAGATGACTTCTTTCTTCATTTGCGATGATGACTGGGAAAAAGAGAAAGAAATTACGCTGGAAGAAATGGACGACAATCCGGAAATGGACAGTTGGGTGATGAAAGAGACCCAGCTGAGCGAACTGGTTGAAGACGAGAAGCAGAAACTTCTCTATGTATTCGATTATATGACTGAACGCTGCTTCTTCATCGAGCTTTCTGAAATCATTACCGGAAAAGAAATGAAAGGCGCCAAATGCACCAAGAAAGCGGGTGAAGCTCCCAAGCAGACCGTTGACTTTGAAGAAATGGCAGCTGCCGGCGGTTCCCTGGATTTGGACGAAAACTTTTACGGCGACCAAGACTTCGATATGGAAGATTTCGACAAAGAGGGTTTCGGCGGTTTGGACGAAGCCGGGAACTCCTTCGAAGAAGAAAAATATTAAACAGACATTATTCCCCTTCAGAAAGGCGCGGATTGTTATGGTTCGCGCCTGAATTTTATACCCGCATGCACACCCTAATCGTACTTATCGGCCCCACCGGAGTAGGCAAAACAGAGCTCAGCCTCCGATTGGCAGAACATTTCCATACTTGTATCGTCTCGGCCGATTCGAGACAACTCTATGCAGATTTAAAGATAGGCACGGCTGCCCCTACACCGGAGCAACTGCAACGGGTACAGCATCACTTCGTCGGTACCCTGAAGCTGACAGACTATTACAGTGCCGCCCAATACGAAGCGGAAGTGATGAAGCTGCTGGAAGACCTGTTTACAAAGCATAACACCGTACTGCTGACCGGAGGCTCAATGATGTATGTAGATGCAGTCTGTAAAGGCATTGACGACATTCCGACCGTAGATGCCGATACACGCCAGCTCATGCTGCACAAATACGAAACAGAAGGTCTGGAAAGACTTTGTGCGGAACTTAAGCTGTTGGACCCGGAATATTACAAAATAGTAGATTTGAAAAACCCAAAACGCGTAGTCCATGCTTTGGAAATCTGCTATATGACGGGCAAGACCTACACTTCCTTCCGCACCCAACAAAAGAAAGAACGCCCCTTCCGTATTATCAAAATAGGATTAACGCGTGACCGGGAAGAGCTTTATGAACGCATCAACTGCCGGGTGGACCAAATGGTGGAAGAGGGTTTGGTGGAAGAAGCGCGCATGGTCTATCCGCATAAAAGTCTAAATTCCCTGAATACAGTAGGCTACAAAGAAATATTCAAGTACCTGGACGGCGAATGGACATTACCCTTTGCCATTGAGAAGATAAAGCAGAACTCACGCATCTATTCCCGTAAGCAAATGACCTGGTTCAAACGGGACGAGGAAATCCGCTGGTTCCACCCGGAGCAGGAAAGGGAAATACTGGAATACTGTCATTGCTCCATCAAAGGCGTATAAGCCTTTCGGACAAGTGCTTCCACATCTTGATAAAGCTTCTGCATTTCTTGAGAATCAATGCTTCCTTGCTGTCTCCAACTGTCCAACAATGGGCATGTACGGCGAAACACCTCCGCCTCCACCGGAACAAGCTGTTGCATATAGCCGTTATTCTCCATATTGTACAGTTTTTCCCAATTCAGATAACGATTGGTTCCCATCCCCTGATTGTAACAGAAGACATTATTGGAAAGCCGGAGTGACCAATCACTGAGCGGAGCGGCAGCACACGCCTTGTCCCAACATACCATCGAAGGCAGAAATTTATCCGCATCCTTCACCCAAAGTGGCACGGCAATGCCCGTAGGAGGATATCCCAGCATTGTCCACATCGTAGTAAGTTCCGCCTTCTCACCCGGTTTTACGCCCTGCACCACAATGGAACAAGAAGTGCTGTTACGGGGAATAAAATCCTGGTCGACAAACCAACCGGAACCTTGCGGGCGATTAAACTTCCCGCTCCTCAAATCAATATCGAGCATGCAATTGCGGAACGAACGTGAAAGGTCATTGAAGATACCCTGAGGTGTCACCCCACCCGTTGCAGAAGCCTTCATCAATACCCGGTCTGCCTCCATATAGCGTACATAACCCGCTCCCCGGTTCACCTCACCGGCAAAAGAAAAGTTCGTACGGGCAATGTAACCGTAAGGAGCATCCTTCGGATCATTGGCATCATACATCGTATATTTATAGTAATCCACCTCAAACATGGCGGCACCGCCTTTGGCATCAATCACGCCAAAATTGGCTTCTATCAGGCTGGGCTTGGTGATGGTATCAAGAAAATGGCAGAAGTCCTCCACCGTGGCACAAACCTCCAAAGCACGGTAGATAATCCTCCCGTTGGCGGTACCCCGTTCTTCCCCGTCCTTCACTTCCACCAGATTGTAGGATTGGGTGTTCATCAAGGCAAAGCCGGCGGAATTGGTACCGACCCATGCCTCCTTCAAATCAGGGAAGTTGTCACTATTCACATCGGCAATGAAGTCATACTTCTCACCTTTCACATAAGCTACATGATTTCGCAGATAGTCTGTATCACGGTTTTTCCATAGCAACGAACGGCCGTCAAGAGTAACCTTTCCGGAAACGACGGCAGATGTACAAGCCAGAACCGGCTCGGCAAGAGTGAGCGCAGCAAGCAGTCCCAATATTAAAAAAAGATGTTTTATCATAACCTTCCCCTTCCTTAGATTTATATTCGCAAAGGTATGATAATCTGTGAAAGAGCAAAAGAAATCCTCTGAAATCCTTATCCCCTATTCATCAAGAAAGAATTATTCGCTGACAAGTTTCTGCAACTTATCCTGCATATACCGAAGTTTCGCAGTTCCAGTACCTTGTTCTATATGGCGGATAATGCCTTTCTTATCCACCAGTATAGTGACCGGCATACCGCTCACATGAAAGGTCTCGAAGAAAAACAAGTCATCGGCTATCTGGGTAAAGAGAAAAGGACGGCTCTCTACAATTTTCTTTATTTGTGCAGCACTGTCAAAAGTCGTAGCAAGATAGGTTACATCAGGATAGACTTCCATCCATTTGTTCAGCTCCGGCATTTCACGGATACAAGGACCACAGCCGGTATACCAGAAGTTCAGGACCATAGGACGTCCCGTCACATCGGTATTGCTCCACTCCTTCCCTTCCGTATCTTTCACTTTAAAATCCGGGAAAGCCTTCCCTATCCATTCTTCCTTCTTCAAAGTCTGCACGGCACCGCTTATCGGCCATTTCTTCCCCATCCCTCCGCGGTAACTCATCAAGAAGGCTTCCGCACCAAGGACCTCTTCGGCAGGAGTGGCGTATTTTCTTACATCCTCAGGCAGCGCAAAGCCTTTGCGCAAACGGAGTTCCGTAACCTCGTGTCCCACGCCGTCCTCATGTGTAATGAAGGTTGCCACATTGTCCGAACTCACACAAGGCGGCATGCCTTCGAAGAAAAGCCCGTCCACCAAATAATATTTCTTACCGGCTGTCTGGGCAGAGCAAAGCCCTGCCCCCACAGCTATCAGAATTAGAAACAAAGAGAGAATTTTCTTTATCATAGTTGTTAGAGACTATTCATTTTTTAGTGTAATCGTAAGCTTGGGTCGTGCCTTCACTTTGCCGGTAGCCATGCCTATATACGAAGCAACCAATACAGCATCCTTAGAAGGTACAGAAAGGACAAAATTACCATTGACATCGGTAACGCTTCCCGTAGTGGTACCTTCTATCAGAACAGCCGCACCAATAATAGGCTCGCCCTGCTCATCCACCACTTTGCCTTCCACTTTCATATTACCTTGAACGGAAGTCTTTTCTACAGCTTTAGTTTTTTTAGTAGCAATGTAAATCTCACCTTTTCCACCTGCCTCTTTCTTCACCTCAATGCTCTCAATATTCTCCGCAGGTATTAAATCATCGATAGTTTTAGTACCCAAATCAACCTTTTCTCCATCAATATAAATAGTCTTCGTTAAATCAAGACTACCGTTATGCTGTACTTTAGCGTTCTCTGTCACCTCTTTATCCCGACGGATAACTATACCTGGAGTTCCTTGTTTCAGGGTTATCAAAAGAACACCATTCTTTCCCTTTTCTCCATATAATTCCGTGGCAGATTTATCTTTCAAAACCGTTACACGCTCTATCTTATTAGGATCCAATGCACTCATGACAGATGGCGTCACCTCTTTTCCATCCACAATATACAGTGGTTCTTTCCCATTACCTGCATATCCTTCAACTGTAATACCATTGGCAGAAGAAGTTTTCTCAAGTTTGTCATCATCCAAACTGAACATCACCGGAACCGTATATTTCACCGCCACCGGCTGCCCCTTCTGTCTCCCTGGTTTCCACTTCGGCATATTACTTATCAAACGTAACGCTTCAGCATCCATATCCTTATCTACAGAACGGAGAAGTTTCGGTTCCTTGATACTTCCATCTTTATCCACCACAAATTGGACAGTCACACGCCCTTGCGTACCTTTCTCTTTGGCAGATGCCGGATAGCGCATATTGTCTTTCAGATAACTCATAAGAGCACTCATTCCACCTCCAGGAAATTCCGGCATCTCCTCTACCACTTCAAAGACCGGAGTCCCCTTCAACTGCTTGCGGACTTCCGTCGGTACATACTTCACATCAGCAGGTTTCATTGTGTCTCCTACACTTTCCGTCATTTTTGTTTCTACAATTGCAGCCAAATCGTTAACTTTGACGCTTGAAATCTCCTCCACTTTATTGGAGACTTCGGGACGGGCAAAAGCTGTTACTGCAATAGCAGCTACCGGAAGTACATAAAGATACTTCAAACGTGCCCACGGACTTGATTTTTCTTTTAACATCATAGTGATACGTTTTTTAAGTTTACTGTGATTAAAGCTGTTGGCTATAGAGTAGAGCCTTGTGCCGACAGCTTTTTTAATTAATAATAGTTGATACTGTTTTGCGTCCACACCTTCCTTTATTACCGTTTCATCCGCTTCAAACTCATGGATATTCTGCAGCTCCTGCTTCAGTAGCCATGATGCCGGATTGAACCACTGGAAGAAAATGCAGACATCGGCCACCAGCAAGTCCCAGGAATGGCGGTTATGGATATGAGCAAGCTCATGGATAAGGATTTCCCGTCCGTTCTCCTCCAAGTCTTTCCGTGAAATGACAATATATCCCATCCAACTGAACGGAGCTATGTCACGATTGTGCACAATCAGAGTGACACGTTCCTTTCTGCTCGGTAAGTAGCTGCCGATATCCTCTTTTTTACCCGATTTCAGCAACATCAGTAACCGTACCAACGAACATACGTTGCGGAAGGCAAAGAAAACGATTCCTGCCAGATAGACAAGCAGTGCCACTTGTATCCAGGTGACTGTTGCCGTTTCAGCACTTGCTCCGGCCTCAGTGGCATTCACTGCATCCGCCATCATCAGCAACTGTTCCAATGTCAGCATCGTCTGGTGCACTTCCGTCTCCTGCTTCACACTTACCTCTACCAAAGGCAATAGGCAGGACAACAGCAAAATGCCCAACAATGAAAAACGGTTGAAACGATGAAACGTCTCGCGTGCCAGCAACAAGCGATAAAACAGATAGAATATCGCCAGGCAAACAGAAGATTTGAGTATATAAACAAAAAACAGACCCATGGAGTTATTTACTATTTAAGGATTTACGATTTACTATTTACAGTTACTTGGTCAGTTCATTCCGTAGTATCTCCACTCCGGGAAATCCGGTTGCTTTGTAGGAGATATCTCCTTCACGGTTCACGACGAAATAGGTTGGGATACCCGGATATTCGTACAGCTTTGCCAATGCCGTACTTTGCTCATTGCTAATGCGACAGTGAATACCGGGTATATCCGGTATCGTTACTTTCCATTTTCCTTCAGGAGATGTTTCGTCGGCAATATATAGATAAACCACCTCTTTCAGCTCCTCTTTCAACGGTTTCAGGCTTTTCATGGCCCGCATACAAGGACCACACCAGGTGTTCCACATATCCACCAGTACCACCTTGCCACGATAAGGACGAGTAATGACCTGCAACAAACTGTCTGCCGCTACCTCCTTTTCCACCTCAACAATCTTATATCCGGTCTTTCCCTTAGTAGCTTCCAACTCTGATTTCAGTTCGGCTTCAATCCTCCCGTTTCTCATCAGGAACAATTGCCTGAGGTCGGGAGAAGCGATGCTGTCCACCGTCCGACACTCTTCCTCAGTCAAAGGCATGTACTTGCTCAGATTACGGGAAGCACGCCCGGCAAGAAGCATGTCCGGCCAAAGAGGATCTTGCACAAACTTATCCCGGAGATTTCCGGTAGCGGTCTTCACAAAGTCCGTATAATAATTGTAATATTTCTGTTCGGGGGTATGCAGAATATCCAGTTGCAGTATTTCCTTGAAGTATGAGGTACTGTCCACCGTCATGTCCGCCCTTTTCACCCCCTTCCTGCCCGAAAACATCGGGGCATAACTAAGGTTACTCTTGTAATTATAGATAAGGCTGAACAGATTCATATCCAGATTTGCCCGGATATAAGTACGGCAAGCCTGGCTCATATCCTTGTTTTTTACAAGTTTCTTTTGCACATCTTCATAATGCCTGAACAGATACTTTTTATATGCCTGCGGAGTCATCCCACAAATATCTGCATAAAAATCATCAGTTCCCGATAAGCTTTTCATTTCACCGAACCGCAGCAACTCGGTATTCAGACCGGCATAGTCTCCTTCAAACCAAACACGGCTATCCGTTACACCATCCCTTTTCCGGCTTAAAAGACGGCTTTGCGAATAGAATATTTCAGGCAGATTGATTGTGACATCCAGTTCTCCACCCGGAACGAGAAACAATTCTATTTTCGAACGGGATATCCACAGCGTAGCACCGCTCGGCAACAGCACCTCCGTCTCATAGCGGAACGTGCCATCCTCCGCTATCTTCAAGTCCTTACCGGTGAAATACATGAAGAACCAAGGCGAGTCATAGTAGCGTAACGTCACTCCATACTCTGGTTTATACCCCAATATCCGCCCCTTTATGACAGTCTTTCCCACATTCAGTTCCGGTCCGGGCAATGGCAAAACCTCATCCGGTTTCTTATTCCGCAAACGTTCGGGAATATCCACCCGAGGTTTCTCTCCGTTGAGCTGTATACCATAAATTATCCATCCTTCATCACTACCCGGCATCTCTACGAAATCAAAGCTCTCAGTATCCATCGGAAGCGGACTAAACTTCAAAACAGCAGCCATTTCACCGGAAGCGGGAATATGCGTCCACTCATCCCTGGCAAAACCGGTATTTCCCAAATATCCGTAATCCTTTCCGGATGCCCGCAACACAGCTGTCGAATCAATCCTGACCTTATCGCCCTGCATACCATAAAGCCTTACCGCCAGCCAGGTCGTATCTTTTCCAAGCGTCACTTGCTCCACTTCAATGCTACGCGTATTGCATGCCATGAAATAAGGTACCTCTACGATTTTCTTTGCCTGCAATCCGCAGCAAATACTTACCAGCAGCAAACAAACCAATCCGATATTTTTCATAAGCCAGAGTTATTAGAGTCTCAACAATCTCAGTCCCTTCCCTTTTCCACGTCTTGTATCAACTGCTTCAATTCTTCCAAGGATATATCCTCTTCCTTCACCAAAGACGACACTGCGCTGAGGTAGGAATTATTGAAATATTTACTGATAACGTTCTTCAGTGTCCGCTTGCGAAAATCCTCCTCGCTGACCACCGCATAATACTGATAGGTGTTACCATATGTATGATGGCTCAGGAATCCCTTATCCTCCAATCCCCTCACAATGGTGGACAAAGTATTGAAATGGGGTTTCGGCTCTTCATAGAATGCCAGCATTTCCTTCACAAACAAGGGTCCTTTTTCCCAGAAAAAGCCCATGATTTCTTCTTCTTTTGCAGTCAATCCTTTCATAACATTCTTTGTTTTCTGCAAATAACTAAATTATTTAGTTCAAAAACTAATTTCTCTCGTTAAATAAAACTAAAGCTTTTAGTTTATCCGGCAAACACCACTCTCCAACCATCTCCCGACAAGCAAAATACCTACTAATAGTGATTGCAGTTATCGGATAAAAGCCGTTACTTTGCGCACGAATTAAAGAATTAAAAACAATAACATACAATGAATGAGCAACATAAGTACCGCTCCACGGACAAGATGAGTGACCTCATCTGTGACAATTACTCCTTATTAATGGTGATGAGCCGCTTCGGACTGTCATTAGGATTCGGAGACAAGAGCGTGAAGGACGTCTGCGAAGCGCAAGGCGTAGATTGCCCCACATTCCTCGCCGTAGCCAACTTTATCAGCGAAGAACAATACTCTTACAGCGGCAATGAAAGTGACTTTTCCATTCCCGCCCTTATGGATTATCTGAAGCGTGCCCACACGTATTTCCTCGACTTCAACCTGCCGGCCATCCGCCGCAAACTCATCGAAGCCATCGATTGTTCCAGTACAAACGATGTAGCCTACCTCATCCTGAAGTTCTTCGATGAATATGCCAAGGAGGTACGCCGCCACATGGAATATGAAAACCAGGCCGTATTCACCTATGTAGAGCAATTGCTCCAAGGCAGACTATCGGACGAATACAACATCGCCACTTTTGCCAGCAAACATAATCAGATAGACACCAAACTGAAAGAGCTGAAGAACATCATCATCAAATACTACCCGGAAAAGGAGAACAACAATCTCCTGAATGCGGTCTTGTTCGATATATTCAACTGCGAACAAGACCTTGCCACCCACTGCCAGGTAGAAGATTATATGTTTGTTCCCGCCGTAGCGCAAATAGAAAGGAAACTGAAAAATGAACAATAATACTTCTTTGAAGATTGTCATTGCAGAAACTTCGGTCATCATCCGGAGTGGTCTGACGGCTGTTTTGAAGCGTATTCCCAACTTGAATGCACACCCTATTGAGGTTTCTTCTCCGGAATCGCTGCAAAACTATATTCACATGCATCCGGCAGACATTATCATCATCAACCCCACTTTCGGTGGCTGGTTCGACCTGCCCGCCTTCAAGGCAGAACACGGAAAATCCGGCATCAAGTACATTGCTATGGTATGCTCCGTCATTGACAACAACATATTGAAGGAATATGACGAGAACTTCGCCATGTGCGATGACATAGATGTCATCACCTCCAAAATCAACCACTTGCTGCACACCGAGGAGGAAGAGGAAAAAGACAGCGAACAAGAAACCCTGAGCCAGCGCGAAAAAGAAATCATCACCTGCGTTGTGAAGGGCATGACCAACAAAGCCATCGCCGACAAACTCTACCTCTCCATTCATACTGTCATTACCCATCGCCGTAACATTGCACGCAAACTGCAGATACATTCTCCGGCAGGGCTTACCATCTACGCTATTGTGAACAAGCTGGTGGAATTGGGCGACATCAAGGACTCTCTATAAGGTTCTTCCGGCAACTGTCTCCCTACCCACTACGGCCTATAGGGAAAAAACGGATGAATCCCTTGCAAAAGTATTCTCCCCCATACGGGAAAAGGCCTCTGGCTATTGATTAAGGTTTATCTTGTGACTGGCGATATACATCTTTAGCGTAAAGATGTATATCGCCAGCATAGAGATGTGCATCTTCAGGCTGAAGACAAAGCTCATCCCCTATGTCAGCCCTCCCCATGCTATGGCTCAAGCAGTCTGACAAGTAGCCTTAACCAACCTTGCCCACAGTATCCGCCACGCCATACACAAATCCCCACTTCACGATATCACATCGGAAAGTGGGGATCCTTTTATCTTCATAAAAGTGGTTACGTAATTATGACTAACTAATTCATTCAAATCTGATGTTGCAAAGATAAGGCATCGGCAGACAGTGCGCAATCGCTCAAATTAGGTATAATGAAAAAAGCCAGTCATTATAAATAGGTAGAACCACCCGTAAATCAAGCATTGGCATAGCTATGCATTCCTCCAAGGATGTAGTTCACCCCAAAATAGGTCATCAAGACTGTCAGAAAGGCGACAATCATATAGATGTGGAAGAATAACGGCCTGCGGAAAATGCGTAGGCTGCGCGCATGGAACGCCGCTCCATAAACCATAAAGGTAATCAGCGCCCATACTTCCTTCGGGTCCCAAGCCCAATATCGCCCCCAAGAAGCATTGGCCCAAACCGCACCCAGAAAAATACCGGTTCCCAAAAAGAAAACGGCGGGATAAAGCAGCAATCGGCTGAGCAGCATCAACATCCGGGCTGAACGGCGAAGACACAATGCCAGTATGCCGTTCAGCATCATAAAGGCAAACAAAGCATAAGACATCATTATCAACGACACATGCGTACTGAGCCATGGAGAAACAAGCACGGGCATCAAGGGAGTGATTTGGGGATTCATCTGTCCCAAATAAGACACTAGCAAGGCAAAACCGGACAGCAAAAAGCCGAAAGGCACCATAAACGGGAAGCGCCGCCGAAACAGACAAGCCAGGAACAGCGCACACAATGCCATGAACTGCATCGTTTCGTATCCGTTGCCCAACGGTATTCGCCCACCGATGTACCACCTCAGGCCATACCCGAAGAGCTGAAAGAGAAACGCCGCATAAAGAGAAAACGGGAAAAAAGTATCTGCCAAACGCGAAGAGAAAGAGAGCGCTACAATCCTACCGGAAGAGTCTGACAATGCCGACGAACGACGCAGGCCGCGATACAGCAGACGGAAGAAAGCCAGCATCCCCACCGTAAGGTTGAACATGAACAGCAATTTGCTGAAAGGAATACGGTTATACAGCAATTCGGCTTGTATTTTAGTATCGGAAACAGGCTCCACACTCCCGTCTTCCGGCAAAGGACGAATCAATGTACCATTCTGGAGCATCAAAATCAGTCCCACCTTTTCATCCGCCTCTACAATGGCCTTTTCCAGAGAAGTCATTTTCTGATGATGGTCTTGCTTCCCCTTCCAGAACTTCTGCAAGCGATACTTCTCACCGTCGAACAAATCAGCCAGACATGCATAGGGTGTCTCCAAATGAAGCAGGCGACGGAGTGCCTCGTTTTTGATATAAATCATCGGCTCATTCTGCCAAACTTCCGGACGCAGAAGCCATCCACCAATCACCTGCTCCGGCGTCATGCCTCCATAAGACGTTTTTCCCGTCAGTTTCAGTACAAAATCGCGCGCAAGGGTATTGAAAGGAACCACACGGTCATTATAAATCACCTGCTTACGGGCGAGACTATCCGCCTGCTTGCGTGCCAGTGCCGGAAGGCTTTTCTTCTGCGCATGTACCCCACTTCCCAGACACAGCAACAATAGAACAAACATTCCTCCCTTCTTCAACAACGGATGCCTCAGCAGCCTGCGGAACTCTCCGCCCCGGCTGACCAGCATCCAGAGCATGGAGACACCTAACAAGAGGTATCCACTATAGGTAATCCCTATCCCCCACGGGTCATAATTCACTGTCAGCCAGCTCCCCTGCATATCCTCATCAAAGGAAGACTGATAAAAGCGGAACCCCTGCCGTGAAAGAATACGGTTCATGGAGACGGGCGTCTCACCGTGAATATAGCTGATATAATCTGCAGGAGCATCCGTACCCGGATAGTACTCAATCCGGAAACTGTCCAGACGTAAGGTGAACGGTAACTCTACAACCTGCCTGCCGTCTTGTTCCAAAAAGCAGTTCACCTCACTGCCGACAGTAAGATGCACATATCCTTTTCGGCCACAAAGAAACGTAGTCATGGCTCCCGCCAAAATCACGAGGAAGGAGCCATGCAACAACAACGTCGGGAGACGCCGCCACAACCGCTGTCTTACAAGCACAACAACAGTCATCGCAGCAAGGGCTCCCCACAAACAACAGAACCAAATCGTATGATAAACATGCTTTTCTACAAAATCCGTACTGTATGTCTGCTCTACAAACGTAGTTGCAGCAAGTAAGAGCAGCAAACAACCATAAACAGCTATGAGAAACTTTTTCAATTAAGAGCTATCAATTAAAAGTAAAAAATCAATATGGAGCAAACTCCTTGTTTTCTAAAGACTTGACTCCCATACATTCCATCTCTATCAGCCAACCCGGACGACATACGGGAGCATATACAAACACTCTCGGAGTATCCGGAAAACGCTCGTCATACATTCCTTTGACCACGGTATAGTCTGCAACATCCCGCAGATAAACAATCATCTGTCCTAAATCATCAAACGTACAGCCAGCCTCTTTCAACAAAGCCTCCACATTCTCCCACATACGTTCCGTCTGCTTGCGAATGTCTCCGGGACATACCACCTCACCTTTATTATTGATGCTCGCAGTACCCGAAATAAACACCTGGCGACGGTCGCCATAATCCACATACGTACCTCGCTCGAAACTCACACCGTATTCGTATGTGGGATTCAGATGTGTCGGTGCGTAAAGGTAGTGAATTTGTTCAGATTTCAAACCATCTACAGCATAAGTATCCATCTGAACCGTCACTTTTGGGTCGGCATGACGGCCACCGATACCGGTACTGGAAATATAATGAGTCTTCTCCGTCAAGTCCTGGGTAACAAACACCTCATTACGCGCCTTCACCACTCCGGCATAATTCACATCCACGTTCTGTACAAAGAACCAGGTACGTATGCAATTATCAGCCAGCTTACAGCCCTGTTCCATCAGCTGCATCACATAGTCATTCAACAGCAGACGGGTCTGGTATTCCGAATTGGCAGCACGATTGAAAGAGCCGCCTCCCCAAAGGTGACGGTAGGCGCCATGTCTCACTTCGAACAATCCGTTATGAAGCACCTGTGTTTCTACACCTTTCTGCAGATAGACCCACAGTGCAATCTTTGTACCGTTCAACGGCGGCTGCTCTACCACGGAGAGTGCACAATCCGAACATTCTGCCGAAAGCGCCAGTAGCATATCTGCCTGATTGGCGGCGTCACTTAGAAAGTAGCGTTTAAAGATGGCAACAGCACCTTGTAGTTCACTTTCACGCAGTTGGCAGTAAGTGTCGACCACCGCATTCAGCTGTTCTTCATAAGTCGCTTCCGGTCTGGTGGCATGAATCATTACATGATATTCCGAAACACCCGCTTCTACCTCATATTTAAAGATTTCGGTTAAGGTATTCTCCAATTGATTAGTTTGTTGTTGTTTATTTTTCATATTAAATATCAATTAGTCGTTGTTGTTCAAAAAAGTACCGGTATTACCAGTAAGGCCCATCATTATTACTGCTGTGCACCATCGTCAATCCAGTTGCCAATCAAAGACTGCATATCAGATGAGGTTATCATCTGAGAATGGTCTATACGCCAATCCGAGCTGATGTCCGTACCCAATATGAGATGCAAGACACTTTCTGACGCATTACCGGGCATAACCCTCATTTTACCGTCCACCGTCGTTGAAGCCCGGTTGACCAGATCAGCATGGCTATGTCCTTCCAGCAGATTCAAGCCACCACCCGGAGTGGTGCTAAGACCATGGCAAGCCGTACAAGTGGCATTGAATATTTTTTGTTGAATGGCATTGTACATACTTGCATCAACTGTTCCTGCATCCATAAGTATAGTATCAGCGATTTCAGTACATTCCATTGCCACCAAACTGACAATGCGCTTCCTCAACTTATTGATTACACATAGCTCGACAGTTGTCACCTCATCCGTTATGCCGGACATTGTCAACTGGATTTCATCATTATCCGATTCGGATGCCGGAACAACCTTTGAAACAATGGCATAATCGCTTTCATCATCAAATCCTGCCACTACCACACTATAGTCGCCCGACCACTTATCCACACCACTAATCCGGCCTGTCATCTTCACTGTGCGTCCTTCACCCGTGGCCACAACGGCATTCTCATAAATTCTCCCCTCATCGCATGCATGCAGACCTATAAGAAGCACGGGCAGAAAAAAGAAAAGAATGTATTTTTTCATAGACGAATCCTTTCCTGACTTCATTTAGAATGTATATTGAAGCATCACCGTGGCAGAGTGAGTGGCCAGACCTAAATTATCATTATCACGGTCGAGCTGCGTGTCGTGTCCCCAACGGGCTACATACTGATACATTGCCTGCAATTTCAAGTTGCATCCTCTGAAAAAGTAGTTCATACCTACAGCAGGCATATTCAGGAAACCGTCATCATCCGTACCGTTACGATTGAAGATATCGTAGCGTGCGGCAAGCTGTAGGCGGGGAGCGACAAAGTAACCACCTTGCACATAACCGCCTAAAAAGCTATACGATTCATTTATCTTTTGCCGTTTGGTGAAACCTACATTCATATAATAAGCTTCAGCCGCCAGATAGAGCTTGTTCTTCAACATGGCAAATTCCAACCCCACACGGGTATCATTGGTACTCTCATTTTCACTCTCCACATTGATAGAACCCGAAAGACCGAATAATATCTTATCCTCGTTCAAACGGTTAGGATTACCTTGTGTGGAAGGCATCACCCCCTTGGGCATATAAGTCAGACGTCCGGCATACAGCAATGAAGGGATATGCCAGTCATCACTCATCGTCTTTGAAGCTGTATTCACGGAAGCTCCGGTTCCATTGAACAAGCCGACTTCATAACCGAACTTATCTGCCACCAGACCGTGAACTTCAACACCTAGGTCAAATCCCGTACCGATATTAGGCGTCACGGCATTCAACGAATAAGGCAAAATTACAGAAGACGTCAGAGAAACCGGCAACTGGGGAAGCAGTGTTTCGCCAAGAGTTGTCAGATAGGCATGCGAGAATGGAGTCTTGAACTTTCCGACACGAATCGCAAATTGTTTTTTCAGCTGTACATCAAACCACGCCTGCTGTAACAGCGCTCCTCCACTTGCAGCAGCATTGATGGACAGATTGAAAGCCACTTTTCCAAAAGCCTTGCCAGTAAAGCCAAGTACGGCATAAGGAATGGAAAAACCCGAATTGGCAATATTATCTTGGTTATAAGCCTTATCCAAGCCTTCATCATCATACCAATTGAAATTAGCACTCGTTTGTACCAACAGATAAGGCTTGAAAACAAAGTCACCTTTCTTTGTTTCAATGGTAAAACCTTCTCTTCCGGCCAATGACACTACACCATTCTCCGTATCTTCCTCATGTTGCGCCATAGCGGTCAAAGGCAAAACAGCCAGCATGGCAACATATAAAAATTTCTTCATAATTACTTTTTATATAAAGCTTATTAGTTCTAAAGTGAATTTAAAAATGCAATCAGGGCATCACGGTCATCCTTGCTCATGTTCTTAAAGAGATTTTTCGATGCTTCTCCCTCTCCCCCATGCCACATTATGGCTTCAACAAGATTGCGGGCACGGCCATCGTGCAAGAAGTAGGTATGTCCGTTTACCTTTTCCTGAAGCCCGATACCCCAAAGCGGAGTAGTGCGCCATTCATTGCCACGCGCCAACCCACTTACATAGTTATCATTCAGACCGACTCCCATAATTTCGGAGCCCATATCATGCAGCAAAAAATCCGAATAGGGGTGAATTGTCTGACTTCCCAACCATGGCAAACGGGTACCGTTCAACAGCACGGAGCCCCGAGGCTTGGTATGCAACGTGGTGACATGGCAAAGATGGCACTTGGCTTTATAGAAATTCTGTTCTCCCCTTATCACCTGCGGGTCATTCACATTACGCCGTGCAGGAACACCAAGACTCTGCATATACAAGTCAACATCTTCCATATCTTCTGTAGAAACATCCAACTGGGCATAAGAAAGCCCCATCATGCTGCCTTGATTCACCTGGGCCTGCCCCTCGCATATCTCTTCCGGATAGCGGCTATTGGTAACACCCATATCACTTGAAAAACCAAGTTCAACAGTCAAATCCGCATGTTGAGCCTTATTTCCCGACAGCCCCAAGCTTCTCACACCACGTTCGGTAATGTAATTGCAACGGCCACTTATACCATACTCCGGATAATTACTTTTTGCAGCAAGCGCTTCAATCTCCGTAGGTTCCAAAGCCATCATTTGCCCCATACCGACATGTCTCAACGGGATACGCACCGTACAGAACATATCTTCAGGCTTTATACTGTCAGCATACCATTCGGATATGGAATAAGCCGGTCTGCAAAGTTCATACTTCTCTCCGTCGGGAAAGGTAAAAGTCTCATAAGTATACTCCACAGAAAGCTTTCCCTCCGGTTTCACTCCATAAATGGCCTGGTCATGGAGAACACGGCCATAATCCTGAAAAAACGCACCATTCTTGCGGCTTATATAAACCAGCATCGAGGAAAACCCGTAACTACCCGATCCGCCTTCACTCCACAGCGTCGGTTTGGTACGGCCGGCATTACGATGACAACTGCCACAAGAATACCCCGCATAGACCGGGCCAAGCCCCCCTCCCATGCCATTGCTACTCGTACGCACATCATCGTAAAGCCCGTCACCATCATTAAAGCGACTGTTGTAAACACCCGACACCCAATCTGCCGGTGAATCATAGGCCTTGGATGAATTCATGAAGATTGTGGACGTTCCGGCAGACAGAGCGTATCCTTCAGGAATCTCTATATCCAACACGTCAATCCCATCATCATCACAAGCAGTCAAACCTGCCGACAAACAAAGGAGAAGACATGAATATCTCATTAAATGATTCATCATCTTTATCTACTTTTTAATAATGGCATATCCAAACATGCCAAAGAAGTAAAGGCAGGATTCTCCAAATCCCCCCCTTTACTTCTTGAGTATTGTTTATAAATAATTCTTATTTAACTGTACGAGGCTTGCCATCCTTGAAAAGCAGGAATTCTAAAGTATGGAATCCGCGTACATTTTGGGCAGATTCAACTTTTGCATCATCATCACCCTCGCTCCATTCCAAATCGCCCCATTTCTGGGAATTCAGAATCTGGACAATGGCGTTCTGGTCCAAAGGCCAACTATCCATATTCGGGTCAAGCCCCAGCTCATCCACCGGCCCAAATAGGAACGCCTCACTTTCCTCCCAAGGTTCACGGGCTGTTATCCAAGCATTGCATGCCGTCTCAAAAGCACTGTTAGAGGGATTGTTGGCAAGAGCCACCACAGCGTCATACAGCGTACTATTCTTCTCCTTCAAATCCTTATAGGTAGGCAAAACCACAACATTGACATAATTTTCAACAATCGGGTCAAGTGCTTCATTGCTGTTAATGGTGCTATTGTCCCTGATATAAGGTTTCAACTCCTTATCCAATACACTTTCCAGTTCTTCACAAGCCTTGATAGCCGCTACCGTTTCCTGACTGTTGATATTATTACGGAAAGGTTGGGGAATAGCCTGAATAGCCGATGCTGCCGTAGTGATAGCTGCCGACACTTTCGTATCCAACTCCGCATTGGCTCCAGCCACCAATTTTGAAATTGACTTGTCGCTCACCTTACCGTCCAAAGAGCCGTAATAGGCATTGCGGATTGAGTAAATATTATTGGTATAATCATCACGGGAATGCCAGCTATACCATGACTCAACAGCATAGAGGGCCTCTGTAACATTGTTTGCCATATATTTATTATATGGATCACCAATCTTCGTCTCACCTACCTCATTGGAGATTTCAACACAACCGTCGATAACCTGCTCTATACAGTTCCAGGCACTTGAAAAGTTATAGGCACCATTATGAGCTTTGAAGGAAGTTGCAAAACTTGCCCCACCCTTATAACTCGTATTCCAAGAATCATAAAGATTGGTGGCATCTGTCTTCAACAAAGCCGCCACATTTCTCATGTAGTTGTGCCAACTTGCTGCATTCTCCGAGTTATACTCAATGTCAGCAGGATTAACTGTACTGTTGTCATCATCATCGCTACAAGCAGTAGCCGTAAATGCCAGCCCTAATGCCAAAGCTGTCGCATAAAAGAAATTTTTCTTCATCTGTATAAAATTAATTGATTACTATTCATCTACTTCTTGACAAACCAACCGATATAGGCAATACCGATCGAAAACTCATTTTCACTGTTATACTTACCAGTTCCAAAAACCTTGTTTGTCCCGATTTGGCGGGTGGTGTAATCAGCCTTTACCACCAGATTAGGCAAGGCATACCAATTCAATCCGGCAGTCCACATGCTTACTTGACAACGTTTCTCCATTATCTGGCTGGCCTCTCCCTTTTCTTGCGGATTGTAATATTCATAACGTGCAAAGGGGTAGATAACCGGAACTTTCTTGTTTCCTTTGAAGAAAGCGCTGATATTCAAACCGGCCTCGGCTGCATAACTGACTACATTCTTTGCAATGGGGGTTATACGGCTGTAAGGAGATTTATTCGACAATTTGGTATTTGCCTCACTAAGCTTCGCTGAATTGCCCAAATTTCCGTATACCATATTGGCACGGGCAATCACATATTTATTACGGTATTGGGCATCTGCCGTGTAGATTCTTACCGGAATCTTACCGGTAGACGAATAAGTATCCGCTTTGTCAGAATTGGAACCGGCATCAGCGCAGTAATAGAACGAAGCACCTATACGCAACCCCGGAACCCCCTTGTAGTCCAGACGAGCCACATAGCCCGGTGAAGTAAAGTTGTCTTCTTCAAAGATGCCTTGTTTGCCACTTGCTATCCAGGTGTTACGGTCAAAACCATTGGCATTCAGACCGGCCACTATCATGGCTTGATAATCAAAGCTGGCATATCCTTTTCCAAAAGAACCAAAAAACTCGAGTCCGTTTTCATGCCACGTAGAAGGAAGGATGGTTGTCTCTCCTTCCGGCCGATAAGTTCCAAAGAAATTGATTGGTTCATGATGGGCGTTGGTCAATCCTACCGGGACAATGACGTGACCGGCACGTATGTTGAATTGTGGAACAATTAAACGGGTAATGTGGAATTGCTCGATAGCCACTTCGCCACCCTTTTCCACCTCCGTTTCATACTCACCGTTTTCCGTATTTTCAAGTTCATAAGCAGTACCCGTACCACCGGATTCAAACTCGATTTCAGCACCGAGTATCCATTTGGAATTGAACTTGTAATCCAAAGCCAACACGAAACGGGGTATAGAAATTGTATTCCTATGTTTGTCCGGATTGCCTTCAGGCGCACCATAGAAACGGTTAATACCATAATCCTTAAAACTTGCAACCATTTCTCCGTATCCACCGAAACGGAATTTCTTGTAGTTGTCGCCATCATTCGCTACTTTTTCCTTTTTCTCTTTGTCCGTTGAAATTTCCGTACTCTCTGCTGCAGAAGTAACTTTTTCAGGTTCAGCAGCCTGCAAAGCATTGGCAGAAAGCAGAAAACATAAAACGAATAAGCCTGTTAATTTTCTCATCTTTTATCTTAAATTTTATTGGGGCAAAGGTAGAGGTAGTTAAAAAGGAGAACAATACCTAAAAATTACGAAAAGAAGAGAAAGAGTAACCATTAGTAGGTAATGGCAGATTTATAACAACAAATAAAGATGAGAAAGGAGGGTAAGTGGTAAAAAGGACTATTAAACAGACTGTAAGGCTACTTATATTTAAACGCCAGTATATAGTATCCTATAAATGCCACCCCCAACAAAACAAACGAGACAAGGAGCAGGAGTTTGCCGAATGCATAATACAAGCCCCAAACACTGCCCAAAAGCACTAACAACAGAATGATGTTCATCACCCGGGTAAGGCGTATGGCAAACAAATATTGAACAGCCGCATTGCGCTCGGTGACCCGAATAGGGAAATTGATGAAACGGACGGGAAGATACGCCAATCCCCCCATCAAAAGGAAACAGAAAATGGAACAGCCACCCATCACCCAGACGGCGGGCAGCAGGGCACCTTCTCTTTGGGTATACAGCCAGTAAATGCTAATCCACGTAACGAGCACGATAAGCAGGGCCGTACCTTCCAGAATACGGTCAATCACAGTGGGTTGAAAACGGACATTAGGGCAATTCTTGCCGGAATAAGGACCAAGATTAATCATACTATCTGCGATTTAGAATCTGTTATTACGAATCCTCCTCTGCTTTCTCTTCAGACGGAGGAGGATTCTTGGACTTCTTCATCCGCCCACTCTTCCGCAATGCTTCAGCGATAATCCACTGAAGCTGTCCATTGGTACTACGGAACTCGTCGGCTGCCCATTTTTCAATGGCATCCATCGTTGCAGCATCCACACGGAGGACAAAGCTTTTGGTTGAAGTTTCTTTTTTAGCCACTATTTATTTACTATTTAACAATTTACGATTTACGATTGAAGTTACTTTGATATAACCAAGTACCAATCAAAGAGTATTCTGCTTGCCCCGTACGAAGGAGGCAATGTCATCCATAACATATGCTGGGACGGGCGAAGCATGGCTATACTCAAACGGAGTCGCCTTGCCGCTGCCTTCCTGCAACAAGTGATTCAATTTCGGATAAGATTTGAAATATGCATTCTTGCAGCGCAACAAACCGGAACGCCATAAACCGAAGTCTTCCATAGTCACCTGATAATCTCTCTCCCCTTGAAGAACAAATATAGGCAGCTTTAGTTTAGCGGCAACTTCCACCGGTTTGTAAGCATTGGCAAACAGCCAATATGAGCGGGGCTGCCCCAATGGCAAGGAAATCGTTTCATCAAACTCTTCCGTACCAAGCTTTTTGACATTAGCCAACTGTTGTTTCAGCTCATCAAGTTGAACCTTTACATTGACTGAAGAATCCGTCAAAGAAGAGGTATAATAAAACTGTTCCTCAAGAGCATCTTCAAGCGATCTTGCCAGTCCGGCAAGGATAATGATACCTGCCAAACCTTTCGAACGCCCGGCAATACGGGGAGCCAATGTACCTCCCAGGCTGTGCCCCAACACATACACACTGTCAGGAGCCAGCTCGGGCAAAGCCCTTACCTGCTCCACTATGGCAACGGCATCGTCCACGGCCTCAGTATCATAATCGAGTTCGCGACCGGCAGGAACGCAAGCCGCACCATATGCCTTTGTCCGTTTTTCATAGCGGACGACAGCAATGCCACGTTTCGCCAATCCCCAGGCAAGGTCACGGAAAGGCTTGTTGGGACCTATCGTCTCGTCACGGTCGTGAGGACCGGAACCATGTACCAAAATAACACAAGGAACCCTGCATGCATCCGGACCGACTGCCCGCTTGGGCAAAGTCAACGTTCCGGGAAGCTTGTAGCCGTCGGCTCCCAGCGTAATATCCCTTTCATCCATTTTTGTCTTATCATAGGCTACCGGTTGGGCAGTGCTAACAGCAGGTGCAGGGACCAGCCGGATTGTATTCAGTGCCCCGTCAGCATCAAAAGCCACCAGAAAACGGAGATTATAACGTTCAAATTCCACATCGGAATAATAGATAGTAATTCCCTGGGCAGAATCGGTCTTCCATTCTCCTTTTGATATGGATTTACCAAACATTTTCTCTGCTTGCCGGAAAGAATCATTGAAGAGTGCCGGAGCCAGTTTCTCCTGCAACTCCCGGTTCAATGCCGCATGGATACTGTCACCTTGCCCTGCCACAAACAATTCATAAATGTGCTGCGCGCGCGCAGTATTCGCATCTTGTGCAAAGCCCCCATATACATTGCCCAGCAAGAGCAGTATAAGAGCCCATCGTCCTATAACCCCCATCTCTTTCATCCGTATCCTTTATCAATGGTTCAACGTTCCCGTATTGACTACCGGTTGAGCAGCCTCATCCGCACAAAGCACTACCAACAGATTGCTGACCATTGCCGCTTTCTTGTCTTCGTCCAGTTCAACAATTTCTTCTTCAGAAAGTTTATGGAGCGCCATTTTTACCATAGAGACTGCCCCTTCCACAATCTTCTCGCGTGCCGTAATAATGGCAGATGCTTGCTGGCGACGCAGCATCACAGCGGCAATTTCGGGCGCATACGCCAGATAGTTGATGCGGGCTTCCACCACTTCCATACCCGCCATGGCCAGGCGTTCATTCAGTTTCTGCTCCAGCTGTTCATTGATTTCCTCACCGCCCGAACGAAGTGTCAACTCTTCCGTATCAGCCTCATTATCATCATAGGCATACTGACCGGCAACCTGGCGAAGAGCGGCATCACTCTGTATCATGACGAAATTCTCGAACGCATTCATACGGTTGGCCACCGCATTGCCAAGACTGACCTGGTTCGCATTACCCGCTGTCGGAACGGATGCAGCCATTGTTTGTGAATCAATCTCAAACATGGCTTTATAGGTGTCCTTCAGCTTCCACACCAATACCAGTCCTATAAGAATAGGATTACCAATCTTATCGTTCACCTTTATCGGCTCCACATCCAGGTTGCGTGCACGAAGCGAAAGCTTCTTCTTATTAAGGAAAGGGTTTACCCAGAAAAAGCCGGTCTCTTTGAATGTTCCCTTGTATTTGCCAAAGAACACCATGGCACGCGCCTCGTTCGGTTCCAGCTCCATATAGCCGGCAAACATAATGAACCATACCAGACACAGACACACCGAAAGGATCAAGGTAGGCACAGAAATGAGAAATCCAAAGATTATCACCGCCGTAAGCACTACCAAATGAAGGAACAAGGCCAGAAAGCCATTCATCTTGAAACCACTGAAACCACACTCTTTTGTTTCCATATTCTATAAATTTAATTGATATCATAATGATATCACAAATATATCGATTAAAATTAGAGAAGTACAAAGAAACAAGGGAGTTAACATATAGTATTAAGGATTATTAAGAACATGTATTCCCAGTATATAAAAATTCCGCTTGAGGGTCATAACTCACCCTCAAGCGGAAAGCTTTTTTTGACTCTGTCAGTGATGTATCAAGGCTGAATGACAAAAGACCGGCGCAGCAAACCAGCAGTTTGCGAGCTACCGCCCACCATCAGTTCATAACTGCCTTCGGAAACGCACATGGTATTACTTTGCGGATTCCACCACACCAACTCTTTATCACCCAAATCAAACTCTACATCGACCGTCTTTCCTGCTGGGATATGTACCCGCTTGAAAGCACGCAATGCCTTGCTCGGTCCTTCTACATCATCGTTTTTCTTCAAATAGACCTGCACAACCTCTTCACCGTCACATTTGCCGGTATTGGTTACGGGGACACTCAATCTCAATTTCTCACCGGACTTTATATTATCCGAACCAAGCACCACAGCACCATAGCTGAAAGAGGTATAGCTCAATCCATGACCGAAGGGAAAAAGCGGTTCCTGGGTCATGTAACGGTAAGTCCGGCCGGTCATGTTATAATCCTCAAAATCCGGGAGCTGAGACACATTGCGGTAGAAGGTCACTGGCAAGCGTCCTGCCGGATTGTAATCGCCGAACAATACTTCGGCTACAGCCGTACCGCCTGCCTGACCGGGATACCATGCCTGCAGAATGGCTCCACACCTCCCGGTTTCCGGCTCCAGACCGATGGGAGAACCCGAACAGTTCACCAACACCACCTTTTTACCGGCACGGTGCAAAGCGGCAATCAGTTCTCGCTGGACAGCAGGCAACTCGATATCGGTACGATCGCCTCCTCTGAATCCGGGAAGCTCAACACCCATCTCCTCGCCTTCGAGGTTCGGAGAGACTCCTCCCACAAAGACCACGACATCAGCATCCTTTACACGCCCCACAGATTTCCTCACATCCACTTCATTCTTAAATCCAAGGTCGAAGTTCAGCAGTGCATCGCTACGGAAATATTCAAAATCCAATTCAACGTCATACATTTTTCCTGCTTGTACCTGCAAAGTATAAGCACTCTTCTGCCCACCGTGCTGATTGGAGAATCCTCTCACTTCCTCCCCATTTATCCGCAATCTCCCTGAGCCATAAGCATAGATGTCAAAGACCACCTCTCCCGACTGGTCGGGAGTGAATACGCTGTTATAGGTAGCCGAGAAGTCGGTAAGGTTCACACCCGGAGCAAAAACCGTGGCACCGGATGTACAGAAATGGAAAGGAGTGGTCACTTGGGCAGTAGTGACTGGCTCACCGTCACGAGTCACGTTATTCCAGTAGCGTGCACTGAATCCGGGTTTCCCGTCGGCAGTCTTGCAACGGTTGAAGACGCTCTGTATCTGAGTTCTCTCCACCCATCCGCAGCCTTGTTCATAAATAAGCCGGTCATCACTCCCCAAAGCTTTTCTAATTCCGTCCAGAATGGTAACTGTGTGCGGAGGCATACCGTTATAATTTCCCCATTGCATCACAGAATCATTGGCATTCGGACCCATCACGGCTATAGTCAGACCTCCACGCTTCAACGGCAAGGTATTATCCTTGTTCATAAGCAGTGTCATTGACTTGCGCGCCATGTCGAGCGCCAGAGAATCGTGTCCGGCAGAAGCCACCACAGAAAAAGGAATGCCGGTCCAGGACACCTTCTCCGGCTCGTCCATTTCACCCAGTGCAAAGCGGGCCGTCAAAAGGCGCTTGACTGCTACATCCACTGCTTTTTCATCAATCTTTCCCTGCTTCACCGCTTCTACCAGGGCCTCGTAACTCGAACCGCATTCCAAGTCAGTCCCACTCAGCACCGCAGCCGCCGAAGCGGACTCTGCATCAGGATGCGTCTTATGACCATAATCTCTGTAAAAATCGGCAATAGCTCCACAGTCCGAAAGGACAATACCGTCAAATCCCCACTCATCGCGCAAAATCTGCATCAGCAGGCGGTCGCTACCGCAACAAGGATCGCCCTCAAAACGGTTGTAGGCACACATCACCTCCTTCACTTTTCCTTCTTTCACCAAAGCTTCGAAAGGAGGAAGATAAGTTTCATACAAATCACGGGGCTTGATATTTTCCGCATTAAACTCATGGCGGTTCCATTCCGGACCTGAGTGTACGGCAAAGTGCTTGGCACAAGCATGCAGCTTGTCATATTTTCCATCGTTCGTACCCTGCAACCCCTTTACAACCATCACTCCCATACGGCTGGTCAGATAAGGGTCTTCCCCATAAGTCTCTATACCCCTTCCCCAGCGAGGGTCGCGGTAGATGTTCACCGTAGGCGTCCACATCGTCAATCCTTGATAGCGTTCATGGCTTTCCTGGGATGTATAGTAGGCATTCTTGGCACGGGCCTCATCGGATACGGCAGTAAATACCTCGTATACAGTCTCCGGCGAGAAAGATGCCGCCATACCAATCGGTTGGGGAAACACTGTGGCCAGCCCGGCACGCGCCACTCCATGCAACGCTTCATTCCACCAGTTATAGGGCTTGATGCCCAGGCGTTCCACTGGTTTGGAGCTGTCCATCATCAAGGACACCTTCTCTTCGAGCGTCAGTTCCTTCAGCAAAAGTCCGGCACGCTCTTCTGCCGGCAGAGATGCATTCTTGTAAGTAGCCTGTCCACATCCCGACAATAGGAAGAGTGGCAAAAGGTAAAGAAGTTTCTGTTTCATCATAGTTTTATATTAATCGTTGTTACAATCGCTTGTATCACAAAGATAAATATTTTCTTCCAATTGCCAACACGCAATAAACTTCTTATTATAGCCTCCTCTGAATATCCTCGTTACTGTTCCGCTGACCCTTACTACGTATATCACCACCGAAAGTATAGGATACACCGATACGGAAACTGGCAAAGGCAAACTGATTGTCGGCAATTATCTTCAACCCGTTGGACATGGTTTCCAATTTGGAATGGCTGACAAACAAATTGTTGACATTCAGGCTGAGGCTGAGCTTATTGTTCAACAACCGATAAAGCATACCTGCACTGACGCTGTAAGTGGGGCTCATCAGATAGATGCCCTGATACTGACGGGAAGAATAGGAACCGGACAACGTGGCCAGAAGAGTCTTCTTTTCATTGAAGAAGAAAGTGTTGCGCAGGCTGGCGTTATAAGCCCACCCTTTCTCCTCGGGAGAGGTGGTGGCAGCGCTGGAGGTGGTCCGGCGATAGCTCACTCCATGCTGGGCGTAAGTTTGTAGCCATTTGGTACGGAAAGTGTATGAATTGTTAAGCCCGAAAGCATGCGTCTGCATGAAATTCTCCCAGAGGAAAGAGGTCACATTCGTTTCAGCATCCAAGTCCACAACCTGGAAGAAGACATCGTCCGAATAAGAATAATAGGCAGAAACATTGAAGTTATTCTTCAACGTATATCCCAGTTCGGCATTGTAAGTATAACTGGGTTTCAAGTCTTCACGACCGCAAGCGTAAGTGTACTTGTTCTGATAGAACGGAAAAGGATTGACCATATTCTGTGACGGACGGGAGATGCGGTTGGAGAAACTGAAGTTCAGCGCATGCCCGTCTGTAGGCGAATAAAGCAGATAGACAGTAGGGAATAAGCGCGTATAGTCGTGCTTGTCCTCCGTATCCTTCGCTTCAGAAATACCGGTAGTGCGGGTGTGCTCCATACGCAAGCCCAACTGCATGGAAAAACGTTCGGAATATTCACGGCTATAATCAGCATATAAGGCATAGATTTGCTCCTTGTAACGGAAATAATCATCCTGCACCAGCGTAGGGTCCGACGTATCGTAATTGATACCGTTGCGAGTGTTGGTAAAGGAGACCTTGGCACCTGCCGTTATCTTGTACTTTTCAAAAGGAAGGATGAAATCAAGAGCGGAGGAGACTACATCCACCTTGCGATGTTGCAGATAGTTGTAGTCGAAGTTTGTACCCGGAATCTCCGTACCGTCAGGCAGGAGGGTTTTCGAGAGAAAGCCCATATTTTCGTCCCGGTTGTCACGCAGGTAATCCACATCCCAAGTCATTTTCTTGCCTTTGTCATCCCAGACCTTATCGGTATGAAAATTCAGATTGAGGCGGTCGGAACCGGTATCCTTGTCACTGTCGGAGTACAGCAGAGAATCCAGTACGGCGGTAGAGGCATCGTAAACTTCCGTCCATGAAAGGGCGTTGCCCGGTTTGGGAGCACTGTGATTATAGATGGCCTGCATACCTGCACTCCAGTCCCGTTCCAACGATACATCCACACCTCCCTGAAGGTAGAAGCTATTCATGTAATTGGTGTAGTCGGCACGGCTGTTCCAGGTGTTCTGCGGAAAATAGCGGTAATTCTTCTCACGCGTCTCATAGTTGCCCTGCGTAGTACCCCCGTTGAGAAAGGATGACACGCGCCCCTTGCTGAGGTTCAGGCTTACCCCGCCATATCCGTAATTGTCCTTTTCACCAGCGCTGTAGGAAGCGGAAGCCGTACCACCCACGTAATCTTTGGGACGTGACTTCAAGCGAATATTGATGATGCCTGCATTTCCGGCGGCATCGTACTTGGACGGAGGCGTGGTAATCACCTCCACCTTCAGTATCTGGGAGGCGTCATAGGAACGGAGGTAATCTATCAGTTCATCTCCCGACAGCTTCGTCTCACGGTCGTTGATATAAACCCTGATGCCCCCTTTACCTATAATACCAATGCTGTTTTGTCCAACCTGCAGACCGGGCACTTCACGCAGAAGGTCGAGTGCACTGCCACCGGCAGAGGCTATGGTATTATGTGCATCGAACACTACCCTATCTACCAGACGCTTGATAACAGGACGCGCGGCCGTAACGGTCACTTCGTCCAGCAAGGCAGAAGAAGATTTCAATGTCAATTCGCCAACGTTTTTGTTTCCTTGCAGCACAACGGGAACGTAGAGGTCTTCGCTGCCGATAAGGGTAATATGCAACAAGTATTCTCCCAGTGGCTGGTCAAAGGAAAAACAACCTTGTGTGTCGGTCAGCATACCGGTAATATAGATACTGTCTTTTGCCTGCTTCAGCAGCACATTCGCCACCTCTACCGGTTGGCGGTTCTCGTCCTGCACACAACCGGAAAGCCGGTAAGTCTGAGCAGGAAGCAGAGTTGCCATACTTGCCAAGGCCACCCATACCATCACTCTTTTTCTAACGTTGTTCAGTAGTTTTTCTTTCATCATGCGTTTGATTTCAATATTTCACACCTTGTATTTCGCTGATACAAAGGTAGGGGTAAAACATGCCTCAAACGGTCTATATCGAGGAATAAAAAGTCTATATTCCAAAACTACAAATCACTACATATCAACACTTTAATTTCACAAAAGTCTATATTATGCCTTTTCCGGTCTATATGCTGCCTATAAACTCTACGATGCCTTCCTTCTCCCCCATCCCCAGTTTCTTGCGGATATTCGTCTTTCGCTGGTAAATGGTGGGAATACTTTGTTGTGTCACCACACTAATCTCCTTCGTCGAGAAGTCCGCACAGAGCAGGCAGCAAAGCTGCTTTTCTTTGTCAATGAGCACATCGCCAAAACGGCTGTCTATCTTTGTGTAGAAGTTATCATACATCCGGTCTATGATAGGGTACAAGTCCTCCCATACCAGCAAACTCTCTACCGGCAGTTCATGGCTGGTAATACCCGAAATGCGGCGAAGCAGCTCCTGATTCTGTGAGGTAGGTTGTTTAGCCACCAGCCGTATCATGCCTAATTGCTGCAACAGTATTTTCCGAAAAAACTGCCCGTCTTCCCCTTTCGACTGGTTCCTGATCGCATCTTCCAGCAACCGGGTCAGTGTTTCCGCCCGTTCTTCCGCTTCAATCAACCGGTTACGCCGGTTACGGATATAAAGGGACACACCGCCACCTGCAAGCACCAGTACCAACAGTGCCAGCAACAAATTCAGTTGTGCCTGCTTCCGTTCCACCGTCAGAATCAAGTTGGCTTGCGAAAGCGTCTCCTTCGACTCGTCCTTACGCCGGACAGTACTCTGCAACGCAGTAAGAGCATTGGCTACAGAATCATTATAGCGCGCCACGTCCAGCACATCAAACGTACGGTGACGTGTATAATCTATCAATGCCCTATATACCGCCACCATATTCTCTTCCGTCAGAAACCGGTTCCGGCCCTCGCCACGTTTCCTCTCCTTATTCAAATAGTATTCCGCCGAATCAAGCAGCCCTTCTTTCAAGAACACTTCCACTTTCACCAGATCTCCCATACGCAACTGCACCGGGTCGACGACATACTGCTCCATACGACGAATAGTAGCTATTGCACCGGAAGGTTCATCAAAAGAGTAAGCCTGCATCTGGGCATAGTTACGCAAATAATGCACTATCTTACTGGTATCTTCTGCCTCCACTGCCAGTTCTATGCTGCGCTCCATGTAATAGGATGCAGAATCATTCTTGTTCAGCCCCATGGCAATTCCCATAGAGAAGAAGCTTCCGGCTCTTGCGTCCAAAGCTATGGCGGTACGGAAAGTTTCTATCGCTTTCTCATAATCTTTCCAGACATACACATACCAGTATGCCTTATCAATCAGCATATCAGCCATTCTTCCCGTGTCCTGCAGCGCCTTGGCCAAAGCTACGCCGCTGTCAATGGCAGCTATACACCGTTCGTGCTCTTTCAGCCAATACCAGTACCAGGCTTTCAACTGATAGGAAAACAGATTCTTCGCCGTGTCGTTGCGGAAGACGTAATAATCGGAAGCAGGCAATATCAAGGAATCTTCCGCCATCGAGTTGTGCCGTTTATAGTGCACATAAGCATTCAGCCATCCATACAACAGCCTCTCCTCATCCGAAAGTTGCGATGGCCTCTCTATCTGTACCAGCAAGGCATACACGCTGTCCACATTCATATTCACCTGCTTTTCTGCCAGATGTAACAGATGTGCCTCATTCATCTGCCGGCAGGCAACAAGGCACAGCAACGCAAACAATAGTCCAAGGAAAGGTAATCTATTCATAATATAGGAGATATAGTTTTTTCTATCATTTGTCTGCAACCGCAGTTTCCAGTTGCTTCAGCGCCTGCTCCAACACCGAACGCGGGCAGCCGATATTCAGCCGCATAAATCCCTTACCCGGTTCACCGAACATGGTGCCGTCATTCAGTGCCAGGTGTGCCTTGTCCACAAATAGTCTCACCAGTTCCTCCTGAGTCAGCCCCAATCCCCGGCAGTCCAGATAAATCAGGTAAGAAGCCTGCGGACGTATCATGCCGATGCCCGGAATATGCTCGCGCAGGTAGTTCTCCGTGAAATCGATATTGCCCTTTATATAGTCCAGCAGCTGTTCCAACCATTCCTCACCATGCATATAGGCAGCAGCCGCACCGATATAGGCCAACATGTGCCCTTCGCTGAACTCGCCCGCTTCCATGAACTCCTGAAAACGGTGGCGGATGTCCTCATTGAGGATAATGGCGTACGAACTTCCCAATCCCGGCATATTGAATGTTTTGCTGGGTGCCATGAAGGTGAGGGAATTCTGCGCGGCAGCCCCCGAAACAGTAGCAAAAGGATGGTGTTTGTAAGGTGGCAGAGTCAAGTCGGCATGAATTTCATCGGAGATGACAAACGTATGGCTTTCCGTACAAATATCAGCAATCCGGCGTAATTCGTCCACCGTCCATACACGCCCGCCCGGGTTATGGGGATTGCAGAGAATCAATACTTTGCATCCTTGTATATCCTTACGGAAACGCTCAAAGTCAATCTGATACTGTCCGTCTTTCAGGTCGAGCGGAGAGTAAACCACTTCGCGCTTCATGCGTTGCGTCACCAGGAAGAAGGGATGATAAACGGGAGTCATCACCATTACCCGGTCGCCGGGATTGGTGAAGCATTGCAATGCGAAGGCTTGACCGCGGACAATGCCGGGTACAAAAGTCAGCATCTCGCGAGTGACGTCCCAACCGTGGCGACGACTGAGCCAGCTACAAATGGAAGTATACCATTCCTCACACGCAGACGTATAGCCCAGCACTTCATGTTCAAGACGCTTCCGCAAGGCTTCCATCACAAACGGGGGCGTGCGGAAATCCATATCCGCCACCCACATGGGGAGGAGGTCATCGCGTCCCCATACACTCTTCACACCGTCCCATTTCACGGAGTCGGTACCACGGCGCTCTATTACTTCATCAAAATTGTAAGTCATATGCTTGCTTTTTTATAATTCAACGCATCAATTTGTCTTGTTTTTATACGACCCATTACCGCCACCTTATTTTTGTAAACAATAATCATATCGGGAAAAATATAAATACCGCCACATCCCACACTGCATGAGACAAGATAATAGCGGCAAAGCGGTTCGGAAAGAAACGGTAAAGCGCCCCCCATGCCGCCCCCACCACCAGAGCCGCCATGACCAGCATGAAGTTGCAGGAACCGGCATGCACCAGTGCATAAATCAAAGTAGCCACCACAAAACCCGCATTCGGATTCCATCGTTTGGAAAGCGTGCGTTGCACATAGCCGCGCCAGAAAATCTCTTCCGCCGGCCCTATCAGCAACAGCAGCAATGCTGCCAGCAGCCAAGGAGACTCTCCCTCTTTCATCCCATAAATGGAGTCCACCTGCGGACGGGCAAAATCGAACATCCAAGATGACACCTTGTCTCCCAACCAGAAAACGCCCCACAAAGCAACAGCAATGCCAAGTCCCAGCAAGACATTCGGCAAGCTCCACTTCACCTCCCGCCACCAGCCGGGATTGAACAAGGTGGCAAACACGGACAGTGTGAGCGCAGAACCGGTCATCATCCACCAGAAATTCACGAAAGGAGCCGTCCAAGGCGAAAACATGACCGTCCACAGCACGGCAGCCAGCAGAATGGTAAAAATCAGCTTCTTCATGACAGCAGACCGGCTACAACGAACGACAACGTGAACAGCAGACTGAACAACAACTGGAGTTTTGCAGTCATCTCATCCAGACCGGCTATGGCACTTTCTCCCTTTCCGGGAAAACGGGACACCACCCGTACATTGCCTATGGCAGGAACCAGTGCCGGCATCACCAGCAGGGTCCATAAAGGAAGAGTTCCCGCAGCTATCAAGCCGGCTATCCAGCCAAAAGGAAAAAGGACTTCGGCACAATAAACGTACATCGACGCCTTTCCTCCCAGCTTCATGGCCAGTGTCTGAATCTCTGCACGGGCATCGGTACGCATATCCCGTGTATTATTGGCATGCAGAATGGCCACCGTAATCAGTCCCACCGGCAGAGCTATCCACAAGACATTCCAGTCAACTACTCCCGTAGCCACATAGCAGGTGCCTAACGTCGGCAGCAAGGCATACGCCAAAAAGATGACGACATCGCCCAACGCACGATACTTGAGCGGTGGATAAAGCAACGAGCAAGCTGCACCGCCTATACCTATATACAACAGCGGCAAGCCGGTACGCCACAACAAGCCGATACCCGCAACAAGGGCAACTGCCAGCAATGCCATCGACAAGCTATATATCTCGCGCGGAGCAAACATCCCGTCGGTCAAGGTCTTGGCGCCAAAGGTGTCCTTTGCATCGACCTTATGTTTGTAGTCAAAATAATCACTCCAGGTATTCCCGGCAGCGTGAAACACGACGATGTTCAGCAATGCCCAGATGCCGTTCACCCAGTTTATGTCCTGCCGCATCCAATACAGATATGCCAACGTCACCACCACCGGCATCGAAGAGGCGGGGAATGACCACGGACGCACCGCTATCATCCAATCTTTCAAAGAATGTTTCTTCATTTGTTATTTATCATTTATTTGTGCGCAAAAGTACGAAATATCTTCGCTTTTTTAAGTAATTTCGCGCACAAGATAAAAGAACCCCTTATGATAAAAGCTCTGTTTTTTGACATCGACGGAACCTTGGTCAGCTTCAAGACCCACGAAATTCCCGTTTCCACTATTGAAGCGTTGACTGCCGCCAAGGCCAAAGGCATACATATCTTCATTTCTACCGGACGTCCACGCGTCATCATCAACAACTTGTCTGCCTTGCAGGAACGGAATCTGATAGACGGCTACATCACGATGAACGGCGCCTATTGCTTTGTAGAAGACACCGTTATCTACAAAAGCCCCATACCGACAGCGGAAGTGGATGCCTTGACAGCTTTCTGCCACGAACGCAACATCCCATGCATCCTGGTGGGAGAGCACGACATCTGCGTGAACCAGCCCGGTGAAGTAGTGGAGGAAATCTTCCATCACCAATTGAAAGTGGACCCCATCGAAGCAAAGCCCTATACCGACAGCCATGCCGACAAAGCCTTCTTCCAGCTGACTCCCTTTATCAACGCCGAGGAAGAAGCAATCATCCTGCCCTCCGTCCCCCACTGCGAGATGGGCCGCTGGCATCCTGCCTTCGTAGACGTGACAGCCAAAGGAAACACCAAGCAAAACGGTATCGACCAGATTATCCGCCACTTCGGCATCAAGCTGGAAGAGACCATGGCCTTCGGCGACGGAGGAAATGACATCAGCATGTTGCGCCATGCCGGTATCGGTGTAGCCATGGGCAATGCCAATGACGACGTAAAAGCTGCCAGTAACTACACAACCACTTCTGTTGATGAAGACGGCATCGCCAACGCCCTGAAATATTTCGGCATAGTCGGGAATCCATCATAAATCTGAAATCTTTTGAGCTTCGTTCCCGATACACAAAACAAAGAGTTTCAAGACGCCTTGAACCTCATCCAGTATACCCGTCAGTCCGTATTCCTGACGGGCAAAGCAGGTACGGGCAAATCGACTTTCCTGAAGTACATCTGCGCGAATACGAAGAAAAAGCATGTAGTGCTTGCACCGACCGGCATAGCCGCCATCAATGCCGGAGGCAGTACCCTGCACAGCTTCTTCAAACTGCCTTTCTACCCCCTGCTGCCCGATGACCCGAATTTCAGTCTGCAACGGGGACGCATCCACGAATTTTTCAAATACACCAAACCCCACCGCAAACTACTGGAAGAACTGGAACTGGTCATCATCGACGAGATTTCCATGGTACGCGCCGACATCATCGACGCCGTAGACCGCATCCTGCGCGTCTATTCCCGCAACCTGCGCGAACCCTTCGGTGGCAAACAGATATTATTGGTGGGCGATGTGTTCCAGTTGGAACCCGTCGTCAAAGGAGATGAACGGGAGATACTGAACCGATTCTACCCTACCCCTTATTTCTTCTCTGCCAGGGTATTCGGCCAGATAGACCTTGTCTCCATCGAACTGCAGAAAGTATACCGTCAAACAGACAGCAAGTTCATCCATGTGCTGGACCACATCCGCAACAATACCGTCGGCTCTACCGAACTTCAGCTGCTCAACACCCGCTATGGCACCCAAATAGAGCAATCGGAAGCCGACATGTACATCACCCTCGCCACCCGCCGTGACAATGTGGACTACATCAACGACAAGAAACTGGCGGAACTTCCCGGTGACCCGGTCACCTTCTACGGCGAAATCATGGGAGACTTTCCCGAAAGCAGCCTCCCCACCTCGCAGGAACTGGTACTGAAACCGGGCGCACAAATCATCTTCATCAAGAATGACTTCGACCGCCGCTGGGTGAACGGCACCATCGGCGTCATCAGCGGCTTCGACCCTATTGAAGAGACCCTCTACGTCATCACCGACGACGGCAAGGAATGTGACGTCAAACGAGAGTCGTGGCGAAACATCCGCTACAAATACAACGAAGAAAAGAAACAGATTGAAGAGGAAGAACTGGGAACCTTTACACAATATCCCGTGCGCCTGGCATGGGCCATCACCGTACACAAGAGCCAAGGGCTGACCTTCAGCCGGGTAGTCATCGACTTTACCGGCGGCGTGTTTGCCGGTGGGCAGGCATACGTAGCCCTCAGCCGCTGCACCTCGCTGGAAGGCATCCAGCTGAAAAAGCCCATCAGCCGTGCCGATGTATTCGTGCGTCCGGAGATTGTCAGCTTCTCCGAACGCTTCAACAACCGCACCGCCATCGACCGTGCCTTGAAGCAAGCACAGGCAGACGTTCAATACGTTGCCGCCGCCAAAGCCTTCGACAAAGGGGACTTCGGCACTTTCCTGGATGAGTTTTTCAAAGCCATCCATTCCCGCTACGACATCGAGAAGCCCAACGTGCAGCGCCTCATCCGCCGGAAGCTGAACATCATCAACCGTCTGAAAGAGGAAAACCGTGCACTGAAGCAAGCAGCATTGGAGAAAGAGAAAGCCCTCGTGAAGTATGCCCGCGAATACATCCTTATGGGTGACGAATGCCTGAAGCATGACATGAAGGAGGCGGCCATGAAAAACTATGAGAAAGCCGTCACCCTCTGTCCCAAATTCAAAGAGGCCTGGAAGAAGATAAAGAAACTGGAGAAAGAGATGCTAAAAAGGTGAATTGCTTGTTTATAAGCCGATTATTATCTATTTTTGCATGTAATATAAAACTCAAATCCATTTCTGCCATGCTTCTGAAACTTTATGAAAAAAATAACAATCCCGCCGACCTGCAGCAGGTGGTCGACCTACTGAATGACGGAGGTATCCTTATCTACCCTACCGACACCATGTATGCCATCGGCTGCCACGGACTGAAGGAACGAGCCATCGAACGTATCTGCCGTCTTAAAAATATCGACCCCAAGAAGAACAATCTTTCCATCATCTGCTACGACTTGAGCAAGGTCAGCGAATACGCCAAAGTGGACAACAGCACCTTCAAGTTGATGAAGCGTAATCTGCCCGGAGCTTTCACCTTCATTCTGAACGGCACCACCCGCCTGCCCAAGATATTCCGTAACCGTAAGGAGGTCGGCATCCGTATGCCGGACAATTCCATCATTCAGGAAATAGCCCGCCTGCTGGATGCTCCCATCATGACAACTACATTGCCGCATGAGGACAATGAGGACATTGAATACTGCACAGACCCGGAACTGATTGACGAGAAATTCGGTGATATTGTCGATTTGGTAATAGACGGCGGTATCGGCGGTACGGAAGGCTCTACCGTAGTGGATTGCACCAATGGGGAGCCGGAAATCATACGCCAGGGGTTAGGCTGGCTGGACGAAGGATAAAATCTGACTTTTAAGCATCTTACCAACAAACCTTTTCTGCCACTTCAATGTTTTTAATTAAAACATTGAATCTCATGAGCACAAAAGAGCAATATTGGAAATATTCGCTGATAGCCATCATTATCGGGCTGGGAATCATTCTTTTCAGACAAATAGCCCCATTCATGGGCGGTCTGCTGGGAGCCTTGACCATCTATATCCTGGTGAGAAAGCAGATGATGTATCTTTCCGACAAGCGGAAAATGAAGCGCAGCATAGCTGCCACCCTCATTACAGCAGAGGCAATTCTCTGCTTTCTGGTTCCGCTTGGGCTGGTGGTATGGCTGGCTGTGGTCAATCTTCAAAACATCAATCTGGACCCACAAGCCATTATAGCTCCTTTCGAAGAAGCGGCCAACATCATTAAAGCCAAAACCGGCTACTATATCTTGGGGAAAGACACGGTGGCATACGTCATTTCAATTCTTCCCCGCATCGGGCAAGCCATCATGGGAGGTATCAGCAGTTTTGCCGTCAACATCTTCGTACTGGTCTTTGTACTCTACTTCATGCTGATAGGGGGCAAAAAGATGGAACAGTACGTCAACGACCTACTGCCGTTCAATGATGACAATACACAAAACGTCATCCACGAAATCAACATGATTGTCCGCTCCAATGCCATCGGCATCCCCTTACTCGCCGTCATACAAGGAGGAGTAGCCATGATAGGCTACTGGATTTTCGGTGCTCCCAACATCTTGTTCGCCGGTTTCCTGACCTGCTTCGCCAGCATCATCCCAATGGTAGGAACAGCGCTGGTATGGTTTCCGATAGCTGTCTACATGGCATTGATAGGCAACTGGGTTCAAGCTATCGGGCTGGCCATCTATGGCGGTGCAGTCATTTCACAGCTCGACAACCTGATACGCTTCATCATCCAGAAGAAAATGGCAGACATTCATCCGCTTATCACTGTCTTCGGAGTTGTAATCGGCTTGTCCCTTTTCGGATTCATGGGTGTCATCTTCGGGCCACTGCTCTTATCACTATTCTTTCTGTTCGTGGATATGTTTAAAAGAGGGTATTTGGATGCAAGGGGGAAGACGACGGAATAAGTACTTAATAAAGCATGACCATAATAGGGTTACCTTCCTCTTCTACTCCCATTCTCCGTTGATTATCATCACTGAGTTCATCCGGTTGTAACAAAGCAAAAAATGTCCATCCGAAGTGACTCCCCTGATTTGGATATGCTGATTATTCATTTTATCAAATAAGCTATCACCCTTTTGGCAAACAACAGTTTTCTTTTCCTTATGGTAAAATCCACAATATGACTGGCTTTCTTCTAAATATAAGCTTGTATGAAAATGGAAATAGATGTACTCTGCATTCTCCAGAATATAGTCTATGGCTATTTTTTTATCACATCCTTCTACATCCAATTGCTGCTGCTCATTCCAGTGCCACTCACCCAGTTCAAAAACCAGATATGGAGTAAGTCCCTGCTCTGAAATAGTATAGATAGTATCATTAAAAGCTTGTTTCACTCGGATGGCATCCTTAGATTTCCATAACGAAGGGCTATTGATTGCCGTATAATATTTCCGGTCACCAACAAATTCTGCCATTGCCAAGTCACCTCCATAAGCAACATTGCCCCCCAACAAATTTGAAACCGACAAAACCTCATCCATGGGAAGCAGGGCTGAATTCCATGTAGCAATACCGGTCAATGACATCGTATTTCTATCCATATAAAAGACTGATGGCGTCTCCGGAGAGAGTTTCATTTTATTATGTCCCCAAATTCTGTCCGCATCCATCAAATAGTAATTTTGGGACAGAATACAATTGACTGTATCTTGCAATCGAATTCTATCCTTATATTTCCCATCAAATCCATATAGTAGGAAATCATTATTCCATCCCAATAGATAAACGGTTCTCCGAACCGCATCAGCCCAAAAGCTCACTTTTCCCCATGAATCCTTTGCATATCCTTCCGGATCAGTACCTACATGTCCAATATCCCGAATATACTTCCCGTTAGTACGGTCAAAAAGCTTCAGATTCTGATGGACAGAAGATACCAATATCGCACTATCCATAATTATGCACTCCGGATATTTTCCTATAATAGCCTGCTCATTAGTCTCCAAAGGAATATAACTTATGCTGGAAAACAAATTTTGTACAGATTGTCCTTCTGACAATCTACTCATTGCTTCCGCAACATTAATTACATTGCCATCAATCTGCTTTTCGGAACACGAAGTTACAACCAACATCAATAATAAAAAGAATTTCCACATATATCTCATACCATTTCTATTCATTACTCTGAAAGTAGTAAAATATCACTTATCATCATTAATTACATTATTTAATCGATTCCGGCTCCATCACAAGGCGAAAACCTCCATACTCGTCACTATAATTCTCAATGTCGTAATCAATGTACGACACCCGACACCCCTTTGCTGTTCCTCCCCAACTTCCACCTCGCAATATTCGGCGGAAAAAAAGATAAGTACCCTCAAAAGGCCATCCCGGATGGATAGACTTACCACCTTGCTTGTATTCTTTAGTGTACAAATCACCACACCACTCCCAAACATTGCCACTCATATCATACAATCCCAATTCATTGCTTTTTTTCAGACCTACCGGACGGGTAGTTCCAGCTTCTCCATATTGTCCGCCAGAGGAATTCCCAACATACCAAGCCACCTCACTTACCTGATTGCTGCCACTGTATTTATAGTGCTTACTTTTGTGTCCACCACGCGCTGCGTATTCCCATTCGGCCTCAGTCGGAAGACGAAATGTTTTACCGGTCATAGCATTTAATCTACCGATAAACTCCTGCGCATTTTTCCAGCTTACATTTTCCATCGGGCAATCTTCGCATCCCCCATTAAACGGCAAAATGGAATCAGTATCCATAACCGCCCTCCACAGCCTTTGAGTAACTTCATATTTTCCTATGTAAAAATCAGATACCGACTCCTTACGTGCTGGTTTCTCGTTATCCTCACAGTCACATCCCTGCTCATCTGTACATCCCATCATAAATGTACCTCCTTTCACAAAAACCATCTCAATAGAATCCCCATTCACAACAACTATAAGTTGCTGAATAGGAGTTTCATTCGACTGACATCGAATAAAAACAGTTATAAGACATATTGCCAAAACAACAGTCAATGCTTTAACTCTTCTTTTCATACTTTCATTAAGAACATTCTCTTCCTTAGTATTTCATACTATATATACGAATAGCACAAACATACTAAAAACAAATGAATTACGAAATTTACATAGAACTATTTTTCATTTTTCATATTCCACCACTTTCCTCAACGGAGCCAACAACCTTTCCAGTACATTCTTGTCAGCAAGGATAATGTCTGCCGTACCTTTCAACTCACGCGAAACAGGTAGCTGTTTGCCGTAGTTGGTCTGCATGCCGTCAGGCAAAGTTATTTCCACTATATACATTCCCTCTTCCGTTGGAGCAGGAGAGATACTTGCAACCTGCCCTTTTACATAGCCAAACTCCTGGTCGGGATAATTATTCAGACGTATATGCACCCGCTGTCCCACATGTACCTTACCCGAACCCTGCAAAGGAAGTAGAGCCTTACCTAACACCCTTGAACTGTCGGATGGCTGAATCGTGAAAACCGTTTCACCGGCTTTCACATTCTGGTTACGACTCCAAACCGTCATAAAAGTAACCTTCCCCCTGACCGGACTTTTCAATAAATAAGAGTGCTCCCATGCACTCAATTGCGCGGCTAACTGCTCTATGGCATTCTTTAAATCAGTCCGGCGACTCTGTTCCTCATCGTATGCTTGCTTACGTATATCCAACATATTTTCCTCATGTTGCACCAACTGCATTTCTGCCTGAAGCAAACTCATACGTACCTCTTCTTTAGAACGCAAACTTTGCAAATATCTGCTTCCAGACTCCTCAAATTCCGCAGCAATCATAGCCTTACGCACATATAGAATAGAATCACGGGTATACATACTTTCGGCAAGCTTTATATCCTTATCAATCAACTCATACTCCCGCTCTGCCAACCGAAGATAGGAGCGTTGTCCACCCAGTTGTTTTTCCTGAAAACGAAGTTTCCGAGCGTAATAGTCCAACTCCATAAAACGTGCATATTCTGTAAGTGAAGTAATGAAAGCTGCAAAAGCCGATTGCAGTTCCCCCAACTGCCAGCGCCTACCGGCAAAAAACTCCACCCCTTCCCGCCAGTCATAATCTTGCGCTTCCCAGGCTTTCATCCTCTCCTTAAGAAAACGCACATCTTCAGAAGACGCAGCATTGCCAATCACTCCTAAATCCGCATCCGTACTCACCAGACTCCCATTCTTCACATAAAGTGTATCCAGCTTCCCCGTAGCATGTGACAGCACAAAGGCGGGAGGCTCTTCCGTAGCCAGAGTCACCTCTGCCGCCAAGGTGTCCGGATACCTGAATATCCAACAACCAACCAGTATCATCAGCAAAATCAACGCCAAGACAGTGATTCCACACCTTACTACCCAGGGAGAGATATGGTTCATCACCTCCTGCACTTCTTCACTGCGGAGTTCTATATCTTTATATTTCTTTTCTTCCTCCATTCATTAACTACCCAATTCCAACTGGTTCTTAACCAGCCGGTAATATAGTCCTTTCCGCTCCGTCAGTTCCCGATGGGTACCTTCCTCCACAATGCATCCCTTATCCAGTACCACAATCTTATCGGCATCCTTCACCGTGCTGAGCCTATGCGCCACTACCACCACGGTTTTTCCTTTATAGAATTCATGCAGATGTTCCATAATCTCTTTTTCATTATTTGCATCCAAGGCATTGGTGGCTTCGTCGAAGAAAAGAAATTCCGGATTTTTATACACAGCACGTGCTATCAGCAAACGTTGTTTCTGCCCTTGGCTGATACCATTCCCCTCCATACCGATTTTGGTGTTATATCCCAATGGAAGAGAATCTATAAAATCACGGATATTGGCCACCGTCACGGCGTGACGTAGCCGCTCCACATCAACCTGCTCCTCTCCCACAACAATATTCTGCGCAATGGTTTCCGAAAAGATAAAACCATCTTGCATCACGGCTCCCGTCTTGGCACGCCACAAATGAGGATTTATGTTCTCCAACGAAGCATCACCCACCTTCACAGCCCCCTTATTGGGCGAATAGAAACCAAGCATCAGTTTCACCAGAGTAGTCTTTCCACTCCCGCTCGCACCTACAATAGCTGTCACTTTATGTTCGGGAATCACCAAAGAGACATTATCCAGCACATAGTCTCTATCCGCTCCATCGTAACTGAAGCACACATTTTCAGCTCCCGCTTCTCAGGCAAAACAGACAATTTTGAAGCAATATCCTGCTCCTCGTCCGGCTTCCCATGTACCTCATTCAGCCGTTCCAGACTTATCTTGGCGTCCTGAAACTGCTGCGCAAATCCTATAAAAGAAGAGACCGGCGCACTGAGCTGACCGATGATATAAGTCAGAGACATCATCATACCCAGTGTCATCTCCCCTTCCACCACCGCCTTTGCCGCAATAAACGAGATTATAATATTCGTGGTCTGATTGAAAAACACAGAACCTACTTGCTGTACCTGCCCTAGCGTCAACCCTTTTACGCTGATTTTAAATAGTTTCACCAGAATACGCTCCCACTGCCAGCGCTTCTGTGTCTCGCAGTTATTCAACTTTATTTCCTGCATAGCGGTCACCATCTGCACAAGGTTACTCTGCTCTCCGGCTGCTTGTGCAAACCGACGGATATCCAATTCACGGCGATATTTCATAAAAGCAAGTATCCAGGCAATATACAAGCTGTTACCTAAAAGAAAGATTCCCAATACCACCAAATTGTAGTAAGCAAGTACAATAGCAAAGATGAAAAAACTGACAAAGGAAAAGAGCGTACTAATAGAAGAACCTGTCAGAAAATTCTTTATACGGTCATGGTCACCAATGCGCTGTATAATGTCTCCCACCATCTTCGTATCAAAAAAATGAAGCGGCAACTTCATCAACTTTGCCAAAAAGTCCGAAATAAGGGAGATGGATATACGCGTATTCACATGCAACAATATCCAGCTACGGATAAACTCTACCGATAGTTGTGATACCGAGATTATAATCTGCGCAACCAGCACTAAGGTAATAAAGCTCAAATTTCCGTCACTGATACCCACATCCACCAAGGCTTGCGTAAGAAAAGGTAGGATAAGCTGAAGTAAGCTCACCACCAACATGCCCAATATCAGCTGAAACAACTCTTTCCTATAGGGAGTCAGATAACGGAAGAAAAAACGCAACCCTCTTTCTTTCAGTTCCGGTTCTCCCTCACCATTATAAAAATCAGGAGTGGGTTCCAGTGCAAGCGCAGTCCCCTTCTCTTCTCCGTCCGATTTGGTAGCTAACCAGCATCGCTTCAATTCCAGTTCATTATACGTAACCAACTGAGTTGCAGGGTCTGCTATTCTAAACGAGTATTGCCCTTTCTTTTTCTTAACATCATAGCAAACCACAAAATGACTCTGATTCCAATGCAAAATGCAAGGCAGAGGAACATCTTCCACCAATTGTTCAAAAGAGACACGAACTCCGGACGTTCTGAAACCAATAGACTCAGCGGCATCGCTGATACCTAACATGGAAACGCCATTGCGAGAAATAAAAGAACGGGCACGCAAAGTCTGCAAAGAATAACTCTTTCCGTAATATTTGGCTATCATACGTAGGCAAGTAGGTCCACAATCCATAGCATCAAGCTGACGATAATATGGGAATATCTGCTTCATATCTTTAATGAACCGCTCTTACCAATTATGAAAATTCAGTCAACACTCTTATATTTATATAATAAGACAACGGGATTTGACTCCTCATTCAATCCTGCAGCAATTTCTTTAGCTCTCCCTTTCAGCTCATTATTTTCATAAGTTTCCACCAATTGATTGGCTGCCAAAGTCTGGAAAGCAGCTATTTCATCATTATTCATCGGATGGGATACCAAATCTACACCTTGCAGTTTAGCAAAGTCACCATTACGCACAATAGCATCGAATACTGCATTTTCTTGCTTGTCATACACCACACCGATAGTAGGGAATCCACTTCTTTTGTCAAAATCGAATACCTTTTGTATCGTTTGCATAAAATAATAACGTTCTGTAACCGCCCCTATGGTAAGAAGAATTTCAGGATTCTCGGAAGGAGTTTTCACCAAAAAGGGACATAATTTATTTTCCTTCGATACATAGTTGTACACCGTATCAGTAGATGTTTCCACAAGCAACCAATCACCTTTATACGGTATTATCGGACGTACAGAAGCTACTGCAATACCGTCCCCTTTTTGTACAAAAGGTGCTTTGACAATATCAAATGGAACTGGAATCCCTTTCACCACGCTTCCGTCTTTCTTTGATATTATCATATGATAAAACGGCTTTTCTTTCAACTTTCCCTCATTGTAATATACAGACATATCATAGCAAATCAAACTATTCTCATCATAATTGAACACATCCATAAATTCAGCACCTTGTACATAGTTTAAACTACGTTTGAAATTGCCAAACAAATCGTAAACAAGTATCTTTTTTGAAGGAGTACTGTTGACATACAACTCATTCTTACCTTCATCTAATACTATGCCATTAATAAAAGTATACTCCTCAGCGCCCTGCCCCCGACGATTCCACTTCCTCACTCCCTTACCAGTTTTTCTGTCAAAAAGGAAGATGTCACCATCATTATTCCAGTTTTTCACTACAATATATTTATTGTCAATAGCCATCACATCACCCTGCGTAATGAATTCATCATTCGTTTCCAACGGAATGTATTCCACATCCATAAAATCCTGAAGCACCAGTTCCTTTTTCGGATAATTTTGGGAAATATCTACTGTTACTATATCTACAGTCCCGCTATTTTCTCTACATCCACTCCATCCCAGCATTAAGAACAATAGTACAACTACATTTATTCTTTTCATAACTTACGCATTTTTAATTACATTATTTACTAAAATTCAACTCCATCACAAGGCGGAAGCCTCCATACTCGTCACTATAATTCTCAATGTCGTAATCAATATACGACACCCGACACCCCTCTGCCGTTCCTCCCCAACTTCCACCTCGCAATATCCGGCGAAAGAAAAGATAGGTGCCCTCCAAGAATATTCTTCTCCAAAGTTTCTTGTAAATGTTTAAGCCGATTCATACAAGTGATGCAAAATGAGATTTGTTTCATAGTGCTATATAGCCATTATTAATGAATAGTAAATCTACCGAATGCATAAGCTCCATCCAAACCTTTTATCTCAAGTAAAAAATCACCAGCTAAGCCTTTCTGTAATTGTACTTTTCTCAATATTGGAGAGTCAATATTCTCAGTAGAAGAGTAAACAACATCCCCATTCTGAGAAATTACAATTTCAATTTCACCTATAGATTGATAGAACTCCAAGTCAATGGAGTGGTCATCATTCAAAAATGCTAAAAAAGGAGTCACTGGAGGAATAGAACGGTGACCATTCCCCGGACCATCCGGTAAATCAAAATCCTCATCCATGATGATTTCTACTCTCGAAGGAAAAGTTACTGACTTTCCATTCACTACATTATTTATCACAAAGAAGCAGTATAAACTTAACAAAATAAAAAATGATTTCATAGTATCTTTAGTTTTGAATGTACCAAAGATAGCCATTTAATCACTTCTCAAGGAAAGTACAAGTGGACAACACAAAAGGGAATAACAAGCTATATATCAATAAAATACTAAACAAAAGCTACTAAGTTAGTGGACAAAAAGCAAGAAGTCCTTCTAATAAAGAGTTATAAATTCTTCCAATTTATCATTAGTATCCAAATTTAAGTTCTCCTTCAATCTCCGTTTTTTCGTAAAAATAGAATTCATCTCGCAGTCAAAAGTAAACATCAACTCAGTGGTAGTGAAACCAACTTTAAGCAAAGCTATCAATATCAGGTTACCACTCGTTAATTTAAAATCTTTCTTTAACCGAGAAATCAAATTACCATATATCAAATCCATGTATTCAAGGAGCTGTTCTTTTTCTTGTTTGGTCATATTCTTCACAATCAACTTTTCCTTCTTCAATTGCTCCAAGAGATAAACACCATTTACACATACATTTTCACGTATTTTTTTATTCTCACTCTCCAACAGCAAAATCTTTTGATTCAATTTACCAACTTTCTCTCTATTTGTTTCCGCTGTTTCACCTGCTTTTTGTTTCAACATATCAAGTTCATAAACATATCGTTTAATCATGCACTCATTCTCCTTTATTACTTGCATATTTTTCCGGAACATCTCTTTGTATTTTTTTCTTAAAAGAAAATACAAAACAAGACATAATAGGATAATAAATAGAACTATTACCATCCCAAAATAAAACTGTATTTTCTTTTCGTGTTCAACTTGTTGCTTTTCTAAAAGAAGCTTTCCTTTTTCATATTTACGTTGCAAAGTCAAAATTTGAGATGCTTGTTTAGCATCCAGGTCAACAGACAACAACGAATCAGACTTCTCTTTGAAATAGAGAGCCATTGCATACTTCTTCTGTTTCTTTTCCAACAGATACAAATAATGGTATGCACCCGCCAGAGTACGAGGCTTTTCTGATTCCAAAGCTAAAGTAAAATATCTTTTTGCCTCATCCAGCTTATTTTGATTTAAATAAATATTCCCCAATGACATTGAACAGTGATGCATAGAATGCCTATCTTGTTCAGTCTCTACCGCAGTTTTCAACAAGATTATTGCATTTTCCAAATCCCCTTCATTTCTTTTTGCAATTCCTTTTACTTGTAACAAAGAAGGAGTTACTCGTTCAAAATCGGTACATCCTTTCTTTTCCTCACACAAGGACAAAGCCCTATTGATGTAGTTATAAACACTGTCATATTGTTGTTCTACATAATAAATACGAGCAATATCCCGATAAGCATATATAACCCCTAAAATATCAACTGCCTTTTGAAAACAACATACCGAACTTTGATAATTATCAAGAGCATCTTTGTGTAGCTTTCTATCTGCATTCAAAATACCGATATACTCATATGCCAAGCCTTGTAACTTATACTCTTCCGTTTTCTCCAATTTAGCCAAAGCATTCAAATAGGCTTGCATAGCCAGTGTATTATTCCCCTGCAAATCCATCACTTTGCCATAATAAAACAATGCCTTCCCCGCTTTCACCTTATCCTCCCCATTCTTATAATAATCTACCGCAATTTTTATCAACGAATCCGACTGCAAACTATCCAGATAGTTTTTATCACGTGCTTGTGTCAGCAGCAATGCATAGTCTGCCCGCTGCTTCCCACGAAGCTCCTCCGGATGAGGAATTTGTTCCAACAGCAGCAATGCACTGTCAGGATATACATCCATATACCTCTCTACCTTATCAAAAACATTGGATACGTTCTTCTCTACGCAAGAACCTAACAGTACGCAAACGGACAAAAGCCCAAGATATAGCAGTTTTTTCATATGAACATGTTCTTTACCAGATTATCATTACGTATAACTCCTATGCCCACAGAATCCTTTTGGAGATAAATATTCACACCAGCCAACGGCAATCCTTTTTCTCCATCAGTCACAATGCCATTTGCCTGTGCATTAAAAATAACTGTACAGCAGAATGTTATGAACAGCACTATACATCGCTTCATAATTCATGTATATATAATTAAACTTTGGATGAGAACAAGCTTTTACAGCCCCTCCCTTCAAAGATACAAAAAACCGCTTCAATAATGTACAAAAACAAGATAAATGTGGCAAACAAAACAAATAGCTCAGAGCTTGTTTCCCCTTACATAGGCTTCCTTTCCATTTTCTGTACGGAGTTATCAGCGCCTATCGGCCGTGATGCGCTCTGCCAACGGCCGTCAACCACTCGACTAACGACCGTCAACAAGGTGCCTCATGCCCGTTGAACACCTATTATACTCATAGTTTCCCCATACTGTGCACCTATCTTATTCCTATTATGAGCCCAGCTGCAGTCTATCGGTAAACGGTCTTTTACGAAGTTAATACCGTGTTTACACGAAACGCATATCGTGTAAACAAGATATTTGCAAAATGCTGTACATTCTATTAATACACTAACAAACAAGATATTAACTTACTTTTCGGCGTATTTCCGCTGTGGAAGCAAAAGTTGCTTCCACCTTTTTGAGTTGCTTCCACAGCACTTGTAATGCCGATGAATAAAGGGATGCAGGAAGTAGGTGGAAGTGTGGAAGCAGAAATGATAAAACTAAGCAGAGATAATTTTCCCTTAAAAGCAATAAAACTCCAGAATCTGCTGGAGCAAAGCATCCTGCTTTCCCAGACCTTTTTCCAACTCCACACTTTTCAGGTTATAGAGTTGTGCCAGCAAAGCTGACGACTGCTTCTCGCAAAGACGGGAATCATGTACCTGCTCCATCCAGCAGACGGTCTCTCCCCAAACATCTACCGAAAGATGTGACAAGACTTCTGTCGGGGCTCCCCCCTTCTCCACCTTACGGAAGATTTCGACCAAAGCACACAACAAGCTGGACATTATCTGTTTACAACGGGAATGGGAACGGGATTCCCGGTTTCTGAAACGTAGCAGGAAATAGTACCCCAGCCATAAATAAACGGTGGTGACTTCTGCATGGATTTTCTCTATCCTCTTCCAATGCGCAACCAAGGCAGCATCAATTTCTTCCAGAATCGCATCCGTATCATCTTCTATGTAGTATTTCTGCGCAAGACACTCTATCACGCACCCCCATTTCGCCATATCCACACACTCTTGCGTACGCCCCATCCATACATGGGCTTCCTCCAACATCCGGAATGCTTTTTCTCCACATTCCGGAGCATCATAAAACCGATACTGACGAAACAACAGAAGAGACTGACATAATAACTCATCCAAAGAGTACTCCGCACTTTCCATATTTAAAATTCAAGTATCCATTCAGGTAACAAAATCGAGCAAAAGTAATCATTTCCTAAGAAAATCACGCTGTTTCAGCACAAAAACCGGCAGGAAAAAGAAGATACCGATGACGGACATCACCAGTCCGCCAATGGTACCCGCCGCCAATGGAAACCAGAAAGCCTCCTTGTCCTCACCTATCATGAAAGGGATAAATCCCAGAATGGTAGAAACTACCGTGAGGAAAATAGGAACGACCTTCGCATTCCACGCCTTGACGTAGGCACGAAGAGCGGAAAGACGGGGGAAACGACGTCGGATGCTGTTGTACTCGTTCAGGACATAGATGCTGGCATTCACCGTGATGCCGCACAGCAGGACGAACGAGGCAAAACCGCCCTGGTCGAAGTTCAGCCGGAACCAATAGAAAGTAAGAAATACCCCGATATAAGAAACCGGAATCACAAAGATGATGGCAAGCGGCTGCTTCAGGGAGTTGAACAGAACGCTGGTCGTAAAGAAGATGATGGCTATCACCACCAGCAGAAGCAGGTATTGGCGGTTGTCCTTCTCGCCCCATGACCAACTGTTGCTGTCCGACTCGGCTGTATAACCCATCGGCAACAGTTTGTTGAACTCCTCCAGGTCACGTTTCTGTATCTTGTTGCCCATCTCATTGGAGCCGATATATTCGTATTGCAGGCAGAGGCGGTACTGCTGGTTTTCTTTGGCAATCTCCTGCGGCATCTGTCCCTTTTCCACAGTAGTCAGTTCGGAAAGCTTGTAATGCTTGCCGTTTCCTACTCCATAGGGGAAGAACTGCATCGCCCAGATGTCATATTCGGCAGACTGGCGGGAAGAGAGCTTGATTTTCTCCGTTCCCTGCTCGGCCGCTACCGAGCCAATCTCCAGATTCTTGCCGAAGATGGGGCGCACCGCAGAGAAAAGCACTTGCGCGTCGATGCCCTCTTGCGCCATGTGCTCCTTGTTCAGGTTGAAGTAGAATTCCTGATAGTCATCCTTCCACCAGGAGAACTCCGAATTGATGAGCACTTCCTTGATACGCCGGTGCGTCAGCAGCTTGGCCTTCAGCTTCTCCGCCCACTCATAGAGTTCGTCGTAGTTGTAGCCGTACATCCTGATGCGGTAGGAGCCGGCACTCTCGCGGACGTCATTACTGAACCCCTGGTCCTGCAATCCGTAGATGCCCCAGCTGCCGCCTCCCAGTTCCAGTGCCTTGCTTATCATATTGGCTTTCAATGTATAGGGAAAACCGCTGTTCCGGGCTTCCTTCTTGAAATAAATCTGCATACTGGCACGCCGGGGGCTGTAGATGGAAGTATGAAACTGCCTGATTTCCTTGAACCGGCTGAGGTAGGTCTCCATACGTTTCATCAAAGTGTTCATCTGCTCGAGGGTGCTGCCATTGGGAAGGTTGGCGTTGGCATAGAGCACCACCTCCTCATTACGGGTGAAGTAACTGCCTTCGTACACCTTCTGTATGAAAAGCCGCAAGCTGCCGCCCAGCGCCTTGTCCACAATGGGTTTCACCGACTCCTTATAGGTATCCGAACCGAATACCTTATTGTAAGCAGCTTCCCATTTTCCCCCTCCTTCCAGTTTGTCGGGCAACAGAAAAACGGGCAGACCGAAACCCAACAGTAACAGCAGGCATACAGCCCAGCGCCAACGGCACAGAAAACGGATGAGAGCAGAATAGCAGCAGGAGAAATAAACGGGGAAACGTCTGAAAATCCGTCCCAACCTTGTTTTGAATGTTTGCGTCAGCCCCGGCAAGACAAGACGCCTCTTCTTCCCCGTAATCCGCCTCACCAGTCCTATCTTCTCAATCATCGACGGAACAAAGAACAACGCCACCATCAAGGAAACAGCCAGATTGATGATCACTACCGCTGCAAAGTCCTGCAGGTTGAGCCGTATCTTCTCGTCAAGGAAGAAAATGATGACAAGCGCACCCATCGTAGTGAGGGTTGCCGCCAACACCGACAGGAAGGCCTTGAGATTACGCCGATGCAGAATGTGGTCGGTCATGACAATGGTACTGTCTATCACCAGATTCAGCGAGACAGTGATACCCGCCAGCGAATAAAGCTGCATCTCAAGTCCGAAGAGGTAGTAGAAGATAAGTGCCACCGCTATATTTACAGCCAGGCTGGTAACTATCAGAAAAAGATATTTCAACTTACGAGTAATGAGCCATACGAATACAAGCAGGATGAGTACCGTCAAACCGGTACGGAAGTAAATCTTGTCCAGTTCTTCCCGTATGTACTCGGTCGCATCATAGCTGGCATGCACTTCATATCCGACAGGAAGTACCTGCCGAACAGCTTCCATCTCGTCCATCACGGCACGGTTCAGTTGCAACTGGTTGGCAGTTTCTTCCGCAGTAATGGATAGATAGACGGAATTCAGCCCATTGATGCGGTAATAGCTTTGCGGCTCCTCCTCCATACGGACAGCCGACACCAGTTCGTCCAAGCGGAGCAGTTTCCCGTCGGTAGCCGTCACGGTGATGGCAGCAGGATTAAAACCAAGGGAGTTGCTCTCCGGCACCAGTGCCAGGCGTATCCATTCCCGGCTACCGTTACCTGTATCCACATTGTGCGTACCCAGAAATTCCTTCCGGTAATGCCGCTGTACTGCCTCGCTGATGTCCGATAGGGTCACACCCAGCAAGCGCAACTGTTCACTGTCATATTCCAGTCTCCACTCCATGGGCGTGGCACCGCTGAGTTCCACCTTATAGATACCCGGAATATTTGCCAGCCGCGGCTTGATATGCTCCTCGGCATACTGCTGAATCAATATCGGAGTGGAAGGGGCATTCAGTGTGAAGGACATGAAAGGGCGTGAGGCGTTCTCGTCGGGCACTTTCATGTGAATGGTGGGATAGCTGACACCTTCGGGCAATTGGGGCCACGTCTGCCGGATGATGGTGGAAGCTTCGAAGCGGACTGCCTCGACATCGGCATGCTTGTCCAGCTCCACAGTAATGTTGCCGTAGCCGTTACCCGAGGTGGAGTTCAGCGGCTTCGCTCCGCGGATACGCGCCAGCATGGATTCCAGCTTGCTGGTCACTTCCATCTCCACCACCCGCGACGAAGTGCCAGGCATGCTGAAGCCCACCGTGAAGCCGGGCAGGCTGCGTGACGGATTCAGCTTGACGGGGAGCAGCGGTATCAACGCCACCCCTACCAAAGCAAGGCAGACAAACGCCACTATGACGGTGAAGGAAGAAACTCGTTTCATCAGTTATTATAATCAAATTTTTCCGACAGCGAAAATCCGCTGGCAAAGTCGTGCAACGTCAGTTTCCGTATCTTGTAATAATTCAGCCAGTAGTCCTGCAAGGCGGAGATGTAATTGCGTTGCGCTTCCTGCTGGCGGTTCAGCGAGAGGGTCAGGCTGTTGATGTCTGCCTTGCCGATAATGAAGCGCTGGCGGGTTTCGTTATACGCCAGGATGGCAAGGTCGAGGGCCTCTTCGGCACTGGCGACGAGGGCTTGCTGGACGTTGAAGTCGCTGACGGTCATGATAACCTCCTCCTCAATGCTGATTTCACTTTGCCTGGCAGAAGTCTTCACCACGTTCAGATTGTTCCTCGCCATGTTGTATTTGCCTTTCCTCACGCCCCAGTCCACCAGTGGAATGGAGACACTGACCGACACCATCTCCTGCTGCATGGGATGCCTGTATGCTTCACCGAATTTCTCCGCCACCTGGTTGAAGCCGACGCTGGCGTTGATGCTGGCGTTGAAGCGCGATTCCTTCTTCGTCTTGTCTACTGTCTGCTCGGCTTCCAGCACTTCCTGACGAAGCCCCAGAAATTCCGGATTGTTGGCTTGAGCGGCCAGCAAAGCCTCATCAACCGGTATGGTCAGCGCCCTCGGACGTCCCGGAAGCGACACCCTGATATCCGTGTTCTTCTCCATATTCAGGAAAGATGCCAACGAAAACATGGCGCGCTTCAAGGCACTGGCGGCATTCTGCAAAGTATTGCGGGCGTTCACCACGTCGAGTTTCAGCGTCAGCAGGTCGGCACGGCTGATGGCGGCTATCTTCAGGCGCTGCATACCGATGCGGTAGAGGGTATCGGTGGAGACGGCATTGTCCTTGGCCAAGTCATATTCCGCCTGTGCCATGGCAAGCGCAAAGAAATAGGTAGTGGCCTGCTCGGATACTCGCTCTGCATTGTAAATATACTCCTTCTTCACCTTTTCGTACTTCAGCGGCTCAATCCTGCGTTCCCAACGGAAAGGATTGTAACCGACCAGACTCTGCGAGTAGCCCAAACGAACCGGAACACTGGTGAACTGGGTATACTTGTTTCCACCGAAGCTCCGCATATAGCCCAGCTCCGTATCCAGATAGAACGTACCGCCCGTCAAGTCGAAATTCTGTCTGACGGCAAGATTGCCGTATGCATAGAAGGACTGCTGGCTGCGATAGATGTCAAGGTCCTGTTCGGAGTCGTAACGCTTGGTGATATCACGGTTGTACTGTGCCGGAGTCATGTTCAGCGTCAGGCTGGGAAGGCGGTTTGCCTTATAGGTGCGGTATTCCCAATAACCGGCCAGATACATGTTCTTGGTGCGGAAGGCTTCCAGCGAACTGTCATTCGCCAGGGCAATGGTCTGCTGCAAATCGAGCGTTATCCGCTGCTGGGCAAAAGCGGAAAGGGCTCCCAGACTGAACAAAAGTATAAGACTTAATTTCTTCATGCTCTTTCTTTTCTATAAATAAACCAATATATCAACGGGATGATGAACAGACTGACCAGTGTCCCCACGAACATCGCCCCAATCATCGCTATGGAAAGCGGCTTTTGCAACTCAGACCCCATATCGAACGAGAACAGCAGCGGAACCATGGCAAATATCGTGGTGAGCGATGTCATGATGATGGGCCGGAGCCTTCTCCGTCCCGCCTCGTGGATGGCCTCGAGCAACGGCATCCCCTCTTTCCGTAATTCATTAATGGCATCCAGCTTCAGGATGGAGTCGTTGATGATGATACCGCACGTCACAATCAGTCCGATGGCAGACATCAGGTTCAGGGTATGCCCGCATATCCACAACAGAAGCAGGGCAAACGCCACATCTATCGGAATTTCCAGCAGCACGATGAGCGGCTGCACGAAGCTTTCGAACTGGGCGGCAAGAATGAAATACATCAGCAGGATAGAGATGAAAAGAATCACCACCAACTCGTCCAGCATCTGGCGGTTGGAGAAGAAACTGCCGGAGAAGGCCGTATCCCAGTCACCCGTGGCATCTGCCTCCCGCTTCACCTTTTCCATCAACTCCGGAGCATCGTCCACTTCATAGAAACGGAACGGTATATATTCACCGTTGCGTCCTGCCGTAATCGTCTTCAAGTCCTCAGCCGGACGCACCTTTACCAGCTCCCGAAGCGGAATATGCTCCACTTCGCCCTTACTGTCCGGACGGGTCTGTATCAATGTCTGCTGCAGCACCTCGTTCACTGTCCGCTCCTCGCCCACAATGCTGATGGGCAGGTATTGCTGGTAGGAATGGAGCATAGCCACGCTGTTCTCCTTGAACGCTGTCCGCAACGTACGGTAAAGCTCGTCATACGAAACGTCATAGAGCAACAGCTTTTCCTGCAGGATGCTTATGTCAAGCTGGTTCTCGAAAGCGATGCCTACGGGCGCTGTCCCCGTAAGCTCCGCAAACTGTTGTTCCAGTCCGCGCAATTCTTCCGCCGCCGGCGCCTTCTCCTTATTGCGGGCATAAAGTTCCGCCACCACATCGGCCTCCCCGGTCACGAAAAGCTTCTCGAACACGGTTTCGGGTGGAGAAAAGGAGACTGTCGCCAACGGATATTCCCGTGTCAGCCACTCGCCCGCCTGCTTCTGCAAGGGAGCAATCCCGTCAGGCGAGGAAGTCTTGAAATACAATTCTGCCTCCGAAGAAGAGAGAGCCTGCTCACGGTTCAGCAGATAGTCCTGCTGGCCTATGGCAGCCGTCTGTTCCACAGTCTTGTCCAACAACTGTCCGAACAGCACATTCACACGATGCCGGTTCTCGTCCACATGTATATTTTCGTTCCATTCCACGTGGACTATCAGTTCATTCTGGTCTATCTGCGGCATACGCTCCTTGCCGACGGAATAGAACAGAAAGACACAAAGAGGAATAGAAACCACACAGAATATGATACTTACCGTCTTGTGGGAAAATACCCAGTCGATGCCCGCATCATAAAAACGGTCCAGCGTATGTTCCTTCAACGGATTGTTGATGCGGATGCGGGAGAACCACGACCTGCCGCGCAACCCCGTCCGGTAGACCAGCATATAGAGGACCGGCAGCAGCATGATACCCGTGAAGTAGGAAACCAGCAGCCCCACCGTAACAGAGAATGCCTGGTCATAGAACAACGCCCCTGCAATGCCGCTCATGAATATCAGCGGCACAAATACGGCAATAGTGGTCAGCGACGAACTCAGCATGGGCGTAATCACCTCACTCGTTCCCGTCACGCAAGCCCGCCGCAACGAATAGCCCCGTTCGCGATACTGCGAAATGTTCTCCGTCACAATGATGCTGCTGTCAATCATCATACCCAACGCCAGGATTAATCCCGACAAAGAAATGATATTGAGTGACATCTTGAACAAGTAGAAGAACAGGAAGCAGATGACAATAGATACCACCATACTCAACCCGATGATGAACGGTGATTTGATGTCACCCAAGAAGAGTACCGCCACAATGCAGATGAACAGGAAACCCAACGACAAATTTTGCTGAAGATTGGAGATGGTATAGTCCAGCAACTCCGTCTGGTTACGGCTGATGCTAAAATCAATGTCGGGATATACTTTCTTGAAGTAGTCCATCGTGCTGTTGATGGCAAGCTTCATGTCTTCCATATTCTCGTCCGCCTGCTTGATGACGGCAAGGGTAACGGCACGCTTGCCATTGCTCATGGAGACACCTTTCTCCTTGGCAGGAACAATCTCTACCCGGCAGAAGTCTCCCAAGCGGATGATACGTCCTTCCTTTCGCAGCAGGATGCCCTTCACGTCCTCCTCTGTCCGCAGCAGGGTGGAGAACTTAATGTTGTATTCGTAGTAGCCGTCGCGCACGGTCATGCTGCCCGGCTCCACGTTGTTTTGCGCCAGCACGTTTTCTATGTCTTCAATGGAGAACCCCAACACAGCAAGCTTATCCGGGTCGGGCACAATCTGTAACTGGCGTTCGACCAAACCCGTGACATCCACCATTGCCACTTCCGCCAACTGCTCGATGCGACGCTTTATGACATTTTCGGCAAACTCGCACAAATCAAGAAACGCGCGTTCGTCCACCTTGCCGTATGCACTGTCGTTTTTTAGGGTCAGGTTGAGGTAGAAGACAGGAATGTCCGTCGCACTTGCCTTTATCACCTTCGGGCGTTCGGCATCCCTGGGCAGATAGTTCATGGCGGCGTCAATCTTCTCGTTCACTTCTATGAAGGCAAGGTCGGTATTCGTACCGAAGTCGAAGCCCAGGCGGATGATGCCTGCACCATCGCGCGTCTCGCTGTCCATGTCCTTCAGTTTCGCCACCTGGATGAGCTGCTGCCGCAGAGGTTTCACCACCGTATTCTCTAATTCACGCGCCGAGGTATTCTGCGCCGACACCTGCACTGTAATTTCCGGGATGGCAATATCGGGCAGCAAGGATACCGGCAAGGTGAAGTAAGTCACCAGCCCGACAATGAAGCATGCTGTAAATGCCATCAGTACGGCAATAGGCCGCTGTATCAAAAACTTTATCAATTTTCAATTATGAATTTAAATTGTGAATTATGAATTTTCAACTTTCAATTTTCATCTTTCAATTTTCCACCACCTTCACCGGCGCCTCATGTGCCAAATTCACATTTCCCGTCACGATGACCGTATCGCCTTCTTTCAGGGCATCGTCGGCCATGCTGTAGCTTTCCGCATTCTCCAGTCCGGTCTGCACATAGTTCCACTGCGCCTTTCCGTCTTTCAGGGTAAAGACGACTTGCTTACCCGAACGCAGTACGACGGCACTTTTGGGTATCACGAGCTGACCGTCCAGAGAACGGTGTACATTTACCCTCACATTCATGCCGCTAAACAGACGTCCCCTGCCATTGACGGATGCCTTTACTTTCACCATTCCCTTATCATCTACCAGAGGATTGATTTGGGTGATGCGGCCCTCTTGTTTGGAAGAGGCATCCGAGTAAGGGGTGACAATCACCTTGTCGCCACTCTTTATCAGGGGGAGTTCACTTTCCAGTACCGTAAAGTCCACTTCCATGCCCTGAGTGCCAATGATGGAGCAGAAAGATTCCGAAGTGCTTGCCTCGTTGAAGGGCTTGGAAAAGAGGTTCGCCACCACGCCGTCGAAGGGGGCAACCAGCGTAGCATGCTCTTCTTCATAGGCGGCGAGTTCGTACTGGGAAAGGCTTTGGTCGTAACCGCTCCTCACGCGGGCCAGCTTCATGATGTCAGCAGGTACTTTGGAGGCATCCCCCACCGGATAGCCTTGCCCTATCAATACATCCTGCAACTCAAGTTCCGCTTTTTCCAAGGCATCCTTGGCCTGCGCGGTCTTGTTCTTCAGGCGGAACTTATCCAGTTCGGCAAGTTTCTGCCCTTTGCGCACCGGGTCACCGTTCTTCACGTAGATGTGTGCCACTACACCGGTGGTCTCAAAACGCAAATCCGCCATGGCACCGGCGGTTACTTTTCCGTTGCTCACCAGTTCATGCTCAAAGGTCGCCCGCTTCAGGACTTTCACGGTCACTTCATTGCTTTCACTTGGCAGGACGGTTGCCACCCCTTCCTCGGACTCTTTTCCCTTTCCGGCATCGGAGCAGGCGGCAAGCAGGGCAACGGCCATGCATAGCAGGTATCGATAGTTCTGTGTCTTCATATTCATACTCAATTATAAATTGACAAAATTAATCGTTTCAAAAAAACGAACCGATATTTGCATGTGGACACTTTTTTCATAGCACTTTAGCAATTAGTTCGCTCATTATTAACACTTTCCGTTTTTATTCATCTTTTTTGATATGGACAAAAATAAGCTGAATCTTTTTTATTTCCTCCCTCATCTGTCGTATTGCCGTAGAATGCACTTTCGGCTCTTTCGTCAATACCATCCGCTTCATTTTTTCAAACTTGTCCGGTTGTCTGAATCCTGGTTCCGCATAAAGCTTCGCAAGCAGATAATAGGGATAAATACGTCCCGGCAAACGATGGGTGGAACGGATAAACCAGTCTTCCGCTGACAAGCAATCACCCATCTGCTGATAATTCTTGCCTATCACATTCAGTATCATGGGGTCACAACTACGCTGTAAAGCTTCTTTCAAAATACGGTTGGATTTACCGAACTGCTGCTGCTTGTGCAATCCATGCCCATATTCGAACAAGAAAGATGCCCGGTCCCTCAACAGAGGATAAAGGCGCCCGTACTCTTTCTCTGCCGATTGATACGCACCTGCATTATACAGCACCCGCGCATTCATCCACTCCCGGCAAGCCTGCTCCACTTGCAAGTCATTCTTCAGGCGAAAACCGCCAATGATGCCTACTGATACAGCCAGCCCCAACCATTGCCAACGGTCGGCACCGGACAAGCACGCCACAAGCAATCCTCCAAATGTAACGATAAATACCGGAAGTTGTAGCGGATAGGAGGAAAAAGAGAATATCATCAAAGAAAGAATAGCCCCACAGATACCATAACGTCCTTTACGGACTCCCCTATACAAACACAGCACGACCACAACCAATAGACATACAGCCAAAGGAATGCCCAGTTCGACCGCAGCCTGCAGATATTCATTGAATGCATATTCCGGACTTCCCGCCACACGTTCCTCCCACGGTTCATAATCACCTGCTGCAAAATAAGTTTCCTGCGCATTTCCGTAGGCTGCTGCGAAATTATGAATCCCATATCCGGTCAACGGCTTTTCTGCAATGGCACGACAAGTTATCTTCCACATGAAAAGACGGCCACGTGCAGAATCGGGTTTCAAGACAAACAGTAAATAGCCCGCCAATAGCAAGACACAGAATCCACCGACCACTACCATCACCACACGCTGCCTTTGCTGCTGCCATAATAATCTGAACTTATCCGTCCAATCCATATGCCAAGCATATACACACAGACAGGAAACTCCTGCCGCCAACCATGCCGAACGGCTCATTCCTGCCGGAAGCACACAAAGGATAAGCAGCATCACGCCACCGGCAACCATAGCTCCAACTTTATCCATCACCTTTTTCCATCCTTTCCCGTCATTCCGGTCAGAGCAGAGAATCTCCCCCCTCTTGGTCAGCCATTGATGCAGACAGACCGGAAGTATCATGGCCAAATAGCCGGAATAAGGCCCCGGATTGAAGAAAGAACCTGTCAATACATACAAGGAATGGTTGGACACAGCATAACCATAAAGCTGCCTCAATCCCCAAACAGCCTCAATGCCCCCCAGCATTACCAATACCCACGAAACCGGTATAAAAAGAAAATACCTTTTTTCCATCATCAATCCAGCCATCAACAGACATCCTGCAACTACCAATGCACTTTTATCGAAATAGAGCCATTGCCCTATAACATCAGCTACAGGAAGTCCGGAAGAAACGTTACATGCCAAAGACAATAAAACTATACAAGCAATGTAGACCAAACTTCCAGTCAATAGATTACGTACATTATTCATTCTATCTATCAAATATTCAATAGTATTCTATAATTCACCAAAAGATTTGTTTCCCGTCTTTATATTCAAAAATCCGTTCATCTTTACCGGCTGTGTGATTCTTCAGATAAAATAAAGCACCTTGAAACCCTGAATAGACAATAGAATCTGACACAGCCATTTGCCGCCCGACAGAATTCCATTTTCCTCCACCCCAATAAAACAATTCATACAAATTACCTTTATAAATAAAATTCACCTCATTACGAGGAGTATACACCACCTTCTCCACACGATGGGGACTTCCAAAGTCCATCCCGGTCCATCCTCCATCCGGATGTATATAATCAAATGAAGTATCCGGATTACCGTCAAATGCGTTCAAATATTCATGTGTATTGTCTTCAAAACTTCCCGGAGTACCTATGATTTCCCCATATAGAGGTATGGTATCTTCCGTATTCTCATAAAAAGCCAGTTCCGAGATATTACAGAAACATCCGTCAGCACCCTTATAGCGCATATACCGATACGGTTTATCAGACTTCAACCGGGCCACAGTATATAGCCGATACGGAGCCTCCTTTATCAAAAGTAGAGTATCCTTCCACCCAAAGTCTGCCCGGTCGCTTCCTTCCACTACTCCCCCAATCATCCGGTCATTGAAAAGAACACTCAAAGTAAGATGGCACTTCCTATACAAGACCAATTCCTGCTACCGGTATAAAGTGCAGTGACATCCCGAAAGAACGGACGTCGGAATGCCGGGTAAACATCGGAATATTTCCCCAGTTTCCGTACCGCCTCCTTATCAATACTATAGGTTGCCCGGTACATTTTTCCCCTCGAAATGCTATATTCTTCCGCTTTGCTCCATACTTCTTCATAAGGAAGATTTGCAATGTATGTCTTTCCTTCCTTATCCAAAACAAAATTCCAGAAATGAGAGGCATTGTTGTCTCCTAATACCATCACCCTATCTACTCCGCACGGAATGCCCAATGCCCGCAACACATATATCATGGCATCCGTAAACTCTCGGCAACTGCCCGTATGCCATTTCAGTACATCCGGTCCCAAATGAGGCCCCACCGGAAAAAGAGCCGTATTCCGGTAGTTCGCTTTCCGCAACGTATCCATCAACAACTGGGCGGCAACCTTAGGATTATCAGCCTCATCTGTCTTCCTGAATTCATCCAAAATCGGGCTATAGCACTCATAAATTTCTTTGCGCCAGAGAGAAAGCGGCTCATCCCCTATTCTATAAGGCAATATATATTCGCAGAAAGTATCAAAATCAACATGCTTTCCCCAAGGTTGCTCCCGCCAGACTTTGAATGCCCATTCTATATGATTGACCAAAAAAGCGGAATCCACCGTCATAATGTCCCTCTTATAAGTCAATTGATTTATAGAAAATTCTCCATCTGCTCTTTTCAAGGAATCAATCAACTCTTGCACATGCCTGGAATAAGGAAATGAAACGTATTCACTGAAATACTTCCTGTAATTCTCCAAGGCCTTTCCCTCGTAAGCACCATGAAAAGGCATATTCTCTATCAGAAAACAAGCAGCACGATATTTGTCACCGTCCTCTTCCTTGTAACGGTCCAGTACCTTTTGCAACTCCGCACGGTTATCACCGGCAAGATTCAAAGCTGTGTCCAACCACTGATTTTCCGAAGAACAAGCCATAAACAGACCTGCTGTAAACCATACCCATACACACCAATGTTTCATATCACTATTCCATTTTTTTCTATTCCAATCTGAAAGACAATCCAATCAATCCTTACAATCCGATACAAATACCTGCTTACCATCTTCCATATGAAATATCAGTTCTTCTTCTCCACGGGTACTGTCATGCAAATAGAGCAAAGCTCCCGATGGTATCCCGTCATATGGCAGAAAAGGTTTTTCTGCCATTTTCTTCCCCAATGAGTTCCAACAGCCCTCTCCCCAATAGAAGAGTTCATAACAATCCCCTATCCTGACAAAGTTATCATCGTTACGGGGCATATACATAAAATTGTCTATAGTAACAACCTTTCCAAAATCCACCGTTACACTTGCACCGGGTTTTGATGAAATGAAATACGACAACGGCTCATTATCATAGACCTGATGGGCAAAAGTACCCACTGTAGCCGGAGCATCTCCCCAACTGTCTATAGGGACAATTTCTTCCTCTCCTTTATAAAAATGCATTTCGGCAACTTCCGCATATCCCTCTGCCGAAGAACAAAAACGGGCATAGCGACCCCTTACCGGTTTCTCAAGAATAACGTGATTATAATTGATACCGGGCGTATCTTTCACAGTACACAACAACTCCGCATTTTTAAAATCCTTATCACAAGCCGCCTCAAAATGCCCGTCTTTTATCCCTCCCATATAGTTCCTGATACGTTCCGAAAGAGGGTATTTCCGATACAATTCAGCAGAATAGCACTTGGAGGTATCTGCAACATAAGGATGTATATCCTTGCCATCAAAATAAAAAGGATTTCCAATAGGGCGATACTGCCCGTTTGCGAATGCCAACAATATATAAACCTGCCTCGAAGCCAAATTCCTGAAAAGCGCTTTTCCACTTTCTACCTTAGTAAAATCTATTCCCCGCCACCCATAAGCACTGAACAACCCCACATAAACATAATTCCCGTCCATCCCTTCTACCGGCAGTTCCAGATTCGAATCAAAATAATTATCCGACACTTTTCTTGCAAACACATCCTTAAAAGCAGCCGGTACGGACCGGTTCCGCATAAAATCGCCATCCATGTCCCATTGTCTGCCAAAACACCGGCGGTAAACCACGCTCGGGCGCCGACTGTCAATATAGAAACTCCCCCGTTCCGGCTTCCGGGAAGGGAAAGTAAAAGGAAGGCAGACACCCGTTACATCCCTCACCACATTCCACACATGCCCTTTCCGTGTTTCCGCATTGAAAGTATAGAAATCATAGGCTACCGGGACGCCGATGGCCCGCATCACATAAATCATAAAATCACAAGCATCCTGACACTTGCCGATACGATTATGCAGCAGGTACTCTCCTCCCAAATGCGGATAGTTAAAGACCCATGTAAACCGGTAAGGGTCTTCCTTCTGCAAATACTCCCAAACTACGCTAATCGCCTCCACTACATCGATACCCGTATAAACCTCGTCCAGCAAAAAGGAATAACGGTCATGGTATATCTGCCGCCAGTTGTCCGGAGTCTCATTTCCGATACGATAGGGAAGCAGCCATTCACAGAAATCTGCAAAAGAAAGGGAAGCATTCCACGGACGCTTTTTCCAACCATCAAAAGCCAAATCAATGTTATTTATCAAGAATTCAGCCCTTATATTCAGTACATCCGGTTTTCTCTGCAATCCGGAAGGGGTATAATAATCCCAATCCGGTACGGCAGTATCCTTCAGCATCACCCCATAAGCATCTGCCGAAGCCAGCACTATTTTCAAAGAATCCAGTTCTTCACCTTCAAGGGCATAGTGATAAGGCATATTTTCTATCAAGAAACAAGCGGCTTTATATTTTTCAGGCTCATCTTTATAATGTTCCAGTACCTTTTCCAGTTCGCCTTTGTTGGTTGCAGCACACTCCAGTGCGTACTCCAATCTGCCGGAAGCATTGCAAGCCTCCAATATCCCGGCAATCAATAATATCCAGAGCAATTTAAACAGAACTTTCATCTTAGTCTATTCTTTTAAAGATACGTTTCCATCTCATTTTTCCAGTATTCGGGCTGACGGACTTCCATACCAGCCATGCCCTTCCCACTATAAATGGTTCCGGCAGTAATCCCCAGTAGCGGGAATCTTTTGAATTCACCATCTTGTCACCCGAAACGAAATAATAGTTCTCACAGAAGCGGTAATTGTGTATCACACTGTCCCCCAGCAGAACCGAATCTCCATGCAATGTCAGTTTCTTTTTCTGTTCCCACTCTATCACGTTCCGATACAGCAACCGTGTTTCCGGATTCATTCCTACCACGCTGCCTTTGGCCGGTATATAAAGAGGCCCAAACTCGCTGATAGTCCACCCATTACAGCCACCATCGGGAAAGCTCTTAAGAACAAGGCCCCGCTCCTCCGTCATGCCCGAAGATATCAATTTACCTAATTCCTCCTGCGCCTGCACATTTCCTGCGATACCATCAAATCCGGACACACGATAATGTGTATTCCTTATCTCCAACGTATCACCCGGCACGGCGATACAGCGCTTCACGTAATACAACATCACGTCCAGCGCAATGCTGTCCCACCTGCCCGGATAAGGAAAATTGAACACTAGTACATCATTCCGCTGAAAATTTCTCCATCCGGACATACGGTGCATCCTCACCTCCTTTTTCTCCACGGCATCAAGCACATTGAATAGGCGTGCTCCACCCGAACATTTATCCACCAGAATATAATCACCCGCCAGCAACGACGGTTCCATCGAGTCCGACGGTATCTTGAAGGAGGTCACCACAAACACCTGCAATACTATCAGTATCACAACAAGCAGGCACAGACAGAATAATACGTTTGTTATTCCATTCAACCATTTTTTCAATTGCAGCCGCTCCTTCATCCCATCAATCAGTTATTTTGCATCCCCACTAATCTTCAATACCAACGGAGAAGTTTCTGCATTGCAATATACCGTTATCGTCTTGTCAAAGTGCTCCGGATGTTCGGCTTTATAAACCACTTCCAAAGCTATTTCCTTACCCGGTAATGCCGGTTCCTTTGAATAAGCTACGGTAGTACAACCACAAGAAGTGGCAACATCTTGTATAACCAATGGTTTGTCACCCACATTCTTCAATATAAAAGTTGCTTTTTGTTCCTCCTGCCAATCAAAACGACCCAGCGAAACAGATATATTGCTGGCATCCACTTCTGTTTTTATCACTTTACTTTCATCTCTTCGTTCTATCTTCTCACCTTTAATAATCTTCAGATAGAGTTCTTTCACTTTAGGATTATAAATTGGATTACCAATAGCAATAACCCTATTATTTCTATCTAACAAAAAAGTTTGAAAATTCATATTAGAAGGAAATTTATTCAATTTATTAAACTTATTATTTTTATCTATATATACCGAATGATTAAACCGTTCTCTCTTTAACAAAAGCCGTATTTCATTAAGCTTATATGGCTGAAAAACAAACTGAAAATGCACAGTATTCGGGAATATAGAATCAACATTTACTGCAAAATCTTGCCATTGTGATAAACCCAATTTACAACTCATACAACCTATCGAATCTATATAGGTTATTATCTTATACATACATATGGAATCTGCATTCAAAGTATCTCGACCTTGCATAAAAAAATGCATATCATTAGGATACAATATTTCACGTCCTTTCCACTCTTGCATTAACTTTACGAGTATTTCTCGATCCTTATTTCCACAAGAAATAAATAGTATAACTGACAGAGAAATATATAAAATACGATTCATAACTACAAATTCAACGAATATTTAACCAATTCTACTTCCTCTTTATCCATTAAAGCATATATTGTATCATCTGAATCTGATACACAAAAATTCATAATTGGAAAATCTAAGACAAACTTACATATAGGAGTGGCATCCCAAGCTAGCTGATAAATAATTTTTCCATTAAAAGCCTTTACACCAACTTCCTTATAACTATTTCCTGAATACAGTAGATAAACATACTTCTCTGTAGCATAAGCTTTAATAAAAGCCATTTTATTAGCTACACTCATTGGGGCCGACCTAGTTGTACCTGTATCTTCTGTTTTATATTCAGGGTATCCTCCTACAAATTCAAATGATTTATCTATATTATCTTTATTTACAGAATACAATGAAAATATAGGTGCTGACCCTATAGCAAAGACAAATCGATTCAATGATTTATTAGAAGATAACGTTCCTTGATAAGCCATTCCTCTTAAACGATTTTTAACTTCTTTTTCTTGTTTATCACGATAAGGATACTCGTAGTAATACCTACTTCCAATATACTTACCAGTAAGACTAAACATATTATTTTCATAAAACCCTAATCCTAAATATGTATCATATTGAGTTGGGCATATATTTAAGCTCATCAGACTATCCTGCATCAACACTGGAAATTGAATGTTTCCTTGTTTAATTTGCCGTAGATTCATTTCCACTAGGTTCCGCTTATAAACATCATATACCCCAATTAACGAATCTCCATACAAAGAGCACAAAGAAAAAACCTGAAGGAATTCATTATTACCTTCCCCTCTTTTTCCAAAATGATATACAGAATTATTATCTCTTAAATCTATTAATGTAAATATACTATCATTTATATCATCATAGATAACAACCGATGAATCAGCATAATGAATAATATATGGTCTCCCTAAAATTAATTCATGATTTAAGACATTCGCAGAAGTAATTTTACGCATCTTTGTAAATGAAGCATCAAATTTTCTCATTTTTTCATCATAATTTGTACATGATGAAACTACTAAAATTAGAACCAATAAATATTTCATAATAAAGAATAAAAAAATATTAGTATATTAACATATAATCAAGAGAATTCTCTTCTTCGTTGTCTTTTATTTTGAATAACAAAGAAGAGTTCTCCTGAATTACTTTCTGTATTTATCCAATAAAATGAATTACTAGAAATACTGACGATACCCTCTTACAAAAAAGCCATCATAATCTACAAAACATGTACGATCTGTTTGAATACAAAATGGACCTATTATAATCTCTGCACCAGACGCCATAGCATCTACATTCTTTAACAGCAACTCACATATCTGCTCAGTATCTTCTACAGTATGCAATCTTTCTACACTGATTAAAGAAAACAGAACAACAAACAATATTAATATTTTTTTCATACTATTTCTTGATTTATATTTATTAATTAAACATAGTGTATAAGCGATTGTCCTTTACATCCACCCCATCCCCAATCTTTACAGATACCAATTGCATATATAGCACAACCATAACAATCACCAGAACCTTCACCACCATCTGCTAATGCTTCTATATTAGCCAATGCCAAATCAGACATAACATCTGTTTTCTGATTTGCATAAACTCCATATCCTGCAATCGCTGCAAATGCTGCAACAAAAGCTATCTTAATCATTTTCTTCATACTACTCTTCAATTTTATTAGTATAAGATTATTCTTTTTTATCATTTACCACAAGCATAATGCTTGCGTACCAGAATCAAGATATAAAAATCTTGGAGAATTCATTTCTTACCATATCTATCGAAATAGCAGAAAACACACTCTGTTTCAATTCAAATTACTATCTTTGCCTCGACCTCCTTTCTTGGTGGGTTACGGAACGGACGGTACGAGATGCACCAACAAAACGTGAACCGTCCGTTCCTCTCCATCCATATTATAGTTTACTTTATTTCATGCTATATTCTATTATCGGCTCATCCTTATTCACATCCGTTGCCAAGATGATTCCTTTTTGTTCATCTACCGATATGCCATAGATATAATGATTTAACACATACTTGCAAAGCGGTTCGCCAGCGAGGCTAAATGCATAAATATACTGCCCGCCATCCGGCAAGTTGATACCTTGCTGTGCACTATTCGCAATTTCTTTGAAAGAACGCCCGTGAAACACTGCATAGATGGCATTGTCAGTAACTTGTACATCGCTGAATCCCATGATTCCCGTGGGTATTCCATAACCCTGCGACACTTGAAATTCTGGCTCACCGTGCGGACCGATGCGCACCACATGCGTGCTGTCTTTCAAATTAAAGACTTCAAGCACTTCGCCAAGCTGGGTCACTGCCGCCAGCACCCCGTTTCGGGGATTGTAGTCGATGAAGCTACGCCATGCCTGGGCCAATGCAGGACGGGTATTCTCCAAAGCTTCTTCGTTGGCAGTGGGTATAATGCCCGTTCGACGGAGAAGCTTGCCTTTAGCATCTACCCAGCAGAAACGGCTGTCGCCCGAATAGTCGGGAATGATGAAAGTGGTATCATCGTATTGTACAAAATCCAATGGCCGGAGCATTTCTTCATCCAGCCTCACCGTCTCCAGCAGAGACAGCGAGTGGCCGGACGAAGTGAACCCATACCTATTGATTTCTGACTTACCTGCATCGAGCATCCACAAAAATCCTCCATTCCATCGAATATTTTCGGCCGAAAGCATCTCTTTGGGAGCCTCGCCCCGCTTGCCAAAAGAAGACAAGTAGCGAAAGTCAGGATAGTGGAAAGCATGGCAGAAGTAGTCTGTGCCATGAAGATCCATCACTACAGCCTTATCGCCCTGCACCCGAATACGGAAAGGGTAACGGAACAAGGCAGTGTCTAATGGCTGCACCTTCGCTTTGAGTTCAATTGTTTGCGGAAAATCCGTGTAGACAACGGAAGTTGCTACAGTTTTCTGCGTACAAGAGGAAAGGGATAGTGCAGAGAGGCTAATGAGGCAAGCTATAATAATTGTACACATGAGCTACACTTTCCTTATTAATAGGGCAAACAATAGAACCACTCCCATTACATTTACTATTAACTCCATTCTCACCGGCCGCCAATGCCTCTATATTCTCCAACAATAAATTATCCAAGTTTTCTGGATAAGTAGTTTTAGCATAACCTAAGATCGCAATGGCACTAACAACCAAAATTCCAAATAACTTCATTTTGCGTTTCATAGCATTTTTGTTTTTGTTATGCCAGTAAAGGTAAAAGGAAAGATTGGAAAACGGCAACTAAATAATGGACAAACGCACCCAAAAGGGGCGTGAAAAAAACTTCACGCCCCTGAAAACCTATTTGGTTAACATTTCAACTACTTGGAGATAACAATTTGATACCCCTGTTTTTCTGATACAGCGAGTATTTCGACAGATTTATCCGTTGCAAATAGTTTACGCAATGAGTTAATTGCTTTTCTGCGACGTTCATTCAATCTCAAATCATCTAAAGCCCAACCGCAAACTACGGCTATTTCATCGTACGTCAGGAAATAATCGGATGTAGCTATAAAAGCAAGCAATAGTTTTGCAGCTTGGGGAGGGCAAGATTGTACTTCTTCTTCATCTGTTAAAGTATGGTTTATGGCATCGAAACTAGATTCTCCGATTAGGTAGATGTTCTTTTCCGATACATCGGTTGCCTTTTCCTTTTTATGCAGTTGAATCCTTACATAAAAAAACAATCCGAACAGTAAAATACACAAAAAGCAGGATAGTATCAGCAGTACATTATCTTTCCAATCAATGCAATACAAAAAAACGGGTTGCATGTATGCAGTCAGACTCATCGTATACATGTTGTCCAGATAGTAGGTACCCAAATTGTTTTGTGAAGTACAAATTGTTTCATTTCCAGCAAATGTTTCTTGAAAAACATCTTTCCCCAATGGGGTAATCTTCAAAGAAAGCACACACACTGTGCCACGGTACCGCGCATCCATTTCCTCTTGCCATTCAGACCTAATCTTTTCCAATGGAAATTTCCCATAGCAATTCAGAATATCGGCTTTATATCCTACAACTTCCAACAAATATAACCCTTGTGCCTCTTTCAGTGAATCTATCGTCACTTCAAATTCGCCTTCTTCTGTTATTACTTGTCTCTTGGTATACTTCTTTCCATTACTACCGGATGATACATGATAAGTCCCCAGGTTGTCAAACTCCCGATTCACCACCAGCTCCGCAACCTTCCGCAAAGTTTGCAACGCGACCTCTTTGGCCACAGCTTGTCCCTTCCGGGCATTATTATACAATGCTACTCCCCAAAACAGTGCCACTACTACAATGGCACATGTCCATATTACAGTAATCTTATTACGGCGTTTCATCTTCTTTTTCACTTCTGTATCTTATTCATTTCTGCCCATGCACTCGAAAAGGCATCTCCTTAATAGCGCCAAAATTAAGTAATAATATAAAGGAAAAGGGAAAATGACTTGAGAAAGAAGGAAATAAAATCAAAACAGTTTCTTCTTCTAATCCGCTTTAGCAATTTTCCACCCGCCAATCGTCCGCGTGGCACTGTCAAAATTCACACCAATCTTGACCACACGCCTGCCGTCCGCCCGGTAAGGGAGGGCATACTGCTTGCTGTCAATCTGCGCCAACGCCTCTTCCGGGGTACCGTCGTATTTGAACTCGAAGACATAAACGGCATCCTGCAACTGCACCACCACATCCGCACGGCCTACGGAGCTCTTCACTTCCGACTCCACATATTGCCCCATCAACCGGAACAACAAATAGAAAATGGTCTGATAATGCTTCTCGGTCTTGTTCTCCAAATCATTGGGAATGGAGGCAAAGAAGGAACGGGTACGCTCCAGGCAGCTATCCACATCACCCTTCATCAGGTCGCGAAGGAAAGAGACGACGTAGAAGGTGTTGTTCTGGGCAGGCAAGTGCACGTAAGAGGGAAGCAGGGATTCAATGAAACCTTTACGGACCTCACCGTTGGGATAGGCCAAACGATAGATTTGGAAATTACGGTCATAGCCCTTAATGGTAAGATAACCGCTCTGGTAGAGCACCGGGATGGGACTCGTTATCTGTTCCGTAGGCGCATCAAACTGCTCGTCGGTAGCCTCAACACCTTCCAGAGCGCGCACATCGAAGTCTGCATGGCGCAGAATATCTATCAGGAAAGTAGGCGTGCCCGTGGAGAACCAATAGTTCTTGTATTCTTTGGAATTGAAAGCATTGAACAGACTGAACGGGTTGTAAATATCCGCACAAGCCTTGCTGAAATGATAACCGTCGTACTGCCGCTTCAAATGCAGGCAGGCCTCTTCGTAAGTTTCACCGTTGGCTTCGGCCATCTGCCTGATGTCGGGTTTCAACTGTGTCAGCAGTTCCTGCTCGGTGATGCCGCAGAGGGCACTGAAGTCATCGCGCATACTGATATTTTGCAAATTGTTCAGTTCGCTGAAGATGCTCAGCTGGCTGAACTTGCTGATACCCGTGATAAAAAGGAAACGGAGATATTGACCCAACCCCTTGAGAGGACTGAAGAACTTGCGCATCTCGTTGCGAAGCTGCTGCTGCAAAAGCGTATCGGAATTGCTGTCGAGCAAAGGAGCATCGTACTCGTCAATCAATACCACAACCGGCTTGCCGGTCTTGGCGTAGGCACGCAGGATGATGCCTTGCAGACGGGCAGCAGGACTCTCTTCCCCTTCCATTTTTCCATAAATCTCTTCCCAACGGGATAAGAAGAGATTCAGTTGCTCCTGCAAATCAAAAAGTTCGGTATATTTAGTCAGACTGAAGTCGACGTGCAGCACCGGGTAAACCTCCCATTCCTGCTCCAGACGTTCCATGGCCAGCCCTTCGAAAAGTTCCTTTTTCCCCTGGAAATAGGCCTCCAGCGTAGACACGAGCAAGCTTTTGCCAAACCGACGGGGGCGGCTGAAGAAATAAATTTGGTCTGTATTCACCAATTTGTACACCAGCTCCGTCTTATCCACATACACACAATTCCGCGTACGCAGTTGCTCAAAATTCTGTATCCCTATCGGATAGCGTCTGCCACTCAATTCCATAGCTGCTACTGTTTAAATTACAAGTATGACAAAGATAGCACATATTCCGCAAAAAAGAAAGCACGCCCATGGCTTTTTCATCACAAGCCCTCACTGCAAACCTACTGCACATCTTTTGCAGTAACACTGCAAAGGCGTTGCAGTAGCACTGCAAAACAGTTGCAGTGGCACTGCATCTATGTTGCAGCGGCACTGCAAAAACGATGCACTGGTTTTGCAGTGAGTATTTGGTATCTTTAACATTGGCACCCAAAGCCTTACAGCGGAGCAGAGCCCGTTTTCATCACATAACGCCCTGTCCTGAAAACAGTCAACCAAAATCAGGAGAACAAAAAGGGTGAGGGCAAAATTTGCCCTCACCCTTTTAAATTGCTCTCACTCACCCCTGAAACACCGATGAACAAGCAGATGCAGACAAGCGGTGAGGGTGGTGAGGGTGGAATTGCAAAACTTTTATTAGTTTGCTTATTTCAGCAAGCTTTCCGCATCCAGGTGCTCTGCCTCAATATCCTTGAAGTAGCGGTAAGTACCCACCTTCAATTCTTCGGTGGCCGCATCGTCACAAACGATGATACCCTTTTCGTGCATCTGCAAGGCGCTGATAGTCCACATCTGCATCACGGGACCCTCGACTGCATGATAGAGGGCACGTGCCTTGTTGTGTCCGTTTACGATAATCATTACCTCGCGGGCGCTAAGCACAGTACCGACACCGACGGTCAGGGCAGTCTTGGGCACCTTGTTCACGTCGTTGTCAAAGAAACGGGAGTTGGCAATGATGGTATCGGTAGTCAATGTCTTCTGGCGGGTGCGTGACGAAAGGGAAGAACCCGGCTCGTTGAAAGCGATATGTCCGTCGGGACCGATACCGCCCATGAAGAGGTCGATGCCGCCGTAGGACTTGATTTTTTCTTCATAGCGTGCACACTCGGCATCCAGGTCGGCAGCGTTGCCGTTCAGGATATTGGTGTTCTCCGGCTTGATGTCTATATGGCTGAAGAAGTTGTTCCACATAAAGGAATAGTAGCTTTCGGGATGTTCCTTGGGCAAACCTACATACTCGTCCATATTGAAAGTCACTACGTTCTGGAAAGACACGATGCCTTTCTTGTTCAGGTCGATAAGTTCCTTGTACATGCCCAACGGAGAAGAACCGGTGGGGCATCCCAATACAAACGGTTTTTCAGGTGTCGGATGAGCGGCCTTGATTTTGGCAGCCACATAATGTGCCGCCCACTTTGATACGGATTGATAATCCGGTTGAATGATTAGTCTCATTGTGATTGTTTTATTAGGTTAATAAATTAGGGGTAATTTTCAACTACTTCCTATCCTTCTTCAAACGCTCTGCCATGGCACGTGCCAGGTTTTCGCATTGTTCGTAAGTAATGTCCTTCATGGCCTGCTTCATCTCTACCGGGTCGCCCACAATCTCGAACTTGCTCTTTTCGGCAAACTCGCCCATGCGCTTCACGGCGGCACCCGCCCAGCAGAAGGAGCCGAAGTATCCCAGATAGCGTCCCTTCACTTCGCGTACCAGAATCTTGGAGAGCAAGGATTCTATCTCAGGATAAATCTGGTTGCTGTAGGTGGGGCTGCCGATGATAAGTCCGCGATACTTGAATATGTCGGCAATGATATAAGAAGGATTGCTCTTGCTCACATTGTGCATCACGATGTTCCTGATGCCCTGTGCAGAAAGTTCCGCCGCAATGGCTTCCGCCATCTGCTCCGTGTTGCCGTACATGGAACCATAGGCAATGACCACACCTTCGTCAGCGGCGTAGCGGCTCAACTTGTCGTAGATGCCGATAACCTTGGCTATGTTTTCCGTCCACACCGGCCCGTGCGTGGAGCAGATGGTGGAAATGGGCAGACCGCCCAGCTTGGCAAGTGCCTTCTGCACCGGAGAGCCGTACTTGCCCACGATGTTGGAATAGTAACGCACCATCTCGTCCCAGTATCTGTCCAGATTGATGCGCGTATCCAGGAACCCGCCGTCCAACGTACCGAAACAGCCGAAGCCGTCACCGGCGAAAAGGACTCCTTCCGTTTCGTCAAAAGTCATCATCGTCTCGGGCCAGTGCACCATCGGGGTCATATAGAAACGGAGCTTATGATGCCCCAAAGCCAGAAAATCCTCGTCCTTCACCATGTACTGTTCGCCCGTCACGCCATAAAAGCCCTCTATCATGCCGAAGGTCTGCTTGTTGCCCACGATGATGATGTCGGGATAATGCTGCTTTATCAGGCGGATAGAGCCCGAATGGTCCGGCTCCATATGGTTGATGATGAGATACTGGATGGGGCGCTCGCCGATAATGCTCTTTATCTTGCGCAGATACACCTCGAAGTAGCAGATGTCTACCGTATCGACCAAAGCGACCGTCTCATCATCTATCAGGTAAGAGTTGTAGGAAACCCCGTACGGCAACGGCCACATGCCTTCAAACAAATGCTTATTGCGGTCATTCACTCCCACGTAGTGGATTTTTCCTTTTATCACTGTTTTTGGGTTCATAACTGTATCTTTATTTAGATTGATTCCACATTTAAAGTTGCGGCAAAAATAATTCTTTTTTCTCACATTTCATACTTCTTTCCCTGATATGCACCGAGTTCTTTCATTCTTTTTTGAACCCGGTGATTAAATTCATAATTTTTTAGTCCCCAGTCGGGTGCAATGAGTAGTTCCTTGGGAGACTGGGAAACGAAACGCTCCAGTACCAAGTCCGGCCGCAGATGCTCGATATAGTCTATCACGAGGTCGATATATTCCTCCACACCGAACAGATGGAAATCTTCGGGATGCTGCCGGTACTCCAGAGCCATACGGGTGCCCCTTATCAGTTGCAGCTGATGCATCTTCAAGGTAGTGAGCGGCAGACGGGACAGTACGCCGGCTTGTGCCACGATGCTTTCGTGCGTCTCGCCCGGCAGTCCGAGGATGACATGCCCACCGGTCAGGATTCCGCGCGAAGCGGTTCTTTCCACCGCATCGGCGGCGGCATGGAAAGTATGCCCGCGGTTGATGCGGCAAAGTGTCTTGTCGTCGGTACTCTCTATGCCGTACTCCACTAAAAGGAAGGTATGCCGGTTCATCTCCTCCAGATAGTCCAGCAGGCTGTCGGGCATACAGTCAGGACGGGTGCCGATGACCAGGCCCACCACCCCGTCTGCCGACAAGGCTTCCTCGTATTTCCGCTTCAGGTCTTCCAGTTCGCCATACGTATTGGTATAGGCCTGGAAATAGGCGAGATACTTCATCTCCGGATATTTGTGTGCAAAGAACTGCTTGCCCTCTTCCAGCTGGCGGGTAATGGATTTCTCCGTACGGCAATAATCGGGGTTGAAGGTCTGGTTGTTACAATAGGTGCAACCGCCGACTCCTTTGTTTCCATCCCGGTTGGGGCACGTAAAACCGGCATTCAGCGATATCTTCTGTACCTTATAGGGAAAATATCGCTTCAGAAAAAGAGGGAACTCATTATAGAGCGTAGATTTGGTTTCCATACATATTCCTTATGTAAGTGGCAAATATAGGATTTTTCCGTGGGATGAACCTGCAAAAACAAGAATACTTTCCACCCGATTTGTTAACGAACATAAAACAAAGAAATTCCACCTGCACTAAAAAATGTTTCATCCACTGATATACAACTAATTAATTGAGAAAGAGTACATCCAAGCGCAATTACATTAAACACAATTTAGTGATTAGACACTCTTTTTACACACAATTTCCTCAGTTTATACACCTCAAGAATGAAATAAATTCATAGCTTTGCATACAACCTTAATGAATCAACCTATAAATACTATAACACCATGGCAACAATCGCATTGGACATAGGCGGCACAAAAATAGCCAGCGCCATTTTCTTTCCGGACGGAAGCATGATGTTTAACCGCAAACGGCTCCTGAAAGGAAGAACCGGTCACGAAGTGGGCAAGCTCGCCGCGGATATCCTCGCCAAACTTCTTACCGTAGCACGCAGAAGCCGTATACACGTCGACGGAATAGGTGTCTGCATCCCCGGTATCGTTTACTCCCAAACCAACCGGGTATGGGCCCCCAACATACCGGGCTGGGACAACTACCCCCTCTATGAGGAGCTGCGCAGTGTAACGCCTCCGGGCATCGAAATATACATCGACAGCGACCGTACCTGCTATATGTATGGAGAGATGTGGCAAGGTGCCGCCAAAGAATGTCACAGTGCCATATTCATTGCCGTGGGAACCGGTATCGGTGCCGGCATCATCATCGACGGGCACGTGTTGCACGGAGCCAACGACATTATCGGCGCCACCGGCTGGATGGCCCTGCAACCTCCCTACCGGGAAGAGTATGACGCATGCGGATGTTTCGAATATTACGCTTCCGGCAATGGTATCGGGGCACGGGTACGCGATGCCGTACGCGCCAACAAGGCATACAAAGGAAAACTGCGCCAGAAACCCATCTGCCGCATATCGGCCTATGATGTGTTCAGTGCCTATAATGAAAAAGACCCTATCGCAATCTCCGTATTGCACAAAGCCGTCGAGATGTGGGGCATGGCTTCCGCAAATCTGGTCAGCCTGCTCAACCCGCAGAAGATAATTTGGGGCGGAGGCGTATTCGGCCCTGCCGGTATCTTTATAGATGACATTTACAAGGAAGCCTGCAAATGGGCACAACCGCTCAGCATCAAGCAGGTGGAATTTGTACCTTCTCAATTGTCCGGTAATGCCGGACTGATAGGAGCAGCGTTTCTTGCCATCAAAAATCACTTGTATGAGTAACAGTTATCACAAGAATCTCGTATTCACGGCAGCGTGCATCGGGATGTGTTTCTTCGGAGTCTCCATGATTACATTGGGAGCAGTGTTGCCATCCCTCATAGCCAAGCTGAATCTGAGCGGGTTGCAGACAACCTCACTGGTCACTTTCCTGCCTCTGGGCATGCTGGCCGGTTCCCTGATTTTCGGTCCCATCGTAGACCGGTTCGGACATAAAGCCCTGCTGGTGCCCAGCTGCATCATCGTACTGCTGGGGATGGAAGGGCTTGCCTTCTTTGAAAGCGTACCACTGCTGCAAGCTTCCATCGTCGGCATCGGCCTGGGCGGAGGCATCCTCAACGGAGAAACCAATGCATTGGTATCCGACATCTCAGGAGAATCTGAAAAAGGCTCACGCCTCAGTTTTCTGGGCATGTTCTACGGACTGGGCGCATTGGGCATACCGATGTTGCTGGGCTCCCTTTCCAGGCATTATTCATTCGAAACCATCTTGCTGGGAATTGGCGTAGTGATGCTTGCGGGCATTATATTCTGTATCCCCGTACGCTTCCCCGCCCCTAAGCAGGCGCAAGGTTTCCCGGTAAAAGAGGGATTGGGACTGCTGAAAGAAAGCAGCTTACTGCTACTCAGCTTCATTCTTTTTTTCCAAAGCGGCATCGAGGGTGTCTGCAACAACTGGTCCACGAGTTACTTTGGGCAGATGACGGATATTCCGGCCAATCAGGCATTGATTGCACTGACCTGCATGGTAGCGGGACTGACCGTAGCACGTATGATGCAAGTTGCGATATTCAAGAAGATAAAACCGGAAACCGTACTGCCCTACAGCCTTACGCTCACTGCCATAGGCTTCTGTTTCCTTATGTTCTCGCCGGGTTTTGCACGTGCGGCAGTCGGCATGGTGCTGGTAGGTATGGGGCTGTCGGCCACGTATCCCGTGATACTCAGCATTCTTGGAAGCCGGTACCCGTCCTTATCGGGAACAGCATTCAGCGTGGCGCTTGCCATAGCCCTCATTGGCCAGACTGCAATGAACGGCCTGATGGGAATGGTTTCCCAATACACCAATGGCATCGGGCTTTATCCTTATCTGATGATTGCCTCACTTGCCGTCATGCTCCTTTTGTATAAACGCTCACTCAAATAAATTTATTAACTTCTTAAAAAACAAAAAAGTTATGTTAGCACTCGAATGGTTAAAGAATGCCCATGGCATTATGGAAAAACTGGAGGCTACCCAGTTGGAAAACATCAAAAAAGCAGCCACTGTTATGGCAGATTCCATCGAAGCCGGTCGTTGGGTCCACACGTTTGGTTGCGGCCACGCAACAATTCCCGTAGAAGAAATGTATCCGCGTATCGGCAGCTTTGTAGGATTCCACCCACTTTGCGAATTGCCTCTGACATTCTTCACGCAGATTATCGGCCAGATGGGTATTCATCAGTTCCTCTTCCTGGAACGGGCAGAAGGCTACGGCCAGGAAATCATGAAGAACTATGATTTTGATTCCAAAGACTGCATGTGGATTTTCTCACATACCGGTATCAATGCCGTCAATATAGACATGGCATTGGAAGCCAAGAAGCGCGGCATGAAAGTTATCGTATACGGTTCAGCCAGCGAAACGGGCGACAAGGCCAGCCGCCACTCCAGCGGAAAGAACCTCTTCCAGTTGGCAGATATCGTAGTGGATTCCTGCGTTCCCCTGGTAGACGCCTCCGTACCTTTGAAGAACCACTTCGACAAGGTAGGCCCGCTGTCTACATTGAGTTTCGTCACCATGGTATGGATGACCATCACTACCGTTGCCGAAATCCTTGCCGACCGTGGCGTACACTTGTACATCCATCCGTCGCACAACGTTCCGGGTGACACAACCGCCCACGAACGACTGGATGCAGCCATTGCAGAATATCAAAGAAAAGTCAAGTGCTTGTAACGAAAGATATTCCAATCATCATCTCATCCAATCATCATCCATGAGTGACGGAGGCCCGTCCCTGCTTCGCCCCCAAGGAGCAGGACGGGCTTTTTCTGTTCAAAAAGAATAAAATCGGCCCACTGCTTCGATAAATCTTCCCTTTGTTGTATATTTGTTCCCCAGAAAAAATAGGGAAACAGATAAGCATAAAAGATAGATATGAAACAGATAAGCATCGCACTTCTCCTCTGCCTCTGTACGCTGGCAGGTTTCGCCCAAAATGGCAAGGCGCTCGATTTGAAAGAAATCGTATCGGGCAAGTTCACTCCGAAGAACATTTCCGGCGTTATCCCCATCCCGGGAGACGGGGAACATTATTCGCAGATGAATGCGGACAGGACACAAATCATCAAGTACTCCTTCAAAACGGGAAAACCCGTGGAAGTGCTGTTTGATGCCGCTACCGCACGCGAATGCACGTTCAAGACATTCGACAGCTACAGCTTTGCTCCGGACGGCAGCAAGCTGCTCATTGCCACCGAAACAACTCCCATCTACCGTCATTCCTATACGGCTGTGCATTACATCTACAGCCTGAAGCGCAACCTGGACGGTAAAATCAACAATATTGTGGAAAAGCTTTCGGACGGCGGCCCGCAACAGGTGCCCGTATTTTCACCGGACGGCAATCAAGTGGCTTTCGTACGCGACAACAACATCTTCCTTGTAAAACTGCTCTACGGCAACAGCGAAAGCCAGGTGACGGAAGACGGGAAACAGAACGAGGTGCTGAACGGCATCCCCGACTGGGTTTACGAAGAGGAGTTCTCCTTCAACCGTGCGCTGGAATTCAGTGCCGACAGCCAGATGCTGGCTTTCATCCGCTTCGACGAGAAAGATGTTCCCTCCTACTCTTTCCCTCTTTTTGCCGGACAAGCCCCCCACTTCACCCCTTTCGAGAAGTATCCGGGAGAGTATACTTACAAATATCCTAAAACGGGAGAAGTAAATTCCAAAGTGTCCGTACACACCTTCGACATCAAGTCGAAAGTGACCCGCAAGATAAACGTGCCGGTAGATGCAGACGGCTATATTCCCCGCATCCGCTTTACCCAAGACCCCAACAAGCTTGCCGTCATGACACTGAACCGCCATCAGAACCGGTTCGACCTATACTTTGCCGACCCTCGCAGCACGGTAGCCAAACTGGCTCTGCGTGATGAAAGCGATACCTATATCCGCGAGAATGTATTCGACAACATCGTCTTCTATCCGGAAAATTTCAGCTTTGTCAGCGAAAAGAGCGGATACAACCATCTGTACTGGTATAGCATAGGCGGCAATCTGCTGAAACAAGTGACAACCGGACCATATGAAGTGCAGGAGTTCCTGGGTTATGACCCCGAAGAAGGAAGCTTCTACTTCAGCAGCAACGAGGAAAGCCCCATGCGCAGTGCCATCTACAAGATTGACCGGAAAGGTAAAAAGACCAGGCTATCGTCACAAGCCGGAACAAACAGTGCGCAGTTCAGTGCGAACATGAAGTACTATATGAACCGTTATTCCAATCTGGACACTCCGACCGTCATTACACTGAACGACAATACGGGCAAGACTCTTGCCACCTTGATGGACAATGCGGCATTGAAGCAGGATATCAGCGGCTATGACATGCCACGGAAGGAATTCTTCACTTTCCAGACTTCCGACGGAACCACATTGAATGGCTGGATGATGAAACCTGCCGACTTCTCTGCCGGCAAGAAATACCCGGTACTGATGTACCAGTACAGCGGCCCCGGTTCACAGCAAGTGCTTGACAAGTTCAGTGTAAGCTGGGAAACCTACATGGCATCACAAGGCTATATCGTGGTTTGCGTAGACGGGCGTGGCACCGGAGGACGGGGTGCCGAATTCGCCAAATGCACCTATCTGAACCTGGGTATCAAGGAAGCCAAAGACCAGGTGGAAACCGCCCTCTACATGGGCAACCAGCCTTATGTGGACAAAAACCGCATCGGAATCTGGGGATGGAGTTACGGTGGATACATGACCATTATGAGTATGAGTGAAGGAACACCGGTATTCAAGGCCGGAGTAGCCGTAGCTGCCGTTACCGACTGGAACTACTACGACACCGTCTACGGCGAACGCTTTATGCGCACACCGAAAGAAAACGCCGAAGGCTATAAGGCCAGTTCCACCTTTACCCGTGCCGACAAGCTTCACGGCAACCTGCTGCTGGTACACGGCATGGCAGACGACAATGTACACTTCCAGAACTGTGCCGAATATGCCGAACAACTGGTACAACTCGGCAAACAGTTCGATATGCAGGTTTACACCAACCGCAACCACAGTATCTACGGAGGAGATACCCGGTTACACCTATACACGCGGTTGACCAACTTCTTCAACAAAGAATTGAAATAATGCCCGAAAGAGTACGTAAGCCTGAGTGGCTCAAAATAAGCATCGGTGCCAACGAGCGCTATACCGAGACCAAACGCATTGTCGAATCGCATTGCCTACATACCATCTGTAGCAGCGGCCGTTGCCCCAATATGGGGGAATGTTGGGGGAAAGGCACCGCAACCTTCATGATTGGGGGAAATATCTGCACCCGGTGCTGTAAGTTCTGCAACACGGCAAGCGGGAAGCCCTTACCACTGGATGCCGATGAGCCTACACATGTGGCAGAGTCCATTGCCTTGATGAAACTCTCCCATGCAGTCGTCACCTCCGTAGACCGTGACGACCTGCCCGACTTAGGCGCGTCGCACTGGGTACGTACCATCCGGGAAATCAAGCGGCTCAACCTTGACACCACCGTCGAAGTGCTGATTCCCGACTTCCAGGGAAGAAAGGAACTCGTGGCACAAGTCATCGATGCACAACCGGAAATCATTTCGCACAACATGGAGACTGTCCGTCGCATCAGCCCCCTCGTACGCAGTGCCGCCAAGTATGAGACAAGCCTGGAAGTGTTGCGGCAGATTGCAGAAAGCAATACTACCACCAAGTCCGGCATTATGGTGGGATTGGGCGAGACTCCGGAAGAAGTGGAAGAACTGATGGACGACCTTCGCCGGGTGGGCTGCCACATACTGACCATAGGGCAATACCTTCAACCCACACACAAACATTATCCGGTAGCAGCATATATTACTCCCAAACAATTTGCACTCTACAGAGAGAAAGGATTGGAAAAAGGGTTTCAGCAAGTGGAAAGCGCTCCATTGGTACGCTCCTCTTATCATGCGGAAAAACAGATCCATTTTATACAAAAAAGAAGTAAAATAGGAAACATTTAAATTTCCCAGTTGTTATGATGTAAACGACAAAATCATAATACGGATAATGAGCCATCAAAGAATTCTATCATCAAGATTCAATATGTCGCTGGGATTCATCCCCGTTATAATATCCATCATATTATGCGAGTTTATAACGCAGGACATGTCCATCTACATCGGTGCAGGTGTAGGACTCTTGTTTAGCATCTATTCGGTGAGGCATAGAGGAACGCATGTTCCGCAAATCATACTTTACTGTACTACCGGAATGTTACTGCTGTTATCGGTAACAACCCTATTCCTCGTAAACTACTGTCCCCGTTTCATGCTTCCGTTCACGCTGGAAATCAGTGCCATCATCCCCCCGTTCATCATCTACCTCAATAGGAGAAGATTTCTGGACTACCACATGTCCCAGACACAGAAATGCTGTAAGCAGCTTTTTGCACAAGGGGCAGAAGCCGCCATCGTATCCGCACGCGTGATCCTTATCATAAGCCTGCTGCATTTTCTGATTATCTTCCTTGCTATTTTAATCAGCCATCCTTTGGGAAGCACCACACGCTATATTCTATTCCATGTAGCTCCCCCCCTCGTCTTCATTTCAGGCATTCTGTTCAACCAGTTCGGTATCTTCTATTTCAATATAGTGATGAACCACACGGTTTTCGTACCGATAGTCAACACCAAAGGAGATGTCATGGGGAAAGCCATCGCCTCAGAAGCCATCAACCGGAAAAACGACTATATCAATCCGGTCATCCGGATTGCCGTTGCCTCACACGGCATGCTGTTTCTCCTCCCCCGCCCCAAATGCAACGTTTTCGAGAAAGACAAAATCGACTTGCTGATGGAGGGTTACCTGATATATGGAGAAACATTGGAACAAGGTGCACACAGAATTTTACGGCAAACGCTTCCCACCGCCCCATTAGACCATTTGCACTTCAAATTCATGTATCATTTTGAGAATGAAGCCACCAACCGCCTGGTCTATCTCTTCACGCTAGACCTGGACGATGACTCCATCCTATGCAATAAGAATTTCAAGGGGGGAAAGCTATGGACATTCCAGCAAATGGAACACAACCTGGGACGGAACTTCTTCAGCAGTTGCCTGGAATATGAATTCGAGCACCTGGAAGCTATTATTTATACAAGAGAAAAATACAAGGAATCTTAGAAAGGTCGGGGGTCTTGCCCTGCCACTCCCTCACTGTCTTGGTTTTGATATACTCCCCTTCACAAGTAATGTTCGCCGCAATGCAGAGCTTGGTCTGCGGACGGCAGTTATGAAGAATATCCTCTATCATCTTATTATTGCGGTAAGGCGTTTCAATGAAAAGTTGGGTCTGGTGTTCATTGTAGACGCGTTGTTCCAGCATTTTCAGCTTTTTGGCACGCTCTGCCGGTTCTATGGGAAGATAACCGTGGAAGGCAAAGCTCTGTCCGTTGAAGCCGGAACCCATGACAGAGAGGATAATGGAAGAGGGTCCCACCAAGGGGACCACTCTTAAGTTTTTCCGTTGTGCAATAGCCACTACGTCCGCTCCCGGGTCGGCCACAGCCGGACAACCGGCTTCGGAGATTACGCCCATCGGCTGCCCCTCCACCAGCGGCTTCAGATAGCCGGAGATGTCTTCGGGCGACGTATGCTTGTTCAACGCATAGAATGTCAGCGCATCAATATCTATTCCCTTGTCCACCTTCTTCAGAAACCGGCGTGCCGAACGCACATCCTCCACGATGAAATGGCGGATTCCCAGTATTATCTCCTTGTTATAAGGAGGCAACACCGTTTCAATGGGCGTATCGCCCAAGGTGACCGGCAAAAGATAAAGTGCGAGTTCCATTAGCCGTAGATGATATTTCCGTTTTCGTCCTTATACTCATCCAGTCCCTTCTCGTAAGTAGCCATGGCGCGAAGACTCATACCTACGCTGGAGAAACCTCCATCGTGGAACAAGTTCTGCATAGTGACCTTGCGGGTGAGGTCGGAAAACATCACGATACAGTAGTCTGCACACTCGTCGGCAGAAGCATTGCCCAGAGGAGACATGCGGTTGGCGAAGTCGAACAGCTTGTCCATACCCTTCACACCGGAACCGGCAGTGGTCATCGTAGGAGACTGGGAAATGGTGTTGACACGTACATGGTGTTCGCGTCCGTAGATGTAACCGAAACTGCGGGCAATGGATTCCAGCAGTGCCTTGGCATCTGCCATATCGTTGTAACCGTAGAACGTACGTTGCGCAGCCACATAACTCAGAGCCAGGATTGAACCGTAGTCGGCAATGGCGTTGAGCTTCTTGGCAGCTTGTATCATCTTGTGGAAAGAGACAGCGGAAATATCCAGCGTCTTTTCCAACATATCGTAATCCAAATCATCATATGTACGTTTCTTACGCACATTGGGAGACATACCAATGGAGTGCAGCACAAAGTCGACCGGGCCACCCAATACTTCCATAGAGCGTTTGAATACATTTTCCAAATCTTCTACACTTGTAGCATCTGCAGGAATCACCTCGCAGTTCAGTTTCTCCGAAAGAGCGGACACTTCGCCCATACGGACGGCAACCGGCGTATTCGACAAAGTGATGGCTGCACCTTCTTCTACTGCTTTTTCTGCTACTTTCCAGGCAATGGACTGCTCATTCAGAGCACCGAAAATAATGCCTCTTTTTCCTTTCAACAAATTGTAACTCATACCTATTTTTAGTAAAATTCGGCTGCAAAGATAGGAAGTTTTTGCATAAAAAGCCCGAAAGTGTGCAAAGAAAAGGGAAGAACGGCAAAAAATACACCGATCACCCACTGCAAAACTACTGCAACGCTTGTGCAGTGCCACTGCAATACAGTTGCAGTCACGCTGCAAAGCAGTTGCAGTATCACTGCAAACATATTTGCAGTAACGCTGCACTCCATCTGCAGTACTACTGCAAAACGCATGCAGCAGGAATGCAGTAATAATGCACTGATTATCAGCCCAGGGCTTCCTATTCTGCAAATACCTGATGAAACCCGAGACAGCATTTGAACATGAGCGCAAAAAGCCTTATATTTGCAGCAAACTAAAAAATAGAGAAAGCAATGAAGAAGTTGATTATATTTGACCTGGACGGAACTTTACTGAATACAATAGCCGATTTGGCACAAAGTACAAACCATGCCCTGCAAGCGCTCGGCTATCCCACTCACCCGGAATCGGACTATAACTTCATGGTTGGCAACGGAATCAACAAACTGTTCGAGCGCGCCCTCCCGAAAGGGGAAAAGAGCGAAGAAAACGTCCTGCGCGTCCGCAAGGAGTTTGTGCCTTATTATGACGTGCACAATGCTGATAAAAGCCGCCCTTACCCCGGCATCCCCGAACTGCTGGAACAGTTGCAGGAGAAAGGGATGATATTGGCAGTGGCTTCCAACAAATATCAATCGGCTACCGTGAAACTGATTTCACACTATTTCCCCCACATACGTTTTACCGCCGTCTTCGGACAACGGGAAGGGGTCAACGTGAAGCCCGACCCGACAGTGGTGCATGACATTCTGGACATCACCCGGATATCCCGTGAAGACGTGCTATATGTGGGAGACTCCGGAGTGGATATGCAGACGGCCGCCAATGCCGGAGTCACTGCCTGCGGAGTCACCTGGGGATTCCGTCCCCGCACAGAACTGGAAGAGTTTCATCCGGCACATATCGTAGACAATGCTACGGACATTGCCGTTATCGCCGCTCTTTGAGAGGGCACTCCCTCCCCCCAGCTATCCGAGAGTGCATATTTACATTATGATATTTTTTAGGCGCGGATTACGCGAAAAACACGGAGTTTTTCTTTGTCTCTCCGTGAAATCCACGTACTTCCACGCCTAAAAAATAATCAGAAAGAGAACAGCCTCAGAACAATTTTCGCATCGCTCCTTTATCTCCTACCACAAGATAGGTATTCCCGTCAATCAGTAAAGCGCGCCCACGTTTCTTCTTTCGGTTTTCCTCGTTATCCACATTCACTCCAATCACCCGTCCATCATAGAAAGTGGAAATATCCTTAAAGATAGTATGCCCCACAATGATATGTTCGACGTCATAACGTTTCAACATCAGTTGCAGGGAGTCTTGTGCCAATGGATGGTATTTTGCATCCGTCCGTACCAATCCACGATACCAGATAGGGCCGCTATTACCATATAGGAAAGCCGTGAGAGGCGATAGAGCCTTACGTTCCTTCTTGCTCATGAACAATGCACGGCTCATTTCCTCATTCACTGTGGGAATATTCAAGTCACTGTCATAAAACTCCTTTCCCAAACCTGCATGCACATACAGATTAGGTCCGATGGTCTGCATCGTATTACGGGTACCAAGCCATTTGCCAAGTTCTGTGTCCGGACCGAACAATGCCGGATAATCCATACCCAGTTTTCGGGCCAATGTCTTGTACTTTTCTTTGGTATAACGCAAATCATTTGCCGTCACAAGCGGTTCATGGTTACCCAACAGAAACGAGACATGACCACCTGCATCCGCCGCCTCCTTCTCCAATTTATAGAACAGCCAAAATATCTGCGGCACATCTTTGCCACGGTCAAATATATCACCGATAACCACCAGATGGTTGGTTCCAAAACTCCAATGGTAGTCTTTATCAATGACATTGTTGCCCCGCAGCAAGCTCATCACGCAATTCAGCTTGCCATGGGGGTCAGACATCACAAACACTTTATCCGGTTGTCTGTATTGCCATTCCGGACGTTTGACCGGATGCAGCTTCACATCAAACGGATAACGCCCTTTGTGGTCCGTGACATGAAGGGTGAAATCCTGAGGAAGTACTGTATAAGTCGTATCTTCTATCTGCCCTTGGGCTGTAACGCTTATGACGCGCACCTTGCCGTCCGGTTCATAAATCACATAAGGTCCGTCTGCCGACAATTCCTCCTTCTTCTCCTTATCCTTCTTCTTACCGTCTAAACCAAGAGTTCCGGCACTTAGGCCGGAACTGATGAAGGTTAGAATAAATACAGTAAAAAAAGACTTTACAATAGTAGTCTGATACTTCATATTCTCGCTTTTTTGGAATTAATCACCATAAGTCGGATTCTGCTGCATATTCGGATTGGAATTCATCTCCGCCTTAGGAATGGGCAATACTACACGATAATAGTTCCAATCAAAAGATACGCTCTCATCCACCATCTTCAGATGTGAAGTCTCGGCTATTTCCGGGAATTCCTTGGTCGACTCCTTGCGCACGATAGTCTGATGATTACGAAGGGCGTCGAAGAAACGGTGTCCTTCACCGAACAACTCTTTACGGCGTTCCAACAGAACATCATCCAACGTCACCGTCTTACCCTGCACGGTCTTTTCCGGATTGGCACGGCTGACAATAGCATCCAGATACTTTACAGCCTTGTCATTGTTATTGAGCTTTACAGCCGCTTCGGCAGCAATCAGATAAAGTTCGGACAGACGAAGTACTGGAATATTGGAATCTTCCACAGCCTTGCCGCTTTGCGGCTGATACTTGGCTATGTAAGCTCTCTTTGTCTTAGGAACAACCGTATATGCCTGATTCCTGACATCATCCGGATCTTCCTGCATCAGTTCATAGAAAGAACTGGTCAGGCAATAATCATCATAACCCGCCTGCCAACAAAGGTAAGCCACACTTTCTTTGCCAACGCCGTCCACTGTCAGATTCACCAACTCAAACAAGACTTCTCCCGGATCGGAAGAGGCAGAATCAGTTCCCCATATCGTGCCATACTCATCATTGGTCCACAAACGGTACTTATTCTTTTCCGCTCCCGCAATGGCAGCTTCAGCCGTAATCAAGGCATTCTGATTATCTTCCATATACAAATAGGCTCTACTCAGCAACAGCATTGCCGCCCACTTATTAATCTTACCCTTGTTGAATTCTTCATCCAGCAGGTCAGCACCTTCCTTCAAATCCTTGATGATTGCCTCATAACACTGGGCAACGGTATTGCGCGACGGCTTGTTTTCCGTATTGGATACTTCGGTCACAATAGGCACTCCCAAAGAAGCTCCTCCATCCTTGGCATACGGATAGCCGAAGAAACGGGTCAGGTCGAACAAGGCAAATCCACGGAGAGCCAAGGTCTGGCCTTTCAGGTCGTTGAAGTATTCCGTATCATCCTCACTGACATCCAATCCGTCTATTTGAGACAAAATGATATTACAATTCTGGATAATCTTATAGGCATAAGACCAGTGGGAAGACGGACCGGAATCCTTTGTATAGTCCAGCATATAGTAGCTGGTGGTACGCTTTCCGGTCTTTATGGACTGCGTATCGTCACCCGTCACGTCTCCGTAATAAATCATACGGCCCGAGTAATAGTTGGTACTGCGCATCACGTCGTAGATACCGTTCAAGCTATATTCCACATCATCCAGATTCTGTATGGCGGTTTCAGTCGGAATCTTTGTACTGGATTCAACATCAAGCCAGTCATTGCCACAGGAGGCGGTCAGGCTGACCAACATCCCCATCATCATATATTTTAATGCTTTCATTGTGTTTCTTTATTATGAGGTTAGAAATTCAAATTAAGACCGAAAGTTACTGTTTTCAAAGGAGGTGTTCCCCAGCCGGCTGTACCAGCACTGACTGATTCCGGATCATAGAAATCGTAAGCGGCCCAAGTCCACAAGTTGTTGGCAGATGCGTAAAGGCGCAGGCTGTTTACGCCGATTTTCCGGGTCCATGTTTTAGGAACGGTCACACCGAAAGTCAACGTTTTCAGACGGATAAAGTCCGTGCTGTGCAAGCGGCGGGTAGTGGTAACGCCATTCATGGCTACCGCCGGCTTCTCTATAAACACTTCATATTTACTGATATCTCCCGGTTGCTTCCAATTGTCACGATAATAGGCCGGAATATTAAGAGTAAAGTCCTTGCCGCCATGTTCTGTTTTCTGTGCCCAGTTATCATATCCATAAGCACCGAACTGATAAGAGAACATGAAGCTCAAATCGAACCACTTGTAACGCAAAGTATTAGAGAGACCACCGGTCACATTGGGCTCGGCATGTTTCTTCAGAGGAATGGCTTTGGCATCCTTGTTATTCTCTGTGATTTCCTTGATATAGTTTCCATTCTCGTCCACGTCGTTGGTATAGAACTGAGGTGCACCGGTCTCGGGGTTGATTCCGGCAAATTCTATCATGTAGAATGTACGGTAGGACTTGCCAATCATGTGAATCTGCGAGCCGCTGATAATCTGGGTCTGTTCGCCGTCCAGTTTCACAATCTTATTCTTGTTGTGCGAAAGGGTGAAAGAGGTAGACCAGTCAAAGTCTTTGGACACAATGTTCTTGGAATTGATTTCCAATTCCACACCCTGGTTCTTCACCTCACCGATATTCATCAGATAGGAACTGAAACCGGTAGTCATAGATACGGGACAGTCCATCAAAAGGTTCTTAGTGGTACGGGTATAGTACTCCAAAGTGAAGTTCAAACGGCTGAAGAAGCCGAAGTCCAGACCGATATTCAAGTTGTAATTCGTTTCCCATTCCAAATCCCTATTTTCAATCTGCGACTGAATCAATGCGGGATTCTCCATATAGCCGCCACTAAGGCTCGTCAAGCCCATATAGCCGTATAAGTCGGAGGGCAACGTACCATTCACACCGTAGGATGCACGGAGTTTCAAATCGGTCAGCCATTTGGACGTGGGTTTCATGAAATCCTCTTCGATAATACGCCATGCTCCTGAAACAGACCAGAAACTTCCCCAGCGATTATCTCTGTGCAAGCGTGAACTGCCATCCATACGATAGCTCCCACCCAGATAATACTTGTTCTTGTAGTCATAGTTGAGACGGGTGATGTAAGAAACCATTCTTGACCTCTTGGAAGAACCATCTATGCTCTCCAAAGTCTGCCCGTTGGCAATGTCATTCTTTATCGGAGTCAGGAAGTTAGTAGCATATCCCGACAAGAAATCATTGTACTTGGAATCGATTTCATATCCGACAAGGGCATCTAAATTGTGGTCCTTTTGGATAGTAGTCTTGTAAGTCAACTGGTTTGACCACACCAACTTGTTATATTCACTATATGCCTTTTCGGCTCCACCATTATTCTTCTCACCGTCGGAGGTACGGGAGTCTTTCCATTCTTTACCCTTACTGATGTTATAGTCATAGCTCAAAATAGACTTTAACTTCAAGTCCTTGATAAATTCATATTCGGCATTAATCGTATTGAACATACGGGTAACATACTCACGCTGGTAATTGTACTCCTGGGCAAGAACGGGATTTCTTCTTGACAACGAAATCAAGTCCTGGTTATAGCTTCCATCTTCATTGTAAACCGGATCTGAAGGCGTCAATTTGCTTACGCTGGAGTAGAAAGGAGCAGTATAACCGGTTCCTTCACTATATACATCCTGATTCAGATTGGTAAACATGATGTTGGCACCGAATTTCAATTTATCCGTAGCCTGAAAATCAACATTCAAACGTCCGGTAATTCTTTCCAGCCCCGATGTTTTTACAATACCTTCTTGGTTGAGATAGGACAATGAAGAATAGTATTTGAATTTGTCGGTTCCTCCGGATATGGAAGCCTCATAACTGGAATGGCTTCCTTTCTTGAACAGATAATCTCCCCAATCCGTATAGCCGCACCAGGGAACCGGAGCATATTTGTCGATATTCTTATCAGCATAAGCTATGGCATCCGCATCCGATTTGCCGCTGCGCTGTTGTCCAAGCACCATACCATTGTATATGTATTCGCGACGTTCTGCTCCGCTCAAAGTAGGACGATAATCCATAGCAAAGTCACTGAATCCCCAATCGGCTTTCAAACTGATAGAAGCCTTACCGGTTTTACCTTTCTTCGTCGTAATCAGAACCACACCATTCGCAGCGCGCGAACCGTAGAGTGATGCAGCAGCGGCATCCTTGATAATCGTAATATTCTCAATATCCGAAGTGTTGACGGTTGACATGGCATCCAGACCACCATCCGAACTGATGGAGTTTATCGAACCGGAAGTAACGGGCACTCCATCAATAACATACAGCGGAGAGTTGGAGGCATTGAAAGAGCCCATACCACGAATACTCAAAGAAGCTGAAGAACCCGGCTGGCCGGAAGCAGAAGTAAACTGTACACCCGTAGCATTTCCCTGCAACAAATCCTGGAAAGAAACGGAAGGCACATCGGCAATCTTTTCATTCTTCACACTGGCAGCCGAACCCGCATAAGCAGATTTCTTGAATGTACCGTAACCAGTTACAACCACCTCTTCCATCATATTTGCATCCGGCACCAATACAATCTTCAATATCTTACCCGAAGTAGCTTTCACTTCCTGACGAACATAGCCGACATAAGAGACAAGCAAGGTAGCCGATGCATGCTCCACCTTGATAGAGAAACCTCCATTCAAATCGGTAATCTGACCGTTTGTAGTACCTTTGACCAAAACATTGGCTCCAATGACGGGCTCACCGGTCTCATCCACCACTGTTCCGGAAATAACATTAGCTTGTTCTACTGCCTTCACAGCATTCACTTCATTGGCTGGACGGATAGCAATGGCCCCGTCTTTTACGACATAAGCCAATCCGCTATTCTTAAGACATTCATCCAGCACTGCTGCGATTTTTCCATTCGTGACCCTCAAATTACGTACCTTGACATTCTTTACGTCATTTGTACTATAAATGAAAGTAAAATCCGTCTGGCGTTGAATTTCCCATAACACGTCACTTAAAGTGGCGTCCTGCACATTTACAGTAACTGTTGTCTGGGCAAACGCCGTATTGGCAGCCTGCACAAAGCCAATCATAATAAAACTGAAAAACAGGAATGTAATCCACATACGTTTACTACCTTCCCAAAACCTGGTGTAGCTCTGTTCCTTAGTCATAATTAAATTATTAAATGGTTATTTATAGAATATAATAGTTTTACCGTTGATTTTGACATGTATGTTTTCCGTCGCTTCCAGTAGCTCAAGGAAAGGAGCTATTTCCTCATAACGGTTCACATAGCAACCGAAACGCAGGTTCTTTAACGCTTCGTCTGAATAGTCCACTTCAATATTATACCACCTTGAAAGGATTCTCATAATATCTTCCAGCCGTTGATCTTTAAAATTGATTTTTCCCTTCACCCATGATGTATAGAAGGCAGTATCTACTGTACGCACTTGTATATTCCCGCTCCCGGGAATTAATGATGCCTGCTGTGAAGGTTTTAAGACAAGACTCTGTCCCTCCCCGGTGTCCACCTTAACAGAACCACTGACAAGAGTCGCCTGATATTCTTCACCCGGATAGGCCGAAATATTGAAAGTTGTTCCCAACACCTCAATCTGCATACCTTGAGTCGATACAGTGAAGGGATGACCGGTCTTATTTACTTCAAAATAAGCTTCTCCCGCCAATTCCACTTCCCGCTTCCCAGCTTCGAAAGTAAGCGGAAAACGTAGACTGCTCATTGAATTCAGATGTACTTTTGTACCATCATTCAGAACAAGTGTATACTCACCGCCTTGAGGCACTTCAACTTTATTATATACCAAAGCTGACTGCACAACCTGCCCGTCTGCAGCGCTGTAGTTCAAGGTCGTTGAATCTATCTGTATTTGTTTACCAGCCAACTGCAACTGCCGCCCATCGGCATTCTCATCCAGATAAACCGTTTCCCCATTATCCAATGTAAGAATAGCTTTGGCTCCACCCGGCAGTATTTGCTGGGCAGCCAATAATTGATTGCCATCCATGACATGGGGTACAGAAATATCCTGAAGTGCAAAAACCAATATCAGCACTGGTGCAATAAAAAGAGCAACGTACCGTAACAGTTTCAAATGTCTCCTTCTGAGCTCCATCCTCTTGATACGTGTTTCGACACCTTTCCATCCAGCCTGCGAATCAAACTCCATTTTACGAATTTCGTGCTGTACATAATGTTCATCACTACAAATCTTTTGGAAAAGCTGCTCATGGCTTTTGCTCTCTTTGCGCCATTTATCCAAAAAACGGCTTTCTTCCGGTGTTACTTCACCGGATAGGTGCCTGGAAATAAGATGAGCTATATGAAAGTACTCTTTTATCATAATTTGGCATGTTTTAGTCTATCTTTAATGATAATACAAGCCAAAATGAAAACATGGTGAATCGATAAAGACTTTTTTTTGAAAAAATAGAAAAAAATGTGCTTTTAGATAAATAACAGAAGGCAATAATAATAATCGGTAAGGAATGCACGAAGCTTTTTATAAGCCACTTTTTTAAGAGTATGTACCGTTTCGGGAGAGACATTGAGACGCTCTGCTATTTCTGCATTCTTTTTGCCTTCCAAAGCCAACTGCATGATGGCTCTCATTTGGGTAGGAAGTTTCTCTATAGCTTCTGACAGAATCCGGAAAGTCTCTTCTTCCACAATCGCATCACGAAAAAAAGCATCTGCTTTTTTGGCTATAATCTTTTGCTCGTATTCATGAGCTACCTTCGAATGCTCAAGTTCGTTCAAGGCATGGTTACGTACGGCCGTATAAAGAAAAGCTTTCACCTGATGAAGATAAAAGAAATCGTCTCTTATCTGCCACAACTTGGCAAATACGTCTTGTACTATATCTGCTGACATATCCGCATCCTCCATGTATTGGAACGCGAAAGAACAAAGCGCCGCATAATATTCCTTAAAAATATTATGAAACTCTTGCTCATCCAGCTTAATGCTTACAACAGAGTGGGATTTATCCTTTTTTATCAGATTTAGCGCCATATTTATGCTTTTCGGGCGCTAATATAGTTAAATTTTCAGAATATAACCAATATAACTATCAATCCTCTAAATCTTTTCCCCATAAATCAATATCGGATGGAGCTTTCCATAAGCTCCATCCGACCAATAGTCCTATTGCCAATAAAAAAATCAAATATATCATTATAGTCCGGTTTGTTTCAATGTCTTATAATAACACAGTAAACTGGATTAAAGTTCACTCCACCCAAAATTGTTGTTTTTCCTATGTATACTTTTCAATGCAGAGAGTGTATTATTTGGTTTTCGTGTACGAAAACGAGCAATTTTGTGCACGATAACGACCAATTTCGTCCAAAATTGTCCCATTTACTAAATAATTATGCTTTTCGAGTTTGATTAATTGAGAAAAGGTCTTATTTTTGACCCGGTTTTTAATTCATACTATTGCAAAAACAAACTCAATTACCTAATTAAATCACAAGAGAATGGAACAAGTTTTCGGCTATATCATCGGCTTAGGAGCAGCAGTGATGATGCCTATAATCTTTACAATTTTGGGAGTATGCATCGGCATCAAATTCAGTAAGGCGCTAAAGAGTGGTCTGCTGGTAGGTGTCGGTTTCGTAGGTCTGTCAGTTGTCACTGCGCTGTTGACCAGCAGCCTCGGTCCTGCTCTGAGCCAAGTCGTTGAAATTTACGGTCTTCAGTTGAAAGTATTCGATATGGGATGGCCTGCAGCTGCGGCTGTAGCCTATAACACATCGGTGGGTGCATTCATCATTCCGGTATGTTTGGGAGTAAATCTTCTGATGTTATTAACGAAAACGACCCGTACGGTCAATATCGACCTTTGGAACTACTGGCATTTCGCATTTATCGGCGCAGTCGTTTATTTTGCCAGCGACAATATCTGGTGGGGTTTCTTCGCCGCTATTATCTGCTACATCATTACCCTGATTATGGCCGACTATACCGCCGACAAATTCCAGGGATTCTACGACAAGATGGAGGGTATCTCCATTCCCCAGCCTTTCTGCGCAGGTTTCGTTCCATTTGCCGTAGTCATCAATAAAGCATTGGACAAAATCCCCGGTTTTGACAAATTGAACATTGATGCGGAAGGCATGAAGAAGAAATTCGGCTTGCTGGGTGAGCCTTTATTCCTGGGTATTCTGGTCGGTTGCGGTATCGGTGCCTTGTCTTGCAAGAACGGTCAGGAACTGGTAGACAAGATACCTTATATATTAGGTTTGGGTATCAAGATGGGCGCCGTAATGGAGCTGATTCCGCGTATCACCGCTTTGTTCATCGAAGGCTTGAAGCCCATTTCCGATGCGACCCGCGAACTGATTGCCAAGAAATTCAAAGGTGCTGTCGGCTTGAACATCGGTATGAGCCCCGCATTGGTTATCGGCCATCCAGCAACGCTGGTGGTTTCCCTGCTGCTGATTCCCGTAACCATACTGCTGGCTGTCATCCTGCCGGGTAACCAGTTCCTGCCTCTGGCGTCGCTGGCCGGAATGTTCTACCTCTTCCCGCTGGTACTGCCCATCACGAAAGGAAATGTAGTAAAGACATTCATCATCGGACTCGTTGTACTGACCATCGGTCTTTATTTCGTAACAGACCTCGCCCCCTATTTCACACAAGCAGCCCACGATGTATACGAGAAGACACAAGATGCTGCCGTGAATATCCCTGCCGGATTTGAAGGCGGCGCACTGGATTTTGCATCCAGCCCCTTCGCTTGGGTCATTTTCCACCTAACCTACTCGTTGAAATGGATAGGCTCCGGTATCCTTGTATTATGCACATTGTTCCTGATGATTATGAACCGTCGTGCTATTATCAAATACCAAAAATCAATCAAAAATTAAAAATTAAAAATTAAATAGTAACAAATTATGAAAAAGTTAGTACTTGCATTTATGATGGGAGCAGCTGCCATGGCAGCCAATGCCCAAGTGAATTACAAAGTGCAGACCGCCTGCCATCCGCAGGACGTGAAGCATTATGACACGGAACTTCTACGCAGCAGATTCATGATGGACAAAGTCATGGCTCCGGATGAAATCAACGTAACCTACACCCTCTACGACCGATTGATTTACGGTGGCGCTATGCCGGTGAACAAGACATTGAAGTTGGAAGTGTTCCGTGAACTGGGTCCGGAAATCACTTACTTCCTCGAACGCCGCGAACTGGGTGTCATCAATACCGGTGGTGACGGAGTGGTTACTGTAGACGGTAAGGAATACCCCATGAAGTATAAGGAAGCACTTTACGTAGGCTGCGGAAATAAGGAAGTAACCTTCAAGAGCAACGACGCTACCAATCCCGCCAAGTTCTACATCAACTCGGCCCCGGCCTACAAACCCTATGTTACTCAGCTGATTACCACCGATGCCAAGCTTCAGAAAGCCAACCCCAAGAAATATGCACTGGGCATCTCCGACCATTATGGAAAAATGGAAGACAGCAACGACCGCATCGTAAACCAGCTGATTGTGAAAGATGTACTGGAAAGAGTGAAAGACGGCGGTACCAACCAGTTGCAGATGGGACTCACGGAACTGGCTCCCGGCTCTGTATGGAATACCATGCCTGCCCACACACACACTCGCCGCATGGAAGCTTACTACTACTTCAACCTGAAACCCGGCAACGCTATCTGTCACTTGATGGGCGAACCGCAGGAAGAACGTTTGATATGGCTGCACAACGAACAAGCCATCACTTCTCCCGAATGGTCCATCCACGCTGCTGCCGGAACCAGCAACTATACTTTCATCTGGGGTATGGGCGGTGAAAACCTGAAATACAGCGACAAAGACGAAATCAAATACATCGATATGAAATAAAGTTGCCCTGCAACGTCCGATAGGCATGGACTTAAATAATCCATGCCTATTTTTGTCATTTTCTACATCCTTTTTACTCAATATTACACCTCGAACAACACACAAACCCCTACATTTGCATCAAAATATAAATCTATTATCATGAGTACATTTCAAAACACCGCAGGGCGGATGACCAATTACCGTTGGATTATCTGCGCCATGCTATTCTTCGCGACAACCGTCAACTACCTCGACCGCCAGGTTCTTTCATTGACCTGGAAAGATTTCATCTCCCCCGAATTCCACTGGACCGATACACACTACGGCTACATCACAGCTATCTTTTCCATCGTCTATGCCTTAGGCAATCTGTTTGCCGGACGTTTCATCGACTGGATGGGAACGAAAAAAGGGTATTTATGGGCCATTGCCGTATGGTCTATCGGTGCTTGTATGCACGCCCTCTGCGGACTTGCCACAGAAATGACCCTCGGCATTGAAAATGCCGCCAACATGATTAGCGCTACCGGTGCATTGGCCTCTACCATAGCCATCACCAGCGTTTACTACTTCATTGCCGCCCGTATCATACTGGGCATCGGTGAAGCAGGAAACTTTCCTGCCGCCATCAAGGTGACTGCCGAATATTTTCCAAAGAAAGACCGTGCCTTCTCCACTTCCATATTCAATGCCGGCTCTACCATCGGAGCACTGATAGCCCCATTGTGTATCCCTACCCTGGCCCGCTACTTCCAACGCATGGGCGTGGGCAACGGCTGGGAAATGGCTTTTATCGTTATCGGCGGATTGGGTTTCATCTGGATGGGACTGTGGATATTCATGTACAAGAAACCTGATGAAAATCCACACGTAAACGCAGCTGAGCTGGCATATATAGAACAAGACAAAGACAATGAGGAGGATAAAAAGGCGACTACTCCGACAACCAAGGATGAAAAGAGCATTTCTTTCCTGCAATGTTTCAAATATCCGCAAACCTGGGCTGTATTTTTCGGCAAATTCATGACTGACGGTGTATGGTGGTTCTTCCTCTTCTGGGCACCCGCATACATTTCGGACGTTTACGGATTCTCCTCAGATACTCCCACGGCACAGATGCTTATCTTTGTGCTCTATGCCATCACGATGTTGTCCGTCTATGGCGGGAAATTGCCCACCATCATTATCAACAAAACCGGTAAGAACCCCTACGCCGCACGCATGCAGGCCATGTTCATCTTTGCACTGTTCCCGCTATTGGCATTGTTTGCACAGCCATTGGGCAACAAGGAAGTATTTGGCGAACAAGCCTATTGGTTCCCGATTATCATCATAGGTATTGCAGGCGCTGCCCATCAGTCCTGGTCGGCCAACATCTATTCTGTGGTAGGTGATATGTTTCCCAAGAGCACCATTGCCACCATTGTGGGAATCGGAGGTATGGCGGGCGGTATCAGCTCATTCCTTATCAACATGAGTTCCGGTTTGCTGTTCGACTATGCCGACAAGACACAAATGGTATTTCTTGGATTCCAGGGCAAGCCTGCCGGATATTTCATCATCTTCTGTGTATGTGCAGTGTCCTACCTGATAGGCTGGTGCATCATGAAGGCACTGGTTCCGAAGTACAAACCGATTATAGTGGACTAATCAGAAGTCTCTTTATAGATATTCAGAATCATGCGGAGTTTGCAAACTGCATTACATGCCTTGCAAACTCCGCACAAAAAAAGCCTTTTCTCACGAAATGGCTTTTCTTCGTTCAATTACAGTCAAAAACAAAAAACTGTAAATGGAACACAATTTAAGATGAAAAAAAGGGAAGTCTCACGACTTCCACAATTCTTCTAACCTTAAATCTAAATCTCTATGAAAAAAACGTGATGCAAAGATAATGGTTTATCTCACACAGCGTTATTAATAAACTCTATAAAGAAGCAGAAAATATCTAAGATTTACTAAATAAGACGGTTACGAATGGCAAACTACAGACAAGAGCTCGGCATAAATAGGATTAAGTTTCAATAGTTGCGGCACTCCTGTCATAAACATCTGCTTGCGGGCACGAGTAAGGGCAACATTCAATTTCCGGTCAATCCGAGTACCGTTTTCCTCCGTCATATTTGCCAGAAACTTCAACTGATAAGCCCGGTTCACACAGAAAGAGTAGATAATAACATCCCGTTCGCTACCTTGGAAGCGTTCCACGGTGTCTACCAATATATCCTCCAAAGGAGCAATACCCAAAGCGGCAATCTCTTTCTTAATCAAGGCTATCTGACTGCGATAAGGAGTGATGACACCTAAAGTGACAGCCGGGTTGAAACCGGAAACAGCTGCATACTGCCGATAGATAGCCGCTGCCAACCGTGCCACAATCCGCGCCTCCGAATGGTTCATCTTGGCCGACTGTGCCGGCGGTTCGACTGCGGCAGGCAGAAAAGCGACACGACGAGTCAGCAAGCCGGCAAACTCACAATCACACAGCTCAGGAGCAAGAATCAGCTCTCCCTGCTGGTGCGGCAGACCAACCGGTTCCAACAGACCACCGTAAAAAGCCCGGTTAGGAAACAAAGCTACCTCGATATTCATACGACCCTGACGGCAGAGCATGTCGTAGGAGGGATGAGGGATAAAAGATGAAGAATGAGAGGTTGATGCCTGGCGATTGGCACTTTCCTTGGAGAGATTCCTATAAAGGCGTTCGAAAAGGGAATCTTTCAAATTATACAATCCGATGGCCTGCAAAGCTTCGTCACACACTTCCGACTGCCCGGACGACTGCAAGACCACTGCGGGTAGCTGCTTATGGTCACCTATCAAAATAAATTTACCGATGGCATCCGCGCCTGCGGGATTGCGGGTACAGAGTAACCCCAGCAGTTGTGGTTCCAAAATTTGGGTAGCCTCATCCACAATCGCTACATCAAAAGTCTTCAACCGGAAAAGTTCGGTCTTGGAAGAAAGCGTGGCAACCGTACCGACAAAAACACGGCAACGGGCAATGCGCTCCTGCACCTGCCGCCGAGTGGCACAAGGTTCCAACACATTCTCAATCAGATACGGGCGGAATGACTCATCGCAAGACAACTCACTGCCTAAACGGATAAAGTCTATTTCAGGCTCAATGGAAGCCAGCGCCTTACTGATTTCATCTACAGCACGATTGGTATACGAAAGCAGTAGAATCTGTTTCCCCTCCCGGTAAAAGGCTTCTACCATGCCCCGCAGCGCGCGAGAGGTCTTGCCGGTACCCGGCGGACCGATTAAAAGGAAATAGTCGCGGGCAGCCTGCGCTTTCAGAATAATCCGCGAAAAATCATCCGGAGCGGTCGCAATACCAGTATCCAAAGAAGCATCGAACTCGGGAGGGCGCTGCCCCAACAACAAATCACGCCGTCTTTGAGTGGCAGAAAGGAAAGCGGAAAGTCCCAGATACATGCTACGAAAGGAGGTGTCCATATAGTCGTGCTCTATGGCATAAAGGCTAGCAGCAGGCAATACACCCGCATTCTGCTGAGTGGCACGAAGACGGATACAGACCTCGTTATCGGATATGCGCTCTATATTACCTTTAAACACCATCTTGTTGGTAACGTTGTCGGTATCCGTATTCCGTTCGTAAAGAACCACCGCATCACCCTGACGGAAATTGGGCAGAACCCGCTCCTGCCGGGAAGCAACCATTTGCTTCGTTCTGAGTGACAAATACGGTTTATGCGCATCTGCCGCATGATTCTCGCAAATAGCCAAATCGTACAGAATTTCACCTGCCTCACATTTCTCAGCCAGTGTGGAAAGCCAGAGGGCGGCAGCACCGGTACGTCCTTCATAATCCACATCTCCAGATTTGGAGGTATAGAGTTCCTTGGTTATAAAGTTATAGAGCGTATAAAAATAGCTTTGTTCCAACGACGAAAGCGAACGGATGCGTTGCGCTACGGCATCGATGGAGGGGCAAAGGAAGCGTTTCCACAAGGTATTGTCCAAACCGCGCTCATTCAAGGTATCAGGATGGATGTCTTTCAAGCGCTCTGCCGTATACTGTGGGCTATTCCGTAACTGGATGCCATATTCATTGGCTACAATCCGGTTACGCACATCCATCACACGGCGCACCATTGCCCACGAAGGACGCGCCGGATAAAGCAACGGATAACGGGTATAGAGCAGATAAGCCTTTACACGTCGATGGTCCATTCCCATAGAATACTCCAACACAGCCTGATAGAGCAACATCTGCACCTTATTGTTTTCTTTAGGCTCCACCTTACCACGGATGGAATACTCGTCCGCCTTACCGGACTTCATTTCAATGAACGAGGTCATATCCCGCTGCATGTAGTCCAGACGCCCTTGCAAACCCAATGCTTCACAGATGTAAGAGGGTTCCAGCACGGCATCAGTCCTATCGAGCTCATAGCCGGATGCACGGAATGTTTCTGTCACCGTCCGGTGGATATTATCGAAATGGCGCTTGCAATCGGAAAAGAATTCAGCTTCCTTCTCCCGGTCGCGCAGGTCGGCACATGCTGCCAGCTCGATGGGATAAGAACGGAAGGCCTTCTTCATGCATGCCAAATAATCGGGTGCCTCCTTGGCATGAATCCATTCGTCCAGAAAGAGGTTAGCAATATTACCCAACAGTAACGGACGGGTATTGTCTGGCGACTGGAGCCGTGCCAGAATATAGTTGGCAGGATGATGCCCGTAATCCTTGAAGCATTCGGCAAGCGAACTGATGTCTATCAAGTAATCGGGCTCAAGTATAATAAAGGAAGGGGTGAGTATGCCGACTTCGTCCACCGTAACATCCAGCAGATTGACCTGGGCATGCCGCCACAGAATCCGGCAGGTTTCTGCAAACTCTTCATTAATCTGAGGTACATTATAACGGACACGCAACGGCTCATCGGCTACAGTGTCTACGGGCAGTACATATAAATAAGTATCATCGGCATACTGAAAACAGACGCGCATGCGCTTTATCCGTTCTTTGGCGGGCGGTGCCACTATATAGGTGGCATCCGCACGAGGTAGCAGGCGATAAAGTTCGGCAGGTATCTCCTCCCCCGTCAAGCGCTTGACAAAGAATGCCAGTGTCTTGGCATCACGCAACAACTGTTCACGTTGCGGTTCCGCCTGGCGGTTCAGAATAGCATTGGAGGTCAGCCGGAAGGTATGCAGACGGTTCTGTTCCACGGTGGAAAGTCCGGCCTTCGAAGCCACGAAACTGATACGTGCAGAAAGGTCCGTCATCTGCAAGCTGCCGTCGGGCATCTGTGTACGGCACAAACGCTCCAGCAACTCGCGCAATTGCCGATAGGCCACGTCCAAGGAGATTTCCTCAACGTGGCAGGCTTCCAGCAATATACTAAAATATTCCTTTACTTCACAATCCATCATTCCTCTGTCTCCACTTCTTCCGCTTCATCATCAGTCTTTTTATCCTTTATCATCAGGATACTCAACTCATAGAGCAGATAAAGCGGCACCGCCACTACTGTCAAGGTAAACGGGTCACCGGTCGGAGTAATGATGGCCGAGGCAATAACAATGATGACAACAGCATGACGGCGGTATTTCCGCAAAAAGGTCTTGTGCACCAGTCCCAGCAGGGAAAGCAGCCATGTCACCAGCGGCAGTTCGAATGCCAGTCCCATGCAAAGCACCAACATCATGAAATTGTCGATGTACGAGTTCAGGGAAATTTGATTCTCGATGGCTGCGCTCAATTGATAAGTGGAAAGGAAACGCAATGTCAGCGGATAGACCATAAAATACCCCAGCAACACACCGATAAAGAACATCACCGTACCTATACCCAGCGCTTTCCTCACCCCTTTACGCTCGTTTGGATAGAGTGCAGGGCTTACAAAGCGCCAGATTTCATAGAAAATATAAGGAGCAGCCGTTACCACCGACATCCAGAAAGCGGTAGACATGTGGACAAAGAACGGTGCGGCAAGATTGATATTGACGAGCTTCACATGAAACTCCTGGGTAAAGAATTCATCCTGCAAGTCCAGTCTCTGCCCTATCCAGCGCAGCAAGTCATAGAAAATGAAGTCGTTATGGCAAGGAGCCAATATCACATTGTCAAACAGATAAGGCATGGCAATAAAATAACCGATAGCCAATACAAACCACACACCGAGTACACGAAACAACACCCGGCGCAACTCGTCCAAGTGGTCCCAAAAGGTTAGTTCTTTTTCTGACATAAAGGGATTTACTATTTGACAATTTACTATTTACTATTTGGGCTGCGCTGTGGGGATTTACTATTTGACAATTTACTATTTGGGCTGCGCTGTGGAAAAGGCAACAAGCCTACCCATACTCCTGAACTTCTCAGAGTATCAAATAGTAAATAGTAAATTGTCAAATAGTAAATACCCTTGTTCCTTTATTTCTTTTCAGCCGGTTTATCCAAATCTTCCTGAGCCTTGTTTATCTCTTCTTTGGCTTCATTCACGCCATCCTTGAAGCTCTTCACTCCTTTGCCCAAACCACGCATCAATTCGGGAATTTTCTTACCACCAAACAACAGTAAGATGACCAATGCAATAATTATCCATTCGGAACCGCTGGGCAGAAAGCCTAATAAAAGTAAGTTTGTCATAGTTATATCTGATTAATTATAGTGCAAAGATAGGAAAATTAAGGATTAGGGATTAAGGATTAAGGATTAATTTTATCGCAATCCCTAATCCCTAATCCCTGCCCCCTATCTTCAGTCTTGATAATAAATACGTTTTACCCGCGTAGAAACGCTTGTCAACACCTCATAAGGAATAGTTTCGAGTACATCGGAAAGAACGGTTATAGGCAGATGGTCACCAAAAATTTCCACACTGTCACCCTCCTTGCAATCAATGTCCGTCACGTCAATCATACAGACATCCATGCAGATATTCCCTACATAGGCTGCCCGTTGGCCGTTTACAAGACAATAGGCATGTCCATTTCCAAGATGGCGGTTCAGGCCGTCGGCGTAACCGATGGGAAGAGCCGCTATACGCGACGGACGGGTGAGATGCCCTTTCCGGCTATACCCCACCGTATCCTCTTCGGGAACATCACGTATCTGGAGGATGGTAGTCTTCAACGTGCTCACATTATTCATAATGGAATTGTCTATGGGATTGACACCATAGAGGCCGATACCCAGGCGCACCATATCGAATTGCGCCCCCGGGAAACGCTCGATACCTGCGGAATTGCAGATATGGCGAAGTATCTTATGCGGAAAAGCCTCCTGCAATTCCATGGACGCTTTCTCGAACATTTCTATCTGCCGGCGTGTAAAACTGTCGAATTGTTGCGAATCGCTCCCTACCAAATGCGAGAAGACGGAACGGGCAATCACGGCATTCTGTCCCTTCAGCCGTTCTATCAGCCGGGGCATATCCTCCGGAGCAAACCCCAGGCGGTGCATACCGGTATCCAGCTTTATGTGGATGGGGAAGTTTGTGATACCTTCCTTTTCCGCTTCTTTAATCAAAGCGTCCAGCAGATGGAAGCTATATACTTCGGGCTCCAGCTTGTAATCGAACATGGTCTTGAAAGCAGTCATCTCAGGATTCATGATAATGATATTCGCAGTGATGCCCGCTTTGCGGAGTTCGGAGCCTTCGTCGGCAACCGCCACGGCAAGATAATCGACATGATGTTCCTGCAAAGTCTTGGCTATCTCGTAAGAACCTGCACCGTAAGCGGAGGCTTTCACCATGCAGACCATCTTTGTTTCCGGCTTCAGCTTGCCACGATAATAGTTCAGATTGGCAATCATCGCTCCAAGATTAACCTCCAGAATGGTTTCGTGCACCTTCTTCTCCAATACTTCCGTCAAGGAGTCAAAACCGAACTTACGTGCACCCTTAATCAGAATTATTTCGTTTTCAAGGCGAAGTTCCCCACGCTGAATGGCACGTATCAAGGCCGCTGTATCCGGATAAAAGGTCTTCTCTATATTAAAGCGTGCAGCGCAGGAAGATATTTCATTTCCTACACCTATGATGCGTTCAATGCCACGGCTGTTTACCAGCTGTGCCACTTGTCGGTAAAGTGTCGGCGTGTTCTGACCGGTCTCCAATATATCCGAAAGAACCAAAGTCCGCCTCAATCCCTTACTTTGCGAACGGCGGTAAAGAAAATCGAGTGCAATATCCAATGAGCCAAGGTCAGAATTATAACTGTCGTTAATCAACAGACAGTTGTTTTTTCCCTCCTTGACTTCCAGCCGCATGGCGATGGGTTCTAGCCTTGCCATACGTTCTGTAATCTGTTCGGCAGGAAGCATCAGATAGAGGCATGCGGCCAGGCAGTTCAGCGAATTCTCGATGGAAGCATCATCTATGAACGGTAGAGTAAACGTATTATCCATATCCAGATAGCGATAGGAAATGACAGTACAGTCATCCCGTTTCTCCACCTTACTTATATATAGAGGACGTTCCATATCTTTCCGGCTCCACGCAATCTCACGTGCAGACAGCATGGACTTCGCCACACAGTTGCTGACGAACTCATCGTCACCATTATAAATCACTACATCACAATTCTTGAAAAGCGTCAGCTTCTCCATGCATTTCTCCTGCAACGAGAAGAAATTTTCCTGGTGAGCCCCTCCTATATTGGTCAGGATACCTATGGTAGGCTTGATAATGTTCTGCAAAGCACGCATTTCCCCCGGCTCGGAAATACCGGCTTCAAAAATAGCAAGTTCGGACTGTTCGTTCATCTGCCACACAGACAAAGGCACTCCAATCTGGGAGTTATAACTGCGGGGAGAACGGATAATGGCACGTTCCGGACTGAGCAACTGGTGCAGCCATTCCTTCACAACAGTCTTACCGTTGCTTCCCGTAATACCGATGACCGGTATCTGGAACCGGTTCCGATGCTGTTCCGCCAGTTTTTGCAAGGCTTTCAGCGGGTTGGGAACAATGAGATAATTGACAATTGACTGCGCATCATCACGCTGCATAGCATTGTCAATTGTCAATTGTCCATTGTCCATTAATCTAAAGCTTTCTTCGCTAAGCACAAAATTACGTACTCCACGGGCATATAAATCTGCAATATAGCGCGCACCGTCATTCCTCTTGGTGGTCAAGGCAAAGAATAATGTTTCCTCAGGAAAATTCAGGGAACGGCTGTCAGTGAGCAGCCAGTCTATGGTAGCCGGCGCGTTTCCCATACGCCGTGCGCCAATACTTTCGGTTATGCTTTCAATCGAATACGACATATTTCTCTCTCTTTTTGGAAATCTAAGTACGGGTATTTTCCGTTAAGTTGGTCTATTTTTAACACAATTTGTCCTAAAAAACGCTTATACTCTTCTGAAGCGGGATAAAATGGCTTATGTGACAACATCTTACGGATATTTTCACTTTCTTCCATAATCCGTAACGCATCGGCAGAGATGCACGACCGGGTAAACCGTTCCCAGACATAGCGAATGGCTGTTTCGGAAGGATGCACCATGTCTTCTGCATAGAAGCGATAGTCACGAAGCTCGTCGAGCAGCAGCTCATAAGCCGGAAAATAGAAAACATGTTCCGGGAAAGTGGCTTGCAACTGGTTCACGGCAAGTAGCAGGGTAGCTTTACTGAGCTGGTTGGCATGCATTCCGTCACGCACGTGGCGGATGGGGCTGACGGTGAACAATACTTTCAGCCGGGGAATCCGCGCCAGCAAGCCAGAAAGCAAAGAGGTGTAGTCAGATACTATTTCACAGACAGAAAGCATACGGCGGGTAAAGCAGGACTCAGGTTGCTTATGACAGTTGGCAACTACAGTTCCCGTCTTTTTATTTTCATAAACCCAGGCAGATCCGAAAGTCAGCAGCAGACAATCCAACCGGTCCAGCCTTTCATGGGCGCTTTTCAAACGCCCGTTAATGCCTGCCAATGTTTCCTCTGCAGAGACTGAGGAAAAACTACCATGATGCATGGCACTATGCCAAAGTTCATGAAAGAGGAAAATATCGTTTTCATTGTAGCATCTGCCCGCAATGATTTCACGCAATGCCGCAGAAATGGAAAACGGATTATAAAGCACACCATAAGGATTGACGTCACAACGGAACTTGGCATCCGCCAGCCTTTGCCCCATCTCGGACGCAAAACAAGAACCCATCAGCAACAGATTATTCTCTTGCGAAAGAAGGGGCATACTGGAAACTACTTCTACAGGCGTATAAAGATTCATAAGCTCGGAATAAATAAACCATTCACTTTCTCGAAAAAAATGATGTACCAACTGCTTGCTACGCCACAAAGATAGTAAATTTCAATATATAACGGTCGAAACATAAAAAGGCAGGTGATATAACCTTTCATTATATCATCTGCCTTAAATAAAAATACTATATGTTCTATTAATACCAATTAGCCGTAGGATCAGCCACCCAATCTGCAAAACCTGGATATTTATCATTAATATCCTGACGTTCAGCAGTCCATTCATATCTTGTCTCTACACGTATCTTCTGCGGCGCTTTACCTATCTCCGCTTTCAGTGTATATACTTCAGCATTTTGACCTTCCACTTTGACATTTACGGCACCGGTACCGTCAACTCTGTACATCACCGGAGCCTTAGTTGCCCCAGCACCTGTATTTACCATTGTAGTATTAGAAACGCCAAAGAGTCCATGAACTTCACGGCTATCACCGCCTACCTCAATATACAAAGGCAAAGTACCACCCGCAGCCTGCAGGGTAATGATAGTTGCTCCCCCATTGGTCGCTACATCAAACACGACATCGTTGAAGTCAAAATCATCACTGTCTCCAAGGTCTTCTGCTATGATTCTGTACGCATTCGTATATACGGCCGGAGAGATCTTCACAATCCAATCACTATAATACCCATCTGCATCCACTTGTTGATTTGGGTTCTGTCCGGTAGCTTCAAAGTCAAATCCCACATAATAAGCACCCCCAATATATTGTATAGTATAATTATAGTGCATTTTACCATCCAGAGAAGCCCTATAGCCAAAAGAAGACGTTCCACTATTCTGCATTAGCATTATAGCCCCCTCAGTAGCATTAAAATTATTGACATGGTCATCTGATGCTGCAACCAAAAAATCCATATTAGAGTGTGAGCCACTTACATGTTGAACAAAAAAGTCGGTCCAATCCACACCAATGGATTGTGGATTCTGATGTGTTTTAAACCATTCCGTAACCACTTCTTTTTCTGTAGCCGTAATACCCTCGGGTACTTCCGTAAAATCTTTCCATTGATTGCTATTAGTGTTAGCAACACGCGTTGTCGGTGTTGCCCCAAATCCCCAATCCTGATCAACTGCAATTTCTCCATACTTCTGCACGAAAGCCGATGCATACTGTGCCTCTTTCTTAGCCGCCGCCTTTTCCGGGTCGAACAAATCGCTATCAGAACCGCAAGCGGAAAATACCACTACGCCCATAATAGCCAAAATTCCAAAGTTGAGCTTTTTCTTCATATCATTCATTGTTTATTCATTTAACAATTCGTGATTACGCCCCATGCCGACACATATTACAATTAAGAATATCATTATATACAACTCAAAATTGTATAACATATTGATAAATAGGACATATTCTACTTCGCAAATATACATAATACTATATCAGATAACAACCAAAATCTCAAAAAAGTTGCAATAAATAATTTATTAAGTTACATTTTTCAACAAACATTAAATTTAAAGCATATCTTATCATAGATGCACACATACGAGAGTACAAGTCAATCTTTGAAAGGATTAATATCTTTGCCTACCAAAATTAAATCATTCCTATATGGAGAAAAAATCGTTCCACCATGGTGGAACGATTTTTCCCCTAGGATGGAACAATATTTTCTCCATGGAGGAACGATTTACCATCAGGTATCTTTTCCCTTAACCATAGGCAGGCTGAACGAGAAATGTGGCGTATGCAAAGAGAAAGTAAAAACCGAAGTGAACAAAAGAGGCTTTTTTTCCTTCTAAAACTTCCCGTCATCCGTTTTCTTTTGCTATTTTTGCATTTTGTAATCTTCAGATTAGAAATGAGAACAGAACCAACAACATATAACTTGCTTAACACCATTACATTTCCCGAGGATTTACGCCGACTCAGCGTAGAAGAGCTTCCTGAAGTCTGTAAAGAATTGAGGCAAGACATTATAAAGGAGGTTTCGTGTAACCCCGGACATTTCGCTGCCAGCCTGGGCACGGTAGAGCTGACCGTTGCCTTGCACTATGTATTCAATACTCCGTACGACCGCATAGTCTGGGATGTAGGCCATCAGGCGTACGGGCACAAGATACTGACCGGACGCCGTGAAGCATTCTCCACCAACCGTAAATTCAAGGGAGTTCGTCCTTTTCCCTCACCAGAGGAAAGCGATTATGACACATTCACCTGCGGACATGCGTCAAATTCAATCTCCGCCGCTCTTGGCATGGCTGTTGCCGCTGCCGAAAAAGGCGAGAAAGACCGCCATGTGGTCGCCGTCATCGGTGATGGAAGCATGAGCGGCGGCCTGGCTTTCGAAGGACTGAACAACGCTTCGTCTACCCCTAACAACCTTCTTATCATTCTCAACGACAATGATATGTCGATAGACAGAAGTGTAGGCGGCATGAAGCAGTACCTTTTCAACTTGACTACCAGCAACCGCTATAACCAGCTGCGCTTCAAGACATCCAGACTGCTGTTCAAAATGGGACTTTTGAACGAGGACCGCCGCAAAGCGCTGATTCGCTTCGCCAACAGTCTGAAATCAATGGCCGCCCAGCAGCAGAATATCTTTGAAGGGATGAACATCCGCTACTTCGGCCCTATCAACGGACACGATGTGAAAAACATAGCCCGTGTCCTGCGGGACATCAAAGATATGCAGGGACCGAAAATACTGCATCTGCACACTGTGAAAGGAAAAGGATTCGAACCTGCCGAGAAGAATCCCGATATCTGGCATGCACCGGGCAAGTTCGATCCGGAAACCGGAGAACGCCTCAAGGCGGACACCAGCAATTTGCCTCCGCTTTTCCAGGACGTGTTTGGGGAAACGCTGGTAGAACTGGCAAAGGAAAATCCGAAAATCGTCGGAGTAACCCCCGCCATGCCCACCGGCTGCTCCATGAACAAGCTGATGGACACCATGCCCGACCGTGCCTTCGATGTGGGTATTGCCGAAGGGCATGCAGCCACTTTCTCGGGCGGTATGGCTAAAGAAGGAATGCAGCCTTTCTGCAACATCTACTCCTCCTTCATGCAGCGGGCATACGATAATGTCATCCATGACATCGCCCTGCTCCGCCTCCCCGTCGTACTTTGCCTGGACCGCGCCGGACTGGTAGGAGAAGACGGACCGACACACCATGGAGTTTTCGACCTGGCCTATTTCCGTCCGATTCCCAACCTGACCATATCTTCACCGATGGACGAACATGAATTGCGCCGTCTGATGTACACGGCACAGTTACCGGACCAAGGTCCGTTCGTCATCCGCTATCCCCGCGGACGCGGCGTATTGCTGGATTGGAAATGTCCGCTGGAAGAAATCCCCGTAGGCAAAGGGCGCAGACTGAAAGAAGGCAAAGACCTGGCAGTCATCAGCCTCGGTCCCATAGGCAACGTAGCCGCACGTGCCATAGAGCGTGCGGAGAAGGACAAAGGAATCTCCATAGCCCACTACGACCTGCGTTTTCTCAAGCCGCTCGACGAAGCGCTGCTGCACGAGGTAGGACTCAACTTCCAGCATGTCGTCACCATAGAAGACGGTGTCAAAAAAGGAGGAATGGGCAGTGCCATACTGGAGTTCATGGCGGACAATGACTATATTCCCCATTTCAGACGTATCGGTGTACCCGATGCCTTCATAGAACACGGCACCATACAAGAGTTGCACCATCTTTGCGGAATGGACGAAGAAGGAATCTATAATCAATTGATAATTGATAGTTGAAAATTGACAGTTTGAGCATTTACCCCATATGTCAACTATTAATTATCAACTATCAACGAACTAAAAGTGAAAATAATTATTGCAGGTGCCGGCGCAGTAGGCACACACTTGGCCAAGTTGCTGTCCCGCGAGAAGCAGGACATCATTCTGATGGACGACAACGAAGAGAAGTTGAGCACACTGAACTCCAACTTTGACTTGATGACGGCTACAGCTTCCCCTACCTCCATAAAAGGCTTGAAAGAAGTGGGAGTGGGAGAAGCCGACTTGTTCATAGCCGTCACCCCCGATGAAAGCCGGAACATGACCGCATGCATGCTTGCCAACAATCTGGGAGCACAGAAGACCGTAGCCCGTATTGACAACTACGAATACCTGCTGCCCAAAAACAAGGAATTTTTCCAGAAGCTGGGCGTCGATTCACTCATCTACCCGGAAATGCTTGCCGCCAAAGAAATCGTATCTTCCATCCGCATGAGCTGGGTACGCCAATGGTGGGAATTCTGCGGAGGAGCCTTGATACTGATAGGTACCAAGATGCGCGAAAAAGCCGAGATACTGAACATCCCCCTCCACGAACTGGGTGGACCGGAGCTGCCCTATCACGTGGTAGCCATCAAACGGGGAAGCGAGACACTGATTCCCCGTGGTGACGATACCATCAAGCTACATGACATCGTATACTTTACCACCACACGAAAATACGTCCCCTACATCCGCAAAATAGCCGGCAAGGAAGATTATGCCGATGTGCGCAACGTGATGATTATGGGTGGAAGCCGGATTGCCGTACGAACCGCCCAATATGTCCCGGACTACATGCAGGTGAAAATCGTGGACAACGACCTGAACCGCTGCAACCGCCTGACCGAGCTGCTTGACGACCGCACCATGATTATCAATGGCGACGGGCGGGATATGGACCTGCTTGTGGAAGAGGGACTGAAAAATACGGAAGCCTTCGTTGCCTTGACCGGCAACTCGGAGACTAATATCCTGGCCTGCCTTGCCGCCAAACGCATGGGAGTCAGCAAAACCGTAGCGGAAGTGGAGAACATCGACTACATAGGCATGGCCGAAAGCCTTGACATCGGCACCGTCATCAACAAAAAGATGATTGCTGCCAGCCACATCTACCAGATGATGCTGGATGCGGACGTCAGCAACGTGAAATGCCTGACCTTTGCCAATGCCGATGTAGCGGAATTTACCGTTAAGGCCGGCTCGAAGATTACCAAACATCCGGTAAAAGACCTCGGCCTCCCGAAAGGAGCCACCATCGGCGGACTTATCCGCCAGGGGGAAGGCGTTGTGGTTATGGGTAACACCCTGATACAGCCGGGTGACCATGTAGTGGTATTCTGCCTGAACATGATGATTAAGAAAATCGAAAAATACTTTAACTAATTGAGAATGAGTAGTTGGTAAATGATTAACTTCAAGACAATCATACGGATTATCGGTATTCTGCTATTGCTGGAAACAGTCATGTTTCTGGTCTGTTCGGGCGTGTCCTTCTACTACAGAGAAAGCGATATGCTCGACTTCTGGAAAGCAGGAGGCATCACAGCAGGGGTAGGCTTATTGCTGGCGGCTCTCGGCAAGGGAGGTGAACGACAACTGACGCGCCGTGACGGATATGTACTGGTCAGCTTTGCCTGGGTGGCATTCTCTCTTTTCGGAATGCTGCCTTTCTATATAGGCGGATACATACCCGACATTGCCAATGCATTCTTCGAAACCATGTCCGGTTTCAGCAGTACGGGTGCCACCATCTTGGACGACATCGAGTCACTTCCTCATGGAATACTGTTCTGGCGCAGTATGACACAGTGGATTGGCGGCTTGGGAATCATCATGTTCACCATTGCAGTGCTTCCCATCTTCGGAGTCAGTGGCCTGCAGGTGTTCGCCGCCGAGGCAAGCGGCCCTACACATGACAAGGTTCATCCCCGTATCGGTATCACCGCCAAATGGATTTGGAGTATCTATGCCGGCATAACCGCTCTGCTTGTCGGTCTGCTGATGCTTGGAGGTATGGACTGGTTCGACAGTATCTGCCATGCATTTGCCACTACCGGTACCGGTGGCTTCTCCACCAAGCAGGCCAGCGTTGCCTACTACAATTCTCCTTATATAGAATATGTCATCTCCATTTTCATGTTTATCTCCGGCATCAACTTCACCTTGCTATTATTGTTCGTCAACCGGAAATTCAAGAAGTTCATCGGCAATGCCGAGCTGAAATTCTATTTCGGTTCAGTCATACTCTTTACCGCCATCATAGCGCTCGTACTCTATTATACCAGTCGCATGGGAATGGAAGAATCTTTCCGTAAATCCCTGTTCCAGGTGATTTCCCTCCAGACATCCACCGGCTTTGCAACAGACGACTACATGAAATGGACACCCGTACTTTGGGGACTGTTTACCATTATCATGCTGATGGGAGCTTGCGCAGGCAGTACCACCGGCGGCCTGAAATGCATACGCATGGTGATTCTTACCAAAGTATCGCGAAATGAGTTCAAGCATATCCTACATCCCAATGCAGTTCTTCCGATTCGGATAAACAAGCAGGTCATACCTCCCTCCATAGTCTCCACCGTACTGGCTTTTTGTTTCATCTACCTGATTATCATCATCGTCAGTACATTGCTGATGATGGCTATGGGAGTAGGAACTGCGGAATCGTTGGGTTGCGTTATTTCCAGTATCGGCAATATGGGACCCGGGTTAGGCGAAACCGGACCTGCCTATTCGTGGAACGCCCTGCCCGATGCAGCTAAATGGCTGTTATCCTTTTTAATGCTTCTGGGTCGTCTTGAGTTATTTACCGTACTGCTGCTTTTCACACCGGATTTCTGGAAACGGAATTGATTTAGGATAAAAAGTGTAAAAATAATCATTTTTTGTTATGCGGGGATAGCAAATTGAACAATACTTATTATATCTTTGCGTCCTTGAAAGAGAGAATTGTGGTATGAAGCAATGCATTAAATACTGTTTAATCATAATCTTTGCAGCCCTATTGCACGACAGTGCAACCGGAGCTGCAGATATTTTGTGCGTTCCTGCCACCCGACAAGCAGAATGCTGTACGCTGTCACAAGCTCCTACCACCCAACAAGCAGTCCAGAAGTTCTACGACTTGTTTTCACCAAACTCCCTCTGCATAGAACATGTGGACCATACGCAAGTACCAACCAACAAAAGCGTACTCCTGCGCATGTACATCTACAAGATGCAGCAGCATGCCTATGCACCGGAATGCGACCGTTTGTTGAATCTGTCTCCTCATCCCGTACCCGACGCGAATTATTACGTGTTCGGGCTAAGAAAGATTATCATTTAGAAGGCCTGCAAGCGCAGACGCTTGCCCCTGACCTCGCCGGACAACAAATCAGAGGTTTTGTCCTCCGGTGCGATGTATCTATTATTATATATCTAAAATCTTATCAGGTTTATGAACTTTACTTTGTTAGTGGTCGTCTTATTGACGGCAATCGCTTTCGTGGGTATCGTCATCGCGCTCTCCAATGCGATAGCACCCCGTTCGTACAATGCACAGAAGATGGAGCCGTACGAGTGTGGTATCCCTACCCGCGGTAAATCGTGGATGCAATTCCGGGTAGGTTACTATCTGTTTGCCATCTTGTTCCTGATGTTCGAAGTGGAAACGGTATTTCTGTTCCCTTGGGCAGTCATCACCCGCGAACTTGGCGTGGCAGGACTTTTCAGTGTTTTATTTTTCCTGATTATATTGATTCTGGGCCTTGCTTATGCCTGGAGGAAAGGAGCTTTGGAATGGAAGTAACAAAGAAACCGAAAATTAAATCTATCCCTTATGAGGAGTTTACAGACAACGAAACGTTGGAGAAACTGGTTCGGGAACTTAATGCCGGAGGCGCCAATGTCGCCCTTGGCGTACTGGACGATTTCGTCAACTGGGGACGCAGCAACTCACTGTGGCCTCTTACGTTTGCAACCAGCTGTTGCGGTATCGAATTCATGGCCCTCGGCGCAGCCCGCTACGATATGGCGCGCTTCGGGTTCGAGGTAGCCCGTGCCAGTCCGCGCCAGGCAGACATGATTATGGTTTGCGGAACAATAACCAACAAGATGGCTCCCGTTCTGAAACGTCTTTACGACCAGATGGCCGATCCGAAATATGTAGTAGCCGTAGGCGGCTGTGCCGTCAGCGGAGGCCCGTTCAAGAAATCCTATCACGTGGTGAACGGTGTGGACAAGATTCTGCCGGTGGATGTCTACATTCCCGGTTGCCCTCCGCGTCCGGAAGCATTCTACTACGGCATGATGCAATTGCAGCGTAAAGTGAAAATAGAGAAATACTTCGGTGGAGTAAACAGAAAAGAAGAGAACCACTAATCAGTACTTAAAAATATGGAAATAAAATACATAGAGCCCTCAGTCCGACACGACGAAATGCTGCGTCTGCGGAAAGAGAAACAAATGGACTTCCTGGAATGCCTCAGCGGTATGGATTGGGGAATACCCGACGAGAAAGACGCACCGGACACCCCCCGCGGACTCGGTGTAGTCTATCTGTTGGAATCTACTGTTACCGGCGAACGGATAGCGGTACGCACCGCCACTCTAAACCGGGAACATCCCGAACTTCCTTCCGTCAGCGATATCTGGAAAGCTGCGGATTTCAACGAGCGCGAAGTCTACGACTTTTACGGCATCGTTTTCATCGGTCATCCAGATATGCGCCGACTCTATCTGCGCAATGACTGGGTAGGCTATCCCATGCGTAAAGACAATGAGCCGGAAAAAGATAATCCGTTGCGTATGGACAACGAAGAAACGGTGGACACTACCATGGAATTGGAGCTGAATCCCGACGGTAGCATCAAGAATAAGGAGATGCAACTTTTCGGTGATGAGGAATATGTGGTGAACATCGGTCCCCAACATCCGGCCACCCACGGCGTAATGCGCTTCCGTGTATCATTGGAGGGTGAAATCATCGACAAGATTGATGCCAACTGCGGCTACATCCACCGGGGTATCGAGAAGATGTGCGAAAGCCTGACCTATCCGCAGACCTTGGCTCTGACCGACCGTCTGGACTACCTGGGCGCACACCAGAACCGCCATGCCTTGTGCATGTGTATCGAAAAGGCAATGGGCGTGGAAGTAAGCGAACGCGTGCAGTACATACGTACCATCATGGACGAGTTGCAGCGAATAGACTCTCACCTGCTGTTCTATTCTTGTCTTGCTATGGACCTGGGTGCATTAACGGCCTTCTTCTACGGTTTCCGCGACCGCGAAAAGATACTCGACATCTTTGAGGAAACTTGCGGCGGACGCCTCATCATGAACTACAACACCATCGGTGGCGTGCAGGCAGACATTGCTCCCGGCTTCGTAAAGAAAGTGAAGGAGTTTATCCCCTACCTCCGCGGTATCCTACACGAATATCACGACGTATTCACCGGGAACATCATTGCCCAGCAACGTCTGAAAGGTGTGGGTATACTCTCACGGGAAGATGCCATCGCCTTTGGAGCTACCGGAGGCACCGGACGCGCCAGCGGATGGGCCTGCGACGTGCGTAAGCGTATGCCATATGCCGTATATGACAAGGTGGACTTTAAAGAAATCATCCGCACCGAAGGCGATTCATGGGCACGTTACCTTATCCGTATGGATGAAATTCTGGAGAGCCTGAAGATTATCGAGCAACTGATAGACAACATCCCGGAAGGAGCCTACCAGGAAAAGATGAAACCTATTATCCGCGTACCGGAAGGCACTTATTATGCAGCCGTAGAAGGTAGCCGCGGTGAGTTCGGCGTCTTCCTCGAAAGCCACGGCGACAAGATGCCTTACCGCCTGCATTTCCGCAGTACGGGCTTGCCATTGGTATCGACCGTAAATACGATTTGCCGCGGAGCTAAAATCGCCGACCTTATTGCCATTGGCGGAACATTGGATTATGTAGTACCAGATATTGACAGGTAAAGGGATGTACGATTTGACAATTTACTATTTACTATTTGGCTGCGCCATGAAGCGTGGGAGTCCCAAAAGGTGAAATAGTAAAAGGAGTCAATAGTAAACATACACCAAACTATCAAATAGTAAATAGTAAATAGTAAAATAGTAAATGAACAACGTATTTGACTTTAGTATAGTGACCAAGTGGATACACCAGATGCTGACTTCCCTGATGCCGGAAGGACTGGCAATATTCCTCGAATGCGTGGTGATTGGCGCATGCATCATCTTGATGTATGCCGTGCTTGCCATCATCCTGATTTACATGGAGCGTAAGATATGCGCCTTCTTCCAATGCCGCCTCGGTCCGATGCGCGTGGGGAAATGGGGATTGCTCCAAGTGCCCTGCGACGTCATCAAGATGTTGACAAAGGAAATCATTGATTTGAAATTCTCTGACCGGTTCCTCTACAATCTGGCACCGTTCATGGTAATCATCGCTTCTTTCCTGACATTTGCCTGCCTGCCCATCAACAAGGGATTGGAGGTATTGGACTTCAATGTAGGAGTGTTCTTCCTGCTGGCTGCATCGAGTATCGGCGTAGTGGGTATCCTGCTGGCAGGCTGGAGTTCCAACAATAAATTCTCGCTGATTGGAGCCATGCGAAGCGGTGCGCAGATTATCAGCTACGAGTTGTCCTGCGGATTGAGCATACTGACAATGGTAGTGTTGATGGGAACCATGCAGTTCTCCGAAATAGTAGAAGGACAAGCTGACGGCTGGTTCATCTTCAAGGGACATATCCCTGCATTGATAGCCTTCATCATCTACCTCATTGCCGGAAATGCGGAAACCAACCGCGGTCCCTTCGACTTGCCCGAAGCCGAAAGCGAGTTGACTGCCGGATACCATACGGAATACAGCGGTATGGGCTTCGGATTCTTCTATCTGGCAGAATATTTGAATCTGTTTATCGTAGCCTCCGTGGCAGCCACCATCTTCCTGGGAGGCTGGATGCCGCTACACATCGTAGGCCTGGACGGCTTCAACGCAGTGATGGATTACATTCCGGGATTTGTATGGTTCTTCGGAAAGGCCTTCTTCGTAGTCTTCCTGCTGATGTGGATAAAGTGGACCTTCCCCCGCCTGCGTATTGACCAGATTCTGAATCTGGAGTGGAAGTACCTGGTACCCATCTCTATGGTGAACTTGATTTTGATGGTATTAATTGTAGTATTTAAATTGCATTTCTAACCGGCGTAGCGCCGGAGCAAGATTTCCTTGCGGATAATTTTAATAAAGGCAAAAGTAATGAAAGAAAAGAACTCTTATATCGGCGGACTCATACACGGCGTCACTTCTCTGCTGACAGGTATGAAGACAACCATGACCGTATTCTGCCGACGAAAGACTACCGAACAATATCCGGAAAACCGCTCGACATTGAAACTCTCCGACCGTTTCCGTGGCACGCTGACCATGCCCCATAATGATAAAAATGAACATCGGTGTGTAGCTTGCGGTTTGTGCCAGATGGCTTGTCCCAACGACACTATCAAGGTGACCGGCGAGATGGTTGAAACGGAAGACGGCAAGAAAAAGAAGATATTGGTTAAGTACGAATACGACCTCGGTTCGTGCATGTTCTGCCAACTCTGTGTGAATGCCTGCCCTCACGATGCCATCACGTTCGACCAGGATTTTGAGCATGCAGTGTTCGACCGCACGAAACTGGTCATGACGCTGAACCGTCCGGGCAGCCATGTAGAAGAAAAAAAGAAACCCGCTGCTCCCAAAGAAGAGACAACAAAGTAATTCGTTAATAGTAACTTGTAATTAAACAACATGGAAATAACTCTTGAAACAGTAGTATTCTACTTCCTTGCGGCCTTTATCACCGTATTTTCCATCTTGACGGTAACGACCCACCGCATGGTGCGCTCGGCCACCTACCTGCTGTTCGTACTTTTCGGTACGGCAGGCATCTACTTTCTGCTGGGTTACACCTTCCTCGGTTCCGTGCAGATTATGGTCTATGCCGGCGGTATCGTAGTGCTCTACGTCTTCTCCATACTGCTTACCAGTGGCGAAGGCGATGTCATCGAGAAGTTAAAGCGTAGCAGGTTCCTTGCCGGACTGGGTGCCACCGTGGGCGGTGCCATCATCGTAGTATTCATCACTTTGAAGCATAAGTTCATTGCCACCACCGACGTGGAACCTTTGGAGGTCAACATCAAGACCATCGGTCACCACATGCTGAGCGGTGACAAGTATGGTTATCTGCTTCCCTTCGAAGCTGTCAGCATCTTGTTATTGGCATGTATCGTAGGTGGATTATTAATAGCACGTAAAAGATAAGAATTATGATACACATGGAATATTATCTGATAGTTTCGGCTATCATGTTTTTCGCAGGCATCTATGGGTTCTTTACCCGCCGCAACACGCTGGCGATACTTATCAGCATCGAGCTGATTCTGAATGCCACGGACATCAACTTTGCGGTATTCAACCGTTTCCTATTCCCCGGAGGACTGGAAGGATATTTCTTCTCTTTATTCTCCATCGCCATCTCGGCGGCCGAAACGGCTGTAGCCATTGCCATCATGATTAACATCTACCGTAACATCCGCAGTATCCAGGTGAACAAACTGGATGAGATGAAGTGGTAAGAGCAAGAATCGCCAAGCGATGTTTCTTGAATAGTAATAATTGATAAACATAGTATATATGGAATATACAATATTAATCCTTCTACTCCCTTTCCTCTCTTTCCTCGCTCTGGGACTTGGAGGTAAATGGATGTCACACCGCACTGCCGGCCTTATCGGAACTGCGGCACTGGGTGTGGTCGCAGTGCTTTCCTATCTCACCGCAGGAATGTACTTCAGCGCTCCCCGCCTTGCCGATGGTACGTACGAGGCGCTGATGCCCTATAACTTCAAATGGCTGCCTTTCACAGAAAGCCTCAGTATCGACATGGGTATCCTACTCGACCCGATTTCGGTTATGATGCTCGTGGTCATCAGTACCGTTTCGCTGCTGGTACACATATACTCTTTCGGCTACATGAAGGGCGAACGCGGTTTCCAGCGTTACTACGCCTTCCTGTCGCTCTTCACCATGTCCATGCTCGGACTGGTAGTAGCAACGAATATCTTCCAGATGTATCTGTTCTGGGAGTTGGTGGGCGTGTCCTCCTATCTGCTGATTGGTTTCTATTATACGAAGCCGGCGGCTATTGCCGCTTCGAAGAAGGCTTTTATCGTGACCCGTTTTGCTGACCTGGGATTCCTTATAGGTATCCTCGTCTATGGGTATTATGCCGGTACATACACCTTCAGCCCTAATGAGATGGCGCTGGCAAAGGGCGGTGCGGCAATGATTCCGCTTGCCTTGGGACTGATGTTCATCGGTGGTGCCGGAAAGAGTGCCATGTTCCCGTTGCACATCTGGCTGCCCGATGCCATGGAAGGTCCTACGCCGGTCAGTGCACTGATTCATGCCGCCACAATGGTGGTTGCAGGTGTCTATCTGGTGGCACGCATGTTCCCGTTGTTCATAGAATATGCTCCCAGCGTGCTGCACATCGTGGCATACGTAGGAGCCTTCACGGCATTCTATGCCGCCAGTGTGGCATGTGTGCAGAGTGACATCAAGCGTGTACTGGCATTCTCCACCATCTCCCAAATCGGTTTCATGATGGTGGCGCTGGGTGTATGTACATCAGCCGACCCACACGAAGGGGGACTGGGCTACATGGCAGGCATGTTCCACTTGTTCACACACGCCATGTTCAAGGCATTGCTGTTCCTCGGAGCGGGTAGCATCATCCATGCCGTACACAGCAACGAGATGTCTGCCATGGGTGGACTGCGGAAGTATATGCCCATTACGCATATCACGTTCCTCATCGCTTGCCTTGCCATTGCAGGTATTCCTCCGTTCTCCGGATTCTTCTCCAAAGATGAAATCCTGACGGCATGCTTCCAGTTCAGCCCCATCATGGGATGGATTATGACAGTGATTGCAGGTATGACAGCATTCTATATGTTCCGTCTTTATTATGGTATCTTTTGGGCCGGCTCTGAGCCGGGACAAAAGTCGGCAAGCGATGGGGGCGACAGCCACATGCCTCACCCCCACGAGAGTCCTCTGGCGATGACCCTGCCCCTGATGCTCCTTGCTGTGGTTACGATAGTTGCCGGTTTCATTCCTTTCGGACACTTCATCAGTTCCAACGGTGAAGCATATAACATCCATCTGGACTGGAGTGTGGCAGGTACAAGTATCGCCGTAGCGGTGGTTTCCATAGCCATTGCCACCTACATCTATGCAGGTAGCCGACAGCCCGTTGCCGATACATTGGCACACCGTTTCAAAGGCTTGTGGACAGCAGCTTACCACCGCTTCTATCTGGACGAGGTCTACCAGTTCATCACCCACCGCATCATCTTCGGCTGCATCTGCCGCCCCATCGCCTGGTGGGACCGCCATGTAGTGGACGGCTTCTTCGACTTCCTTGCTTGGGGCGCCGATGCCACCAGTGACGAGATACGCGGTCTGCAGAGCGGACGCATCCAGCAATATACATTTGTATTCCTGCTGGGCACGCTGGCACTGATACTGCTACTATTGCTATAACCCGAGATTTTTCAATCGTAAATCGTAAATCGTTAAATCGTAAATATAAAGATGAACTTTTTATCATTATTCGTACTCATCCCCTTGCTGATGCTGCTGGGTCTTTGGCTCAGCCGCAACATCGCACAAATACGCGCGGTGATGGTGACCGGTGCATCGGCTCTGCTGGTTCTTTCTGCGGCATTGACCGTGATGTACCTCAATGCACGCCACGCTGGTGCCACGGATGAAATGCTGTTCCGTGCCGACATGGTCTGGTATCCTGCACTCAACATCCACTATTCGGTAGGAGTAGACGGTATTTCGGTAGCCATGCTGCTGCTTTCGGCCATCATTGTCTTTACCGGAACATTCGCCTCCTGGAGGCTGCAACCGCTGACTAAAGAATATTTCCTTTGGTTCACCTTCCTTTCCATCGGTGTGTTCGGGTTCTTCATCTCGATAGACCTGTTCACCATGTTCATGTTCTACGAGGTTGCCCTTATTCCCATGTATCTGCTTATCGGTGTATGGGGGTCGGGACGCAAGGAGTACTCCGCCATGAAGCTGACACTGATGCTGATGGGCGGCTCCGCCTTCCTGCTTATCGGTATCCTGGGTATCTACTACGGTGCCGGAGCCACCTCTATGAATCTATTGGAAATAGCACAGATGCACAATATTCCCATCGAACAGCAACGTATCTGGTTCCCGCTCACCTTCCTCGGTTTCGGTGTGCTGGGCGCTTTGTTCCCGTTCCACACATGGAGCCCCGACGGTCACGCCTCCGCACCGACTGCCGTATCCATGCTCCATGCCGGTGTATTGATGAAACTGGGAGGTTACGGATGTTTCCGCATAGCCATGTACCTGATGCCCGAAGCTGCACAAGAACTGGGATGGATATTCTTGATTCTTACCGGAATCTCCGTGGTATACGGCGCATTCTCCGCTTGTGTACAAACCGACTTGAAGTATATCAACGCCTACTCTTCCGTCAGCCATTGCGGTCTGGTGTTGTTCGCCATTCTGATGATGAACCAGACAGCTTGCACGGGTGCTGTTCTGCAGATGCTCTCTCACGGACTGATGACAGCCTTGTTCTTCGCCCTTATCGGTATGATATACGGACGTACCCATACGCGTGACGTCCGCGAACTCTCCGGTCTGATGAAGATTATGCCTTTCCTGGCAGTCTGCTATGTAATCGCCGGTCTTGCCAATCTGGGATTACCCGGACTCAGCGGTTTCATTGCCGAAATGACCATCTTCACCGGTTCATTCCAGCATCCCGATACGTTCCACCGCGTGTGGACAGTCATTGCATGCAGTTCCATCGTGATTACGGCAGTCTATATCCTGCGACTGGTAGGAAAGATTCTCTATGGCACCTGCACTAACAAGCATCACCTCACTTTGAGCGATGCAACCTGGGACGAACGTACAGCGGTCATCATCCTCATCGCATGCGTTGCCGCCCTCGGTATGGCACCATGGTGGATTAGCGGCATGATTGGAGACAGCGTGCTGCCAATAACTGATTTATTTACGATTTGACGATTTACGATTGATAAATGACTTGTAAATCCCAAGAGTAACCTCAATCGTAAATCGTAAAATCGTAAATCCCAAGAGTAATTTCAATCGTAAATCGTAAATCGTAAAATCGTAAATAGATATGGATTATTCCCAATTCCTCCTGCTCAAAGAAGAGCTTTCGCTGATATTGGTCATCGTCATCCTTTTTGTCGCCGACCTCTTCATGAGTCCGGATGCACACAAGAATGACGGCAAACCGGTGCTGAACACAATGCTGCCCGTTGCTCTGCTGACCATACACACACTTATCACCATCGTTCCCGGTCCTGTGGCAGATGCTTTCGGCGGCATGTATCACAATCAGCCGATACAGAGCATCGTGAAATCCATCCTCAGTATAGGTACACTGATTGTATTCCTGATGGCGCACGAATGGATGCGCCGTCCAGACACTGCCATCAAACAAGGTGAGTTCTACATTCTGACACTTTCCACCCTGCTGGGTATGTACTTCATGATTTCTGCCGGACACTTCCTGATGTTCTTCATCGGACTGGAGACGGCAAGCATCCCGATGGCAGCCCTGGTTGCCTTCGACAAATACCGCCACCATTCTGCCGAGGCAGGTGCCAAATATATTCTCACGGCACTGTTCTCCAGCGGATTGCTGCTATACGGATTATCTTTGATTTACGGTACGGTAGGCACTCTCTACTTTGCCGACATACCGGCACGCCTCACCGGCGACCCGTTGCAGATTATGGCATTCGTATTCTTCTTCTCCGGCATGGGATTCAAAATATCACTGGTGCCTTTCCATCTTTGGACAGCAGACGTTTACGAAGGTGCTCCAAGCACGGTGACAGCCTATCTGAGTGTCATCTCTAAAGGCTCTGCCGCTTTCGTGCTGATGGCTATTCTCATCAAGGTATTCGCTCCGATGGTGGAACAATGGCAGGAAGTGCTGTACTGGGTTATCATCGCCTCCATCACAATTGCCAACCTCTTCGCCCTACGCCAGCAGAACCTGAAGCGGTTGATGGCTTTCTCCAGTATCTCGCAAGCAGGTTACATCATGCTGGGTGTCATCAGCGGAAGCGCACAAGGTATGACGTCGCTGGTATACTACGTGCTGATATATATGTTTGCCAATCTTGCCGTATTTACCGTTATCACGATTGTGGCACTGCGGGCAGGCAAGTTCACACTTGAAGACTATAACGGGCTGTATACCACTAATCCGAAGTTGGCGTTCCTGATGACACTGGCACTGTTCTCTCTGGCAGGCATCCCGCCGTTTGCGGGCTTCTTCTCGAAGTTCTTCATCTTCGCGGCAGCTTTCGAAGGCGGCTTCCATCTGCTGGTATTCATTGCCCTTATCAATACAATCATCTCGCTTTATTACTATCTGAAGATTGTAAAGGCAATGTACATCAACAAGAGCGACGAGCCGATTGCAGCATTCCGCAGTGACAACTATACACGTGCCAGCCTGGCCATTTGCACGTTGGGTATTGTGGTACTGAGTATTGCAAGTGTGGTATATCAATCCATCGACAAGTTCTCATTCGGATTATAACCGGAGGGTATCATCACTTACCACAAATTACACAGATTGGCACAAATTATCTTTAGAAGTTCTGATAATCAAGAGCTTTGACTTGTGTTAATCTGCATAATTTGTGGTGAGTGTGTATTTTAGCACATTTCCATACTATACAATCGGCAGCACAAACCAAAAGCATGAGCCTTTCCCCGGTTCACTGTCCACACCGATTGTGCCACCCAACTGCTCTATAATGCTCTTGCTGATAGAAAGCCCCAGGCCGGTGCCATGCACAAACGTATTCAGCTTTATAAAACGGTCGAATATCTGAGCCTGCATTTCCGGCTCAATGCCAAGGCCCGTATCGGCCACATAAAAACGCAAATGAGTTTCATCCACCTTATCATATCCTACACGTATACTTCCCGCAGTGGTGAACTTGATGGCATTGTTGACAAAGTTGGCTATGACCTGATTCAAACGGTTACGGTCACTGACAATCCGGCATTCCGGCAGATGACGGTCGAAGAGAACTTCCACACCCGGTTTGGCCTTCATCTTCATGAAGCGCACAATGTCCTCACATAGTACGTTCACGTCCAGCTCTTTTTCCACAAAGTCAAATGTCCCGGCCTCTATCTTGGACAAATCCAGTATGTCGGAAATCAGCTGCAACAGCAGGTCATTGTTTTCTTCAATAATCGCCATATACTGCCTTTTTTCCTCCATGTCCCCGGTCTCTCCCATCAGACTGGAGAAACCGACAATCGCATTCAGGGGCGTACGTATCTCATGGCTCATATTGGCAAGGAAGGCACTCTTCAGACGGTCGGCGGTTTCTGCCTTCTCCTTGGCTTCAATCAACATAGCCTCCGTCTCCTTCAATTCCGTAATGTCATAGTTGACGCCTATCAGCTCTATTTGTCCGTTCTCCGGTTCAAACAGATTGACAACCACATTGGTACGTACCCAGTTCCATTTTCCCTTTTCGCCCGGACGTTCAATGCGCATCTCTCCCTGGAAATGTTTGGCTTCGCCCACACGGGCCTTACTGAAGAAATCAAGCATCCTCCTGCGGTCACTGGGGTACATCTTGCTGTATATTCCCACGACATCCGCCAATTGGGTATTCTCGTCCTCTCCCATATTCTTATACCATTGCTTGATGGCATAGCCTTTCCGGTCGAGCAGATTCAGCTTGGCATAACCTACCTTCGCATAATCCGATATAAGCAGGAAGAAATTCTCGAAATCACAGATACGGCTCATGGCATCAATCCGTTCCGTATTGTCGATGTTAATCATGGCATAGCCGGTAAAGTTACCTTTACTGTCATACACCTTGCTCACTTTCGTATAAAGATGTATCACATCCTTCGGCTGTTTGGAAGTGGAGTAATACCCTTCAGTCCGGTCGAAAGCATAATTCAGGCGAAAGTCGACCATATCCTCAGTCTGTATACGTTCTGCCAATTGGGCGGACACATTCGGGTTCTCGAATAAGTTCACTCCAATGACATCCTGTTTGTCACGGACCCCGAATATCTCCATATCCTTATTGTTGATGTCTACCAGGAATCCGTCTTTGTCATAGATTTCCACCCCGACCGGTATATTGGCAAAGATATTCTTGAACAGTTTTTCGCTATGGTCCAAAGCCAGATGAGTCTGTACCGAGTCTGTCGTATCGAGGAATAACGCCACCACTTCATTCTTTTCCGGAGAGTATATCACCACGTGGCAGTGCTTGTTGGTGAGCTCAAAACACATGTCCATTTCCTTATGTGTCCCGGTGTTCACTATATCAAGCAGATATTCTAGCCTGGGGGCCGCCTCCCTTGAAAAAGACGAGGCAGTCTTGCCGATAAACGTCGACGCGGGTTTTCCTAGAAAATCGGCAAAGATAGAATTCGCATCTGTCACATAATACCCGTAGGGATTGTCCTTTTCATCACAGACAATGGACATCCGCACATACCCCAAAGGCATATAGCGGAACAAATTGCTGAGGAAAGTACGTTCACGCACAGCCTCATCCTTCGTTTTGCGCAACTCTATGCAAATGCTGATGACATTTGCCAACGAACTAAACCATTGGTAATCCTCGTTAGTCCACATTCGGGTACGGTCTACCAAATCAATGCCCATATATCCCCACACCTGGTCATTGGCAACCAGCGGAGTTACCATCAAGGACTTTATATTCTGTCTCGCCAGAATTTCATATTCGGCGTAAGCGTGCTCCGGCAGTTGCCCCAGCGTTTCCAGCAGAACGGGCTTTTGTGCCATAATCTGTGACGTCCACCACGGCAGGCTGTCAGCCTGGACTCCTTGAAGCATTTCTTTCTCAGGAGCCACTCCCGGAGCCACCACCTCGTATGTGCAGCTCTGGTACCGGCACTTCTCATCATATTGGAATATATAGACACGTCCGCCGCGAAAGAAATCAAGAATATCTTTCAGTATGTCGTAAATGCCCGCACTTATATCCTCGTCTTTCAGGAAGCGGAATAGGGAATGGGATATTGAGGTCTGCCGATAAAGTAAATCGTTCACTCTTTGCAAAGCCTGCTTCGCAGCCTCCTCCTTCGGCATCTCTACGCGCTGCAACACTCCGAAAGCCTTCAATGTACCATCCGGCAAACGCTCCTTGTATCCCACACGCGAGTAGACCCAGACCACTCCTTCGGTAGAATAGACGGGAAACGTCTGTTCATAGACCTCCATATTCTGAATGGCAAGGAACTCCCGGCTGATACGCGCCCGATAGTCTTCGCGTATCATTTTACCGAAATCCTCAAAGCTCAGGTATTCCCCTTCCAAGCCTAACAACTTACAGACATATTCGGAGCAGAGATACTGCCTTGAAGAAAAATCAGCCTCCCACCAACCTATCCGGCCAAGAATGGAAAGGCGCCGGAAACGTTCACTATCGTCACGATGAACAGCCATATATTTATCAATATTGGTTTGAGATACAAAAATAGCCATAAAACTCTAATAAGCAACCATTAGAGACCTTTTTCGTCCCAAGCAGCCTATATATAAGGATAACAAACAATCCGGAAGAATGTGCGGTAACCAAATCGTAATAGATTTGAAAATGAAACGTATGTTCCATGTATCACCGGTGTAATGTCATTACCTCATCTTTGCAGCGGATTAAAAAACGTACAAAGAAAAGAGATGAGCATGAAATTAGACTTGGGAAAGATTTTCTTCCTTATTTTATTCCTCACACTTTCCGTCATGGCTGCCACGGCGGGAACCATCAAAGGGACAATCACCGACCGACAAACCAAAGAACCGCTGACGGGAGCTACCATACAGATAGCCGAAACCCGTCAAGGTGTCATTGCCGACTTGGACGGGCACTACTCCATAGACGTAAAACCGGGCAACTATACCCTGCTCATCCGCTATGTGGGCTACAAGGACATCCGGATGGATAACATCCAGGCAGGCAACACAGAGATTGTGCTGAACTTCGAAATGGAAAGTGACGCGCAAACCCTGGGAGAAGTCTCCGTCATAGCAAAAAAGAATCTCGAAGGCGAACGTGCCCTGCAGATGGAACGGCAGAAGGCAACCCTCGCCATCGAAAACCTCGGTTCCAAAGAGATGAGCATCAAAGGTATCGGCAATGTAGAGGAAGGGGTAAAGAAAATAACCGGTATCTCCATTGCCAGCGCCGGGCAGCTCATCGTCCGCGGACTGGGCGACCGATACAGCACCACCACCTTGAATGGCCTGCCCATCGCCTCACCCAATCCGGACAACAAGCTGATTCCCCTTGACCTTTTTCCGTCAAGTACTGTACAGAACATAACAGTAAGCAAGGTGTATGATGCCAGTGCCTTTGCCGATTACAGTGGTGCCCACATTGACATCAGCACCAAAGAGAACATTACGGAAGATTTCTTCAACATCAGCCTCAATACCGGCGGTAAGTTCAACACTTTAGGAAAAGGGCGATTCCAGATGGATAGAGATGGTTCGCTCTTCAAGACACCCACTTTGGACCAGGCTGCACTCAACCTGGGCTTGCAAGAGTTTGATGAATACGTAAAGACCAAAAACATCTTCAACACTTCGTTTGCTGTAGAGAGGAAGAACTCCCTGCCCGAACTTGGGGGCAACCTTGGCTTTGGAAAGAATCTCGGCATCGGTAACCAGACATTAAGTTTATTGGCCTCCGTTAGTGCCAGCAACGGATACCAGAATATGAACGACGCCTTTTATAAAACGTTGGAAGCCACGGGCAACGTACAAGACAACTTCGCCTACGACAGCTATGCCAACGAACTGAAACTCGCCGCACTGGGCTACCTCGGATATACCCTGCGCCGCAGCGACCGCATCGGTTACACCTTCTTCTACGCCCGCAACGCCATCGACACCTACCAGCGCCGCGAAGGTGCCGATGCCGAAGGTCACGAACTCATCGGCAGCAACAACATCACCCATATCTACACGCTACAGAACCACCAACTGAACGGCGTGCACAACTTTGGCACGGACGACACATGGCAACTGGCCTGGGGCGGTTCCTACAGCAAAACCGGTAGTGAAGAGCCCGACCGCCGCCAAGTAATGTATCTCAAAGCCGACGACGGCAGCCTCAGCCTCTTCAAACTGAACCGCCAGGAAACCATGCGCTACTTCGGCGAACTCAATGAGGAAGAGTGGAATGCCAGTCTCGCCCTGAAGTGGAAGTGGAACGACCACAATTTTATCAAAGCGGGGTTCAATTATAAGGACAAAAGCCGCGACTATATGGGTACCCGCTTCTATTACAACATCAACAAGCTGAACCCCACCATCACCGACATTTACGACACCGACGGCTTTCTCAATCAAGAGAACATTGCCAACGGCACCATTGTCCTGGAACGTAAGATGCAGCCCAAGGACAGCTACCGGGCCGGCAATGAAATCTACTCCGGCTATCTGCTTACGGACTTCTACCCCATACCCGCACTGCTGGTAAATCTCGGCGTGCGCTACGAGCTGAGCAAGCAGTGGGTGAAATATGCCACAGACGGCGGCGAGCGGTATGCAGAACGGCGCGACCTGGACAAGAACGACCTCTTCCCCGCCATTAACCTGAAATACACGGTCAACGAAGAGAACAGCCTCCGCTTCTCCGCCTCACGTACCATCACCCGTCCGTCCTTCATCGAGATGGCACCGTTCCTCTACGAAGAATCCTACGGAGCAGCACAAATCCGCGGTAACGAAGACCTGCAGAACGGATATAACTTCAATTTCGACCTACGTTACGAACTCTTCAAGAAGAATGGCGACATGCTTTCCATAACCGGATACTTCAAGTATCTGGACAACCCAATCGAACGTATCCAGCGACTGAAAGGCGGTGCCACGGAACACTCTTTCCAGAATGCCGACAATGGTATGGCAGGCGGTGTAGAAGTGGAATTCCGAAAGCAACTCATCAAAGATTTGCGACTGGGCGCCAATGCCAGCTACATGTACACCAACGTGAAGCTACCCCAAGGTGGTGCCTACACCAACAAGGAACGCTCCCTGCAAGGTGCATCGCCCATCCTGGTTAATGCCGACCTCACCTACTCTCCCCGCTTCGGTGAGGATAGGCAGCTCAACCTTGCCCTGCTCTACAACCTGCAAGGCAGCCGTATCCACGCAGTAGGCGTATCAGGTTTGGGTGACGTGAAACAACAAGCTCTGCATACACTGAACTTCAGTGCCGGTTATAGCCTGAGCAAGCACTTCAGCCTAAAGCTGCAAGTGAACGACCTGCTGAACCGCGACGTCATCTTCAAGCAAGACATTCCCACCACGGGGCAAGAAATGGAGGTGGAACGCTACCGCAAAGGAACGAACTTTGAAGTGGGGATAAGCTATAACTTGTAAGGACCGCATACCATACCAACAGAACCCATTACAATAAATCAATAACTAAAAAACAATGGAATTATGAAAGCAACGAAATGGAAATCCTACTCTCTGGCTTTGATAGCCGGAATGTCTGTCCTCACCGCCTGCAGCAGCGATGACAACAACGACAATGGCGGCAACGGCAACAATGGAAACGGCAATGAAATCGAAAACGGCACGACCCTGAAAGGTACCATTACCTCCGACGTAACGCTGACCGCCGGCAGCACCTACAAACTGAGCGGCGAATACATCGTAGAGGACGGTGCCACACTGAACATCGAAGCCGGTGTGAAAATTATCTCCATCTACGACGACATCGTGGACTACATCCTCGTGAAACAAGGCGGTAAAATCAATGCCGTCGGTACCTCCTCCGCCCCCATTGTCATGACTTCTGAAAAGGAAGAGCCGGGAGCTTGGGGCGGCATCCATATCTGCGGCAAGGCCCACACCAATGCCGAAGGCGGTAAGGGCAGCTCCGAGATAGGCGGTGCCACTTATGGCGGCAACGACGATGCCGACAATTCGGGCACGCTGAAATACGTGCGTGTGGAATACAGCGGCTATGCCTTCGACAGTGAGCACGAAGCCAACGGTATCACCTTCTACGGTGTAGGCAATGGCACCACCGTAGAGTACTGCCAAGCCTACAAAGGTTCCGATGACGGCTTTGAATTCTTCGGCGGCTCGGTCAACGTCAGCAATCTGGTATCCGTAAGTTGCAGCGACGACTCCTTCGACTGGACTGAAGGCTGGAACGGTACCGCCACCAACCTCGTGGCCTACCAGGAAGCCGAAGAAACCCTGGGCTACGACTGCGACTGCCTTATCGAAGCCGACAACAACGAAAACAACTATGCAGCCACCCCGGTAGCCCACCCGGTACTGAAGAACCTCATCCTTGTAGGCAATAACTCCGCTGCCGGCAACCGTGGCATCCGTCTGCGTCGCGGCACCCAGGTAGAGATAGACGGCGCCAAAGTGTGCGGCAAGAAGAACGCCGTCACCCTGGAAAGCGAAGAGACCGAAAACGCCCTGCTGGCAGGTACTTCCAAGCTCGCCAACATGACCGTAGACTCTGAACTGAGAAGTGAGAAGAACATCTATACCAACGACAATTTTGTGTCTGCCGGAAACACCGTCGACACCAGCCTGAAATATACTTCATTCGACGACATCAAAGCAGAGTGCGAGTGGATGGCCGGTAACTGGGTAAAATAATCCTAAAGAAGAAAATAATAAAAGAAGCACACAACCTCTTTCAACAACGTGCCCCTTGGAGCAGAAAAGCATTCAAGGGGCACGCGTTATTTCCAGGAAAAAAGGTTGCAAGCAATCACCCCTTCTTTTTCAACTCCTTTTTCAATTCCTGCACCTGGAAGCTGAACAAGTCCAAATGACGGTAGATGCGCTGCATAAAACTACCTGCCGCCTTAAAGCAGATACGCGAGATACGGACTTTGTCTGCCGTGCACTCCTCTATCCGCTCCACCGGTTCACTGGTGATGGCAGGATAGAAATTTCCAAGCCCCTTGATGTTCACCGTGCGCCCGCTCGCCAGATAGTCCGCTATAATATCCGGCAGTTGCACCAGCACGGACTGGGCGTCGCCCACTTGCAAGGAACTGACAAAAGCCAGCCTCTTGGCCAGTTCGTCATTGCTCACCGGTTCCGGCTGAAGCACTTTTGATGCCGCGTAGTAGCGCACCACTTCCTTGTCTCCACTCTTGTCCACCTTCTTGCGGACCACATAATTCATTGACATACCAATCTTTCTTTATAATTAGGTTAGTAAAAAACGAAAGATATTCCCGCCCGACGCGAAGCATATTCATAGCCTGCTCACACAAAGCCTATACCTTGCGGCAGAGACTCCGTGACCGAGTACCTTTCACTATACGACTGAGTACCTAAAACACCCGGATGTATTGCCCCAAAACATGGGGATGTTTTCACCCAAAACACCCGGATGTAATACCCCAAAACATGGGGATGTTTTGGGAGAAAAGATGGGGATGTTCTGACCTTTCAGTATACGACTCAAAGGTACTAACTCCCTATGAGAAATGCAATAGGTATAGGACTTTTTGATGGTCGGAATCAAGCTCCTTTTTCTTCGGAAGCAGCAGGCAGCACCCGCTGGAAATCTCTACCGGACGGAGACTGGAATACCTGCAAATCAAATTCGGGAATGATGGCCAGTACGTGGTCGAAGACATCGGCTTGTACTCCTTCATACGGCACCCAGTCTTTGAGGGCACAGAAGAAATAAAGCTCTATCGGGATACCGTGGTCGGTAGGCTGGAGTTGGCGCACCATGCAGGTCAGTTCCTGGTTTACGTCGGGAAGACTTTTCAAATAAGCCGTCAGATACGCCCGGAACACACCAAGATTGGTCTGGCGGCGTCCGTTGACGAGGATGGAGTTATCGATGCCGTTTTCTGCATTGTACTTTTCAATCACTTCCTCCGTCTGCTCCACATAATCTTTCAGTAGCTGTATCTTGCGATATTTTGCCAGCATCTCCGGGGTGCAGAAACGGACGCTGGTCATGTCGATATTGATACTGCGCTTCACTCGCCGCCCACCGCTCTCGCGCATGCCGCGCCAGTTCTGGAAGGAGTCGCTGACAAGCAGGTAAGGAGGGATGGTGGTAATGGTATTGTCCCAGTTGCGCACCTTTACGGTGTTCAGTGTCACTTCTATCACCGTGCCGTCGGCGCCATACTTGGGCATGGCAATCCAGTCGCCCACCTTCAGCATGTCGTTGGCCGAAAGCTGCACACCGGAGACAAAGCCCATAATGGAATCCTTGAATACCAGCATCAGGATGGCTGCCGAAGCACCCAATCCGGCAAGCAGCGAAAGCGGGTCGCGGCCTATCAGTTCGCCCACGACCACAATGCCGCCCACCAGCCATAGGATGACTTGCATGGTTTGCAACATCCCCTTTAAAGGGCGGTCACGAAATTGCTCCTTCTCACTGTATACACTGTAAACAGCCTTCAGGAACGAGTTAACGAAACTCAGGAAAGTAATGATGATGTAAATAAGGCAGATACGCCGGATGAAATCCATTGCCGATGAACCGACTTCGACAAATGCCAATGGAACAAACAGATAGATGATAACGGGAGCCACCATGCGGCTGAGGTGCACCATCACTTTACGGTCGAATACGATGTCGTCCCACGTAGCCTTGGTCTTCTTCACCAGTTGTGCCACTACCTTCAGCAGGATTTTCCGGCATAGGGCATCCGCCAGGAAAGCAACGGCAAGTATCAGTGCGAAGGCAATGAATTGGTCGAGCATATCAGCCCGGGAAGGGGATATGCCCCACCCGATTAAAAGGTCGTCTATCTTCTTCAATATCTCCATAATCGTATGTTTATCATAACGGCAATCTTATCTACGCGACTGTTCCTCCCGCTCGAGGAACTCCATAATGTCTTCTTTCAACCACTGATAAAGATAAAGGTTCTTGTAGCCGCTGTTTTTTTTCAGCATCACGGATACATTGACCTGACTGTTCTCATACCCCGTCAGTTCGTTGCGGAACTGTTCGTTATGCTCTGCCAGGCGCTTTATCTCCTGCTCGCGTTCACGACGCAGCACCGTACATACCGGGATAAGGATTTTCAGCACTACACAATCCATGATATGGTGTCCTTGGATATAAAGATAGGTATTATCCGGAGTCAGTCCCAAACGTTCCAACTCCGTGCCCAGCTGCTCCACCCGGTCGATGTAGCGGGGGAAACGGGCTTGCAGTTCGGACAGCTTTGCCGACACCGTCTTTTGCATCTCGTCCAGACTACGGTAAGGATGACGCAGGTTTATCTCTTGCAAACGCACGCAGGCGTTGAAGTCGTACATCGGGAAAGTGTGTGTGTCGTGCTGGCGGTAGAACCAGACATTCCACAGAAACAGCGGATAGGCAATCTGAGAATAACGCTTCAGAAAAGCGGGGAAGTCCAGGATATGCCGGTCGTTCAGCGTGGCCTGCACACAGACTTCATGCAGACTGTCGGCAAAGCAGTGGAAGTTCTCGATGGCATAGCCATAAGTCTGGAAGATATAGGGATTCTTGTTTATCTTATGCGACACCTTGGTGGCACCTTGCAGCAGGAAGTCGTAGTCGCTGTCTACACAAGCTATCAGGCTGCGGCCCAGCTCCGATGTGTTCAACGTATTCATCAGCACCATCTTCTTGCCCTTTGCCAGAGAGGTGGCCGAGGGAAGCATCACTTGAAAATAACGTTCCTCATTCTCGAACTCGGACAGCAGCGTCCGCCAGAAAGCGATGTCGTCATAGCTCTCCACATACGCCACTATGCGCCTGCGTGCTCTCTTGGGGGACAACTTGCGGGCGGCATCCAGATAGGCGGAAGTAAGGTTATGTCTTAGGGAAGTGGACACTTGGGTAGGGATTAAGGATTAAGGATTAGGGATTAGGGATGAGATTTCGCTGACTTCGGTGACGGCATCCAGCCAGCCTTCCATGATGACTGCGGGCGAATGGGTGGTGAGGATAAGCTGCACATTGGGATTCAGATTGCGTATCATGCCGATAAGCTTCTGCTGCCATTCGATGTGCAGGGAGGCTTCCGGCTCGTCCATGAAGAGTACGCAGTGGTCATCGTCACGCACCAGCACGGTCAGCAGGATGACCAGCATCTGCTTCTCGCCCGAAGACAGTTTGTAGGGCAGCAGGCGTTCACCGTTCTGATAGAAAACGATGTCGTTGCTTTTGCGGTCTATCGTCTTATGGGTATAGCTGAAAAGCTCGTCAATCATATCCTGGAACTTCCGCTTGGGGAGGGAAAGGGAGGGAGCCAGGCTACGCTGCTCTTCATCACCGCTGAGCAGTTCTATCATCTTGTTGCCGATGTTCACCTGATAGTCCAGATAACGGCGCTGGAGTAGATAGAGCTGCCAGTCCAGTTCCGACTTCACGTTGGCATCGGCCATGCGTGCCGTAAAGTCGCCCATGATGAGGGGGCGGTCGTAGCTGCGGATTACATCATAGGGGATAAAGGTGGCTGCAGAATTGTCGAAGTAGACGTGTACCCCGTTCTTCTCGTCACTCTTCACTTCACCCGATGTCTGTTCCAGATAGTTGACCGAACGGTTCAGGATAGTGGTCTTCCCCACTCCGTTGATGCCGGAAAGTATATTGACGTCAGGACGCAGGTCCCAGGCAATATCGTACCGATGCCACAATCCGTGTATTTCGATACGCTTGATGTAATTGGCTTGTACTTCCATGGTTTCTTGCTTTAATTAGAAGCAAATATACACGATAATCTCTTATTTCTACGCCCATGAACCAGAAAAATCATATAATGAAAGATTTTCTCTTTTCAGAAAATAGTTGTTCTTTTGCACCCGCAAAGAACAAAAGAGTATGAACAAGAACATTCAAGGGCATCTGTTCGCCCTTACCGCAAATATCTTATGGGGCTTGATGGCACCTATAGGCAAGTCAGCTCTGGTAGAGTTTTCCGCGTTGTCAGTAACCACATTCCGCATGGTAGGCGCAGCCGCCTGCTTCTGGCTCCTCTCCCTATTCTGTAAACGCGAACAGGTGGACCACCGGGACATGCTGAAGATATTCTTCGCCGCACTCTTCGCCCTGGTATTCAATCAAGGTGTCTATATCTTCGGACTCTCCATGACTTCACCCATAGACGCCTCCATCGTTACAACCACGCTGCCTATCGTCACCATGATAGTGGCTGCAATCTATCTGAAAGAACCGGTCACCAACAAGAAAGTGCTGGGTATCTTTGTAGGGGCTATGGGAGCATTTATACTCATCATGAGCAGCCAGACCACCGGTGCCGGCAATGGCAGCCTCATCGGAGACCTTCTCTGCCTGCTCGCCCAAATCAGCTTCTCCATTTATCTGACCGTATTCAAGGGGTTGTCGCAAAAATACTCTCCCATCACCCTGAACAAATGGATGTTTGTCTATGCCTCCATGTGCTACATCCCGTTCTCTTACCACGACGTGGCTGCCATACAGTGGAGCAGCATCTCCACAGCCGCCCTGCTGCAAGCGGGATATGTGGTTGTGGGTGGAAGCTTCCTTGCCTATATCTTCATAATGAGTGCACAGAGACTGTTGCGCCCCACTGTGGTGAGCATGTACAACTACATGCAGCCCATCGTGGCCTCAACCGTTGCCATCATCTTAGGATTGGGAGTGTTCAATTTGGAAAAGGGGATAGCCATAGCCTTGGTATTCCTGGGAGTGTACATCGTGACACAAAGCAAGTCACGCAAGGATTTCGAGAAAGAAGGGAAAGCCGTATAAAACAGCCGTTCCACCGTCACAGTACTCCGGCACGTACCCGGCTCAGAGACTCGGGAGTCATTAACAGATAAGATGCTATGTGGTTGACTGAGGCACGCCGGGCTATCTCCGGATAATCCCTGACGAAGCGCGCATACCGCTCGCGTGAGGTTTCGAAACGCCAAGAGTCTGCTTTATATTGGGAAAGCATTAAAGACCCCTCCAATAAATGGCGAAGCAGACGGGCTATATGCAGATAACGCTCAGAGAGTTCGACCAGCCCTGCATACGAAATGCTCCAGATGACGCCTTCCTCCAGGGATTCCAGCTGAAGGCAATTACGCCGTCCGGTGAAAAGGCTGACGATACACATAGCGCCGTCACCGTCGCAGGCAAAGTTCTCTGTAATGTCCCGGCCTTCTTTGAAATAGAACTGGCGAAGCAGTCCTTTCTCTACAAAAACAATATCCCTGGCTATATCTTTCTCACTAATCAACAGTTCTCCTTTGTGCACCTCACGGCGTACAAACAAACCGGCAATGAGCTCCAGCTCCTCAGAAGGGAGTTCATGAAGGCGGCGGGTAAACCGCCGCGCCACTTCCATGTTGTTTTCCTTAGTCATCGATATAGGAAAAGGGATATGCCCTTATTTCTTCAGTTCTGCAAAATAGGTGTCCAGCAAGTTCTTGGCAGCCACAAAAGAAGTCAAGTTGCCTTGCAGCACTTGGTTTTCCTTGCCAGTCAGCATCGCTTCAATCTGCGGATTGTGGTAGAAGCTGTCGCGCAGCTGTTCGTTAATGGTCTCATACATCCAGTATTTGCTTTGCTCATTGCGGCGGTATTCAAAGTAGCCGTTGTCTTTCACAAAGTCAATGTATTTGTAGACCATATCCCATACTTCTTTTACACCAAGATTATAGAAACCGGAATAAGTCAGCACTTGGGGTGTCCAACCGCTCTCCGGAGCCGGGAAGAGGTGCAGCGCATTACGGAACTGAGTTGCTGCCAGCCTGGCCCGCTCCAGATTGTCGCCATCAGCCTTATTAATGACAATGCCATCGGCCATTTCCATGATGCCGCGTTTGATGCCTTGCAACTCATCGCCCGTACCCGCCAGCTGTATCAGCAGGAAGAAGTCTACCATAGAATGTACGGCAGTCTCACTCTGCCCCACCCCTACCGTCTCTACAAATATCTTGTCGAAACCGGCAGCCTCACAAAGCACAATCGTTTCACGCGTCTTGCGTGCCACGCCACCCAGCGAACCGGCAGAGGGACTGGGACGTATAAAGGACTTGGGATGAACGGAGAGTTTCTCCATACGCGTCTTGTCACCGAGAATACTGCCTTTGCTGCGTTCGCTGCTCGGATCAATGGCAAGGACAGCCAACTTGCCACCGTGTTCCTCCAGTACATGCAAGCCAAATACATCAATAGAGGTACTTTTACCGGCACCGGGCACACCACTGATACCCACACGGACGGAGTTGCCCGAATAGGGCAAACACTTCTCTATCACCTCCTGCGCCACAGCCTGGTGCTCCGGTTTCACACTTTCCACCAGTGTTACAGCCTGGCTGAGTACCGTAACATCACCTTTCACTATACCCTCCACATAGTCTGATACGGAAAGCTCGCGTTTCTTCCGCCTGGGACGGTTCTTCAAGTAAGGATTGACCGATGAAGGTTGCTCAATGCCTGCATTGACAACCAAGCCTTTATATGCTTCATTATTTTCGGGATGTTCCATGGCTATTTGTGAGTTATAAGTTATGAGTTATGAAGGACTTTACGACTTCTTATTGTTTTGCTTTAATGTTGATTTCAACTTTCGGCTGCATCGGGTCATTGGTAATCATCAGCAGACGCAGATGACGGCGCTTCTTGCCTATATTCTTCTTCACTACCGTTACCCGCAGGCGAGTGCTTTCACCGGGTTGCAATACACTCTTCTTGAGGTTAACTCCCACTGCCGGGTGGAATACCTGGAGCTTGTTTATCTGTAAAGGAGAACGCCCGGTATTGGTAATGGTAATATCCTGACGTGCTTTTGACTTCTTTGCCAATATCGCACTCATATCAACTTCTTTGGTAGAAAGGCTGATGGCAGGAGCATTTGCCTTCTCCACTTCCGTCATTCCGGAGAAATCCGGTAAAAGAATGGCAGAAACGGGAATCTCGTTTTCATCGCCCACCTTGTCACCGGAGAAGCGAGAAAGATAGACCGACGTTTGAGTCAGTCCGAGGCCAGTCAGTCTTTCCGAATTCAATGTAAGTGTAATCACTCCTTTTTCTCCCTTTTGCAAGACATTGGGCTCTACTTTTGTCTGCAAATAAGGAGGCAGATGCATCAGTACCGGTTCATAAGGACGGTCGGAAAGATTGACCACGCCGATATGAATCACCGGCTGCTCACCATGCTGAATATCGGGAAAGTCGAGGCTGTTCTTGTCAATACGTATCTGACCGATAAGATAGGGATGCGTCTTGGTAAAATCCTTGATTTCCTGTACTACTTCACCATTGAACTTCAAATAGACCAGATTGGGTTGCGCATTGCTGTAAATAGCCACGGATTTCTGGAAATGTCCCAATGCCTTGGCGTCAAAAGTCACATTTACTGTTCCTTTTGCCCCCGGAGCAATAGGCGTTTTTGTACACTGGGCCACAGAGCAGGCGCAATCCGGCTCTACTTCTGTAAGCACTAAAGGCTGGTCACCCGTATTGGTGATGGTATATTGCACAGTCACGGGATGCTTCCATTCTATCTGGCCGAAACTGTACATCTCTGTATTCGAGGTAAAACGAGCTTGCGCTACAGCAGTCAATACCACACTTGCAAGCACATATAAAGTTATCAATATCCGCTTCATCTATTTTTCTTAATATCAAGATTTCCTAATTCTGCCACTCTCATTCAATATTAGTCGGACAAAAATAGGTGTTTTTAGCGAGAGTACCTAAAATAGCGGAGCGCAATTTGTACAAATTGCGCTCCGCTCCATACTCTATTGTTACTTTATTACAATTATCCCTCCCACCGAATGCGAAGCATACTCCGGAGCATACGCACACTGTATCGTGGCCAGCCCCGTTTCGTATGTTCCGCCACGGGCTATGCGATAACTGTGCTCTAAGACATAAACGCCTTTGCCCAAATGGTCGAAGAAGAAATTGGTTGCGGCATCTTCCACTTCTGCATAATAACCGAGGCCATTACTCCAACGATAACCGGAAAGCGAGCCTATAGGTTCAAAGCAGGCACCCCGCTGGTCTTTCAACTGAACAAAATCCATAGTACGGTCCAAGCGGATAGTCAAACGGGCCACTATTTTATCACCGACGGATAATACGGTCCCTTCCGTAACCGGTTGCAAGGACTTGCTACCACCGGCCGATATACGCTCTACATAAAGTTTCTTCTCTACATTCAATTCACCCCCCTGCTGCTTTACATCAGATATGGGTGACAGATACTGGGCATAAACAGCTCCCCAGGCAATGCCTGCATCCCGTTTCTCTACGGTGACGGTTTTAGCTTTCAGCTCCGGACTTCCTTGAGCGAAGGTTTCCTTGACATAACCCAAACCCGGGATTATGGTCTTTGTAGGCGACAATGTTTCCAAAACTTTGTTACCTAACGTGATACGTACGTCTCCCCGACTTTCCAGCAGATTAGTACCTTGACAAAGCAATGCATAAACAGCATCAGCCGTTGCAACCGGAGAATTCCAACTGGTAGTCTGCTTCTGTTTCAGCAGCCAGAGTTTCATTTCCTCCACCAAAGCATCGTTGCCACCTGCCATACGCAGGGCTTCCATTACTTCCACATGGGCAGGGATGGGCAGCATACCCCAGTTATACGGATTTGCTTGGAAAGCAAAGTATGCACCCAGTTCATCCGTCTGTACCAGATGTTCCTTGAGGGAAGCGATGAATTCATTCGCCTCGGCTGTACGCCCTACTGCATTCAGGATGATGGCAGACTGCGCCTTGCTGCTCATGGTTCCATCTTTAAGATTGGCACCTACTTTTGATAGGAAATAGCGGTAAGCCGCTTGATTGTCTGCCGGCACTTGTTCGCCGCTAAGGGCTATCAGATACAGATATGTCATTGCCGATTCGGAGTTGGCAGTAATTCTGGCGCCATTTTTTTCGGCTTTACGGATATTGCGATACTCTTCCAAAGCCTGCCGATTCAAATAGCCGAAAGCTTTCTGCCGCATGGCGGCAACTTCTTCAGGCAGTTCATTTTTCGTCAGCAGAGGAAGACGAACAAGTAATTCTGTAATATAGCCAGTTATATAGCGGCTACCGGACATTCCCTTATACCAGCTCCATCCACCGTCTTCACCCTGCAATTCTTTCAATTTGGTAAAAGCGGAAAGATTGCGGTTATTCAGTTGGTTGATATCAAACAGCGTGGCAATACGTGCCTGCTGTTCGGCTTCAGTAGTAGCTTCCAGTACCCACGGAGACTCGCTGAGCAGGATATTCTTCACATCCTGATTCTTCTCCAACTGGCTGAGGAAGGTTTCTTTCGTGCCACCGGCAGCCTTCCAACTGTCAAATACAGTCTTAATGCGGGGCTGGCTGTTGGCAATGAAGCCTGCCAGACTATTGGCATACCAAGCTGTAGCCCAAGAAATGGCATTATCATTGGCAGGCAGGCTCAATGCCGGCAACGCTTGTACAGCATACCAAGCCGGATTCCCGGTAAATTCTACAGTCAGACGACGGTCTGTCGCTGTACGGCTATTACGGTTGAAAAGGCTGTCTAATGAGAACGTACGGGTCTCCTCGCCACGGATAGGCATAGCAAGCGTTTCCGTAATATACTCCTTATTACTTAATACGGGCAACAGATGCTGCTCGCCATCGCTAAACGTACCTCCATCGGCAACCATACGAATACCAAGCAAATCATAGCGGTCGGACACTTCGAAATGGAAGTTGACAGCAGTATTTCTTCCTGCTTCTACCAAGAATTTCTGACGTTGAGTAGCAATAACTTTCTCCGTCATAGGGTCGAACAGTGTGAATACTGCTGTTCCTTTCACCGCTTTACCCGTCAGATTGGCTATTGTTCCGGCTATCTGTGTTTTATCTCCAACGCGGACAAACCGAGGCATATTCGGAGTCAGCATAAACTCCTTGGCAGTTACAACGGAAGCATCCAATATCCCAGTCAGCATATCCTTAGTATGTGAGTAACCACGGAAATTCCAACGAGTCAAGCTCTGCGGCATCGTAAAAGAAAACGCAAGCTCCCCTTGTTCGTTTGTACGAAGTTGAGGATAAAAAAAGGCTGTTTCGGCAAAGTTGGTGCGAAGCCCCTCAATAGGTTGCAAGGCCTCGCCAACCGGTATCGTTTCCGATTCAAAAACAACATCTTCCACCGCGTCTTCCGCTACTTGTGCAGGAACATATTTCACTTCAACGGCATTCCCGGATTCTGCTTTGGAAGCAAGCATCGGCTGGTTGGCACCACGTATTCTAAGATTACCGGTCAAAGAGCTATTCCGGGTAGTCCCATACCCCACAACACTTACTTCTTCCAAAAGCGCATTGTCTTCTACCATCACTATCCGCATCCTTCCATCCATATAAGGAGAACAGAAGTAGTCAAACGACCACACCGGAACCCTCCAAGCCTTCAACGGGAAATAAACGGAGAAGTAATTGCTATTATAACGGCTCGCACCACGGAATGCCCCATACAGATTATCCGGATAGAAAACCCGTAGTATCTGGTTACTCTTATAAATCTTATCCAGTGAAGCGTCGTACATCGTAGCCAACATCTCAGCCGCAGCAGGCATACCTTGAGGCGTCTTTATGACGAGCTTCCACTCTTCTTCCTGTCCGGGACGCAAACGGTCACGGAACACTTCCCATTTCATGTCGAGAGCACGTTCCGGCTCCCGCTTCTTCAGTTCAACCTGATGACTGTACATCTCGCCAGCTTTCACAAAACTGAAAAGAATGGTGATTCCCTTGCCATATGCTTCCTTATAAGGGAATTCCATACGAATAATAGTATCATTCAACTGCAACACACGGCTTTCAATGCGTTTTCTGTCACAAAAGACATCCATCAGCACATATGCATCCCGATAAGAAGTCCCCAAAAGAAAAGCGGCAGGGTACTGTACATCAAATTCCTCATTTTCTTTATAATAAAAGAAATCTGTAAACGTAGCCGGACGCTTGTCACTCTTTGAAAAGAGCATGAAACTGTCACTGCCATATGCCCCGTTATTCTCTTCACGTCCCAAACTATCACGTACAGAAAGTTTCAAGCGATAGTTACCTGAAGGAAGCTTGTTCCAAGCCGAAAAATCCTGGAGCCGATTGGCTGTGAAGGTACCCTCCAATACAACATCATCCAAGGGTTCAGAACCTGCAATATTCCTTGCCCCATTTTGTTCTGCAAATGGATAAAGGCAATAGGAACCTTCAATGTGCTGAGGAATATTCATTACATTATTCACTCCAAAAGCGAAAAGCATACTGTCTTCCTTACAAACATATTGAGGCAAGCGAATATCAAAGGAATAAGCCTTAGGACCTGCCAACAAGTTATACGAAGCGGATTGCGTTTCACCGGCCTCATCCGTCACCACCGCCTCCACATGATAAGTATACACACTCCCATACCCGTCTGTATCTACAGCCGGAGCTTCCAAAGTCAAGGGTATGGAAAAATCCCCGTTGGTATCCAATTGTATGGTGTCAGACAATAATGGTTTATCAGCATTGCTCCAATAACCAGGTCTCGGATTCCGGCGAGTCACCGTATATGCCAATGGCACATCCTGCACCATCATGCCATTGAAGGCCTTGACATTTCCTTTCAACACAACCTTGTCACCCAGCCGATAAGCTTCCGAAACCGGAGTGAAGGCAATCTCGAACGTAGGTCGCTTGTACTCCTCTACCCTAAAAGTGACGGTAGATTGAGGCTCTTTGGTTCGTATGCTGAACATGCCATTCAGGCAAGCTGCCGGAAGTACAAACTCCGTAGCAAAAGAGCCGAAATCATTGGTCCGCCCCTTCCTGGTGGCAAGTTCCTTGCGGTTGGCATCCAACAAGACAAGCTCATAATCAACTCCTTGTAGTACCTGGGCGCTATCACTATTCTGCTTGTAAGCTATCCCTTTTACATGAACGGTCTGCCCGGGACGATAAAGCGAACGGTCTGTCAGCAATGCCATCTGCCTCCAATCTGTATCCTTAATACCGTAATAAGGATGATTCATATAAACGTTCTGCGGCATCATGGCTGTGTCTCTGCCTTTACGCGCCACATAACTTCGGATTTCACTCTGCCAGGGTAATACAGCTTTCCCCCCGGCATCAGTCAGTACCTCTGCCATCGCTTTTCTATTCTTCTCATCATAAAAAGAGTAGAAACTCACCTTGGCACCAGCAATCGGCTGTCCACTACGGGCATCCAATGTAGCCACTTCCATACGGTTGTCACCCAAATCCAATGTCAGCACCTTGAAGCGGGTAGATACCAGAAATTTATCATCTGTACGGGCCGTTTCAGTATCAGGTACTATTTGAAGAATATAGACTCCCGTTTCCCGAGGAATCATGAACTTAAATACAGTGTCCGAGGCAAGATAAGGGACATCTTCAGGCAATTTATCCTTGCCTGGCAACGGCTTTAAGCCAAAATGCGTGGAAGAAAACTTCCGGGCATACTTTCTATAAGTATCTTTATTTATACCATGGTCCATCCAAGGTACTTCACTTAAAGTAGTGGTATATAAGTTGAGAGTAAAGCCCTCGACATTACGATAATGCAGCCTCATATTCACCGAATCGCCGGGATAACCGCTTTCATTCATAGTCAGAATGAGTTCAGGCTGTAAAATCTGTTCACGGATATTTTTCAACTCATTGATACGCTTATACGCAGGATAGCGCTTCAAGCCTTCTTCACAGACTTTTAGAGCCTCATCAGCGCGTTTCGGTTCCAAACGGCGCAGGTGGTTGGCTTTATGAATGTAAACCTCGGCACAAACCTCTCGTGAACCGTATTCCTTTATCAATTTATTCAAAACCTCAAGATATTCCCGATTAGCCTTTTCCTGACGCATTCGGAAAGTAGGATAAGGCTGCTGGCTGATACCACCGGTCAACTTCCAGTTCCAATAATCAAGAGAACAGAGCAACATAGCATCTTCCGAACCGGCACGATGGCGATAAGCATTCATCATATCCAGATAAATCCTTTCGATACGGGTCTGTACCAAAGAATCCACGCTGAAACCATCCAGCTGCCGATAAGCATCAACAGCACGGCTTACCAATAGATGGTACATATCGTGCCCATAGAACCGGCTACCGTCTTCCAACACCACAAAAGGCACATATTGTTCTGCAGATGTATTGAGCAAGCGGATGGAATCCTGCAAGGATGCACGGTTACACCTATCTATTTTATCCACAAACTGGCTGATACTCCACTCACGGATATCTTCTGGAACCTCGTCAACAGTCAGTAAAGTACGTGACAGCAAGACACGGCGATTCTTCCGCATCAAGTCAGCATATTCATATGCCAACAAAGAATGTAGAATAGCCTTGTTCACCGGATTCCTCTCCGATTGTGCCCAAGATTCCATATATTTCAGACTGGAGTAAAGGCTGTCCGGAGTCAGCCCCTCTTGATAAGTCTCCCTACAAATGTAGGCTTTCAACATTTGCGGAGCATTCTGCTCTTGCCGACCTTTCCGATAGATTTCATCAGCCAGTTTTATCACTGTTTGAGGCAGGCTTTTCTTTTGAGCCTGCTCCACCTGCTTCCACAACTTATCGTACGTCTGCGCATACAATGCCGAAGCCCCAAATGTAACCAGCAGCAACAATATGCTACAAATTCTTTGAATTACTCTCATAATTATTCGTTTGTTAGTCTTTGTATTAATAACAAAGGAAGTGAATAAAGTTCAAACAAATGTACTTTTGGACATAAAAAATCTTATTCTACTCCTACAAAAAAACAAGGGATATGTTTTGCAAACATATCCCTTGTGCTATACTTAAATGTTAGTGTACTCACATTTGGAGGCTATAATATCTCATTGCCTCCATCCAATTCTTACCAGCTGCGGTAAGAATGTGCTTAAATGAATTTGCAATCTTCTTTTTCATAATCTTAAAAAATTAAACTAATACCTGAAAACTAAAATTCAATACTTCACGAAAGGGGGGGGAATGCTTAAAGCATTACGTAACCCCAAATGTTCTTATCGGCTTCGCCGACATGCTTAAAAAAACTCTTTAACATTTTCATTTTGTTATCCTCCTAAAATCAATCTTGTTATCCTTAAAAAATCTACTAGTTTTCTATTGTTTTCATGTTTTACAACACAAAAATAGAGCCTTTGTTCAAGACAACAAGCAAAAAACGGATAGAAAACATGTTTTATAACACATTTCTTGACTTAGGTCAATTTTTAGGGAGAAAGTGCAAGGATATTGACATACCATTGTAATAAGTCTGGGACATTCTGGCAGAAAGAGGACAAACTGTCACAGACAAAAAAGGCAGGATACTTAATAAAGCACCCTGCCCCTATTCATTACATAAAGTATTCTCTACTTTTCAGGAGTCTGCTCCAATGTAGCCACCAAGAAATCATAGAACTTGGAAACAGTAGGAATTAACGCACGCTCGTCCGGTGAATGCGGAGAACGCAAAGTGGGACCGAAAGAAATCATATCGAGTCCTGGACAATTGGCACCAATAATACCGCATTCCAAACCTGCATGAATAACCTTCACGGCAGGTTCCACACCAAACTGCTGCTTATAGGACAGCTTCATGGCATGCAGTATAGGAGAATCCACATTAGGCTGCCATCCAGAATAGCCACCACTCAATTCCACCTTCATACCTGCCATAGCGAAACAAGCTGTCAGGCTGTCTGCCAGGAAATCCTTCATCGTATCGCAAGAACTACGCGCCAAAATACGAACTTCGGCCTTACCGTCTGCAATGATTACGATAGCCAAATTGGAGGAAGTTTCTACAGTATCGGGAACAGTAGGAATCATACGCATCACACCATTCTGGCAAGCCATCAACACGTTAATCATATTATCCTGGATTTCTGAAGGAACAACGGCAGTGGGTAGAGTTACCTCTTCTATACTCAGGGTAATACCACTTTCAATCGGAGCATATTCGTCATTCAGTTGTGCCTCGTATTCCTTCATATAATCTTCCAAACCGTCCATATCCTCAAGATTGAACACCAATACTGCATGTGCTTCGCGAGGGATAGCATTACGCATATTACCACCTTCAAAACTTGCCAGCTGGGAGTCAAACTCAATCAGCAAATCATGTACGATGCGTGCCAGCAATTTATTGGCATTACCGCGCCCTTCATTGATTTCCAAACCGGAGTGACCGCCACGCAAACCTTGCAGCGTAATCTTACGAGCAACGAAATCGGCCATAGGCGTCTCCTCCTTATATTCCAAAGTAGCAGTAATATCAAGACCACCGGCACAGCCGATATAGAGTTCGCCTTCGTCCTCAGAATCAAGGTTCAGCAGAATTTCCCCTTGCATAGTTCCGGGTTTCAAACCGAATGCACCATACATTCCCGTTTCTTCATCCTTGGTTATCAGAGCTTCCAATGGGCCATGCTTCAAGTTATTATCTTCGAGCACCGCCATAATGGCAGCTACTCCCAAACCATTATCTGCTCCCAGCGTGGTTCCTTTGGCTTTCACCCAATCACCGTCAACATAGGTTTCAATGGGATCTGTTGTAAAATCGTGAATAGTAGCGTTGTTCTTCTGAGGCACCATGTCCATATGCGCCTGAAGGATGATGCCTTTGCGGTTTTCCATACCCGGAGTGGCAGGCTTACGAATAATAACATTGCCGACCCCGTCGGCAAATGATTCCAACCCCAAGCCTTTTCCAAAATCAATAAGGAATTTGGTAATCTTCTCCATATGTCCTGACGGACGGGGAATCTGGGTCAGTGAATAAAAGTGCTTCCATACATTCTGTGGAGCTAACTGTAAGATTGTACTCATAATTCTAAAAAGTTAGTTTTCGCAAATATAACGGTTTATTCTCGGAAAGTACAATAAACCGGGATTTTTCTAAAGTACTAAATCATCAGCTATCTTAAACATGGCTTTTACATCTTCACATATTGCGATAGAACATCTGCACCTAATATAGCTACCATATTTAGGAATTTCTCCCACTTCTATATCCAAGCAACAATATCGTTTAAAGAAACCAATCTTCCAACAACCTTTAGGTTTCAGTACTTATAAGGAAGTACTGAAGTACTTGCAAAGAAGTATTACAGTACTTTTAAAGGAGTACTCTCTATAAGTACTGTCTCTGTCCTCTAACACAAGAAGTGACAATATAGGAACCCACCACAAGAAACGTCTATTTCTTTGCCCTATTCGCCAACGCCAGGTGCAACGACCCGTAGATGCCCAACACTATCACCAGCAACGTCTGTATGCCATGCACTATCAGAGCAAATATACCCGCATCCGTAGCATTTACCCCATAAAGCATCATCATAGTGATGACAGCAAAGTGCCAGGGTCCTGCCCCGTTGGGCGTGGGAACAATGACTGCAAACGTTCCGCCGACAAACATCACCAGCCCGGCAAGGAAACTAAGGTGCTCCGTAAACTGGAAGCAATAGAAAGTTATATAGAAATGATAGAAATAGCATAGCCAAATAAGTAAAGTGTAAAGAACAAACAAAGGCACATTCTTCACATTCTTAAGCGACATCACACCTTCCCATATATTCAAGACTACTCCCTTTACCTTTTCAAAAAAAGAAAGCATACGCAACAGAAAATAGAGAAGTACCAAAACACCAATAATAGAAAAAAAAGCCACATAAAACCAAGGGGAAGTCACAAGATGCACCAGCGAAGGAATCTTGGTGCCCGTCTCCTCAAAAAAACGGAAAAAAACGGGCATCTGCACCAAAAAAGTAATCCCCGTAATCAGCAGAATGCAAAGCGTATCTACCAACCGCTCTGTCACCACCGTCCCCAAGGACTTTGCAAAGGAAACATTATCATATTTGGCAAGTACTCCACAACGTGAAACCTCTCCCACACGGGGCAGTACCAGATTGGTGGCATAAGATACAAAAATGGCATCAACGCAATCGCTTGTTTTGGGATGAGCATCCAGCGGCTCCAAAGTCTGCTTCCAACGCCAGCCTCGTAACACATGGCTCATCACACCGAAGAACAAGGACAACAACATCCACCACCAGTTCGTCTGATGAAGGAGAACTTCTTCTGCCTTTGAAAAGTCAAAATCACGATATACCCAATAGAGGATAAAACCACCCAATAAAATGGGTAAGATGATTTTCAACGTCTTTTTTAGCAGCTTATTCATACGATATTCCCAAATTCTTCATTCTTCATTCTTCATTCTTCATTGAAAAGAACTACCTTTGCTCCGTGTAAAGATAGGTTGTTGTTCACACTACAGCCTACGTTTACGGAGCAAAAGTAATGATTTAGTTGATACATGAGAGTAGTTAAACCTAAAAAGTTTCTCGGGCAACACTTCCTGAAAGACCTGAAAGTGGCACAAGACATTGCCGACACGGTAGATGTCTGTCCCGAAATTCCCATCCTCGAAGTTGGTCCGGGAATGGGAGTACTGACCCAGTTTCTTCTGCCCAAAGAACGCAACGTCAAAGTAGTAGAACTGGACTACGAGTCAGTGGCCTACCTACGGGAAGCCTATCCGCAACTGGAAGACAACATTATTGAGGACGACTTCCTCAAAATGAACCTGCAACGGTTGTTTGGTGGGCAACCTTTTGTGCTGACGGGAAACTATCCTTATAATATCTCCAGCCAGATATTCTTCAAAATGCTGGAATATAAGGATCTGATTCCCTGCTGTACGGGTATGATACAAAAGGAAGTAGCCGAGCGCATAGCCGCCGGGCCGGGCAGCAAGACATACGGAATCCTAAGTGTACTGATACAAGCATGGTACAAAGTGGAGTACTTGTTTACGGTACACGAACATGTCTTCAACCCGCCCCCAAAAGTTAAAAGTGCCGTCATCTGCATGATGCGCAATGAAACGCACGATTTAGGCTGCGACGAGAAATTGTTCAAGCAAGTAGTGAAAACCACGTTCAACCAACGACGCAAGACTCTGCGGAACTCCATAAAACCGATACTCGGCAAAGACTGTCCACTGACGGAGGACGTATTATTTAATAAACGCCCGGAACAACTGTCCGTACAGGAATTTATTCAGCTGACCAACCAAGTGGAACAGGCATTGAGAACGATTAATGATTAATGGCTAGTGATTAAACACGAACAATCATGGAAATAGACGAAGAATACATAGACAAAGTCAAAAGCCTGATAGAACAGAAAGACGCGGAAAACGTCAAAACACTTTTGACAGACCTTCACCCGGCGGATATTGCAGAACTGTGCAATGACCTCGGCTTGGAGGAAGCCCGCTTCGTTTACCGCCTCCTTGACAACGAAACGGCAGCGGACGTACTGGTTGAAATGGACGAAGACATCCGGAAAGAATTCCTGGAACTTCTTCCTTCGGAGACCATTGCCAAGCGTTTCGTGGATTATATGGACACGGACGATGCCGTAGACCTGATGCGCGAACTCGATGAAGACAAGCAGGAGGAAATACTTTCGCACATCGAAGATATAGAACAAGCCGGTGACATCGTTGACCTGCTGAAATACGATGAAGACACTGCCGGTGGTTTGATGGGTACGGAAATGGTGACTGTCAATGAAAACTGGAGTATGCCGGAGTGTCTGAAGGAAATGCGCCTGCAAGCTGAAAAGCTGGATGAAATTTACTACGTATACGTCATCGACGACGAAGACCGTCTGCAAGGGGTATTCCCATTAAAGAAAATGATAACTTCCCCTTCTGTCTCCAAGGTAAAGCATGTGATGCGGAAAGATCCTATCTCCGTCCATGTAGATACCCCCATTGACGAAGTGGTACAAATCATCGAAAAGTATGACTTGGTGGCAGCTCCTGTTGTAGACAGTATCGGACGTCTGGTAGGCCAGATTACCGTAGACGACGTCATGGACGAAGTCCGCGAACAGTCGGAACGTGATTACCAGTTGGCATCCGGTTTGTCCCAAGATGTAGAAACGGACGATAATGTCATGCGCCAAACTTCCGCCCGTCTTCCATGGTTACTTATCGGTATGCTAGGCGGTATAGGCAACTCCATGATATTGGGTAACTTCGACACGACTTTCGCCGCCCATCCGGAAATGGCCCTTTATATTCCGTTGATTGGCGGTACGGGGGGAAACGTGGGAACCCAGTCGTCTGCCATCATCGTACAAGGCCTTGCCAACAGCTCACTGGATGCCAAAGACACCTTCAAGCAGGTAGCCAAGGAAGCAGTAGTGGCGGTCATCAATGCCACCATCATTTCCCTGCTGGTATACATCTATAATTTTATCCGGTTCGGAGCTACGGCTACGGTCACTTATTCCGTCTCCATCAGCCTCTTTGCAGTCGTCATGTTCGCCTCTATTTTCGGAACGCTGGTCCCCATGACTTTAGAGAAGCTGAAGGTTGACCCGGCCATTGCCACCGGCCCGTTTATCTCCATCACCAATGACATTATAGGCATGATGCTGTACATGGGTATCACTGTCTTACTGTCATAAAAACAAGAAAATAGAAAAAAATCAAGGCAAATTGTATGAAGTAATCATTTTATTTCATTAATTTGTAGCCTAATGTAACCCGAACGGGAGGAACCCGTTTCTAAAAAAGTAAATACAATGACGGACACTCATGACACTAATCTCCCCGAAAAGCCGGTGGAATTAGAAGAAGAAAAGAAGACAGCAGAGGTTTCTGAACCGGCAACAACAGAAACTCCCGCTGAAGAAATCGTTTCGGAAAAGCCGGTAGAGCCAGTTCAGAAGCTCACGAAAGAGGAAATACTTGCCAAACTCAAAGAGGTGGTTGCAGACGTGGAGAACGTGGCAAAACCTGAAATAGACGGTTTGAAGCAATCTTTCTACAAGCTGCACAATGCTGAGCAGGATGCGGCCAGAAAACTGTTCATTGAAAACGGAGGCGCCGCGGAGAACTTTGTTCCACAAACAGACTGTGTGGAGGAAGAGTTCAAGAATATCATGTCCGTCATCAAAGAAAAAAGAAGTGCACTCACAGCCGAACTGGAGAAGCAAAAGGAAATGAACCTGCAGGTAAAGCTTTCCATCATCGAAGAGCTGAAGGAGCTGGTTGAATCTCCAGATGACGCCAACAAGAGCTATACGGAGTTCAAGAAACTACAGCAGCAATGGAACGAAGTTAAACTCGTTCCGCAAGCTAAGGTCAACGAGCTTTGGAAAAACTACCAATTGTATGTTGAGAAATTCTATGACCTTCTGAAACTGAACAATGAATTCCGCGAATACGATTTCAAGAAGAATTTGGAAATCAAGACACATCTCTGTGAAGCTGCCGAAAAGCTGGCGGATGAAGCGGATGTAGTTTCAGCTTTCCATCAGTTACAGAAGCTACATCAGGAATTCCGTGATACGGGACCGGTAGCCAAGGAACTACGCGACGAAATCTGGGCACGTTTCAAAGCTGCCTCTACAACCGTAAACCGACGTCACCAGCAACATTTCGAAGCATTGAAGGAAGTGGAACAACACAATCTTGACCAAAAGACTGTAATTTGCGAAATCATAGAAGCCATTGACTACAAAGAACTGACAAACTTTGCTTCTTGGGAGAGCAAGACGCAAGAAGTCATCGCACTTCAAAACAAATGGAAAACCATCGGTTTCGCTCCGCAAAAAATGAACGTGAAGATTTTCGAACGTTTCCGCAAAGCGTGCGACGAGTTCTTCCGTAAAAAGGGAGAGTTCTTCAAGAGCCTGAAGGAAGGTATGAACGAAAACTTGGAAAAGAAGCGCGCCTTGTGCGAAAAAGCAGAAGCTCTGAAGGACAGTACCGACTGGAAAGCAACCGCCGATGAACTGACCAAACTTCAGAAAGAATGGAAAACCATTGGTCCGGTAGCAAAGAAATATTCGGATGCCGTATGGAAACGTTTCATCTCCGCTTGTGACTACTTCTTCGAACAAAAGAACAAAGCCACTTCTTCACAGCGCAGCGTAGAGCAGGAAAATCTGGAAAAGAAAAAAGCCATCATCGAAAAACTGAATGCTATCGATGACCAAATGGATACGGAGGAAGCTACCCAACTGGTACGCGACCTCATGAAAGAATGGAACGGCATAGGACATGTACCTTTCAAAGAGAAAGACCGAATCTATAAGCAATACCACAGCCAGGTAGACAAATTGTTTGAACACTTCAACATCAGCGTCTCCAACAAGAAGCTAAGCAACTTCAAGTCGACTATCAGCTCCATTCAGGAAGGTAGTCCACAAGCCCTTTACCGGGAACGTGAGAAGCTGGTACGTGCCTTCGACAATATGAAGAACGAGCTCCAGACATATGAAAACAATCTCGGCTTCCTGACCACTTCTTCCAAGAAGGGAAATAGTCTGCTGACAGAAATCAACCGCAAGGTGGAAAAGCTGAAAGCAGACATCGAGCTTGTGAAAGAAAAGATAAAAGTGGTGGACGAGAACATCAAAAACCAAGGATAACGTAACAAGATAAGACTTAATAAAAAAGGAACCCGCCCCTACAGCTATGCAGCCGTGGGGGCGGGTCTACTTTTTATACACCTTATCAATGATGGAACAGACGGATACCCGTGAACGACATGGCAATGCCATATTTATCGCAAGTTTCAATCACATGGTCATCGCGTACAGAACCACCCGCTTGGGCAATGTAATCTACTCCACTCTTATGGGCACGCTCAATATTGTCTCCAAAAGGGAAGAATGCATCCGAACCCAAAGAAACACCTTTCAATGTATCCAACCAAGCCCGTTTTTCTTCACGGGTCAGCACTTCAGGTTTCTCCGTAAAGAACTGCTGCCAAACACCGTTAGCCAGCACATCGTCATGGTCTTCACTGATATAGACATCAATCGTATTATCACGGTCGGCACGGCGGATTTTCTCTACCCATGGCAAATTCAACACCTTCGGATGCTGGCGTAAATACCAAATGTCGGCCTTGTTGCCCGCCAAGCGAGTACAGTGGATACGGCTCTGCTGGCCGGCACCAATACCGATAGCCTGACCGTCCTTCACATAGCATACAGAATTCGACTGCGTATATTTCAAAGTGATAAGGGCTATCATCAAATCACGTTTCGCTGCTTCCGGGAAATTCTTATTCCGAGTAGGAATATTCGCAAAGAGTTCATCTCCATTCAGCTTTATCTCATTACGTCCCTGCTCAAACGTGATACCAAAGACATCCTTATGTTCAATCGGGGCAGGCTTATAGCCGGGACTTATCTGAATCACATTGTAAGTTCCTTTACGCTTTTCCCTCAAGATAGCCAGTGCTTCGTCCGTATACCCCGGAGCAATAACGCCATCCGAGACCTCGCGGTTAATAAAACGTGCAGTAGCCTCGTCGCACACATCACTCAAAGCGATAAAGTCACCATAGGAAGACATACGGTCGGCACCGCGGGCACGCACATATGCGCAAGCAAGCGGAGAGAGCGGAAGATTATCCACAAAATAAATCTTCTTCATTGTCTCGTTGAGTTCCAAGCCGATGGCGGCACCCGCCGGACTGACGTGTTTGAATGAAGTTGCAGCAGGCATACCGGTCGCCTCTTTCAGTTCCTTTACCAACTGCCATCCATTCAAGGCATCCATAAAATTAATATACCCCGGACGTCCATTCAAAACCTCAATAGGTAACTCCCCCTCCTGCATGAAAATGCGAGCCGGCTTCTGGTTAGGGTTACAGCCGTACTTCAGTGCTAATTCTTTTGCCATAAAATTCTGCTTTAATGTTGAAATGCTACAAATTTACAGAATATTTCCGGCTTACAGAAGCCTTGTCACTGAATTTGCCACCGAATGCCTACACTGAAATTTTCGTACATGGTCGAAAAGCAACAAAAAACCACTAAAACTTGCGATTTTAGTGGTTTTTTGACTTAAATAAGGTAAGTTCGTTGGGCTACCTGGATTCGAACCAGGAATGACAGGACCAGAATCTGTAGTGTTACCATTACACCATAGCCCAATTGTTATTATTTCCGTTTTGCGGTTGCAAAGATACAAAGATTTCTATAAATCAAAACAAAAACGAGTATTTTTTTCGCAAAAAACTGATAAGATACCGTAATCCAAAGGATTATATAACTAAAAAAAATCAAAAAATGAAAGAGTTTTCCTCTTTTGCGTGTTTGATATGAGAAATCAACGTATATTTGTCAACTGTTTTAATATAATAATGTATAATGAACGAAACGAAGAAACTGATTCAACAGATAACAGAAGGTATTCAAGATAAAAAAGGAAAAAAAATCGTCATCGCAGATCTGACAAAAATCGACGATACAATATGCAATTATTTCGTCATCTGCCAAGGAAACTCTCCCAGCCAAGTGACAGCCATTGTAGAATCCATCAGGGACTTCACACGCAAGGGTGCCGATACCAAGCCCTTTGCCGTAGACGGGCTGCGCAATGCCGAATGGGTAGCTATGGACTACTCGGACATATTGGTGCATGTCTTCCTGCCTGAAACAAGGGAATTCTACAATCTGGAGCACCTATGGGCAGACGCCAAATTAACTCAAATTCCTGACCTCGATTAATCAAAACGTATGGACAATAATACCAACAAGAAACCCAATAAAGTGAATATGCCCAAGTTCAACCTGAACTGGCTGTATATGATTATAGCGATGATGTTGCTGGGGTTGTACCTGACCAATGAAAGTGGTACGGCAACTAAAAACATCTCTTATGATGAATTCCAGCAATATGTACGAGACGGTTATATAAGCAAAGTCATCGGCTACGACGACAATTCCGTCGAAGCATACGTCAAACCCCAGCACGTAGGAAACGTATTTCGTCAGGACTCCAGCCGCGTAGGCAAGAATCCGCTTATTACGACCGAGGCCCCCTCACGCGAGAGCCTAGGTAATTTCCTGCAAAAGGAAAGAGACGACGCCCACTTTGACGGCTCCATTAACTACGAAAAAAAGCGGAACTACTTCGGTGCCATTTTGTGGCAGATTCTCCCCTTTGCATTCCTTATCGGTTTCTGGATTTTCATGTCCCGCCGCATGAGCGGTGGTGGAGGCATGGGCGGAGGTGGAGGCATCTTCAGCGTAGGAAAGTCCAAGGCCCAATTGTTTGAAAAAGGTTCCCCCATCAAGATTACATTCAAGGATGTGGCAGGACTTGCTGAAGCCAAGCAAGAGGTAGAAGAAATTGTCGAGTTCTTGAAAGAGCCCCAGAAATATACCGATTTGGGAGGTAAGATACCCAAGGGCGCCTTGCTGGTAGGCCCTCCGGGAACCGGAAAGACCCTGCTTGCAAAGGCCGTGGCCGGAGAAGCCAACGTACCTTTCTTCTCTTTGGCAGGTTCCGACTTTGTGGAAATGTTTGTCGGCGTGGGAGCTTCCCGTGTCCGCGATTTGTTCCGCCAAGCAAAGGAAAAAGCGCCTTGTATCGTGTTCATCGACGAGATTGACGCTGTAGGGCGTGCCCGTGCCAAAGCAGCCGCTATGGGCGGCAACGACGAACGCGAGAACACATTGAACCAGTTACTGACCGAGATGGACGGTTTCGGCTCCAACAGTGGTGTTATCATCTTAGCCGCCACCAACCGTGTGGACGTTTTGGATAAGGCATTGCTGCGCGCCGGACGTTTTGACCGCCAGATACATGTAGACCTACCCGACCTTAATGAGCGTAAGGAAGTATTCGGTGTACACCTGCGCCCCATCAAGATAGACAATAGTGTGGATGTAGACCTTCTGGCACGCCAGACTCCCGGATTCTCGGGGGCAGACATTGCCAATGTATGTAACGAAGCAGCTTTGATAGCCGCCCGCCACGGCAAGAAGTTCGTCGGAAAGCAAGACTTCCTGGATGCCGTAGACCGTATTGTGGGGGGATTAGAAAAGAAAACCAAAATCACTACCGAAGCCGAACGCCGTTCCATTGCTATACACGAAGCCGGCCATGCCAGCATCTCCTGGTTACTGGAATACGCCAATCCGCTGATTAAAGTAACCATTGTACCCCGTGGACGCGCTTTGGGCGCGGCTTGGTATCTGCCGGAAGAACGGCAAATCACCACCAAGGAACAGATGCTCGATGAGATGTGTGCCACCTTGGGAGGACGTGCCGCCGAAGACCTATTCTTAGGTAGAATATCCACCGGAGCCATGAATGACTTGGAACGCGTGACAAAGCAGGCGTACGGTATGATTGCCTATCTGGGTATGAGCGAAAAACTACCCAACCTCTGCTATTATAATAATGAGGAATATTCCTTCAACCGCCCGTATAGCGAAAAGACTGCGGAATTGATTGACGAAGAAGTGAAGCAGATGGTTAATGAACAGTACGAACGTGCCAAGAAAATATTGTCCGAAAACCAAGAAGGGCACAACCGGCTGGCACAACTGCTGATTGACAAAGAAGTAATCTTTGCCGAAGACGTTGAACACATCTTTGGGAAACGTCCATGGGCTTCCCGTTCGGAAGAAATCAGTGCAAACAAGACTGCTGCCGAGCTGAAAAAAGCGGAGCAAGAAGAAGAGCAAAAAGCCATAGAAGCAGAAAAGGAAGTCAAGGAAGAAGAAGAAAAGCATGAAAAATAACTTTATCCAACGTGCCGTTACCGGCGTGTTATTCGTCATAGTATTGGTGGGCTGTATTATTTACAGCCCCCTTTCGTTCGGTATACTGTTCACCATTATCAGCGCACTGAGCGTACATGAGTTTGCCCAATTAGTCAGCAAGAGCGGCGAAGTAAGCATAAACAAGACCATCACTGCATTGGGGGGAGCCTACCTTTTCCTTGCATTGATGAGTTTCTGTACCCAGCAGTCTGTAGGAGCACGAGTATTCCTTCCTTATTTGGGACTATTGCTCTACATGATGATTACGGAACTTTACCTCAAGAAAAAGAATCCGACGGGTAACTGGGCCTACTCCATGCTAAGCCAATTGTACGTGGCACTCCCCTTTGCCCTGCTGAACGTACTTGCTTTTCAGAATTCCCCGGAAACGAGCAGTGTGACCTACAACCCTATTCTACCGCTTTCCATTTTCGTATTTATCTGGTTGAGCGATACAGGTGCCTATTGCGTAGGTTCGCTGATAGGCAAACACCGTCTGTTCGAACGTATCTCACCTAAAAAATCCTGGGAGGGCAGCATCGGCGGCGGAATATTCTCCATCGCTTCCTCTCTTGGCTTTGCACATTTCTTTCCTTTTATGCCAGGATGGCAATGGGTAGGTCTGGCAATCGTTGTCGTCATTTTCGGCACTTGGGGCGATCTGACCGAATCACTCATGAAACGCCAATTGGGCATCAAGGATTCCGGTAACATTCTGCCGGGGCATGGAGGGATGCTCGACCGTTTCGACAGTGCCCTGATGGCAATTCCTGCAGCAGTTGTTTATCTATATGCCTTGACGATGTTCTAACGACGGCTCACATGACCAAACTTACATAAAACAGATATAAAAAGAGCACCCGGGCAAGATGAATGACATCAAAATCACGGGTGCTCTTTCTAACTATATACTCTCGCAAACTCTTTCTTACTTCAACTGCATATTGGACAAATCCACATTAGTAGTCAGCTTTTCATTACTCCCCGCAGTTTTCAAATCAAAGGTTACTTCCACCTCTCCATTCTCTTCTGAATTGAGTTTCAACTTGATGCCTTTGGTTTCAGAGGGGATGTCCAGACTGTTCAAGTTATAGGAGACAGCACCAGGACTACGACGTCCCGTCAAGTCATCATAGTCGTTATAGCGGAGTTCCAAATGGACATATCCATCTTCGCCATACAAAGCATCATCTTCTTGCGGACGCACCAGGCTGATGCGGTGTTTATTATCAGTCGAAGATGGCAGGTTCTGCATGAAAAAAATGTTCATATAGCCACCACTGATGGTAATATCACCTTTATATATAAGCACGGGGTCATTACCGAATTCCTCTTCGGTTTCGGGAATCAGCATCTCCACCTCTTTCGTCAAGACGTTCTGCAGACGCAGCAGCTTCACAGCATGGTCATATCCTGCATAGTTGTCCCACAAAGGATTGAACACGGTAATCACACGCTGCCCATCCACAGCATCATACCACCCAATGTCCGTATTTACCGGCCAGAGTGTCCCCCAGACATCGCAGTTTAAATAAAAGGCATTTCCCGTAACACGCACAGTAGCCCACAAAGGCGGGGTAAAATTACCCAAAGAATATCCGTCGTTATCATCACATGATTGCAAAGCGGGCATCACTGCCAAACATATTGCCATAAATAACCAATGTAGCTTTTTCATAATCAAAGTTCTTTTCATTTGTTTCTGTATAGAAAATACAAAAGCCGGGCATTTACTGCACCGGCTTTCCCCATTTTAACAAATTCTTAATTTTTCGACTATTCCTCCCTGCTCCTCCTCAACAATGCCACCATCTTGCGGGCAGCATGTTTGGGTGCCCCTGCCTCTCCCAGACGGGATGCCATATACTCATATCCCTCGAGCATCTGACGGCGGTATTCCTTATCGTACAAAATGCGGTTCAGCTCCGAGCGTACCTGCTCTACCGTCATGGTATCTGCAACCAGCTCTTTCACCACCTCCCGGTTGGCTATGAGATTGACCAGGGAAATGTACTTCACTTTCAGTACATGCCGTTTCAGGAAAGCGATAACCTTCCCTATCGGAGTATGGTAGCACACCGCTTGCGGCACACGGAACAGAGCAGTTTCCAGCGTTGCTGTCCCCGAAGTGACCAGTGCAGCCTCTGCCTGCCTCAACAAAGGAAATGTCTTGTTGAAGATAATCTTCACGTCCGCCCCACCCACATAACGTTTGTAATACTCGGGAGAAATGCCCGGAGCACCGGCCAGCACCAGTTGATAATCGGGAAAAGAAGCTGCCGCACGAAGCATGTCGGGCAGATTGTCCTTGATTTCCTGCTTGCGGCTACCGGCCAGCAGAGCAATGACGGGTTTGGCCGAAAGTCCGTTTGCCCGGACAAAGTCGTCGAATGTCTCTGAGCTGGAAGCAAGAAAAGCCGTCACTTCATCCACTGTCGGATTGCCGACATAATGTATCGGATACCGGTGCTTCCCTTCAAAAAACTCCACCTCGAACGGTAGGATGGAGAACAGCTCATCCACATCCCGTTTAATATTCTTGATGCGGTATTCCTTCCATGCCCAAATCTTGGGAGAAATATAATAAAAGACAGGAATCCTTGTGTTGGCATGGACAAACTTGGCTATATCCAGATTAAAGCCCGGATAGTCCACCAAAATCAGCACATCCGGCTGCCACGCAACAATATCCTCCTTGCAGCGCTTCATATTGGCAAAGATGGTGCGCAGATGCAGCAATACGGGAATGAACCCCATATACGCCAACTCTTTGTAATGCTTCACCATCACACCGCCCACTGCAGCCATGAGGTCGCCTCCGAAGAAACGGAACTCCGCTTGCGAGTCCTCCTCCTTCAATGCAGCCATCAGATGGGAGGCATGCAGGTCGCCAGAAGCTTCACCGACAATCAAGTAATACTTCATATCAATTGATAATTGTCAATTAATTCAGAACCATGCTTTCAGTTCATCAATCAAGCCGTATGCCGTTGCATCCACCGTGGTCGGGGTGATTGCCACATAACCGTTATCAAGCGCCCAATGGTCATTCTTCTCATTTTCGGCATCGTTGTTCTCAAACTCGCCGGTCAGCCAGTAGTAATGGGCATCTCCTCTATGGGCAAAGTTTTCCCATTCATTGGTCCATTGCCCCTTGGTTTGTTCGCAAATCTTCACACCCTTCAATTCTTTGGTATCGGGGAAGTTGACATTGAGGCATGTCAACGGAGGGAGTCCTTTCTCCAATACCAGCCGGGCTATCTCGCGGATGTAAGGACCTGCAGGTTCAAAATCAGCGTTCGGCTCATGGTTGCAAAGGGAGAATCCGATGGAAGGCACTCCTTTCAGGCATCCCTCTATCACAACGCCCATCGTACCGGAATAATGCAGGTTTACAGAAGAATTGTCGCCGTGGTTGATGCCGCCTACCACCAAGTCGGGCTTGCGGTCGAGCACCGTATGAAAAGCCAGCTTCACACAATCGGTCGGCGTACCGGAACACTTGTATACCGTCAGCCCAACATCCTTACGGACCAACTGGTAGTGGATAGGTTCCGTTACAGTCAGCGCACACGCACTTCCAGAGCGGGGTGCATCCGGCGCCATTACCACAATCTCGCCCAGCGGACGGAGGAATTTGATTAACTCGCTAATACCTTTCGCAATGATGCCGTCATCATTGGAAATCAATATCAAAGGTCTCTGATTTTCCATAACTTTCTTTTTTATTATCGTGCAAAAGTAGCTAAAAAGGCTTTAAACAGAATACTACAAAGATAATAATTCTTTTGTATTCAAAGATATTTTCAGAAAAGGCTAACTTTGTACCGACAATAATTGGAATATAATCATTCATAAAATCCATGCTATAATGAACACTTTTTGCCATTCTACCATTGCTGCACGCATCGAGACGGCAGCTGCCGCAATTATTCTGTTTCTAACAACCCTGACAAGCTGTGGCAGGAGCAGTTCTCCCGAGCCACTTGACCAATGGAATGACGGGACATCTACGCTTCACACGGCAGACCCGGTCATCGCAGAAGGCCGGAAGCTCTTCAACGACAAAGAATACCAAAATTTCCGACTCACCGGAGAAGCCCTCACACAACCCGGCTCCGAAGCAGGCCTCCTCTTTCATACGGACGGCGAGTCCGGTTATGAAGTGATATTCCGTAACGGAGACATCGACGGCACACGCAAGAGCGGCTCACTCGCCTCGGTGCGCAACCTCTATCGCTCACTCGCAAAAGATGGAGAATGGTTTGACTTCGAGATAACCGTACGCGGACAAAACATCATTGTCTGCATTAATGGAACCGAAGTTGTTTGCTATACCGAACCCGGACACCCATATCGCACAGAGGAGCACGCCCGGCAACTGCTGAGTCAAGGTTCCATTGCCCTGCAAGGCATACACGGCGAAGTGTCATTCCGGAATCTCGCCATCGAACGGCTTGCCAAGGAAGCACGCAACGAAGCCGACACGCTTGCTCCGGTAGACGAGCGCACGGATGAGATAATCAGGCTACAGCAGCGCGATTTCCCAGTTATAGACTACCACGTTCACTTGAAAGGAGGGCTGACGAAGGAAACGGCACACGCCATGTCCATGAATTACGGTATCAACTATGGTGTCGCCCCCAATGCCGGAGAAGGAGGCGTAGGACGTATGCTGGCCGACGACAAAGAAGTGTATGACTATTTTAATGAAGTAAAAGAGATGCCATTCCTATGCGGTGTACAAGGTGAGGGACGCAAATGGACGGCAACTTTCTCGCAGGAAGCCCTGGGGATTTTCGATTACCTGTTTACCGACGCCATGACCATCATAGACCACAAGGGACGCAATTCGCGCATCTACCGGGCCGAAGAAGCACTCTTTGATGACATTACGCTTGAACAGTATATGGACCACCTTGTCGACCAAACAGTTCTGATTCTGACCAACGAGCCTGCCGACATTTATGCCAACCCTACCTTCTTGCCCGATACTATGGCGCATGATTACGACAAATACTGGACGGACGGACGCATTGAACGCGTATTGGATGTATTGCAACAACATGGAATCGCTCTGGAAATCAATGCACGCTACCGGATTCCCAGTTTCGAGATTATCCGTCGCGCCAAAGCACGTGGAATCAAATTCACATTCGGTACAAACAATGTCGATGCCGACTTCGGACGACTGGAATACTGCGCCGAAGCCATCAAGCAATGTGGCCTCACAGCCGACGATATATGGTTCCCGTCGATGAGCACACGCCGCTCCCGCCCCATTGTCATATACAACCGATTCGAGTAGCAGGGAACAACCGCTGTCATCTTCACCAACAGAAACGATACACCTATGGACATTCTTCTCATCATCTTGGGCATCCTCTGCCTGATTGTCGGATTGGCAGGCTGCATCCTGCCTATGATTCCGGGACCGCCCGTAGCCTATGCAGGCTTGTTGCTTCTACATTTCACGGACAAGGCGCAGTTTTCCACCACGCAGTTACTTTTATGGCTGGCAGCAGTCGTCCTTGTACAGATACTGGATTATTTCGTCCCGATGCTGGGCAGCAAATACAGCGGAGGCAGTCGGTGGGGAACGCGCGGCTGCCTCATAGGCACCATCGTAGGGTTGTTCTTCATGCCTTGGGGCATCATCCTCGGCCCCTTTCTCGGAGCCTTTGCCGGCGAACTGATGGGAGGCAGCAAGACAGACCAGGCCTTGAAATCGGGGCTGGGCTCGCTGCTTGGATTCTTGCTGGGCACAGTAGTGAAATGTGTGATGTGTGCGTACTTCTGCTGGGAGTTCGTCAAAGCCTTGGTCTGACACCAGCTCCTCTCCTTCTGCCCGGGAACAACTTATCCCCCGACCATCTTCCACACGGTAGTCCATCTGCATGAGATGTACATCTCGAGCAACATGAGATGCACGTTTCAAACAACACGAGATGTACATCTCATGCAAGTAGAGAGAATAGTCCAAGCCAATGTCTTCCATTGGTTTACAAATCTTAATCTTCTGCAAGCGAGACAAAAAATCAGCTTCATTTCAAGATAAATACGTATATTTGCCCACCAAACAGAGAAAGAACGCTTTACGCGCAATTTACAAGAAGAAAAACAGCGGTAAACGTCTGTGAGTTATTAACAAAACAGCCGACTTATCAACCGTTTTTGCAATCTTTCTCCAAATTTGTAGGCGCTATCCGGAATTATCACTTATTTCGCTGCCAATAAATATTGAGATTATGGGAAAAATAATTGCTATGGCTAACCAAAAGGGTGGTGTAGGCAAGACTACGACGACAATCAACCTCGCAGCCTCACTCGCCACGCTTGAAAAGAAAGTGCTCGTTGTAGATGCCGACCCGCAGGCCAATGCCTCCTCAGGATTGGGTGTGGACATCAAGCAGTCGGAATGTACTATCTACGAGTGCATTATTGACCGTGCAGACGTACGCGAGGCCCTTCATGACACGGAGATAGACACACTGAAGGTAATCTCCTCCCACATCAATCTGGTAGGTGCCGAAATAGAGATGCTCAATCTGAAAAACCGCGAAAAGATACTGAAAGAAGTACTCGCTCCGCTGAAGAATGAGTTTGATTATATCTTGATAGACTGTTCCCCGTCTTTGGGTCTGATTACGGTCAACGCACTGACTGCCGCCGATTCGGTAATCATCCCCGTACAAGCGGAATATTTTGCACTGGAAGGCATCAGCAAATTGCTGAATACCATTAAAATCATCAAGTCCAAGCTGAACCCTGCCCTCGAAATCGAAGGCTTCCTGCTGACGATGTACGACTCGCGTCTGCGCCAGGCCAACCAGATTTACGATGAAGTGAAACGCCACTTCCAGGAATTGGTATTCAACACCGTCATCCAGCGCAATGTGAAACTGAGCGAAGCTCCCAGCTACGGCCTGCCCACCATTCTCTATGACGCAGACTCAACCGGAGCCAAAAACCACATGGCACTTGCCAAGGAATTGATAAGCAGAAACGAAAAGAAGTGATTATAGTGGTTAGTGATTAATGATTAGTGATAAATACCATATTTACAATGCACAAACAAATCATCCCGTATGGTTAAATTGTAAATCGTCAAATAGTAAATAAACAGATGGCACAAAGAAATGCATTAGGACGCGGGCTAGACGCCCTCTTCTCCATGGATGAAGTAAAGACCGAAGGCTCCTCCTCTATCAATGAGATAGAGCTGTCGAAGATTACGGTCAATCCCAACCAGCCCCGTCATGAATTCGACCCGGTTGCGTTGCAGGAGTTAGCCGATTCCATCTCCGAAATCGGCATCATACAGCCCATCACCCTGCGCAAGCTTAGCGACGACGAATACCAGATTATCGCCGGCGAGCGTCGTTTCCGTGCTTCGCAGCTTGCCGGACTGACAAGCATCCCTGCCTATATCCGCACTGCAGATGACGAGAACGTCATGGAAATGGCGCTCATCGAAAACATACAGCGCGAAGACTTGAACTCCGTAGAAATAGCCCTCGCTTACCAGCATCTGTTGGAACAATACGGACTGACGCAGGAACGCCTCAGCGAACGCGTAGGTAAGAAGCGTACCACCATTGCCAACTACCTGCGCCTGCTCAAACTGCCCGCCCCCGTCCAGATGGGACTGCAGAACAAGCAGATAGACATGGGACATGCCCGCGCTTTGGTAACGCTTGGCGATCCCAAACTGCAAGTGAAGATTTTCGAAGAAATCCTGGAGCACGGGTATTCCGTACGCAAAGTGGAAGAAATCGTAAAGTCACTGAGTGAAGGCGAAAGCGTGAAGAGCGGTGGTCGTAAGATTGCCCCCAAGCGCGCCAAACTGCCCGAAGAATTCAATATGCTGAAACAACAGCTCTCGGGCTTTTTCAGTACCAAGGTGCAGCTAACCTGCTCGGAGAAAGGAAAAGGTAAAATCAGTATCCCGTTCAATAACGAAGAAGAATTGGAACGTATCATCGGCATTCTTGATACGCTGAAGAAATAAATGAGGAAAAAAGGAAGAATATATCAGTTAGCCATTGCCCTGCTGCTCTGTTTTTTACAGATGGCAGGGATTGCTATGTATGGTCAGGACCGTCCACGTGCCGCTTCCAAGCGTGCGCAGCGGCATCAGACCGATACACTCAACACCGTGGTGAACCGGGACAGCCTCACTGTTGCCGACAGTCTTGCAGCCGAAAACAAGCGGAAGATGCTGGAAATGACTGCCAGCCCCGACCTGAAGGAACAGCCCGTGCCTACAGACAGTCTGCAAAAGGCCATCGACCCCAAAAGGTGGGTACCTAATCCCACAAAAGCCACCTGGCTTGCCCTCGTCATTCCCGGCGGTGGACAAATTTACAACCGCAAGTATTGGAAACTGCCCATCTTCTATGGAGGATTTGCCGGTTGTGCCTATGCCCTTACGTGGAACAGCAAGATGTATAAGGACTATTCGGCCGCCTACAAGGATGCCGTAAATGGTAATTTCAACTCCAGTACCATTACCGACCTGCTGCCTCCCAACTATAACTATACCGAAAGCCAGCTGACGGAGACACTACGGAAGCGTAAGGATACCTTCCGACGATACCGCGACTTGAGCATCTTCGCCTTTATCGGTGTATACCTGCTGTCCGTTGTCGACGCATACGTAGACGCAGAGCTGTCCAACTTTGACATCACCCCCGACCTCAGCATGAAAGTGGAACCTGCCATAATCAACAGCCAGATGACTGGTTCCTCTAATAAGAACGTCGGCGTGCAATGCAGTTTCCGATTCTAAAAACGAAAATTAAAGCATAAATTATTACCTAATGACACACAAGGCCATATATATGAAAAGAATTATTCTCGGTTCCTCGCTTCTGTTTTGCGCCCTCTTCACCGCTCCGGCCATGCATGCGCAAGAAAGCGTGGAAGTGCTTATCCGCGAAAACGGCACGGAACGCCAGGAATCCATCGAGCTGCCCAAAAGCATGACCTATCCGCTGGACAGCCTGCTCAATGACTGGAAAGCCAAGAATTACATAGACTTGGGAAAAGACTGCAGCACCTCTACCGTAAACCCGATGTTCAGTGACTCTGTATACATAGACCGGTTGTCGCGCATGCCGACCGTCATGGAAATGCCATACAACGAGATTGTGCGCAAGTTCATCGACATGTATGCCGGACGTCTGCGCAACCAGGTTGCCTTCATGCTGAGCGCCTGCAACTTCTATATGCCCATCTTCGAAGAAGCGCTGGATGCCTACGGCCTGCCGCTCGAGCTGAAATACCTGCCCATCATAGAATCCGCTCTCAACCCTTCTGCCGTATCCCGCGCGGGAGCCTGCGGACTATGGCAGTTTATGCTCGCCACCGGAAAGATATACGGACTGGAAAGCAATAGCCTCGTAGACGAGCGCCGCGACCCGATAAAAGCTACCTGGGCGGCAGCACGTTACCTGAAGGACATGTATGACATTTACAAAGACTGGAACCTGGTGATTGCCGCCTACAACTGCGGTCCGGGCACCATCAACAAAGCCATCCGCCGCTCGGGAGGGAAAACCGATTATTGGGAAATCTACAACTATCTGCCCAAAGAGACACGCGGCTACGTGCCCGCCTTCATTGCCGCCAACTACGTAATGACCTACTACTGCAAGCACAACATCTGCCCCATGGAAACCGACATTCCGGAAGCAACCGATACGGTGCAAGTAAGCCGTAACCTTCATTTCGAGCAGATTTCCGACCTATGCGGCATCAGCCTGGACCAGATAAAGAGCCTGAATCCCCAATTCAAGAAAAGCATCATCCCCGGAGAGAGCAAGCCGCAGACGCTACGCCTCCCCATCAACTACATCAGTGCCTTCATTGACAAGCAAGACACCATCTATGCCCACCGCAGTAACGAGCTGTTCAAGAACCGCAGAGTCGTGGCCGTTTCCAATACACGCTCGGCAGCACGTAGCAGCAAAAGCAGTACCGCTACGGGGAATGTCACCTACCACAAGATACGCAGTGGCGAGAATCTCGGCAGCATTGCACGGAAATACGGCGTCACTGTCAATCAGTTAAAAAGTTGGAATGGATTGCGCAGTACCAGAATCTCCGCAGGAAAGCGCTTGAAGATTTATAAATAAAGACATAAACGCTTGCCCGGTGTTGAAAATTGCTTATTTTTGCAAAAAGTGAAGTGAAGAAAGGAGAAAGCAGTATATGGAAGAAAATATAAGTCAGAAGGAAAAGGAAAAAGCCGAAGAGGAAATGATCGAACAGGCATTCCAAGAACTGTTGAACGACTATTTGGCCACCAAGCACCGCAAGCGCGTCGAAATAATAACCAAAGCATTCAACTTTGCCAACCAGGCGCATAAGGGCATTAAGCGTCGTTCCGGCGAGCCCTACATCATGCACCCCATTGCTGTGGCAAAGATTGTCTGTAATGAGATAGGACTGGGGTCTACTTCCATATGCTCGGCATTGCTGCATGATGTGGTGGAGGACACCGACTACACCGTAGAGGATATTGAAAACATCTTCGGTCCCAAAATCGCCCAGATTGTAGACGGGCTGACAAAGATTTCCGGCGGTATCTTCGGCGACCGTGCCTCGGCGCAGGCAGAGAACTTCAAGAAGCTGCTGCTCACTATGTCCGACGATATCCGGGTTATCCTCATCAAGATAGCCGACCGTCTGCATAACATGCGTACACTCGGCTCCATGCTACCCAACAAGCAGTTCAAGATTGCAGGCGAAACACTCTATATTTATGCCCCGCTCGCCAACCGCCTCGGCTTGTACAAAATCAAGACAGAACTGGAAAACCTGAGCTTCAAGTACGAACATCCGGAAGAGTACCACGAGATAGAAGAGAAACTGGAAGCCACCGCCGTGGAGCGCGACAAGGTATTCAATGAGTTCACCGCTCCGATACGGGCGCAACTGGACAAAATGGGACTGAAATACCGTATCCTTGCCCGTGTAAAGTCCATCTACTCCATCTGGAACAAAATGCAGACCAAGCATGTCCCCTTCGAGGAAATCTATGATTTGCTTGCTGTCCGCATCATCTTCGAGCCCCGCAATATAGAGGAAGAGCTAAACGACTGCTTCGACATTTACGTCTCCATATCCAAGATATACAAGCCCCACCCTGACCGCCTGCGCGACTGGGTGAGCCATCCCAAAGCCAACGGCTACCAAGCCCTGCACGTCACCCTTATGGGTAACAACGGGCAATGGATTGAAGTACAAATCCGCAGTGAACGCATGAATGACGTTGCCGAACAAGGCTTTGCCGCCCACTGGAAATACAAAGAAGGCGGAGGCAGCGAAGATGAAGGCGAACTGGAGAAATGGTTGCGTACCATCAAGGAAATTCTGGACGACCCACAACCGGACGCCATCGATTTTCTCGATACCATCAAACTGAACTTGTTTGCATCGGAAATTTTCGTCTTCACCCCGAAAGGCGACCTCAAGACCATGCCGCAGAACTCTACGGCACTGGACTTTGCCTTCTCCTTGCATACCGACATCGGCAGCCACTGCATCGGCGCCAAGGTAAACCACAAACTGGTTCCCCTAAGCCACAAGCTGCAAAGCGGTGACCAGGTAGAGATATTGACCTCCAAATCGCAACGCGTACAGCCGGAGTGGGAAGTGTATGCCACCACTGCCCGCGCCCGCGCCAAGATTGCCGCCATCCTGCGCAAAGAGGCGAAAGCCTATCAGAAAGAAGGTGAAACCATACTGAACGAATTCTTCAAAAACGAGGATATACGTATGGATGATGCTGCTCTGGACAAGCTGACCAGGCTGCACGGCTTCCACACCCGCGACGAGCTGCTCGTTGCCATCGGCAACAAACGGGTTGTGCTGGGCGATGCCGACAAGAACGTGTTCAAGGAAAAGCAGAACAGCAACTGGAAGAAGTTCCTGACCTTCTCCTTCGGTAACAAGGACAACAAGGATGCCAAAGAACAACCGGAAGAGAAAACACCGCAAGAGAAAATCAACACTAAGCAGATTCTGAAGCTGACGGAAGAGACCATCTCAAAGAACTATATTATGGCCGACTGTTGCCATCCCATTCCGGGTGACGACGTACTGGGATACATCGACGAGCAAAACCGTGTTGTCATCCACAAGCGCCAATGCCCCGTTGCCACCCGCCTTAAGAGTAGCTACGGAAACCGTATCATCGCCACCGAGTGGGACACTCACAAGGATTTGTCGTTCCTCGTCACCATATATATAAAAGGTATAGACAGCATGGGATTGCTGAACGAAGTAACTCAAGTCATCTCCCGCCAGCTCAACGTGAATATCCGTAAACTGACCATCGAAACCAACGACGGTATCTTCGAAGGAAAGATACAACTCTATGTACACGATGTAGACGACGTGCGCACTATCTGCAATAACCTGAAGCAGATACAGAATATAAAACAAGTGACGAGAGTAGAGGAATAAACGGAGTGGTATTTATTCTACTTCAGTCCTTGAATATTTTCCTTCAAGCTCTCCACATCCTCGTAAGTAAACTCATCCAATGCCAGTTTCATGCCTACCAGTTCTTCGCGGATAGCTCTCAGGCGATCTACGATTTCAAAGTTGCGTATCGTAGCTTCTTTATTGTCTTTCATCCGTTGGCGGGCGCCGGGCAAGGTCATTCCGCGCTCCTTCACCAGATGATAGATAAGTTTCACTGTCTCAATGTCCTCCTTACGGTACTGGCGTATTCCCCGCCCCCCCTTCTTCGGATTGAGTTGCGGAAACTCCTTTTCCCAGAAACGGAGCAGTGATTCGTTGACATCGAACATGGCAGCCACCTCGCTGATGGAGTAATATAACTTTAAATTCTTATCTGTATTCAGCATGATGTAATCCTTTCTCTATAAATCATCCGTCAATCAAGCACCTTACCATGGTTCGCCGCAATCTGTATCATGCGGTCATAATCCTCGGCACTGAGATCCATGAAGTAGTAGTTGACGGGATTCACAACTTTTCCCTTAACGTGTACTTCGTAGTGCAAGTGCGGACCAGTACTCTTGCCCGTACTGCCTACCCCGCCAATGACCTCACCACGTACCACTTTCTTGCCCAACTTCGTCCGGAAATCGCGCAAGTGTGCATACACCGTCTGATAACCGAAGCCGTGGTCTATCACAATTCTGTTGCCATAGCCCGATTGCCAGCCCATCTGCACCACGGTGCCATCTCCCGTGGCATAGACATCCGTGCCCTGGGGAGCCGAAAAGTCCATACCCTCATGGAACTTGCTGGTACCATAAATGGGGTCGATACGCGTACCGTAACCCGAAGCGGTCTTACGGAGGTCTTTATTGGAAACCGGCTGTATGGCAGGAATGCAGCGCAGCATTTCATCATGATTCTTGCACATCTCCACCACATCGTCAAAGGAGCGGGACTGGATATAGAGCTGCTTGCTAATCATATCCATTTTCTGCGTGGTATTGATAACCAAGTCGGAGTTAGCCATATCCATCAGATGCTCATAGCGGTTGGTGCCGCCATATCCAGCCTGACGGATGGCAGAAGGAATAGGGTCGGCCATGAAAATCACCCGGTACAGATTGTCATCACGCTGCTGTATGTCCTGCAGCACTCCCATAGCCTCGTCCAGCCGGCGGGAGAGGACGTTGTACTGCGCCTGCAGTTTGCTGTTCTCCTTTCGCAACTCCTTCTCCGACGGAGAGCCGAAGATAAGCAGCAATACGATGAAACTGCCCGCACCCAGCCCCATACCTATGAACAAACGGCGGAGAATGCTCAACGCCCGCTGCCTCACGGTAGGATAAATACGGTCATACGTCTGCGTCTGGGGATTATAAATGTAGTAAACTTTGCGCATCTTAGGAAATATTTCGCTTGTCAATGCGACAAAAGTAATAAAAACAAGCTATCTTTGCACAGTTTTTTCAAGAATATTAAGACTAAGTAGCAAGTAGTTAGTAGTAAGAAACGGACAAAAAACGACAGAAGAAGATAAATCAAATTAGAATCAGATAAATCAATAGAGAGTATGTTGACTGCAAACGAAATCAGAGACTCTTTCAAGAGTTTCTTCGAAAGTAAAGGTCACCAGATAGTGCCTTCGGCCCCGATGGTGATTAAGGATGACCCCACGTTGATGTTCACCAATGCGGGAATGAACCAGTTTAAAGATATCATTTTGGGCAACCACCCGGCGAAATACAAAAGAGTTGCTGACTCGCAGAAATGCCTTCGCGTAAGCGGAAAGCACAACGACCTGGAGGAAGTGGGTCACGATACCTACCACCACACCATGTTCGAGATGCTGGGCAACTGGTCGTTCGGCGACTACTTCAAGAAGGAAGCCATCTCCTGGGCATGGGAGTATCTGGTGGATGTACTGAAACTCAACCCCAAAGACCTCTACGCCACCGTATTCGAGGGCAGCGCCGAAGAAGGACTGGAACGCGACAACGAAGCCGCTTCCTATTGGGAGCAGTTCTTGCCGAAAGACCACATTCTGAATGGCAACAAACACGATAACTTCTGGGAAATGGGTGATACGGGACCGTGCGGCCCGTGTTCGGAAATCCATGTGGACTCCCGTTCGGAAGAAGAGAAGGCCAAAGTACCCGGCAGCCAGCTGGTGAACAAAGACCACCCGCAGGTGATTGAAATCTGGAACCTCGTGTTCATGCAGTTCAACCGCAAGGCGGACGGCAGCCTGGAAGGACTTCCCGCCAAGGTCATCGACACCGGCATGGGCTTCGAGCGACTGGTGCGCACACTGCAAGGAAAGACCTCCAACTACGACACCGACGTATTCCAACCGATACTGAAAGCCATCGGAGACATGGCAGGCAAGAAGTATGGCGAAGATGAGAAATCGGACATCGCCATGCGTGTAATTGCCGACCACATCCGTACCATCGCCTTCTCCATCACCGACGGACAGCTTCCGAGCAATGCCAAGGCAGGTTACGTCATCCGTCGTATCCTCCGCCGTGCCGTGCGCTACGGTTACACGTTCCTCGGACAAAAGCAGGCATTCATGTACAAGCTCCTCCCCGTACTCATCGAGAACATGGGCGCCGCTTATCCCGAACTGGATGCACAGAAGGAACTGATTGCCAAAGTTATCAAGGAAGAAGAAGACTCCTTCCTCCGCACCCTGGAGACGGGTATCCGCCTGCTGGAAAAGACCATGGCAGACGCCAAATCCACCGGCAAGAACGAAATCAGCGGAAAGGATGCCTTTACCTTATATGATACCTTCGGTTTCCCGCTCGACTTGACGGAACTGATTCTCCGCGAAAACGGCATGACTGCCGACATCAAGGAGTTTGACGCCGAAATGCAGCAGCAGAAACAGCGTGCCCGCAATGCCGCCGCCATAGAGACTGGTGACTGGATTACGCTAAAGGAGGGTACTACCGAATTCGTAGGATATGACTATACGGAATACGAAACATCCATTCTGCGCTACCGCCAAGTGAAGCAGAAGAACCAAACCTTGTATCAGATTGTACTGGACAAGACTCCGTTCTATGCCGAAAGCGGCGGTCAGGTAGGTGACACCGGTGTATTGGTGAACGAGTTTGAAACCATCGAAGTGGTAGACACCAAGAAGGAGAACAACCTGCCTATCCACATCACCAAGAAGCTGCCCGAACACATGGAAGCTCCGATGATGGCATGCGTGGATACCGACAAGCGTGCCGCTTGTGCCGCCAACCACTCTGCCACCCACTTGCTGGATGCTGCACTGCGCGAAGTGTTGGGCGAACATGTAGAGCAGAAGGGCTCTTTGGTTACACCGGACTCCCTGCGTTTCGACTTCTCACACTTCCAAAAGGTGACGGACGAGGAAATCCGCAAGGTGGAACACATCGTTAATGCAAAGATTCGCGCCAACATACCTTTGAAGGAATACCGCAACATTCCTATCGAAGAAGCCAAAGAACTGGGCGCCATCGCTCTGTTCGGTGAGAAGTACGGCGACCATGTACGCGTTATCCAGTTCGGTTCTTCCGTAGAATTCTGTGGTGGTACGCACGTGGCTGCAACCGGAAACATCGGTATGGTGAAGATTATCTCCGAAAGCTCCGTGGCTGCCGGTGTGCGCCGTATCGAAGCCTACACGGGTGCACGCGTGGAGGAACTGATGAACACCATCGAGGACACGCTGCACGACTTGAAGGCGCTCTTCAACAACGCACCCGACCTTGCCGGAACCATCCGTAAGTATATTGACGAAAACGCCGGACTGAAGAAGCAGGTAGAGGACTTCATGAAAGAGAAAGAAGCACAGCTGAAAGAAAGACTGCTGAAGAACGTGCAGGAAGTCAATGGCGTTAAAGTCATCAAGTTCTGTGCTCCCCTGCCGGCAGAAACAGTGAAGAACATCGCCTTCCAGTTGCGTGGCCAGATTACGGAAAACCTGTTCTTCGTAGCGGGAACAGAAGCCGAAGGCAAGCCGATGCTGACCGTCATGCTGAGCGACAACCTCGTGGCAGGCGGACTGAAAGCCGGTAACCTGGTGAAAGAGGCCGCCAAGCTTATCCAAGGCGGTGGCGGTGGCCAGCCCCACTTTGCAACTGCCGGCGGCAAGAATGCTGACGGACTGAACGCTGCCATTGACAAAGTTTTGGAATTGGCAGGATTATAATCGAAAATAATTGGCGAAACACTTGACATCGCCTCTGCGATGTTGTATATTTGTAATGTCATTTTTTAGATATTTCAAAACTAAACTACCGGGAAAGGAGGAGCATTGCTTCTCCTTTTCTTTTTATCCTCCACGGTATTCCATTTGAAATGCCACATGCCGGCTCCCCAAACTCCACACCTTACCATCCTAAATGCCACACCTTAGCAAGTGAAATGGCTGGCATTTACCCTCCAAAGCCCTGGGGTTTCCGTGAAAAACCCTAAGGTTTGGGACAGTGAAGTGGAGGGAACGGATGATTAGTCCAGAACAAACAGACAATGCATTCGAAGCAAACGAATGATGCATACAGAACAGACAGATGATGCGCAACAGAAACAAAAACGGGAAGCCTAAGCCTCCCGTCTGTTAATCTTTCGTAAATCTGCTCTTGACAAGATTTCCACTAAAACCTTATTCCATCCGAAGTATAAACATTTCGCGATAAACCACCAGTGCACCTTCGGGCAGCAAACCGGAAGGACAGAAAGGAGTTACATTTTCCGCAAGTACACATTTACCATTTCCCGAGACCGTCCGCGTAAAGAGCCTCTTCTCTCCATTATAAGTAAACTGCCACAATGCATATGTATCTCCGTTCTCATCTTCCACTGGAACTGTCTCGTATATCCCCATTAGCGGTTCCTCCTCTTTTCCCGTCGGATAGATTTCCAATACACCTTTCCACATACTATTGGAGAAATCTTCGGGCACCAGCACATAATACCCGCCATCCTTCACCCAAGGACGCTCGGCAAGTGCCTTAGAAACATCACCCAGCAGTTCCGTCGGTGCACCACTACTGATACCATACTCGAAGCCCATTTTCGTCAACGTATATTGCCTACGACCTTTCACCGTGATGCGCAGTTGTGTTTCCTCACCGGAACCATCCATCACCTTCACAATCGTCTCCCCCTCTGCTAGCGGATGAATCTTGATACGCTGATACCCGTTGACATCATCGGTAAAAGTCACGGAAGCCACCGACTCGTGCTCGTTAATCACATTATAGGAACCGTCGCCACCGTCAATGCCCAGCACTGTATCTTCGTTTGTTTCAGAAAGATAATAAGAAAGATTGGACACCAGATTGTCACATGTCCCAATCTGGTAGATAGGCTCCACACCTTCGAAAAGTACCATGCTTCGGTAATCGTCCTCGCAACCGGAAGCGGTAAACAGCAGTGCTATCAAAGCAAAGAGAGAGTATAGCTTCTTCATACTTGTTCAGTTATAGTTGTTCTATCTACAAAAATACAAAAAATGCCAGAATACTGCATCGGTACCCCTCTCTTTTTCAAACTATTTGTTCTTCCGGATAGTTCACCAAGTAGAGCGTTCCCGTGGCACGGGTAAAGGCGGTGTAGAGCCAACGGAAATAATCGGGTGTCAGATATTCATCCGTCATATACCCCTGGTCCAGAAAGACATTCTTCCATTGCCCGCCCTGCGCCTTGTGGCAAGTCACGGCATAGGCATACTTCACTTGCAAGGCGTTGTAGTACGGGTCTGCCTTCATCTTCTTCATCCGCTCGCGCTTCACGGTGATGTCGGCATAATCTTCGAGGACGGAGTAGAAAAGCCGGTCGTTTTCTGCCTTGGGCAGCGCAGGCGAGTCGGTATGCAGCGTATCGAGCAGCATGTTCACTTCCAGTTCAAAGTCGTTATAGTCGGGAAAGACCAGCGTCACGTCTGCAAAGCGGAAGCCATACAGCTCTCGCGTACGGCGCACGCGGCGCACCACGGCAGTCTCACCGTTGGCAATGAAATCCATCTCCTTCTCCTTTTCCGTCCAGAAGTAGTTATTTTTCGCCACCATCAACAAATCACCGGTGTTTAATTCATCCTCACGCCAGAGAATCTGCGCACGGATGCCTTTGTTGTAGATGTTCGCCCTCTTGTTGGAGCGGCACACCACGATAGTTTCATCCAACCCGTCATGGTCGTAGCAAGAGTTCAGCGTTTCTATCAGCTCATTTCCGGGCAGAACTTTAATGTCGGCAAACCCCGAAACCTTTATCTTCGGCAGGCTGTAGCAATCGTCTTCCGCTATCAACTGCCTCAGACGGGTGGCATTCCACAAAATGCCCGACTGCTGCTCCTGGCGCACCACCTGCGTCAAGTCCACCTCCACCACTTCCAGCCCGTAGCCTTTCAAGGCATCGGCAAAGAGGGCAGGGCTCTGCTCCTCCCCCACCGGCGGCAGCTGTGCCGTATCGCCCATCAGCAGCAGGCGGCATCCCTGGCCGGAATAGACAAACTGCACCAGGTCGTCCAGCAACCTGCCCGTGCCGAACATGGAACCGGACAGTCCCTCATTGGAAATCATTGAGGCCTCATCCACTATATATAAAGTGTGAGTTGTCAAATTATCGTTCACAGAAAAATTGCTCAGCTCATTGGAGAAAGATTGCTGTCTATAAATTTTTTTATGAATTGTAAACGCCGGATGCCCCGCATACGCCGAGAAAACTTTTGCCGCCCGTCCGGTCGGTGCCAGCAATACCGACTTTTGTTGCAACTTATCCAACGTCCGCACCAAGGCACCGACCAACGATGTTTTACCCGTCCCCGCATAACCACGAAGCATAAAAGCCACCTCGCTACGGGGTGACAGAAGGAACTCCGATAAAGATTTTACAGCAATTTCTTGCTCAGGAGTTGGTTGGTAAGGAAAATTTTCCTTAATTTGCCTTTCTAAATAGTTATTTATCATTTTTGTAACAGAAAAAAGTAAAGGGAACTATCGTTTTTAAATTAATTTCTTTTATTTTTGCGGTGCGAATATAACAACTAAAAAACATATTTATCATGAAAACAGTATTTAATGTCATTTTAGGCTTATGTGCTTTGGTGCTAATTTATATTTGTTACACCAGCATTATGGGTCCTATCAACTTTGAAAAAGCAAAGAAGCACAGAGACGCAGCCGTCATTGCACGTCTGATTGACATCCGTAAAGCACAATTGGAATATCGTACTTTACATGACCAGCAATATACTGCAAGCTTCGACTCTCTGATTGACTTTGTTAAAAACCAGAAACTTCCGTTCATCTTCAAGCAAGGAGAACTGAACGATAAGCAGCTGGAAGACGGTCTGACTGAAAAGAAAGCCATCAACATCATCAATAAGGCAAAGAAGACAGGTAACTATGCTGACGTCAAGAAATGGGGATTGGAAAACTTCAAGCGTGATACTCTGTGGGTAGCCGTATTGGATACTATCTTCCCGAAAGGTTTCAACCCCGATTCAATGAGATATGTTCCCTTCGGAAACGGTGCACAGTTCGAAATGGCCATCAAGAACGATACAGCCAAATCCGGCGCTCCTTTCTGTCTGCTCGAAGTGAAGACTCCGTACGAAGTTTATTTGAACGGTCTGGATGCACAAGAAATTGCCAACATCAAGGACGTACAAACCAAACTTGGCAAGTACTGCGGTCTGATGATTGGTAGCTTGGAAACAGCTAACAACAACGCCGGTAACTGGGAATAATCTCACCCCGACAAACGTATGATAGAAACGACTGATTTTAATAAATCGGAACAGTATACATTATCCATCCGTCTCAGTACGGATGGATTTTCTTTTTCTGTGTTCAACCCTCTGGGCGACGGTGAGTTTTCTTACTACGACCGCGAAGTGGATGAGTCCTTCTCCCTCACTGCCAATCTGAAACAGACCTTCCGCGAACTGGCATGGCTGGAACGCCCCTTCCGCCGTGTCAATGTGCTCATGGCAGACAAACGCTTCACGTTCATTCCCCTGGAGTTCTTCGAGGACGAACAAACGGAAATCATTTTCTATCACAACCATCCTAAACGGGAAAACGAAACCGTACAATACAACATACTGCATAAGAACAGCACTGTCGTACTGTTCGGCATGGATAAGAGTGTCTGCTCCTTCCTTCGCGAACAGTATCCCGATGTCAAGTTCTATTCCCAAGCCAGCCCCTTCATTGAGTTCTTCTCCTCAAAGAGCCGCTTGGGCAACAACCGGAAGATGTATGCACACTTGCGAAAAGATGCCGTAGACGTATACGGCTACGAGCGCGGACGCCTCCTTCTTGCCAATTCCTTTGAATGCAGAAGCACACCCGACCGTGTCTACTACCTATTATATATATGGAAACAACTCGGCTTCGAGCAGGAACGCGATGAGCTGCACCTGACCGGTGACCTAAACGACAAAGAACTGCTACTGCCCGAACTGCGAAAATTCATCCGGCAGGTATTCATCATGAATCCCGCCACTAATCTTGACCTGCAAGCCATAACCCTATGCGAGTAATCAGCGGAATATACAAAAGAAGACGTTTCGACGTGCCCCACTCCTTCAAGGCACGCCCCACCACAGACTTTGCCAAAGAGAATCTGTTCAATGTGCTCTCCAACTACATGGACTTTGAGGACGGCATCCGTGCCCTCGACCTATTTGCCGGTACGGGCAGCATCAGCATCGAGCTTGTGTCCAGAGGCTGCGACCAAGTAATCAGCGTGGAAAAAGACCGCGACCACTATGCCTTCATCTGCAAAATTATGCAGGAATTAAAGACGGACAAGTGCCTACCCATACGCGGTGACGTATTCAAATACCTCAAAAGCGGACGCGAGCAGTTCGACTTTATCTTTGCTGACCCTCCCTACGAGCTTGCCGGGCTGGAAACCTTGCCCGATCTCATCTTCGAGAACAACTTGCTGAAAGAAGACGGACTCTTCGTCTTGGAACACGGGAAGAAAAACAGTTTCGAGGAACATCCGCACTTTGTGGAGAGAAGGGTATACGGGAGCGTGAACTTCACGATATTTAAATGATGAATGAAGAATGGTACGATATGAATACACTTCAAGAAATTCTTCATTCATCATTCTTCATTATAACAGCGGCGCCATCAGCCGCACCACACTCTCTGCAGCCTTACGATACCAGGGGCGCTTCACCCAGTTCTTCAGGAATACTTGTACGCAGTCGCGCTGGTCTTGAAGGAAGATTTCGCGCATCTGAAGCGCTGTTTCTGTGTCATAGATGAAGGCATTCACCTCAAAGTTATGTTCAAAACTGCGGAAATCCACATTCGTAGAGCCTACCGTGGACAACTCATCATCCGAAACCATCAGTTTGGAGTGCAAGAAGCCTTTCTTATAGAAATAGACCTTGACTCCCGAATAGAGCACATCTGCCAGATAAGAGCAGGAACCCAGATGCGTCAAGCGGTTATCAGCACGCATGGGCAACATCAGACGCACATCGACACCTGACAAGGCGGCTGTCTGCATAGCAACAAGTACGGCTTCGGTGGGCAGGAAGTAGGGAGTCTGGATATAGAAATATTTCTTTGCGCTGGAAATGGATATGACAAGTCCCTGCATAATGTCTTTCCATGGGCCTACGGGCTCACTCGTTACAATCTGCGCCAAGGAAGTACCGCAGTTTTCTATTTTCGGGAAATAGCGGGTAGACGTAATCAGTGTACGGTCCACAAAGTACCAATCGAGTAGGAAGGCGGTCTGCAATCCGTGAACAGCCTTGCCCTCCAACAACAGATGTGTGTCCCGCCAGATGCCCCATGAGAATCCGCGCATATAGCGTTCGGCAAGATTCATACCCCCCACAAAGCCGATGCGCCCGTCAATGACAACTATTTTCCGATGATTACGATAGTTCACCTTACTGGTGAAAAGCGGAAAACGTACCTTCAGAAAGCTGCGTACCTCGATACCGGCCTCGCGCATCTCTTCAAAAAAACGGTTGGGAACATGCCAGCAACCCACATCATCATAAATCACACGTACCTCTACCCCGGCACGCGCCTTTTCCATCAGGACATCACGCACCAAGCGCCCAATGGCATCGTCCTCAAAGATATAGAATTCCATGTGGATATGCTTCGTTGCTTTCCCCAGTTCGCGCAGCAGGGATTGCAGCATGGAGAGCCCCAGGGTATAGGCTTCCACCCGGTTTCCATCGAAGGGGAAAGCCTGGTTGGTATTACGGAACAAGGATATGAGACGACTGTAATTGATGGGAAGCGCACATGAGTCCTGCGCCAGATATTCCGCCATAGGTTTCTTCAACAAGCGGCTGTAACTCTTCTTCCCTATCATGCGCACACGGCGCTGACTACGCCCGAAGAAGAAGTAAAACACCAGCCCCACGATGGGAAGGAACATCAGTATCAGTATCCATGCCATGGTTTTCACCGGATTGCGGTTGTCGAGGATAATGACGACAATCGTTCCGATGATGGCACCGAAATAAACAATGTCGAAGGCTATCGTAGCAATCTGGCTGGCAATGAAGTTCCAATCAAGCATGTTCACAGACAATTAAGTGTGAAACAAATGTAGGAAAAACACAGAAACTTTCACCGAAGATTACAGAGATTAACATAAAAGTCCCTCTTCCCCCAACTTGTCTGAAAACTTATACTTGCTATCGCTTTGACGCGGATGACGCAGATGACGCAGATTTTTAATATTCTTATCTGCGTCATCCGCGTCTGAAAAATAATCAAAAAGAAACCTGCCACAGAATTGAGAGTGTATCAGAATGACAAGCTGATTAGGGGGGTGATCCCCTCCGCTTTAGAACGGCCTGCGTCCTCCGAAACCGCCAGGACCATGCCCCGGACCGAAGCCCGGACCGCCGAAGCCGCGTCTGCCCTGCATCTTATCGCGGGCAGCCTTGCTGCCGAAAATATTCAGACGATAGATGAAGTGAAGCATGCAATAGCTGTTCACGCCGTTATATTCGTACACCGAGCGGCCGCTTGCAGTCAGCGAACGGCTGATGTTACTCTGCTTCTTCAGAATGTCGTACATCTCGAAGCTGACGGTGGCATTCCCTTTCAGGAAAGTCTGCGACAACTGTGCATTCCAGATAAGCTCGTTACGGTTCATACTGCTGTCCGTATATCCTCGACGGCTCTGGTTGGCAATGTTGGTAGAGAGCGTCATGTTCCACGGCATGGAAATCTGCGTATTGGCACCGTAGGAGAAGGTATAGGGCTCCTGATTATTGTCAGGCGTCAGTTTATCCTTCTCTATTGAATAGGAGATGCTTCCGTTCAAGCCGAATTCAAACCAGTCATTACGATAGGCGGCATTCAGACGTTCGCCCAGCGTCAGGTTGGTGGTTGTATTCTTCCGTTCCACAGCATCTGCTCCCTTACCGGACGTCAGATAAGCCACATTGTTCTGATAGTTGGCATTGGAGAAGGAGTTGATGGTATACTTCTTATTGGGCAGTGCCGTATTGAAGCCAAACATGCCGAACGCATTCCAATTACCGTTGATATTCTTCGGAGTTGTAGTCCATCCACCAGTCTCCGAATTGTACACACGGCTATTGCTGATGCTATTCTGCGTTGCCGAGAAGTTGACGTGCGACATAATACCGCGCTGCTTTTCGGCATTATACGTATTATAGAAGAATCGCATGTTGTGCGTGAAGGAAGGCTTCAAGCCCGGATTACCGATACGTACATTCTGCGGATTGGAGTTGTCCACAATCGGCAACAGATTCTCCATACTCGGTTGGCTGCTACGCCCGCGGTATGTCATACGCAGCTGGCTCACCTTGGAGAAACGGATGCGCAAGTCCAGGTTCGGAGCGAAGTTGAACACATTGCGGGTGGTATCAATCATATAGTCGCCGCGCTTATAGGACAATACAGAATGCTGCGGCTGGAACGACATACCTGCGCTCAACTGATACTTCTCGCGGATAAAGCGCAAAGACACGGATGCATCGTGGTTGTAGTAGCGGTATTCCGCATACTTACCCAGACTATCCACCGCATGCTCTTCATATCCCGTGGGAAGCTGGGTTGACAATCCCCAATCCGGAAAGCCCTGCAAATCATACGTCGTCTTGTCGCTCTCGCTATACTTGTACTGGAACTGATAGCTGAATTGCAAGAAAGTGGCGCGGGCTATCGGTTCGCTGTAAGTCAGCTGTGCACTGTAATTGTAGTTCTTGGTAGGAGTAGTGATGTACTGGTTACGAACCAAGATGGAGTCTCCTCCCAAAGCATTCAGTAACTGGAAGTAATGTGTTTCCGACTCCGTATACTGGTTGTTGTCATTATTGGTATAACCGAATCTTCCACGGAACGTGACATTGCGTCCTTTGTCATTCAGCTTTCTGTTCAACTGCAAGGTTGCATCCGTAGACACACTCTTGTTGTCGCTCAGCGAACCGCTGTTGATAGCATTTATACGGATACTCCTCAACGGGTCATCGTCCGGATTAAGAATCTTCTCCAGATTCAGCCAGTTATTAGGGTCACTCACCAGACTGTAAGGGTCGGAACTGAACGTACCGCTCTCAGAATTGGAGAGATTGTCCGTTTTGCCGTACGAGAAGTTGGGACGGAAAATGATATTCGTCATCGAGTCCGGCTTCCACTCCATACGGAAATCGGCATTGAAATTCTTGGCTTTGTTACGTTGCCTGCTGTTCGAGTTGGAGTAAGAGTTGCCGTCCGGCAGAAAGTCCTCGGTAGAACCGATACTTGCAATATCCCCATCCTGATAGTTGTAGCGTGCACTACCGCCCAGTTCCAGCTTATCGGTTTGGGTAGCGAAATTCACACCCAGCATTTTCGTTGCAGTAAGTCCGTTGTTCCTGCGCCAGCGCGGAGGACCGCCACCGCCCGAAAAGCCCTGGTCGTTCACGTTATTGGCAGAACCCACTACCGACACCTGGGTTTTGTCCACGAAGCGGTTCAGCATAAAGCGGCCCATATAGCGGTCTTCCGTCCCTCCGGCCACGTCGGCATTACCGAACCAACCCTGGTTCATGCCTTTCTTTACGGTCAGGTCGAGCACCGTCTCCTCCTCACCGTCGTCAATACCGGTGATACGTGCCAAATCGGACTTCTTATCGTAGGTTTTCAGCTTCTCTATCATATCTACCGGCAGGTTCTTCAAACCGGTCTTTACGTCTCCACCGAAGAACTCCTTGCCGTCGACCATAATCTTCGACAAGTCCTTACCGTTGATTTTCACATTACCCTCGTCGTCAATCTCCGCACCGGGCAGCTTCTTCACCAACTCCTCGAGCATGGCTCCCTCGGGGGTACGATAGGCAGATGAGGTATATACCAGTGTATCTTCCACCACCTGCACTTGCGGCGCTTCTGCCGTAACCACAGCCTCGGCCAGCATCACCGCATCCGTTTCCAGTGTCAGTGTACCCACGTTCTTGGCAGTTGTCGTAGCATAAAGGTGTAAAGGGATGTACTGGCTCTTGAATCCGATGTAGGAAACCTTCAGCACGTATTTACCCGCACTGACTTTGGGAAGAGTGAAATAACCTTGTGCCGTAGTGGCCGTACCCGATGCCTGAACACTGTCTGGCAACAAAAGCAACTGCACGGTAGCTTGTATCGCAGGCTCCTTGGTGTCCTCCACGACACGGCCCGATACCGTAATGTTTTTGGTCTGTGAAAATGCAGACAGCGTTGTTACCAACAGCAACGCCATCCCCGTGATAATTTTCTTCATGTGTCTATTCTTTGTCTATTCTAAATGAACAATGCCTTTTATTCACTGTTTCATTTGACAGACTTCCGGGCAAAAGGTTTAATGCCCCACATGACGATTTGCTTTATTTATCGACTATTCCGCTTAAATAATCTATCAACTGTCGCTTTCTTTATACCAAATTCCAAGCAAAGCACATTCAATATAAGAAATATGAGAAAAGAAGAAGAATCGACCGAAAGGAGGTCACCCTGCGCCACCCGGTAGAGCATACCGCCGAAGATAAAAAGAACGGTCAGAAAGATGGCATTGCGCGTGGCCTTGTTGCGCACCTGCTCTATCTCCTTATTCTCGTTCTTCGTCAAGGCAAAGATTATCATCAGTGCCCCCATCATCATCAGGAGTTTGGAGCATTCCTTATAGAACAGCAAGTTGGCATCTGTCACTTTTCCCCACAATAGGAATATGAAAGGGAGGAACAACGCCAAAGCTATGATGAAATAACCCAGCGGACGGCAATAAACGGGAAGTAATGCTCTCATTTCTATCAATCAATTACAAATTACTAATTACAAATAGCGGGAGGCAGATGACGGAAACACCTTGCCACCCATAGAATTTCACGGGACAAAGATAACGTTTTATTGCCAAAAGAGCTATCTTTGTGCCACAATATAATGAAGAAGGCCCCCTTTCCTTCATAATCCGTAACATCAGTAATTGGTAATTCGTAATTTGTAATTAACAAGATGAGTAAACAAGAAGTAATCCTTTGCGAAGGACTGGCAAACAGCCTGACGCATGCCATAGAGAAGTGTCCCCATGACAAGCTTTTCATCCTTACCGACGAGCATACCCACCGCCTCTGCCGCCCGCATCTGGACGGTATCCCCGCCCTGGAAGAAGCGGAAGAGATTATTATCGGGGCAGAAGATGTGCACAAGAATATGGAAACGCTGGCTGCCGTATGGCAAGCCCTGAGTGAGAAAGGGGCCAGCCGCCACTCCCTGCTCATCAATCTGGGCGGTGGCATGGTGACCGACCTTGGCGGTTTTGCCGCTTCCACCTTCAAGCGGGGCATCGCCTACATCAACGTTCCCACTACGCTGCTCGCCATGGTCGACGCTTCCGTGGGAGGCAAGACGGGCATCAACTTCAACGGTCTGAAGAATGAAATCGGCGTCTTTGCTCCTGCCGCCTGCGTGCTGCTGGAAACCGAGTTCCTGCGCAGCCTCGATGCCCATAACTTCTTCTCCGGCTATGCGGAGATGCTGAAGCACGGCCTCATCAGTACCCCGGAACATCTGGCGGAACTGCTGGCCTTCGATACGGAGAAGATAGATTATGCCTTGCTGAAGTCCATGGTAGGACGTTCCGTGCAGGTAAAGGAACGCATCGTAGAAGAGGACCCACTGGAACATGGCATCCGCAAAGCCTTGAACCTGGGGCACACCGTGGGACACGCCTTCGAAAGCCTCGCCCTTGCCGAAAGGCGTCCGGTGCTGCACGGCTATGCAGTGGCATGGGGGCTGGTCTGCGAACTCTACCTTTCTTATATAAAGACCGGATTCCCGAAGGACAAGATGCGCCAGACCATCCAATTCGTCAAAGAGAATTATGGCAGCTTCACCTTCAACTGCAAACAGTACGACCAGCTGTACGAACTGATGAAGCATGACAAGAAGAATACCGCCGGAGTCATCAACTTCACCCTATTGAAAGAAGTGGGTAACATCTGTCTCAACCAGACGGCAGACAAGGAGACTATCTTCGAAATGTTCGACTTTTATAGGGAGTGCATGGGGGTATAACACTCCCGCTCCCTCTTCGGCAGGCTCTCCACAACCAGCCGATAGGAGCGTGCCACCAGTTCTCGGATAATGCTGTCCGGTACATCCTGATTAAAATACACACTGTTCCAATACTTCTTGTTCATGTGCCACCCCGGCTTCACCCCCTCGTACCTTGCCCGCAGCTCCGTTGATTCCTCCGGGCGGCACTTGATGCAGCAGAAGTCGAACACTTCGATATTGACAAAGCAGAACCACTTGTCGCCCACATAAAAGCAAAGCACATCGCGGCTGTATCTGTCGGCCACATTAGGAAAAGGCATCTTCTCGCTCACTCCCGGCAAGGAGAGACAGTATTCTCTGAATTCTTCCACATTCATCGCTCACTCCTCCCCCGAAAAGTCCTCCGTATCATTTTCCATCCCAACTGGGTCTTCATCCGGAATTCCCGTCTTTCCCTCGGCCCGCTCCTTTCGCAGCGTTTCCGGTCGCAACATATCGTGAGGGAAATATCGGCTAAGCGGATAACGGTAGAAATCCATCCCGCTGTTCAGCCTCGCCACCAGCGACTTATCCGGACGAAAATAGACACGGGATAAGCGTACCTTGCCCGGCATCACATCGTCGGGATGCTCAAACCCGTCACTCGTCACCGCCACATGGAAGGAACCCAGCCCCTTAATGGTCACCGACTCTCCCTCCATCAGCGCTTCCTCTATAAACTTCGGCAAATCTATCAATACACTCTGCACGTCTCCCGAACTCATCCCTTTTCTGGATGCCATACGCTGCGCCAGCAGCTCTGCCGTCACACCTCCACGCCGCTGTAACACACGCTGCACAGCATAATAGAGTTGCTTCACCCCTTCTGCCGTGCGGAAAACCTTCTTTCGAACCAAATAGACTATACTCATACTCTTTTCACAATGAACATAATGTTTCTTACTGCAACCAGACTGCTGACACCCCACCCGAAGGTTACTTCCCCTAAACAGAAAGCCAGTTTCCATACGGCCGGACAGCTATTCCCCAACATGCACGAGATGCACATCTCATGCAGTTCGAGACATACATCTCAACACACGCGAGATGTGCATCTCATACAGCAAAGGTAATCATATTCCACCTGATATACAAATATCTTTCATGTATCGGGGAATAATATTCCGCACCAGCTTACTCCGGCTCTTATCATTAATTAACAATGCTGCATGCAGGGTTTTCGCAAATATGCTATTTCTATAAAAGCAAGACCTATTCCAAATGTTTAATTTAAAAGAGTACACTATGAAAATGAAGTCAATCTTTAACAAGAAAATTTTAATCGCTATTGCAACCATCAGCTCCTTAAGCCTCCAATCGTGCCTGGACGACGATGATAATTATGCCATGAGATTCCCCAATGCCCTGGTAACGGTAAAGACCGATGCAGACCAGACAGTCTTTCTGCAATTGGATGACAAGACCACTCTGCTGCCTACCAACATGACGAAATCTCCCTACGGCGAGAAGGAAGTCCGCGCTTTAGTAAACTACAAGGAAGTGGACGAGCCCAGCGATATCTACACCCAAGCTGTACATATAAACTGGATAGACAGTATCCTTACCAAACCCATCGCCCCGGATTTGGGTGAAGAGAACGATACCGTATACGGCACCGACCCGGTGGAAATAGTGAACGATTGGGTAACCATCGCAGAAGACGGTTATCTGACCCTTCGCTTTAGAACTCAGCAAGGAGACTATCAAACAAAGCACTTTGTCAATCTGCTGCTGAGCGAGAATCCGGAAAACCCGTATGAAGTAGAATTCCGCCACAATGCCAAGGGCGACATTTACGGCAGGTATGCGGACGGACTGGTTGCTTTCAAGTTGGATGCCCTGCCTGATACAGAAGGCAAGACCGTTAAATTGAAACTGAAGTGGAAATCATTTAGCGGCGAAAAATCTGCGGAATTCGATTATTGTACCCGGAAATCCGTAACGCCCGAAAGTCCGGCTATCACTTCCGTAAGAAACAGCCTAAACCTGCAATAACTTCATTCAAAGTATGCCTGCCCGCTCAAAGCCATTGCCTTGCGAAGCAGGCATACAAGTAAAAAGAGAGCAGGACACGTTGACCGAAAGCCTTGAAACTGCAAAATATAGGTTCATTCAATAAAAAAAGCACTATAAATATTTGCTATTTTAAAATAAAGCCGTACATTTGCACCCGCAATTCGGGATGTAGCTCAGCCCGGTAGAGTACGCGTCTGGGGGAATTGAATAAGATTACCGATAATAAACTTACAACAACATACAAATCAAGGAGTTAAGACAACACTTAACTCCTTATTTTTTACCTGCGAATATCCTACGAATAAGGTTTCCGGGAAACTTGGTTTATTTAATCCGATTATTGCCTTTTGCTATGTGGATTTTGCATTATTGCATAGCAAATTTTACAAGTATTCGTTAATGCCTCTATTAGAGACAAACCCATTATAACAAACAGGGTAGGACAGCTATCGCCCTACCCATGTCTTAGACGCTCCGTTAGAAGCCTCATTGTTACTAATTGCTACTTGTATATAGAATAAGCCTCAACAGGTTCGTGTACTTTAAGAATACCCGTCCCCATTCTTTTATAGCTTAAATAGACAAGTCTGTTATCCAGTGTTTCCCAGTACAAAGAATATTGCCCTTTTTTAGTTATACTTGTTTCAATCGCCTTTTTCATGTCCTCAATAGGAATAAATTGATTAGATGCAGCATAACTTACCTTGGCATTTTCAAAATAGGAAAATCCATGCTTATCATATACAACCTTACCACGATGCTCCTTTATATTTAGCTCCGGATGAAATATCATACTAAAGAACACTTTACTATTAACAACTTTCGCAGTCTTCCCACTTGTGCTTGACGGTTCGTATTCTATTTTACCATGTAATTGCTCATTTTGCAGCTCTGCATTCAACACAACTTCATCTTTTTGAATGACTGTAACCTGTTTATTAGTGTCAATAACAGCAATATAAGTATGGAAAGAATAGGGCTGTAAATTAAATGATTTAACCTCACCAGCATTGTTAAAGAACTCCTTAACAACTTGTTGTTTTAGACTATCTTGTAGATATTGAACTCCATACGGATAAAGTTCTTCGAGTTTATTTCGGGCTGCATTTTCTACTTCCTGTTTAGCAACTTTTTCCTCTATCCTTTTACGTCTTTCAGGGGTATCTTTTATTGGATAGACAGATAAACTCCCCGAGCCACTTATATGTAGTTCAATTAGCTTATCCTTTTCAAACGTTTCACTTTGCATCTGCCCATAGTTATCAAGGAAACGACTTAGTTTTGTAGAAGTCATTACAATGGCTTCCGCCATGTTTCCAATCTCAAAGCCTGTATAAACATATCTTCCATTATCCATGCCTTTATAACTGAGGCTTAACGAATATTTTACATAGCCATATCTAAACTCCATTCCATAGGAGTTTTTCTTTTCTGAATAACTAATTGCAAGTGTGTTACCACCGTATATAGGTTGACCTGTATAAGGATTAGGACACAGATAATCGGGATATTCAAAAACCTTAATAGAAGTGGATTTTTGAGCATAAGCAGAAAGAACCATTATTACACTCATCAGAAATAGCAAAGTTCTTTTCATAATATCGTAGATTTGCTCCCCACAGCCCCGACAGGAAAGGTTTATATAAAAAGATAGCGTGAGGCTGTTAGAATTATCTGTTTTAGAGGCTCTGGTAAACCCGTGGTACAAGATAAAACGACACCCCACGCCAAGCCATATATATCACTGATATATACAAGATTAGCATGAGCGTTTGTATCGTCTATCCCCGTACCACATGAAATTTTACCAGAATTTCTAAAACGGGATAAAGCTAAACGCTTCCTTTAATTAATATGTCACCAACAGGTCGTTAACCTGTTAGCGGGACAAATATAACTAAAATCCAACGTTCTACAAACGTTTTTAGGGATGTCGTGGAACAAATTTACTCATTTATTGATAGTTCACAAGATTTTAGGGAGGGAACTCCGATGAGACTATTGCATTTTGAAATGTCGTATCTCTTATGGATGCCTCGAAACAGCCTCATCATCATACCCACGACCTCAAACAGACCTTACCATTCGATTACATTCCACTCGTTTTTAGGTGCTGCATGACATTTTTGTCCCCCACATTGCAAGCCCTCTATGACGTAATACCCTGTCATTACATAAGTTTATCATCATACAGTGAAGATTTGAGAGTGCTACATCCTCTCTACTTACCACCTGCATGGATTCTATCGACCGAGCATAACCACCTTATCACATAGCATTAAGCGACTTCGTATTAGAGCGTTTAAGCCATTATTGTATTCCGCCGAATACTTCTATTGTGTTTGATAAGTTTTTGGCTGTGCGCCACCAATAGACCCCTCTATTAAAAGGTAAGGCTTGGTAATCACCCGAAGAGTAAACTTAGGAAGTGGAGTTTACACCCTCTGATGATTACCAAGCCTTACTTGATCAGAGAGAGGACTAACAGGCGGTATTGAATATTCGTCGTTCCTCTGCGACGCTCATACCGTCTGCCGACTGCTCCAACAGCCCAGCAAGATATTGTTCTATTTTGCCTGTTAGTTCCAAGGTCAGGTTAGGGAGAGCCAAATGCTTTTTGCCCCACTCCAACGCTTCTTGGATTTTCTTTTGTATTTGCCCATGTAGGACACGGTCGGCTGGCTGCGGATTTGCCCGAAGTTTAAAAAGGACGTGCTTCACATAATAAGACAGGTTTTGGTCGGCATTTGCTATACAAATACACCACTTGGCAAAGTCTTTGGCGCTCTCAAAAATATGGTAATCCACATCCCAACAGTCATTCGGTAGCTTCACCATATCCTCATAATATCCAAACCACTCTGCAACCAGCGTCCAAAATACCTGTTTACTCCAAAGCTCCTCTGCCACTATATCCCTACCAAACAACCTATTCAGTCCTTTGGTGCTAAATGTCACCTCGTACCTCAATAAGTTTCTCGGCAAGTTCTCTCTTCCATATTTAGGTAACTCACGCTTCTTCTTTGCCTCCTGTATCTTATCATAAAACTTGCAACGCACCTCTTCGTCCTCTATGTACTTAGTACCATTCCACTCATTAGGTCTAAATTTCTTCATGGCGTCCAACTTCTGCATATACATAATAGGAGGCTCTGTCATGCTAAAGTTATGTGCAAACTCCGCAGACTCCACCACTGCCTTATACATAGGTACACCCAAGTCCTTGCTCAACTTCATTATAAGCCACTTGACCTGCCTTAATGACAAGGTCTTTAGATTATGTCCCCACAGACATTTAGGAAGACTGCCCTCGAACGATACATACGTTTCTGTGGCTATGACCCTACGTCCAAGCCAATACCCCTTACCACCCGTACCATTGGCAAAATAGTCCTTTACAACTGTACGTTGCAGGACTGTTTGCCAGTCGTACCCTGTTGGCAGGTCATATAGTATTAATTTGATTTTGTCATACATGGCTGTGAGATTGGAATGTATATAGAAAGTTATACATAATAAAGCATATTAACTATTTACGAAGCCGTGCAGCTAACTGGCTTTCCATTCGTTTTATAAATTCGTCCTTGGTTTCCTGCTTTCGGGCAGTCATCCACGCTACGATTTCGTCACGCTTGAACACAAGTTTGCGCCCGTTTGTCCCGGAACGATGACAAGGTATTTCACGGGTACGGGTCCACTTGTAAATAGTGTCCTTTGCATAGTTCGTAAGCTCACAACAAAGTGTAATATCAAACACTTCGGGATAATCTTCTATCCGTTTTGGCTCTCTTTTGGCGTTCTGTGGTTCGGTTTCGGGTATCGTTGGTACTGTTCCCAGCATGGAAACAATAACTGCCCGTAACGACCTTATTTGAGCCAAAGCGTAATACTCCCATTGCTGTTGTAAAAACTCCATGTCGTGAAACATCCATGCGCTCTCTATTGCATCACGGTGATGTTCATTGATAAAGCCGTATTGAGCTATGGAATTATACAGGAAATCTGCAACCAAACCTGTTTTACCCTCTTTTTGCAAATAGGTTTCCTCGTTATAGACATCTTCCAACTCTTGGCTGTCCATGTTTAGTTTGCCTTGTCGGACGGCTGATAACTTTTCATCATAAGTGGATATGAAGAAGCCGTCCCGCCATTGGTTTATAGCCTCATCCACCTCATTTAAAGCCTGTTTTAGCTTTGTCTTATTACCATTCGTCAGTCTTTTTACATAGGTGCGCAACCATTCCTCATGCGCAAAACGGGCTTCCCCTTTGAGCGACTTGTCTATCAAGCCGCCCAAAGGCATATTTATTGCCATACTCATAATTAAAGGATTTTAGCTACTCTGTCTAATACGCTTGTTGAAAAACTGTCAAGATATACGTTTGTCGTTGTAAGATTACGATGCCCCAACGCTTGGCTGATAATTTCACGGGGGACATCATTGCCTTGTAAGGTCATGGCCATTGTATGACGGCTGACATAGGTAGTCAGGTTCATACGAATACGGAGCAACTTGCCTAATTGCTTTAAACCGTCATTTATACGTTTGTAACGACTACGGATATGGTCATACAGTTGTTCCCCCTCATAATCCCTTGTTATTATTGGCAGCAAATAGTTGCCTGTCAAAGCAGTATTTGCCTTAAACCATTCCAACTGCTCTCTTATGGCAGGGGTTACAGGTATTGTTATAGGCTTTGCATTTTTAGCGTTCTGTGTCTTTTGTCTTTTATAAACGATATGCTCCTCTGTCCCAAACGTGTCAATATTGTTTTTAGTCAGCATGGCTTCATCTATAAAACTCATACCGAAACATAAATAGGAAAACAGGAACACCCTACGGGACAACTCCAACACAGGATTTTGTTGAGGCGAGTTTTTTATCAGCTCCAAATCATGTGGTGAAAGGTAGCGTTTGGCTGTTTCCTCTGCCAGCTTACCGATTTCAAAGCCACCCTTACCGAAAGGATAGGTGTTTGATGAGGCTTCACGCTCTTTTATCGCCTTGTTTATAACCGCCCTCAATGTTTTGAGGTAGTATTTACGGGTGTTTCCGCAACAGCCGTCTTTTTCCATTTCAAGGTTAAACCGATTGATGTACTTTACATCCAACTCGGAAAACAGCCGTTCCTCAATCTTGTCATCATACTTTGCCAGCATATGCAAAGTACGCTCATAGACTTTTGCGTTACCGATATGCCTTGTGGCTTTTAGGTTTTCCACCTGTCGCATGAAGTAGTCATAAACCTTACCCTGCTTTGACATACCAAGAAACTCCTCCTCGAACTGGTTAAGCGTCCAGTTTACCCGTTCCTCCATGAACTTTTGTAGGATTTCATCCTTTCGAACTTCATAACGGTTCAGCAACGCATTGTAATTTTCGTAGTTAGGATTGACACGCTTGTCTTTTTTAAATCGGGATGCCAATTCGTCCCATTGTCCTTTCGTTGCCGACAGTTGCAAGTCGATGTACTTTGTTTTGTCCTCTTTTGCCACCCTTAAACAGACGGGGCAGCTTCCGTCCCTTCTAATGTTGCTTTTGAAAAGCACGATTTTTGTCCTTGCCATGTTGTTGTTTTTCTTTTTAAGTTATATGGCCGACGAAATTATTTTACACTTTACATAGGAATAAAGTATAGAGCTTCACTCTCGCTCAATGCAAAGATAGATAATTCCGATGATTAAAACTACATCATTGCAATGGCTCAACAAGGAAGGTTCCTTAAAACATTGCGAAATTGGGACAGACTTTAACCTACATTAACTTTGCAGTCTATTTGCATCCCAATTGTTCGTCCTGTTTTTCGATTAAGGTTCGATTAAGGTTTGATTAAGGTTTCGGGATGATTAGACGCTTTTTATTGCAATAAAACGAGGCTTTTTGCATGTATTTTGCACTGTGTAGGATACAAAACAACCACCGAAACACACGGGATACTATTTAGAACCATGTCTAAATAAAGACTTGAAGCATGCATATATATAGATGATAATAAGCAAGATACAACAATATTAGGATGCGTCCATATATATTTTATCAGCGATTTATTTGCTATTTAAAAATAAAGCACTACTTTTGCAACCGCAATTCGGGATGTAGCTCAGCCCGGTAGAGTACGCGTCTGGGGGGCGTGTGGTCGCAAGTTCGAATCTTGTCATCCCGACTGTTGAGCATTAAGGAGTTAAGTCTAAGACTTAACTCCTTAATTTTTATAGTATTTCTTAATGACAGACTTGCTGCCATAAATATGCTGAATATGTACAAAAAGAAGACGGTGCCTATTCGCTTCAGCGGGAATAGCTCATCAAATTACTGGAATTCTCGTAAGAAATCTCTATTTTTGCACTTTAAACAAGAAAAATTATGGGAGCAGCTAAATGGATAGGCGGCATCATCGGCTTCATGGCCGGAGGACCGCTGGGAGCCTTGGCAGGTTTTGTATTCGGTTCACTGTTCGACACCGATTCAAGTGACGCAGGCAGTTATTATGGAGAAGAACCAACGCACGGCACTACCTATACCGGGCAACGGAACAGTTTCCTCTTCTCCATGCTCGTGATGGCTTCGTACATTATCCGTGCAGACGGGCGCATCATGCATAGTGAAATGGAATTCGTCCGCCGCTTTCTGAGAAGCACATTCGGTGAGGCTGCCGTGGGCGAGGGAGAACGGATACTGCTCAACCTCTTCGAACAGCGCAAGCAGATGGACAGACAAAACCCACTGGCATTTAAAAACACCATCCGTGACTGTGGAACGCAGATTGCCGCCAACCTGACATACGAGGAACGCTTGCAACTGCTGGTATTCTTGGTAGAAATTGCCAAAAGCGACGGACACGTCTGCAACGAGGAGATAGAAGCCTTGAAAGAAGTGGCCATGTACATGGGACTATCCGTCAAGGAAGTGGAATCCATGCTTAACCTAGGCGGTAGCTCACTGAACGAGGCCTACAAAGTACTTGAAATTGAACCCACTGCCACCAATGACGAAGTGCGTGCCGCTTACCGCCGCCTAGCCTTGAAACACCATCCCGACCGGGTGGCAACGCTGGGCGAAGACATCAAGAAAGCCGCAGAAGAGAAGTTCCAAAGCATCAACAATGCCAAAGAACAGATATACAAGGCACGAGGTATGAAATGACGTACCTCGCTCCTTGCCTTGTGGACAGCATCATGACGTTTATAAACATTCTATATTAACATCAACCCACACACTTATGAAGAAAACCCTTGCAATCCTTGCACTAGGCCTTACTGCCATTGCCGGACATGCCGCCACGCCGCTCTGGATGCGCGATGTGCAAATCTCTCCCGACGGTACGGAAATCGCATTCTGCTACAAAGGAGACATCTACAAGGTGCCGGCCAAAGGTGGAACCGCCACACAGCTTACTACCCAAGAGAGCTACGAATGTACCCCCATATGGTCGCCGGACGGCAAACAAATAGCCTTTGCCAGCGACAGATACGGCAACTTCGACGTATTCGTGATGCCGGCAGACGGCGGGACCGCCCAACGGCTCACTACCCACTCCACCGGTGAGATACCCTCCACATTCACTCCGGACGGAAAGTATATCTTGTTTTCCGCATCCATCCAGGACCCGGCAAGCAGCGCTCTTTTCCCCACTTCGGCCATGACCGAGCTTTACAAAGTACCTGCAACGGGAGGGCGTACGGAGCAAGTGCTGGGCACCCCTGCCGAAGCGGTCTGCTTCGACAAGGCGGGCCATCAGTTCCTCTACCAAGACCGCAAGGGATTTGAAGATGAATGGAGAAAGCATCACATCTCCTCCATCACCCGCGACATCTGGCTGTATGATGCAAAGACGGGTACTCATACCAACCTCACCGACCGCGCGGGCGAAGACCGCAACCCGGTGTTGTCACCCGATGGAAGAACGGTTTACTTTTTGAGTGAGAGAAACGGCGGCTCATTCAACGTGTATGCCTTCCCGCTGGCACAGCCCCGAGAGGTGAAGCCCATCACCAGCTTCAAGACACATCCCGTGCGCTTCCTCTCCATGAGTGACGGCGGGACGTTGTGCTACAGTTACGACGGCGAAATCTATACCCAGCAGCCGGATGCCACCCCGAAGAAAGTCGCCATAGAACTGGTGCGCGATGACCGGCCGCAATTCGCCAACCTGCAGTCTTCCGACGGAGCCACCTCTGCCGTTGTGTCCCCGGACGGAAAACAGATTGCCTTCACGCTGCGCGGAGAAGTCTTTGTCACTTCGGCAGACTATGCCACTACCAAGCAGGTGACGCACACACCGGCACGCGAAGCGGGCCTCTCCTTTGCGACGGACAACCGCACCCTGGCCTACGCCAGCGAGCGAGGCGGCAACTGGCAGCTCTACCTTGCCAAGATAGCCCGCAAGGAAGACCCTAACTTCCCGAACGCCACGCTGATTGAAGAAGAAGTGCTGCTACCCTCCACCACCGTGGAACGTGCCTATCCGCAATTCTCGCCCGACGGCAAGGAACTCGCCTTCATCGAAGACCGCATCCGGCTGATGGTACTCAATCTGGAGACGAAGAAGGTGCGCCAGATTACGGACGGCTCCACCTGGTACAGCACCGGTGGAGGATTTGACTACGCATGGTCGCCGGACGGCAAGTGGTTTACACTTGAGTTCATCGGCAACAAGCACGACCCCTACTCCGACATCGGCCTGGTCAGCGCAGAGGGAGGCAAAGACATCATCAACCTCACCAATAGCGGCTACATGAGCGGCTATCCCCGCTTTGCGCTGGACGGCAACGCCATCCTCTTCACCACCGAACGCTACGGCATGCGTGCCCATGCCTCATGGGGCTCGCTGAACGACGCCATGCTCGTCTTCCTCAACCAAGATGCCTACGACAAATACTGCCTGAGCAAAGAAGACTACGAACTGCGCAAGGAGCTGGAGAAGGAACAAAAGAAGTCTGCCGGAAAAGACACCCCCCAAGACAAAAACAAGGATAAAAAGAAGAAAGACGACAAGAAAGACAGCAATGCTGACGAAAAAGATGACCAGCCGAAAGACATCGTCGTAGAGCTGAAAGGCATCGAAGACCGTGTGGTGCGCCTCACCCCGAATTCTTCCGACATGGGCAGCACCATCATCTCCAAGGATGGCGAGACACTCTACTACCTGGCAGCCTTCGAAGGCGGCTACGACCTCTGGAAGATGAATCTGCGCAAGAAAGAGACCCGCCTGCTGCACAAGATGGATGCCGGATGGGCGGACATGCAGCTGGACAAGGACGGCAAGAGCCTCTTCCTGCTGGGTAGCCACAAGATGCAGAAAATGGACACTTCATCCGACGCGCTGACCCCCATCACCTTCCAGGTAGATGCCAAGATGGACCTGGCTGCGGAGCGCGAATACATGTTCGACCACGTGTACCGCCAACAGCAGAAGCGATTCTACAATACCAATATGCACGGAGTGGACTGGGACAAGATGACCGCCGCCTATCGCCGCTTCCTGCCCCATATCGACAACAATTATGACTTTGCCGAACTGCTGAGCGAATGGCTGGGCGAGCTGAACGTATCTCACACCGGCGGCCGTTTCTATCCCAAAGGGCAATCCGAACCTACTGCCAGCCTGGGACTGTTCTTCGACTGGAACTACACGGGCAAGGGCATGCTCATTGCCGAAGTAGTGGAGAAAGGCCCCTTCGACACAGCCAACACCCGGGTGAAAGCCGGCACAGTCATCGAAAAGATAGACGGCGTGGAAATCACCCCCGATGCGGACTATTACACGCTGCTCAACAACAAGGCACGGAAGAAAACACTTGTTTCTCTCTTCGACCCGCAGACCAAGGAGCACTGGGAAGAGGTCATTATCCCCATTACGAACGGTGCGTTCAGCGATTTACTCTACAGCCGCTGGGTGAAACAGCGTGCGGCAGACGTTGACCGATGGTCGGGTGGCCGATTGGGTTACGTGCACATCGAGTCTATGGGAGACGACAGTTTCCGTTCCGTCTACTCGGACATCCTGGGAAAATACAACAACCGCGAAGGCATCGTCATCGACACCCGTTTCAATGGCGGCGGACGCTTGCACGAGGATATAGAGATACTTTTCAGCGGACAGAAATACTTCACCCAAGTGGTGCGCGGCCGCGAGGCGTGCGACATGCCCAGCCGCCGCTGGAACAAGCCGTCCATCATGGTGACGTGCGAGGCCAACTACTCCAATGCGCACGGCACGCCGTGGGTTTACAGCCACCGCGGACTGGGCAAGCTGGTAGGCATGCCCGTGCCGGGAACCATGACCAGCGTGTCGTGGGAACGCCTGCAAGACCCATCATTGGTATTCGGCATCCCCGTCGTGGGCTACCGCCTGTCGGACGGCAGCTATCTGGAGAACTCGCAGCTGGAGCCGGACATCAAAGTAGCCAATTCACCCGAGACCATCGTGAAGGGAGAAGACACACAGCTGAAAGCTGCCGTAGAGGAACTGCTGAAGGAACTCGAAAAATAAGTACCGCCCTGCCCCACGCAGGAATACCGGTCATATAGGCCGATATATATATTAAGATGATGTGTCAAAACGGTTGATGGCACATCATCTTTTTTTATATGCCACAAGGAAGCAATACTTTTTCTATCTCACTTTTTTGCACTATCTTTGTGACATAAATTCCTAACTCTTTAACTGATTATGTTTGCTGACTTGTTAAACTCCTCCTATTTCGCGCTCTTTCTCATTGTGGCTTTAGGCTTCATGTTGGGAAGAATCAAGATTAAAGGGCTTTCGCTCGACGTCTCCGCCGTCATCTTCATTGCCCTGCTGTTCGGACACTTCGGTGTCATCATCCCCAAAGAATTAGGAAACTTCGGACTGGTGCTCTTCATCTTCACCATCGGCATCCAGGCCGGTCCCGGATTTTTCGACTCCTTCCGGAGCAAGGGCAAGACGCTTATCATCATCACCCTGCTCATCATCTGCTCTGCCGCCCTGACGGCAGTAGGACTGAAATATGCCTTCGACATCGATACTCCCAGTGTCGTGGGACTGATAGCCGGTGCCCTGACCAGTACGCCGGGACTCGCCGTTGCCATTGACAGCACCCATTCCCCACTGGCATCCATCGCTTACGGTATTGCCTATCCTTTCGGCGTTATCGGCGTGATTCTCTTCGTTAAGCTGCTGCCCCGTATCATGCGCATCGACCTCGACAAGGAGGCGCGCCGGTTGGAGAAGGAACGCCGCAGCCAGTTCCCGGAACTGACCACCTGTCTGTTCCGCGTAACCAACCCCGCCGTCTTCGACCGGAGCCTGATGCAAATCAATGCGCGCGCCATGACCGGAGCCGTCATCTCACGCCACAAGCACAACGAGCAGATAGCCATCCCCACCGCCCAGACCATCCTGCACGAGGGAGACTACATACAAGCCGTGGGTAGCGAAGAGGCCTTAAACCAGCTCGCCGTCCTCGTGGGCGAACGCGAAGAAGGCGAACTGCCACTCGTAGACATGCAGGAGATTGAATCCCTGCTGCTCACCAAGAAGGATATGATAAACAAGCAGCTGGGCGACCTCAACCTGATGAAGAACTTCGGCTGCACCGTCACCCGCATCCGCCGAAGCGGCATCGACCTCTCCCCCTCGCCCGACCTCGCCCTGAAATTCGGCGACAAGCTGATGGTGGTGGGCGAGAAGGACGGCATCAAGGGAGTGGCACGCCTGCTGGGCAACGACACCAAGCAACTGTCCGACACCGACTTCTTCCCCATCGCCCTGGGCATCGTGCTGGGCGTGCTCTTCGGCAAGCTCAACATCTCCTTCTCGGACAGTCTGTCGTTCTCTCCGGGACTGACGGGAGGCATCCTGATGGTCGCCTTGTTCCTGAGCGCCATCGGAAAGACCGGCCCCATTCTGTGGTCCATGTCCGGCCCTGCCAACCAACTGCTGCGCCAGCTGGGACTGCTGCTCTTCCTTGCCGAAGTAGGGACATCGGCAGGACGGAATCTGATGGCCACGTTCCAGGAAAGCGGCTGGCTCTTGTTCGGCGTAGGCGCCGCCATCACGCTGGTGCCCATGCTGGTGGCAGTATGCGTAGGCCTGTTCGTGTTCAAGATAAACATTCTCGACCTGCTGGGCACCATCACCGGCGGCATGACCAGTACGCCCGGCCTTGCCGCCGCCGACTCCATGACGGACAGCAACATACCGAGCGTGGCCTATGCCACGGTATATCCCATTGCCATGGTGTTCCTCATTCTGATAATCCAGGTGATAGCCTCCGCAGTCTATTGACGCATGAAGACGTACAGCCGGACAGAAACCATCGCCCGCATGAACGCACTGGCCGGAGCCAATGTGCCCTTCCTCTTCATCGTAGACTACGCGCAAGAGCAGTCGCACATTGAGCCCCTCGACCGGATAGACCCCGCCACCTGCCTTTTCCAATTCCCGAAGGCAGGCAACACGGAGACGGCTGCAACAGCCCTTGCCAGAAGCACAGCCGCCCGATGCGCCGGCCCTATCCAGTGGGACATCACTCCCCCTTCCCCCGCCGCATACAGACATTCGTTCGACCTCGTGAAGCAAAACCTGCTGGCAGGCAACAGCTACCTGACGAACCTCACTTGCCGGGTACCCGTCACCACCAATCTGACACTGGAAGAAATATTCCTCCACTCCGAAGCCTTGTACAAGCTGTGGCTGAAAGACCGGTTCGTCTGCTTCTCCCCCGAAATCTTTGTCCGCATAGAGAAGGGCAAGATAAAGTCCTTCCCCATGAAAGGCACCATCGACGCCACCCTGCCCGATGCGGAACAGCTCTTGATGCAGGACACCAAAGAGGCAGCCGAGCACGCCACCATCGTCGACCTGATACGCAACGACCTCAGCATGGTTTCGGAACACGTCGAAGTGACCTCCTACCGATACATAGACCGCCTGCAAACCAATAAGGGCCCCATCCTCCAGACCAGCTCCGAGATATGCGGCACCCTGCCCGAAGACTACACCGCACACCTGGGCGACATCATCTTCCGCCTGCTTCCTGCCGGCTCCATCACCGGCGCCCCCAAGCCCAAAACCGTAGAAATCATCGCCCAGGCCGAAGACTACCGCCGGGGCTTCTACACCGGCATCATGGGGCATTATGCCGACGGACAGCTGGACAGCGCTGTCATGATACGCTTCATCGAGCAGGAAAACGGCCAGCTCCACTTCAAGGCAGGAGGCGGCATCACCGCCAAAAGCCGGTGGGAAAGCGAATACAACGAAGTAATACAGAAAATATATGTGCCTATTTATTGAAACCATACGCATCGACCACGGAAGGGTCTGCAACCTTTCCCGCCACAACCGGAGGCTGAACGATACCCGCGCCCACTTCTGGCCGGAAAGCACACCGCTGCAACTGTCCGATTATCTGTCGTCTCCCGGCTGTGGAGCAGGCATCACCGGGGCGGGCATCGTCAAGGCACGCGTAGTGTATGGTGAAAAAGGTATTGAAGACCTCAGCTACTCCCCCTACGCCGTGCGGCACGTGCATTCGCTGGCACTGATGCAGGCCGATACCATCGACTACACCTACAAAAGCGCCGGACGCGAACCGCTGAACTGCCTCTTTGCCCTGCGCGGCGCATGCGACGACATTCTGATTGTGAAACAAGGCCTGCTGACAGACACCTCCATCGCCAACATCGCCCTTTCCGACGGTACCCACTGGTACACGCCGGCACATCCCCTGCTGAAAGGGACCAAACGGGCAGCCTTGCTGGAAGAAGGAATCTTGCAGGAAAAAGATATCAGACCGGAAGACTTGCCTTCATTCTCTACTGTCAGGCTGTTCAATGCCATGATTGACTGGGGAGAACTGGAACTCCCCGTACGGAACATCATCCCGTAGAGCCTCTACTCGTGCATATCGTTGAGATGTATCTCCAAAGACTTCACCGATATATATATTTCGTACACCGATATGGCCAGCGAAATAATCAGCAATATCAGCGCCAAACCGAAGATATAGGCCGAAAGCAGATGGAGACGGATATAGACAAAGAACATGCTGACCACGCACAGCAGCAGGCTGCCGATGCCCGCCACCTGCATGGCACGCGTCAGGTAGAGCCGCTTCCTCAGGTTGGCAATCTGCGCCGCCTTCACCGAAGACGGGTTCTCCATGTACTGTTCCTTCAAGGTGCGCACCAGTTGGGCATAGGACAAGAAACGGTTGGTATAGGCCAGCATAATCAGCGATATGGCCGAAAACAGCAAGGCGGGGGTGGTTAAATCTATTTCCATAAGAATGATGCTTAATTATATCTATCCGTCCCGATAGCAGGACTTACCTCCGCAAAGATAAACGAAAGATTGAAACCACAGAAACAAGTTTCCTTTTTTCCATTTCCCAAAGATTTATCCTACTTTTGCAGTGACAATAAAAAAACTCCTTACCACCGTAACTTAACAAATACGACCATGCGATATACCATTTCTGCCCCTATCGCCCTGCATGCCGCCATACAACTCCCGGCATCCAAAAGCATCAGCAACCGCGCCCTCATCCTCCACTCCCTTGCCCATGGCAATATCCTGCCCCGCAATCTGAGCGATTGTGACGACACCATGGTGATGACCCGCGCCCTCGACGGAAATCCCGGACATATAGATATCCTTGCCGCCGGCACCGCCATGCGTTTCCTCACCGCCTACCTCAGCGTAACTCCGGGCACCCGCATCATCACCGGTACACAACGCATGCAGCAACGCCCCATCCGCATACTGGTAGACGCCTTGCGCGAACTCGGTGCTCAGATTGAATACGTCGGGAACGAAGGTTTCCCCCCACTACGCATCACCGGCACAGCATTGAAAGGCGAAGAAATATCCCTTGCCGGAAATGTAAGTTCCCAATATATATCCGCCCTGCTGATGATTGGCGCCGTACTCCCCCAAGGATTACGCCTGCACCTAACGGGCGACATCATCTCCCGCCCTTACATCAACCTGACCCTGCAACTGATGCGCGACTTCGGTGCCCAAGCCGACTGGGCCTCCAAAGATTGTATCACCGTCAGCCCCGGCGGATACACAGATACTCCTTTCACCGTGGAAAGCGATTGGAGCGCCGCCTCTTACTGGTATCAGATGATGGCAATAGAAGGAATTAAAAATGAAAAAATAAAAATGAAAGGGGGAGACAGAAGTAGCGCGAAAGAAAGTGAAGACAGCACGAAGGAAGAAGCGCACACGGCAGAAATCGAACTGCTCGGTCTCTTCGCCCACAGCTATCAAGGCGACAGCCGCGGCGCGGAAGTCTTTGCCCGCCTCGGCGTCCATACCGAATATACAGACCGGGGAGTAAAACTGATCCGTAAGGGTACTCCCGCCACCCGTCTCGACGAAGACATGGTGGACATCCCGGACCTGGCGCAGACCTTTGTCGTCACCTGCTGCCTGATGGACATCCCTTTCCGCTTCACCGGACTGCAAAGCCTTAAAATAAAGGAGACCGACCGTATCACCGCCCTCATTACGGAACTGCGTAAACTGGGTTACGTCGTGCGCTCCGAGCAAGACAGCATCCTGTTGTGGGACGGCGAACGCTGCCCGGCAGACGCTGCAGCCGTTATCGCCACCTACGAAGACCACCGCATGGCCATGGCATTTGCCCCCGCCTGCCTTGTACTGCCCCAAATACAGATAGATGAACCACAGGTCGTTACCAAATCTTACCCTGCTTACTGGGAAGACTTGCAAAAGGCGGGATTTAAAGTCTGCCAAAATGCAATGCAATCTTAGAATAAAGCTTTTATTCCAAGAAATACAGCCTTTATTCTTAAGAATATAACCTTTATTCTTAGGAATAAAGGATACATTCTAAGATTAGGATGCATCCAAAGTAGTTTTATACTGCGTTCCAAGCAAGTAATGCCTGCGTCGGGTAGAAGTAATCTACTACCTGCAATCTGAATCATTATTTTGTCGTACAAAAAACAATATGTATCTTTGTCCGTTCTATTAATGGAACATGTTTTCAAGAAAAGGAAGCCCATGTGGATATTGATTATTAGCCTGATTGCCCTTGCCCTCGTGGCAGCCACAGCCGGAATTATACGCAACCGGAAACTGCAGCAGAAGATAGACCGCGGCGAACTGGACGCCCTGCCCGAAGTGCAGGAAGTGAATGCCGAGTGCTGCGGACAGCACGAAACCTGCGAACGTGACAGCCTGCTGGCAGCCGTCAGCAAGCAAATAGAATATTACGATGACGAAGAACTGGACAAATACATCGGCACCGCTCCCGATGCCTATACTCCCGAGCAGGAAGACGAGTTCCGCGACGTGTTCTACACCATGCAAGACACGGACGTAGCCGGATGGGTGCGCAGCCTGCAACTGCGTGGCATAGCCTTGCCGGACAACATCAAGGATGAAGTATTCCTCATCATCGGCGAACGCCGTCTCACCCCCCATTCCTAACACTCCACATCCAACTTTTAATTTTTAATTCTTAATTTTTAATTGAATAAATGGAGCTACTGCAATACACTTTTTTCCAACATGCCCTCATCGGCAGTCTGCTGGCAAGCATTGCTTGCGGGCTGATAGGCACGTACATCGTTACCCGGAGACTAGTGTTCATCAGCGGCGGATTGACGCATGCATCTTTTGGCGGTATCGGTCTGGGATTGTATACCGGCATTTCCCCCATTCTGTCGGCAGCCTTGTTTGCAGTCTTGTCCGCTTTCGGTGTAGAGTGGCTCAGCAAACGGAAGGATATGCGGGAAGACTCTGCCATTGCCGTATTCTGGACATTGGGCATGGCACTGGGCATCATGTTCACTTTCCTCTCGCCGGGATTCGCCCCCGACTTGTCCGCCTATCTCTTCGGCAACATTCTCACGATTACCTGGAGCGACATCGCTCTATTGGGAGGGCTTGCCCTGCTGCTGATACTGTTTTTCGCGCTGTATCTCCATCCCATCATCTACGTAGCCTTCGACCGGGAGTTTGCTCGCTCGCAAGGTATTCCGGTGCAGGTATTCGAATATGTACTGATGATGTTCATTGCGCTTACCATCGTGGCATGCCTGCGCATGGTGGGCATCGTACTGGTCATCTCCCTACTCACTGTTCCCCAGATGACCGCCAACTTGTTCTCGCACCGGTTCCACCGCATCATCTGGCTTTCCATCGGCATCGGTTACCTCAGTTGCCTGGGCGGGCTGATGATTTCTTTCTACTTGAATGTCCCCTCGGGTGCATCCATCATATTCTTTTCCATCATTATCTATGCCATTTGCAAGACGGGAAAAAGTTTTTGGCTATATTTGCAACGCTAAAGAAATCTATAAACACAATGGAAATCAAAATTCAGTCATTAGACCAGATTCACGAAGCCGCCCACCAGTTCATCGCTGAAATGGGTGACAATACCGTCTTCGCCCTCTATGGAAAAATGGGGGCGGGCAAGACGACTTTCATCAAAGCCGTTTGCGAGGAATTGGGCGTTTCCGACGTCATCACCTCCCCTACCTTCGCCATTGTCAACGAATACCGTTCCGACACTGCCGGCGAACTGATTTACCATTTTGACTTCTACCGCATCAAGAAACTGGAAGAAGTGTATGACATGGGGTACGAAGATTACTTCTACAGCGGCGCCCTCTGCTTCATAGAATGGCCGGAGCTGGTAGAGGAGCTCTTGCCGGGTAACACCATTAAGGTCACCATCGAAGAAGTGGAGAACGGAGAGCGGAAAGTCACGTTAGAGAACTTTGAATAAGGCATGCTTTTCCCCCACTTTAATTTTTAATTCTTAATTGTTATTTCTGATGAGCCAATACATCGTTCAAGGAATTTTTGCCGTCGCGGGCATCACCGCCTTGCTGGCAGCCATATTGGACTGGAACTGGTTCTTTACTGCCCGAAACACCCAGTTTATCGTACAAAATGTAGGGCGGCGACAAGCCCGCCTGTTCTACGGTGTATTGGGTGTCATCCTCATCGGCACGTCCATCTTCTTTTTTCTGAATACGCCACCGGTTACATAAAAACAAAAAATCGCGGATGAAGCCATGCTCATCCGCGATTTTCCTATACTTTTGATACAGACTATTCTTCGTCCAAAGATTCCGTATATTCCATCTCACCTTGTACGATGAAAAGGATTTCTTCCGGATCATAGTCACCCATCTCATCCTTATGGGCTTCCTTGACAATATAGTCCACGATTTTCCCCAAATCAATCTCGATGTACCCATCCGCATCCGGCTGTGCATCAAGGATGCCGCTCTCGGAATAGTACTCGTCAATCAAATCGAGAAAATAATAGAACTCGTCGTCAGAGAACTTCTCTTTCAACTCCTGCGGCAAATAATTCTTGATGTACTCGATGGTCTTTTCATCATCGACATCATTCTGCAAAAAATCGTCTTCCATTCCCATACTTACTATTGCTTAAAGGGTTAATGTTATTGACTATTTGACGATTTACTATTTACTATTTAGCTGCGCCATGATGCCGAAAGGGTAAATCGTAAATCGTCAAATAGTACCTTATAATATCGCTTCTATCTTGGCCACGTAAGCAGATTTCGGAGCAGAACCTACCTGCTTGTCCACCAGCTCTCCATTCTTGAAGAACAAGACTGTAGGGATGTTGCGTATACCATATTCGGCAGCCACATCACCGTTCTCATCCACGTCACATTTGCCAATAATCACCTTTCCTTCATATTCAGTAGCCAATTCATCGATGATTGGTCCCACCATCTTACAAGGGCCGCACCAAGGTGCCCAGAAATCCATAACGACCGGCTTTCCCTCTGCCAGGATTTCTTGAAAATTGCTGTCTGTAATTTCTAAAGCCATTTCTTTTAATATTAAATGTCAACTATAATTATTAATTTACTGTCAATTGCGTTTTATCAACCTTCGCTTTCGAAGCAAAGATAGTGCAAACCGAATGCAAAACAAAATGAACTTGTTCATTTTTTATGCCGAGGTGCAGCCTATCTTCGTTTTCCAACAAAGATAACTAATTAATCCTGAACTCAAGGTCCGGACGCTCTTTTAAATAAGTAATCAGTTCACGCCCCACGGAAAGCTTCACGGGACGGGAAATCAAATCGACCGTCATCTTGCTATCCTCATCTCTGACTTTGAAATAAAGCTCCGTACTGCCCGGACGTTCCTTGGTCAGTTCTGCCAGTTCAGTTATCAAAGCCTTGTTCAGCACACTCAGCGGAATGAGAATGGTTATCTTCTCAATCAGTTTCTCCTTGACGTCAGGCAACAGTTCCATGGAGGTTATCTTCAGCTCCAACTCATCCTGCCGCCATTGCTTGGGCTGGCAACGGGCTTTGATGAACAAGAAGGTACGTTCACCCAGATACCCCTGATAGGTCACCCAATCATTTCCGAAGAAAGGAAGCTCTGCCGAACCGGAATAGTCTTCAATCTTGGCTATGCCGTAAGGATTTCCATTTTTGCTGATACCGCGACGCACGGCGGTCACGATGCCACCCATTGTTATTTCGCGTCCCACAAGTGCCGTCTTATCTTCCAGCTCTGTCATGTGAGTGTTGCAAACATGCTCCAGAACTACGGAATACTCATCCAACGGGTGTGCGGACAGATAGATACCTACCAAATCGCGCTCCCGGTTCAAACGGTCGAGGTCGCTCCAACGTTCCGCTACCGGTATTTCCGGAGTGGCGATATCCACCACATTCTCACCGCCGAACAAGGAGTTTGCAGCCGCAGCCTGGTCGGCCTGGTAACGGTTACCATACCGCACCAAGGTTTCGAGGAAGACCTCGTTCTTGGAATTTACGGCAAAATACTGCTCTCGCTTCAGCTCCGGGAAGCTGTCGAACCCGCCCGCCAAAGCAAGACATTCCAGATTCTTCTTGTTGCAGGCTGTCAGATTGACACGCTGCACAAAATCAAATATACCCTTGAAAGGACCATTCTTCTCGCGTTCCTCCATGATGCTCTGCACAGCACCCTCGCCTACCCCTTTCACCGCGCCAAGACCAAAACGGATATTGCCTTCCTTGTTCACGGTGAACTTCAGGTTACTTTCATTCACATCCGGCCCCAATGTATTGATGCCCATTGCCTTGCATTCATCCATCAGTTTGGTTATATCGGTAATATTCGCCAAACTTCGGCTCATGACCGCCGCCATGTATTCGGCCGGATAGTTGGCCTTGAGGAAAGCCGTCTGATAGGCCACCCACGAATAGCAAGTGGCATGTGACTTGTTGAAGGCATAGGACGCAAACTTTTCCCAGTCGGCCCAGATTTTCTCAAGCACTTTCGGGTCGTGGCCGTTCTTTTGTCCACCCGAAATGAATTTCGGCTTCATGTGGTCCAGCTTGTCACGCAGTTTCTTACCCATCGCCTTACGCAAGGCATCGGACTCACCACGGGTGAAGTCCGCCAGCAAACGCGACAGAAGCATGACCTGCTCCTGGTAGACCGTAATGCCGTAGGTATCCTTCAGATACTTCTCCATGATGGGGATGTCATACTCGATGGGCTTGCGTCCCCACTTACGGTCGATGAAGTCGGGGATATAATCCATAGGACCCGGACGGTAGAGGGCATTCATGGCAATCAAATCCTCGAAAGTGCTCGGTTGCAACTCACGCAGATATTTCTGCATACCGGCCGATTCAAACTGGAACGTACCGATGGTGCGGCCGTCGCAATAGAGTTTATAGGTAGCAGGGTCGGAAATGGATATCTTGTCGATGTCGAGTTCCAAGCCGCGGTGCAGACGTACATTGGCAACGGCTTCCTTAATGATGGACAAGGTTTTCAGTCCGAGGAAGTCCATCTTGATAAGTCCCGTATCTTCGATGACGGAACCTTCGTATTGGGTAACGAGCATCTTCTCGCCCGTCTCCTTATCATCCGCCGTGCTGACGGGTACCCAATCCGTGATGTCGTCACGGCAAATAATAGTACCGCAGGCATGCACACCCGTACCGCGTACATTACCTTCCAGCATCTTGGCATATTTCATCGTATCGCGCACCAGGGGATCGGGCGAAGCCTCCGCAGCCTGCAATTCGGGCACGTAGGCAATGGCATTGGGCAGGTTGAGTTTCTTGTCGGGAATCTTATCCGGCACGAGCTTGCACAGACGGTCCGATTCGCTCAAAGGCAGTTTCTGCACGCGCGCCACGTCCTTGATGGCCATCTTGGTCGCCATCGTGCCATATGTAATGATGTGCGCCACCTTCTCTTGCCCGTACTTCTCCGTCACCCAGCGGAGCACTTCTCCACGCCCGTCATCATCGAAGTCCACATCGATATCAGGCAAAGAGATACGGTCGGGATTCAAGAAACGCTCGAACAGAAGGTCGTATTGAATCGGGTCTATTTTCGTGATGCCCAAGCAATAGGCCACCGCCGAGCCGGCAGCCGAACCACGTCCCGGTCCTACCGAAACGCCCAGCTGTGTGCGGGCGGCATTGATAAAGTCCTGCACAATCAAGAAGTATCCCGGGAAACCCATCGTCTTCATGATGTACAGCTCAAAGACCAGACGTTCCTTCACCTCGTCGGACAAGGGATCACCGTACAGTTTTTTAGCACCGTCGAATGCCAATTTTGCCAGATAGTCGGCTTCCAGCTTGATACGGTACAGTTTGTCGTAGCCCCCCAGACGCTTTATCTTGGCATTGGCGGCATCCTCATCCAGCACCACCTTGCCGTTTTCATCCTGGGTAAACTCATCAAACAAATCCTTTTCGGTATATTTCTGCCGATAGCCCTCTTCCGTTCCGAAATCTTCCGGAATAGCAAACGTAGGCATAATAGGAGCGTGGTCGATGGAATAATATTCCACCTTGTCCAAAATCTCCAAGGTATTGGACAAGGCTTCGGGAACATCCTCAAACAAGGCGTTCATCTCAGCCTTTGTCTTCATCCATTCCTGCTTGGTATAAAGCATTCGGGTAGGGTCATCCAGATCTTTACCCGTGCTCAGACAAATCAGGCGGTCGTGCGCTTCTGCATTCTCTTCATCCACAAAGTGGACGTCATTGGAGCAGATAACCTTAATGTCATATTTCCGGGCAAGCTCCAGCAACTTGGCATTCGCCTTCTGCTGAAGCGGATAGGCTTCGTGGTTGGCACGGGGAACAGTGGCTTTATGGCGCTGAAGCTCCAGATAGTAATCATCGCCAAACAGATTCTTATACCAGCGTACAGCTTCTTCTGCCTCTTCCAGCTGGTCATTGATAATCTTCTTAGGAACCTCGCCACCGATACAAGCCGAGCAGACAATCAGCCCCTCATGGTACTTTTCCAGTTCACTGCGGTCTGTACGCGGACGCATATAGTATCCCCTTGTCCAGGCATGCGATACAAGTTTTATCAGATTGTGATACCCCTTCTCATTCTTTGCCAGCACAATCAGGTGATAGCCACTCTGGTCCGGCTTCCCCTCCTTCTTATCCATGGTTCGGCGGGCCACATACATTTCACAGCCTACAATCGGCTTGAACAGCTTGCTTTCCGCTTCTGCCATCTTGGCACGACAATCGGCAATCTCCGCTTCCTTGTCTTCACACTCTATCTCACCGCTTTCAATACCGGCAATCCTTTTCTTGAGGTCCTTTATCTCCCCCTTTGGCCCGCTGTTCTTCTTGTTGACATAGTTGGTGAACTCCTTGATACCGAACATATTTCCATGGTCGGTCACGGCAATGCCTTTCATACCATCCTTCATGGCCTTGTCAACCAGCCTGCTGACACTTGCCTGACCATCCAGAAGAGAGTATTGGGTATGGACATGTAAATGAACAAAATCTTGCATATATATCCTTTCTATTGAGAGCCTAAAATTACAACCTCTATCACAGCTAACAAAAATATTTCCCAAAAAGTTATCAACATGCACATTTCTCTCTCCAAATCCTTGTTAGATTTTCAAAATAAGCCTATTTTTGCAGATAATTTCTATCTAAATTAGCAAATACGATATACATGGGTCGATTAAAAAGATTAAAAAAGATACGCATACACCGTGAAGGAACACATACATTGGCAGGCAGCCTGGTTCTGATTCTGGCTGTCAACACTGCCCTTTACTTCGGATTGGAATGCAAAGTTCCTTTTTACGTAGTAGCGGTCATCAGCCTCATAGTATATGGCATACTCGTGAACTTCTTCCGCTGCCCCATCCGTTTGTTCGGACAAGAAACGGAGAAAGTCGTGGTAGCTCCTGCCGACGGTAAAATCGTAGTGGTGGAAGAAGTGGAGGAAAACGAATACTTCCACGACCGCCGTATCATGGTATCTATATTCATGAGTCTGGTTAATGTACACGCCAACTGGTATCCGGTAGATGGTACGGTAAAGAAGGTATGGCACAAAAACGGGAAGTTCATGAAAGCCTGGCTGCCCAAAGCCAGCACCGACAACGAGCGTTCCACCGTAGTAATAGAAACTCCGGAAGGCGTGGAGATTATGGCACGACAGATAGCCGGAGCCATGGCGCGCCGCATCGTGACCTATGCCGAACCGGGCGAGGAATGCTATATTGACGAACATATGGGTTTCATCAAATTCGGCTCCCGCGTGGATGTCTTTCTACCGTTGGGCACCGAAGTATTCGTTAAACTAGGACAACTGACTACCGGCAATCAGACTGTGATAGCCAAACTTAAATAATAAAAGAACAACAATGGCAAACTGCATTACCCGCCATATTCCAAATACTCTGACCTGCCTGAACCTATTCTCCGGGTGTATTGCTTGTGTCATGGCATTCGAAGCCAGATATGAATGGGCACTCGCTTTCATTATCTTCAGTGCCGTATTCGATTTCTTCGATGGCATGATGGCACGTGCACTGGACGCACACTCCATTATCGGCAAGGATTTGGATTCTCTGGCAGATGATGTCAGTTTCGGAGTGGCCCCTTCCCTGATTGTATTTTCCTTGTTCAAGGAAATGGACTATTCGGGCGCAATGGAAAGCTTGGCCGGCGTTTTCCCCTATCTCGCATTTCTTTTGTCCGTATTCTCTGCACTGCGGCTTGCCAAGTTCAACAACGACACCCGCCAGACGAGCTCTTTCGTAGGACTTCCCGTCCCGGCAAACGCCTTGTTCTGGGCTTCATTGGTGACGGGCGCTCACGACTGGCTGGTGAGCAGCAATTTCCATCCGGTTTATCTGTTGCTGCTGGTCTGCCTTTTCTCATGGCTGCTTGTATCGGAGATTCCAATGTTCTCACTCAAATTCAAGAATCTGTCATGGAAAGACAATAAAACAAGCTTCATTTTCCTGCTTGTCTGCATTCCGTTCCTCATCTTCTTGGGAATCTGCAGCTTTTCTGCAATCATCGTCTGGTATATACTGCTTTCGCTTATTACAAGGAAAAGTAAATAAACAAATCTTTGGCACGGTTGTTGTATTGAAGTTCGCAGAAAACGAACACATAAAAAGACATTAGCCCATGTTTCATATTTTAGGATTTTTATTCATCATCATAATTGCCATTCTGCTCATTGGCCTCAGCATTATCGGTACTGTCATCCGGAACATATTCGGATTGGGCGGACGCCGTACTTCCTCCAACTCCGGTCCCTACCAAAAAGGAAATGGTAATTACCAGCCGGGAGGGTATTCCTACAATGATAATAGACAATCGTCTGAGGAGGCACAAACTGAAGAAGGTGAAATACGTCCCCGCCACAAGAAACTGTTCTCCAAAGACGAGGGAGAGTATGTGGATTTTGAAGAAATCAAGGAGTAGGGATTAGGGATAAAGGATTAGAGATTATTTGCGCTTGGCGGCAAAGAACTCTTTCATCAGGGCGGCACATTCATCTGCCAGAATTCCTTTTACTACTTGTGTTTTGGGATGCAATGCCTGCGAGGCATAGCGCTGATACCCTCTTTTCTCATCTTCGGCGCCAAACACCAGACGCCCCATCTGTGCCCAGGCAATGGCACCGGCACACATCACGCAGGGTTCCACTGTGACATAGAGAGTACATTCATTCAGATATTTGCCGCCAAGAGTTGCAGCGGCAGCGGTAATGGCTTGCATCTCGGCATGGGCGGTGACATCCGTCAAAGTCTCCGTCAGATTATGGGCACGAGCTATGATACGGTCCTTGCACACCACAACTGCACCTACGGGAACTTCTCCCCGTTCACCGGCCTTATGGGCTTCCAAAAGCGCCTGCTTCATATAATAGCTATCGTCCAACGCCCCCCCCCTTTAATTTTTAATTTTCATCTCCTCATGTCGTGCTCACCGAACAAAGTAGGATAATCCTCTTCCATATTCTTATGGATAAACATGAGAATAGTCTCCCGCAGCCAACGCGACTTGTTCGTTATCTTGTATTTCTCCAGATAACGGTCCACAATCCGCTGCTCTTCCTCGCTCATCAGGCATACCATGCGCTGCTCGCGTTTCGGTTCTTCGGGCGTTGCTTTCGCACACGTTTTATCTCTCTTTCTCATATTTCCTGCAAAATTACTTTTACTTCTGTAAAAACAAAACGAACCTACGTAATTTTTATATCGGAAACACTTAAATAGCACTGAAATATTTTTTTGACCGGTAAACTTAAAGTATTTCTTAAAAACATTTTAATTTAGTAATTAAAAACGTATTTTTGGAGAGTTCTAAATTTAAAAGGTATGAAACATGTAAATTATCTCAGTTTCTTTCTACTCACATTGTTCAGTATAAGTTTTATCTCATGTAGTGACGATGACGATAATAAGCTTAATACCGGCATAACCAATCAGAGTTGGACAGAGGGAAAATCCCTGGAGATCAGCCAGGATAATGAGTTGTCTGTAAGCTTCAATGCTGCAGCCAAATGGGTAGCTTCCGTCACCTCAGGAGCGGATTGGTGCAAACTGAATACGACCTCGGGCACAAAAGGACAAAGCACCTTGAAATTATCTGTAAGTACAAGTTCCACCACCGACCGGACAGCCAGAATTTCCATTAATATAGACGGCTATTCTCCTGCAAGTTTTGAAGTTACACAAAAGGGGACCAGTGCTCCCCAAACCACTGAAGATATGGAAATTAATGCAAAAGTTGATGAATATCTGAGGGAAATGTATCTCTGGAACGATGAATACAAGACATTAAAACCTGACTTCACAAAAAATTATGAAGCTTTCTTTTATGACGCCTTGGGTAGTCTGACTACAAATACATTGGATAAGAAAACATATGTCGGTAGCGACGGCAAGACATATTATAATCTTTTCTCTTATATCCAGCTATTGCCCAATATTAGTTCAACCCGTACCACCAAAATTGTAAACAAGGAACTGGCATATAGTTTCGGTATCACCGGTATAACCCCCATAAGCATTGGCACACAAGCAGAAAATACCATTTATTTCTGTCTCCAAGGCGTATATCCCGATTCACCGGCCTCCGAAGCTGGACTCAAACGAGGAGCAATGATAAGCCTGATAAATGGAAAGAAGATAAATAATAACAATATTAATAACTTCTATTACGACATATTGTTACCGGATGCAACTATCAACTATACTTTGACAGAAGATGTCGTAGAAGGAGGCACCATTACCGGGCAAAAGGAATACACCATAACTTCCAAAGCCACATACAACAACCCCGTCATCTTCAGTAATGTCAAGGAAGACATAGAAGGACATAGAATCGGTTACCTCGTTTATTCTGGGTTCGAGGCAAGCTTTGACCAAGAATTATTCAATGTTTTCAAAGATTTTAAGAACAAGAACGTCACAGATTTGATTCTGGACTTGCGGTACAATGGTGGTGGGCATACCATGTCAGCTAATCTGATAGCGACTTGTATTGCCGGTACTGCTTCTCAAGGTAAAGTATTCAGCAGTTTACGATACAATGATGAAAGAATGGCAAAACTCAATAACAAACGGGAAGATGAATTATTTGCATACTCCAGTTACCCCAACTTGGGTACTTCCTTATCAGCCGGAAGCCTCAATCTTCCCCGCGTCTACTGCCTTGTCGGAAATGGAACGGCCTCTGCCAGTGAACTCGTCATTAATTCCTTAGAAGGAATAGATTTGGACGTAATACTTATAGGTGAAAAGACCACTGGTAAGAACGTAGGTATGGAATATGAGGAGTACACTGTCCGAAATAACACATATCGTGTTGTTCCTATCACCTTCCAAAGCTATAACGCCAAAGGATTCGGGGAGTATGAAAAAGGATTTGAACCCGATATATTGATGGACGAAACCAATCCTTATAACGAACAAGGTGTATTCTATATTCATAAAGATTATGGAAACAATGAAGAACCTCTGTATGCCAAGGCCATTGAACTGATTACCGGTACAAATCCAGCCCCCCAAACGCGCAGTGCAGTGGTCAATACATTGGATGGTAAAACTTATAAGTTGCCCGCTATCTTCCGTCCTGGACACGACGGCATGCTGATGCCTGCCAGACACGCAGAATAATGAGTGCACACAATATTCTTGGAAAAGCCGGTGAAGACGCCGCTGCCAAATACTTGGAACAGAACGGTTACACCATACGTGACCGTAACTGGCGGAAGAATCACCTTGAGCTGGATATTGTAGCCGACAAAGATAAGGAACTGATTATTGTGGAAGTGAAAACCCGTAGCAATACGGATTACATTGAGCCGCAGGATGCCGTGAACTGGCAGAAAATACGACGTATTGTCGTAGCGGCCGATGCCTATATCAAGCACTTCTGCTTGGATGCACCCGTCCGCTTCGACATCATAACGGCTGTAGGCGAACCGGGTGCATTCAGGATAGAGCATCTCAAAGAAGCCTTCTATCCGCCGATGTTCTGAGAGTTGAAAATTGACAAGCAAGAGTTATTTCAATCGTAAATTGTAAACCGTAAAACCGTAAATACCATCATGGACATCGAAACCGCCCGCGAATATTGCCTCAGCAAAAAAGCCGTCACGGAATGCTTTCCGTTTGACGAATACTCGCTCGTGATGAAAGTCATGAATAAAATGTTTGCACTTATCGACCTGGAAAGCGCCAACAAGATTTGTCTGAAATGCGACCCCGAATATGCACTCGAACTGCGGGAGCACTATGTTGCCATCGAAGGTGCCTATCACTTCAACAAAAAGTACTGGAACCAAGTGTTCCTTGACGGTGACGTCGACGACAAACTGTTGAAGCAACTGATAGACCACTCCGTGGAAGAAGTATTGAAGAAGTTCACCAAAAAAATGCGTACCGAATATGAAGCCCTGCCCTGACACATTCCCGTTCCCGCTGGTGGCATTGGACGAGACGGCATCGACCAACCAATACCTCAGCCAGCTTTGCAACCAGTTGCAAGAATCCGTTGCCGAACTAACAACCGTGACTGCCGAGTTCCAAACTGCCGGTAAAGGCCAGCGCGGCAATACCTGGGAAGCTGAAGAAGGCAAGAACCTGCTTTTCAGCTTTGTACTCTACCCTTCTTTTCTGGAAGCCCGCCGGCAGTTCATCCTTTCACAAATCGTTTCCCTCGCCATTAAGGAAGAGCTGAGCAGATGGTCTGATGAAATCACCATCAAATGGCCGAACGACATTTATTGGAAAGACAAGAAAATCTGCGGCATACTGATAGAGAACGACCTTTCCGGACATCATATCAGGCGCAGCATTGCCGGAATCGGTATCAACATCAACCAGGAAGTCTTCAACAGTGATGCTCCCAACCCCGTCTCACTGAAACAAATCACCGGAAAGGAGCACGACCGTTATGAAATCCTTGCCCATATCCTAAGACGTGTACAAATCTACTACAACAGCCTCCAAATGGAGGACTTCGCCGTCTACTCCGACGAGATATCCACACGGTATGCCCGCTCCCTTTTCCGTCGCCGGGGATTGCACCCTTATGAAGATGCCAACGGCAAGTTCCTTGCCCGGTTGCTGCGTGTAGAGCAAGACGGACGGTTCGTGCTGGAGGATGAAGGAGGAAGTGAACGGGAATATCTGTTCAAGGAAGTGCAATACATTCTGTAAGAAATGCACAACCCGTGCCATCGCATTGGCAAAGTTGTGCCACCATACTGGCACAGCCTTGCCATCGTACTGGCACGACTGTGCCAATACGATGGCACAAACATAAGTCCATAGTAGTGTACTACTGCCCTACTTCAAACTTTACTTCAGTTCCTTTCAGAAGGGGGGAAGCAAACTTTACTTTAACCGGTCCCTCTCCTCCGGTAGTCTGTATATAGGCCAGCAAACGCCCGTGGTATACGCGGTGACGGTTATCGGTATAATCACTCATGTCACTGTTGTCAGAGCCTTCGAGCCCAAGCAGACGCGCCGCTCCTTCAACTGTACACGTAATTTCATTGTCGCCAAGTTTCACAACAGTACCTTCTTCGTCAACCACCTCTACGGTTATGTGCGCAGTGGCGCGGTCGCCGGACAAAATAGTGCGATCCGCCGTGGCACGGATGGCATAAGGACGTCCGGATGTCCGGATGGAATAGCTCGACAAAGCATTTCCTTCCTTATCGCAGCCCTCAGCACGAAGCTCACCAGCCCGGAAAGGAATATCCCAGTAGATGATGCCGGTCTTTTCATCATAAGGTTTCATCTCGCCTACCACCCTGCCGTTGAGCAGCAAACGCGCCTGCGGAGCATTGGTATAACACACCACACGTATGTTCTGCCCCTCGTCATAGTTCCAGATGTCCCATGCATCAGGCGAAAGGAATACATGCTCGGGATGCTTGGGATGGACATATACCGGATATGTTCCTGCATACGTGACCGGATTCTCGCACCACAACGAAGCCCGGAAATGTCCGCGTGGCTTGGGGAAACTTCCGAAATCGAGCAAACCCGTGTACAAACCGCGGGACGGCCATCTGCCCGATTCACCCAGATAATCCGTACCGGTCCAGATGAACTGCCCGAAGATGAAATCCTTGTCGCGGACGGCATACCAGGCATCAAGCCCCGAACCCGTCTCGCTTCCATAGATAATGCGGTCCGGATAAGTGGCATGGTCTTGGTCGTAGCGGTTTTCCGTATAGTTATACCCCACCACATCCACAGCATCGGGATACTCCGTCTCGTTCGACATCACGACACCCGCCAAAGCTCCGGTCACGGGACGGGAAGTGTCCACGGCACGTACACAGGCAGCCAGACGCTTTGCTATGGTTCCGATGCGCATGGCATCGGGAGCATCCGGCTTATAGCCCCCGAACATAGGCTGGTTGATTTTAGCTCCATCAAGAACGGGATGCGAATAAGGGTCGTTCGGATAATCCACTTCATTGCCGATACTCCACAAGAAAATACAGGTATGATTGCGGTCACGACGTACCATATCGGTTACGTCCCGTTCTATCCACTCCTCGAAGAAGTCGAAAGTACCGTCATAACTCGGAGTACCCACATTCCAGCCTTGTACCCATTTGCGTTTCGGAAACTCCCATTCGTCAGAGACTTCATCCATTACAAGAAATCCCAGGCGGTCACACAGTTCATAAAGAACGGGGGCTTGTGGGTTATGGCTCATGCGGATGGCATTTACGCCAATCCCTTTCAAGTTATTCAGGCGGCGTTCCCATACCTCCGGCGGCACTACTGCACCCAGCACTCCTGCATCATGATGCAGGCATACACCTTTTACCTTCATCCAGTTGCCGTTGAGGGCAAAACCTTTGTTGGCATCAAATTCCAGCGTACGCAGTCCCACTTTGGTCTCACTGCCGTCAATGCGTTTGCCATTGGCAAGCAATTCGGTTTTCAATGTATACAGATACGGATTATCCAGATTCCAACGATGGGGTTTGGACACTTTCAAGTCAAGACTTTGCTTGGCAATGCCCTCTTTTCCATCGGCAACACGCACACGGCGTTGTGCCACCTGCTTTCCGGCAGTATCGTACAGTGAAGCCTTCAGTTCCAGTTTGTCGGAAGTTGCCTTGTGCTTCTCCACCTCTACATCGACCGCAACGACGGCTTGCTTGTCTGTCAGCGAAGCGGCATGCCAGCCCACACCCCATTGCGCAATATGTGTATCGGGAGCAGCCACCAGCCATACATCGCGATAGATGCCCGACCCCGTATACCAACGTGAATCGGCATAACGGCTATGGTCTACACGGATAGCCAGCACATTGTCGCCTTCCTTCAGGTAAGGGGTCATGTCGTAAAGAAACGATACATAGCCGTTGGGGCGCCTGCCAAGCAGATGCCCGTTCAGGTAAACCTCGCTCCGGTTATATACCCCTTCGAAATAGATATAATGACGTGTTGCGTTGTCTTCAACCCTAAAGTGTTTGCGATACCAGCCTATCCCACCCGGCAGGTACCCGGTGCAACTGGCCAGTGTGGGCGACAATTGCCCCTCTATGGACCAATCGTGTGGCAAAGAAAGCTTCCGCCATTCGCTGTCGTCATAGTCAGTCCGGACAATAGCCGAGTCGTCCGTCAGCCGGAACAGCCATCCGTCATTGAATTTTGCGGCATCGCCAAATGCCACCTGCGCCTTTATCGGAGCAACGGCCAGCATTGCCAGCAAGAAGACAAGAGCAGTCCTGTTATTCTTAAAATACATTTTCATATAGATTTTCTTTGAAGTTAAACTAATTCCTTACTTCAGGCTATACACCACGGTTGTCACACTCTTGGCTTCCAGAATCACCTGCTTGCCTGCCGCCACCGTTCCTTCCACCAGATTCTTGCTACCGGTAGTTGCATAAGTAGCTATTGACTTCGCTTCATTGCTCCATCCCACATGCGTTTCACCTAAGCGAACCGACTTATCAGACATGTTTGTATAGACGGCCACTACCTTATCCCCCTCGGGAGAAAGCCAGGCGGAACCGAAAAAAGTACGCGATTCGTTCAAGTCGAGGGCAATACGGCGGTATCCCGGACGGATAAAGCGGCTGTAATTGCCCAGTACCCAAAGAGTGGCAGTAGCCTGATAGCTTCCCTCCTGCTCTATATCACCATACTCGCCACCGGCAGGTACCAGCGAAATCAAGAGAAAACGGTTCTTATGCCCCCAACGGGAAACATCCATCGATGTCCAGTAACTCCAGGAAGACACTCCAGCCACAGTGAGGTCATTGTGGATGACCTTCGACATGTAGAAAGCGATATCCATCTCAGAAGCCTGCTCGTAGCCCACAAATTCGGAACTGCTGTAATTATCGCCCAGCATACTCCATTCACTCTGCCAAACATCCAGATTATACTGACCGGCAGCCTGGGCCACTTGCTTGCGCACGTTGCGCATACCGTCCCATGTGCCGTCAGTCCAATAGCTGTGTCCGCAAATGAGATTCTTCACGTGTGCCAAGTCACCCACGTAGGCGGAAGAGCCGGGTGTAAAGAAAGCTGAGAATATATTACTGCGGTTGGCATCGCCTTTCACTTTATACAGATACTCCCAATCACCGGATTCGCCCAAGAGAATGTCTGTGGAAAGCCCCCGGTCATCCAACGACATATCCAACTCGCGTGCCAGTGCAGCCACTTCGTCATTGGTCCAGCCACTGCCCTCCTGACCGCTGTCCCAGTTGTACTGCGGCTCGTTGACGGGCGAGATATGGCTTATGTGATAGCCTTCACCGGTATAACGGGCCGCTACATCGGCCATATATCCTGCAAAGTCACCATAATGCTCCGGTTTCAGATTGGAAAGTCCCCCTCTGGCGGAAAATCCTTTTCCATTATAGGTGTACTGCACGGGAGGTGTATTGCTGAAAAGAACGAAATTGTTACATCCCAGCTCCTTGGCACGGTCCATGAAGTAACGTTGTCCCTCGCAACGGGTCCAGTCGTACGTCAAGTCATCCGTAAGATAGGATTCCGCACGACGGGATTTATCCTCGATGCCGCTGGCTTCACCTTGCGCGGCACTGCCGCCACCAAGATTCACCCGCCATTGGGAAAGGCCGATTCCTTTCGGCTTGCCGCCCACAATCTCTGAAGAAAAAAGCAGTTCCGTAATCCCCGCACGGTGCGAAGTCCATGACTTGCCCACAAAGGCAGGCGACCAACAGTCCGAAGCGCCAAAGCCGGCTATTGTCTGGAAAGTCTGTCCGGCATCAATGCTCACCAGTTTCTCTACGCTGTTTGTAATGTCCGGACCCTCAGGAGTGTCTGGAGTATCCGGCGTAACGGGAGAATCGTCGCTGCAAGCCATTGCAGCAAGCAGTGCCGGAAGAATAAAAATGTGTCTCAAATTCATGATATTGTTTCGGATTAAAAAAACTGCCGCGAATAATCCATTGCAAACTATCCGCGACAGAATATAAAGACCTATTGAATAATCAGTTCCTGCAACAATCTGTTTTCATCAGAATGTGTTTAATTCCAGCCCGGATTCTGGGTAATGGAACCGTTGGACATTGTGATTTCGTACAAAGGAATGGGGAACACCATGTCGCGGTTCTCGTTGAAAGTGATACCTTTGTCACTTGCTTCACCTTGATTTTCCCACTCAAGAGCATCACGGGTTGCCTCTTCTGTGTTCCACTTCACAAAGGAGCCGTTCGGTCCCAGGATATTGCTAATCATCTTTTTACCATTTGTATCAGTCCAGCGGCGGATATCATACAGACGGTTCTGCTCGAAAGCCAATTCCAAACGGCGTTCCTGGCGAATGGCACTTTGCAATGCCTTTCCACTTGCCGTAACGTCATCCAACTTGGCACGTCTGCGCACCTGATTGAGAGCATCGCGGGCAGAAGCGTCATCACCCAGTTCATTGCAAGCCTCAGCATACATTAAAAGTACATCGGCATAACGCAGAATACGATGATTCAAAGGACTCTTGTCCGTAGCGTAAGCCGTCGCATCGCCTTGGGCACGGTATTTCATCGGCAGGAAATACTTGCGAATGATGCGTGCCGACTTATGGTCAGCGGGATTGATAATATAGCAATTGGGATCCCAACCATATTTATCAAGATATTCCTGGTACTTATTCAACGCTTTGCTTGCGTCAATGAAATCCTCGAATTGGTCTTCGCCGGCAATTTCTGTACAGCCCGACTTGATTATTGTCCATTTCAAACGTTCCGTATCACCGGCCTCAATATAAGCCTGCTCCAGATTTGCCGTAGGCTGACACCAACTCCAACCATCACCGGGACCGTTACGGGCACCGGTTACTGTAGCAAGCGCTCCCCCTAAACCCAAAGTGGGATGATATTCATACTGGATTTCCAGAAGGCTCTCCGCACTGTTGTCATAGTCGACATTCCATACCTGTCCGAAATCGGGAAGCAATTGGTATTCGCCCTCATCTATCACAGTTTTCAACACATCATGGGCAGCCTGCCATTTCTCCTGATAGAGGTACACTTTACCCAATAATCCTAAAGCGGCGCCACGGGTAGCATGCCCTACTTGCGCAGTACTGCGTTGCGGCAGTATTTCGGCAGCAGCCATCAGGTCATCCTCTATGAATTTGTACACGGTCTCTGCCGTAGCACGTTCCGTTCCCTCCACTTCTTCCGGCATTTGGAAACTGGTCATCAAAGGCACTCCTCCAAAATTTCTCACCAGTTCGAAGTAATAGTAGCCACGCAGGAAACGGGCTTCTGCCACCAGACGGTCTCTGGTTTCTGTCTCTTGGGTTTCGAGAGCCGCAATGCGATCTATGGCTATGTTACAACGTAAAATACCTTTGTAACGGTACTGCCAAAAATTGGAGATAGGGCCATTGCTGGCACCGTTTCCCTGATAATGCGCCAATGAGATATAATCACTCTGAGACTGAGAGGTATTCCCCATCCAGGCATCATCTCCACACATTTCGGAAAGTAACCACACGGTGTTGATTTGCCACCATCCTCCATATGTCATGGCCTGATAACAGCTCGTGACTGCGGATTCACACTCTTCTATGGACTTATAATAAGTGTCCACGTTCAATTGCCCGCGTACGTCTTCCGTCAGGAAGTCCTCGCAAGAGGTAAACACCAGCGAAGCAATCAGAACTACTATTGTAAATATTCGTTTCATGGATAATCAAGAATTAAAATTTGAAGTCAATGCCAAACAAGAATGTTCTCGGATTAGGATAAGCCACGTTGTCAATACCGGTATTGATGGCACTGCCAGAGCTGTCGGTAGTACCGTCAACCATCGGGCGTTCGGGGTCCATCCCCGAATAACCGGTAATGGTAAACGGATTCTGTGCAGAGAAGGAAAGACGCAAGTCAGCACCTCCAACCCATTTCTTAGGAAGCGTATAGCCTATCTGCAACAGCTTGCAACGCAAGTAGGAACCATCTTCCACATAGAAACTGGAAACGCGGCTATAGTTCAGGTTCAAGTCATTGCTCGACAAACGGGGAATATCATTGCCGGTACCCTCGCCATGCCATGCTTTCTCCAGTGTACCTGCCCAGACATTCTGTCCGCCTGAACCGGAGTACCGTCCTTTGGTGACATTGTAAATATCATTACCGAACGTACCATAGAAATTGGCTGCAAAATCAATGTTCTTATAACGCATACCAATATTCAGACCCATCATTAAATCAGGATAAGGATTACCGATATAATCTTTGTCATTGGCATCGAGCACTCCGTTATGGTCCCGGTCCTTGAAGCGGATGTCTCCCGGTTTTGCATTGGGCTGAATCAGTGTTCCGTGTTCGTCAGTGTGCGCATACACCTCTTCCCAATTCTGGAACAAGCCATCGGCCACGTAACCGTAGAAACGGGAGATAAAACCACCATCTTCGTTACGGATAATCTGGTCGCTATTGAATCCACCGACATTGATAGGACCGTCGCCCGAGAACTTGATGGCCTTGTTGCGCACGGCAGAAAGGTTCAGACCAAGATCGTAAGAGAAATCCTTGCCGATTTCATCGCGCCAGGTAAGTCCCACTTCCCAACCGCGGGCCTGCATACTACCGATGTTCATCCAAATCTGGCTGTTCCAGTTATCATATCCCAAAGAGAGGATGTTCTGTTTCTGGTAGAGCATGTCAATGGACTTTTTCTGGAAATATTCGAATGTTACACCCAAACGTGAATCAAGGAATGACATATCCACGCCTACGTTCCAATCTTCCACAGTCTCCCACTTCAACTGGTTGTTACCTACTGTAGACACGAAGTAACCATTTGCCAACGTATTGCCATAATAGTATTGGGTTTCGCTCAACAAAGTAAGGGTAGCATTATTGTTGATATTCTGATTACCTACACGGCCCCAGCCTCCACGAAGCTTCAGGTCACTGAAGATGTCCTGGTCCTGCATAAATGCCTCACTGATGACACGCCAGGAAGCGGAAACAGACGGGAAGAGGGCATACTTGCTGCCCTTCGGGAAACGGGAGGAACCGTCGGCACGGAGAGATGCCGAAATGTAGTAACGGTTATCGTAGTTGTACATGACACGGCCCAGGAAAGAAACCAGTGTATTGTAAGTGGTTTCACCGTTGGCCTCGTCCGTACCCTGCTGTCCGGCATTCACTTCCTGCATCTGGTCCAGATTATTGGGAACATTATCACGCCGTGCCTGAGTATTGTACCATGCAAAACGTTCGGCAGTAAAGCCAGCCATTACATTCAAGTTGTGCTTTTCAGCGAAAGTGTCCATGTAAGTGGCTGTATTCGTCCAGTTCCAGTCAAACCACTCCTGATTGCGGCGGGTGATTTCGTTCAAGTCTTGTTTCTCCAACGGATCCATATTGAACTTCGGAACGAATGAATCAGAACGGCGATAGTGTGCATTGGCACCGAACTGGGTGCGCAACGTCAGCTTTTCTATCGGGTTTACCTGCAGATAGGTATTCAGAATGGCACCCAACTCGCGAGAATGAGCATTGCTACGGGCAATTGAACCGACGGGATTCCACTCCTGGTTGTTGTAAGAGCGTTGATAGTTGTTGTACTCATTATCCTCCCATTGGTCCTGCGGACGGAATACCGGAGTTGTCGGGTCCATAGCCATGGCTGCCGAGAACTGGTTTGGGGTATCATCCCATGATTCGACACGTGGAGCAATATCAACTCCCAATTTTACATACTTATTAAATGTATATTCAGTATTCAGACGGATATTTATCTTATCCCAATAACCTACATCAAACTGTGAGTTGTTACGATAATAGCCCACGCTAAAGTTATAAACAAACTGTTCTGAGCCACCGGCAACACTAAGTGAATGGTTCTGCACCAAAGCTGTTTTATTGACTACAGTATCCCACCAGTCTGTACCACCGGGATTGGTCGTAGCACCCGTATCGTTCCAGATAGAAGAAAGGCCATCATTCGTATAACGGGTATTGAACACTTCTTTATATTCAGTCGCACCGGCAATATTAGGTTTGGCCACGGTCTGGAAACCAACAGAAGAATTCCAATTGATACGGGCTTTACCAGTCTTACCTTTCTTTGTAGTAATCAGGATGACACCGTTTGATGCACGTGTACCATAGATAGCGGCAGCCGAAGCATCTTTCAATACTTCCATGGAAGCAATATCGTTACTATTCAGAAAGTTGATATTGTCACCTACCGGCATACCATCCACTACATACAGCGGATTCGTACCGTTTACGGTAGTTACACCACGAATCAGCACCTTCGGAGTAGCTCCAGGGCCACCACCACTGGTGACTTGTACACCATTTACCTTACCCTGCAAAGCATCCATAGCATTACCGGTCACGGTTTCAGTGATTTCATCGCCTTTTACTGTAGCAATAGAACTGGTCAAATCGCTCTTTTTCACAGCACCATAACCGATAACCACCACTTCATCCAGTAATTCCGCAGCCTCCTTCAGTACCACGTTAATCGTAGTACGTCCACCTACAGCTATTTCCTGAGACTCAAAACCAATAGAAGAGAATACCAACACTGCATTCTTGTCTACATTGGGTAATGTATAATCACCGTCGATACCGGTAATTGTACCCGTACCGGTACCTTTCACTTGAACTGTAGTTCCAATCAACGGCTGCTGGTCGGTGGCCGAAGTCACCACACCCTTAACCGTTATCTGCTGCGCATAACCGCAAAGGCTTATCAGCGCAAGACATAATAATAGAATTTGCTTTTTCATATCTTAAATCTAATGTTACTTTTTAATTAGCAGGCACAATCTTGCCGCGACCCAAATGCGCGTCAAACTCAAAGCGGTAGTTGCCGGTCACCGTAACCGTAGGCTTCATCCAGTTGTCACCTACCATCGAGCCGTCTTCCCAACGCTGATTGGTGCCTTCCCAATTAGGATTCACATCCCCTTTCTTACTGAAGTAACCAAACTTCTCTACATTCTGAGAGTCGTCACACCGCCATTCCACATGATCCCACCATCCGTCGGGATGATAATTGGATATGATGAAGTTCATTTCTTCACCGGCTTCCAGCGTCCAAGTTCCATTTTCCGGATAATAGAAAAGATGAGGATTATTTTTATCCTGGGCAAACAACTGATTTCCCGCATCCTGAGGAGAACCTCCCCAACCGATATAGAAATCAATGAACGATTCCCCATTCTCCCAACGGTCAAAACAAGGCTTTCCATATTCATATTTCATCGGATTTGTAGCCTCTGTCACCGAGTACGTGCGCATACTATAAGTAGACTCTTTCACATTGATGTCTATTTCATAATAAACACCAGCCTCATCCAAGACAATAGGTTTAGCCGTTTCCGGGTCATCCGTCAGTTTTGTATTATCCTCCGGATCAAGGCCAAAACAGATAGGAGTAAAGTCTGTCTTTTGCGGTAAGAAGAAAATTTCCGTACCGGCAGCTTTATTATAATAACGTGCACGATATTGGTACTCGCCCGTATGGTTAATCACCATCGGTACACCGAAAATATCACTGTTCAATTCCTCTACGGTTGCCACATCGGCCAGATACATTTTGGGGAAGTCAGGCATTTCAGATACACTGATGGTACTATTGGTCACTGTCTGATTGCCTCTGGCATCCACAGCCGTCAAAGTCACATCGTAACTTTTCACCTCATTAGGCAGAATAATCTTCTCCGTAAAGCTCAAAGTAGATTGCCCGCCAGCCTCTATACGGCGGCTTTCAAAACCTTCTACCCCAGGAATCTCAATGAGTACATAATCCAGTATGCGGTCATCTTTCACCGTGAAATTCAGGTTGAACTTTGTTTCATCCTTTATCAGTACGGTAACCTCCTTACCAGGGGCAATTGTAAATGTAGGATTCTCAAAGTCCCCATCCATCGTTATCAACACATCCTGCGACACTTCACGCCCGCCCGCATCTGTTACGGTCACTTTCACGGTGAAGCGTTCACCGATTTCATCACGCTTGAGGTCATAAGAATAGCTCAACTCATACTCCGTTTGGGGAGCTCCATAGATTTCGACCAAATCAATGGTCTTGTTCAGATAAAGATCGGCACATTGCAGATTGACGGATACAATTCCATCCTGGTCAGCCAACGAACCTTCAATGGTAAAACGATGGCCGGCACCGGATTCAATATGATCCGTCACCAATGTCATTGTCGGAATCTGCCCGTCTACATCAGAGTATCCGTCATCGTCACTACATCCAGTAGTCCATAAAGCCAGCGATAATAACGCCCAGAAAGTGGCGTTAAAGAAATGCTTCTTCATAAATATTATTATTAAAGTTAAACAAAAAAGTACATTTTGTTCCGATTTATAATAATCGGCAATGCAAACATATGCCAATTTTCGATTCAACAGCTGTATAAATCTTGCAGAGAAGGCATATAAATCTGTCAATGCACGATTTGTGCACATCATCTAAAGATTTTATTTGTACTTTTGACTCATGCAATGAAAAACGACCCGTTATGAAGAAGATTCTACTTTCCATTTTCCTATGCCTGCCATTCCTGCTATCCGCGCAGCCATATACCATAAAACATCTGAGTATCCGTGAAGGGCTGTCCAACAACCATGTGGTAAGCATAGCCCAAGACAAACGGGGCTCTCTATGGTTTGCCACAGAAGAGGGTTTAAATAAATTCGACGGAATACGCTTCCTTACCTATTATAAAGAAGAAACAACCGGCAAGCAAAGCATCACCGGCAACGAACTGAACTGTCTGCTGGACGATCCCGTCGACTCCATCTTATGGATAGGAACCCAGCGTGCCGGAATCAATGCATACAATTATGCCAACGATTCATTCATCACTTACAGACACAACGAAAACAACCCTGAAAGCCTGGTTACGGACGACATTACCAAAATCATTGCCGCCTCCGACGGTAACCTATGGATTTGCACCTATTGGAAAGGCGTGGACTATTTTGACAAGCAAACCGGGCAATTCACCCATTACAATACCGAAACCGTACCGGGTTTTGCAAGCAACCATATCTGGTCTGCCATAGACGGTGGTAACGGACTACTCTATATCGGGCATGTGGACCGGGGATTCAGTATACTTTCCATAAAAGACAAGACAGTCAAGAACTTCACACACGAGCCGCAATCCCCCAACAGCCTGCCCGGCAACGAAGTGACATGTGTCTACAAAGACAAAAGCGGAAACATATGGATAGGAACCGATAGAGGAGTGGTACTGTTTAACCCGGAAGCGGAAAGTTTCATCCCCTTCGACGACAAAACCAACTGCATATCGCACCGTGTATATGATATACACCAACTGGATGACAACAGACTTTGGATAGCCATGGAATTCGGCGGCATTGCCGTAGTGGATTTGTCCCAACAGCTTTTCCGTTCGTCGGACCAGATTCATGCGCTTTCTATCCGGGAGGGAGACGATGAATACGGCTTGTCCAACTCCAGTATCCGTTGCCTGCTCCAAGATTCCTTCGGTAATGTATGGGCAGGTTCCTGGGGAGGCGGCATCAACTTCATAAAACGCGAGCCGTCACTCTTCAGCACTTATAAATATTCTCCTTTTCCATCCACCAACAACAGCCTGAACAGTAAAATAGCCTCCGGTGTCTGTATGGACAAAGCCGGTAACCTCTGGATAGGAACCGATGGAGGAGGAATCAACGTATTCAACAAGGGAAGACGAATAGCCATATACAATGCTGACAACAAGAAATTCAGAAGCAATACGGTGCAGGCAGCCTTGTGCGACTCAAAGGGAGGATTATGGTTCGGGCTTTTTTATGGAGGAATAGCCTACTACAACCCCAAGAGCCAAAGCTTCCGGCAGATTTTCTCCGAAGACAAGTCACGCACTGACGTACGTTCCTTTCATGAAGACAAGCAGGGAAACATTTGGGTCGGAACCAGCGAAGGCGTCTATCTTATAGATTGTGACAGCAAGACAATCAAGGCACACTACAATCTGGAGAACAATCTGGCCCGCTGTGTGCTGAAGGATTCCGAAGACCAAGTATGGGTAGGATTCTTCGGAGGAGGCCTGGGCCTCTATGACCCTCAACTCCAAAGCATCCAGCTCTTCAACGTCCTGGCCAAATTCCCCTCCAATACCATCAATGCTCTCTACGAAGACAGCAGAAAGCGGTTGTGGGTGGCCACGGGTGAAGGTTTGGTATGCTTCCCCTCCCTGACAAACAGAAACTACAAAGTATACCAACGTGAAAGCGGACTGGCTAACACCCACATACAAGCCATCGGTGAGGACAAGGCAGGAAATATTTGGGTGAGCACCAACAAAGGTATCAGCTGTCTTGTGGACAGTAAAGACATTTTCTATAACTACGACTATCACGACAACCTCCCCATGGGAAGCTTCAGTCGGGGCAGTGTAGCCTACGGACAAGACGGTAACTTTTACTTCGGCTCTATAAACGGTCTGTGCTACTTCAACCCGGAAGTTGTATTGCAGGAACGCAAATCACCACCCGCATTCATCACCAACATTGAAATTACCGACCCGCTGAACAAACCGGAAAACGGACAGAGCACCATTGCCTTAAACGGACAGAAGAACGTGCAACTGAAATATACACAGAATAGTTTCAGTATCCGGTTCAACATCCAGAACTATGCCCTGGTCAACCAAGTGGAATATGCCTATATGCTGAAAGGACTCGAGAACTCCTGGTATACGCTTACAGACCCCAATAATGTCACCTTTCGTAATCTTCCTCCCGGGAAATACCAGTTCCAAGTGAAAACGCGCATGCGCAACCAAGCATGGTCGGACGCAACCACCTCATTGAACATCCGCATCGCCCCACCCCTTTGGCTTACTTGGTGGGCAAAGTCATTCTATATCCTGCTGTCCCTTATCATCCTTTTCTCTATACTCTATGCCTACAAGAAAAGACTGGATGCTGAAGCACTGTACCAACTGGAGAAGCAGAGCCACGAACACGAGCAGGAACTGAACAACGAACGCCTGCGCTTCTACACCAACATCACCCATGAACTGCGCACCCCGCTTACGCTGATACTGGGTCCGCTGGAAGACATACAGAAAAGTGATACACTATCCACCAAAGACGCACAGAAGATATCCGTCATTCACCAAAGTGCCATCCGGCTACTGAACCTCATCAACCAGATATTGGAGTTCAGAAAGACCGAGACCCAGAACAAGAAACTCTGCGTGAGCCGGGACAACCTCGTACCCCTTATCCGCGAGATAGGCCTGAAGTACAAGGAACTGAACCGGAAGCCAGCCGTCGATATCCGGCTGGTGGTGGAGAAAGAGCATATGCCTATATACTTCGACAAGGAAATTATCCAGACCATCCTGGACAATCTGATATCCAATGCCCTAAAGTACACGGAAAAGGGTAGCATCAGCATCGGTATCCGACAGGTGGAACGTGCCGAAGTGAACTATACGGAAATCCGGGTCAGCGACACGGGATACGGTATCAAGCCGGAGGCACTACCCCACATATTCGACCGTTATTACCAGGAAGGCGGCAAACACCAGGCTTCGGGTACCGGTATCGGACTTTCTCTGGTGAAAAACCTCGTAGCCCTACACGAAGGGGAAATCCGCGTAGAGAGTGCTCCCAATCAAGGTAGTACCTTCTACGTCAGCCTGCTTACCGACAACAGTTACCCGCAGGCACTGCATGCCGATTCGCAGGAAAAGGAAAGCAACGTCCAGCATATAGAAGAGGCACAAGTAAATCAAGTTTCATCCAGCGACAAACCCATATTGCTGGTAGTGGAAGACAATCCGGACATCTGCGACTATATAGCCGAATCCTTCTCCGACCACTTTGAAGTAAAGACTGCCGCCAACGGAAAGCTGGGCAAGGAAAGCGCCCTGAAAGAAATACCCGACATCATCGTCAGCGACATCATGATGCCGGTAATGGACGGAAACGAAATGTGCCGCGAACTGAAGAAAGACGTGCGTACCAGCCACATACCCATCATACTGCTGACAGCCAAAGACTCGCTGAGCGACAAGGAGGAAGGTTACCAGATGGGGGCCGACTCCTACCTCACCAAACCGTTCAGCGCCAGCTTGCTGCACAGCCGTATAGAAAACCTGCTCCAGTCACGGCGCAACCTGGCAAAGCATTTCAGCACCAATGCCGCCATAAGCAACAAAGCAGCTGTCATTACGGAATCGCTCAACAAGCTGGACAACGAGTTTATCCACAAGATAAACCAACTGATAGAAGAACGGCTTTCTTCGGACAAAATAGACATCAGCTACCTCTCGGACAAGATGTGCATGAGCAACTCCACGCTCTACCGCAAGATGAAAGCGCTTACCGGACTTTCCACCAACGAATACGTCCGTAAAATAAGGATGAAGTACGCCGAGCAATACCTGCTGGAAGGCAAATACAACATTTCGGAAATAGCTTTCAAGGTAGGCATCAACAATCTGTTCTACTTCCGGCAATGCTTCAAGGAAGAATTCGGCTGCATCCCTTCGGAGTATCTGAAGAAGCTGAAGGAAAATGCTGCGAAATAGTCCTTAAACAGTCTGTTCATACACCTCCTCGCACACCGGCATGTCCATACCTTTGTACACCACTACAATCTTGTGCAGCTGCGTAGTGCCAACGGCACGTTTCACTGTTTCCGTCTCGGCATAGCGGTTGGCTTGGGCAATGGCTTCCCGGCGAAGTTCCTCCACACGGGTTTCGGGGTCCTTGTATTTGGCGTACTTCAATTCTACAATGTAGCTGTGCTTCATGTCGGAATAGATTTCCAGCATCGGGCAGAGGAAAATATCCGCATAGCCCGCCTGCGTGTCCTGCTCGGAGACGGGACGGTAGAAACGGTTCTGAGCCGTCATGGCAAGGGTGAAACCATGGACAAAGGATTCGCCCTTCTGCTTGTCGCGCTGCGAGGCATAGCGGTGAAGACAGTCGGCAATACCGGAGAAGTTGAGATAGAGGACGAGGTAAGTGTTGCGGCTCAACGTGGGATGCTGCCCGATATAAAGGTTGCCAAAAAGAGCATCAAACTGGGCGCGGGTACGCAGGTCATAGTAGTGCTGAAGAATGTTCAGTGTCAAGCTCTTGCCGAAGCGGTGGGGACGGATGAAGAAGAAGCCGTGCAAAAAAGGTTCATCCGACAGTTTTGATTACATATTCAAGTTTCAAGTCCTCACATCCTTCACCTTTTCTGCGTATCGCCCTATCCATCGGCTTTCACGGTGAAACTTGGTTGAACAGAAGAGAGACAGGGTGAAGGATGTGAGGCATTGAAACTCGAATAATTGACAACTGAAGGTACACACAGATAATTTCTCATTCAACTATAGGGCAACCGCACCAAAGCACTCGTTTGTATCCGCTACAGAAACAAGTTAAATGAAAAGTTACTGATTGCTTGTTCGTGACTGAATATAGCGCACTGATAATCAAGGCTCTTGCACTTTATTCTTTTTTACTACTAATAAAGCGGCACTTTATCCGCAATAAAGTATCGCTTTATCCGCTTTAAAGTATTGCTTTATCACCGATAAAGTGATACTTTATATTCAGTAAAGTGATAGTCATTACCAAGTAACGCTCAAAACGATTCAAAAAGGAATGAAACAAGCTGAATGCGAATGAAAATTTTGGTGCGGTTGCCCTGATTTAACTACGCATTTTCCGGAAGAACACCCAAAAAGCATTATATTTGCTCGCATGAAAGTAATGGCACAGGCGTTATTTCTTGTACTTGTCCTATCGGGCTTCTGCTCCTGCGGACACAAGCCCTATCCACAGCCACTGATTACTGCGGACAGCCTGATACTGCCCGTACTACATTATTATATAGAGAGTGTCAAAACTCCAGCAAGCTCCTCTGAACATAATTGAAAATCATAGGAATTTATAATTGAAAATCATAGGAATTATATATTGAAAACCAAGGGATTTTTGTATATTTGCACACGAGCTTTAAATTTAGGTGTATGTATTATAACAGATTATTAGAAAAAGAAATTGACCTCAAATTGAAAACATCTGGTGCAGTCCTTGTAGCTGGACCAAAATTCTGTGGTAAAACAACTACTTGTATGCTTTATCAAAAGAGTTTCATCAAACTGAATACGAAGCAGGTTATTGCTATGGCAAGAATGAATCCTAAGGCGGTTCTCAGGGGTGAAACACCCAGACTTATTGATGAGTGGCAGAAAGCTCCGGATATTTGGAATCAGGTGAAAGATGATTTGGACTTCAATTACGAGTTCGGCAAGTTCATTCTTACCGGAAGTTCGACTCCTGCCGATAAGACCGAAGTACACCATAGTGGTGCTGGCAGAATTACACCTTTGCTGATGCGCCCAATGAGTTTGTTTGAATCAAAGGAATCCAAAGGGACTGTTTCTCTACAAAATCTGTTCGATGGTACAGGGGATTATCCATGGGAAATCGACCACGACTTTACCTTGGAGGATGTTGCCCATTTGCTTTGTCGAGGCGGTTGGCCTATATCAGTCCTGGCTCAAAAAGAGATTGCTCTTGAAATAACCAAAAACTACTGGAATGGATTGTTCGTGTTTGAAGACTGTGAAAACGAGCGTTTCCGCAACAAGAAGCCAGAGGTCTTGAAAATGATTGTGAAGAGTTATGCTCGACATATCTCTACAGAAGCAGCAATCTCTACTATTATCGCTGATGTGCGACAAAGTAATGAAAGAACTATGGATCCCAAAACTTTTGATGATTATATGGAGGCACTAAAAGATTTATATCTAATTGAAGACATGCCGGCTTGGAATCCCAATATACGTTCAAAGACCTCAATTCGTTCAACACCAACAAGGCACTTTATTGATACATCCATTGCTTGTCGTGCGTTAAATATTATGCCTGACAATTTATTGCGTGACCTTGAGAGTTTTGGTCTGTTCTTTGAGGATATGGCCGTGCGCGACTTGAAGATATATGCCAGCACGCTTGGAGGTGAAGTTTTGCACTATAGAGATAATGCTGGACTGGAATGTGATGCTGTTGTTCATTTAGAAGATGGCAGATGGGGAGCTATAGAGATAAAATTAGGCGGCGATGAACTTATAAAAGCAGGAGCTGCTTCTCTTAAAGCTTTGAAAGCTAAGATTGAGGAGAAGAGTGATGAAAAGTCGCCTTCCTTCCTGATGGTGCTAACTGCTGTTGGTGGAGCCTATCAAAGAGAAGATGGTGTATATGTAGCTTCAATAAATTATCTGAAGCCATAGCTCATTTAACTTAAAAATAGAGACTTTCAAGAGGGAAGTACTACAAAAAAAGCATTATATTTGCCCATATGAAAGTAATGGCACAGGCGTTATTTCTTGTACTTGTCCTATCGGGCTTCTGCTCCTGCGGACACAAGCCCTATCCACAGCCACTGATTACTGCGGACAGCCTGACGAATGTCCTGCCGGACAGTGCCATCACTCTGCTGAAAAACATTGAAAACGCCCTGCAGAACGAACCGGAAGCCACCCGGATGTACTACAGATTGCTCTGCACCAAGGCGAACGACAAGGCGTACATACTCCATACATCGGACAGCCTGATACTGCCCGTACTACATTATTATATAGAGAAAGATGATGAACGGCATCTGCCGGAAGCTTACTACTATGCCGGACGGGTGTATCGCGACTTGGGAGATGCACCGCAAGCACTGGAGTACTTTGAAAAAGCGGCGGAGGCATTGCCCGAAGACGGAGGATATAAGCTGAAAAGCAAGATTTACAGCCAGATGGGAACGCTGTTTGCTTATCAAAGCATGTATGCCGAAGCTTTGGAGATGTATAAGAAAGGGGGAGAATACGACAATATACTGAAAGACAGTGTCGGCATGGTTTTCAAATCGAGGGACATAGGCAATATGTACAGAGATTTAGGCAAACGAGACAGCACATTAGCCTACTTCAAAGAAGCAAACCAATTGAGCCAACAATTACAACGCACAGATTTATTTAATATGATGCAAGGGCAACTTGCCGCAATTTACACAGATTTGCAGGAATACGATTCTGCCCATGCAGTATTGCAGAATGCCCTAAGGGATATTGAGCGCCCCAGTAGAAGTGCCATTTACAGCATTGCCGCCCGTCTATATGATGTAACCAATCAGATGGATTCCGCCACATGGTATTACAAAGAGCTGTTGGGCTTCGGTTCTGTCTATGCCAAGCAAACAGCCTACCGTAGGTTATTGGAACTCACCCTCAAACAGAATGACACGCAACAAGCAGCCGGTTACCTCAATGGTTACCTTTTGTATACCGACTCCATACAGAAACTCACGCAAACAGAAACCATCCATCGGATGCATTCTCTTTACAACTACCAACTGCGTGAGAAAGAGAACAACAGACTGAAAGCAGAAAACAACCGCCAAACATCCTGGATTTGTATTATCAGCGGAGGATTTGTCATTGCCATACTCTCATTTATCGCTTACCGTCAACACAGCAAGCGGAAACGTCTGGAATTGGAGCAACAACTGGAGAAGCTTCGTACAATAGAAAAAGAAAACAGAGAAAAAATTGTTTTCCTCGAAAGGCACAAAGCGCAGAAGGAAGAGTTGGAAAAGAATTTGGCGAATATAAATATTCCCGACAATAGCATACTGAAAAAACAATTAGGACAGAAAATAGAATTACTCAATCACATCCTGCAGCAGCAAGCAATAGAAAAAGAACAAGAGAAAGAAGCCCAAGACTGCTTGTTCTGCTCCGAGATATACAAGAAACTCCAAAACCGGGCAAACTCTGCACGTGGTGAAGCCTATATCATCCCGGAAGAATGGGATTCACTAAAAGAACTCATAAACCCCGCCTACCCTACCTTCTTCGAAAGACTGTACTCGCTGCACACTCCCAACGAAAACGAATTGCACGTCTGCATACTCCTCAAACTCCAATTCCGTCAAGCAGACATTGCGCGCCTACTGCAACTCAAGCCGGAAAGCATTTCTTCCATCCGGAGGAGGCTCTACCAGAAAGTAACCGGAAGTAAAGGAAGCCCGGAAATGTGGGACAAGATTATAGACTCATTATAAGCGTCTTATCCAAGGATGGAACACCGCCATCCATTCATGCACATATCTTTGCACATAGCCCTGCACATACTTTTGCACACAAAGAAGCGATGTGCACACAACCATGCACATACATAAAGTAGCAAGAAGCATCAATAAAATCATTTTTATTTTCAACTTTGCGACAACGAAACAAAAAAACAAAATCAAATGAAAGCAAAGTATCTACTATTGGTTTTAGGTATATTCTACTGCATGGGCATTAAAGCTATTGAAGAAGATATTCCATTATATAGAACTTCTGACTCCAAAGGAAATTGGGATAAAGATGAACGCTCCATTACTTTAGTACCTACCGCTACTATTGACGGAAATACAATCCGTATCTATTCGGATGTAACAATATCAGGACTTCAAGCGTCTATAAAAGATAGTATGGGCAATATTGTTTATTCCTACAATGACATGACATCTTCACGATGCCATACATTCGAAGTATATGGCTTGCCAGAAGGAGAATATACCCTTGAATTGAAAATAGGAGAAGACTCTTTTTACGGAAATTTCATTATTGACTAAAAAGAGATAGCTATCCCAATAATTATTAACTCAAAATGTAACGATTATGAATGAATTAAAATTAACTTTGCCCCTTGAAGTTATCCAACTCAAAGAGGAAGAACTGGCTCTATTGAAAGGTGGAGCCAATGAAGATGTTTACATGAACAATGGTTGCGATTGCAATTGTGGCGATTGTTGTAGTGCAACTACACCAATAAGACCGAATAAAGGAGAACGCTAAATGTTCTTAAGCCTCTTAGAACGACAGAATATAGTAAAAATGGTGCGAACTAATATCTATATTCTGTCTTTTACCAACTTTAAATCTGCTATATAACCATGAAAAGCAGCTATTATAATTTGTATACACCATGTAATGCAGGTATGCTATGCTTCAACACATACCATGACAATTACATCGTAATAAACCGTTGTACCTATGACCTCATACAAAACAATGACTATGATAAAGTTAACGAAATCACTTTGAAGGTTTTACAAGAAAACGGCTTTATAGTGAAAAACGATGTAGACGAATACAGTAACCTTATACAAGAATACCATAAGAGCGATACTTCCGGAACCTTCAATCTAACTTTACTCCCTTCATTAGATTGCAATGTCAGATGCTGGTATTGCTTTGAAAAGCATATTGCAGGCAGCCACTTATCTTGTCAGCAACAGAATAAAGTGTTCAGATATGCGCAAAATATACTAAACAGAAAAGACATATCCGTCATACATTTTTCTCTGTTTGGCGGCGAACCCATGCTGTACTTTAAAGAAGAAGTTGCACCTCTGCTGTTTAAAATAAAAGATTATGCAAAGACAATGAACAAGGATATTAAAGTTTCCATTGTCACAAATGCAACTTGCATCACAGAAGACATCATTCCTATGTTAGCCGAACTAAATGCCACTTTTCAGATAACCATTGACGGATACAGAGAAAAGCACAATTCCATCAAAAAATCACCGGAATTTAAAGAAGGTACTTATGATGTCGTGATGAAAGCCATCCATGACCTAACTAATGCTTATGATTCGCGCATCAATTTAAGAATAAATTTCGACAATCAGACCTTCAAACACCTGCACTCCGTTGTCAATGACATACAAGACATAGACAGAAAGAAGATAAGGATTCATTTGGAGCGTGTATGGCAAACCACTGCGACAGATGATTCCAGTACGGGAACTGCTCTCAAAGAATTCATCAATGAAATGTTACGGTTGAATTTCCGTTTGTCATACCTCAATTTCGGTAGACGGAATTACTCGTGCCTCATGGACTTAAAAAACAATGTGGTTATATCTTATAATGGTGATGTCTATAATTGTACCGGAAGAGACTTCACGAGCACTCACCAAGAAGGCCAACTGACTTCGGACGGAAACATTGAGTGGGAACAGGACAAGTTGGAAAGAAGAGCCGCCATCAAGACATACAATGATCCTGCATGCATCCGATGCAAATTGTTACCGCAATGCTGGGGGCTCTGCAAACAAAAGATATTGGAACACCCCAACAAAGCAGAACAGATGTGTCCGCTAAAAGCAATGGAAATTACTATGGATGATTACATTACGTACCGTTTCAACAATGAATATATATCCCGTAAAATATTTGGTAATGAGCAACCAGTCTCTTTTACTTAATGTCGACCGTTTATGAATAAAACACTCTTGATTATCCTTGCTATATTATGCCTGGGGGTTCACGCAGTCAAGGGGCAAAACCTCCACCAACTTTCAGGTATCGTAACAGATACCCTTGGGAAAGGAGTTGAACACGCAATCATATGGATTCAAGCGGTGTCCGACTCCTCGTCGTATAAGATATCCACAAACAAGGACGGACAATACATATTCGGAAAGCTACCGGAAAAAGAGTACGCGTATCACATCTACCACGACAACTATCAAAGCGTGAACGGCACCATCTACCTGAATGGCAACAAGGAATTAGGACATACACTCTACCCGGTGAAGAACGTGAATTTGGATAACGTCGTAATAACCGCAGACCGTAGCAACGTCATAAAGTCCAATGCCCAAAGCACTCTTTTTCATTTGTCCGGAAATGCCAGGAAAGAGAAAAGCATTTACGAAGCCTTGCAAGAAATACCCAATTTAAAGGTGGATTTGTCCATGCGGAAAATAAAGACGGCCGATGAACAGAACGTAATCATATTGGTCAATAATATGCAACGGGACACTTCCATAGAATCCATCGACCCGGCAGAAGTGGAAAGCATAGAAATAATGGAAAATCCACCGGTCAAATACCTAAAAGACGGGTATGCAACGGTACTCAATATCAAACTCAAAAAAAGAAGCCAGACTTACCGGTTGCTAAATCTGTACAATGACGTCCATCCAGGAATGGTGACAAACTCTCACAGTGGAAGTTTTGAAACCGGAAACGACAAATTCTCTTTCTATACCATCTTGTTCTGGTCGGGAGTCAACCATGAAAAAGGAAATGAATACGGAGAACAGCATTACTCCGAAACAGACAAAGACTACAGCGTAAGTACCCGGCACAATTCGCACAATGCCGCCTTCTACATAGGGGGAGACTTTGTGCCCAACCTTAAAAACTATCTCTCTTACAGTTTATATGCCGATTATGGCAACACAAAAACAAGAAAGTGGGGAGAAGGGAGCATCTCACAAAAAGGGACTTCCTATGAATATGATGTCCGGAGATTAGCCCACAACCGTCCCATTACCTATGCCGGAAAAGTATTGCACCAATATCGGCTGAACGAGAAAAGCCTGCTCGAAAGTACCCTCAGTTACAGTTACAGCCTCAATAAAGACAACAACTGTAACCATGAATATTCCGACAATTACAACTATTCCAATGAGAACCGCTATAAAATGGTTTATCAGACCGGCAGTTACATAGCCGAATACCAAAAGAAATGGGACAACAAAAACGAACTGACAATAGGAAGTGACACTTACTATATAAACGGGAAATTGGACAACACTTCGACCGTGGGCAGCAATACTTTCGACTACCGAAGCTGGAACGAATACCTGTATGCCACATACAGCAGTGCAAAAACACCTTTTTCGTATATGCTATCGTTGGGATTGGATTGTCATTACAATAAAATAGAAGACATCAAGAATCAATACTACAAGATAAGAGTTTCGGGGAATGCAAGTTACTCATTCCGGAAGCATCATCTGCTTAAAGGCTACGTCCGGGGATATACATCCAACCCTTCCATTTCCCTGCTGAACCCGTACAACACCTCCACAGACAGCCTTCAAGCCATCAAAGGAAACCCCTACCTTGAGCCAAGTTATACCATCGAGAGTGGAGTAGCCTACCGGTTCACCAAAGGGTCGTGGTATATAGAGCCCGATATCTGCTACGCTCTATATACGGATATGTACGAAAGAATAGGCCGGAAGGAAGGAGAGGTTTATGCCTACACTTACGAAAACAAGAAAAGGGAGTCCCAGCTTATCGCCACGCTCAGTGCCAGATACAATATAAAAAATGTAGGGCATATCGGCTTGATGGGAAGATACCGTAGGTGCTTTTTTGAAAATACCACAAAAAGCTGGATAAGCATTTACCCCAATTGGCGTTTCTATTATAAAAACATTTCGTTGAACGGTTCCATCAGCTTCCAGCCCTATTCTTATGAGGAATATTCCAAAAGGAAGAATTCTACCGATTGCCGAATGGCACTTAACTGGAATATAAATACCAATTGGAACGTAGGAATCGGCATGCGCTATATGATAGAACCTTATGAATATGCCTACTCTATTGACGATACCCGGTTGGATTATCACAGTTACATAAACTACGATTACCCCAAACGGGACAAAATGCTTTACTTCACCGTCCAATATGCGTGGAAACATAAAGCCCCCAAAAGAAAAAGCCAATATCTGCAACAAGAAAAACCGAACATACAGTTATTGAAAGAATGATGAGATTCCCACTCCATAAACAGTACGACTCTATGCAGTGTGGTTTAGCCTGCTTACAAATGATATGCGATTTCTTTGGAACAAACTATTCATTGGAAACAATATCCCGTTACTGTTTTGCAACTACGGAAGGGACATCATTACGCAGCATCAATGAAGCTGCTTTAAAATTAGGATTTCATACAATAGTGGGAAAGGTAACAATTCCCCAATTAAAAGAAGCTTCATTGCCTTGTATCCTATATTGGAATCAGAAACATTTTATCATATTATATGATATAAAAAAACGAAAGAAGAAAAACATTTACTATATAGCCGACCCAGCAAAAGGATTGCTAAAATACACGGAAGAAGAATTTAAAGAGAATTGGCTTAATACATTTGTTAAGAATGAAGAAGCTGGCATCGCCCTCTTCCTCCAACCCACCCCAGCCTTCTACGAAAAACAGGAGGAGCACAAATCAGAAAAGCGCTCCTTCTCCTTCCTCTTCGGCTATTTCCGCCAGTATCGCCGTTACTTCGGGCAAATCATCCTGGGGCTACTGATTGGCAGTGTCCTGCAACTCATCTTCCCCTTCCTGACACAAGCCATTGTAGACGTAGGAATCAAGCACCGGAACCTGAATTTCATCTATCTGATACTTATCGGACAGTTGATGCTGACCCTCAGCCGCACATCGGTGGACTTCATACGCCGGTGGATATTGCTACACATCAGCATGAGGATAAACATCTCGCTGGTCAGCGACTTCTTTATCAAGTTGCTGAAGCTGCCCATGTCCTTCTTCGACACCAAGCTGATGGGCGACCTGCTGCAACGGATGAACGACCACAACCGGGTGGAAAAGTTCCTTACCACGCAGACACTCAGCGTGATGTTCTCACTATTCAGCTTCATTGTGTTCGGAGCCGTGCTGTTATGCTACAATCTGCCGATATTCTGCATTTTTCTGGCAGGCAGCATCGCCTACTCCGCTTGGATTGCCCTCTTCCTGAAACGCAGGAAGCAGATAGACTACCTCTACTTCGAGAAGCAGGCAAAGAACAACAACAAGACCTACCAGTTCATCACCGCCATGCAGGAGATAAAGCTGCAAGACTGTGAACAGCGCCGCCGCTGGGAGTGGGAGGACGTGCAGGCCGAACTGTTCGATGCAAATATGAAGAGCCTGAAACTGCAACAGACCCAAGAGGCAGGCAGCATCTTCATCAATGAGATAAAGAATATCGTGATTACCGTAGTAGCGGCAACCGCCGTGATAAACGGGCAAATGACCCTGGGTATGATGCTGGCGGTGCAGTACATCATCGGGCAACTGAACTCGCCCATCGAGCAGCTGATGAATTTCATCTACTCCCTGCAGGACGTGAAGATAAGCCTGGAACGTATAAACGAAATACACGAAATGGAAAACGAGGAAAGTAATCCGGAGGCGCTCGCTGCCTTTCAAAGCCAAGACAAAAGCCTACGGCTGAAAATGGTGGACTTCAAGTACGACCCGCACGCCTTGAACAAGACACTGGACTGTGTGGATTTTGAGATTCCCGAAGGGAAAGTGACCGCCATCGTGGGCACCAGCGGAAGCGGAAAGACGACAATCATCAAGTTGCTGTTGGGCTACTACAAGGCATTGGGCGGAGAAATCTCCATCGGCGGCACAGACATCAACCGCTTCAACCTGAAGTGGTGGCGCAGGCAATGCGGTGTAGTGATGCAGGACGGTGTAATCTTCTCTGAGTCCATAGCCCGCAACATTGCGGTGGACGATGGGGAAATAGACAAGGAACGGCTGGCAGAGGCTGCCCGGATTGCCAATATAAACGACTACATCATGCGCCTCCCCCTGAAATACAATACTCTGATAGGGCAAGACGGCGTGGGGCTGAGCCAAGGGCAGAAACAACGGATACTGATTGCCCGAGCCGTCTACAAGAATCCGCAGTACATCTTTCTGGACGAAGCCACCAATGCGCTGGATGCCAACAACGAGCGGGTGATTGTAGAGAACCTGATGGAATTCTACAAAGGGAAAACGGTGGTCGTGGTGGCGCATCGACTGAGTACGGTAAAGAACGCAGACCGGATAGTGGTGATAGACAAAGGGAAAATCATAGAAACCGGAAAGCATCAGGAACTGATAGCCGGCCGGGGAGCTTATTATAATCTTGTGAAGAATCAATTGGAATTGGGCAGTTAGTGTATGGAAGACAAGGATATAGAACTCAGAAGCGAACAGGTACGGAAAATCATCGGGCAGATTCCTCCGCTGCTGGTACGTAGCGGAATCGGCGTCATCGGAATAATCATGGCTTTGCTGCTGGCTGTAGCCGCATTTGTCCCCTATCCCGAAACAGCGGAATGCGACATCACCCTGACGGACATTCAGCAAGGACAAGTGTCAGCTACCGGAGAACTGCCGTATGCCTGCATCACACAAGTAAGTACCGGCATGAAAGCAGAAATTGAACTGGAAGGATATACAAGCAAGGAATACGGCTATCTGCAAGGAACTGTCACAACCGTTTCTACACGGATAATCAGCCGCAACGGGCACAACTACTTCAGCTTTACACTGTCACTGAAAGAAGTCCCTTTCATGCAGAAAGGCATGAAAGGAAAGGCATCCATCATCTTGTCGGAAAAGACGCTGCTCGGAAGGATATGGGAATAAACAGCTATGCCTCGCCAAACAAGTCTTCCAGCAACACCTCGCTTTGCACCCACGATGAATAAGCGTTAGAAATCCATTACTTGCGCAATCCGTGTCTCAAAAAAAGGAGATTAAGCTACTATTAGCGTATCTCCGCTTCTATCTTCTTTATCCTTTCCAGCGTATTGCCCGCCTCCATGGAAGGAAATACCTGGAGCACCCGTTGCAGATATACTTTTGCCTTACTATAGCTATTGGTAAGCACGTCCGACAACCCGTTACGATAGCGGGCATACTGCATCCGCGTAGGTGAAGTTATCTTCTTGAAGTCATCATCGAGCTTCTTCTTTTCCTTTTCTGCCTGAAGATAGAAATAACTCCCCAAGAAGATATTTGCCTGCAGGTTATCGCCGTCGAGCGTCAGCACCTTCTCGTAGGTTTTCAGAGCATCCTTCTCTTTTCCCCGCATCATTTCCATCTCGGCACAAGAAACAAGGGCAGGCACATCTTCGGGATGGCGTTGCAAGAATTCCTTATAGAAAAGATAGGCTTTATCGTAATTCCGCATTTCCTTGTAATGGGCAGCCAGTTCATGGGCCAGACGAGGAGCTACCGCACTGTTCTTGTCCACATGGGCCCAATAGAACATTTCCGTACGGTCCACACCGGCATCTGCCGACTGACGGAACAAGCTTACGGCATAATCATCCTTGCCTTCGGACAACGCTTCGGAAACCTTCTGCAACAGTTCACCCGCCGACTGCGCGAAAACCGGCAACGGCAACATCAGAAACAAAGAGAATAGTAAAGTTAAGGATCTCATTTTTAAAGTATATAATAGTTTAACAGCCTGAATCATTTCCATAGAAATACACCTACAAATTTACGCACTTTCACTGCAAACATCAACAAAATATAGTTAATCTTTCCCACTATTTTCCCCTTTTCTGCGTAACTTTGCCAATCTTATGAAATAAGCGTTACCAATGAAGCTCAGAGACAAGCAAATCTTGCAAATAGCACTGCCTTCCATCGTATCAAACATCACCGTTCCTTTGCTCGGACTGATTGATGTAGCCATTGTCGGGCACTTGGGTTCACCGGCCTATATCGGAGCCATTGCCGTAGGCGGGATGCTGTTCAACATCATCTACTGGATTTTCGGTTTCCTGCGCATGGGGACCAGCGGAATGACCTCACAAGCATACGGAAAACGGGATTTGCCGGAAGTCGTACGCCTGCTGGTGCGCTCCGTCGGCATAGGGCTGGCTGTCGCGTTCTGCCTCATAGCATTACAAATCCCCATCAGGCAAGGCGCATTCCTGCTGATTCATCCCACAGACGAGGTCAAAGAGATGGCAACGCTTTATTTTCATATCTGCATTTGGGGAGCACCCGCCATGCTGGGGCTATACGGGCTCACGGGATGGTTCATCGGCATGCAGAATTCACGCATTCCCATGTATATAGCCATCACACAGAATGTGGTCAATATCATCGCCAGCCTCAGCCTGGTCTATCTGTGCGGGATGAAAGTCGAAGGAGTCGCCCTGGGGACGCTGATAGCCCAGTATGCCGGCTTCCTGATGGGGCTGACACTCTGGATACGCAATTATGGAAAGTTGCAGAGATACTGGGAAATCAAGAATTATAAATTGGGCATGAAAGGGGAAGAAGGAAAAGGCGTCTGGGAGAAGGAGGCAATGCTGAAATTCTTCCAAGTGAACAGGGACATTTTTCTGCGCACCCTTTGCCTGGTGGCGGTTACTCTGTTCTTTACTTCAGCAGGAGCTTCGCAGGGCGAAATCATTTTGGCTGTCAACACGCTGCTGATGCAGCTCTTCACTTTGTTCTCGTATGTAATGGACGGTTTTGCCTACGCAGGCGAGGCCCTGAGCGGCAGATACATAGGCGCACGCAACCGGGAGGCCTTTACAGACACCGTCCGGCATCTCTTTGGATGGGGAGCGGTGATGGCAGTTCTCTTTACGCTGGTCTATGCACTGGGAGGCAATGCCTTTCTCGGGCTATTGACGGATGACAAAGAAGTGATAGCCGCTGCCGACACCTATTTCTACTGGGCGCTTGCCGTTCCTGCCGTCGGTATAGCCGCCTTCATTTGGGACGGCATTTTCATCGGCGCTACCGCCACGCGAGGAATGCTCCTCTCCATGGCAGCGGCAGCCGTCAGCTTCTTTATCCTATATTATGGGCTGCGTCCCGTCCTGGCAAACCATGCTTTATGGCTTGCCTTCCTCACCTACCTCCTGATGCGAGGAGTGGTGCAGACGGGATTGAGCCGGGGAGTCATCAAAAAAGCATTCCCCAGTGAGAAGTAGTCTATTTATTGCGATTTTAAGCGATGAACATTTCAAGGGGAAAAAGCATTATCTTTGTATCGCTATGACTTATACATAACTCAAGTTTCGCAAGTTCAAGAACTTGCTTTCAGTGAGCAAGTAAACAAGGCTACAAGGCTTTTCCTTGTAATCACTTTAAAAAGCAATAGATAGGCAGAGGGCTGTTTATACCTCCTTGTAGCCTTGTTTACTTGCTCACTGAAAGCAGGTCAAAGACATGCGAAACTCAAATACATAATTGTTATGACAGACAAGAATATTGTTCAAGAGACATTTCCCGTATTGGGAATGAGCTGTGCATCATGTGCTGCACGGGTAGAAAAGACGCTGAACCGGCAGTCCGGTGTCAAGAAAGCAGCCGTAAACTACGCTTCGGCAACGGCAACCGTAGAATATGCCCCCAAGAACTGCTCTTCCGAGACATTGCAGCAAGCCGTGCAGGCCGCCGGATATGACTTGCTGATAAATCGGGACGGCAATACGCTCGAAGAAGCGGAAGAGGCCCACAACAAAAAATTCACTACACTGAAACTCCGCACTGTCTGGGCCGTTATTCTATCCTTACCCGTTGTCATAATAGGCATGTTTTTCATGGATATGCCCTATGCCAATCCTATCATGTGGGCACTATCCACTCCTATTGTATTTTGGCTGGGGCGGGGATTCTTCAGCAGTGCCTGGAAACAGTTGAGACATGGCAGCGCCAATATGGATACACTGGTAGCCATCAGCACCGGAACAGCCTATCTGTTCAGTCTGTTCAACATGCTATTTCCGGACTTCTGGCTGTCCAGAGGCATCCACCCACATGTGTATTTTGAAGCGGCAAGTGTCATCATAGCTTTTATCCTGCTGGGACGCCTGCTGGAAGAAAAGGCGAAAGGAAACACTTCAACAGCCATCAAGAAGCTGATGGGACTCCAACCCAAGACCGTGACCGTCGTCGGGAATGGGGAACGCATTGTCCCTATTGAGCAGATTCGCCCCGGCGACATCATACTGGTGAAGCCCGGCGAACGGATTGCAGTGGACGGCATCGTGACGGAAGGTTCTTCGTACGTGGACGAAAGTATGCTGAGCGGCGAACCGGTAGCAGTGTCCAAGCAAAAAGATGCCAAAGTCTTCGCAGGTACCATCAACCAGAAGGGGAGTTTCCGCTTCCGGGCAGAGAAAGTCGGCACAGATACACTGCTGGCAAAGATTATACACATGGTGCAAGACGCACAAGGGAGCAAAGCACCGGTACAGCAACTGGTCGACAAGATAGCAGGGATATTCGTGCCTGCCATTATCGGCATTGCAGTACTCGCCTTCATCGTATGGATGTTGCTGGACGGAACCGGCGGATTCACCCACGGACTATTGGCATTTGTCACAGTAGTCATCATCGCCTGCCCGTGTGCGCTGGGGCTGGCCACTCCTACAGCCATCATGGTAGGTATAGGCAAGGGAGCCGAAAGGGGTATCCTGATAAAAGATGCCGAAAGCCTGGAAATTGCCAAAAAGGTAAATACCGTAGTACTCGACAAAACCGGAACCGTAACCGAAGGAAAACCGGTAGTCAGTAAGCTGGTATGGAATACGCCGACAGCCACTCCCAATCCAAGCATTTCCTCAAAAGAGGTCTTGCCGGACATTTTCTACAGTCTGGAAAAGTTATCGGAACATCCATTGGCAGACGCCGTAGTGAATCACCTCAAGGAATCGGCTTCCATAGACGACATCCAAGATTTCGAAACCATCACCGGGAAAGGTGTAAAAGGGCGGACACAAGGCCGGACTTACTTTGCCGGAAACCTGAAACTACTGGAAGAGAACCGGATTGCCATCAGCCGGTCTCTTCGGGAAGAAGCCACCCGACTGACAGCGGAAGCACAGACCGTCATCTGGTTTGCCGATGAAGAAAACGTGCTGGCAATAGCCGGAATTACAGACCGGATAAAAGAAACTTCCATCCGCGCTGTCAGCGAGCTGCGCGCCGCCGGCATCGAAGTCCACATGCTGACCGGAGACAATGAGGCCACCGCCCGTGAGATTGCCCGCAAAGCAGGCATCGCCCACTACCAGGCCAGTGTATTGCCGCAGGACAAGGCTGCCTTCGTCAGCCGGTTGCAGGCAGAAGGCCGGAAGGTTGCCATGGTGGGCGACGGCATCAACGACAGCGCCGCCCTTGCCCAAGCCGACTTAAGCATCGCCATGGGTGGAGGCAGCGACATCGCCATGGATGTAGCCAAAATGACCATCATCTCTTCCGACCTGACCAAGATACCGGAAGCTCTCTGTCTGTCGCGTCTCACCGTCCGGACCATCCGGCAGAATCTCTTCTGGGCATTTATATATAATATAATAGGTGTACCCATTGCGGCCGGAATACTCTATCCCATCAACGGCTTCCTGCTGAACCCGATGATAGCCGGTGCGGCCATGGCATTCAGCAGTGTCAGTGTGGTGAGCAACAGCCTGCTGCTGAAACGGAAAAGAATACATGAAGGAGAAGAAAACAAAGAAGTTGAACCGCCAACAGAAACAATCATGAAGAAAGAATTCAAAGTAGAAGGCATGATGTGCAACCATTGCCGCATGCATGTAGAGAAAGCATTGAACAGTATGGAAGGCATACACGCCACCGTAACCCTGAACCCTCCGGTAGCCACCGTAGAGTTTTCGGACGGTGAAAAGACGCTCGAAGAACTGCAGAAAGTAGTGACGAAAGAAGCCGGCGACTACACACTGAAGGCATAAGTGTAGAATTCATACGGTTTTCATACAGAAAAGAAGGAGGAAATCAAAGTAAATATCTACCTTTGCGCGCTAATTTACAGATAAAGATATGAACGCAAAAGCCAAAGGATATATTTTAGGTTCCATCGCCGCAGCCTCCTACGGCATGAATCCACTGTTTGCCCTCCCGTTGTACAAGGCCGGCATGGACCCGGACTCGGTACTTTTTTTCAGATACCTCTTCGCCATCCCGTTGCTGGGCATTATGATAAAGGCGAGAGGGCGGTCATTCAAGATACAGCGGAAAGAAACATTTCCGCTCATCATCATGGGATTGCTCGTGGCCCTCTCCTCACTGACGCTTTTTCTGAGCTATAACTACATGGCCGCCGGCATAGCGTCTACACTGCTGTTCGTCTATCCCATCATGGTGGCTCTTATTATGGCCATGGTTTTCAAGGAGAAGCTGGCACTGCAAACCATCGTCTGCATGCTGCTTGCACTGGGAGGTATCGGACTGCTCTACAAGAGCGAGGACGGCAGCACACTGAGCCTGATAGGGACACTGCTGGTTTTCGCGTCTTCCCTTTCCTATGCCATATACATCGTGGGCATCAACCAGACATCGTTGAAAAATGTGGCTACGCTTAAAGTCACCTTCTATGTCCTTCTCTTCGGCCTATCGCTTTTTGTGGCACGCCTGCTCTATTCCGGCGTACTGAACACACCGGACCAGTGGTATCTGTGGGCCAATCTGCTTGCATTGGCTGTCTTCCCCACCGCCATATCCTTCCTCTGCACTACCGGTGCCATCCAATATATCGGCTCCACCCCGACCGCCATTCTCGGCGCATTGGAGCCCGTGACAGCCATCTTCTTCGGAATAGCCGTCTTTGGAGAAAGCCTGACAGTCAGAGAAAGCTTCGGACTGGTGATGATTATCGTAGCCGTAACGTTCGTCATCGCAGGAGGCAATATTACAAGCCAACTGGTCCGTTTCAGGAAACTGTTCCCAAGACTCCCGATAAGAAGCAAGAAAAGAAACTAATCCTATAAAACCATCACCAACCATGAAGAAAAGTCTCTACCTGCTTTTACTGCTGTTGTTTCCTATCGGGCTGCAGGCTCAGTCCGAGGTTATAGTACTCCACCCGGATGAAGGCAAAGCCGAAGTGAACGAAGCCGAATACACCAGAATTTTCCTGGCAGGCACCATCGACATGGGCAAAAGCATAGACTGGCAAAAGGCAACCTGCGACTGGTTCCGCGCACGCCCCCAAGGTAAATACATCCTATACAATCCCCGAAGGGACAAGGGACTCAGCGGCGAAATGTCCGACTTTGAACATCAAGTGAACTGGGAACTGGAACATCTGGAAAAAGCCGACCTGATAATCATGAATATCCTGGCAAGCAGCAAGTCCCCCATCACCCTGCTGGAGATGGGACTGCACATGCGTTCGGGCAAACTGCACGTTATCTGTGAACCCGGTTTCTACCGCTACGACAATGTGCGGATTACTTGCAACCGCTATGGCGTTCCGTTATATCACAGCATGGACGAGTTCCTAAAGACTGTGCGTTAGGCAACTATCCTACCACATTCTGCTGCACTTTTCAGTTTAATTCTTTATCTTTGCTGCAAAGCAATGTAACAAAACTATATATTATGGCAACCTATAAAAGAATCTTATTGAAACTCAGCGGCGAGAGCCTGATGGGTGAAAAGCAATACGGCATCGACGAGAAACGCCTTGCCGAGTACGCAGCTCAAATCAAAGAAATCCACGAATTGGGAGTACAAATAGGCATCGTGATAGGCGGTGGAAACATTTTCCGCGGATTGAGCGGTGCCAACAAAGGGTTCGACCGTGTGAAAGGCGACCAGATGGGAATGCTGGCAACCGTCATCAACAGCCTTGCACTCAGTTCGGCTCTGGTAGCTGCCGGCGTGAAGGCCCACGTGCTGACTGCCGTACGTATGGAACCCATCGGTGAATTCTACAATAAATGGCGTGCCATCGAATGTATGGAAGCAGGCGAAGTAGTCATCATGTCCGCCGGTACAGGCAATCCGTTCTTCACTACCGATACCGGTTCCAGTCTGCGCGGCATCGAGATTGAGGCGGATGTCATGCTGAAAGGTACCCGTGTGGACGGCATCTACACCGCCGACCCGGAGAAGGACCCGACAGCCACGAAGTTCCACGACATCACCTACGACGAAGTGCTGAAGCGCGGTCTGAAAGTGATGGACCTCACTGCCACCTGCATGTGCAAAGAGAATAACCTGCCCATCATCGTTTTTGACATGGACACAGTGGGTAATCTGAAAAAAGTGATGCAAGGAGAAGAAATCGGTACACTGGTGCACAATTGAATGGAAAATGGAGAATAAAAAATGAATGTTATTTAATTCTTAATTCTCAATTTTCAATTTAATAATTATATTTGCAAAGTTTCAAATCAAAGCTATTTCAAAACGAAAATAATATGAGAGACGTAAAAGACATCTTAGACGAAGCGCAAGAAAGTATGGACATGGCCATCATGTATCTGGACGAGGCACTGGCTCATATCCGCGCCGGAAAAGCCGATATCCGTTTGCTGGACGGTATCCGTGTGGATTCTTATGGAAGTATGGTTCCTATCAACAATGTGGCAGCCGTAACCACTCCGGACGCACGCAGCATTGCCATCAAGCCATGGGATAAGAGCATGTTCCGCGTCATTGAAAAGGCCATCATTGACTCCAGTCTCGGCATCATGCCCGAAAACAATGGTGAGATTATCCGTATCGGCATCCCGCCACTGACGGAAGAACGCCGTAAACAACTTGCCAAACAGTGTAAGGGAGAAGGAGAAACTGCCAAGGTAAGTGTACGTAATGCACGCCGTGATGCCATCGACGCCTTGAAGAAATCCGTAAAGGACGGACTGGCCGAAGACGCCCAGAAAGGCGGTGAAGAAAAGCTGCAGAAGATTCACGACAAGTTCATCAAGCAGATTGATGACATGCTGGCTGCAAAGGATAAAGAAATCATGACCGTTTAATTAAGTTGAAAACGGAAAATGGAAAGTTGAAAATAAACCGATATACCAAGTATAGAAGCCTTTCAACCTTCCATTTTCAACTTTCAACTTTCAACTTTCAATTATTTTGAGGGGACTCGTTATAAAAAACACCGGAAGTTGGTACTTGGTACGGACTGACGACGGAAGGGAGATTGAATGTAAAATCAAAGGGAACTTCCGGCTGAAAGGCATACGAAGCACTAATCCCGTGGCTGTAGGCGATTATGTGAACATCATACTGAACCAAGAAGGTACGGCCTTTATCAGCGAGATAGAGGACCGGAAGAATTACATCATCCGCCGCGCCTCCAACCTTTCCAAGCAATCGCACATTCTTGCTGCCAACCTCGACCAGTGCATGCTCATAGTGACGGTGAACTATCCCGAGACCTCCACTACCTTTATAGACCGTTTTCTCGCCTCTGCCGAGGCATACCGTGTTCCCGTCAAGATTATATTCAACAAAGTGGATGCCTACAATGAAGAGGAACTGCACTATCTGGACAGTCTCATCAACCTTTACACCACCATCGGCTATCCTTGTTTCAAGGTTTCTGCCAGAAAAGGGGAAGGCATCGACACTATCGAGAAAGAACTCAAAGGACGCATAACCCTCTTTTCCGGACATTCCGGAGTAGGGAAATCGACACTCATCAAGGCAATACTGCCCGATATAGAGATTAAAACCGGAGAGATATCCACCTATCATAATAAAGGTATGCACACCACTACCTTCTCAGAAATGTTCCCGGTTCCGGGCAACGGATATATCATTGACACTCCGGGCATCAAAGGTTTCGGAACATTCGATATGGAAGAAGAAGAGATAGGCCACTACTTCCCGGAAATATTCAAGGTATCTGCCGACTGCCGTTACGGCAACTGTACCCACCGCCACGAACCCGGATGCGCTGTACGCGAGGCTGTCGAGAAGCACTATATCAGCGAATCCCGTTACGCTTCTTATCTGAACATGCTGGAGGACAAGGAGGAGGGAAAATACCGGGCTGCTTACTGATTTGTCATTTTATCACCTTTCCAATCCATATTCTTACACTTTTTAACTCTTTATCTTTTAAACTATTCTCTTTTCCCGTAGTCTAATCTAAGGCTGATTTTATTACTACTAATACTACAACATGAATAAGAGAGTTAAATGGGGCATCATTATCGTGATTGGTGCCGGACTGATTGGAGGAGGAATCTACTCCCAATTACCTAAAGAGAATGAAGAATTAGCCGCTGCAGACAAGGTGATGACCGGTCAACGTAGCGGTAAGAAAATTCTAAACGTAAACGCAAAAATAATCAAACCGCAACTGCTGAAGGATGAAATACAAATCAGCGGCAGCCTGCTGCCGGATGAGGAAGTGGACCTTTCTTTCGAGACATCCGGCAAAATCATAGAGATAAATTTTGAAGAAGGCAGCTTCGTCAAGAAAGGACAATTACTTGCCAAAGTTAATGACCGGCCGCTGCAAGCACAATTGCAACGCCTCGTCTCCCAATTAAAGTTGGCAGAAGACCGCGTGTTTCGCCAGAACGCCCTGCTGGAAAGGGATGCGGTCAGTAAAGAAGCCTACGAACAAGTAAAGACCGAGCTGGCCACCCTGAATGCCGACATTGACCTGATAGAATCGAACATCGCACAAACTGAGCTGCGTGCTCCTTTCGACGGTGTCATCGGTCTGCGCCAAGTCAGTGTGGGTACTTACGCTTCCCCTACAACCATTGTAGCCAAACTCACCAAGATTTCGCCGTTGAAGGTGGAATTTGCCGTACCCGAGCGGTATGCCAATGACGTAAAGACCGGCGCCGGACTGGACTTCACTCTCGAAGGAAAGCTAAATACCTTCCACGCCACGGTTTATGCACGCGAATCAAAGATAGACCCTACTACCCATACCCTAACAATCCGTGCACTTTATCCCAATGCCAACGGAGCTGTGCTTCCGGGCCGCTATGCCAGCATCAAGCTGAACAAGGATGAAATTCAGGACGCCCTTGCCGTACCGTCCGAAGCCATTGTACCGGAAATGGGAAAAGACAAGATATTCCTCTATAAGTCGGGAAAAGCCCAGCCGGTAGAGATTACTACGGGAATCCGTACGGAAGCGGAAGTACAAGTATTGCAAGGCTTGCAGGCAGGAGATACCATCATCACCTCGGGAACCCTGCAACTCCGTACCGGACTACCGGTAACACTGGACAATATCAATTGACAACTGTCAATTATCAACCGTTAATTATCAATTGTAAAGAATGAATATATCCGAATTAAGTATACGGCGACCGGTACTCTCGACAGTACTTACCCTGATAATCCTGCTGTTTGGCTTCATCGGCTACAATTATCTGGGTGTACGCGAGTACCCGTCTGTAGACAATCCTATCATATCAGTATCCTGCTCCTATCCGGGTGCCAACGCCGATGTCATCGAGAACCAGATAACGGAGCCTCTGGAGCAGAACATCAACGGTATTCCCGGCATACGCTCCCTCTCCAGTGTCAGCCAGCAAGGCTCATCACGCATTACAGTAGAATTTGAGCTTTCCGTTGACCTGGAAACCGCCGCCAACGACGTACGTGATAAAGTGTCGCGTGCACAGCGCTATCTGCCTCGTGACTGTGACCCTCCTACCGTATCAAAAGCCGATGCGGACGCCACCCCTATCCTGATGGTTGCCCTCCAAAGTGACAAACGTTCCCTACTGGAGCTCAGTGAAATAGCCGACCTGACTGTCAAGGAGCAGCTTCAGACTATTTCAGATGTAAGTAGTGTAAGCATCTGGGGAGAAAAGCGCTATTCCATGCGGCTTTGGCTGGACCCCATCAAGATGTCCGGCTATGGAATCACTCCTCTGGATGTAAAGAATGCGGTGGACAACGAAAACGTAGAGCTCCCTTCCGGAAGTATCGAAGGAAACACTACCGAGCTCACCATCCGTACGTTGGGTCTGATGCATACAGCCGAAGAGTTCAACAATCTTATCCTGAAGGAAGACGGTAACCGTATTGTCCGCTTCAGCGACATTGGACGTGCCGAACTGGGACCAGCCGACATCAAAAGTTATATGAAGATGAACGGTGTGCCCATGGTAGGTGTCGTAGTAATTCCGCAGCCAGGTGCCAACCACATTGAAATAGCCAACGCCGTATATGACCGCATGGAGAAGATGAAGAAAGACCTTCCCGAAGATGTTCATTACAACTACGGTTTTGACAACACCAAGTTTATCCGCGCTTCTATCGACGAGGTGAAGCAGACGGTGTATGAGGCCTTTGTACTGGTTATCATCATCATTTTCCTCTTCTTGCGCGATTGGCGTGTGACGCTTGTGCCATGTATTGTAATCCCCGTTTCGCTGATTGGAGCTTTCTTCGTCATGTATCTGGCCGGTTTCTCCATCAATGTGCTCTCCATGCTTGCCGTGGTGCTTGCCGTGGGCTTGGTGGTGGACGACGCCATCGTGATGACGGAGAACATTTATGTCCGCATCGAGAAAGGGATGCCACCGAAAGAAGCCGGCATAGAAGGAGCCAAGGAGATTTTCTTTGCCGTCATCTCCACTACCATTACGCTGGTGGCGGTATTCTTCCCTATTGTATTCATGGACGGTACGACAGGACGACTGTTCCGCGAATTCAGTATCGTGGTCTCCGGTTCGGTGATTATCTCCTCCTTCGCCGCATTGACTTTTACGCCGATGCTTGCCACCAAACTTTTAATCAAAAGGGAACAGCAGAGCTGGTTCTATCGCAAGACCGAACCTTTCTTCGAAGGGATGAACCGGGTATACAGCCAGTCACTGGCCGCCTTCCTGAAACGGCGCTGGATTGCCCTGCCCTTCACCATCGTCACCATCCTGCTTATCGGAGTCCTTTGGAATACTATCCCGGCTGAAATGGCGCCATTGGAGGACCGTTCGCAAATCAGTATCAATACAATGGGTGCCGAAGGAGTGACTTACGAATATATCCGCGACTATACCGAAGACATCAATCATCTGGTGGACTCCATTATCCCGGATGCAGAAGCGGTAACAGCGCGTGTGTCCAGTGGTAGCGGTAACGTACGTATCACACTGAAAGACATGAAAGACCGTGACTATACCCAGATGGAAGTTGCCGAAAAGTTGTCGAAGGCAGTGCAGAAAAAGACCATGGCACGCTCTTTCGTACAGCAGTCCTCCTCATTCGGAGGACGGCGCGGCGGTATGCCCGTGCAGTATGTATTGCAGGCAACCAATATCGAGAAATTGCAGGAGGTGCTCCCCAAGTTCATGACGAAGGTCTACGAAAATCCGGTATTCCAGATGGCAGACGTAAACTTGAAGTTCAGCAAGCCTGAAGCACGCATCAACATCAACCGTGACAAGGCGAGCATCATGGGCGTAAGCACCAAGAACATTGCCCAAACCCTGCAATACGGCTTGAGCGGACAGCGCATGGGCTACTTCTACATGAACGGAAAGCAATACGAGATATTAGGCGAAATCAACCGCCAGCAACGCAACAAGCCCGCCGACCTGAAAGGCATCTATATCCGAAGCGACAACGGGAACATGGTACAGCTGGACAACCTAATTGAGCTTACCGGCGGCATCGCACCTCCGAAACTGTACCGTTACAACCGTTTCGTTTCCGCCACCATCTCCGCGGGACTGGCGGACGGCAAGACCATCGGACAAGGTCTGGATGAAATGGACAAGATTGCCAAGGAGACGCTGGACGAGACCTTCCGCACCGCACTGACCGGAGACTCCAAAGAGTATAGGGAGAGTTCCTCCAGTCTGATGTTCGCCTTCATTCTGGCCATCGTGCTGATTTACCTGATTCTGGCCGCCCAGTTCGAAAGCTTCAAGGACCCGCTGATTATCATGTTGACGGTGCCTCTCGCCATTGCCGGCGCACTGGTGTTCATGTATTTCGGGGGGATTACGATGAATATATTCAGCCAGATTGGTATTATCATGCTGATTGGTCTAGTGGCAAAGAACGGTATTCTGATTGTGGAATTTGCCAATCAGAAGCAGGAAGCGGGTGAAGACAAGATGCGAGCCATCAAGGACGCCTCCCTGCAACGTCTGCGCCCCATCCTAATGACGAGTGCCTCCACCATCCTGGGATTGATACCGCTTGCCTACGCCACCGGCGAAGGCTGCAACCAGCGCATCGCCATGGGTACTGCCGTCGTAGGCGGCATGCTCATCTCCACACTGCTGACGATGTACATCGTGCCTGCCATATATAGTTATGTATCAACGAACCGAAGTAAACTGAAGACCGAATGAAACGCATTGTTTTAATTTTCATAGCCACTGCCTGCACAGCGCTGGGCCTTTATGCACAGCCTGCGCCTACCTACACCTTGAAGTCCTGCCTGGAGCAGGGATTGCTGAACAACTACTCCCTGCGCATTGTCCGCAATGAAGAGCAGGTCAGCAAGAACAACGCCACATTGGGCAATGCGGGCTACCTGCCCACACTGGACCTCTCCGCCGGCTACAAGGGAACCATAGACAATACCGAGACCAAAGCCCGAGCCACCGGAGAGACAACCAAGGACAACGGAGTGTTTGACCAAACTCTCGATGTAGGCATCAACCTGAACTGGACCATCTTCGACGGTTTCAACATTACCGCCAACTACCAACGGCTCAAGGAGCTGGAACGCCAAGGCGAGACCAATACGCGCATCGCCATCGAGGACCTGATAGCCAACATAGCCGCCGAATACTATAACTATGTGCAGCAAAAAATCCGCTTGAAGAACTTCCGTTATGCCGTATCGCTATCCAAAGAGCGCCTGCGCATTGTGGAAGAGCGTTACCACATCGGTAACTTCTCGCGCCTGGACTACCAGCAGGCCAAAGTGGACTTCAATGCCGACAGTGCCCAATACATGAAACAGCAGGAACTGCTGCACACCTCACGTATCCAGCTGAACGAACTCATGGCAAACAAAGATGTAGACCAGCCGTTTATCATACAAGACAGCCTCATCAACGTGACCGCCTCCCTGAACTTCGAGGAGCTGTGGAACGCCACCCTCACCATCAACGCCTCACTGCTACGTGCCGAACAGAACAATACCCTGGCCCGTCTGGACTACAAGAAAGTCTGCTCGCGCGACTACCCATACGTGAAGATGAACGGCGGATACGGCTACACCCTCAACAAGTATGACATCTCTGCCAACAGCCGCCGCAGCAACCTCGGTCTGAACTTCGGCGTCACGGTCGGCTTCAATCTGTTCGACGGCAACCGGCGCCGCGAACGCAAGAATGCCCGCATTGCCGTGCAGAACGCTCGCCTGGAACGGGAGCAACTGGAGCAAGCCCTGCGCGCCGACCTCAGCAACCTATGGCAGGCCTACCAAAACAACCTGCAAATGCTGAACCTGGAACGCCAGAACCTTGTGGCTGCCAAGGAGAACCACGAGATTGCCATGGAACGATATATGCTGGGCAACCTCTCGGGAATCGAGATGCGCGAAGCCCAAAAGAGTCTGCTGGATGCAGAAGAACGTATTCTCTCCGCGGAATATGATACCAAATTATGTGAAATCTCCCTACTGCAAATCAGTGGAAAAGTAGCGCGCTATATGGAATAAGCAATATAATCCGTACCTTTGCGCCCGGTTTATCAGAATTGAAGCACAATGGGATTATTCATCAGAAAGCCATTCGAGGCACTGCAAGCGGAGGCTAATGCCTCCGGAAAGAAAACATTGAAACGTGTACTTGGTCCGTGGAGCCTTGTTGCCCTGGGCGTGGGAGTCATCATCGGAGCGGGTCTATTCTCCATCACCGGAACGGTGGCGGCAGGCTATACGGGACCGGCCATCACACTGTCCTTTGCCATTGCCGCACTGGGATGCTGCTTCGCCGGACTGTGTTATGCGGAATTTGCATCCATGATACCCGTAGCCGGCAGCGCATACACCTACTCGTATGCCACGATGGGCGAACTCATCGCCTGGATTATCGGGTGGGACCTGGTACTGGAATACACCGTAGCCGCAACCACGGTAAGCATCAGCTGGAGCCGCTATCTGGTCGTCTTTCTCGAGGGACTGGACATACATCTACCGCAAGCCCTCACCGCCTGTCCCTGGGATGGCGGAGTCGTAAATATCCCCGCCTTCCTTATCGTCGTGCTGATGAGCCTCTTCCTGATACGGGGTACGGAAGGCAGCTCCATCTTCAACGGCTTCATTGTATTCCTGAAGGTTTCCGTCATACTGATTTTTGTCATACTCGGCTGGAAATACATCAATACCGACAACTATACACCTTACATCCCTGCCAATACGGGCGTGCTGGGCGAATATGGCTTCTCCGGCATCCTGCGAGGGGCGGCCATCGTATTCTTCGCCTTCCTCGGGTTCGACGCTGTGAGCACAGCCGCCCAAGAGACGAAGAACCCGAAGCGGAACATGCCTATCGGCATTCTGGTCTCCTTGCTGGTATGCACCGTGCTCTATATGGTTTTTGCCCACGTCATGACGGGAGTGGCACACTACACCGCCTTCAGCGGACAGCAAGGCATTGCTCCCGTTGCCATAGCCATAGAGCACATGGGGCAGGCTGATGCTGCAGGTATCATCCAGCCGGACTATCCCTGGCTGAACCGTGCCATCGTGCTGTCCATTCTGTTCGGATATTGCTCCGTCATCATGGTGACGCTGCTGGGACAGAGCCGCGTATTCCTGAGCATGAGCCATGACGGGCTGCTGCCTCCTTTCTTCTCGCATATCAACGAAAAGTTCCGTACTCCGGCACGCAGCAACCTGCTCTTCATGGTACTTGTGGGCCTGCTGGCAGCTTTTGTACCCGCACGGCTGGCCGGAGAGATGACAAGCATCGGCACGCTGATGGCCTTCACGCTGGTCTGTGCCGCTGTACTGGTAGTACGCAGAACCATGCCTGACGTGCCCCGTTCCTTTAAAACCCCACTTGTTCCACTTATCCCCATACTGGGTATTCTTACTTGCCTTTGCATGATGTTGTTCCTTCCTGCCGATACATGGATACGCCTGGTGCTGTGGATGCTCATCGGTCTGGACATCTACGTGGGCTACGGCATGAAGCACAGTAAGCTGGAGCATGGAGGCGACACCCGCCACGGGCAGGTGACCTTGAACATGATTGGACTTATCCTTGCCGTTCTTTGTGTCATCACCGGACTGTGGCACCAACAGACTGTGGGATGGGGAGAAAGCAAAGTGCTGCTGATTATCTCGTTTGTTTTCGCATTCACGCACTGCGCTTACTATATGTGGAGAATCTGGAGGAGATAATAAGCCCTAAATCTCCTCCTTTAAAGATAAACAATCTTTCATCCAAACTACCCCAGCACCCACTTGGTCCGTTTCCCGAAACAACGGTATGCCATTGCCACCAGAAACCAGGAAGTACAGAAAGCGACGACTGCGGCACAAGGTATCTGAAGATAGATAGGAACATGGATAGCACGCATCAGGACTACGCTCGGTCCGGTAAAGAAATAGTGTATCATATAGACTCCAAAACCACAGAGCGTCAAGTTTGCCAATGCTTTCTTGATGCGCTCCGAACGGAAATTGGCCCGCTTGCAAAGCATAAACACGGGGATGGTCATCATTACTACATTCAGCGAACAGTAGGTGAAGAAGAGTTCGAGCATCTCATCCGTAAAATCCGGCAAGGAGGTCATACGACGGAAACCAAGGAATGTTACGGCATAGCCAATGGCAAACATGGGAATGCCGATGCCACAGAGTTGCCGGCCCGTCCAGTTATGGTTCCTCAGATAATGGCCCAACAATAGGTAGCCGTTAAAACCGGCAAAGTAATACAGCATACCGAACGAGTTCCACGAGCAAGTCCCCCAAAGGTACGGAGCGGCAAACTCGGTATAATAAGGCAGCAGCAGTGTCACTCCCCATGCTGCAAGAAACCATAGTTTGGCACGTTCCGAGGCCTTCTCCACCCATGCCGAGAATATCGGAAGATAGAGATAAAGCCCTATCAGCAGATAGATATACCACATGTGTACATCCAATAGAGAGAAATTAAAAGGCATTTCTGCAATATATCCCAGGCTCACTGCCAGAGACTGGCGCATCACTTCCTCACCCGAATAAGGGAAGAAATCCAGAATCACTTTCGGCTCCACTCCCAGCAGTCCCGTTATCCAGGGGAACAGATTGTAAATCACAGACCAGATGAGGAAAGGAAAGAATACGCGGGGGATACGTTTCTTGTAGAATGCCGAGGCGTCACCCCGTACCGGCAACAGCAATGCACCGGTAATCATTACAAAAAGCGGTACGCAAGGACGGAGCGCCGCACCGTAGACAGCTCCCCAGAACTTGATGTCAACAATGTCGGGCGATGTGCCCGGATAGAAGTTAAAAGGGTCTGTGCAATGGCAGCAAACTACTGTAAACATTGCAACAAGGCGTACCACATCCAGCCATACGATGTGTTGTGCCGGAGTTTGTCGTGTAAGAGTCAGTTCCATGTTTTATTAAATTGGTTGTTTGGAGGGCTAAAGATAAAGAAGTTAACCGAGAAATGAAAAGGAGAATGTAACAAAAATACGACAACAAACGAGTTTCAGTTTTATTCTCCTATAGAGAACAATCTGTTTTATCAAGGCAGAACAGAGTGTTCCAATAGGGAAGAACACTTTGTTCCAACATAAAAGAACAGTTTGTTTCAATAGGAAGAAACAATTTGTTTCAACATAAAGGAACAGTTTGTTTTGCTTGATGAAACAGAGTGTTCTATGCCGCGAAACACTTTGTTTTCCTCTACAAAACAAAAAAGCCGTAACAAGATTTTCTCCGTTACGGCTTTCCTTATATTATGCCTTTCTAAAAGGCTTCTGTTTTACTTGCTGCAATTCCAGGGCTTCAGTTGCTTGAAGAAGTCGTTGCCCTTATCGTCCACCAAGATGAATGCAGGGAAGTTCTCCACCTCAATCTTCCAGATAGCTTCCATACCGAGTTCGGGATATTCCACGCACTCAATGCTCTTGATGTTGTTCTGTGCCAAGATAGCGGCAGGACCACCGATAGAGCCCAAGTAGAAACCGCCATACTTTTGGCAGGCATCTGTCACTTGCTGGCTGCGGTTACCTTTGGCAAGCATAATCATGCTGCCGCCGTGGCTTTGGAAGAGGTCTACATACGGGTCCATACGTCCGGCAGTAGTCGGGCCCATGGAGCCGCAAGCCATGCCTTGAGGAGTCTTGGCAGGACCGGCGTAGTAGATGGGATGGTCTTTGATGTACTGCGGCAGGTCTTCGCCACGGTCCAGACGTTCTTTCAGCTTGGCGTGTGCGATGTCACGGCCTACGATAATGGTTCCATTCAGAGACAAACGGGTGGAAACCGGATACTTGGTCAGTTCCTTCAGAATATCGGCCATCGGCTGGTTCAAGTCAATCTTCACCACGTCGCCTTCACCGGCCTTACGGAGTTCTTCGGGAATCAGTTCACCCGGATTGCTGTCGAGCTTTTCAATCCAGATACCTTCTTTATTGATTTTACACTTGATGTTACGGTCGGCAGAGCAGGAAACACCCAGACCCACGGGGCAGGACGCACCGTGACGCGGCAGGCGGATGATGCGGATGTCGTGAGCCAGATACTTGCCGCCGAACTGGGCACCGAGGCCAATCTTATGAGCTTCTTCCAGTACCAGCTTCTCCAGTTCCACATCGCGGAAAGCGCGGCCGAACTCATTGCCGGTAGTGGGTAGGTTATCGTAGAAGTGGGTGGAAGCCAGTTTCACAGTCAGCAAGTTCTTTTCGGCAGAAGTACCGCCGATAACGAATGCGATGTGATAGGGAGGACAAGCTGCCGTACCCAAAGTCTTGATTTTTGAGATAAGGAAGGGAACCAATGTTTCGGGGTTGAGGATAGCCTTTGTCTCCTGGTAGAGATAAGTCTTGTTGGCAGAGCCACCACCCTTGGTTACGCAGAGGAACTCGTACTCCATACCTTCCGTAGCTTCGATGTCAATCTGTGCGGGAAGGTTGCACTTCGTATTCACCTCATCGTACATGGTGAGGGGAGCATTCTGCGAATAGCGCAGGTTCTCTTCGGTATAAGTCTTGTAAACACCCAGTGAGAGAGCTTCTTCATCACAGTAGCCGGTCCATACTTGTTGTCCCTTTTCGCCGTGGATGATTGCCGTACCCGTATCCTGGCAGAAAGGAAGTACCCCCTTGGATGCTACCTCTGCATTGCGCAGGAAGGTGAGTGCCACGTATTTATCGTTATCGCTTGCTTCGGGGTCACTCAGAATCTTAGCAACCTGCTCGTTGTGCGAACGACGCAACATGAACGATACATCACGGAAAGCCGCATTGGCCATTGCCGTCAAACCTTCTTTTTCAATCTTCAGGATAGGTTTTCCTTCAAACTCGCTTACTGACACGTAATCTTTTGTAAGCAGATAATACTCAGTAGTATCTTTCCCCTTCTCGAACATGGGCTGATACTTGAACGGAGGTGTTGTTGCCATAATTACTCGTATATTTAATGTTTAAAAGTGATTCGGGTAGCAAAGGCAGCACAAAACCGCCTTTACCGAGCAAAGGTAAAAACTATTATTGAAATAATTCTTTAATTAGAGTAAAAACGCAACAAATCATAATTAATTTTCTGATACCCGCTGCATCCGCCCTATCAGTTCATCGCCCAGCGCCGTCTTCACCTCAATGTGTTTCAGTACAGCCATTACAAACGGATTGCTTTCAAAATCGCCGCGTACCTGCTCAAAGTCGAGTTCCTTTTCCAAGCGTGAGCCATCGGCTCCAAAGCCCGTCATGGAAGCCAGTGAAAATTCTTTCTTGGCATCCTCATACACCATGCGGTCGAGGCCAACTACTGCTTCTTTCCATTTTTCGACAATATGTATGACGTCTTCCGCCGTCATACCTTCCGGCCTGATACCATAGAACTCCTCCAACTTCTCATACGCCCAGGTCCATTCGTAGGTGTAGTAGTTGCTGTGCATCTTCTCAAACTCGGCATTGATAGACTTCAAGCGATTGACTTTGCCGGACTCAATACCGTCTATCAGCGCATCTATCTCACTCTTTGGGGCTATCAATCCGGAAATATCCACCCATTCGCCGCTGCCAATGGCAGTATCGGGCTTCAAACGGGCACGTATTTCTTCATTGCTCCGGAAGTCAATGCCTTCCAAGCGCTTGATGACAGAGTTTCCGAGGAACTTATGAATGGCTATTTCATAGAAGCGGATACCTTTCACCAAAGCCGAGTTACGTATCTTCGCACTATGGAAAGAATAGATATCCGAAAGCTCGCCACTGGCATGACGCAGATTCTGCAACGTTTCCCGTCCCTTGAACATTTTCTGCACCGTGTAGGGGCTGAGAAGATTATAGTTGATGTAATCCAGTTTGTTCGGGTCGGTACGCCCGTCACGTTTCGGCCACTTCTGGGCATCGCGGATAGTACCCACACTACGCAGGTTGACACCGGGCACGAGATAAGTCGTATTATTCTGCTCTATCAAGTAAGAGAACGGCAGGTTCGAAGTATCAGAATGGTTGACATGGCGCCCCATTACCAAGGAGAACGCTCCCACCCTTGCAGGCCACAAGATGTACGAATCGGAAGTCGTCTTGGCACCACGCTCCAAAGTGCCTTGATGGATAGGCCCTAACTTATACATATGGTTGCTCTGATTGGACCCCGAACCGGCATTCATAAAGGAAAACATACCGGCAATCAGCAACGTGGATTTATGGTGCGTCACCGTATAAGGTCCGGCAAAAATAGCGCACGCCTCCCCGTTCTCTCCCTGGCAGTTGCTGAAAAACAAAGAATCCGAGGCAGAGTAGTTGTGTCCCAACTTGCATGCCTGCCCCACGAAACAGCGGCTCAGCATAGCTCCGTCATCTACATGAGACCCGGTAGAGATGATGAAATCATCACAAATCACCCCATGCCCGATGTGTACCGGCGCCACCTCGTTGCTGTTGATGCTTCCGTTATACAGACGGCATGTACCACAGATGCGGCAATAATCACCGATGCGCACATTCTTTATGGAACCGGTGTTCAATATCATTACATGATTCCCGATGCTTCCTACAGCAGAAGCATGTTTGTTGGAATAAAAATCCGTGATTTCCTTCATCCGTGCAATCAGCTCCGGGCGATGGCGGTAAAGCGCCAGAATATAGGCTTGGTGTGCGGAGAGTTTATCATTAATCAGCACCTCACGGCCTCCCGTCTCATTCAGGACAGACACTTCTACCCCGTTACCGAACTTCGACACACCGTCTACCAGAATAATATCCACATTCTCAATGAAGGTGTCATGCCCTATTTCATAATTGGCAATGTAGTTCTGGATATTCTCAATGCAACAGTTATCTCCCACCGTTACATTATGCAGCGTCACATGCCGCAAACCGGAATGCTTCCTGATTCCTCCCGGCAACATAAATTCTGAATGGAACACTCCCAAACACACCTCACCCGAAAAACGAGTATGATGCACAAATTCCGTTGAGAACTCTTCTGCAACAGTTACTTTTCCCCAATCATCAGCCAGACATGACTGACTCTTCAACCGGAGAATTTCATCTTCGGTCAGTCTTCTGTAATTCATCCTTATAACGAGTTATGAGTTATGAGTTATAAGTCATTGCCTTTGCCGGCACTACCGATTCAAACCGCTGCCAGCAAATAACTCATAACTTATCACTCATAACTAAAATTAAACTTCTTCTTCGTAGGTCTGATAAAGAAAGTCATTATAGGGGTACTTCTGCACGTGCAATTCCTTCACACGCTGATAAACTACACTCTTCAGTTCCTCCATATTGATTTTTTCGCGGGCAGAAATAAAGAGGCAGTTATCCTCCATCTTAGCCATCCACGTCTTCATCAGTTCTTCGAGTGTCAAGTTTTCCTTGGTTCTGGGGGTAAGGTCGTCAGCCGCTTTCTCTATATAGGTATAAGCGTCTATCTTATTGAATACAAGAATCATGGGCTTACCGGCGGCACCGATATCTGCCAACGTCTTGTTCACAACTTCTATCTGTTCTTCAAAATCCGGATGAGAGATGTCTACGATATGCAACAGCAAGTCCGCCTCGCGTACCTCGTCCAGAGTAGACTTGAAGGAGTCTACCAAATCCGTCGGCAATTTACGGATAAAGCCCACCGTATCAGAGAGCAGGAACGGCAGGTTTTCGATAATCACCTTGCGCACCGTAGTATCCAACGTGGCAAACAGCTTGTTCTCGGCAAAGACTTCACTTTTCGAAAGCAAAGTCATCAATGTGGATTTTCCTACATTGGTATATCCCACCAATGCCACACGAATCAAGCGTCCGCGGTTCTTCCGCTGGGTAGACTTCTGCTTGTCAATCTCAGCCAAGCGCTCCTTCAACAATGACATACGGTTCAAGATGATACGGCGGTCCATTTCCAGCTGCGTTTCACCCGGACCGCGAAGTCCCACGGAACCTTTACCTCCACCGGCACCGGAGCCACCACCCTGGCGTTCCAAGTGGGTCCACAAACGTTGCAGACGGGGGAGCATGTACTTATACTGCGCCAGCTCCACCTGCGTTTTTGCATTGGCAGTCTGGGCACGCATGGCAAAGATATCGAGAATCAGGGACGTACGGTCCAGTATCTTGATTTTGAGTTCAGCTTCTATATTGCGTATCTGCTTGGCGGAGAGTTCATCATCAAAAATCACCATGCCGATTTCGCGTTCGGCTTCTTCTTCATTCCGGATATACTCTTTAATTTCTTCCAGCTTGCCCTTGCCGACATAAGTCACGGAATGCGCTGCATCCAGCTTTTGGGTAAACCGCTTCACTACTTCCGCCCCGGCTGTCTCAGCCAAGAATGCCAGCTCGTCCAGGTATTCGTTCGTCTTTCGCTCATCCTGCGTTTTAGTGATGAGACCTACCAATACCGCTGTTTCTGCCTGCACTTCGGAAATTACAAATTCTTTCATAGTTTCTATACCTTATTATATATATGTATTGTTGGTTCGGGCAGCAAATATAAATAATTTTGGCGGAAGCGCCTTAAAAAGCGGAATAAAATAAAAACAGACACAATAGAAAAATGGCATGTAAAATGAAGTCGAACTTCATCTTACATGCCATTTCAAATTACATATTATCTAATTGCCAGGATAATCAAAACCCTTCCGGCATCTCCAGCGTTTCCGTGAATCCCTGAGACAGTACTCCCCATTTACCACCGTCAAGCACTACTAAGCCCTGCATCGGGAAAGACAACACGTTTCCTTTACGCTCCATACCTGCTGCTGCAAAGTATAGCATACCATAATCCGTCTTGTCATAACCAGTAGGTTGAGGATCCCAACCTATCAGTTCTTGATTGTCATCGCTTAGCGTAAACATGATGGGATATCCTTTCGTAATGCAATCTTCCAGTTTATAGATATTAGCCTCTTTAGCCTTCAGCACAGGTTGATCCCAACCCTCGCCAAATAATTGAGATGCATAGTAGCCTGTACCTATATTGAGCCAAGTATAGTCACGCTTTATATTGACCGTCACCTTAGGTGAACCATAAACGTAGGAATCTTCTTCAGGAATGGTAATAGTATAAGATGCAGTAGTACCCACAGCTATGTCAAACGCAATCTTTACTTCTTTGAGTGCTTCACCGGCAGCAAAATCAACCGTTGTCGGCACTGTTACGTTCTCCGCATCTGTAGTCAAGCGAATAGATGCAGCCGCATCTGTTTTCTGACGGCCGATTTTGACCACAAAAACCTGTTCATCATTCGGATAATAAGTCAAATCAGTGTTATCAGTATAAATATAAGCTTGTACACCCTCGGTAGGAACCGGAGAAGGCTCCCACTCCACACCGTCTGAACAAGCCGTCATAGCCAAACCGCATACGGCCAAGCCCAAAAACAATTTATTGAATATCTTATTCATATACAAATTCTATTAAAAGTTAGTTCATTGGTTAATTGTTACCCGGTGCAAACTCCCCTATCGGAGTAGGACGTTTAGCAATAGCACCGGACGGGTCCGGATTGTTCATTCCCTGAAGGGCAGTATTTGAATCGACCTCGGTCTTAGGAATCATCAATGTCCAGTTGGGCTTCACACCTTTACAGTTTATCTTGAAGATATCTTCTATAAAGTTGGTACCCTCATAATTCTGAATGACATCCGGTTTCAGACGTTTAGCCGTGGGGAATGCGATTCCCTCACCCCAGAACTCGATACGCATCTGTTTCAACACCTCAAGTTGGAAATTACGCAAATCACCCGTACTGAAATTGTAATTGCTCTGGCGGTACTGCTTCATAAAGTTATTCAACAACTGTACGCCTGCTGCCACATTCTGGCTGGCACCTACTGCTTCAGCCTCTATGAGATACATCTCTTCCACACGCATCACGGGAATATCTGCAGCCGCACCCACAGAATAAGTGTTATAGTCACCACCCACGGGGCGGAACTTCAATGACATATAATCCGGTTGTTCATCCAGCCATGCATTGCCTCTCACTGACTGGTAAGCGTAAGTACTTCTGTCCGGGTCAAGGTAAGAATATTTGCGGAAATCGGTAGCAGGAATCGCGTCATAAAGTGAACGTGCCATCTGGAGCTTAGACAAAGAAGCATATCCCCAATCCGCTTCATTGGAAATGTGACCAATGAAATTAGCAAGATTACCCATATTGGAAGCCGTGGGGTGAAGGTACCACATCCATGCAGAAGTAGCCGTATTGAAACCGGTAGTGGGATTATGCCACTGTGATTCGCTCATAGGTGTTGCTCCCGACTTATCAATAGCCTTGCGGGCATACTCGGCAGCTTTAGCAAACTGACCATCCCACATATATACTTTGGCCTTCAGACCATATACGACCGCCAAGTCAGGGAAGTTCTTACTGACAGGTGTATAAGACTCCAGACCTATCTCTGCCTTGTCAAGGTCGGCAAGAATGAAATTCACCAATTCTTCGTGGGTTGCACGCGGATTGCTCTTCGCAATGTCGTTAGTTGTTGCCTCAGTCACGATGGGCACCGTCAGCCCCAGTACCTTGCTACAATCGGTATAGATGTTTTCTACCGGTTCGAAAAGTACCATCAGCGTATAATAGTCCAATGCACGGAAAGCATGGGCTATACTTCCAAGCCCACGCATTTCATCGGTAATTGTGGGATCAGTCACATCAACGGCCGCAATCACGTCATTGGCCGATTTAACGAACTTATATAGGGTGAAGTAAGGCAAATATGAATAATAGCCGGTGTCGTTCATACCATTATTGGCATTGAAGCGCCACCACCAGTCATATCCGTAATCCGTAGCCACGACATCACCCAGCAGTTCTGTCTGGGCCAACATCAATGAGGGATAAGCAAGGTCGGTCTCATGTGTTTGCTTACCGTACACTAGATAGCCTTGTACCATTTGCGATGGCAAGCCATTAAGCGAAGCCTCAATCGCTGTTGCCGATGCACCAATCTGATCGGAGGTCGCTGTAGAATCTTCGGGAAAAACCTCTTCTATACAGCCGGTCAATACCGTGGCCGATACGACCATAACCGAAAATAGTTTGAATATATTCTTCTTCATAATCATTGTAATCTATATATTAGGTTTAGAACTCAAATGACACACCACCGGAGATGGTACGCATCGGTGAATAGAAAGTAGCATTGGTTGTCTCGTCGTATGACTGACGTGGGTCGAACCCTTTACGTTTAGACCAATAGAAAACATTTTCTGCCGACATATACACGCGCAATGAGTTGATGGCCAACTTTCTTGTCCACTTGGAAGGTAACGTGTAGCCCACATTAATATTCTGGATATTCAAGAAGCTTGCATTTGTCAAGAAGCGCGTAGACATTGCCCCTGAATATTGGTCGTTCATCTGGAAACGAGGGATATTAGTATTTGTGTTCTCAGGAGTCCATGAGTTCAGCAAATCCTTATGGTAGTTGTAACCAGCCGTACCATAAGGTGACGACATAAAGTAAGCATACGTACCATCATATTGCTTACCACCAATCTGGTAAGTGAAGTTTATGCCGAAGTCCACGCCATATACTTTCAGTTTGGTACCGAAACCACCATACACCTTAGGTATTGAGCTTTCCTCTGTGATGTAATAGTCAGCCTGAGCATGATTCGTAGTCGTTTCACGTCCGGTGATATTGCCGGCCTCGTCCTTGACATTCTTATAGAACAAAGACTCACCCTTTTCATTCACTCCGGCATACTCCTTCAAGCGCCATGTAAACATAGACAAATCCTCACCAATGAAGAAGCTTCCGTTAGAATAGCCCTTATATCCTTTTCCATCAGCTGTATACTCAGTAGTAATCAACTTATCAGGATCAAGCATCGTAATACGGTTCTTCAAGGTTGAAATGTTCACATTCACATCCCACGTAAAGTTACGTGTATCGAAGATATTCACATTGAAGTCCATTTCCACACCACTATTGACCATGTTACCAACGTTGTCCATATAGGAAGCATAACCCAATGATGGAGCCACGGTAAATGAGAACAACATATCCGAAGTCTTACGTCTGTAGTACTCGATGCTACCGGTTACACGGTTCCACAACTGGAACTCTGCACCGATATTGAAGTTAGTGTTGGTTTCCCAAGTGATGTCTTTAGTGCCCTTAGATTTAAATGAAGTACCAAGGCTGTTGTTAGAGTTGATAATGTTAAATCTATCCGTATAGAGGAAGTCACCGATATTGTCATTACCTTGTGAACCAATAGAAGCCTTCAGCTTCAGTTCCTGCACCCATGAAGCATCAAACCAGCTTTCTTTGTTGATAAGCCACGCACCGCCTACCGACCAGAATGTACCCCAGCGATGGTCCGGATGGAAACGGCTGGAAGCATCACGACGCAAAGAAGCCGAGCCGAAGATGCGTTCGTCATAATTGTATTGCAAACGGCCGAAGAAACCTTCATTGTTACGACGCTCTTTATAGGAAGAAGCACCTTGTCCGTCGATAATGGCACCATCCAATTCCTTATTGCCTTGAGAGAACATCTGCGACTTGCTGGCCCCAAGTTCATAGTAGCGATAATCATAATATTCGTGACCTAAAAGAATATCGAAGTTATTGTCGCCAAACGAACGGGCATAAGAAACAAGTTGTTGCAGGTTGTAATCGTAAGTACGTGTATGATACTTACTCACTGTACCGCCAGTGGAGTCGAACTGCCCGTAGTAAGGATTGTAAACGTAACTATGACGTGTCTCATCCAAGTTGAAAGCACCATTGAATGTCACCTTCAAGCCTTCTATAGGAGTTATATCTACAAAGGCGTTGCCGTTAATGGCATTTCCTTCAGAGTTTCTGGTATTTAGTTTATTGTCTAGAATAGGGTTGGCATCAGCAATGAAAGGACGCTGCATACCTGCATTAATACCACTACCGTAGTCCATCATTCCAATACCATTATTATCCACCATGATGCTGCCGTCAGCATTGCGCACGTAGGCGGGATAGATGGGAGCCATTTGGGTAACAAACGCCCATATATTACCGGTAGACGAACTGGTACCATTGTTACTCAACGAGTTGGAATCAAAACGTGCATATCCCATATTACCACCAATCTTCAACCACTTCTTTGCCTGATAGTCGGCTTTCAAACGGCCTGTCAAACGTTTCAGGTCAGAGCCTTCAGTGATACCCTCATTTCCAAGATAACCTAAAGAAACATAGAAAGAAGACTTTTCATTGGCTGCGCTCACCGAGAAGTTGTATTCCTGACGCAGACCGGTACGCATTCCCACATCTTCCCAATCATCCGGAGTCAGCAGATAGTCACGTCCTTTATAATTCACAACTCTACCCAATGTGGCGTTGGGATTAAGTTTACCGTTCTGACCAATGAGGAATTGCCCATCGGGAACTGTATATACATTGTATCCCAATCCACCGTTGGAGCCAAACAGATTCTTGTTTGCCTCAAGCCATGCAGCTTGGTCATTCATTCCCGTTGACTTATAATAATTGTTCATGGCACGATAATGCATCTCGTAGTACATGCCAGGATTGTCAATCACTTCATATTTCTGCAACGCTCGAGTGTTAGCACCCCACTTAGCATCAAAAGTCACCTTAGCCTCTCCCGACATATTGGCCCTTTTGGTAGTGATGATAATTACACCATTAGCACCACGAGCACCGTAAAGAGCATTGGAAGCCGCATCCTTCAATACTGTCATTGACTCAACGTCGTTAGGATTGATATTATTAATATCACCGCTATAAGGAGCGCCGTCCACAATAATCAAAGGGTCATTCTTTGCATTGATTGAGCTAAAACCACGAATCTTGATGGATGACTTTGAACCCGGAGCACCGTCATTGGAAGTCAGTGTCACACCCGGCACAGCACCTGCCAAGGCATCAGTAACATTCGTCACTTGCGACTGCTCCAGCTTTTCGGTACCAACCACCTTAGCCGAACCCGTAAATGCAGACTTCTTTGCTGTACCGAAAGCAACCACCATTACCTCATCAAGCATCTCAGTATCAGACTTCATCACCACTTTTAAGCTGGGTTTTATTGCCACTTCTTGGGTCTGCATACCAATATAAGAAATTACCAGAGTTTTCGCGGAACTACAATAACTGTATTTTGTTGATAATAAGTAATATATAATAAGCTCCAAAACGCTAAAACAGGGAATACTCTTTCCACAGTTATTCTATATACGTCCACAATAAATAATGCTCTACTTATGTGATACCATTAATAGCTGTAATGTTTTGATTAATAGCTGTTTGTCCCTGCATTAATATATTGTGGCTATAAAATTAGGATTTCTTTTTTTTAAAAGAATGAATGATTATGTCAATATCTATCATTTGAACATTTTTCGTTGAATATTTACTTATATTGTCTATCACATCCATAAGAATGTTGTATTTCATGTAAATACTATTTAAAATTATAAAATACCATTCTCATTTCGAATAGAGATAAACATTAGTTTATTCCTATTTCACATAGAAATATTCTGTATTCCTTGTATAAAACTAATGAACTTATGAGATCGTTTCTAAAGGAACCATAGTTTCTTGTGTAAAAGTTCAAAGGGAAATTCATGCTATACAAATATTGTCTCTTATTTGTATTATAATACCATTATCATTATATTTGCGTTATCGTAATGTGCATTACGGTAATGTACATTACGATAACGAAAGAGTTGATATAAAATAAAAGGTGTATTATGAAATTCTATAATAGAGAAAAAGAATTGGCTATTTTAAAGAATATAGCAGAACAGTCTCAAGAAGAATCGCAAATGACGGTTTTGGTAGGAAGAAGGCGTATCGGTAAGACCTCACTCTTATTGAAGTCAACGGATGGAAAGCCGACATTGTATTTTTTCATCTTACGCAAGGCAGAGAATCTTCTATGCCGTGACTTTATAGAAGAGGCAGAAATGAAGTTGAATTTTCCTATAGGAGAATATTCTTCCATAGGAAAGCTATTCCAACATTTAATGTTACTTTCAAAAGAACGGCCCTTCAATCTTATTATTGATGAATTTCAAGAATTGGATAGAATAAATCCTTCTGTGTTTGGAGAGATTCAGAAAGTATGGGATTTGCATAAAGACAGTAGCCGAATGAATTTACTTATAAGCGGCTCTATTTACTCATTGATGCATAAAATTTTTGAGAATAATAAAGAGCCACTTTTCAGCCGTGCGGGAAAAATTATACGTTTACAACCATTCAGGGTCTCTGTCATAAAGCAAATATTGGCAGATTTTCACCCAGGTTACACTCCCGATGACCTTTTGGCGCTATATACCTTTACAGGGGGGGTAGCTTGGTATATTGATTTGTTCATGAAAAATAAGGCTTTTACCCGTACAAAAATGATTCATTTCATGACGGAAGAGAACTCTTTGTTTTTGACTGAAGGAAAGAATCTTTTGATAGAAGAGTTTGGTAAAGAATATACCGTTTATTTTTCTATATTAGAATGTATTTCTCGCGGACTGACATCTCGTGGAGATATAGAAACAGCATTGAACGGAGTAGAAATAGGCGGTTATCTCTCACGTATGGAGAAAGATTTCTCTGTAATCAGTCAGCGTAAACCTATTTTTGCTCGTCCATCCTCCAAACAAGTCAGATACATTATTGAAGACAATTTTCTATCTTTTTGGTTTCGATTTATTTACAAGTATCAGAATTTGATAGAGGCCGGAAACTTAGCCTATCTGCGTAATATTATAGAACGGGATTTCCCTACATTTTCAGGATTGATGTTGGAGCGTTATTTCAAAGAGATGTACATAGAGGCCGGAAGATATACAGACATCGGAGGATTTTGGGATAGAAAGGGAGAGAATGAGATAGATTTAATTGCTGTTAATGAATTTGAGCGAACCATAGAATTCGTAGAGATTAAACGTAATCCGGAACGGATAGATTGGGGGATGTTGAAGAAGAAAGGAGAATATTTTCTCACTATCAATAAAGAATGGAAAAACTGCTCTGTTTCCTATAAAGGACTTTCTTTGGAAGATATGTAACCTTAAATAATACTTCCCTTAAAGTCTTTTGCAGGATTAAAGAAAGAGAAGCCGCTCATTTCACAATGAGTGGCTTCTTAAAAACACTTTATTATGAAATTCCGGTCTATTCAACCGGATGAATCATCATCATAGTTGTCACATTATTATTGTTTGGGTAATGCAACTAGTTAGTCTGCGCAGATAATTCTTTTGACAGAAAAATGAAGGAGCACTTAAATGAAAGAGAGAGTACTTCCGTATCATTCTTTTGTTGATTCATATAGAAAAATCGGTAAAGGCAAACTACTTTTACCGATTTTTTATGACATGTCCTTTGAGGTGTTAATTCTGATCGGTCGGAGAAAGCTGAGAATTGTTCTCTATTTCCGAGAGAGGTAATTGATAAAGGAACGGGCGTTCTTCCTGATTATAACGGAACTTACCGGCAGAGAAATGATTATTGTTTTCTGCACCCCAAGTTTCGTCCGTACGGTCTACAGGAATGTTCAAACGACGATTATCGATGTATTCCAAGCCTTCGCCCCAGAATTCTACACGTTTCTGATAAATGATTTCCTCTATCAAGTCGGCCTTGTTTGTAAAGGTGTAATTATAGTCAGGCTGACGGGTCTTCATGAAGCTATTCAGTTCAGTTATCGCATCAGCAGAGCCCTTGTGAGCCAAGGCTTCCATCTTTATCATGTAAGCCTCTTCCGAACGCAGGTAAATATAATCTCCCAGTTCCCATCCGCTGAACACACCGGCCTTGATGTTATCACGACCTGTACCGATAAATTTTACAGCTTGGTATTCCACGGCAACTGGAGACTGAGTGTCACGAATCAATGTTATACGATTACCGGAAGCATCTGTTACACCTGTAGAACGGTCGCAGCAGAACCATTGCAGACGGATATCAGTATCCGCGATACGGTCTACTAATGGCTTAAAGGCAGCGCGCCATACACCGATGCCGGCATACCCATCACCATAAGTATCCATCTGCGAGAAGAAAGACATATAAGTCGTACTATTGTCTGCTGTAATATCACATCCGAATACTACATCCGGTAAGCTGATATTACTGAATCCCTGGAGTATCTGGTCTTCACTCTGCAATATGGGGAAATTATCAATCACCACTTGCGCATACTTTATCGCCTCATCCCATTCATGGATAACCATATTTGCACGAGCCAAATGCATAGCTACCACGCAGCCATCCATATCAGTGGGTGAGGAAGTACGCGTCATATCCAAATTCTTGAACAAATCGAAAGCAGTAGTAAGGTCACTCTTGATTTGTTCATAAATTTGAGCTACAGTAGCACGCGGTTGGTCGCCTTCTGTATCCTCTGTAATAAGCGGTACACACGGGGATTGCGAGAAATCATATTTTTCTCCACGCCCCCATTTTGTTCCATCTGCACCGGTATAGTAGGAATGCTGATATAGATAACTCAACTGCAAGTAGGCATAGCCCCGGAAACCAAGGGCGATGGCACGATATTTTAAATTGGCAGGATCTTCACTGCTGGGGTCAATCAGCTTAAGAATGTTGTTGGCATTGGCTATGACGCGATAGTACTCTTTCCAACGGTTGTTGGTCGGAGTATAGTTCTGTTGCCAGTAATCCAGCAAATAATGATACATACTCATGGCGAAACGTCCGGTCATAATCATATCGTTGCCCATCAGCGATGTTAAGTAATCAAAACTCTTTTGACCGAAATAGTTGTGACTCATATTGACGTCAACATACTGTTGCATATCAGTATACATACCTGCCACAGCAGCTGAAAAAGCCTTGTCAGGATCTTCCTGAGCCACATTGCCCAGTTGGTCTTCAGTCAAATAAGCGGTAACATCAGCATCTTCAATGCAAGATGTAAGCAGGCCCCCAGCAAGAAGCACCTGCATCATATATTTCATTATCTTCATATACAATTTTATTTTTTAGTTTAGAATGTAAGGTTGATACCTCCGGAAATCACACGCATCGGAGAATAGCCTCCATATTCATCATCAGAACCAGCCATTGCCACACGAGGGTCAAATCCCTGACGTTTGGACCACAAGCCGAGATTATCTGCCGTAGCATAGATACGCAGTTTCTCAACACCCAATTTCTGCATCAGGTTCTTCGGCAATGTGTAGCCCAAAGTGATGTTACGGATGCTGAAGTAGCTGGCCTTTATCAGATTGAGGTCTGATTGCTGAGTGAAAGAGTTGGAAGCATTGTCAGCATTCCAAATAGGAAGTGAACCTTGGCCGGTCTCAGGGTTGAATGTTTTCCACATATCCTTATTATGACCTACGTAGAATGAGGAGCTCATGCCGGACAGATAAGAATAGTCATAAGCATAGCCACCAATTTGGAAAGCCGTTGCTATAGAAAGGTCAATTCCCTTGTAAGAGAAAGTAGTGCTCAAACCACCGTTGAAATCGGGCAGTGCAGATTTTCCAATGAAGTAGCGGGTTGCGTCTGCATAAGTGGTGGTGGTAGTACGGCCTGTCACTTCCCCTTTCTCGTTTGTCTCATCCATGTACCACATGGCATTTCCTTTTTCGTCCATGCCGGCATACATATAAGTATAGTATTCAAAGCGGCTCTTACCTTCGCGCAGGTTGAACGGACCGGAAGTGATACCATTTTCACGGTTTTCTTCGGGCAGTGTCACGATGCGGTTCTTGTAGTGAGATCCCACGAGCGATACCGTCCACTTCAGGTCGGGCTGATTGAAAATATCTACATTCACTTCAAACTCTATACCAGTGTTTTTCATCGCACCCAGGTTTTCCCAATTATACGGACGTCCGGCTGTAGAGTAAGCTACAGGGCGCTTGAAGAGCATATCGTCTGTACGACGATAAAAATATTCGAATGAACCGTATACTCTGTCGAATAGACGGAAATCTACTCCCACGTCAAAAGTCTTCTGCTTTTCCCAAGTCAAGTCCGGATTACCGTAGAATTCCGGTGAATAACCCAACTCTGAACCATTCCAAGTAACTGTGTATTGGTCTTGATAAGGCGTGTACACATAGGCATAGTCATACTCCGAAAGGATGCTTTCATTACCTTGGGTACCATAAGACGCACGCAGTTTCAAGTCGTTCAACCAAGAGTTTGTACCCTCCATGAATGCTTCGTTGGAAATACGCCAAGCGGCACCTACCGACCAGAAATTACCCCAGCGGTCCAAGAAGCGGGAAGTACCGTCGCGACGGAAGGCTGCAGAAAGATAATATTTGTTGCTATAGTCGTAGTCTGCCATACCGAAATACCCCTCGATGTTATGGTTTGCCGTGTAGCTGTTAATGTATTGCATTTGTCCACCGTTGTCCAGTTCCGGATTGTTCGGATTAAAGAAATTGGTCTTCTGTCCTGCTAAATACTGATATTCATACTTATAGTACTCGTGACCTATCTTGGCCGACAAGTGGTGGTTATCGCCAAATACATTACTGTAGGCCAGAATCTGGTTGAAGTTGGTAGTCGTAGTGTTGTAGCTTCCTTTTGTACCACGACCACCGAAAGACTGTCCGTCACCGATGAGCGGAGTGTAGAATACTGTCTGGCTACTGTTCGTGAAATCATAACTGTAGTTTGCTGTAAACTTGAAATTCTTCAAGAACGAGATTTCCAGATACGAGCGTGAAGTCAGATTATTGTACACAGTTTCACGAATATCCTCTTTCATATTGGCTATCACATTCTGGTTAGTAGCCGTAGGACGTTTAGATGTACCGTCTGTCTCACCGTTTCCGGCATCATACATAGGACTTCCGTCCTCATAATATTTCATATTACCTTCTGCATCATAGGCATGAACCGGGAAGATGGGAGCCCAAGAACGTGCCACCTCAAAAGGATTGGAGGCAGCTCCGGCATTCTCTTGTACACCATTCTGAGTTGCTTTGGAATAGCCTACATTGGTACCTACCTTCAACCAGGATTTCAACTGAGAGTTAACGTTGGCACGAGCCGTAAAGCGCTCATAAGAAGAACCTAGCACATAAGAGTCATTGTCCAGAAAGCCCATAGATACATAGTAATCTGTGCGGTCATTACCACCCGATGCAGATACATTATACTCTTGACGGAAGGCATTGTCGAACAAGGCATCGGCAAACGAATCATTATAACGCAGACGTGCATTGGGGTTAAGTTTTCCATCTGGTGTTACCAGATACTCTCCTTGCGGGATGATATAAGCATTGTAATTACCCAGTTCGCCCAGCAAATCCTGACTGGCTGCTAAATTAGAGTCTTCAATGGATTTTCCAGCCGCCCAATAGGTGTTACGAAGACCATACCAAGACAAACGGTAGAACTCTCCCGGATCAGTAGCCATATCATAGTCCTTGTACGCACGCTGTGCCACACCCCAGGAGCCGTTAAAGTTGATGGCCACCTTGTCTTTGCGTCCGGTCTTGGTAGTAATCATGACCACACCACCTGCTGCACGGGAACCATACAAAGAGTTGGATACAGCATCTTTCGACACGTTCACTGAAGCAATGTCTGTAGGGTTGATGTCCGACAACTTGCCGTTGAAGGGCACACCATCTACTACAATCAGTGCATTGTTGCTGGCCGAAATAGAACCGATACCGCGTAATACGATATTGGCATCTTGTCCCGGCTGGCCGGAAGAACTTACAACTTGCAAACCAGCCACAGCTCCTTCTAATGCATTGGACACGGATGTAGCTTGTGAATTACTGATAATCTCATTCTTTACACTGCTGATAGAACCCACCAAATCTTGTTTACGTTTAGTGCCATAAGCCACTACTGTTACTTCATCAAGTATCTCTGTATCAGGCATCATAACCACTTTTACGCTCGGTTTGATTACCACTTCTTGAGTCTTCATACCGATGTACGAAATCACCAGAGTTTTCGCGGAACTAGAATAAGTATATATTATTGAAAAACAACTGTTTACGTTTTTTTGTAGAACAGAGTTTATTCTATTGTATATTATCTATAAAGGTATATGGCAAAGGGAGGTAAGTATCTCGAAGTACCCATTTCATACCGTTTTGAATAATTAAAAGCTGATAATGAGCGCGTTATTGTAACATTTCATTCTACTCTTTTAATTGGTGGTGTACTAATTAACCCAATAAATGTTTTTTATTCAAGAATAACGATAGATTATATAGAGGAATATATCTTGAAAGATAGATTTTATCCATGAAAGTTCCAAAATATTTTTTGTTGAGAAATATTTGGTTTACATATGTTATTTATAATCGATGAATATATAATACATATAGAAAGATTCAATTATAATTGAAGGATTTTATATCTTTGCGCATAAACTAAATCGTGTTTGAATATGAAAAATTATATCTCCCGCCCTTTATACATAAGGAGAATTGAACCGTTTATTGATAAAAGTATAATAAAAGTAATAACTGGCCAACGTAGGATAGGTAAAAGCTACATTCTTTTGCAGATATCAGATATCATAAAGAAAAACATACCGGAAGCCAATATCATTTTTGTAGATAAAGAGCAACTTGCCTTCACGGAAATTAGGAACTACATGGATCTTTATCAATATGTTTTAAAGAAGGTTACTGGGCATAATCATAACTATCTTTTTGTAGATGAAATCCAAGAGATTGAAGAATTCCAATTGTGTCTGCGGAGTTTATTGAACGAAAATAAATGCGATATCTATTGCACCGGAAGCAATGCTAAAATGCTGTCCAGTGAACTTGCTACTCAATTGGCAGGAAGATATATAGAATTTCCCATTCATTCACTTAGCTACGGGGAATTCTTAACTTTCAATCAATGTCAAGATTCTACCGAAAGTTTAAAACTCTATCTTACATTCGGAGGTATGCCATACATTCATAATCTAACAATGGACAAGAATGTTATATTCGAGTATTTGAGAAATGTTTATTCTACTATCCTACTAAAAGATGTGGTTGCCCGTGAATCAATCCGGAATGTATCTTTTTTGGAGAATCTCGTAGCTTATCTGATAGATAATACCGGCTCTCTTTTTTCTGCCCAGAATATTAGTAAATATTTAAAGTCGCAACACGTCAACATTCCCACGCAGACAATTCTGAACTATCTAAAGGCACTGTGTAATAGTTTCTTCATTTACAAAATTCAACGAGCAGAAATCCAAGGAATGAAGATCTTTGAAATTGGTGAGAAATATTATTTTGAAGATTTGGGATTACATAATTCCATACAGCATTTTGATTTCCGAAAAGACATCAACAAGTTAATGGAAAATGTTGTATGCATTGATTTGTTGAGATATGGATATGAAGTATATGTCGGAAAGAGTGGAAATAAGGAAATTGATTTCATTGCTTCCAAAGACGACCATAAAGTCTATATCCAAGTAGCGTATATGCTTCCCGATGATGCAACCGTTCAGCGAGAATTCGGCAATCTTTTGGAAATAGCAGACAATTACCCCAAATATGTAGTTACAATGGATGAAATGCAGAGCGGGGGAAATTACAAGGGAATTAAACAGATTTCACTGCGAAACTTTTTGTTGGCAGAGGATAAAGAAAGATTGTAAATCTATAATTTAATTTCCAACATGAGAAGAGTAAATCAATAGGCTTTTCAATTTTTAGACAAGTTCTTTGAAATATGACTACTGAAACGAACTGAATGACAATAAGGCAGATATTAAAAAGCCGCTCATTTCACAATGGGCGGCTTAAAACACTTTATTTATAAAAACACTTTGGACAATCACCCAAAGTTTCATTTGTTGACATATATGCCATTGCGATTTTTAATCCGCCAAATTGGGATTATTAGTAATTTCACGTTCCGGTATATTGAATGTCAATCGTTTATCATCATAACTATAAGTCCTTTCCGGAAGCATTGCATCTTCTGCACAACGGGTTATTGACTTCTTGAAACGTTTCATAGTCATCAGACCACGCCCTTCACCCCACATTTCAAGGCGCCAGTTATAATATACCGCTTCTAACAATTCATCTTGATTCATCGCAGCAATCTTTTCCGCTGCAACAACGTCACGTTCGTCCAACAATGTTTTTAAAGATGTCTTGGCTGCCTGCAAATTATTATCCCGTACATTGGCTTCTGCGTTGATCAAATACATCTCAGCAACCCGCATGTAAACCTCATCGTCATACCACTCACGATTGCCCATACTACGTTTTGCATTATAGAACTTCCACCAGTTTGTCAATTCGTATTGTTCACCAGTTTTCGAATCATACTCGGTAAACCATTTTTTTCGGGTATCCGAAGCAGGTATTGACTCATACAGTGCAGTATCGACCAATTTTTCTCCACCAGCAAAGGCATAACTATAAGTAAACAAATCCATATGTCCCCAAAAAGTCGGAAGTGCAGGAGAATTACTTGTGGTTAGGTCAATTCCCCACATCCATCCAGAAATTCCAACGGAAGCAAATCCTGAATTGATAATTTCAGAACTGTTCATCAGAGTATATTGTTTTGAATCAATAACCTCTTGGGATATTTTAGCTGCATTCTTATAATCTCCCATTGTCAGGTAAACGTATGCCAACATACCTTTTGCTACAGACTGGTCAATTTGATCTTTTGCACCAGAAGGACGTTGGAAACCATCCAATAAAGGTATTGCATCCGTCAAGTCTTTTACAATCAACTCATAAACTTCTTCTACTGATGATTTCTTTGCCGCTTCTGAAGTCAATTGTGTACGATAAATAGGAATGGCCAAGGCTGCCTTATCCTCAGTATAAGGTCTTGCATACAAATTCACCAAATTGAAGTATGAATGAGCTCTCAGAGCCTTGGCTTGTCCGTAATATACTTTATTTTCATCACCTTCGGGAGTAACATCGTCCCCTCCTGCTGCGTCAAGGATTTCATTAGTTGCCTTGATCAGTTTATAGTAATACCGCCAGAACTGGTAGGAGTAGGATGTGGCAGTCGTAGTAGTACAAGTCAACGAGCCTGCGCTTTCAAACCAGCCGTAACCTTGCTGCATGATAACCATATCTCCACTCATCAAGTCCGTAGCAATGTCAACGGCTTTCTGTCCGAAGTCATCATGACCTCCCGTCCCGCCGGAATTCATAGCAAAGGTGGTGGAATATGTACCTAAGGCTTGTCCCATTAAGATGTTGGAGTTCCATTTTGCCACTTCCTGCAAATCTCCAGATGTAATGTAGTCTGAAGGACTCTTTTCTAAGAAAGAATCGGCACAACCACTCAGCAAGAGTGATAATCCTAAAGCCGTTACCGGAAAATATTTTTTCATGTTGAATTTCATAATTCTTATTTTTATTGTTAGAATTGAATTTTAATACCTCCCATAATTGTACTTAATGGAGCATATTGGCTTCTTCCAGATTCACCGGAATCATTTTTATTATCGTCATTGACATTGTCACTATTACCAGAAGATGCCATGGAAACGTAACCCTTGCGTGCTGACCAATACAACAAGTTGTCACCGGAAATATAGAAGCTTAAACCGGAAAGATGTAGCTTCGAAACAATGTTCTTAGGTAATGTATAACCAATTCTTATATTTGCAAGATTCAGGAATGAACGGCTTGTCAAAAAGCGTGTAGAGCTTGCATTGGCATAATTAGTATCGTCAGCACCACCGCCGAAATCATTGGATAAGCTTGGAATATTGGTGACATCTCCTGGTTTCTGCCAACGATTCTCAATATCCTTATGCCAGTTATATGAACCGGATGTACCACTATGCATCATTGCCGCATAGTTATAATCATAGCCATAACCACCAATACCATACGAGAAAGTTGCATTAAAAGTTATACCTTTCGCATACAAATCGAAGCCGAAGCCACCTTGCAGTGCTGGAATACCGGATTTTCCGACAAATTTCTTGGTAGCTGCACTCCAATCACTAGTCTGCTCTACTTCAAGTTTATTGATGGCATTTTTTGATTTATATGTTTCCATATCCGTAATTAATTCTCTCTCTCCATTAGCCTTTACATTGTAGTATTGGTTGTATAATGCATAACCGGTCTGTGGATCAACTCCTGCATATTCACGAAGATAAAAGTCATACAATGAATGTCCTTTTGCCCAACCGTAGTAAGTGCTAATTTCGATGGGTTTCTCATTGCCTGTAGTCTCATCAATAGGCATTTTGGTCATTCTATTTTTATAATAACCTCCATTTACACGAAAATCGAATTTATAGTCTTGCTTATCCAGTAAATGAGCTGTCAGCGAGAATTCCACCCCCTTATTCACTAGCGCACCATCATTTACTGGATATGAAGCGTATCCCAAAGAGGGAGCAACTTGCTTCATAAATAACATGTCTGTTGTTTTTTTATGGAAATATTCCACTTCACCTTCCAATACATCTGCTATATTGAATTCAAGACCAGTGTTGATTGTAGTGCTTCTTTCCCAAGTCAAGTCCGGATTACCTTTAAATTTGAAACTGAAGGTGAATTCATCATTCAAATTATCAATTGTATAAAGATCTTCATAAGGATAATAACCGGCAACGACCGGATTTGTAATGAAGTCCTGATTACCCAATACACCCCAGCTCAATTTATATTTCAGATTCTTCAACCAGCTAATGTCTTTCATGAAATCTTCATTGCTGATAGCCCAGGCAGCACCTAAAGAACCGAATACTCCCCATTTATTCCCTTTAGCAAAACGGGAGCTACCATCAGTACGAATCGTTCCATGGAGGAAATATTTGTTATCATAATCATAACGAAGTTGGCCAAAATAACTTTCAATGGAATATCCATAAGTATATGATTCCAGATAATCCATAATAACTCCATTACTCCATTCTGTATTGTCCGGTCTTACGATTTTTGACTTTCCTCCATAGAATACGGATGTCTTACTGGATGTTGATTCATGAGCAACAAAAGCATCGAAGTTATGTTTATCAAAACTTTGACTCCAGGAAAGAATCTGGTTAGCCGTGAAATTAAGGAAATTTGTTTGATATTTCACGATCTGTCCCTTGCCGGCACTATCACCATAATAGGGGTTTGTAAGTTCATTCTCCGTTGAACCCAAGTATTGAAGACCGACATTTGCAGTCAATTTGAAGTATTTCAGAAATCTGGCTTCAAAAGAACCATTTCCGTTGAACTGGTGAGAAACAATTTCATCTTTATCTAGCAGCAACGCACCGGCAGGATTAATTCCGGAGCCAAAAGGACGCTGGTAACCTGCATTCATACCATAGTCATATTTGTTTCCACCTATGTTTGTATCTTTAACAATATTTCCATCTGCGTCGTGTTCAAAGACCGGAAACAATGAGGGCATACCATTAATAAACTGAAAACCGTTATTCATGTTACTATCTGATTGTCCCGGTTTATTTGTTTCCATATATGCATATGATAGAGACGTCGTGGCTTTCAGCCATGGAGTAATCTGATTGCTCATGTTATTACGAACATTAAAACGCTGATAATCAGAAGAGATATAATAACCTTCATCTTTCAAATAACTGAAAGCAGTATAATGAGTCATCTTTTCATTACCACCGGAAATCTTCACACTCGCATCCAATTTCTGCCCAGTACGGAATATATAATCTTCCCACTTTTCAGGAGTATATTTGCGTGTAATTCCACTATTGAAATGCCCAGTAGTCGGATCTATCAATTGAGCACCGTCAGTATTCCACATATTATAGATAGGAGCGATACCATATCTTGACTGGAATAGGTTTGTTGATGCCCATGCAGCAGATTGTGAGGCATCCATTCCTCCAGCGTTGGCTGCATAATTCTTCAGGCTCTCCCACGTAAGTTCTGTAAACCGTTCCGGATTATTTATCACATCGTATTGTGGTATCAAACGCATGTTGGCTCCATATTTAACTTCGGCTTCAACGCGAGTTTTACCTACCTCTCCCTTTTTAGTGGTAATCAGAACCACACCATTTGCTGCACGTGAGCCGTAGAGTGCTGTAGCCGTTGCATCCTTTAAAACCGTCATAGAAGCAATATCACTAGGGTCAATACCACTTAAGTCTGCCTCAAATGGAATACCGTCCACTACATATAATGGTGCACGGCTTGAATAAGCAGAACCTAAACCACGAATTCGGATACTTGCATTAGTACCGGGTTGGCCAGAAGTAGACATAACTTGAACACCAGCAACCTCACCATTTAGAGCTTTAGAAAGCTCTGTCGGATTTTTTAATGATATTTTATCGCCTTTAATTTCGGTTGCAGATCCAGTAAATGAACGCTTAGTAGCCCCGCCATAAGCAACTACCATAACTTCATCAAGCAGCTTGCTGTCAGACTTCATTGTGACTTTTACATGAGGTCTAATGACGACTTCTTGAGTCTGCATACCAATATACGAAATCACCAAAGTTTTCGCGGAACTACAATATGTGTATCTTGTTGGTAATAAAGGATGTACAATAATTCAAGAAAGTTTCAAAAGGAAGTGTTCCCCTTTGGGAGATACTCTATACATGTTCACTATACATGACAATCTACTTATATGATACTATTTGTAATAGTAATGTGCTGATTTATAATAGTCTGATTCTGTACTAATATGTTATAATCATAACGTTAGGATTTCTTTTTTTTTAAGAATGAATGCTTATGTCAACATCTATCGTTTAGTTGTTTTTTGTCAATTATTTACTTGTATTGTTTGTTACATCCATGAAAACGTAAAGCATTATATAAAATATTATTGAAATTATAAAGGTTACATAGATACCATCTTACCCATTTATCCATTTTATGCATAGAACACTATGCAATTGTCCTTATTTTAAATGGAGATATCCGTTTGTTTATTCCAAATACAAAAGTAATTGAAGTAAAGAACTCTGTAACTGCGAAAAACTACTATTGGAAGTATGTCAAAAATGTAAACCTGCCCTTTTCGGATGGAAAAACGATTGTTCAGTCAAGGTTTAGTTCTTTAATTCCCCAAAGATTTATGTAGTAAACAATGTTTTTGGTTTCTTGTTTGGGATTATATTTTTCTGATGAGGAATACCTATTATGAGAAAATATAGTCTACATGAAATTACGTCGCTTGGGTGGAGATATTTTTATCATAATCAGGAAATGCAGAATATGCTTTTGTGACCCACTCTAGCTCTCATATCGTGCGGGCAATCCAGGTTTGCTGCTTATTGAAGAAAGGATACTCCTATTGTTTCAGTTCTTCTCCATAAAGTTTACGCAGCATGATACGTGCAGGTACACTTTTAATTTCTCCATTGGGCAAGCCTTGTATAATGCATTCATTGCGCAATGCTTTTTCTTCAAGCATACGGCGTTCGGCTAATGCCAAACCGAAATGTAACTTTTCGCTCAGTTCTTTTCTTTCATTCTCTGACATAACTTTGTATTTTATTAAATCGTTCAATATGATGTATATGCATCTCCATCCCCCGTCCGCCTTCAGCAACAATAATACGGGGTGTCTCGCTATTATCTGCCAATAGCCAATAGTCCACACAGGGCATATAAATATTGAAAAAGTTATTGATACCTGCTTGATAACGCCGAATCACAACCTCTTTGGGAATGTCGTGCCCACCATTACGTACACGTTGGGCTACACGCTGAATAGCCAAGTCGGGCGAACTCAACCAGAAATATATTAAATTGACTTTATATCCTTGCTCTTGCGCACGATGGACAAGGCGGGTGTAAGTTCTTGTGGCAAGTGTGGTTTCTATAGAAAAGTTTTGTTGATTTCTCAGCAATTCATTAATCCTTTGTAACATCAACCGTCCGGCTTCAATAGCCATACTTTCGGGATTGAAAGGAGATAATCCACGAGCTATTTCATCTGCATTAACAAACTCCTTGCATTCCAGAACATCCGGTAGCACAGTGTAAGATGCCGTAGTCTTACCAGCACCATTACAACCACTAATGATGTAGAGCTGTTTTTTAGAATCCATATTCATGCATTTATCTAATTGCAAACATACGACATTTTTATAAGATTATGGATAATTGATAGTTATTGTTTTTTAAAAGTTGATTGTTCCGCAGGTATGAGAAGTACAGGACTCTTTTGAGAACTCCACATTTCTCACATATCATCTATCCTTATTTTCTTCTTGATGAAATATCTGTTTACCAAAGTACGTTTTACGAATTGAGGTGGAGCAAAGTACTTGCCTTTCCCACTTGCGCTATATAGATAGCCCTCCCCTCTAGTGATCATTGATGAATACCAAATGGCAGGCAAATATCCTGAGAATAGTGTGGAAACGCTTTTATTGTTCTCCTCTAATAACAGAGGGAATGCTTTATAGCATCCCCTCTCTCAAAAAACACTTTATTTATAGAATAATTCCGGTAGAATTATTTTCCTCCAAGATTCAACTCATCGTTGTAATCAGTTTCATTCAAAGGTACATCCCATGTCCATTTGTTGACACCGGAGGCAGGAATGGTTTTTGCAACGGAAATGTGAGCATTACCACCTTCGGCAAAACTGTGACGGACTATGTCGCGGTTCCATCTCTTGTAGTCGCTCCATGCAAAACCTTCACCCCAGAGTTCCAATTCGCGATAGTCCATAATTTCATTCCAAAGAGCTTCGCCACTCTTGTCGCAAGTGTATTCAGGATTACGTCCGGAAGTGGCATTCAGTTCTACCAGTGCGGCACGAGCAGCAGTCTCGTCATTCAAGAAATAATTAGCCTCTGCCTCTACCAATACCATTTCCGATGAACGGATGAAAGGCAGGTAGCTGACGCCCGGAGTGTCGAATACATAAAACTTCAGTTGTCCCCCCAGATACATATAACCAGCCTGATAAGGAGCTTCCAGGCCACTGACCGCCATTTTCTGGCAATAGGCAGCTGCTTCTTCCCAAAGAGCATCTGCTTTTTTCTCATCATCTCCCATTCCAAGAATGCCGTAGCCTAAATCCATGGCTGAACCGTCATTGAAGTTATAGCCGGGGAATTTGTCTTCGGTTAGGAACAGTGCCTTACGAGCATCGTCGTTGGGAATGCGATTAATCAGTTCACGACCGATAGAGCCTGCACCGGTCTGTTGAGTGCTCGCATAATATCCGTTACATGCATATTGAGTACCATAACTCCAATACCAATTATTCTCTTGTGAGCTACCAAAACTTCCGAAAATCCATTCACTAGTCGGATTACAGAACCCTGCATGATATTCCGCATTGCTCATAAGTGGGTAGTTCTGACGAGCCAGCTTGGCTTCTGTCAATGCTTTGGTATAATCTTGCTTGGTAAGAGCGGCACGGGCGTAGATGGCATGTGCCACATTGATGTTCGGCATCCATACTTGTGAGGCATTACGGTCCATACCGCTTTGCTCAAACAGCATGATGGCTTCATCCAAATCTTTATAAATCTGTGCGTATGTTTCAGCTAATGTGGCATAACCTTGTCCACCGGTAGATTCGTCCAAACGAAGTACTATCCCCTGCGAAGCACCATTGTTGGAATCTTGCCAGCGCCAGCAATAATAGTGTACCAGTTTTTCGAAAGCGTATGCACGAAAAGTCAGTGCAGATGCCTTGACAAAATCCCTTTCCGCTTCCGTACCTTCGGCATTGTCTATATTGGCAAGAATGGTGTTGGCATTACCTGCTATGGTATAATAGTAATACCATGCGTAAGCATCGTAAATGGAGTTGGCACGTGTGTGGAACTCTTGATTGAAGATAGGAGACCAACCGGATGCGTAGAGGTTGTAATTGTAATTTTCACTCGGGTAGCTTTCATACTGAATCATTATGTTGTTCTCACCAGCAAATCCACCTCCAAAATAGGAGTGTTGTGTTGTCATGATTTTGGCGATACCGTTCAATGCCTTCATGGCATTGGCCGTGGTACCTACGGCATCGGTTGCTCCGGTTGAGTCAGTAGGTGCTGTATCCAGATAGTCACCGGCGCAAGAAGACACCAGCATCATACCTGCCAATAGGCTTCCTGCGAACAATTTATTGATAATCTTTTTCATTTCTAATACAAATTATATGGTTATACCTTTAGAATTTCACAGTCAGTCCGAAGTTATAAACACGGGCTGTCACATACGTATCGTCCGAACCTCCGTTGAAGGAATACTGCGGATTCAATCCTTTGCGTGAAGTCAATGTAAAAAGGTTCTCTACACCGGCAGTCAGCGAAAGGCCTTCTATACCTACACTTTTTAGCCAACGCTTGGGCAAGCTGTAGGAGAGATTCAGGTTCTTGAATACGAAGTAAGAAGAGCTTGTCAGCCAACGGTCACTGGTGGCATTCAGGTCGGACGATTTGTAAAAGTCGGCGCGCGGAGTTCCATTCGGATCAATGCGATTGGCAGAAGTTTCTGTCATTCCCGCAGGAACTTCTTTCCAAGAATTCAGGATGTCCTTGTGGTAAGCGCTGCCGGCAGCACCGGATTCAGACACACCCATCAAGCTGGCATAGCTACCATCGTATGTTTTACCGCCTAAAGAATAAGTAAACAGCATGTTCAAATCCCAGTTTTTCCAAGAAAGAGCTGAGCTGATAGAACCGTAAACCGTAGGAAGTGCGCTGCCGGCCCAGTCACGTTTGGCGTATGAAGTCGCGGTAGCATAGTCCGTACCGTTGATGGTAGTCAATGCACCGGCTTCTTGGGCGGCGGCTTTCTTGTCCGGATCCAGTGTATAGAGAGAAGTACCGGTCATCTGGTCCACACCTTCGAAGTGGTAAGTGTACCATTCGTAGATGGAGTGTCCTTCGGAGTAGTTTTGCATACCATGCAAGATGTCCTTTCCATCGGGCAGTTTCACGATTTTATTCTTCAAGAAAGTAGCGTCTGCGCCGATGTTCCATTTCCAGTCATTGTTGTTGATGACATCGGCATTCAAAGAGATTTCCCAGCCACGGTTGGACACGGTACCGATATTCTTGTATTGCGTCAGGTTCATCGGGGCAGTATCATCGACCCAAGGATAAGAACCGGCAGAAAGCGGTAGGCGTACCTCAAACAGCAGGTCTTTGGAACGTTTGTCGAAATAGCCTATTTGGAAGTTCAGACGGTTGAACAGACGCCCCTCTACGGCAACATCCACCGTCTGTGTAGTTTCCCACTTGATGTCCGGTGCTGAAAGTGATTGTTTTACCAAAGCGGCTTCACCACCGTTCTTGTCAATGGTATAAAGAGCCATGTGACCATAAAGGCTTACGCCCATATTGTTACCGACTTCACCATAGGACGCGCGCAACTTCAAGGCATCCACCCAATCTACATCTTGCAAGAAAGCTTCTTGTTTCATGTTCCAGCTGGCACCAACAGAATAGAAGTTACCCCAGCGATTGTCCTTGTGGAAGCGTGAGGAACCGTCACGACGGAACGAACCTTCTACGAAATAACGGTTGTCATAATTATACTTTACGCGTGCCAGATAAGACTCCGTCTTGTCCTCATCATCACTTCCGGAAAAATAAGAGTTGTTAAGGAAATTGCCCATAGTAAGGTTTCCGTCTACAGCCATACCGGTGTTCATTCCGGAAGTGTACTTGCGCTCCCAACTATAGTTCTCGTGAGCCACCATAGCTTCCACGTTGTGTACCTGATTAAATTGATAGTTCCAGCTCAGAATTTCCTGCAAGGTTACAGTCTTGTATTGGTAGGCATAACTTGTCAAACGACCGCCATTCGTAGCACCGTCTCCAATTTCGGGATTGTCATATTTCTTATTGTTCGAAGTGCTGTTGTTCAGGTCACCTTTTACAGTTAATGAAAGTCCATACGGCAACGAGATGGTGGCAAAAGCTTGTCCGCCCAATACGTTGCGCACACTTTCCTGCTTATTATACAACATTTCGTAAGCGATGTTGCGGTTACTCAGATAAGATGAAGTGGTGTCATAAATTTTGTTACCATCGGCATCCAGTTGGTATGTACCGTCGGCATTGTGCATAAACAACGGATAGACCGGAGCCATATAACGAGTAATGTAGAACGGATTGGCGTAATAGTTGCCACTGGCATTACTGTTATAGTCACGCTTGGTCCACGAGCCAGTCAGGTTCACGCCACCCTTGAACCACTTGTTAGGTGTATAAGTAGTGTTGATACGCCCGGAGAAACGTTCGTAACCTGTGGCTTTTACATATCCTTTCTCATTCAAGTAGCCTATGGAAGAATACACGTTGTATTTCTCTCCCGAAGTGGCGGCGGAAAGATTGTATTCCTGACGGTGTCCCGTGCGTTCGATGGCATTCTGCCAGTCCAAGTCGTCATAGCCAGCCAGGCGAGTGGCAATCAGTTTTCCGTTATTGTCAAACAACTTATCACCAGCGGCATTGTAGATATTACGACCGATAGATTCACTAACCACGTGTCCCGTGGCATATGCGGCAGCATCGCTTGCCGACATGCCGGCATTGCTCATCATGGCATTCTTCTTGGCCATCCAGGTAGCTTCCATCCAGCGGTCTGCATCCAGACGGTCGTACTCGGGAATACCTCTGTTATACATACCTTGATTCATTTGCAGCGTAATACTCGGTTTATGAGTGTTTCGTCCGCTCTTGGTTGTAATGATGACAACACCGTTGGCAGCACGGTTACCGTATAATGCAGCCGAAGCAGCATCTTTCAAGATGGACATGCTTTCAATATCATTAGAGTTTAGTTCGGCCATGTTTCCATCGAAAGGGACTCCGTCCACTACATACAGAGGATCTGAAGCACCTGAAACCAATGTACCAAAACCACGGATACGGATGCTGGGGGCAGAACCGGGTTCACCATATGTATTGTTCACTTGTACACCCGGTGCGGCACCTTCAAGTGCACCGGTTACGCTGGTTGTGATGCGCTTCTCTATTTTCTTATTGTCAACCACCGAGATAGAACCGGTCAACGATTCTTTTTTAGCAGTACCGTATGCCACTACCACAACCTCATCCAAAGCTTCTGCATTGCTTCTCATTGTCACCTTTACACTCGGCTTAATCGCCACTTCCTGCGTCTGCATACCAATGTACGAAATCACCAGAGTTTTCGCGGAACTACAACTCTTTTATTTTATTAATAATCAAGCAATTATACCATGTAATAGAAATCACTATAGCGAAATTTCCTTTCTCACAAGGTATGTGTATAGGGGTACAATGCATAAAACCTTACTGCTGTGATACTATTTGTTGAATTAATGACTTGGTTATCATATGTATATCATAAAGTTAATACGTTGCTTAAAGATTTTAAATGATTATTTCTCTTATATGAAGAATATCTTTTGTCAACATCTATCATCCTAACTGCTTTCGATGAAGCATTTACTCTACATTGTCATTTTATTAGCGAAAGTACTAAAGTCTATGTAAAAGAATATTTCAATAGCTTCAAAAAACAGTAAACTCAAAACTTTGTGATTAGCCAAATAATCAAGACAACTGTTGTTTCTTCATAAGAGTTTTCATCATTTCTGCTTCCACACTTCCACCCACTCCTTGTATTCCTTTATTCATCGGTATTACAAGTGCTGTGGAAGCAACTCAAAAGTGTGGAAGCAAAATTTGCTTCCACACCTCCAACCAGCCTTAAATATTGATAACACACCAATGTCAATTTTCTATTAGCACTACACTATACCTGATTGATTCTCAGTAGTTTCTTACTGCAAAATTTTGCAAACCTATTGCAGCGATACTGCAAAGCTGTTGCAGTGGTACTGCAAACTAATATGCAGCGCGGCTGCAAGCAATATGCAGTGATACTGCAAACAATATGCAGTGGTACTGCAAAACGTATGCAGTAAGTTTGCAGCGAGCAAACTGAAACTGAATAGTGAATGAACAGACTTTAAAGGAGAAGTATATGACTAACGATATGAAAGTGTAGTATTGGCTATGCTAAGTTCGTGTTTTTTTAGGCAAAGGCATGAGTGCATGGTTCTTTTCTAAATCATGCACTATAGTCATATCCATTACATTTGTATACACTTGTGTGGTTTTAACACTTTTATGCCCCAATAATTTTTGCACCGTTGTGATGTTTACTCCATTATAAATCAATAGTGTTGCATTAGTATGGCGAGCAGTGTGAAATGAAATTTTTTTTGATAAACCAGCTAGGCGGGAAATCACAATTAAATCCTTGTTCACATTAGAGTTATCCCTTAAATGAAAGAAGCTTTGTAAGTCATCCCGATATTTGTCCAGAATAACAAGCCCTTTTCCTTCGAATAAGAGATAAAGAGGTAATCTGACTTCTGTACTCGTCTTTATGGATTTATAAATTAGCCAGGTTTCTTGACGAATCTCCACGATGTTATCGGGTGATAAACTGATAAAATCAGAATATCTCATTCCTGCATAGCAACAAAACAAGAATGCATCTAAAGTCTTTTGCAATTTAGTATATCTGCCAGCCAAGCTTAATTTCTCCAACTTCTCCAACTCTTCAGGAGATAAGTGCGTATGCTTGTTTTCTATAGTTTTAATCTTGTACTTTCGAAAAGCGTATTTTTGTATCTCCATATAATCCTTGTTGATGGCGACATTTATATGTCGCTTCAGATGCTTCATATGTTTGGCTATCGTATTTGTGTGATAACCTCTTGATTGCAAGAAATATTCAAAGGAGGATATGAATTCGAATGTTAAATCAGAAAAGGTTACATCCTTTTTGAACTGTTGTAATAATGAAAGAGTGGAGAGATGATTTCGTTTTGTACTTTCTTTTAGAGTAGAGTTTGCTATCTCTTGCCTAAAAAAAGGAATAAAAGAGGTTTTGTTTTCGCTTGTGCTCAAAACATCTTTTAGTAACTCTAATGAAATACGCCTTCCTTGCTGCCACAATTCCAACTCTTTTTTTTCTATCATAGCCATGAACTCATATATCAATCTATTCAGCGCATCTGCATTAGGATGATTCTTCACAATAAGCTTTTTATTGTCCCACTGTTCTGGCTTTAAATAAACTTTGGTTGAAAAATACTTTTTCTTTCTGTCCAAATAGGCTTCTACTTGTACCAATGCCATTCCTTTTTTATTCAGGCTTCTTTTTCTGTTGTACACTAGATTGTAAATAATCTTACTCATTTTACTTGATTTTAATTAATACCAATAACAAATAAGACGATATTCTGTGCTCGATGGGATTAGAATAAGAATTAATATCTCTAAAAAGTGTCTTTTTGTGTTTAGCTATTAATCGGTATTTAGCCTCCGGGAACTCTCAATTTGTTTCAAAATCAGGTCCGTTCTCTGTTTTAGCGGCTTATTTATTAACCATTTTGTTTTAAAATATGTGTATTTCTTGGAAAAATCATCCTAAAAGAGGGAATCATAGTGATAGTAAACATAAGCCAGTTTAGGTTTTTTAAGTGTGAAAAATCTGTTATTAAGCATAAAGTGGCATGTTTAATTAACAAATTGATAGATTTACAAGGTTTTTTCAATAAAATAGTTGTTCGTTTCAGTTTTATTAATATATTTGCACTTTGTTAGAGTAAAGAAACAATTAATGTAAAGTTAAACTTTAAGAGAGAATTTATGAAAAGAAAATTAATGCTGTTATTGGCCTGTCTTTTTGTCGGAATAGGCCTAGTAACTGCCCAAACCCAGAAGGTTACAGGTGTTGTAATTTCTGAAGAAGACGGGCAGCCAGTTATTGGAGCCTCTGTATTGGTAAAAGGTACACAAATTGGTGCTATTACCGGTGTAGATGGTGATTTTACATTACCAAACGTACCAAGTTCCGCGAAAACTCTGGTGATTTCGTTTGTTGGTATGCAAACCCAAGAAGTAACGATTAAACCTCATGTAAAGGTAATTTTGAAATCCGATTCTGAGCTGCTTGAAGAGGTTGTGGTTACCGGTTACGGTACATTTAAAAAAGCATCATTTACTGGAGCTGCTTCTACTGTAAACACTTCCACCTTGGAAGATGTACCTGTTCTTTCTGTTGCCGACAAACTTTCTGGTAATGTCGCTGGTGTTACTTTTGGCTCAAGTTCAAGTAATCCGGGTTCTGTAAGCAGTATCCGTGTACGTGGTATGGGTTCCATCAATGCCGGAAACAATCCGCTTTATGTTATTGACGGAACACCGGTCACAAGTGGAGACTTATCCGAGTTCACTTATAGTGATGCAGGAACTGATATTTTGTCTTCACTCAATACCAATGACATCGAGTCTATCACAGTTATCAAAGATGCGGCTGCTGCCTCTCTTTACGGCTCGCGTGCTGCTAACGGTGTTGTGGTCATTACGACGAAAAGCGGAAAACAAGGCAAAACAAATGTAAGTTTCCGCTCTGACTGGGGTTTCTCAAACATGGCAATAGATTATCGTCCTATGCTCGACGGTGACTCGCGCCGCGAACTCTTATGGACCGGTCTCAAGAATTACGGGTTATACACCGGAAACATGTCCGATGCAGATGCCGCAACTTTTGCAGACCAGAACATCGAGGACTTTGCTTCAAAACCCTCAACCGGATGGACGGATTGGAAAGACCTGCTTTTCCGTAACGGTTCTCATCAGAACTACCAGTTGAGCGTATCTGGCGGTAACGACCGTACCAAGTTCTACACCTCAGCTGCTTATACCAATCAGGAAGGTATCATTTATAAACAAGGTCTGGAACGTTTCACTGGTAATGCAAACCTCACTCATAAGTTTGGAGACTTTGAAGTTCAGGTTACAAGCCAATTCTCAAAAGTAAGACAAAACAAAACTAATGAAGCTACCTCCTATGATGGACCTGTGGCCAATTACGCATTCTTCCAAAGCCCCTCATCAACCCCTTATAATGAAGACGGCACATTAAACAATGGTTGCGGCGTATTTGGAGTCAATCCTTTGTATGAAAGAGAACACAGCTCTGACGTTTATACCCTGATGAAGGCATTCAATACAATCAAGTTGACCTATAATATTTGGGACAAGTTGAATTTAAGTGAAAAGATTGCTTATGATTACGCACAAGGAACCAATGACGTTCTTTGGGACAGACACTCAAACAATGGTGCCCCCGGTGGTGTCATGCAGCGTATCGTCAATCGTAATGACCAGCTGAATACACAAACCCAGCTCTCTTACATCAACTCTTTCGGTCTGCACAATATTGACGCCCTGCTTGGTTTTGAAACACAAGATACGGAATATGCTTTCAACTACATGGCAGGCCAAGACTATCCGGGTGATTTGTACGAATTGACAAATGCCGGTTCAACAAGTGCCGAAACCAACAGACAGAGCTATCGCATGACTTCGTTCCTCGGACGTGCCAATTATAACTACGCAGACAGATATTATCTCGGTCTCAGCTATCGTACCGACGGAAGTTCACGTCTGGCAAGAGAAAACCGTTGGGGAAGTTTCTGGTCGGTTTCCGGAGCATGGAGATTCATAGACGAAAGTTTCCTGAATCCTGTCAAGAGTGTATTGACAGATGGAAAGCTCCGTGTGTCATACGGTGTAAACGGAACGCAACCATCAGACTATTACGCTTATATGAATCTTTATAAATACGGAATCATATACAATGGACAGTCAGGAATGTCAATCGTCGGAATTGCAAACCCGGACCTGAAATGGGAAAAGAACAAAACATGGAATATCGGTCTCGACCTTTCATTCATCGACCGTATCTCTGTAACATTCGACTACTATCAGCGTAAAACCAGCGACCTTATATATGACCTCCCCGTATCACAAGTCGGCGGATATTATGATGGCAATTATGGGTATACCACCCCGCAAAACATCGGTTCACTGAAGAACTCCGGTTTTGAGTTGACCATTACATCAACCAATTTCAGAAACAAGGATTTCACGTGGACCACTTCTCTGAACATGGCACACAACAGCAACAAACTGACTAAATTGGATGGCCAGCAGAATGAAATCGTATCAGGACCGCTGATTCACCGTGTAGGCGAACCTTACTATTCATACTATGTTTATGAATACGCCGGAGTCGACGCTGAGACCGGTAAAGAAATGTTCTATCTGAATGACGGAACAGAGAACGCCCGCAAGACTACTACAAATATCTCTGAAGCCAACAAAACTATTGTAGGCAAGCATCAGGCTAGTATAGAAGGCGGTCTTACCAACAACCTCAAATGGAAGTTTATCGACTTGGGCTTCACTTTCACTTATTCATTGGGTGGTGATGCTTTTGACTACTCCACTTGGCAGCACTCCAATGGCGGTTCATATCTATACGGTGGTGCCGTACCGACATACTATGACATCTCAAAGATGTGGACGGGCCCGGGCGACACGAATGCCACATTGCCTAAATTTGAATATGGAAGCGCAGCTTCACTGTCTTCACGCTGGCTGATGCCTACTGATTATCTACGTCTGAAGAACCTCACATTAGGTGTAAGCATTCCGCAAAACTATATCAGCAAGCTTGGGCTCAGCAAAGCCAGAATCTACTTCTCTGGTTCCAACCTGCTTACATGGAAGTCTAAAGACTTATTTGTAGATCCGGAAATGCGTGTAGACGGACTATGCACATTTGAGACTCCGGCATTGAGAACATATACATTCGGAATAGAATTGAATTTCTAACTAATAAAGATACGAAAATGAAAATATTAAAGACATTATACACAGCAACGCTTTGCGCAGCTATGGCAGTCAGCACTTCATCATGCCTCAACAGTTGGCTGGATCAGTCACCCGCAGACGGAATAGATGCTGAAACCGCAATCAAGAACAGCGATGATTTGGCCAATGTGCGGACGGGACTTTATGCTGCCGTTAAAGGTAACAGTAGCCTGATTAATTATTATGGACGCCTCATGTTCGTATACGGTGACATGAGAGGGGAAGATATCCAATATGAATATAACGGTGGAAGTGGAAGAGCAAACTTCTACTATTATATGGAATATACAACTGCCGACAATTTCACCACCTCAACAGCCGTATGGCAGATGCCTTATGTAGTCATAGCACGCGCCAACCGTCTGATTCAGGCAGCAGAAAGTGGCAACCTGACCGACGCGGCAGAGGCAAAAGCCACTATTGACCAATATGATGCAGAAGCAAAAGTTCTGCGCGCCATGGCACTGTTTGACCTTACACGTATCTACGGTAAACCTTATACGGTAGATCAAGGCAGCTCACTCGGTGTGCCCATCGCTACCTCCCCGCTGGAATCGACAGAAAAGCCAAGCCGCAGCACGGTAGCCCAATGTTATGAGGCTATTGAAAAGGATTTGACAGATGCAATCAACTCAAATGCACTGCCCAAAACTAATGAAGTGGGTTATGTCAACCTTTGGGCTGCCAAAGCCTTGCAGGTACGTGTATATATGACAAAAGGCGAATGGAGCAAGGCTTTATCCGTAGCTGAAGACATCATATCAAACTCGTCTTACAAACTTTGGGAACCGTCAGAATATGTTGCTGCATGGAGCAAAAGTGATGCCAATCATTCAAAAGAAATCATGTTCGAGATTTCCATCAACAACAATACTGACTGGACAGACCGTGAAGGTATTGCCTACTTATATGCAGACAAGGCTGGCGCTTCTCCCGGATATGGAGATGTAATTGTCACAAAAGACTTCTCTGACATGCTTACATCCGACCCGGCAGACATCCGTAACGACATATTATTGGCAGCGGCAGCAGGAGGATTTGACAAACGTAAAGTTTACATCAACAAAATGCCTGCTGTAAACGGAGATGTACGTTACTCCAATGTCCCATTGCTGCGCTTGTCAGAAGTTTACTTGTCAGCAGCAGAAGCAGCTTTCCAAGCCGGAGACAAGAACAAGGCTGCCAACTTGCTGAACGATATCATCTCCAACCGCACAACGAATGAAAGCAAACAAGTAACCAGCGGAAACATCACATTAGACCGCATCTACATCGAACGCCGCAAGGAACTTGTAGGTGAAGGACAGCGCTACTTCGATGTTATGCGCCGAGGTGAAACCGTTACACGCTACACGGACGTTAATGACAGAGGATGGCACGACGTATTGAGCGAAGAAGCGCGTACATTCAACCGCGACTCCAAGAAAGCGCTCCCGTTGATTCCCGTCGGTGAAATCAATGCCAATCCGAACATAGAACAAAATCCAGGCTATTAATCAATAGTAGCCTAAAGAAACTTGGGAATTTTCCCAATGTGTTTTTATAAATAAAGTGTTTAGAGGAGGTGTGCCAGTGATGGTATGCCTCCTTCTTTCAATATATCCACCAATATCGGTTTCACTCCACTGACAAAACACTCAACGGCAATAACCATCAGGATAAGCCCCATCAGACGCATCATCACATTGTTTCCCGTCTCACCCAGGATTTTGACCAACCGCGTGGAAGCACGCAATATGAAAAAGGTAATCAGATAAATAAAGGCAATCATTCCTATAAGAACTCCTTTCATCTGAATGGTGTGGGCATCCTGCATCAGCACAATGGCATTGGCTATGGCACCGGGACCACAAAGCATCGGAATTCCAAGAGGAGTAATGGATATATCATCGGCATAAGTTTTGATTTCCTCGTCTTTCAGCTTCATTGGGGTATAACGGGCTTGCAGCATATCGAAGCCAATCTTAAAGATAATAACTCCACCGGCAATACGGAAACCATTGGTAGAGATGCCGAAGAACTTAAAGAGGAACTGCCCAGCGAACGTAAAGACCATAATCGTAATAAAGGCAACCAAAGTGGCACGCGATACTACCGACTGCCGTTCACGGTCCGTCATCCCATGCGTCATGGTCAAAAACACCGGCATGGTGCCGAGAGGGTTTGTCAACGTAAAGAAGGAGGTAAAACAAAGTAAAGCGAAAGGTAAGATTGTGTCCATAGCTGTATAATATACGTTTCTGCAGACAAAAGTACAACTAAAAATTTCAATGTCACAAAATCTGCATCAATTCTTTCAGATTACTGATATGATAAGTCGGTTGGAAAGGCAGTTCTTCCTTCCCTGTTACATTATAAAACACTTGGTGCATGCCCACTCCTTTGGCTCCTGCCACATCATTCTCCCAACTATCGCCTATCATCAAAGAATCACGCACTTCGGATTGTGTGGCAGAAAGTGCAAAATGAAAGATTTCGGGCCAGGGCTTCAAGACACCGATGTCATCAGAGAGAACAATCTTCTTAAAAAAGCGGTCGATACCCGCCGAACGCATCTTATGACATTGCAGCTCTTGGAAACCATTGGAAAGGATATAGAGGTTGTATTTCTTTGCCAAATATTCCAGTACCTCATACGCATGCGGCATCAGCCTGCTTTTTGTGGGAATGACCGAAAAGAAATCATCAGAAAAAGCCTCGGCCAAAGCTGCATCCCTCGCCCCTACTGCCTCCAGAGGATATAGGAAACGCTGGCGGTTCAACTCTTCCTTACTGACCTGCCCCCTACCGTATTCTTCCCATAGCTCTACATTGCGATACTGATAAAGTGTATAGAAATGCTGGAAAGACCGAAAGAAACGGTCATAATCATACTTCTGATACATCTCTTCGAATGTATCGCGTGCATTAAGGGAAAATGCCCAAAGCGTATCGTCCAGGTCAAAAAATAGGTTCTTATATTGGGATGCCATAATTTAAAGGAAAGGGATATATAAAAATAGACGCAGATTATCAATTCCAATAACCTGCGTCCGTTCTGTATCAGTCTATAACAGTATTATTTTACCTGGATTACCAAATACTTGGACACACTCCAGAAGTCTTTCGGATTTGTAATCTTCAAAGTCAACTGTCCTTTATCATCCTTCTCCAACGCATAAGAGCCAGCAGGATGAGTAGTCAAGATATCAGCATCTTTAGAGTATAGTTTAATCTCTTTTGTCGTACGGATATCCACTTGTGTAAAGTAGTCCTTGTTGATATCAGAATCTTTCAGCACTTGGCCTTTTTTGAAAAGTCCGGTATTTGTCAATATCTTCTGGTCTTTCAGCTCCTTCTTTGTGCCAAACACAAACCAAGCTGTGTTAAGTGCCTTATCTTGCTCGGCAACGGTTTTGGCCTTCGCCTCATTTTCGGCAGTCAATTCCTCCTTCTCACTAGACAAGCCGGTTACGGCAGCATCCAGTTCCTGGATACGGATATTCTTGGAAGCCAGCTCAGCCTGCAATTCTTCAATACGCTGGGTCTTTGCCACCAACTCCTGAGTCAAAGATTCTACAGCCCTCTTCAACTGGGCAGAGTTATTCTTACTGTTCTTCAACATAGATTGCAGTTTGGCAATCTGTTCCTTGTTCTCTTCCATCTGTTTACGGATAAATTCAATGTCCGACGCAATCTGCTGCTTGGCATTCAAAGAGCCTTCTGCCACAGCACCACGCTGCAAATCCACACGGCTCTCTGCTGCATTAATCTGGCGGAATCCCTCTGAAATATCATTGAAAGTGCCCATCATCTCGTCCAATTCAGCATTACGCTGAGTCAGTTCCATCAATAAAGAATCATTTTCAGCTTTCAGCTGGTTCTTACTGCCACCAGAGAAGCTGTCACACGAAGCCATTACAGCCGCGCATACAATTAAAACTGCTAACTTTTTCATACGCTTTCGTTTTACGTTTGGTTAATGAAGTTATTTAATCGTCTATTCCTGTTACTACAATCACAATTTCACCGCGCGGTTCGTTCGCCGTGAAATGTTCAATCAATTCTGTAAGCGTTCCACGCACCGTTTCTTCGTGCATCTTTGAGATTTCCCGCGAAACAGAAGCCTGACGTTCGGCACCGAAATGTTCGGCAAACTGCGTCAAAGCTTTTACCAATCTGTGGGGAGACTCATAGAACACCATGGTACGACACTCCTCGGCCAATGCCTTCAGGCGGGTCATCCTTCCTTTCTTCTGTGGAAGGAAACCTTCAAAACAGAACTTCTCATTCGGCAGTCCGGAAGCCACCAATGCCGGTACAAAAGCTGTCGCTCCCGGCAAGCATTGCACTTCGATGCCGTTACGCACACACTCTCTGACTACCAGAAAGCCCGGGTCGGATATACCTGGCGTACCTGCATCCGAAATCAAAGCTACAGTTTCTCCCCCCTTTATTCTATTAACAACACTTTCAACCGTTTTATGTTCATTAAATTTATGGTGAGATTGCATCGCATTCTTTATTTCGAAGTGTTTCAGCAATATGCCGGAGGTACGTGTATCCTCAGCAAGTATCAAATCCACTTCTTTCAGAATCCGGATAGCACGGAATGTCATATCTTCCAAATTTCCTACCGGGGTAGGCACTACATAAAGTTTTCCCATACTTATCGGTCGTTTAGCTGAAATATTTTTTGAGGAGTTCCATAAAATCGACGGCGGCTTCATTTTCTTCATCCGGGTGCACTTCCGAAGCAAAAATATCCATAGCCTTGTCCAAAGAAGGAGCCTCACCCAAACGTCGTACCACTTCATTCATCCGTGCAGCATCGCCTGCGAACAGTTCGCGGACAAAACGGAATGAATCGTTCAGACTGATGGCATGTTTCAAATCCTTGGCAGGCTTGATGCGTTCTGCCAAAATAGGAACTGTTTCCGGTTCCTCACATACCATCTTCACTGTATCAGGAATAACCGATTCGACCGGAGAAACCGGTTCGGTCAAAGGAGTAGTAACAGCAGGGAGTTCCTCCAGGGGCGGCACAACAGCCGTTGGCGCCTCCTCAAGCAGTTCTTGCAACGCCTCCAAGCGTGCCTTCATCTGCTGGATATTCCGTTTTGCCACAATCTTCAATGTCGGATTGGCATCACTTGAAATGGCCTGCATCAAACATTTCAATTCCTGAATATCTAATTCTATGTCGTTTAATAGGGTTTGCATATCCTTTACACAGTCCGTGTTAACGCTACAAATGTAGAAATAAATAATGAAAAAATATCGGAAAGCAAACAAAAGTGTTACTTTTGCGCTTAAATATAACACTCGAAAACATGGTATTATTTTCAGAAGATCATATACAGGAAACCAAACGCAGGGGAAGAATTGAGGTCATTTGCGGTTCCATGTTCTCCGGCAAAACCGAAGAGCTGATAAGGAGACTGAAACGGGCAAAATTTGCCAAACAACGCGTAGAGATATTCAAGCCTGCCATAGACACCCGTTATTCCGAAGCCGATGTCGTATCGCATGACAGTCATTCCATAGCCTCCACTCCCATCGACTCGTCTGCCAGCATTCTGCTCTTCACTTCAGAAATAGATGTAGTGGGCATTGACGAAGCCCAGTTCTTTGACAGTGGCCTGATTGATGTATGCAACCAGCTTGCCAACAATGGTATACGCGTCATTGTAGCCGGACTGGATATGGACTTCCGCGGTATTCCATTCGGCCCTATGCCGGGACTGTGTGCCATTGCAGACGAAGTTTCCAAAGTACATGCCATCTGTGTGAAATGCGGCCAACTCGCCTCTTTCTCCCACCGCACCGTCAAGAACGACAAACAAGTACTGCTGGGAGAAACCGAAGAGTATGAACCGCTATGCCGGGAGTGCTATCAGCAAGCCATCCAAGCCGACCAAAAGGAAAGCGGTCATTAAAGAATACAAAAAAAACAGAGCATTATGGAACGCAAAAAGATTACATTCGACAGTTTTATCCGAGGTGTCATACTCGGTGTCATCATTATCGGCATCCTTATGCTCTTCAAGCGTCTAAGCGGCGTATTGCTGCCATTCTTCATCGCATGGCTCATTGCCTATCTGATATACCCCCTGGTCACCTTCTTCCAGTACAGATTAAGGCTCAAGAACCGGGTCATATCCATCTTCTGCGCCTTGTTCAGTATTCTGATTGTAGGAGGAACCGCCTTCTATCTGCTTGTGCCTCCCATGATGGACGAATTCGTCAGGGTAAAAGATTTGGTAATAGACTACTTTTCCAACGGAACCCACGACGGCAATGTGCCCAAAACACTCTCTGAATTCCTTCGTGAGAACATAGACACCCAGTTTGTCACCCAATTGTTCAAGGAAGAGAATATGCTGAACGCCATCAAGGAAACCGTTCCCCGGCTCTGGTCCTTGCTGTCAGAATCCGTCAATCTACTGTTCAGCTTCTTCACTTTCTTTCTCATTCTTCTCTATATAATCTTCATATTGCTGGACTATGAAAGCATTTCCGAAGGGTGGCCCCACCTGGTACCACAGAAATACCGGCCCTTCGTAATCAATGTAATGAACGATGTGAAAGACGGCATGAACAGATACTTCCGCGGACAAGCGTTCGTGGCATTGTGTGTCGGTATTCTGTTCAGTATAGGCTTTCTGATTATTGATTTCCCACTGGCCATTGGGCTCGGCTTGTTCATCGGTGCTTTAAACCTAGTGCCTTATTTGCAGATTATCGGCTTTATACCTACCATCGTGCTGGCCATACTGAAAGCAGCGGATACGGGAGGGAACTTCTGGATTATCATTGCATCGGCCCTTGCTGTATTCATAATAGTACAAGTCATTCAAGACGGATTCATCGTACCGCGTATCATGGGGAAGATTACGGGCCTAAACCCTGCCATCATCCTACTGTCTTTATCAATTTGGGGTTCATTGATGGGTATGCTGGGTATGATTATAGCACTTCCGCTTACCACCCTTATGCTCTCCTACTATCAACGTTTCATCATAAACAGAGAAAAAATTCATAAGTTTGAACAGACTGATAATCAACAAGAAGAGTAAAAGCAGAAGTCGTTCCCAAAACTTTTTCCCTTAATCCATTTGTTTTTTAAACAAAAGTAGCTATCTTTGCACCCGCTTAACAGCAATAAGGTCTGATTCGCTAGCTCAGCAGGTAGAGCACAACACTTTTAATGTTGGGGTCCTGGGT